>Ga0209906_100055_pt1 | contig 210992 bp, 180 predicted proteins | sample FECB24metaG_FD_188303 | JGI IMG/M metagenome (GOLD analysis project Ga0209906, IMG submission 188303) | Cyanobacterial communities from the Joint Genome Institute, California, USA from Joint Genome Institute, California, USA - FECB-24 metaG... ...
GTGCAAACCTGCCGTCGTCAAGGTAGGTCTGTGATCGATTTTTTTGCACAAGCTCTACTGGCTGATTCTATTGGTTATCAGTCTTGTCCGTCTCTGCTTCCTAAATATTAGACCTGAATCCTTACGATTGTTCTACAGTGCTTGGATTTGGATAATTATGTATAAACTCCTGATTACAATTCAACTTTACCGCAATTTCTTTTAAAAAAGATTCATGTTTCCCCATCTGAAAAATAGGCGCTAGTTCCTTACAACAGAGCTGACAAATAGCTTTCGTATTTCCTACTGTATTTAAGTGGTTAATTAAATTTATAGCGAAGCTATCTTCTGAAGATTCGTACATAAACCCAAGTTCCTTGTAGTAGCTTATTCCAATTTTTATACATAGTGCTTCTCGTGCTTTTGCTTTCTGGCTAATAACTAATAGGTCTGCGAATGCATTTAGTTCATCTTGGTTTAAATCTTGTGACATATATTTAACTTACCAAATTACTTACAATTTAGTTTTGATTGAATATTTTGCAAATCAGTCGAGTACTTCCCTCTTTTAAACACAACTTCAAGCTCTTTGCTGATTTTACGAAGAGCTTGTTTATCATCTATACTATGTAAATAGTTAATAAGATATAAAGCAAAGTCAGTGTCAGCAGATTCTCTTATAAATCCAAGTTTATTTGGTTCAATTCCAATTTTTATACATAGTGCTTTTCGTGCCGAATATTCGGCACGTCCACTACGTATTAAGAGTTCTGTAAGTATCTCTCTGTCAGACTCGTTTAGTTCCTGATCTGACTCCGACGCAGATTCATGTGGGACTGGAGGCTGGTCTTGAGACCGACTTATCTTAGCAACTGTCTCCCTCATATTTGGCTTCTTCTTTAGAGTCGGGGTTAGTTGTTCTGGAATACCTGCTAACCGAATTGCAGCACAACCAAATTTGTAGGCAAATTCAACGGAGCGTCCTGCTCCTAGAGCATCGTAAAAACCTACAGCAAATTCAATTGCTGCCCTATCTCCGATTGCCTTTGTCATGCCAATTACATAGTTAATGTGTTGAGAGATTGCTTCTGCCTGCATTTCCGAGTAACAGCCGTTAAGGACAATACACTCAACTTGATCAGCAAACAAATCAAAAAGTCCCGCTAGAGCTTCTGCATCGACTAGCTTTGCCGAACCTGTTTCATCTTCAAATACCAGACCCTCATCTTCCGTTCCATGCCCAGAAAAATGAATAATCTGTGGATTAATATCCAGCATCGCCCGCTGAATGTCTCTCGGTCGCACTGCCCACTTCTGCTCTAAGACAAACTGCTCGCGGTGTTTTGCTCGCTGCAATCCAGCATCGATTTCACGCACTTCCTCATCTAAACGTAGTGGTGTTGTGCCTTGAGGATTTGCTGCTAAAATCAAGATTTTTTGCTGCATAAATTAACTCCAGCTATATTAAGTTAAAAAGTTTTTATTACATAACTAACTTCGTTAATAGCGAGGTTGTTCAACCGCATTTAGTGGTAACTTATTAACTATTTCCCTATCCGTTTGCGAAATTTCGTTTGTCAACAGCCATTGCTGGATTAGCTCAATGACTACCTGATTCATCTTTTTTCCCTGCATAATGCAGGTAGTATGAAACTGCTTTTTCAAATCATCTGGAATGTTGATGTGCATTTCTTTAGTAGTTTTGGCATTCATGTAATTGATTCTTTCATGGATAAAACTACAAAAGTAAAAATGGTATTTACGGAAAAAGGCTTAATGTACACGTTGCGATCTCAGGGCAATCGCATCTCAAATGCTGTTGACATAAATAGTATTTTGTGTAGGCTAATCACGTCGCCTGTTGAGTAGCAGTAGACGATGAGGTTCTCATGTGCAAAGAGGGGGCATTTCATAACTAGTTTTAGAAATGGTTAAACACAAGTACCAAATCTTTCCTATTTCTTAATCACTGGTTTGATTAAACACCTCTAAAATCTGTCGGCAAATCTGTTTTAGCTTTTCCCCGACTTCATGATTCGGCAAAGACGCGCCGACGAAACTCCAGTTTTCCACCGTAGAAAGTCGCCACGCCTCACCGCGATGGTCAAATCCAGCTACCTCCACGCCGATCGCACGACGTGAGTTGTTGACAGGATCTTGGTAAAATCGGATTTGAATCAAGATACTGCGACTTCGCCAAGATTTACTGATACCAGGAAAGTGAAAGCCAATATCTATAGAATCTGGATCAACCAACTCCCTGGTTTCTGGATCATTCTTCCAAGGCTTGAGATCCGATTTGGCATCAGGAAACTCAAATTTGAACAAATTAACTACCGTAGCAATCTTGCTGGCTAGTTCAAGGTTGGTTGCCTGTTCAGATGCATTCACTAAAAAACACTCCTATATTGCGTCGGCGTCTAGGGGATGTGAAGACAGAAAAACCGCCAGAAGGCTTACATTATTGGTGTTTCAGCTTATCAATACCCTTGAAATTTAGCAACTCTAAATCTCACTTCCCTAACAATCATTTTTACCAACAGATGCCAAAAACTGCTTCTTGTTGTGACTGGATAACACCTCTTAAGTAATTGTACTTAAAATCTCTAGAAGAGTAGCTAGTAGTCTGGTGTTTGTAGAAAAAATCAGGATTTTGCAGAAAATCCTCTGGTGACAAGAAGGATAAATTACGCTAGCGATTTAAAATTACACTGTTAATCGGCAAACAAAAAGCAAATAAATTCGGTATATGCTGCGTCAACGCTCGATTGTGTCATCTATTCTGGTATTATTAGCCACATTTCTCATTAGTTGTGGCGGTCCTGGTGTCGCAGTGGCACCTCCAACTTATACAGCTACTCAACTTGAGAGAATTCAAGGATACGTTCCTGAAATTCAGGCTGTGCGCGATCGCTCTGAAGAACTAAAAAAGTTTATCCAACAAAAAGATTGGATCAACGTGAGTAACTTTATACATGGCCCCATAGCAGAAGCAAGGCTGAGTATGACTTATGTCGCTCCCAACCTTCTACCCAAAGACCAACCCACAGCACGTCAAATAACGCGAGATTTGTTTAACCACCTGGTTAAAGTCAATCAAGCCGCTAGCTCTGGCAACTCTCAGCTTGCCTCAACTAACTCCCAAGCGGCTTTCGCAGATATTGACAAATTCCTCCAACTGCTTCCTGAGACAAGCAGTCAGGTTGAGTAATGAGTGCTGAGTGCTGAGTGCTGAGTAAAAAATGATGGAGTGATAGGGTGAAGAGAAGAACTCTTCACTCCTCACTTCCAGCGAAAGTCATGAATGTAGTTATCATCGGTTGCGGTGTAGTTGGGGCTGCGATCGCTTATGAACTGAGTCAAGTTAAAGGGATCAAAATCACAGTTTTCGACCGACAACCACCGGCAAAAGCTTCTACAGGCGCTGCACTTGGCGTTTTGATGGGCGTGATCAGCCATAAAATTAAGGGTAAAGCTTGGCAGATGCGAGAAAGTAGCATCCAACGCTATGAAACCTTGATTCCAGAACTAGAAGCGATAACAGGTCGCAAAATCCCTTTCAACCGCCAGGGAATTCTCAGCCTTTGCTTAGAAGAAGAGAATTTAGCAGCATGGGAAAAGTTAGTAGAAATTCGCCACTCTCAAGGCTGGAAGTTGGAAATTTGGGACACTGCTAAACTCAAAAATATATGTCCTCAAGTCAATAATGCAAAAATTACTGGCGCTGTCTATTCTCCTCAAGACCGCCAACTTGATCCAACTGCCCTGACTTTAGCTTTAGTTGAGGCTGCCCAGCACAACGGCGTTACTTTCAAATTTGGCGTGACTGTTTTAAATTCCCCAACGCCACCCCCTGAGTCTTCTCTCAAATTTTGCGACCAACTTGAGACTACAGAGGGAAAAATAACAGCAGATTGGTTTGTAGTTGCAGCTGGACTGGGTTCAACCCCATTAACAGCACAATTCAACCAAATAGTTGATATTCGCCCCGTACTAGGGCAAGCATTGCAAGTACGTGTAGGACATCCATTAGGAAATCCCGACTTTCAGCCGACAATCACTGGTAATGATGTCCATATTGTGCCTGTGGGTGGTGGAGACTACTGGGTAGGTGCAACGGTGGAGTTTCCCAGCAATGGTAATGAGATACTGCCTAATCAACAATTGCTAGAGTCTGTTCGAGAACAAGCGATCGCTTTTTGTCCAGAGTTAGCAACAGCAAGTATCATCCGCACTTGGTCGGGTTTACGTCCTCGTCCCGAAGGACGCCCAGCACCAGTTATTGATAAGCTACCAGGGTTTAATAATGTCCTCCTTGCCACCGGACACTATCGCAACGGCGTTTTACTAGCACCCGCTACAGCTCATGCAATTCGTGAGATGATTATTCTTTAGGGTACTGGGGACTAGGTACTGGTAAGTGGGAAATTTTTCCAATCCCTAATTCTTAATCCCCGATACCTGATCACTTTTATAAAAAATACCTTTTTATCTTTGTGCTTTCGCGCTTTAGACGCGAAAGTTTTGCATTCTCAATCCATAGGAAAATAGCGTGTCAATAACAGAACATAAAATCAATGTAGATACACTGGAATGGTTTTATCGCGAATCTTCACCAATCGGCAGAACTGACTTGCTACCTGTGTTGTTACTGCATGGCATAGTTTCGCAAAGTTACAGTTGGCGTCATATTATACCTGCTTTAGCTAACCAGGGTACAAGAGCGATCGCTCCAGATTGGATTGGTTATGGCTTTTCTGCAAAACCGGAAAAAAGAGATTTTGCTTACACCCCCGATGCTTTTATTACGGCTTTAGAAGGATTTATCAAAGCGTTAGAACTTGAACGTTTTTCTTTAGTTGTACAAGGATTTTTAGGTTCTGTAGGACTACAATATGCCTTGCGTCACCCCGAACAAATAGCCAACATATCTATTCTAAATACACCAATTTCAACTGCTGCCAAATTACCTTGGAAAATTAAACAAATGGGTTTACCTTTAGCAGGTGAAGTGATGACCCAAGACCCCCTATTGGTTGACCGGACGCTAGAGGGTGGTAGCCGTTATCGGATAGAAGACAAAGATTTAGATGTTTATCGAAAACCGTTTTTGAAAGCTTCTACTTCTGGGCGAAGTTTATTAGGAACTATTCGGAATTTGCAACTTGAGCCAGCAATGACAGAAATCGAATCTGGCTTTAAAGAATGGCAACAGCCAGTTCTTATTCAATGGGGCATGATTGACCCTTGGTTGTCTGTAGACATAGCACAAAATTTCGCCAATTCTGTACCGAATACCGAATTAATCAAACTTAATAACGTCGGGCATTATCCCCAAGAACATTACCACGAGGTGATTCTGCAAGACCTTTTACCCTTTGTGCGTCGTAAAGATTCCTAATGAGAATAGAGATATCTAAAAAATCGATATTATAAAAATGAAACCACTATCTTGAAAAATTCTCAGCACCAGTTTCTGGCGCTCAGAGTTTCCGTAGATAAACATAGATAAACCATAAGTGTTTATCTGTGTTTATCTGTGGTTAAAAAAATAAGTTAGGGTTTTTCCAGCATTTGTAAATTGTTTATTACAAATTTCAAAATGCATCAAACCAAACTGAGGGAGGTTACGATTTATGGCTTATTCGTGGTTTAAAGCATTTCATATTGTCGGATTTGTAGTTTGGTTCGCCGGTTTGTTTTACCTGGTACGTCTTTTTATCTATCACGTTGAAGCTAATCAAGAACCTGAGCCAGCACGCACGATACTGAAGAATCAGTATCAAATTATGGAAAAACGCCTCTACAGTATTATCACCACTCCAGGAATGTTGGTGACGATAGCAATGGCGATTGGTTTATTAAGCACTGAACCGGATGTTTTAAAAGAGGGTTGGTTGCATATCAAACTGCTCTTTGTTGCCATTTTAATTGGCTATCATCATTACTGTGCTCGTCTGATGAAGCAGTTAGCAGCAGATGAATGTCGTTGGAGTGGTCAGCAGTTGCGTGCTTTAAATGAAGCACCTACAGTCATGTTAGTGGTAATTGTATTGCTGGCTGTGTTCAAGAATAATCTGCCTACAGATATCACCGCCTGGGGCATTTTCGGCTTAATTATTTTTATGGCGGTAACTATTCAACTTTACGCCAAAAAACGCAAGCGAGATAAGGAGAAGCTGATAACACAAATAGCACAAGTTCCCCAGGAACAAAGTTAGACAACATTGCCTGAGATACTTTAAATTAAAAAATGTAAAAAAAATATATTTTCTATCTCAGGCGTTACGCAAAATATTAATAAAACATCCCTTTATTTGCTTGCAATAGCGAAGGAGGTAAACCCCCGATGAAAAATTGTACAATAATTTATCAATGTAAAAAATCTGGTTTTAGTCAATAAAAATTATTTTTTAATAGCACAGACTTCGCCGATCTGTCCCAATGTAACTACTGTAATAGCGAGTGCTAGGATTTAGATAAAATCCCCCCTGTTAGGTAAAAACATGAGGGGATCTAGACTTAAAATCCGGTAGGGTAATCGGGCTACTTAAGTATTTAATAATTATGCCATCTTTCTTTGTTCCTCCTTAAGACAGATAAAAATTTCATTGAAATTCTATCTTGGTATCTTTTAAAAAAAATCCCCCGTTGCTAAAGAGCAAAGGGGGAATTTAGAGTTAAAGTTCTTCAGGTGATCGGAATATTTATTTATTATTTATTTATAGTGTTTATGTTTGTTCCTCCATTAGATAGAGAAATATCTCATCAGAATCCTCATAGATGTATCTTCTAGTACATAAGGTGAAATAATCAAAAAGTTAATAAGGAATTTAAAATTATCAAGCCTACTTTGAACGAGCATTTTACTACTCAATATAATGTGTGGTTTAAAATTATCAGTCAGAGCTTCGATTAAATTTTCATACTTTTTTAACTGCGATCGCCTGTGATAATTTTGTATTTCCTATACTTCTAGATCTAAAATATTGTGTTTAATTAAATACGTTATACCATTTCCATATGAAGACGCATAGAAAGAACCCCACCGCCTGCGGCACCTCCCCTTGGTAAGGGGAGGTTGGTAGGGATCAAAATAATGTGCAACCTCACAAAGAATTGGTATTATTTGCAATACTAATGGATTAGCAGCTAATTATTTTTTACTCATTATTAAAGCAATTATATAATTTATAACAACCAATAAAAAAGCTCTCTTGAAGTTAACCAACAAGAGAGCAGCAATATAGATATGGTGTGAGGAGCAAACTAAATATTTGCTTTGGTTTATAACCTAACAAGTAAATGTGACAGGTTCGTAGCAATGATATGAACATCATGCGATCGCTTGATGCATGTCTTAAGCTAAAGCATTTTTTCTAAAAACTGCTTGGCGCGATCGCACCGAGGACTCCGGAAAAACTCGCCGGGTACGTTATCCTCTGCTAAACGCCCTTGGTCGAGAAATATAATTCGACTGGCGACTTCTCTTGCAAATCCCATTTCATGGGTGACGATAGCCATTGTTATTCCCGTTAGCGCCAAAGCTTTGATCACTTCCAGCACATCTTTGACCATTTCTGGATCTAAAGCAGATGTAGGTTCATCAAACAAAATCATCTCTGGTTCCATCGCCAACGCACGAGCGATCGCTACCCGTTGTTTCTGTCCCCCAGATAGTTTGGACGGGTAGACATCCGCTTTTTCTTCTAAACCTACCTTACCGAGCAGTTCTAAACCCTTCTGTTGCGCTTTTAGTTTATCTAACCCTTTCACCTTGATGGGTGCGTAGGTGACGTTTTGCAGCACTGTCATGTGAGGAAACAGATTAAAGTGTTGAAATACCATCACCAAACGTTGGCGAATTTTACCAATATTTATTTTGGGATTAGTAATTTCTTGCTCGTGAAAGTAGATTCTGCCTTTAGTGGGGCGTTCTAGCAAGTTCATGCATCGCAAAAAGGTAGACTTGCCGGAACCAGAAGGCCCTAAAATTGCAACTACTTCTCCCTGGTAAATTTCCGTAGAAATATCTTTGAGTACGTCGAGTTTGCCAAAAGATTTATATAAGAATTCCGTGCGAATTACGGCATTACTCACTTTGCCTTAATCTCCTTTCTAAAGCGGATGCACCAAAGGTTAGACCCATCACTAAAACGTAATATATTAACCCAGCAAATAGCAGGGGTTCAAAATAAATATACTTATTTGCACCCACAATTTGGGCACTGCGTAAGATTTCCACTACACCAATCGTTGACACCAACGCAGAATCTTTTAGTAGTCCGATAGTTTCATTAACCAATGCTGGGAGAATGTTCTTCAATGCTTGAGGCAAAATCACGTCCCACATCATCAGCCAATAGGGAACACCCATCGACATCGCTGCTTCACTTTGCCCTTTATCCACCGCTTGAATTCCACCCCTGATGGTTTCCGACATATAAGCGCCTGAATTGAGGGTAAAAGTTAAAACCCCTGCCTCTAAAGCTGAAATGTCATAGCCTGTAAGCTGGGGTGTTGCGTAGTAAACCAACGCCAGCTGTAACAGCAGAGGTGTACCTCGAAATACGGAGGTGTAGGCGTTAGCAATCCAGGTAAGCGGCTTGATGCCAGTAATCTTTAATAGGGACAGTACTGTTCCCCAAATTAACCCCAAGGATACAGATAACAGAGTGAACAACAAAGTTAAAGGAATTCCCCGAAGAATAAAGGGAATATCTGGAAGAATTCTGGTGAAATCTAAATTTAGTCCGCCTTTAGTTGACGATGCCGTCTTGACAGTAACGTTTTGTGAAAACCACTTGGTTGCGAGTTTTTGCAATTCGCCTTTATCCTTCATTTGTTGAAGGACTTTGTTAAACGGTTCAACCAGAGAGGAACCTTTGGGAAAAGCGATCGCCGACCCACTCGCTTCCTCTGAAGGAATAACGTTAAACTCTAAATCTGGGTTTGCTTGGGCGAATCCCTTAGCAACAGTATCTTCAACAATTGCTGCATCAATTCGCCCAGATTTGATTTCCTGAACTACTTCCGGTACTTTATTGAGTTGCTTTAACTGAATACCCGCAACTTTTTGGGCAATTTTCTGAGCATTTTGCTCCTGGATAGTTCCTAGTTGTACCCCAACCTTTTTCCCTGATAAGTCTTGTGGTTGCTTAAGGTTGCTCTTTTTGGGAGCGACAATTGTATCTTTTGCTTCGTAATAAATAGTCGAGAAATCAACATTTTTCTGACGTTCTGGCGTCGGAGTCATCCCAGCCATCACAAAGTCAGCCCGATTAGCTTGAAGTGCGGGAATTAAACCATTAAAATCGGACTCCATGACCTTGAGTTTGAACCCCAATTCTTTGGCAAGGGTATTAGCAATATCAATATCAAAGCCAACAATTTGGCGATTGCCCCCTTTAGTATCATAAAACTCATAAGGGGGATAATCTGGCGAGGTAATTAACGTCAGCGTGTCTTTACCTACAGACGATGCTGCTTGTAGGGGATTCCTATAATCTGCGATCGCACTGATTGCCACCATAGCCGCAAACAGCATCGTAAATAGCCATGCTCTTCGTTTCTTCATTGACTTTCAGTGTGAATGCACCCTCTATAGACCTTAAACTATAGCAGGAGGTCAAAGCATTACTATTCCTGGTATTCACGCTTGTCATTATGTCCGTCTCCCAGTATAGTGGCAGCCTCTTTATAGAAGTATTGCTGGAATTTTTATATTTAGGCGATCGCAAATACTAAATCACTTAAAAAATTACTTTCGGTGCGATCGCTCATGTCATCTCTGGATTTCCTGATTTTAATTTTGCAGGGCAAGTAAATTTAAATTCCGCTTTGAATTACTTAGTAGTTGTTGGATCTCACGAATTTTTAGAGAAACTAAAAATGAGCAAACCGTAAATTATATTTAAAGATTTTATGAAATTTAGTATAAACACTAGCTTTTTTTCATAGATAGAGTAATTTCACTGTAGTGCAAAAAAGTATTCACATTGATTCAATACCTACCTACATGAGCTAAATCTTAGAGATTTAGTTCATCCACTTGGGAGCATTACAGCTATGTCTAAAAAAAATATATTCAACAAAATTACTACAGCTTTAGCCACTAGTGCCACCATTTCTCTGGCAATCACAGTAGATTTACCTAAAGCTAGAGCATTTTCCCTAATTCAGGAAGATTTGTTTTTTGGACGTAATATTGCTGGAGGTGGAGAGGTATCTGAAGGGGATTTTCAGACGTTTGTTGACGGTGTAATTACCCCTCGTTTCCCAGCCGGGCTAACAATTTTTAATACCAATGGGCAATTCCTGGATAGTACAGGAAAACTCATCGAAGAACCTGCCAAAGTTGTGACCCTCTTCCGAGAAGACACTTCAGCAAACGAAGTTTCTATCAGCGAGATTGTCAAAACATACCGCAAGCAGTTCAACCAGGAAAGTGTTTTGCAAGTGGCAAATAAAGACGATCTTGCAGTTAGCTTTGGTTCAAGTGAGGATTTATTTAAGAACAGTTCAGTTCCAAAACTAATCCAAACGGATTTATTTTTTGGGCGTAACATTCCTGGGGGTGGAGAAGTATCTGAGAGCAACTTTCAAACGTTTGTTAAAAATGTAATTACCCCTCGTTTCCCAGCCGGATTAACGATTTTTGATGGCAATGGGCAATTCCTGGACAGCACCGGAACCATTATTGAAGAACCCTCGAAGGTTGTCAGCCTACTTTTAGAAGACGCCTTGAGCAATGAAACCTCAGTTAACGAGATTGTCGCAGCATACCGCCAACAATTTAACCAAGAAAGTGTTTTGGTTGCAGCCAATCAAGATGTAAAAGTTAGCTTCGGTTTAGGCGATGACCTAATTGATAACAGCCCAGTTCCAGAACTAATCCAAGCAGATTTATTTTTTGGACGCAACATTCCGGGAGGTGGAGAGGTATCTGAAAGCGAGTTTCAGGCGTTTGTTGATAGTGTAATTACCCCTCTTTTCCCAGCCGGATTAACAATTTTTGATGGCAATGGGCAATTCCTGGACAGCACGGGAACCATTATTGAAGAACCCTCGAAGGTTATCAGTCTTATCTTTGAAGATACTCTGGATAACGAAACTTCTATTAACCAAATTATTGGAGCGTACCTTCAAAAGTTTAATCAAGAAAGTGTGCTGACAGTTGTTGATGAAGATATCCGTGTGCGTTTTGTTGAGTCCGAGCCTGTTCCAGAGCCTTCCTCTGTTGCTGGAGCGCTTCTATTTAGCACTTCTATAATCGCTTGGAGACTGAAAAAGAAAGGTCAGAAGCGGCATTAAGACCTATCTTGAAAATGAGGCAGAAGGCAGGAGAATATATTGTGACCCTACGCTGTGGTCTATTCAATTGAAAACGGCTGTCACTTTGCAAAGCAGTAGATTAAAATTCAGCCATTAAATTTCCATAGTTGACGGCGACTAAGTTCGATAAGAAAGCCATCTAATAATTTCTTTATAACTTCTTCTCCATCGCTTAAGCTTGTTTTGTTCAAAGAGCCTAACTCTTGGTTGAGAATCTCTCCCACTGACTGCCAATTAGACCAACCTATTCTGAATTCCTCCATAACTTGTCTGACTTCGTTATGAACATCAGCTAATAAGCCGCCTTTGCCAACTTGATTAGGCAAATCGTTTGAGCGTATGTAGGTATACAAATCCTCTAGATTTTTACCTCGATTAAAAATTAATTTTCGTTCTTCTGCTTCCCATTGTTTATCAATACTATTTTCGGTTAATAAAAGTATATATGGTGTTTTTTTTATTCCAGTTTTATATTGCCAAAGTCCATGTAAAAATAAATATTTATATACTTGTTGAAGCGATAATTTTGATGATTGAATTTTCAATTCTATCAAAAACCTTGATGATTCTGACTCAAATACCATATCAGGTTGAATAAATTCATGATATAATTTTTCATATAATTCCAGACTATCAACAAACTCAATTTTATCTTCAATTTTAGTTTGTGATATTGTTAAATCAAAAAATGAATTTATCATACGATTTTTGATTTTTGTGGATATAACATCCATGAAAATATTAAAAATTAAATTTAGAGGAACTTCTCGTTTTCTCAATTTACTAAAAATTTCTGGATATGTACTTTCATTTGATTTTTTTAATTCTTGAGGTGTCCAATACAGATGTTCTGCATATCTATATATTTGCTCAGTCCAAGTAGTTTGTGAATATGTCATTAAAATCTCCTTTCATAAAAATGGCAGGCAATGCCCGCCTTACTGAGTATGAACAAATTGTTTGTTATTCGTGGTCTAATTCAAGATAACTCTTTTTCTATCTGCCGCCAAGATTCAGCGAAAAGTCTGTAGCTTGCTTCCCGCAGGGTGCGGAGGTTTCCTCCGAACAGAACTTTTCACGACAAAAACTCAAAGATTTGCTTTGCACCTTTGCGTGAGGTAATTAGCTGCCCTTAGGCACACTATTACCTGGACCAGCTGTAACAATCACCAGATTCTCCGGCTTAATTAAATCCTGGATTGCTTGCTGCACTTGAGTCATAGTAACTGCCTGAATGCGCTTGGGAAACTCTTGGATTTCTGCTCGAGATAGTCCCAACACAGCATTATCTAAAATAATGCTTGACACGCTACTGGGATTAGCTAAATCCACAGGGTAGCTGTTGGCAATTGAGCGTTTAGCTGTATTCAATTCAGCTTCAGTCACTCCTTGCTCACGCAACTGTTTGAGTAAAGCAAGGGTACTGGCGATCGCTTTTTGGGCATCTCCTGGAGCAGTTTGCATTTGGATCAAGAACGGGCCGGGATTGATTCCCGCAGCAAAACCGCTATAGATACCGTAGGTTAAACCTTGGCGATCGCGTACCTCCGTACCCAAACGACTAGACAATGTATCACCACCCAAAATGTGATTCAGTACCAGTGCTGCATAAAAGCGCGGGTCTTTCCGAGAAATGCCGTTATAGCCGATGTAAGTAACAGCCTCTGCCTTACCGGGAATCACTTTGTTTAAACGTGTCAAAGTTTGCGGGAATGGCACTGTGGGCATATTGATAACTGGTGGCTTACCTGTGGCTTGCCATTTGCCGAACTCCTGATTGAGCAAAGCTTTTACCTTAACTGGATCAAAATCTCCTACTAAGGCGATCGTTGTGGTATCAGGTCGGTAGTGTTCTCGGTAGAAGCCAAGCAAATCATCGCGAGTAATGCTCTTTAAACTCTCGGCTGTGGGAAAGCTGTAGAACGGATGACTTTCCGGGTAAATAGCCTGCTGGAATACCCGTCTTCCCAGTCCTTGGGGGTCATCTAGCTGGACTTTGAGACTAATCAATGCTCGTTGACGACTTAGTTCCAACTGGTCAGTGGGGAAAGTGGCATTTTTTACCACATCAGACAGAGTTTGAATCAATATCGGCAGGTTCGCTGAAAGTCCCTGACCGCTAATAGTAACTCCTTCACGGCTAGCACTAAAGTCTAGACCTGCTCCCCGGTCTTCTAAAGTTTTCGCTAGAGTCAGAGCATTCTTAGTCTGCGTCCCATTCATTAAGTTGTTAGCAGTCAAATTCGCTAATCCAGCTTTTTGATTGCCGTCAAATTCACTACCCGCGTCAATTTGTCCGCTGAGGTTAATGGTGGGAACGTTTTTATCTGGTAACAACAGAACCCGCAAGCCATTTGCCAGTGTGAACTCTTCTGGTAGTGATTGTTTATTGGAATCTGTAGCCGATGTGGCGGGTGGCAGGTATTTCGCCAGTTCTGCTGGGTCTACAGGTTTACCGGGGCTGAAGTTTTCCACAGTGCGACCAGAACCAGCATTGGAAGTCCCTGGTTTACCATCCGGTTGGGTTGGCTCAAAGAAGCCGATGGTTTGTTTAGCCGGATTCAGGTAAGTTTTCGCTACTTGCTGTACTTGTGCTGGGGTGACTTTAGCGATCGCGGCGAGATACTGTTCAATAAAACGATAATCCCCGGTGATAGTTTGGTTATACCCCAGTTGACTTGCTTGACTGGTGATGTCTTGGTTACTCAATATAAACGAGGCTTGCAGTTGCGTCTTCGCCCGGTTTAATTCTTCTAAGCTGACTGGCTGTTGTTGTAATTTTGTTAAGGATTGCTGGAGCACCTGGGCAATTTTACTTAACTGTTGACCCGGAGCCGCCGTAGCACTAATGTCATACCAACCCGGTTCGATCAGTTCAGCAGCACCACCACTAACAGAACTAGCGAGTCCAGATTCTACTAAAGCCTGGTAAAGCCTAGAGCTACGTCCGCCTGTAAGGATAGCATCCATCACATCGATCGCAGGTACATCTGGGTGCTTGATATCTGGTAGTGGATAAACTGCTTGCAGCAGTGCCGCACTTCCGGGTTGTTTCAAGACAATTGGCGCTTTTTTAGCAACAGGGGTAGCCGCAGTTACCGGAGCCGAATTTGGAACCGCAGCCGTTTTGGCTCGTTTTGGCAGCTTTCCGTAAGTTTCTTTAACAACTTTGAGAACGGGTGCTGTAGCAAAATCCCCTGTAATCACCAAAGTTGCATTGTCTGGACTGTAGTAGGTTTGATAGTAATTCCGCACCTGCTCAAGCGTGAATTTCTCCACATCGGCTTTTGTACCTCCTACAGGTAAACCATAAGCTCTATTAGGGAAAGCAGATCGCATCACCGCCCGATCTAAACGATAACCTGGTGAATTTTCGTACCCCTGTAACTCAGAGATCACCACCCGCTTTTCACTTGTCAGTTGGTCAGGGCCAATCAAGGCGTTTTCCATGCGATCAGCTTCTAGTGTCAGCAGCGCTTCCAGTTTGTCTCGCTGCACTGTGCCAAAGTAGGCTGTTTCGTCATAGCTGGTAAAGGCATTGAACTGACTGCCCAACGCACTAAATAGCCTGCCAAACTGTACTGGACGGTCAGTAGTGCCCTTAAACATCAAATGCTCTAATTGGTGAGAAATGCCATTCACCCCGGCTCCTTCGTTACGTGAGCCGACTTTATACCAAACCTGCACACTCACCACCGGAGCGGTATGGACTTCTTTGGTTAGCACCGTTAGGCCATTGTTCAACACTGTTTTTTGCACCCCTTGGGTGAATGACACAGCAGACACGGGTGCAACTGCTGTTGGTGTTGCAGCGTTGGTGAAAGTGCCCGAAAATGGTACGGCACTTAACAGGAGACTGAGAAACAATCCTATAAGCATGTATGAGCGGAGCTTCATAAGCGATTCAAAACTCAAAACTTCAGTATGATGCGATCGCATCACAAGGCAAGTATTTTCACCTATAGTTTAACGAGCGATCGCCTTTATCAACTGGTAATTATTTAATACTAAATTATGTTTCGAGTTCCCATTAGCCTTGAAACACCACGGTTATGCTGCGTGCGTTTTGGAATATATCACTAGTAGCAGAGTGCGATTAATTAATAGTCAAAAAGCAGTTATAATAATTGGTATCACTAGTTGGTTACAACCATTGATATGGAACGCGAAGCCCTAACAATCCGGTTTCCATGTGACCTACTTGCCAAAGCCAGGAAACTCAAGGAAAGTAGCGAATCTTTTAATGATTTAATAATTGAGGCTGTGGAACGGGAAGTGCGACGCCGACGGGGATGGGCTGCTCATCAAAGGATTATTGCTCGCAGCGAAACCATTAAAGCCAAAACTGGCATCCAACCAGCTTCTACAGAACTGATTCGCAGTCTTAGAGAAGGCGAAGAGCGTCGTGGCTAGAGTTTTGTGCTTAGATACCAGCGTTTGGATTCCCTACCTTGTACCAGAAGTTTATCAACCCCAAGCCAGAACTTTAGTAGCAGAAGCATTGAGCCTAAGTATACGCCTAGTCGCTCCAGCTTTTGCTTGGGCAGAAGTAGGGTCTGTCTTACGGAAGAAAATCCGGATGGGAGTGATTACAACAGAGGAAGCACTGGGTTTTTTTGAGGACTTCTGCGAACTTCCTATTGATTACATTGAAGAAGAAGCAATTCGGACAAGAAGCTGGGAAATTTCCGAACAATACGGATTAGCCACTCTTTATGATGCAGCATTTCTCGCTTGCGCTGAAAGTGCATCTGCGGAATTTTGGACGGCTGACGCCGCACTTGTGAAGCAACTTACACCCCGACCCGCTTACCTCCGAGAAATAGGGGAAATATAGCAGTCTAAGAAAATTTGTTTTTGGAAGTCTATTAATGTGACGGGGGCAAGATTTTAGGGAAATCTATAACTGTAGCTTTCACCTCTGCCCTTACAAATCATGCTTCCAGCTCCTAATCCCTTGAATATTAAATATCTCAAGCTAAAAGGCGCAAAGTTTTTCCCTTTGGGTCTTTGCGTGAGGCTAAACTTCTATATCTAAAACCCGTACTAAAAAAGCCCACTTATCTGCGGCTTCCTCGATAATTTTAGCTGTGGGTTTACCCGCACCATGTCCTGCCTTAGTCTCAATTCTAATTAACGTTGGCGCATCACCTGCTTGAGCGGCTTGCAAAGCCGCGGCAAATTTGAAACTATGAGCAGGGACAACGCGATCGTCATGATCGGCTGTGGTAATTAAGGTTGCTGGGTAAGCTGTCCCTGGTTTGATGTTGTGTAGTGGCGAATAGGTATAAAGCGCTTTGAACTCCTCTGGGTTATCTGGGGAACCATATTCAGAAGTCCAAGCCCAGCCAATGGTAAATTTGTGGAAGCGCAACATATCCATTACACCTACTGCTGGCAAAGCTGCACCAAATAAATCAGGACGCTGAGTTATACAAGCACCCACCAGTAAGCCGCCGTTACTACCACCTGCGATCGCTAGTTTTGCAGATTTTGTGTAATTATTGGCAATTAGCCACTCAGCTGCGGCAATAAAGTCATCAAAGACATTCTGCTTTTTCTCCTTCATTCCTGCTTGATGCCATTCTTCGCCGTACTCACCACCACCGCGGATATTCGGCATGGCATAGACACCGCCCATCTCCATCCACACCAAAAGACTCACTGAAAAACCAGGTGTCATCGAGGCATTAAAACCACCATAAGCATAGAGGTAAGTGGGATTATTCCCATCTAATTTAATGCCCTTTTTGTGAGTAATAAACATTGGTATTCTAGTACCGTCTTTGCTGTGATAAAAGACTTGTTTTGTTTCGTACTCGTCAGGATTAAAATCTACCTTTGGCTGACGAAAAATTTCGCTTTTCCCTGTTACCATGTCGTAACGGTAAATAGTTCCCGGTATAGTAAAGCTGGTAAAACTATAAAACGTTTCAGTATCAGAACGCTTGCCATCAAAACCACCTGCTGAACCAAGTCCGGGTAATTCTATCTCCCGTACAAATGCACCGTCGAGGTCAAAAATTTTGATTTGAGTGTGAGCATCTTGGAGATAATCAGCAACAAACTGGTTATTAAGTATGCCAACACTTTCCAAAGTTTCTGCTGATTGAGGGATAATTTCTTGCCAATTTTCAACTGCTGGTTTTTTGGTATCAATCGCAATAACTCGTCCTCGTGGCGCATTTAAATCTGTGCGAAAATAGAAGACGCTATTATCATTGTCGATAAAGCTGTAATCTGCATCAAACTGATTAATTAGTTCTACAACTTCAGCATTGGGGTTAGCCAAATCTTTGTAAAAAACCAAATTTTTGGGGTCAGTTCCCAGCCAAACTGAGATGATTAAATAACGTCCATCTTCAGTAACGCCACCACTAAAACCCCATTCCTTTTGATCAGGACGATGATAAATTAGTACATCTTCTGATTGGGGTTTGCCCAGTCGATGATAGTAGAGTTTTTGATAATAGTTAACATCTTCTAATCTAGTTCTTTCATTCGGCTCATCATAGCGACTGTAGAAAAACCCTTGATTATCGTGTGTCCAGGATGCGCCAGAAAATTTAATCCAATTTAAGTGGTCTTGCAGGTCTTCACCAGTTTCAACATCGCGCACTTTCCACTCTTGCCAATCTGAACCAGAGGCGGATAGACCGTATGCTAAAAGTTTACCATCCTCGCTAATAGACAATCCTGAAAGGGCAACAGTGCCATCTTCTGAAAGTTTATTGGGATCTAGTAAAACTTTAGGCTCAGCATCGAGACTTTTGAGAGTATAGAAGACACTTTGGTTTTGCAGTCCGTCGTTTTTAAAATAAAAGTAGCGTTCGGTGGAACCGTCTTTCAAAGATTCGCCTTCTTTAAAGGGGATACCGTATTTTTCATAATCCCAAAGTTTTGTCAAACGCTGTTTAATTTTTTCTTTTGCAGGAATTTCGTTCAGGTAGGCAAAAGTAATTTTATTTTCTGCCTCAATCCAACTTCTTGTTTCTTGCGAGTCAGGATCTTCCAACCAGCGGTAAGGATCTGCAACTAAAGTACCGTGGTAGTTATCGGCTTGATTGTTCTTGTGGCTGGGTGGGTAAGTGAGGGGTTTTGCTGCCGACATGGTTTCAAATGGGAATTTTTTATTGATATAGTTCCAAGATAGAACTTTACTTGAGGATTGTTGCACATCCGGCTAATTAGCAGGTGAGGAAAATATTATAGAAATATACCTTAACGGTAAATGGAGATACATAGGATGAGCGAGCCTAATTTTCATGCAATGAGTCAGAAAGAATTACATGATTATGTTCTTGCTCATCAGGAAGATCAGGAAGCCTTTTACACTTATGTAGATAAGCTGCATGTTGAAGGTAATTGGATTGAAATGCCACCATTAGAGTCAGAACAGGATTTAGAAAATTATCCTGAGTTCATTGAGCGTATTCGCAGCAGTTCTGAGCCACGAGATGGAGCAGTTTAAAGCGCATTGCAATTACAGCACCCTCTCAGCTATCCTCAGTTTGGCCGATCGCGATCGCGGATTCCTTTGAATTTCCTCTTCCTCAGCAGTAATCGGCTTTTTTGTCAAGACCTTTAATAAAGGTGAATTTCTTAAACCATGCTTCACCGGGCGGTCTTCTAGACTGTGAAAACTGATAATGGCAATTTTGCCACCAGGGACAAGCGCATTTGGTGCTTTATCTAGAAAAGTTTCTAAAGATTTTAACTCGTCGTTGACGACAATTCGTAGAGCTTGAAAAACACGGGTAGCTGGGTGAATTCTACCATAACGGTATTTAGGCGGAACAGAAGAAGCGATCGCCTCAGCCAACTCAACAGTCGTGTGCAACGGTCGTCGTTCGACAATGCGTCTAGCAATGCGCCGCGATAGTCGTTCCTCACCGTATTTAAAGAAAATATCTGCTAAGTCCGCTTCATCCCAATCATTAATTACATCAGCTGCGGTTAGCGATTGTCGCCTGTCCATTCGCATATCCAGATTTGCAGCGTGACGAAAGCTAAAACCCCGTTCAGGCTGATCCAAATGATAAGAACTTACCCCCAAATCAGCGAGGATACCGTCAAAAGTGTTAGAAGGAAAATGGTAGGCGGCAAAGTTGCTGAGGATAAATTGTGCGTGTTCTCCATACTCAGCCAAGTACTTCTGCGCCGCCGCTAAAGCATCTTCATCTTGGTCAATAGCTGTTACCCGCACATCCGCAGCAGCTTCTAAGATGAGGCGACTGTGACCGCCACCGCCTACCGTCGCATCTAAATAATGCCCGCCCGGACGCACCGCCAAACCCGCAATTACTTCCCGACTCAACACTGGCACATGAAAAAATTCCTGCGCCTCAAGTCCCTGAAATCGAGCTTCCATATAATAATTGAAGAAGTGCAACAAAATTAAACATCAACTAAAATCTATCCTCTCTCCAACATACCCCTGTATGGGCAATACATGTAGACGCTGCGGACACTTGCTACTTTGCAAGAATGCATTACGTCTACAACCCTGGAAGAGCAACGTAGTGTCTCTAAAAGTTATTAGCCCTACAGCCCTTAGTTTGGCTTGGCAGACAAGATAAATTAGGTCTGTTTGGCATTTTGGCGGTTCAACTCAAAATTTTCACGAACGGAGAACACTGAATCTATGGCTAGACTAGAAACCCGCACTGAACCTATGGTGCTAAATATGGGGCCACACCATCCCTCAATGCACGGGGTTCTGCGGCTAATTATGACCTTGGATGGCGAGGATGTCGTTGACTGTGAACCAGTCATTGGCTACCTGCACCGGGGTATGGAAAAAATTGCAGAGAACCGCACTACGATTATGTACGTCCCCTACGTCAGTCGGTGGGACTATGCTGCGGGAATGTTCAATGAAGCCGTCACCGTCAACGCCCCAGAAAAACTGGCTGGTGTGGCTGTACCCAAACGCGCCAGCTACATTCGCGTCATCATGCTGGAGTTGAACCGCATTGCTAACCACTTGCTGTGGTTTGGCCCATTCTTGGCTGACGTGGGTGCTCAAACTCCCTTCTTCTACCAGTTCCGGGAACGGGAGATGATTTATGACTTGTGGGAAGCCGCCACAGGTTATCGGATGGTGAACAACAACTACTTCCGCGTCGGTGGCGTAGCAGCTGATTTGCCTTATGGTTGGGTAGATAAGTGTGTGGAATTCTGCGACTACTTAATACCTAAAGTTGATGAGTACGAACGCTTGGTAACTGATAACCCTATCTTCCGGCGTCGTGTTGAGGGTATTGGTACTATCACCCGCGAAGAAGCGATTAATTGGGGACTTTCTGGCCCAATGTTACGCGCTTCTGGGGTGAAATGGGATCTGCGGAAAGTTGACCACTACGAGTGTTACGACGACTTCGACTGGGATGTGCAGTGGGAAACTGCTGGGGATTGCTTTGCCCGTTATGTAGTGCGAATGCGGGAAATGCGCGAATCTGTGAAGATTCTTCGCCAAGCAATCAAAGGACTTCCTGGTGGCCCTTATGAAAACCTGGAAGCCAAGCGTCTAGCCGCAGGTAAAAAATCAGAGTGGGATGCGTTTGATTACCAATTTATTGGTAAGAAAGTTTCCCCTTCTTTTAAGATGCCCAAGGGTGAAATCTACTACCGTGTAGAAAGCGGCAAAGGTGAACTGGGAATTTATTTGGTTGGTGATGATAATGTCTTCCCTGGACGCTGGAAGATTCGCCCTGCGGATTTCAACAACCTCCAGATTCTTCCTCATTTGCTACGGGGGATGAAGGTTGCAGATATTGTGGTCATTCTCGGCAGCATTGATGTGATCATGGGGTCTGTAGACAGATAGCTGTGATTGGGTGGGCATTGCCCATCCCAATAATTCTTGTTTGAGCTATAAGTGTTATTGAGCCAGTAGGGTGCGCTCTTCAGTAGCGTAAACTCTACCGGACAAAAGAATTTTAAATGACTTCGACCTTTTAACTCGGAACTTCGTGCTCTGAACTCGGAACTTCGACCTCAGAAGTTCAAAACTTGGAATTTTTAGAATTTGCAAACAAAATAAAGAGTCAGGTTGAAGGCAATACTAGGACCAGCCCTTTCAAGGTCTTGTAATTTCCCTCAAATTTAGTGATTAGGTGTATGCATCGCTCCTAAAGTATTACTTATTTAAATTACTTAAGAGTATTAGTCATACTCTGTATCAAAGCAGTAAGGCGATAACTAGACTGGACAGTTTAGTATGTCGCTCTTGCATAAATATTTTTTTTCTCACGCAAAGGCGAGCCAGTGCGTTGGGCGGCAAAGCCGACTTGAAGCACCTGGCGTCGCAAAGAAGAACGCGAAAAGAACGACTTTTGCAAGAAGTCTCTTGATTGAGAAATCCGGGAGAAATTATTTCCAAAAGACCACCTACGACTTTAGAGTGTTGAAATAACTAAAATCTATCTGAAGGCGAGGTATGACAACAAACTTTAGTCGGCGTGAATTTATCTTGTTTGGTTCAGCCGCGTTTGCTACTAGCTTAGTGGTGCAAGCTTGCAGTAATAAGCCGACGACACCAACAGCGACAACAACGGGTGGTACTGAAGGGTTTAAAATAGCGATCGCTCTGCCTGGAATGATTACCGACAAAGGCTGGAATCAATCTGGTTATGAAGGAATCAATTTAGCAAAACTAAAGCTAGGTGCAGAAACTGCCTATGTAGAAAAAGTAGCACAAGCAGATCAAACAGAAGTATTAACAGATTTTGCTCGTAAAGGCTACAATCTCATCTTCGCGCATGGCGGACAATTTGATGCTGCAATTGAACAAGTCGCCTCACAGTTCCCCAACACATTTTTTTTGGGAGTAAATGGTAATCTCAAAGGTGAGAATATTGCTTCTTTACGAATAGATCACCTACAAGCTAGTTATTTATGTGGCATTATCGGTGCTCATACCACAAAATCTAATAAATTAGCTTATATTGCAGGAGAGAAGTTCCCGGCTACCGAGGGAGAACTGCGGGGATTTGAATTAGGAGCAAAGTCTGTTAAACCAAATATCCAAATTACTTCTACTTTTACAGGTGATTGGAATGATGTCGCCAAAGCCAAGGAAGCGACTCTGGCATTGATTTCTTCCGGGGCTGATGTCATCTATCAATGGTTAGATAATGCCTCAGCCGCAGTTTTACAAACAGCAGATGAAAAAGGAGTATATGCTTTTGGTAACACCAAGGATCAATTAGACGTTGCACCAAAAGCTGTCTTAACCAGTGCTGTCAAACGCTTAGATTTAGCCATAGCTTATCTAGCAGAATTAGCCAAACAAAAACAAATCAAAGGACAAATATATACAATTGGTCTAGAAAGAACAGATATATTATTTTTAGGGAAATTCGGAGCAATCATACCGGAAGCAGTAAAGCAAAAGGTATTGAATGCAAAGCAAGAGATTGTTAATAAAAAAATCGTGTTTGAAGACTGCAAAGAGGCTGGTAAGGATACGCGCTGCGTGAAGAAAGCAACAACATAGGTTTAGCAAACTATATTAAAAAACAGGAATAATTGTCTTTGTAGAGACAGCGATTTATCGCGTCTGTCTAATGCACGACAATTTACCGCGTCTGTCTAATAGTCCAATATTTTAGACGCGATGAATCGCGTCTCTACAATGGGAGCAAGGTGAGGGGTTGGGGGTGGTGTGTTAGGGATTTTTGCAAGAGGTACACTACAGTCCTCACTACGAGCTATCAGTTTTGTGAACATGAACTATTTACGCTTAAACAATATTACTAAACGCTTTGGGTCTTTTATTGCTAACGACAATATCAATCTTTCTGTTGCATCTGGAACCATTCATGCAATACTAGGCGAAAATGGTGCAGGGAAGAGTACTTTAATGAATATTATTAGTGGACTCTATCAACCTGATGCTGGTGAGATTTATCTCCAAGAACAACCAATAAAAATTACTTCACCAAATGAGGCAATTAAATTAGGTATTGGCATGATTTACCAACACTTCATGCTTGTACCTCAATTGAGTGTCACAGAAAATATCATCTTAGGGATGGAGAAAACTTGGCGGCTAAATCTAGAAGATAAACAGCAAGAAATCGCCGCATTATCCCAAGCTTATGGATTAGAAATTGACCCCACTGCCAAAGTTGAAAGTTTATCTGTTGGGGCACAACAACGGGTAGAAATTCTCAAAGTTCTCTACCGTCGAGCAAAGTTGTTGATTCTTGATGAACCTACAGCAGTTTTGACACCGCCAGAAGTAGAATCATTAATTGCTATCTTGCGCCAATTGGCAGCCGCGGGCAATACAATCATTTTTATCAGTCATAAATTAGAAGAGGTAATGAATCTCTGTGATTCAGTCACAGTTTTGCGCCGGGGAAAGGTAGTAGCAACAACATCAACTGAAGCAGCGACACCTCAGCAGTTAGCAACATTGATGGTAGGACGAGAAGTAGCTTTGCAGTTAAATAAAAGTCCGACATTACCAGGAGAAATCATCCTATCGGTACAAAATTTACAAGTTGCTGATGAAAGAAATATTCCGGCTGTAAATAATGTATCTTTTGAACTGCGGGCGGGAGAAATTTTAGGAATTGCTGGTGTAGATGGCAATGGACAGCGAGAATTAGCTGATACCATCGCTTCTTTGCGGACTATTAAGCAGGGTAAAATTGAGTTTACGCCCAAGCATTCCTCAGTAGGCTACATCCCAGAAGATAGGCAGACAATGGGATTGGTGTTGCAATTTAGCATCGCCCAAAACTTGATTTTAAAAGCTTTTAAATATCTGCCATTTTGTCGCCGTTTTTTGTTACAACAAGAAGCGATCGCTAATCGTGCCCAAGCTGCAATGCAAGAGTTTGACATTCGGGCCAATGGGATTGATGTCAAGGTAAGTCAGCTTTCGGGAGGAAATCAACAAAAAGTGGTGTTAGCGCGAGAACTGGCGCAAACACCAGCTTTAATTATCGCCATGCAACCCACAAGGGGGTTAGATGTAGGGGCGACAGTAGCCGTCCAGTCTCGAATATTAACAGAACGCGATCGCGGTGCCGGAATTTTATATATTTCTACTGAGTTAGAAGAAGTGATGACAATGAGCGATCGCATTGCTGTAATCTACAGAGGTGAGTTTGTGGCTATTTTGGATGCAGCTACGGCGAAGGTAGAAGAAATTGGTTTGTTGATGGCTGGGGGAACACCCAGAGAGTAAAATGCCGAGTCTTTATATCATTGGTGGTGCAAATGGTTCAGGAAAAACCACCGTATCGATGAGTTTATTACCAAATTTTCTAGACTGCTTTGAGTACGTAAATGCAGATGCTATTGCTGCTGGACTATCTCCATTAAATCCCGATTCAATGGCTATAGAAGCAGGAAGATTAATGATTATGCGACTGCGGACGTTATCTAATTCAGGTAGTGATTTTGCTTTTGAAACTACGCTAGCAGCTAGAAGCTTTGCACCTTTTATTATTGGTTGTAAAGCAAAAGGCTACACAATTAACTTAATATACTTTTGGTTACAAAGCGTTGACTTGGCAATAGAACGAGTAGCAGTAAGGGTTGCTAGTGGTGGACACTCGATCCCAGAGGATGTTATTCGTAGACGCTACCAACAGGGGCGAAAGAACCTGATTTCTCTATACTTACCTTTGTGCGATGGTTGGATGATCTATGATAACTCTAGATCATCTCCCCTTTTCGTTGCTGAACGCATTATTTATCAACAGCCTATTATTTATATAAATGAGACTTGGAACCAAATTATAGAGGTATGAAATGACTGAAGAAGAGATGAAAAAGTTACATTGTAAAATTGATGCTGGAGTCAAAGCAGCAATTGCAGCAGCAATAGAACGACATCGTAAACTTGGTCAATCGATTAGTATTATGCGAGAAGGAAAGGTTGTAACTTTAACGCCTGATGAAATTACAGCGATTCAGAATCAGCAGAACAGTTAGAACAAAATTTAAAACTAAAAATGATGTTTGTAAATTGTTCAATTTGATTCAGCTTTGAGGAGTTAATGAACTGCATAGTAAATCATATCTCCAAACCTAACGATCGCAACTAATCGCATGAAATTCTTGTTACCAATCCTATCACCGCTGATTGCGATCGCCTCCGCTCTCATCGTCGGTGCTATCCTCATGCTAATTGCTGGAGCAAATCCCATCAACGCATACAGCATCTTATTTCAAGAATCTCTCTCTACCTACTTTGGATTTGGTAATACCCTCACCAAAATGACACCGCTATTGTTTGCTAGTTTAGGCGTGTTAGTAGCGTTGCGGGCTGGGCAATTTAATATCGGTGGAGAAGGACAAATTTATCTGGGTGCGTTGGGAAGTACTTTAATTGGGTTATATCTGCAAGGATTACCTGCGGTGATTCATATCCCCTTAGCACTTTTAGCAGGATTTTTCTTTGGTGCAGTTTGGGGTTGGATTCCTGGTTATCTCAAAGCAATGCGCGGAGTGAATGAGGTAATTACTACATTGTTGCTCAACTATATCGCCGTGAATTTAGTTAGCTACCTCGTACAAAATCCATTAATGGCAACAGGTGCGCCTAGTCCTTATTCGCCATTAATTGCCAAAACATCCCGTTTGCCGATTATATTACCACAAAGCCTTGCCCATGCTGGGATTTTATTCGGTTTAATTGCCGCAGGTATTTTATGGGTATTGTTAGTGCGATCGCCACTAGGTTATCAAATTACAGCAGTGGGATTTAACCCGATTGCCGCCCGTTATGCCCATATATCTGTTGAACGTACCATTATGCTGGTGATGGCTTCTTCAGGTGGTTTAGCTGGGTTGGCTGGAAGTTGTGAGGTGATGGGGTTGAAATATCGGCTATTTGAACAAGTTTCACCCGGTTATGGATTTGATGCCATTGCGATCGCTTTTTTAAGTCGTGGTAGTGTTATCGGTGTAGTATTAATTTCTTTGTTTTTTGCAGCGCTTCGCAGTGGTGCGAATGTGATGCAGCGTAGTGCAGGTGTGCCAGTAACTGTAGTTTACGCGATTCAAGGGTTTATGGTGTTGTTTATTGCTATCAGTCTCGCAGTCGAAAGAGAAATAAGAGTCAAAACGCAGAGGGACGCGAAGGTTTAACGCAGAGGAACACAAAGAAAACTCTGCGAAACTTTGCGCTTCCCTCTGTCTTGAAAAGTTTCCTACGCCGGGAAACCCGGCTTTCCTCCGGAACGCTTACGCGAACGAGTAACTTTTCGCTGCGAACCTCTGCGTTAAAAAATAACTCTATGAATAATCTCAACTTTTTCTCTGATTACTTAATAGCTACTTTGCGTCTAGCCGTCCCCTTAGCATTTGCAGCCCTTGGAGGATTATACTCGGAACGTTCGGGGGTGTTAAATATCGCCTTAGAAGGAATGTTACTTACAGGTGCTTTTACTAGTGCTGTGGCTACTTTCTACACAGGCAATCCCTGGCTTGGTATCTTCGCATCCCTGATTGCTGGGGGATTAGTCGGACTACTCCATGCCGTTTTGTGTGTAACTTTGCGTGTCGATCAATTGGTATCTGGGCTAGCAATTAATCTTGTCGCAGCTGGATTAACATCGTTTTTGGCTCGATTAGTGTTTAGTGGCAGTAGTACACAGCAGTTACCTGGAATTGGGACAATTATGATTCCTGGTTTAGCCAATATTCCCCTGATCGGGCCGCTACTATTTCAGTCAGATTTTTTAGTATATTTATTATTTGTCTTAGTTATTTTAACTACATACATTTTATTTAAAACTAGCTTTGGACTGACATTGCAGGCAGTAGGTGAATCTCCGAAAGCTGCTGACACGGCTGGAATTTCCGTACCACTTGTCCGTTATATCGCTGTGGTGATTAGTGGCTGTCTTGCGAGTTTAGGAGGTGCTTATTTAACTCTGGTACAAGTAAGATTTTTTGCCGAAGGGATGAGTGCTGGTAAAGGATTTATTGCGATCGCAGCATTAATTTTTGGCAGATGGCATCCTGTAGGTAGTGCTTTGGCTTGTTTGCTGTTTGGGGCTACAGAAGCTTTACAACTGCGAATTCAGGCTTTAGGGGCAAATATCCCTTACCAATTTTTAGTAATGCTACCTTATGCGATCGCTTTATTGGCATTAGTCGGATTTGTGGGCAAATCTACACCCCCTAAAGCTTTAGGTACTCCCTACTTTGCACAAAATCGCCACTCAGACTAAAAAGCTGTGTTTCTATTTTTATCCGGCTGAGGCAAGATTGATAGGTTTTGAGCGACATTCTACACTGAATGCACAGAGCGGCTTACCAGTTCATGAATCTGCTTTGGGGTCAATTCCTGCACATTACTTAAAACTACAGCTGCTCCTGCTGCTATTAGTGTTTGACCATACGCATCACCTCGCGCGGCTGTTTCCTGCACATGTGGCGGTAGTACCCCTACACCAATCCAAGTGCGAGAAGAATCTATCTCCCGTGCTTTCTCTACGGTATACATATCAGCTACCGTATCTCCCACATACAATATCGTTGATGTTTGCTCAAGTCCATTCTCTAACTGACGAACTGTGGCTAAAAGTCCAGTTGGGTCTGGTTTACCTGGTGCATCCTCCATCGCAATCAAAACTGGGGACTGTAAACCAATACGTTTTTCCAAAACATAGTTAGCGGAAGCACGAGTTGCACCACTGAAAAATCCCCAGGAAATACCAGCTTCAGTCAGTTCCTCTAAGTAACTAGATTGTAATAATAAAGGTTCATTACAGATATACCCCGTCATTTTGTCGGGGTTTTCTCCTCGGTAACGGGATTGAAAAAAAGTAACGATCGCCTTATAGTCCAGTTGCAATTGTTCGCGAGTCTGTTCTTTATAACTCTCAAAGTAACGGTAAATTAGTTCTTGAGACGCTTCCCAGTCGTTATTCCAGATGCCTTCGGACTTTAGCTGGTCAATGTCTAATGGTGTCGGACGATACGCCTGGGTGGTAAAATGCTCTACTGTATCTGCGATCGCTCGGCGATAGGAGCCACTGACATCGCGGACAACGCCATCAATATCGAAAATAGCGATCGCTCTTGTTTGTTCAGTCATAAAATAGGTGAATTAATTTGTCTTAGGCAAACAAGTAAGTTATTTCTGCCTGATGCTTTAACTTGAAAAGCTAATGAACTTTAATATAGACGAGCTGTATATCAGCAAGTTAGAAAAAATGCTCAAATTGTTAACTATTAACTGATTCAGTTAGGCGATTTAAGTATCTTTCAATTAAAAGGATAGCAACAATGTCATCTATTGGCCGTGGTGGCTGTCGCAGACCCTGTGGCAATAGCTTTGTTAGTCCTTTGGGTGGGAACATCTGCCAATAGCGATCGCGTGCTTCTAAGGTTGTGTAGCGCTCATCTACTAAAATAATATTCAGCGGCTCGGCTAATTCTTGATATATTTGCTGTTTCCACTGCTTGGCTGTGGTTTGGTCGCCCATCACCATCAAGGAGATAGGAAACTTTTGCTGCAATGTCTCAATGGTAGCGATCGCCTCTTTTGCGGGTACAACCTGGTGATAGTGAAGTTGCCGATCCAGTCCCATCACCGCTAAACCACACTTATCTCGACCTGGATCAAAGCCCAAGATGACTGGTTGCGTTGGCGAAAATTCACGGAAAGTCATATCAAATTAGCTGAGATCCTACTAATAATAGTGTGTAAACATTTCTAATATCATGCTAAGTTTTTAATTTTTTAAGTACTAAAAATAACTTGTCCGTTAACTATTGCTACTAATTTTACTCTCAAAGGCCCGGCTGTATAAGTATTTTCTGCTGCGATCGCTTTTATCTCCAATGGTTGCTGATACTGCCCCACTTGGTTAATAAAGCGCAAAAAAGTACCTTCTATTTGCACACTTTCTACAATTCCGGCATTACGCGCCCGAAATTGGGAAGCAGAAATCAGCAGATCCAATCGCTGCCGCATTTGATAAGATGTCATAGTTTTGGGATCGGCAGTAGTTGTAGCCAGCACCTCGCCCCCGGAAAAGACCAGTTCATTGGGCGCTGTATCGGCAAAAAATTCTATCTGCTTTTCTCCCCTGACGTAGTTACCAGCGGAGAAAATTCGCACCACGTATTCTCGACCATCCTGAATCTGCTGACTTAATTGCTCAATCTTGTCCTCGGTAACGCGCAGCAGCCCAACATTTGCCGGATTTGTACCAGGCTCGCTTAATTCGAGGCTGGCATTTTGGTTAGCTTCTTGTAAAAGTTGGATTATCGCCTTACGGGCTGCGGCGGCTTGGTTAACGCGAACTACAGCAGCTGCAAGAACTTGACCGCGAACTAGGGCAAGCTTACCCAAACGCAGATCCCGGTAAGACTGATAATATTTTTCTAACCTGGCTACTTCCTTTTCTAGATAGTCTTGTTGTTTTTCTAATTCTTGAAGGCGAGATTCTCGTTTAGCAATCACTTGCTCTCGCGCTGCAACTTCTAAATTGCGTTTTTGAATCAGTTGATCCAGTTGGGCAATTTTTTGATCGCGCTGTGTAATGGCTTCCTGACGGTTGGCAAGTTCGCGATCGCGTTTTTGAATGGCTGTTTTGGCTTCGTCAATAGCTTTTTTCGCTTCTGCGAACAGTCGTTGCCTTTCTGCTTTGAGTTGTTCAACTGCCGCTTGCAGTTCTTTTCTCTGATTGTAAACGCTTTGCAGCTCAGCTATGGCTTGTTGATATTGAGTTACCACTTGACCCAGCTGGCTTTGAGTGCGTTGCAGTTGAGCTTGGGTTTTAGCTTGTTGACCAATAGTACGGTTGAGTTGAGCTTGCGTTTGCCTTTGTTTGGCATTTGCTGCCTGCAAGGATTGATTAATTACTTGTAGGGCTTGCTGTGCGTTTGCTTGTTCAATTCTTGCTTGATTTAGCTCAGCCTCTACTTGACTTTTTTGAGTTTCTGCGGTTTTTAGTTGTTCCCGCTTTTGCCTGAGGTCTGTTTGGATATCCTCTAACTCAAAAACTCCCTTCCGCAATCCTTCGTCAGCGGCAAATAAAATCCCTAGGGTTGATGCTGAAATTAAACCACCCGTAAAAATAGTTACCAGTACAGCAGTGTTTTTCGGGCGAAGGTTAAATAGTGAGAGGCGTGCCTTGCCAACTCGTGTGCCAATGCGATCGCCCACGGTTGCAATTACGCCCCCCAAAATTAAAATTGCTGCGATGAGGATGTACCCGGTGGTCATCTTCAGCTACCAAAACGCTTCCAGATACAGCCTACTACTTTCAACCATTTTTTGTGGGGGAGCCAAAATTGGCAATAGCTGAAGTTACTCAATTTTTAGATTTACCTCCAATTGTGGCAATGATCTCTAACAACACAACATGCACCACATATATCCCCCAATTACTTTTAAGTAAATTGTCTACTCAACGTAACAGGTTTATGTACAGTAATCTTCTTCTTGTGGATAGAAATCATCTTTTTTTCACGCAAATCTCCCAGTAACCTAGTTACAGTAACGCGAGTAGAACCAATTGCCTCAGCGATCGCTTGATGAGATAACTTCAGATCAATAGTTATTCCATCTGCACAAGGAACACCAAAATCCCGACAAAGAATTAATAAAAAACTCACCAACCTAGAACCCATATCTCGGTGAGCGAGGGTTTCAATCATCATCTCTGTCTGTAAAATCCGCGAAGAAAGACCTCGCAGCATCAACATTGATAATTCTGGATTTTCCTTGAGTGCTTGCTCAACCTGTTCAATTGGCGCTGACAACAATTCTACAGGGGTAAATGCAACCGCATGGTAAAACCTATCTGACTTATTTCCCGTTAGCAATGACAGCACACCAAAAACGCTATTTTCCCGCAGCAGCGCTACCGTTATTTCTTCTCCTGCCTCGTATACCCTGGAAAGTTTCACAGCACCCTTGAGAAGAAAATAAACTCGTTCGGCAGGATCGCCGGGAAAAAAGATCGTTTTGTTGCGTTCAAACGTTTCCACAACTGGCGGAAACGCCCCGGTCGCCATCTGACGAAATACATTTGCTAGGGCTTTATCTTGTGTCACGATCATCTCCCTTCCCCTACCCAATGCCGGAAAAACCAATTACCTAAGAATACACCTGAAAAATCAATAAAGCACCGTCAACCTTTCTGTACTTTCCTATACTCCAACTTATTGCTTCATAACTCTTTGTTTATAATGATACATAATAGTTGATCTTTTCAGCTATTAATTGTTGATAAGTAGTTCCAATAGCTGTATTAAAAAGGTTTTTTGAAGAACAATTGAAGATATATTGAAAATATCTTAAGGAATAAATAAGAATTTTGTGGCAGTAAACGCTCTTCGCAATATTCATTTTTACAAATGGTGTATAAAACAAAGACAAAGTAGCCTCAGATTCTAGTATGCTCCTAATGATTGATCGCATTCACAATTTCTATGCTTAATCTGACTGGAAAAAACGCTCTTGTTACAGGTATTGCCAATAACCGCTCCATCGCCTGGGGTATTGCTCAACAACTGCACAAAGCAGGAGCTAACCTGGGTATTACCTACCTGCCAGATGAACGCGGCAAAATGGAGAAAAAAGTCACGGAATTAGTAGAACCCCTCAATCCAAGCTTATTTCTTCCCTGTAATGTCCAAAACGATGAACAGATTCAGTCTACCTTTGAGACAATCCGCGATAAGTGGGGGAAGATAGACATCCTCATTCATTGCCTTGCCTTTGCCAGTAAAGATGATTTGACTGGAGATTTTAGCCAAACCTCTCGTTCTGGCTTCAAGACCGCTTTAGAAATCAGCACCTACTCGCTCGTGCAGTTAAGTGGCGCAGCTAAACCTTTGATGACAGAGGGAGGTAGTATCGTCACCCTGACATATTTAGGCGGTGTCAGGGCAGTCCCTAACTATAACGTCATGGGAGTTGCCAAAGCAGGGTTGGAAGCAAGTGTGCGTTACTTGGCATCTGAACTTGGCCCGCACAAGATTCGCGTAAATGCCATCTCCGCAGGCCCCATCCGCACTTTGGCATCTTCGGCGGTAGGTGGAATTTTGGACATGATTCATCATGTGGAGCAAGTGGCTCCCCTGCGACGCACTGTAACTCAGCTAGAAGTGGGCAATGCTGCCGCTTTCTTGTGTAGTGATTTGTCCAGCGGAATTACCGGGCAAGTCCTTTATGTAGATGCAGGATATGAAATTATGGGAATGTAATACGATTTGGGTATTGGGGATTGGGGATTGGGGATTGGGCATTGAGCATTGAGTATTAGTAAAGTTATTCCCCATTATTCCCCCATTCCCTATTCCCCCATTCCCCATTCCCCATTCCCCATTAACTATGCAAATCAGCGACCGCCAAGTTAATTCTTCAAACTACGACCAGTTCACTAAAGCCTCTCGTATTGTCACTGTTCACCGCACCACTGGTGAAACCGATGTGGAAGTTACCATCAATCTGGATGGTAGCGGAACTTGTAAGGCAGCAACAGGCGTTCCATTCTTGGATCATATGTTGCATCAAATAGCCTCCCACGGGCTGATTGACTTGGATGTCAAAGCTAAGGGCGACTGGGAAATTGATGACCATCACACCAACGAAGATGTGGGCATTACCTTGGGACAAGCTTTGCACCAAGCACTAGGCGATAAGAAAGGCATTGTCCGCTTCGGTAATTTCCTTGCACCTTTAGATGAAGCCTTAGTTCAGGTAGCGTTAGACTTTTCCGGACGCCCTCACCTCAGCTATGGCTTACAAATTCCTACACAGCGAGTAGGAACGTATGATACCCAATTGACGCGCGAATTTTTTGTAGCACTGGTCAACCATAGTCAAATGACACTGCATATTCGGCAACTGGATGGCATTAATTCCCATCACATCATTGAGGCGACATTTAAAGCGTTTGCTAGGGCAATGCGGATAGCAGTAGAAATCGATCCCCGTCGTGCTGGTACGATTCCCAGTTCCAAGGGCGTTTTGTAAATCTAGTCATAATTACTTGGTATATGCAATATTTCTAGTTTTAAAAGTTACTCAGTTGGCAATAATTGACAGACGAGTTAGTGATGGTTATTATCGGCCTACTGAGTAACTTATAATTAATGCCAAGTGAGTAATTATAACAAGATAAAGTCTGTTGCAGACGATTCTAATTCTCAACTGAATACGAAGGATACTGCACCAGTAGTCGTAACTTCTGAGTTACGAAAAGTCTATCGTACTGGTTTTTGGCTAAATCAAAAAGTCGTATCCCTCAAAAGCTGTTCTTTAAAAGTTCACAAAGGGGAAACCTTTGGGTTGCTAGGGCCAAATGGTGCTGGTAAAACCACCCTTTTAAAACTGCTGCTGGGAATTATTCGTCCCACCTCTGGGCAGGGATTATTGTTGGGTAGGCCTCTAGGCGATCGCAGCATTAAGCAATACATCGGCTACTTGCCAGAAAATGCATATTTGTATGACTATCTCACAGGCTGGGAATTCTTACAGCTAGCAGCTGGGCTATTCCAAATCCCCAAAAGGGTGCAACGCCAGCGCATTCCCCAATTATTGGAATTAGTCGGTTTATCTCAAGCCGATGCCCGCAAAAAGCAGATTCGCCGCTACTCTAAAGGAATGCTACAGCGTGTCGGTATGGCTCAAGCGCTAATTAACGAGCCAAAATTAGTCTTTTTAGATGAGCCGATGTCTGGTCTTGACCCGATAGGACGCTATCAAATGCGGGAAATTATCCTGGCGCTAAAAGCAGATGGTAAGACGATTTTTTTTAACAGCCACATTCTCAGTGAGGTGGAACAAATTTGCGATCGCATTGCCATCCTCGCTCAAGGTGAATTAATTTGCTCTGGTTCCCTCAATGAACTCTTAGGCATCAAAAGCATATATCAAGTCAAAGGTCAAGGCGGTGACTGGGAAATTCTCAAAAAATGGATACCCAGTTTAATATTGGAGCCTAATGGCTCTTGGCAAGGTACACTACAAGACGATTACTATGATTTTCTTGCCAGTCTTCGTCTAATGGGTGGGCAAATTATTTCTATGAAATTGTCTCGCCACTCTCTAGAAGAATTTTTTATCCAACAGATCCAAAGATAAACTCACTTCTCTCCAAGTAGAGGAGCCAGCCGCTCTTTCGGATCTCCCGACTTGAGCAGACTGGCGTCAACTGCCGTTCAAAAGTCCAGGTTTTTGAACTCTTGACTTTTGACCCTGGACAACCTCTAAAGGAAAAAATATGACACTTGCGTAAGTCCTATAAATAATTCACGTAACTAGTCTTGTTATCAAAAATTGTTTTGTCTGAAAACACGAGTTCTTCAATTTGTCCTTATTTATTCCTCATGTAAATTTAATTAATGGTGTTGATAATAACTTTGGCAAGAACAAGTACCCGTAGCGTACTTTAAATCACAGCCAAATTGCCAAAGTATTGATTTAATACAGAAGATTTTCTTCACAGGTATATGCTTAGACAACAGACAATTTGTGATGTAAACTAGAGTTCTTTGCGTAAGTTCTATATTCCTTGAGGATGGATATATTCAAGTTGGTTTAGCTTTAAGTTAACTTCACTAAAAATTCAAATTCAACCAACAAATTTACTCCGGAAAATTACACTTTTCTAGGAAAATAAGAGTGTCGGGGAACTTGAATAATTAAGTATAGTCAAAATAAAAATGTTTAGACATTACTTTACCAATCGTAGTCTCAGAGTTTTAGGTAAATATGCTTAACACAGGTTTGTTGAAATTCCTCATCCAGCCAACTGCGGGTGTGGCCTTGTTAACGGCTGTCAATGTCGCAGTGCCATCTGCCAGCCTAGCTCAGGGACAACCAGGATTAAACACTACACAAATAACACCAATTACGCAAATAACACCAATTACGCAAGCGCCACCAGCTACACAAACAGCACCAGCTATACCAATAGATACCAATTATTCATTAGGAGGTGGCGATCGCATACGTGTAAATGTATTTGAAGTACCCGAATATACAGGCGAATATCAAATTCCTCCAGGTGGAGCAATTAACCTACCTTTAATCGGTAGTGTACCCGTTCTGGGGTTAACAACCGAACAAGCTTCAGATGAAATTGCTAGAAGATACTCTCGCTTTCTCAAACGTCCCCTGATTTCAATCAACCTATTATCGCCTCGTCCCATAAATGTTTTCGTTGCCGGAGAGGTAACACGTCCAGGGGCTTACACTTTGAGTTTAAGCGGAGGCGCGGGAGACAATCCAGGCGTACAATATCCAACTGTCTTGGCTGCACTCACCACAGCGCAGGGAACACTTGGTAGTGCGGATATGACTCAAGTGAAATTACGACGTAAGGTAGGGCGCGGCCCAGAGCAAGTAGTCACGCTCAATTTGGAAGAACTTATCCAAACAGGTAGCTTAAGACAGGATATTACCTTACGGGATGGAGACACCATAGTCGTACCAACAGCAACCACATTTGACTTAGCAAGAGCACGTAATTTAGCTGCTGCTAACTTTGCTGCTAGCCCAAGCACACCTCGTACCGTTGCAATCGTTGGTGAAGTTAACCGCCCTGGAGCGTATCTTGTCAGTACAGGTAGTACAGAAGGGCAGTCAGCTGGTGGCCCCACAGCCGGTGGAACCATAGGAAGTGGTCTGCCAACTATCACGCGGGCAATTCAGCTAGCTGGGGGAATTACGCCACAAGCTAATGTTCGTAATATTATCCTACGCCGACCTACAAGAAGCGGCTCAGAACAAACTGTAGATATCAATCTTTGGCAACTTTTAGAAAGTGGTGATGTAAATCAAGATTTAATTGTGCAAGACGGAGATACGATTTTTATTCCTACGGCAACTGAGATTAACACAGCAGAAGCTACTCAATTAGCTACTACTACTTTATCTCCTACAACAATTCAAGTTGGTGTGGTAGGCGAAGTCAAAAGAGCAGGGCCTGTAACCATTCAGCCTAATAGCTCTTTAAATCAAGCATTACTGGCTGCCGGCGGCTTCAACGATGGCAGAGCAAGCAGGGCTAATGTAGATTTGATTCGGCTCAACCCTAATGGGTCTGTCACTAAGCGTGAAGTAAAAGTGGATTTCTCCCAAGGAATTAATGAGGAAACTAATCCTATACTCCGTAATAATGATGTTGTGGTAGTCAGCCGCAATGGCATAGCCAAGACTGGTGATACTATCAGCACCATATCAGGACCTTTAGGCACAGTTTTAAATATTCTGAGGTTTTTCGTTGGGTTTTAGATAGGGCTACAAACTGGGGGCGCTGATCAATCCTCTGCGTTCCCAGATTTCCACGAAATTGCATTTCGACCAACTAAAGTTATGCGTTACTAATAACTAATGACTAATTATGCAGTCTTAACTTAGAGGCTGACTTATAAAAATTTGCCAAAACAGGGAACCACGAGAAACTCTACAAATCCGTGGCTTCTTGTTGATGCTCCAAGAGCGGAAATATGCACTGCTGTGCTGGGGTCATATTTTTCTAAAAACTATGGGTTAATCTGAAGCGCTTAGGTAGCCAAATGTCGCTAATGGGCAAGCGATCGCATCACGCCAAACTGTGCTGCATGTATAGCAAAAGGCAGGTGCGGTACAAGTGGGCAGTTTTCAGCTGTCTAACTCCAGCCAGTAATATCTGCGTCGTTCTATTTCGTAGCTGCAACGATGCAGATGAATAGACTTCTTGCAAAAGTTGTTCTTTTCGCGCTCTTCTTTGCGTTAGACAAAAAATATTTATGCAACAGGTCTAATATCAAAAGATTCTACGCCAGTTCACCCCTGCCGGAAAATTTCAGGTCATCTTCGATTTGGCAGCTATCACTCTCATGAGCGTATTTGATCAGTTCGGTTTTGGGCTGCGAGTGCGATAGCGTTCGCGGAGCGTGTGCTTTGCACTCAGCGCTGCTGCTTTCAGCAGATCGCGTCTATTGACTAGGATTTACCCACCTAATGAGTAAAGTAGTAAACCTAGTGTTTGGTGAATTGTGTAAAATGAACTCCTAAATCGCTAAACCTGATCTAAAGTTTCAGTTACCCTGAAGTGTAATGTGAATTTAAGGCGAGACAGCCAATAATAGTACCTGGATATTACTGTTTAGTTATCAGGATTAAAGTGCGACTCTCATGCAAAGAGCCTGCGCCAACGCATGCAAAGTATTTATAGTATTGCCCAAAATTATGGATAATTCTCCAGTGGTTGCTCAAGCAGATGCATTTCTACCCAATTATACTCAGGAAAATCCACTTGCAGTTGGATCAGATTCAGCAGTGAAGGAAAGGATAGGAAGTGACTTTGACTCCCGCATGATGCAGCGGTGTTTGGAACTCGCGCGCCGCGCTTTAGGACGCACTTCGCCAAATCCGCTAGTGGGAGCGGTGATTGTCAAAGATGGGGAGATTGTTGGGGAAGGGTTTCATCCCTGTGCAGGTGAGCCTCATGCAGAAGTTTTTGCTTTGAAAGCAGCAGGCGTTGGCGCAGCCTCTCCCCAGGAGAATCGCGCTCGTGGTGCGACAATCTATGTCAGCCTCGAACCTTGCAATCATTACGGACGTACTCCCCCTTGTTCGGAGGGATTAATCGCAGCTGGGGTGGCCAAGGTGGTAGTGGGTATGGTTGACCCCAATCCCTTAGTAGCAGGAGGTGGCATTGCGCGTTTACGTGCAGCAGGGATAGAAGTAGTGGTAGGAGTGGAAGAGGAAGCTTGCCGTCAGCTAAATGAAGCTTTTGTCCATCGCATTCTCTACAAGCGACCTTTGGGCATTTTGAAATATGCTATGACTTTAGATGGCAAAATTGCTACCACTTCTGGTCATAGTGCCTGGGTAACCAACCAGGATGCCCGCAGTGAAGTACATCAACTGCGGGCAGCTAGTGATGCAGTAATTGTGGGCGGCAATACAGTGCGACAAGATAATCCTTACTTAACCAGCCATCAGGTGGGGGCACATAATCCCCTGCGGGTGGTGATGAGTCGCCATCTCAATTTACCGGAAAATGCCCGCCTCTGGCAAACTGCGGATGCTCCGACTTTGGTGTTGACAGAGGAGGGAAGCTCTCCCCATTTTCAAGAACTGTTGCGAAAACTTGGGGTGGAGGTTGTGCAATTAACATCACTTACACCAGATAAGGCAATGGCGTATTTATATGATCGGGGTTTTTGTAGCGTGTTGTGGGAATGTGGCGGTACCTTAGCTGCTAGTGCGATCGCTCAAGGAGCAGTGCAAAAAGTCCTAGCATTTATTGCCCCAAAAATCATTGGTGGTATTAATGCTCCCACGCCTGTGGGTGACTTAGGTTTTACTACTATGACTGAAGCGCTGCCCCTAGAACGTGTTCGTTGGCGCGTGATCGGTTCCGACTGCTTAGTGGAAGGTTATTTGCCCCAAAAAAGTCCATAATCAATGGTCAATGGCAGCCAGTTACGTGCCCAGAGTTCAAAAAATTATCAATTTTTAATTTTGACTCTGGGCTAATCGATTGCGATTTTATGATCATGAACATTGACGTTCATAGGCCATATCACGAATGAGGGCTAGCCGGGATTGAATGTAGTGGCTGAGGAAGTCAGTTTCGTTGGGATCTAACAACACTTGCGTTTCGGTTTGTTTCACCAACCACTGCACCAAGCTAGCATCGTCCAGTTGTAAGAGGATCTTTGCTTGGGCGGTTTCAACCACAGACCAAAGCTGACGCATTATCGTAGGAGTCATCAGACCTCAATTGAATCATTAGCTTTGCTGTTTTCAGATTACACAATTCCAGCCGGAACTTACGACATGAATGTAGAACCTGAGACAAGTATTATTAAAAGCTTAATCATGGGACTTATAACTTTTTATAACTTTATGAAGATTAAGAATAGAAAACTCTGATTGCGAATTTAACAAAACTATCGTCAATTAGAGCAGAATTTGCCCGTTCTTACTATGGTGCAACCTTATGCCTGTTAAGGATTTCAAGCGATTTATAGGCTGTTGCTGAACCAGGCGAAAAATTGTGCGATCGCCTGCTCAAAACCCAAAAATCTCTCCTATTGCCCTTGTTTGTCCCCCAAAAATCCCTGCCTTTTCTCATTTAGTCGCAAAATCAAATATAGCTTTTGACCTGAGTTACTCCAGGCAGATTAACACTGTTTGGCAGTAGACGGTTTCACAAAATCATGTAAGTCTGCATCCCAAACACTAATGTAAATAAAATCACACTTTTGCCGCACAATCTGACCCTTCAACCGGCCTTTTGCAAAACTAAAATTATCCAACTGACGCTGCTGTACCTGTTGGAGTCCCTGTTTAATATCTTCAGTGGCTTGCCCACTTAACATCCCATTCAAGGTTGTCTGCATTACCTGCGGGTCTACTGATTGTGCAAAAGCTGCCTCAGTTTGGCGCAACGCTTTAGAATTACGATCAAATAAGTAGCCTAGGTCGATTTGGTTCGGCACCAAGTGATAAACAACAGCACGGGTATTGCGCCAAACACCTCTTAAATCTTTATTTGGCTTGCCAAGGGTAGCTTCTACAGTGCTTCTTGGCGTACCTGTTGGAAATGCTGGAACGCTTTGCCCGCTGGTAGCAGTAGCTAATTTCTTGCGAGGCTGGTTGTTGTTCTGTGGTGTTGGAACCGCATCTGTCTGTTTGTCTGGTTCCATCTGTGGCGTTGATGCTGCTGTTGGTGTTGGAGTATCAGAAGTTACAGGCTCTTTTTCTAGCGGTGGTGTAGATGCAACTGGGGGATTGGAGTCTACTTGCGGGTTGGATGTTGACAAAGGAGCAGGAGTTACTTGCGGCGGCGGCGATGGTGAAGTAGGTAGAATTGGGGCTGGCGAAGGTTGGGAAGAAACGCGCGGAACGGCAGATGGAAGAGTGGAAACCGAAGTTTCTGGTGATGTAATGGGACTTGTGGCGATATTTACTTCAGGCTGTTGCTGGCGAGTGATACCAGAAATTGCGATCGCACCAATCAAGCCACCTACCAGTAAACTGCCAACAATCACAGCAGGTTTTTGCCAATTTCTGGGAGATCTATGAATGATTGTACTTTGTTGAGGTGAAGATAATGCCTGGGTTTGCCCGGTTGATGTAACAACTGTAGCTGGCTTTCGAGGAATATAACTAGCAGACTGCAAAGCATGTAGCATTTTGCTGGCCGTGCTGTAGCGATCGCCTGCATGGGGCTTAATTGCCTGATTGAGTATCATTGCCAATTGGGGGGAAACAGTAGGGGCATGCTGTTGCCAAAGTATTTCTCCCGTTTGCAGATCAGTTAGTAGTTGGTGCGGGTGTTTGCCAGTCAGTAGATAAATTGCCGTCAAGCCTAAGCTGTAAATATCAGTAGCGTAAACTGGCCGTCCAACAGCTTGTTCGCTAGACATATAACCAGGCGTACCAATCACTAGCGATCGCGTAGGGTATCCTGGGGAATTTATCGCTGAACGTATAGTTTCTTTAACTGCACCGAAATCAATTAAAACTGGTTTGCCATCAAGGGCGCGGAGAATGATATTATCAGGTTTGATATCCCGGTGAATAATGCCTTTGCTATGGACATAATCCAAGACTGGCAGCAGATTCAAGAGAAGTTGCCGGACAGCAGATTCGTCCTCGTATACTTTGTCTAGGACAATTTTTTTTAGGGTTTGACCATGAATCCATTCCTGGACAAGGTAAAACTGCCCGTTCTCAGAAAAGTAGGCGTAAAGTTTGGGAATTTGATCACTACTTTCGCCCAAATACTCTAAAGTTGCTGCTTCACGTTCAAACCGCCGTTGAACCATTTTATAGGTTTGCGGGTCATTATTGGTTATTGGTTTGAGTTGCTTGATCACACAGCGGCGACGAGAAGGCATATAAGTATCTTCTGCCAGAAAGGTTTCGCCAAACCCACCAGCACTGATTACCTCGATAACTTGATAGCGATTGTTTAACAGCGTTGTTGTCATGAAAAGTTATAAGCGTAGACACGCAGCAGTGAGACAGCGCTGTGGGAGGGCTAGCCTGACCCACCAGGCGACTGCGTTAGCAACGTTCGCGTTGGCGTAGCCTCTCGTAGAGAAGCGTCTCCCCTTGGGAGAAGGAGCGTTACCCGATAACGCAGCGGTAGGAGTCCTCGCCCAAAGGGCGACGCCAAAAGCGAACGAGCGTCAGGGCTTGTCGTTAGCAGTCTATGTGCGGGGCGCATCTTCAAGATGGAACAAAGCCAGAGACAGATTGAGGATTTAATATTGAAAAAAAGAGCTTTGTTAAGAGACATCGCCCTTACCAAATGTACATCAGATGTATCCCCTATACTTAAGCTTAACCTGCGATATCTGATGACACGCTATTGCTGGAAAATGGCGATGGTGCATTATCCTGCGGTTCGTTACTTATAGCAGGGGTAGTAGGATAGCGATCGCCTGATCAATAACTCCTGCTATTATCGGGCTAACATGACTGTTCGATAAATTAAAATTTTTGGCAATTTTTATATAAGTCCTGTTAGTATTGCTTTCATTTCAAATCGAGTAGACCTTCTTCTTTTAATTTAGGATTGAAGCGAACTTGTATTTGTAAACCACGCGCTTCTAGCTCTGTTAGAATTTCTGCTTCTACTCGGCGGGCCACATTTTTAATAATTTTCATTTGTGCCAATTCATCATTAGCTGGATTTTGATAATTGGTTTGTTCTTCAGGCGTCATTACCACTTTGACATCAATGGGATTAGTCCATTTTTCTTGATGAGCACTATTTCCCAATGGCACATTGCCATTTTCGGCAATCCATGCATTCTCAATATTTTCTAAAACTGTGCGGCTCGGACGTTCAATGGTTTGAGCTTTCACCCAAAAGCATTGTTGTGGCTGACGTACTAAATGCTGCTTGAGGCTAAGATAAACATCGCGGGAATATCCGATAAATTGCAGCACTTTTTTTTGATCAAAAATAGCATATACCCCGATTTTGCCCTGAAATTGCTCAGGTATTTGACCGCGATCGTCAATGTAAGGTAAGTATTCTAGGATTGTCAAAGGAGGAAGATTAGTTTCACTAGTCATAATTAAATTTAAAAATTTTTGTTTACCTTATTAAATTAATTAAAGTAAGTTAATAATTATCTATTACACAACTTTCTTGTAAATTGTACAAAGGCGACTGGGGTTAAAAATTTTAGCATTGAACATGAAATTTGGGGGTACATTAATTATGGCATAATCGTCAGATTCATGATACTTTTCAAAGGCTGCGGGCATCCCTTTAGGGGTAGATAAACTGTAGGGAACTGGCTGAAAAAATAGTTCTGTAAATTCTACTTTTTCACACTGTAAATTCTGACAAATTTGCTTTAAGAAAGCTTCACTCGTCAATAATTGAAATAGAGTTTTTTTTGCGTCTGGTTCGAGATTGAAATTGCCATTAAAGTTTTGGACTATTTTAAGGGACATTTTGTGTACAGGTAGTTAATAACTAGTAAGTGATAATAGAGTGCTAGCCGCTAGATATAGAGACAGGATTTATTACACCTTACAAAGGGTAATAAACAGAGCTTGCCTCTTTCGACTGCTAAGACGAGCTTTATGAAAAATCACCACTTTAAGATCAGCCTATGAGATTATGGGACTTCTGTCAGCTACACGAGGAAGCTGATCCAATTAAGAATTATGAAGTTTAACACAGTTTCGAGTTTGTAAAAATACAAGCGCCCGTCGATTTCAGTCAGGACTTTACTTGCGTTTATACCAGTTCTGTATGAAGATGTAACGAACCACAAAGGAGAGGCAGCGCGGTTTTGGGGTCTCCCCAAGTAGAGCATCTGGCGTGGTTTCCCCCATGAGCGACTGCCGTCACAAAGAATGCAAAGAGATTAAAGGTTGAGAGAGTTTAGCGCAACCTCATAAATAAACGGTATTAGGGCTAAATTTTTGCCCTATAGCTGTCATATTTTAAGGATTTTTAAACAAAAAAAAAGGCAAAAGAAAATTTTCTTTTGCCTTTTTACTTTTTAGATTTTGGCTTTATTCCTCGTAATCGTCTTCTTCGTCTTCCTCGTAATCTTCCTCTTCGTCTTCTTCTACGAGGTCGGTGATTTCATCAGCAATCAACTCATCCTCGTCATCTAGAATTGACCTTTCTGCACGTCTGCTACCAAATCCAGATTCTCCGAGAGAAGGAGAATCTAAATTATAGGTACGAGCTGTGCGGTCATCTAGAACCATGTCTAGAGGATCATCAACTTCATCCAAGACACTGCTACTGTCAAGAGCAGCATAGTCATCGATCGCGCCTGGTTCTTCATAGGCATTGTACCCAGTACCAGCCGGGATCAATCGCCCGATAATCACGTTTTCCTTTAACCCGCGCAGCCAGTCAGATTTGCCTTCAATAGCTGCTTCGGTCAGTACCCGTGTTGTCTCTTGGAAGGATGCGGCGGAAATAAAGCTATCGGTATTCAAGGATGCTTTGGTGATCCCTAATAATACTGGGGTGTATTGTGCGCGTGCACCACCTGTAATTGCCATAGCTTCGTTCACCTGTTCAACTTGGCGCAACTCCACCAATTCACCCGGAAGCATGGTGGTGTCACCACCATCATCGATCCTGACTTTGTTGGTCATCTGGCGAACAATCACTTCAATGTGCTTATCGGAAATATCAATACCCTGAGACTGATATACCATTTGCACTTCATTCACCAAAAATGTTTGCACCTTTTGCAAGGCATGACTGGCACAAGCATAGATTCCATCCTCGGAACCCAGGCTAAAGAAGATTTCCAAAATCTCGTGGGGATTAGATGGGCCATCGCTCAACGGTTGTCCCGCTAACACATGAGATCCATCTGGCACAATCAAATTTTGTCCTGGGCCGAGAGGATAATCTGTGACTACACCATTTTGTTCCACGACCTTGATGGCGATCGCTTCATCACCATCACCATAAACTACCTTGACTTCTCCAGCCCGCCGACATAAGATACAGGCTTCTTTTGGTTTACGAGCTTCGAGCAATTCCTCAATCCGGGGCAAACCTTGAATAATGTCTCCAGTTTTAGCGCGTTCAAACACCAACAACACCAAGTTATCGCCCCGTTGTACCAAATCGCCATCTTCTATCTGCAACACAGCACCAGGACTGACTCGGTAGGGACGACCGACGCGGATGGTGATGGTGTATTGTTTGGTGCTGAGGGCTGATTCACCAGCAGCAGATGGAGCAGGAGCATTTTTGACATCCACTACTTGCCCAGATTCGGCAGCAAAGACTCCTGGAGTAACTTCTGCACCTTCTACTAGCAAATCACCCATCTTAACTTTGGGTTGAGTACTAGTATTCATCGTGATCATGTCGGTGTCACGCCGCAACACTAAGCAGCGACGTACGTTTTCAGTCCCTTTTTGCACGCCCCGCACAATACCCCCTTCTTTACACAAGATTTGGGTACGTGCAACCACAGATCCAGGGGCAATGGTTAACCCATCTTGTACCTCAAGAGTTGTCTCAGTACTACCTTGAGTGGCATCAGCAGTGATGTCGCGACGAATCACTAAGGACTCCAAAATCACCAACTGCAAGCGCTGAACCTCTGGATCTTCGGTATCCTGTACCAATTCAATATCTGCTGCTAGGGGAGAGGCGTTATGGTCTTGTTCACCTTCTTGCTCAATTTCCAACACTAGCTGGGTTCGCAGTAATTCTACACCTTCGACAGATTTGACACGTTCTGAATCTTTGTAAGGCAGCCGCTGCACAGCCCGTAACTGAATAGAACGCCCAGTTTGTTGACTTATTGATGTAGTTGATGGCACATCTGGATTGTTTGGTACAGCAAACTCCACTACTGGACGACTCAACAGGGCTGGGCCTTCTGGTGTCTCTACATACTGGATATAGCGCAATTCTGTGGCAGCTACCCCTTGAAATTCTTCACCTGGTTGAACAAAGGTATTATCTCGGCCAATCACTGCTTCTGGATCGTCCACCATCAGCAGTTCCCCTGGCTTAATCACCACTTCTCGCAGAATGTCGTTTTTCTGGGTGACTTCTACCACGCCACTGGTTTGGCAGAAGATATCTTTCACTACCTCACTGCCAGCTTCAACAAACTGACCATCTTCCACTAGTAGCAAAGAAATATCTTTATTGACTTCGTGGGTTTCTTCGGGAATCCACAGAAGAGTACCTCCGACTACTACTTCATAACCCAGCTTGGCTTTGCCTTTTTTCTGGACTTCGACGCCCGCGAATTTCAGGAACCCACCAGTGGTTGTACGATAGCGGTCATCAATTAACTCAGCTACTACTTGACCATTTTGCACTTTGGTGCCTGGTGTAGCTCTGAGGTTAAATACCTGGTTGTTGCCAGTGGAGACTAAGTAGTTGTTGCGACCTTGAGAGCTTTGGACAGTCACTGTTGCCTGGTCTAAGACCACAGAAGCGGTGATAATCTCAATTTCCCTGGTACTTTTACCAGGAGTAGCTTCAGGCAAGCGCACCGCACCGCCGTGTACAGTAGTTAACTTGGTTTCTGCTAAGACCCCATTCGAGGCGATCGCATCACCATTTTTGACCACCAATTCTGCACCTGGTGGCAAGTTATAAACTTCCCCAGACAAAATCCAAATCAAGCCACCCCGTGCGGCTGTGGTTGTAGTATTGCCCTGACGGTCAGTTTTTTGTTCTGGGACTACTTCGGCAAATTGCACTTCCCCTGCCAAGTCAGAGGCTACATCTTTAACGGCTTTTTCTGTATTAGTCCGAGTTGTACGTCCACCGAGGGCTACCTCTGCCAACAACTGACCTTGTTTTACCTGATTTCCATCAAATACATATAGTGTTGAACCTTGAGTCAGATGAACTTCCTGGTTGGGTGGAGTTTCCGAACCTTCTTTTTTCGGTTCCAAAAGCAAGATGCCATTTGCCTCAACATACAGGGCATCTTCACCGTGGCGGGTACGATATGTTCTGGTCTTCAGTTTGCGGGGAAGCTTAACAGTTCCATCGATTTTAGAGCGCACTTGTTGCGCCACTTCTCCAGTAAACACACCACCTGTGTGGAATGTCCGCATGGTGAGCTGGGTTCCAGGTTCGCCGATACTTTGAGCAGCAATAATTCCCACAGCTTCGCCCAAGTCTACCATCTTGGCGTGGGCCAAACTCCAGCCATAGCAGTGCTGACAGACCGAACGTGCCGCATCGCAAGTTAAAGGCGATCGCATGAAGACTTCAGCAACTCCAGCTTTTTCAATTTTCTTTGCTAAGTCTTCAGAAACTGGGGTATTGCGTGGTGCAATCACTTCTTTTGTAGTTGGATGCACTACATCCTCGCCAATTACCCGTCCCATCAAGCGTGTTGCTAGAGGAATCAAGGTTTTGGCACCTTCTGTCATTGGCCGAATCGGAATTCCTCTGGTGGTGCCGCAGTCAAATTCCCGGATAATTACATCCTGGGATACGTCAACTAGACGGCGGGTAAGATAACCGGAGTCAGCCGTCCGCAAGGCTGTATCCACCAATCCTTTTCTGGCACCGTAAGACGAAATAATATATTCCGTCACGGTGAGTCCTTCACGGAAGTTAGTTTTGATGGGTAAGTCGATAATTTCCCCTTGAGGATCTGCCATCAGTCCCCGCATCCCCACCAATTGCCGGACTTGAGAGATGTTACCCCGCGCCCCGGAGAATGCCATCATGTACACGGAGTTTAGGGGATTAGTCTTTTTGAAGTGGATAACTACTTCATCTTTGAGAGCTTCACTCGTACCATTCCAGGTGTCAATTACCTTTTGGAAACGTTCAACTTCGGTGATTTCTCCCCGTTGGTAACGAGTTTCTGTAGCGCGAATTTCTTCTTCTGCTGCTTCTAGGAGCGATCGCTTACTTGGTGGCACCATCAAGTCATCTACACTGATAGAAACCCCTGCCTTGGTAGCGTAGCGAAATCCCAAATCTTTTAATTTGTCTGCCATCACCGCAGTTCGCGCCGTACCATAATGCGTAAACGCCCAAGAAATTAAATTTCTCAGCTGACCTTTGTCAACCACGCGATTGCGAAAAATCATTTTTTCGTTAGTCATTCGTCCTGAGTCCTGAGTCATTAAGAGTCTTGAGTCACCGAAGTTCAGATGCCTGTCTTGGAAAGTCAGAGCGGCGGTTCCCGCCGCTCTGACTTCTCGCTGAGTCTTGAGTGCTGAGTGTTTTTTTGACTCAGCACTCGTCACTAACTTGCTAGCGCTTCTTGAATCGCCTTATTGTAAATAACGCGACCAGGGGTTGTGCGTATGTACTGAGAAAGCAGATTTCCCTTGCTGTCTTCTCTGACTCGGCGGAACTTATACAGCAACGTCCGGCTACCATCGTCGTTTTCTGTCACTTCCAGGGGTTCTGTATCTGGTTGGTCTGATTCTAATTCGCCGTCAAATCGCACATAGATGTAGGCGTGCAGATCAATTTGCTCTTGCTGGAAAGCCATAATTACGTCATCTAGCGAATAAAAGTACTTTCCTGCGCCTTTTATGGCATTGGGATTCTCTGCTGTTAAGTAATATGCCCCCAACACCATGTCTTGGCTAGGCGTGATAATGGGTTTACCCGTTGCTGGTGACAAAATATTGTTAGAAGCCAGCATCAACAACCGCGCCTCAGCCTGACTTTCTAACGACAGAGGTACGTGTACCGCCATTTGGTCGCCGTCAAAGTCGGCGTTAAATGCCGGACACACTAACGGATGCAGTTGAATCGCTCTACCTTCCACCAAAATCGGCTCAAAAGACTGAATACCCAAACGGTGCAGCGTTGGTGCCCGGTTAAGCAGCACTGGGTGTCCTTCAATTACTTCTTCCAATACATCCCAGACGCTAGGGTCATTGCGAGATATCAGTTTTTTCGCCGCTTTGATGTTATTCACCATACCGCTGCGAATCAAGCGATTAATCACAAACGGTTGAAATAGCTCAATTGCCATTTCCCTAGGTAAACCGCACTGGTGAATCTTTAATTTTGGCCCAACAACAATTACAGAACGTCCAGAGTAGTCAACTCGTTTACCTAACAAGTTTTGTCGGAAACGCCCTTGCTTACCCTCAATAATGTCAGACAAAGATTTCAGTGGTCGGTTATTTGCCCCCACTACCGTGCGTCCCCGGCGACCATTGTCAATCAAAGCATCCACTGCTTCTTGCAGCATCCGCTTCTCATTCCGCACAATAATCTCTGGTGCCAAAATCTCTTGCAACCTTGCCAGACGATTATTGCGATTAATCACCCGTCGATACAAATCATTCAAATCGCTAGTGGCAAACCGTCCACCATCTAGTTGCACCATTGGGCGTAAATCAGGTGGAATCACGGGAATTACTGCCATTACCATCCACTCTGGCTTGGAACCAGTAGCGATGAAATTATCAATCACCCGTAGTCGCTTAATCAGCTTGGCTCGTTTTTGCCCCTTGGCATTGCCAATTTCTTCCCGCAGGGTTTCAGCTTCTTGCTCTAAATTGATATCAGCAAGCAAGCGCAGCAGGGCCTCAGCACCAATACCTACTTCTACATTCTGTAGCTGAGAATCCTCACTATAAATTTGGTCTTCAATTTCCAGCCACTGGTCTTCACTGAGTAGCTGTTTGTAAGTTAAAGTTTCGGCATTACCTGGACTCAGGACAACATAAGAGTTGAAATAGACAATCTGCTCGACATCCCGCAAAGGCATATCCAGCAAAATGGAAATATAGCTAGGAATCCCTTTGAGATACCATACGTGAGCTACTGGTGCCGCCAGTTTAATGTAGCCCATGCGGTGGCGACGCACCCGCGACTCGGTAACTTCTACCCCACAACGCTCGCAGACAATGCCTCTGTGACGGACTCTTTTATACTTACCACAGTGGCATTCCCAATCTTTAGCGGGACCAAAAATGCGTTCGCAAAACAAGCCGTCCATCTCCGGCTTGAGAGTTCGGTAATTAATCGTCTCCGGCTTGGTGACTTCACCCACTAGCTGACCATTAGGCAATGTTCGCTCGCCCCACTGCCGAATACGCTCTGGTGATGCCAAACCGATTTTTACGTAGTCAAACTGATTAGTTTGGGCTGGTCTCATACTTAAGTACTGAGTTTTGAGTAAATATATTCAATTAAAAGGTTTGAATAGAGAAATATCCAAGTTCTAAGTGCCAATTGCTGAGCTTTTAAACACTCAGCACTCGGCACTCAGCACTCAGTACTCTCTACTCGTCTTCTTCCAGCGATTCGCGGGAAAGAGATTCATAGGTGGGTCGTGGAGGAGTGCGCCGCGCTGATTGGTCTGCCATTAAATCGACTTCCACATCTAAGGAACTACCGTCTGCCTGGGTTTCTACCTTGTGTACGGCAATGTCTAAACCCAGTGATTGTAGTTCTCGCATCAGTACCTTAAAGGATTCTGGTGTCCCCGGTCGAGGAATCGCTTTGCCTTTAACGATCGCATTTAGCGCTTCATTCCGCCCTTGCATATCGTCAGATTTGACTGTGAGCAATTCCTGTAAGGTATAAGCTGCACCAAACGCTTCCAATGCCCATACTTCCATTTCCCCAAAGCGCTGACCGCCTTGCTGTGCTTTACCACCCAATGGTTGCTGGGTCACAAGCGAGTATGGGCCAGTAGAGCGAGCGTGGATCTTATCATCCACCAAATGCACTAGCTTCAGCATATAAGCCACACCCACAGTTACAGGCCTGTCAAATGGTTCGCCCGTGCGACCATCAAACACCATAATTTTGCCTGAATCATCTGGGTTATATACCCAAGTTTTGCCTGTTTCATCCCGTGCTTCTTGCAACTTGCCATGCACAATTCTGCGGGATGACTCTTCACCGTACATTTCGTCAAAGGGAGTAATCTTAAATCGCACTCCCAAATTATGCCCAGCCCAACCTAACAAACACTCAAATACCTGTCCGACGTTCATCCGACTGGGTACGCCCAAGGGATTGAGTACGATATCGACTGTTGAACCATCAGGTAAATAGGGCATATCTTCCACTGGCAATATCCGGGAAATAATTCCCTTATTACCGTGGCGTCCCGCCATTTTATCGCCCACTTGGATTTTGCGCTTCTGGGCGACATACACCCGGACTACCATATTGGCTCCTGGTGGCAGTTCATCGCCTTGCTCACGGGTAAACAGGCGCACGTCAACCACGCGCCCTTTCTCGCCGTTAGGTACTCGCAGAGAATTATCCCGGACATCACGGGCTTTTTCACCGAAAATGGCACGTAGTAGCTTTTCTTCTGGTGGTTGGTCAGATTCACCTTTCGGCGTAACTTTTCCTACTAAGATATCCCCAGCTTCCACCCATGCACCAATACGAATGATTCCTTGTTCGTCCAATTGGCGTAAGGCATCTTCTCCGACGTTGGGAATTTCTCTGGTGATTTCTTCTGGTCCGAGCTTGGTTTGTCTGGCCTCAATTTCATATTTTTCGATGTGAATTGAGGTGTAAACATCATCCTGTACCAGTCTTTCGGAAATCAAAATCGCATCTTCGTAGTTGTAGCCTTCCCAAGGCATGTAAGCAACAACGATATTTTGTCCCAGTGCCAATTCCCCACCTTCAGTAGAGGAGCCATCAGCTAGGACTTGACCTGCTACGACTCGCTCACCAATACGGACGAGGGGTTTTTGATTCAGGCATGTGTCCTGGTTAGATCGTTGGTACTTGGAAAGTCGGTACTTAATTTCTGGAGCCGAAGGTTTGGGACGTACACGAATTTCTGTGGCATCCACATAGGTGACATCTCCATCAGTACGGGATACAATCACCATCCCAGAGTCCCTTGCTCCTTGAGCTTCCAAGCCTGTACCTACAAGAGGACGCTCTGGCTTGAGTAGGGGTACTGCCTGCCGTTGCATGTTCGACCCCATCAGTGCTCGGTTGGCGTCATCATGCTCCAAGAAAGGAATCATGCTGGTAGCTACAGACACAATTTGTACAGGAGACACGGCTACGTAGTCAACTTGCTCTGGTGTTGTGGTAGCCCAATCTTGGCGATAGCGAACTGGTACTTGTGGTCCTTTAATGTAGCCATTTTCATCCAAGGGAATGTCGCCAGTGGCAGTACGTAGATCGTCCTCTTCATCGGCTGTCATGTACACAGGCTGGACGTCAAATCGCACCCGCCCATTTTCCACAGGTCTAAATGGCGTTTCTAAGAAACCGTACTGGTTAACTCGTGCATGGGTTGCCAAGGAGCCAATCAAACCAGCGTTGGGACCTTCTGGTGTCTCAATTGGGCAGATGCGTCCATAGTGAGATGGGTGGATATCTCGCACAGCAAATCCAGCGCGTTCGCGGGTTAAACCACCAGGACCAAGGGCACTGAGGCGGCGTTTGTGCGTCAGTTCTGCCAAGGGATTGGTTTGATCCATGAACTGACTTAACTGGCTGGAGCCAAAGAATTCCTTAATTGCTGCTACTAATGGTTTAGGATTCACCAAGGAAGCAGGGGTCAATACTTCGGCATCGGATACGGTCATCCGTTCCCGAATTATTCTCTCTAGGCGGTTTAAGCCTACCCGCACTTGGTTTTGCAGCAACTCGCCGACACTTCTTACCCGGCGGTTACCTAAATGGTCAATGTCATCGATATTACCAATATCGTATTCCAGGTTAATCAGGTAATCCACGGCTGCCAAAATATCGTTAGAAGTCAGCACGCGCATTGTGTCGGGTACAGATAGCCGTAATTTCTTGTTGAGCTTATACCGTCCAACGCGACCAAGGTCATAACGTTTTGGGTCAAAGAAACGGGAGTCTAGGAGCTGTTGCCCACCTAACACCGTAGGAGGTTCACCAGGACGCAGTTTCCGATACAATTCCATTAAGGCTTCTTCTTCAGAGAACTGCCCTTCTTTTTCGATGGTTTTTTGGAAATATTCTGGGTGGCGTAAGGCGTCAAAGATTTCGTTGTCTGATAGCCCTAATGCTTTCAATAGCACCTGTGCTGAGAGTTTTCGGGTTTTGTCTATGCGTACCCATACCAAATCGTTACGGTCTGTTTCAAATTTCAGCCATGCCCCTCGGTTGGGAATTAAGCTAGCTGAATAAGTACGCCGCCCGTTTTTGTCAATTTCTGATTTGTAGTAGACCCCTGGCGATCGCACTATCTGGTTGACAATCACCCGCTCGGCTCCGTTAATAATAAACGTACCGCGATCAGTCATCAAAGGCAGATCTCCGATAAATACCTCTTGCTCTTTGATTTCCCCAGTTTCTTTGTTAATTAGGCGTGTAGGGACATACATTTGTACGGCATAGGTGCTATCTCGCCGTTTGGCTTCTTCGACGCTGTACTTTGGCTCTTTGAGTTTGTAATTATGACCCAAAAAGTGCAGTTCTAGTTTGCCAGTGTAATCTGTGATAGGACTAAAGGAGTTAAGCTCTTCTATCAACCCTTCTTCCAAAAACCAGCGGAAGCTTGAACGCTGGATTTCAATTAAGTCGGGCAACAAAAAGGCGGGTTCCATATATTTTTCGTCAGTCATGCCTCTACCTTTGTCAACCTGGTTATACTTTTCCTTAGACACTGCTAGTTAACGGTTCCCGATTATAGCCAGTGTCCGCAACTGTTTAGGGAATTTCTGCTTACATCAATTGCCATTTACCGATGCGGGTAAACGCAGCCATCAAATCCGGAATGGGCGATTTTGGCAAGGAGGCAATTGCCCCTGATCAGGGTACATAACCGCTAAAATCCAGCTATGAGATTGATTCAGTAACAATGGATGATCCAGATATTCTTGAGTTGGATTTGCTTTCTTCACTTACCCTCCAAAAAGCGCGCTAGTTAACCTACGCAGCTTTACACTATTGTGCGTATCTTTAATACACCTCAATATTTATACTCTCAGTGATACCCTAAGACTGAGGGAGCGAACCACGCCTTGTCGCCTTTGAATAGTAATGGCTTCATTTTGTTGAGTTGTAATCACAAGACAATTTCATTTAAAGATTTCTATAGGTTAAATAGACTGAAACCGATGTGCAGATGTTGTGTAAAAATCTAACTCAATCTGGTTAAGCACGGTTAGTGTTGTATTGAGAGCATCCGCTTGTAGAGAATTAGGAGGATGGCCAAGTCGTTAACAGCACGAAATTCAAGCTTAAAAATTCTTAGTTCCTTCCTTTATCATTATGCCGCAAGCAAAGTATTTTGGAGGGAATGATCCTAGCATATTTTTGACCTTATAGAGTTTTATTTGTTTGACCACAACTGATTGTAGGAACGGGGCGACACTTTTATAATGACAAACCAAACAATTCACAAGCATTTTGGGTAGTTTGGGCAGCGATCGCCTCTACCGTTTCTTCACGCAGTTTAGCCACTTGCTCCGCTACATAACGTACATAGGCAGGTTCATTACGCCGCTCGCCCCTTTTAGGAACCGGAGCTAGGAAAGGGCAGTCTGTTTCAATTAGTAGACGATCGCTACTCACCATAGCAGCTGAAGATTGGATAGCTTTGGCATTTTTGAATGTTACTGTGCCGCTAAAGCTGATGTAGAAGCCTAAGTCGAGAAACCATTGAGTTTCCTCAGGCGTTCCACCCCAGCAATGCATCACACCCCGGATTCTTTTTCCTTGCAGTTCATACCATTTTTGCAATACTTCTCTGACTTCAACAGCAGCATCCCGACAGTGAATAATTACTGGTAAGTCAAGTTCCGATGCGATCGCCAATTGCGCCTCAAACACTATGCGCTGTTGCTCATAGTTATCAGCTTTGTAAAAATCCAGCCCCATTTCCCCGATTGCTACCACTTTAGAATCAGAATTAGCAAAATATCTTATTTTCTCGCCTGTCTCGCTATTCCATTTATCAGCGTCTAAAGGATGCAATCCTACGGCAAAGCTGATTTCGGGAAACTCGTGTGCTATGGCTTGAATGCTGGAAAATTCCTCAGGGTAAACACAGGAATGTACTAAACGTACTACACCTGATTCTTGCCATCGCGATCGCACTGTTGCTAAATCTGGTTGAAAAAGATCAAAATTGAGATGGACGTGGGTGTCTATCAGCTGCATTATTTGTCCTTTGGCATTTGTCATCAGTCATTTGTCCCTACGATGACTAAGGACAAATGACTAATGACTACTCAGCTGCTGTTTGTGTGAGGGGTTTTAGTCGTTGAGCCAATTTTGACTTTTTCCTTGCACCATTGTTGGGATGAAGGACACCCCGCTTTACAGCTTTATCAATTTTGCTGTAAGCCTCGGATAGCCGAGACTCTACCTCTTGTTTTGATTCTGGGGTATGATTAGCTGCATAAGCATCAACAGCGTTAATGTATTTTTTCATCAACGTCTTTACTGCTGATTTGTAAGCTTTATTACGTAGCCGATTGCGTTCCCCGATTTCGGCGCGCTTGAGAGAAGACTTTGTATTCGCCACAGTCAATTCCAAAAAGACTATTAAATATGTACACACACTACTAGACTTACTAATATAGCATCCATATTGCCAATGTTAGAATTTCCTAAAGAAATTCCACCCCTGATTTGTACAGTAAGCTTGTGAAATGACCATCAGCACAAAAAAAGACTTGACATGCATACTGGGGTGTGTCGTTAATCCGGGAAATGCGTTAAGATTAAGTACTTCAGTAAATAGTAAACCTAACTCATCACCACTTGATTAAGCGGTGTAATAGCATATGCATATGTAGTGCGTCCCCAAAAAGGATGTATTATTAGAGGCAAGAAAATGTAGTAAACGTCTAAAAGTTTAGCAGTTTAAATGTAGAAATCCGATATGTGGTGTCTCTACATATATTAGCTACTAAATTAGAAAAATAAGCAAAAATTATACTCAGACCCTACTCCCTTTAATCTGGGAATTGGATGTGCAAACACAATACCTTCACAGTGAGTTAGGGGTAAGGGATAAGGGTAGTGGGAACTGGCAGACCCGCTATCTGCCGAGGCTTATCGGACTGAGCAATTAGGTTAGCCTATCTCAAGTAACTCATCATAATGATGGTAGCCTTGGGAGTATCAAAAAAATCCAGGTTAAGCTAAAGAAGAGAATAAGGAATAGCTCCCATATCCCAGTGGGTAAAGAGCAAGACTGAATTCTCACAGCAGAAATATTATAATTTTGGCATTGTCCTTACTCCATGCTGCGAATCATTACTCAGCAGGCAGACGTCAGAGCAGAACTACAACGTATCTGCGATCGCACCCATGACGAACAGGTGCTTCACAAAGAAGCAACGGTGCGGGAAGTGTTGCAGGCAGTGAAGCGCCAAGGCGACAAAGCTGTATTGCATTACACAGCCGAATTTGACAACCAAACCCTGAAGCCGGAAGAACTGCGTGTTACAGGCTCAGAACTGGATGCAGCTTATCAACAGGTGTCGAAGGAGTTGATGGAGGCGATTCGGCTAGCTTCCCGCCAAATTGAAGCGTTTCATCGTCAGCGAGTACCAAAAAGCTGGGTACACTTTGGCGATGATGAAGTAGTGCTGGGCAAACGCTATACCCCCGTAGACCGAGCGGGGTTATATGTGCCTGGTGGTCGCGCCGCCTATCCAAGTACGGTGCTGATGAATGCAATTCCGGCAAAGGTAGCTTGTGTACCCCACGTAGTGATGGTAACACCACCCGGAGCCGGGAAAGCGATCAATCCAGCAGTTTTGGTGGCTGCCCAAGAAGCAGGGGTGCAAGAAATTTACCGTGTCGGGGGCGCACAAGCGATCGCAGCTTTAGCCTACGGCACAGAAACGATTCCGAAAGTAAATGTGATTACTGGTCCAGGTAACATTTATGTCACCTTAGCGAAAAAACTTGTCTACGGCACCGTTGGCATTGATTCATTGGCAGGACCAAGCGAAGTGCTGATTATTGCTGATGAAACTGCAAATCCGGTGCATGTCGCCGCTGATTTGTTAGCCCAAGCCGAACACGATCCAATGGCGGCAGCAATTTTGCTGACGACAGACGCTGGTTTGGCGAAAAACGTGCAAGTAGCTGTGGAAAGACAGCTAGTAGATCACCCACGGCGAATAGACACAGAAAAAGCGATCGCCCACTACGGCTTGATTGTCGTTGTGGAATCCCTCCAAGCAGCAGCAGAATTCTCGAATGAATTTGCCCCCGAACACTTGGAATTAGAAGTCAAAGATCCTTGGGCACTAATTCCAGATATTCGCCATGCTGGGGCTATCTTTCTGGGTTATTCTACACCCGAAGCTGTTGGAGACTATTTGGCGGGTCCTAACCATACCTTGCCAACTTCTGGTGCTGCTCGCTATGCTTCGGCATTAGGGGTCGAAACTTTCCTCAAACACTCCAGCATTATTCAATACTCACAAACCGCACTGCAAAAAGTAGCTGGTGCAATTGACGTGCTAGCAACAGCCGAGGGCTTACCTTCCCACGCTGATTCAGTACGACGCCGAATTCAGCAGGAAGAGTGATTTTGAATGTTGAATTTTTTCCTATACTTTTGGCAAAAGTCACTCGGTGGCTTCACACTGAAAGTTTGGACGCCAGTTGCTTCATCGGAGGAGCCACTGTGTGGTGAACAGTTAGCAGTTCTAAGGAGGGTTTTCCTCCAAAAGAAACTGTGATATTGCAAAGAGAAGTTGCGTTAGCGAGTCTCGCCTGCGGTATGCTAAACGTAGATTACTTTCTCCTAAAGGTACACCTAAAAGGCGATCGCGAAGTATTAGTCTTCGCCCAAAAGGCGAACGAGCCTTACAAGCATCGCATGGTTTCACCGTTGGCAAACTTCCTGGAAGGTTTTATCAACTCAGGCAACCAAGAAAAGCGTTCCTCACACCAGTTGATACAAGAAGGAACGAGGAAAATTATCGCAACGCACTAGCTCAATTTGAGCAAATTAGTGTGAATCTTTCGCATGGCGAAGCCTCAACTATACAAACTAAGTTCCTAGCTTGGAAATTGGTTGGTGTAGCATCTGCCAATAACCTTAGCTAAGTACTTACATATAAGGGGTCTACTCTTTAGGAGACGAGAGCGGTGCTAAAAACTATTTTGGTAGCTCTGGACGGTTCGGAAATAGCGGAACGAGTAACTCAGACTTTAGACAATTTGGTGCTGTCAAAAGACACCAGAGTTATTTTCTGTCATGTGTTTCACACTCCAGACTCAGAAACGGAACTACCCGCTGATCGTCCTCACCCAGAGTCACCTACACTTTCTTATTTCCATATTGAGAAACAGCTGCAATCCTATCAGGAGCAGTTGTCCGTCAACAGTGAGCTAGAGCTAGTAACTGGCGATCCTGCTGACGAGATTATTCGCCTTGCCAATATTTATCAGGCTGACTTAATTATAATTGGCAGTCGTGGATTAACTGGTATGAAGCGAATTGTCCAAGGTTCTGTTAGTAGTCAAGTGGTGGAAGAGGCTAATTGTTCAGTGTTGGTGGTAAAGCCAGAATAAAACAACGTCATGACCACGTCTCACCGCTACGCATTAAATCTCAAACTTTTTCAGGGGTAGAATTAACACCTAAGCAAGTGTGAACAGCCTCAGAATAGAGATTTAAGGATTTAAAAAGTTTAAATGGTCACCGTGTTGCGATCGCAGTTTCTCTGGCGTACCTTGCATTTTCACTTGACCCTGTTCCAGTAGCACAATCCAATCAGCACGGGTAATTACTCTAGGACGGTGGCTAATCAGGATTGTGGTTTTGCCTTGGCGATGGAACAACAGCTGATTCAAAACATGAGCTTCACTAACTGGATCGAGTCCAGCAGTTGATTCATCTAAAATCAGGACTGGAGGATTGTTGACTATGGCTCTTGCGATAGCCAGTCTTTGTCGTTGTCCACCAGAAATATTTGACCCAAATTCACCTAATACAGTTTGATATTTTTCAGGTAGTTTACTAATAAAATCGTCTGCCTCAGCAATTTGGCAAGCGGTAACAATTTGCTCAAAGCTGACATGAGGAGAACCTAACCGGAAGTTGTCAATAATTGAGCGGCTCCAAAAATGAGCTTCTTGAGGAACCAGAGTAACTTGTTGTCGCAAACAATCAAGGGGTAGGTCTTGCAGATTATAAATACCAATGCGAATATTGCCAGAATTTAGTGAATATAATCCGGCAATCAGTTTAGCAAAAGAACTTTTTCCACAGCCAGATGTACCAATTACAGCAACAACTTTACCTCCAGGAATAGTCAGAGAGAAATCTTGTAGTACTTCTGGTCTACCGGGGTAGTGAAAGTTGAGATTTGTACAAACAATATCAGCATTGCTAGGAATTTTAGCAAAGGGCTTGTTACTATCGCCTTGAGTTTCAGGTGTGGAGTCGATAACTTCTGTTAGGCGTTGCGTGGCAGTTTTAGCACGAGTGAATTCATCTATAAATCTAATCACAGTACTAATGAATGCCAAAAAGTTACCATTCATAGCGCTAAATGCCAGTAGTTGACCGATACTGAGTTCCTTACTAATAACCAGGATGCTGCCGAAACCAAGCAAACTAACGCTGCCAATATTAGAAATTAACCCAGAGAAGATATTGTTAATAATTCCAATCTGAATTGTGCGGAATGTTTGATTTGCTAACCGACCAAATCGGTTTTGGAATTCTTCCCAAAATTGGGGAGCAGCAGTAGTGGTTTTGAGTGTCAGCGCGCCTTTAAAACTTTCAACGAGAACACCCTGATTTTCTGCGTCTAATACCAACACACTTCTGACTTTTTGTTGAAGTGTAGGCAGAAAAACAACTGTAGATAATGTCATGACAATAGCAACAATCACGGCAGCTAAGGTGAGTTTCCAACTATAGAACAGCATGAACCCTAAAGAAACCGCTGCAATAAATAATTGGCTAGGCAAACTGATAATTGCTTGGGAAACTAGCTGATTAATTTGTTGGATATCTTGCAATCTGCTAACAATTTCACCACTGCGACGCGATTCATAGTAAGTCAAAGGCAATCGCAAGATTGTCCTGGCAAATTCCAGAACTAGCCCTAACTCAAGCCGTTGGGCAAAATGGGCAATCAGGTTATATTCAACTAGTTGCAAACTACTTGAGACAACATTCATTACCACAACGGCTAAAATCACAGCACCAAGAAGCTTGATATCACCCCGAACTAGTACATCATCCGTCAGAACTTGGATCAGGATTGGAGAAGTTAATGAAAGCAGACCGATAACTAGGGCGCAGAGAAAAGCCTCGGATAATATGCCTCGATAAGGCAATACACGCCGTAGAAAACGCCCAAAACCGCCTATCTTATCGTCTGGTTGGGCATAAAAGCGAACCGAATCTGGCTCTAGTAAAAGCATGACCTTATCTGACCAAGCTTCCGTTAATTCTTTTTTAGAGACATAACGGACGTTAACGGCTGGGTCGGCAACTATATATTTCTTACCTTTTTGACCATACAAAACAACCCAATGGCAGCCTTTCCAGTGAATGATTGCTGGGAGTGGCGCTTGATTTATCTGGTCTAAGATTTCATTTGATGCTCTAACCGAGCGCGCATTGAAACCAAGCGCTTCGGCTCCTCGCCTCAGTCCCAACAAGGTTGTTCCTAATTGCCCAGTGCCTACTGCTTCCCGGATGCGATTTAGTGTAAAGTTACGCCGATAATGTTTGGCAATGGAAGCAAGACAAGCAGCTCCACAATCTTCTTCACTATGTTGTGTAACAACTTGGTATTTCATTTCACACTCCAGTACCCAATAACATCGTGATAAAAACTAAAAAAATCGCAGGGTTTTGCCCCTGCGTAGTTAAAAATTTGACTCTTCTACTTTCTTGCACTAAGAACTTACGTTTGTTGTCTTAAATTTGTTTCGCTAAATAAAGTTGATGCAGCTTTTATTAACGTTTATTACCTTGATTAAAGTCATGATATCGGGTATCAATTGCTGATGCCTGATCTTGAAACTTCAATTATTAACCGAATATGACTACACCATCGCCGCCAGTTGCATCACCCGAATTCCCTAAGATGGCACCACCACTACCTGCGCCACCGCCAGCGCCATTAATATTCCCAAGAAAATTGATAATTATAAAATTGATATTGATAATTAGAGATTTAGGCAAATTATTACGTTTTTCATACTTGCGAGGTTTTACACCTCCAGACATGGTTGCTTCTTCGTGGGGAGTGAGTTCTGTGAAAAGCGTTTCGCTGTGGTTCATGAGGTTTAAATTGTGATGAATATGGCCTATTTCTGCAAAGAGGAGCGCTTTTTCCGCATTTAACTACTCAAAGGCGAGCAGTATCCTGCGGGAAAAGCGCTACTGAAGCTTATTGGTTGTTGCTAATGGGCAACAGCCAATAAAACCTTGTTAAGTTTCTTGAAGAAAGTGGGAAAAGTAGGTGGGTAGCAATAAACGTATGTTAGGATAATTCCGATTAAAGAAATTGCTAATGGCTCGATAGCATTAAGTCGATTAGCAATGTATGACTCGCACAAAAGTAACTTAACCTGCTTGAACAGGGTAAATTATCTAAGATGCGACACTTTATCCCTGTAGAGACACAGTTAATCGTGTCTTTACGTTTATTATTTCCGTTCTACTAAACTTCATAGGTTTGCGTATTCCACTAATCGTTGTAAACACCATCGCCACCAGTGGCATCACCAGAGTTGCCGAAAACGGCACCACCACTACCTGCGCCACCGCCAGCGCCAATATTTTTGGCTTTGACTTTGATCCTTTTACCACCACCAGACAGATTAGCTTCTTCGTTGGTGCTTAGTGTAGTAAACAATGTGCTTTCCATAGTTTTAGTTCTCGCTTGATTGTTGGGTTTGAAACCACGCCACATCAAATTAGTAAATACAAACCGTATATTTAGTAACTTTCTGTGCCGCTACAAATCATTATACGGATGTACTTGATTTTATCAAGCACTTAACTTCTTAAGAAATATGTATTACAAATACCTGATAAACATACTACTTAGGTAAGTTTTATACGAATCAACTTTTAAAAGTTTTTTGTTTCTCAATAAATTCACAGGTGTTGTTATGTCTTGAAGTATAAATATAGCAATTTAAAAATAGTATTTAAACTTAAGTTACATTTTCTATAATCATAATATACACCATAAAAATTTATTGCGTATTAATACTGAGGATATTTTGCAAAATATCTTGTAAAGATAGCATAGCAGATAAATATAAAGAGGACTTTTTATACAACTTATTCATAAACAAATTTCTAGAACTGAAACGATTGGATTTAAGCTTTTTAAAATAAGTATTATCACTTAATTCTGCTTGCTATTTGCTTATTTTATACCTAAGCAATATTACTGAGCATAAGAAAGTTTTATATAGATGTATTTAAATACGCTTAAACATTGATTAATTAGAAGAAAAAAGGCTTCTTTCAAGTATATATACTTTTTGCAAATAAATGAAGAAAGGGTAAAAGATTAAAGAAAAATTATAAAGATTTGGTATTTGTAAGAGAATGCGCTAGTTGTTGTTTAAACTATGGTGTGTATAACTTTTGTAGTTACATACCAAGACATTCAGCCTAAGCCTTGGTTATTGGGCTAAAGCTAGCGAGATTTTTTTGCGAGATTATTTACACGACCAAAATGTTTTTTAGCATTCATGCTCATTGACCCCCAACCAGACTTTCTCCGCTCAGTCGAAAGCGACGAATATCTTCCGCCAATTAGTAATTGGACAAGGCTGGGAGGGATATTTTTAGTTGGAACTGTTGGCGCAGCCTTTAGCCTAGCCAGTACTATTCAATACAATATAGCCGTGAAAGCTGATGCTACTGTCCGTCCAACTGGAGAAATACGGTTAGTGCAAGCAGCAGCTGAGGGAACGATCAAAAGCATCAAGGTGAAAGAAAATCAGGTTGTGAAAAAGGGAGATGCGATCGCACTCATTGAGAACTCCCAATTGCAAAGTAAAAAAAGCCAAATACTCGGAAATATCCAGCAGAATCAGTTACAACGATCGCAAATCGATGCCCAACTAAAAGCGCTACAAGGTCAAATCACCGCAGAGACTAACGCGATGCGACAGGCGATCGCATCTGCACAAGCAGACTTAAGTCGTAACCAAAGAGACTATCGAGATAAGCAAATCACTACTCAGGCAGAAGTAGAAGAAGTAGAAGCCGCTGTTGAATTAGCTAAAGAAGAAATGAACCGATATCAACAGCTAGGAAATACCGGGGCGATCGCTATTCTCCAAATTAAGGAAAAAGAACAAGCTTTTAAAGCTGCTGTCGCTAGACTGGAACGCGCTAAAGCTGGACTGAATCCCAGTGATGCTACTGTAGCGATCGCACAAGAACGCATTGCTCAAGAATTGACCAAGGGTGAATCTACTCTCGCCGCATTGAACAAAGAAAAACAAGAAATCATCAGGCGTCAGATAGAAACCCAAAACCAAATTAGCAGCGCTGAAGAAGAACTTAAACAAGTCTTCACGGAACTGCAAAGAACTGTAATTCGTACTTCAGAGGCAGGTACTATCCTCAAACTAGAATTAAGGAATTCTGGACAAGTTGTGCGTACTGGGGATGCGATCGCCCAAATTGCTCCCAGTCAAATCCCTTTGGTAATAAAAGCCCGTGTTGCTGCTGCTGATATTAGTAAGCTGCGGGTCTGTAAAGCTACAAAAGTCACAAAATGTACTCAAGGAAAAGTACTAATGCGGTTTTCTGCCTATCCTTATCCGGATTATGGCACGCTCAAAGGTGCAGTTAGAGCTATAACCGCTGATGCCATAACACCTCAAAGTAACGGAAACACTCCAGGTGCGCCTTACTACGAAGTAACCATCCAGCCTGAGAGATTTGATTTTATCAGGGGCGGTCAATCTTATCCTATTCTGCCAGGGATGGAAGTTACAGCCGAAATTATTGCCAAGGAAGAAACTGTTTTGACATTTATCCTGAGAAAGGCAAGGTTACTAACAGATTTGTAAATTGACTTAGAAGAAGAGGGGGAGATGGGGGAAAAACTCTCCATGTCCCTATGCCCCCATATTTTCTTCCTTCAGCGTTCTTGAGTTGCTAGAAACTGACGTAAGCTCAACAAACTCAGGGTTTGACCCAAATTGAGGGGCAGAATTGATACTCCTTCTAAACGAGACTGTACCCAACCTTCTCCCCAATACCATTCGTGAAACCCGTCAATTCCTCCGCTAAGAAGCAAGCGCAGACAGTTAGGTTTTAAAACGTCCACTTGATGACGAATTGCAACTGGACCAGTCCAAGTTGTAAACTGAAATCCTGGAATCAGTTCTTCTGGCATTCCGGGGGAGAAGCGTTGTACCACGAGCCATTTTTCTAATTGTTTTGGATGTAGCAGACTGTCATGAATTGCATCTGCTGATGCTTCGATTTCGATCCGCAATTGGCTTTGTTGAAAAGTACCCAGCATTTTTTGAGATTATACTCAGCCTAAGTGAGTTGTTATTATAGTACGGCAAATATCAGCAGAAAACACTGCTTAATATTCTGTTTTATATCTGAGAAAATTAGCATCAATTAAGTTAATTTTGTTCAGATATTCGACACAATGAGAGGAATTATTAGGTTTAGCTAAAATTCCTTTCGGGATATGTATTCACTAAATTAATTGTTAGGTTTTCTTGCTTCATGCTAATATTGTAGACCACTGATTAAACATATGTTTAAGTTAAGTTTTGTTATAATAAGTAATGTTTTCATTCCCATGCCTCAAAGCAGGGACTTTCAGTTAAGACACTATTGGTAAGGTTTTTCATGGCGGATCAGTTAATTCGTGCCACGGCAGCCGAAGGTGGGATTCGTGTAGTAGGTGTGATCACCACACGCTTAACAGAAGAAGCACGAGTGCGCCACAAGCTTTCTTATGTGGCAACGGCAGCACTAGGTCGGACTATGGCAGCGGGCTTGTTAATGGCTTCTAACATGAAGCGAACTGGGTCGAGGGTCAACGTTCGGGTGAAGGGCGATGGGCCTTTGGGTGGTATTTTAGTAGATGCAGGATTAGATGGCACAGTACGCGGTTATGTAGCCAATCCATCTGTAGAATTGCCTCCCAATGCTAAAGGTAAGCTAGATGTTGGTGGTGCAGTTGGTAGCGGCTACCTCTACGTTGTACGGGATATCGGTTATGGTTATCCTTACTCTAGTACAGTCGAACTAGTTTCTGGCGAAATTGGCGATGATGTAGCTCATTACCTAGTCAGTTCCGAACAAACACCTTCAGCTTTAGTTTTAGGCGTGTTTGTGGGAGCAGGTGGAGTAACGGCTGCTGGAGGTTTACTAGTGCAAGTGATGCCTAAAGCCGCTAGAGATGAAGCTTTAGTAGAAACTTTAGAATCACGAGTGGCTCCTTTAGCTTTAGCCGGATTTACACCATTGTTGCAAGCAGGCAAGACATTAACCGAAATTTTTCAAGACTTGCTGGGTGATATGGGTTTGGTTATTTTTCCCGAAACTCAAATGCTGCGCTTCCACTGTGGTTGCTCTTTTGATCGCGTGCTGGGAGCACTCAAAATTCTGGGCGAAGCAGAATTGCAAGACATGATTATTAAAGATGATGGTGCTGAGGCAACTTGTGATTTTTGTGGCAAAGTTTACCAGGCAAGTAGTGATCAATTAGCTGAACTAATTGTTGATTTAAAAGCAGAATCTACCATTGGAGGATAAAGTATAAAGCATCACTTAAGTTCTATATTGGTAATGGTATCTGTGGAGATAGATAATTAAAAAAGTAGCTTTTTAAGCATGAGAAAGTTACTATGGCAGCAATGGAATTATCAACTTAAAACAGATCGCTATTCAATTATTTTGGTGTGAGAGATGACAGAGCGGGATATTCCAGACAGTTTGCCCCCAGCCAGAGCAAGAGAATCAGATAAAAAGATAATTTTATCGCGAACACAGCAATTAGGTGAAACTCAAGCATTTGGTGTCCCAGCTACTGGTTCTACCTCCAAGTCAGTGAAGCGGCGAAAAGAAACCAACTCAGAAGGATTACTTATAAATAGTCATTCAGAAGAAAACGTGGCACTCAGTGGTAGTTCTAGTAAATTGCCCCGCTGGATGAAAAGCTGGGTGTTGTGGTCAGTACTGCTAACGTTATTGATTCCTGGCAGTATAGGATTACTGTCTGTGGCAATGTTGCTGAAGCTGCCATCTGCCCCAAACTGCCCATCAATTTTTTGGCCGTTGGCTAGTGCGTCAGTGCGGCTGCATTGCGCTCAGTTAGCGGCTTCTAAGCAAACAGTAAACGACTTGTTGCAAGCGATCGCCCTAGTAAAACAATTGCCACAAAGTCACCCATTGCATGGAGAAATTGACCGTTTCTTAGAAGAATGGTCACGGGATGTCTTGCAGCTAGCGGATCAGAGTTTCCAAACAGGGAATTTAGAGGAGGCGATCGCTACTGCTCGCCGGATACCCGAAGACCTGCCAACTTTCAAATTAGTAGACGAGCAAGTTTCCAAATGGCAGTCAGTCTGGTCGAAAGCAGAAGGCATTTACCAAGACTCCGAAAAGGAACTGCAAGAAAGACGTTGGCAATCGGCGTTTATGCTGGCGGCTAAATTACTGCGTGTGGATAATAAATACTGGGCGAGTATTAAGTACGATCAATTGAATGGTCTAATTACCACGGCGCGGGAAGATGGCGATAAGTTAGCAAAAGCCGAAAGTCTAGCGAACAGTAAAGTAGTAGATAATTTACTCAGAGCCATCAAGATAGCTGAGGCGATTGGGCAGAATAGCTACTTTTATCAAAAAGCTCAAGAGTCGCTTCCAGTATTTGGACGCAAGATGCTGGAGTTAGCACAAGCAAAGCTAGATAAGCGGGATGCAGATGAAGCTCTGGAAATTGTTAGACAGATTCCGGAAAATACAGGACTGCAAACAGAGATAGATGACTTTATTGCCTTGGGTGAGGCCCAAAGGAGCGCGTGGATAGGTAACGTTTCTGGTTTAGAGGCAGCGATCGCTCAAGCACAACAAATTGATCCCTCAAGACCAACGTATAACAAAGCACAGCAACTCGTCGCTCGTTGGCAGTTGGAAATTGAAGACGTTGCTCGCTTGGAAAAAGCCCGAATACTAGCTAACCAAGGAACAGTCAACGATTTAACAGCAGCAATTGCGGAAGTGCAACTTATCCCCGCTAGTAACCCTCGTGCCCCAGAAGCTAGGCAGGAGATGGGTCGCTGGCGTGCCCAAGTGGAGACAATCGAAGACCAGCCATACTTAGAACGCGCTGAACAGATAGCAGTGTTCGAGGATATCAATTCCTTGCAAGCAGCGATCGCTGAGGTCAGTCAAGTCCGTAGAGGTCGTGCATTATATCCAGAAGCACGAAGAAAAATTCGGGCTTGGACGGCAAAGATTCAGCAAATTCAAGACCAGCCCTACTTGGATCAGGCGCGTGAACTGGCTCAGAGTGGAAATCTACCAGCGGCTATTAGCACAATTGAACCAATTGCATCGTCGGGAAGGGCACTTTCTGGGGAAGCACAAGCGGCCATAGATGATTGGGGTGGGCAAATCCGCGCCAGAGAAAACTGGCAGAAAGCGCAGGAAATGGCATCTGCTAGCACGCCAGAAGCCTTGGTTGAGGCAATGCGCCTGGCAGACAAGGTTCCAAACAGTAGCGTCTTACGCATGGATGCGAATCTTGCTATTGATCAATGGAGTCAGCAATTGTTGCAAATAGCACTCTCTCTAGGTCAGTCTGATATTAACAGGGGTATTGAGACTGCCAAGTTGATTCCACGGAGTAGTGCTGCTTACGCAGTCGCTCAAGAGCAAATTAAGACTTGGCGGCAATTTCTCAATCCTGAGCCTCAACCGGAATCTCAACAATTTCAACCGTTAACGACTCCCAATAGTCAGTAGACTTCTTGCAAAAATATCTTTTTGTTTCGCGCAAAGGCGCAAAGGCGCAAAGAAGAGCGCAAAAAAACGACTTTTCCAAGAAGTCTGTCTCTCAGCTTTGGGTGCATTCTACAGTTTCTGCGCTTGAATCTGCCTGACTACCGTTAACGCTGAGTAACTCACCCCAGCCGTACCTTCGCCTGGATGGGTGGAGTCACCGACTAACCACAGATGATTGATTGGTGTACGATTTGCGAATCCAAAGGGGCCAAAGGTGGGTATCCTTTGACCAATGCCACCAACTATACCGCGATCGCGCGCTGTGTAATGGGCAAAGGTACGGGGAGTTGCTGCTTCTTGATGAATAATAGTTTCCGGTTTCAAATAGAAGTATTGGGCAAGGCGGGCGATCGCTTCTTCTGTATACTTTTGTTTGAGCAATGGATAATTCTGAGTATTCCACCAAGGTGCAGGATCTACAAATGAAGAAGCGATAATTGTCGCTTTTCCATCTGCTGCACGACCATCTCCAGGATGGCTGACGGACACAAACAAGGAATTATTCTCGCCAATTGGGCCATTGACATCATACATAAATTGCAAGTGGGGAGGACATCCAGGTGGAATGGCGCTGGCATCTACCCCTAAATACACTACAAACGCCCCCGATGCTTGAGGCAGTTTTTTTACTCGGCGTTTATAGCCAGATGGAGCTTGTTCTCCCAACAACTGCACTAAGTTTTGGACGCTGACATTGGCAACTACATCGTCGGTTGCTTCTGTCCACACTTCACCAGTTTTCTGATTTTTAATGACGACAGCGGTGGCTTTGCCATTTTCTACTTTGATATGTTCCACTGTGTGGCGCATCAACAGTTTGCCACCGTCTTTTTCTAAAGCTTGAACTAGGCGATCGCTTAATACTTGCATACTACCCTGGAGGTGAAACAATCCTTGGGGTAGTTGGGATACACTCAACGCTGTTGCAGCGTAAAGCAATGCTGTTTGTTCAGCATTAACCTGGGAATAAAGCTTCAGTTGCAAATCTAAAAAGGTTCTCAGCCGTCTGTCATTTCCTAGTCCACATAACCGTAAAGCATCTCCTACAGTAAACAAGGTAAAGGGTACGGTAATTAATGTACTAGGACGCACTGCCTGAGTCAGTTGCCACAAGTCCCACAAGTTACGCGGTGGTAGCACTGGGTCGCGTCCTTGAAATTCCCAACTGGCTGCAAACAAAGTTGCCAATAACTGCCAAAAAGGTTCGCTACCGGGAAACTGCCTTTGTCTTTCGGCTTTCCACTTCTCTGGGTCGCGCCAAACGTTGATTGGTGTCGCCTCACCAGGTAAATACACTGCACAAGCAGGATCACAAGGTGTTGCTTCAGGTAAATCTATTCCCAATTCTGAGAAAATGCGGTGGTGAATTCCCCCTGGTTCCAACCCCGCTACCTGAGTCGCTCCCACATCAAAGGTAAATCCTGAACGTTTAAATGTAGAAGCACACCCTCCAGGGACAAGGGCTTGATCTAAAATTAAGACGCTGTAACCTCTGTGAGCTAATAATGCGCCAGCAGTCAGCCCACCGATTCCCGCACCGATGACAATGACGCGGGATTTACTTTTGTCAATAGAAAGACTGGACATTGATACTTAATGTTAAAATTCTTAATATTTCTACTCATAATCTTACATGATGGCTAAACGCTAAGTGCATCTCACCATTAATAAAAGTTGGAAATACTAACTGTAGGTTGGGTTAAGCGGAGCGAAACCCAACAAGCGCGCAAACGTTGGGTTTCGTTCCTCAAACGCCAGGTGCTACAACGGAGGGAACCTCCGCAACGCACTGGCTCCCCAACCTACAAAAAATTAAATTTCGACCCTTTTTTAGAGTGACGTGTACTAAGGCTGCGATCGCCTAATTGTCACTAATTCAGTAATGAGGGTGCTTATTTGAAGTCGTAGTTAAGATAAAGGAGTAAAAAGCTCTCCTCACCATTAGCAATGACCTCAACCGCGCTAAAATTCCCCCGTCTCAATGCTCCAACACTACGGCAGTTGCCCAATGGTTTGACAATCATCGCGGAGCAGATGCCAGTTGAAGCCATTAACCTGAGCTTGTGGGTTAAAGCTGGCTCAGCCGTCGAATCAGATTCCATTAATGGCATGGCTCACTTTTTAGAGCATATGATTTTTAAGGGAACGGAGCGACTGGCTAGCGGCGAGTTTGAACATCGAATTGAAGAGCGGGGTGCTGTTACCAATGCCGCTACTAGCCAAGATTATACTCATTACTATATAACCACTGCTCCCAAAGATTTTGCTGAACTGGCTCCACTGCAAATAGACGTAGTATTTAATCCTAGTATTCCTGATGATGCCTTTGAACGTGAGCGATTGGTAGTCTTAGAAGAAATTAGGCGTTCAGACGATAATCCCCGCCGCCGCACGTTTCGACGAGCGATGGAGACAGCGTTTGATGTATTACCCTATCGCCGCCCTGTATTGGGGCCAGAAGCAGTAATTGCCCAACTTCAACCCCAGCAAATGCGGGATTTTCACACTAGTTGGTATCACCCCCAATCAATTACTGCTGTGGCTGTGGGCAATTTGCCCGTAGAAGAATTAATTGAAATAGTTGCTGAAGGATTTACACAAGTTAATAAGAGTCAAGAGTCAAGAGGAGCCAGTGCGGTCTTGGGGTTTCCTCCGAAGTTTGGAGTCTCCTCCAAAGACGCTCCGCGAACGGCGCCAAGCGCCGCTCCAACTTCTCTCCAAGTAGAGCAACTGGCGTTCAAGAGTCAAGAGGTAAGCGTTAATCCTGAACCTGCGTTTACAGAAATTGTCCGTCAGGAATTTATCGATGAAAGTCTCCAGCAAGCAAGGATAGTGATGGTGTGGAGGGTTCCAGGTTTGACCCAACTAGATCAAACTTATGGGCTGGATGTTTTGGCAGGAATTTTGGGACAGGGACGAACATCAAGACTGGTACGAGATTTGCGAGAAGAACAAGAACTAGTGTCTTCCATCGCTGTGAGCAATATGAGCAATCTGCTGCAAGGGACGTTTTATATTTCGGCTAAGTGTGCAGTGGAAAATTTAGAGGCTGTGGAGGATGCTATAGCTCAACACATCCGCAAGTTACAAACAGAGTTGGTCACAGAATCAGAAATTGCCCGTGTGCGGCGACGAGCAGCTAATAGATTTATTTTTGGCAATGAAACACCAAGCGATCGCGCTGGATTGTATGGTTACTATCAGTCTATGGTGGGAGATTTAGAACCAGCGTTTAACTACCCAGATAGTATTCAAGCTCAGAACGCCGCTGACTTACTGTTTGCAGCTAATCAGTATCTTGCCCCAGATGCTTACGGTGTAGTTGTCCTCAAGCCGTTTTAGTAGTCAAAAATAATTGACTATTGGGCAAATGACCAATGACAAATACTTCGGCTTCTCTGCGAGACGCTACGCGTAGCTTGCTTCCCCGTAGGGGTACGCTCAGTACAAGTGACTAATGACAAAATTAAATTATGTGGACTGAAATTGACGCCCATATTAGCCAGGTGACTGGCGAAAAATTTCAGAGTCAGCAAAGGCGATCGGTTAGTGGTGGGTGTATTAACCAAGGTTATGCTGTTTCAAGTGGTAAGCTTACCTACTTTGTCAAGCTCAACCAAGCATCCCAAGTTGCCATGTTTGAGGCTGAGGCTCTGGGTTTGGAAGATATGCTTTTATCAGCTAGCATTCGCGTCCCAAAACTAATTTGTTGGGGAATAGCTGGTAATTCTAGCTTTATCGTTTTGGAATGGCTGGAAATGGGTGGAGGTAATACCCAATGTTGGGAAGAGATGGGACGCAAGCTGGCGGCAATGCACAAAGCTAGTAACAGTCAAGGCTTTGGTTGGAAAATTAACAATACTATTGGTTCCACACCCCAAATCAATACTTGGACAGCAGACTGGGCGGAATTTTATGCTAAATATCGACTCTCGTATCAATTTCAGTTAGCAAGGCGACGGGAGGGTAATTTCCCTCAACAAGAAAAGCTACTAGCAGCTATTCCACAGTTATTAGCAGATCACCAAGTGCAACCCTCTTTAATACACGGCGATTTATGGGGCGGAAATGCTGGGTGTACTGTGTCAGGAGAACCAGTGATTTTTGATCCAGCAACTTATTTTGGCGATCGCGAAGTTGATATCGCTATGACAGAATTGTTTGGTGGTTTTCCAGCAGCTTTTTACAAGGGCTATAACGAAGTTTTTCCTTTAGATGCAGGCTATGAGCATAGAAAAACGCTCTATAACCTATATCACATTTTGAATCACTTCAATTTATTTGGAGGCAGTTATGGTTCCCAAGCGAACCGGATGATTGACCAGATTTTACGGTGAATTCATCTCTACAACTAGTTAACTTAATCAGCAGAATTAGCTGAAACAGCACCTAGCTTATACTGGGAAATTGGCTGTTTTGTAATTAAAGAATAAATAACATCCGGGTCAAGGTCGGCTCCCGAATTCCATTGAATTGTTCCATATTCAGGGTTGACTTCAACTGTGTCAAAGTATTCTTTATCTTCCAAAAGAGCAAACACACCTGTAAATTGAACGATTTTACTAATATCAATAACTCCTTCGACACCATCTTCAAAGCGAATGTATAGTTGATAGTTTTCTCTCGGTTCAACTGCAATAATATCTTTAAGCATGATTTACTCCAATGGGGAAATTTTATTTAAAGGTTGATTGTCTCTGGCAATTTCCCAGTCTTCCATCAGTTCGGCTTGATGTATGGATGCCCATTCTGTTACCAGTTTAAAAAGTCTGGGAGTGAGTTCCCCTTCCAAAATTTCCAGGGTTTGAATGCTAACAATAGCTTTTTGTTGGTTGTAGCGAACGTGAAAGTGTGGTGGTGGATGGTCGTTATAGTACATCGTGATGATAATTCCAAAAAAACGACTAATTTCTGGCATTTCCTCACTCCCTAGTTTCTATATCGTACAACTGGCAGAGAGTGAGGAGTTTTTGTTTGAGGCGATCGCGCAGACTCTCAGGTGATACAATCACGCAATCTTCCCAATACCGTGATACTTCTCGAATCAACCAGAAAGGGTTAGCTACTCGGCGCACCACCTGACGCACATTATTAATCATGTCATCCTCAATATCATCTTCTTTAGGCTGATAGGCTTTGGCTAGCCAACCATAAAAGTGCAATTGCACTTTTAGATAATCAAGTTCACCTCGCCAATCTCCACTTGTTGGGACAACAGACTTAATTCGCTCAAAGCTTAAGCAACGATTGTGCCAAAGCTGGGGTAATTCTGGAATATCGTTTTCTACGTCTGCTGTCTCTTCGCACCAAATCATGAGATAAAAGCGTTTCTCAAAAAAGTGCACCTCAGCGTGACGAACTTTGTAATCTAATTCCTGACCTTGAGAGTTGTAATAGAGAAGGTAGAAAGGCTGTTTTGCTTTACTTAATTCTTCTATCGTATTTCGCCATTCTTGGATAGGTTGACTAAGTTGTTTCATCAGTAATTGACGAAGAGGTGCTTCGAGATTGCCACGTTCTAGTAAAAGTGCAAGTACAGTTTGCGCTTCTCCTATATGACCTGCATCGTTTAAAGCTTTAATTGCCTGCTGTAAGGCATTAACTTGGTTAGAGTCAAGTGTAAAGGGCTTTCCGACCTCTACAGTTTGTTGTGCGATCGCTACTATTAAGCCTGAAATACTGGGGTCTTTGCCCCAATATATGTTGAGGCGGAGGGCGATCGCTTCTAGTTGCTCCTTAGTTCCTGGCGGAATTGACAGTGTAATCGTTTCTTTTTTTCTGGGCATCTATAATTTGTAATTACACTATTGACATAAATAGTATTTGTAGTTATTTTATATGTATACCAAGTTAATCAATAATTTCAATACCAAAAAAACACAATGTTACTCGCTAGGCAGATACGAAAAAAGCCAGAGCTATACCCTGGCTTGCAACCCCTGATAGAGATTCATGAAGTTATTGTTAACGCCTCAGTTTGATAAACGCCGCACTCAAGGTCAGCAGCACGAGTATAGACTGGATTTTGACTGCTGATTGCAGCTAGTGAGATCAACGGCAATGACCGATGATCATTTGCTGTCCAGAATTTCCCTTGACTCCAATATTTGTTTCGATAAACCTTGTATTAGAGGTCATCGTATAAACCATGAACGAACAAACATTACTAGAAAGAATTACATTTAACCCTCAAATCTTTGGCGGTAAACCGATTATTCGAGGCCGTCGCCTAGCTGTTGAACATATTTTAGGAATGTTAGCAGTAGGAGATACTATTGAAACTTTGCTAGAAGCTTATCCCTGGTTAGAACGGGAAGATATACAAGCCTGTTTAGTCTATGCACGAAGGTTAGTTGGTCATGAACGAGTTGAACCTTTATTCATAGAGTCCCCAAGGTGAAGATACTACTAGATACTTGCATTAATGCTAGGGTGCGTATTGATTTACAAACAACTGGGTATGATGTAGTTTGGTCTGGAGATTGGCCAAAAGATCCAGGTGACGAGGAAATTTTAGCAACCGCCTATCGTGAAGGTAGGATTTTAGTCACCCTTGATAAAGATTTTGGAGAGTTAGCAATTCTGCGGGGAAATCCTCACTCTGGTATCTTGCGCTTAGTTAATCTCTCAACAAAAGAACAATCAATAGTTTGTTTGCAGGTACTTCAGCTTTACGGAGACGAATTATTCTCTGGTGCAATTGTAACTGCTGAATTAGATAGAGTCAGAATTCGCCCACCTGAAAATAGGGCTTGAAAATTCATTCAGTAAAAACTCGTACTAGTGGCGCAATAAATTAAGACAGACTATGGTGTTTGTTGACCACTTTGTGAGACTGAGTTTGGTATTAAATTCATATCTTTCAATATGATTAAGCGCAGTCGGTTGTTAAATGCTCCTCCCAAAACCTTGGAGGAGATTTATTTCAGTGAAATTCGCCCCCAGCTTTACGAAAATCATGCACATCATCATCAATACGGCGTAAGGAAAGGAACAACCCTTGCAGAACATTTGGACTCTGCATGTCAGTTCATTTTGACAGTCAGCCGAATAGCAGAAGTTCCAGAAGATAAAAGACCTTTGCTATTAGCCGCAACTGCTGTACATGACCTGAATAAATTAGATACCAAAGGACGCAATGTTAAAACCCTGGCTAGAAATCAGGAATTTTTACGAGAACAACTTGAAAAAGCTTGTGTACTTAGCTTTGTTGTCTCACAAGATGATTTGGAGTTGGTCAGAAAGCTAATTGAGCGCCATTCAGGTCATAACGTCAGTGATGGAACAAGATTTTTACCAGAAGATCCAAATATTGAATGTTGGGCGGCGATGCTTACAGCTGCGGATTTATTTGATTTAGGAATTCCAGATGCACAACGTTTTCGCAAGCTCGAAAAAGAATTAACCGTTGCTTTTGGACGAAGCTGTAACCTTTTTAGAATCAGCATATCTGAAGATAAAGGCTATATTACAGCCCTATTGCTGGGTGCTTGCGAAGAGGTTTTGCAAAAGCATGGGTTAAATCCTTTAGCAATTTTCCCTGATGGCGAACTTTTTGAAGGGGAAGCTTTACCAAATGTCGATTTTACAAAAGAAATAGCTGTTGTTTGGCAAATTAAAATTGACCAAGTTTTTGGTAATAATATCGAAAGACTTGTCAGAGCTACCAAGGATGGTATTAAAGTTACTTCTCAAGCTATCCAACAAAATATTGAAGAAGTTTTGGTAAATGTTGAGGCTCTTTTAGAAAGGAAAAAATCTGGATACAAATCAGACAAGATTGCTAAAGATGTAACTAAGTGGGGCGAAGCGGCTGGTGCAGATGCACTAATAAAAGCGGCTGAACTTCAGTTATTACCTGTAAGTAATGCAGAAGAATTTGCCATATCTGAAGGTTTAAAGGCAGCTTACCTCAGTTATAGAGAAGCCGGATTAAGCCCTAAAGAAGTTTGGGATAAAATCGCTCATCATACAGGTATATCCGAACTTCAGCGTACTGCAATTGAGCCATTTAATGGTCAATATGGGCGACCTTTATTTGCTGCTAAGGCTGCTGTTAAAGGAATTGAGGGTATTAAAGAAGCTCTAAAAGAATCTTTCCAGCTAAGAAAGGAAAGTACACAAATATCTGAAGAAACAGAAGTATCTGAAGAAATGATTGCAGCCGTTAGCCGAATGGTAAATTTACCTTTTGCTATTCGGCTAAATGGAGTCGATGATTTAAATGCTTATGTAGAAGCAAATCCCAGACAAAGATGCTCTTTAGGTTCTACTTCTACTGATATAGATGAGCTAATTTCAGATAATATGCCTCCTGGTACAAAAGTACAAGCTTTTTCTAATCGCTTACCGGGTGGTATCAGTGCTGAACCGAAAAGACAAGCAGATTCAATTGCAGCTTTAGCCTACCAATTAATAGCAGTGGGGGCAAATTTTACAGCTGTTAAAAAACAAGATCCTCTTTATTTGCATTTCTCATTACCCAAAGGTTCCTGTCCAGAACTTCTAAGAATATGGCGAGATTATATAGATGGACTTGTTGCTATTAATGCTGAGGGAGGCCCTGTAACTGTTGATGAGCTTCAACTATATCGAGATGGTATTTTGAAATTTACTGCTAACAAAGTTGTTGGCTTTGCATTGCCAAAACGACGAGAATTCGTTCACACTAATATAGTTATTCCTATTGGTTGGGGAGATGCTAATAATTCTTTAGCTTTACTAAAATCACTGAGACTTGCTCTAGAAATTTCCTTGTCTTTAGATATTGGCTTTCCTTTTACCCTCAGTGGAAACTTAGAGGTAGAAATATCAAGTAATACAGTTGACGATAGGATTTTTGGAAGAGTAGAAGGAATTCCATCTGCACTCATACGTCTACTTGGAAGTGGTCAGTATAAACGTTTTAAGAAAGAAGAAACTAAGGAAGATAGAAAGACTCTAAGTGCAGAAAAAATTCTTGAGCGACTACGTTGCATTGGCAAACTAGCAATATCTGTTGCAAGTATTCAGAAAGCTGATGATTGTTTATATGATTTAGCTCGTGCTTGTGTCAGACCAATTGAGCTTTATTACGTCTTGCTACGTTGGACTCTGCGAGAACAAGATGAACCAAACTTGAGTGTTATTTGGAGTCGTATTTGTGAGCCGTTAAATACTTTACTGGAGAGCTTTATGCCGGATGAAAACTCGCTCTTAACTAAATATCTTAAAGAAGCTGCTCATGTTGCAGCACAAGCAAACCTTAAAGGAAGTTCTTTCAAACGTACATCTTTAGCAGAACCATTTACTGCTTTTACTTCAGCAGTTCGTTCACATAAACCTTACATGGATTTGGAGTTTATGTTTGCTGCCTTATCTCAAAAATATCATAATCGCCTAGACCGTATCCGTGAATATCGAGTAGGTGCAACAAAATATGAACAAATTAAGGAGTATTACGAAGTTTTGAAAAAACTTTATCAAGATGTTTACCAAGGTCGTCCTGAGAAACTTCTGTCTGACCAAAGAAATCTTGAGGCGGCATATTTATTTTTTTGGCAAGAAGCATATCAACAACTACCGAAAAACAAGTCTGAAGATGATTCTGAAGATTGATAAATCTAATCTCACACAAAATTAATTCATTAGGAGATAATTATGTCACTTGAAAAACTTAACAAAGTTCTTGCTACTGGTTACGAAAACTTCCCTAAAGGTCGGTTTATTTCTTTAGTAGTTTTGAGAACAACTCATTCTGAAACAATCTTTCGTACGGAAGGTTCTGGTGAACCAATGTCTAGCGAGTTTGTACAAGCTGGATTAACTGATGAAACTATTATTCCTCGGTTAGTGATGACGAAGCGCAAACAAATAGCACCAGAACGGCGCTACGGACGCGAATTTTTACGAGCGCATGACCTTTTATACACAAAAAAAGTTAAAGAACAGGGACAGGAAAAAGAAGTTATTTGTTCACTTAATACTAATAAGCCTTGTGAAATGTGTATAGATTGTTTCCTCTACGGCTTTGCTGCTGGCGGCGGTGGCGCGCAGAAGAGTCGTATTTGGACTGAAGATGCTTTTAGTGTTTTATCTGCTAACGATATTTTAGGTACTCGGACAATAAACGCAATATATGAAAATGGTACGATGCGTTTAAAAAGAGAAGAAGATACAAAGGCATCACAATCTCTTGTACCAGATGGCGAATACATCAAACCAGGAGTTCATTTTTTAGATGTAGTAACTCTGAAAGATGTAACTACGGATGAACTGCGTTATGTCATTGGAAATATTCTTTTTACCAGTCGTTATGGTGCTGTTTCCAGTCGTGTAGGAAGAATGGAAAATCAAATATTAGGTATTTTTGGCAGTATTACAGAATTGCCTAGTTCTTTAGAACTTGTACAAGCAACCTATGATGCGTTAGGTGATGAACCAGTAGAACATCCTTTAAATATTAATCGAGTCATTAGAATCAGCAAACAAGTAATTACACATTGGGAAAACAGAAGAGGAGTTTCTGTGCAACTATCTGACGAAGAATTAACAAATTTAATTACTGATGTAGAAACCCAATGGTCAGAAGATCAACGTGATACTTTTCTGAAACGATTAAGCCAATCTTATGAACCTTTCCGTCAGGTTGCACCTGAGAAAAATACGGAGAAAAGCAAAGGTAAAGGTAAAGGCAAAAATACACCAGTTGAAGTAGAGATTTAGGTTATGTCAACAATTCCTTTTCAGCAGGCAAAACTTGTTGAATTATATTGTCTTGAACCAGTCTTTTTTGCCTCTAGGGAGTTGTCTGATACCTATTACACTGAGGGGGTAATTGGGAATTATGCTCTTACTTATGCTTTAGGTAAGGTAAATTCCCCCTATCGCCTCCAAGGTCAGGCTACAGGACGACCAACCTACAAAGAAGATTTCCAACCAATAGCACAAGATTTTTATATTTTACCAGCTTCACCAGTAGGTAGAGTTACATTCAGATTTGAACGTTTCAATGCTCTTTCTGATTCTTACTGGTATGCAATGACTAATAACCGTGTTGCTACGGCGCGGGAAGATTTACCATTACAACGCCAAGGGAAAAAACCAAGCTCATTTAGACCAAGTAATTTTCCGCAAACTGGAAGACTGCGGATGATTGAACGCAGAAACAAATTTCAAACTTTGGTATTTGGAAATCACCAATTACCAAATTATATTCGCCTTGGTAAATTCATGAGTAAAGTCAAGGTGAATGTGCTGAATGAATTTCCTGTGACTTTGCTATCAGAAGGTGAATATCAAAGTCAACATTATCTAAATGCTGCCGATTTACCACAGCAAATAGAGGCTTTAGCGTTCGATTTAATTTCTATTCCTCCTGCACCCATCATTAAAAATCTTCGTTTTCGGGGTGCTGCTTGGCAAATTGGAGAAATGATTGTACCAGCAGGGTTACATTTTTGCGGTAGAGAAAGTAGCAATGAGTAATCAAAACTTAGTTATCAGATTAGAACCGCGCAGTATTTCAGCTTGTGCATCTTTGCCAGATGAACTCTATTTTATGGGGAATGTACTGCAACATCAAGTAGATGTATTTGAACAATCTAAGGATGCAGATATTATCCTTGATTTAGCACCAACTGGCACAGGTAAAACCAACGCAGGACTATCAGTATTAAAACATCAGCCAAATCAAAGTGCTGTTTACATTGCTCCAACTAATGCTTTAATTGAACAGCAAACAGAAGCAGCAAAACAGTTTGTTCGTGATGCTAATTTGCCTCATGTTGTGAAATCGGCCTCAGCTAAAGATATTAAAAGCTGGCCTGATGATAAAGTTGGCCGTCGTTCAGGAGAAAAACTGTATAATGTTTTGCGAAATCCCGCTACAGTTTTCAATGATGTTGGGGCGAATACACCAATTCTTTTGGTAACAAATCCTGATATTTTTTACTATGCAACTTTCTTTGCATATAACAATCTGGATAGAGGTAATATTGCTAATGGTTTTTACACCAAATTTTCTACAGTCATTTTTGATGAATTTCATCTCTATGATGCTAAACAACTAGTAGGAATGCTGTTTTATCTTGCCTATTCTCATGTTTTTCGGTTTTTTGAAAATGAACGCAAGGTAGTTTTACTTACAGCAACACCAGAACCAGCTTGTGAATTAGCATTGCAGAATTTAAAACAAGCTGGTGTGAAAATAGCAAGAATTGATGGAGAAACTGGTAATACTAATCTTTTACCGTCACAAACAGCAGTTAATCTAGAATTAAGACCAAAACCAGATAGTAAGGAAGAGTGGTTAGCAGAGTTAGCAGCAGAAGTTATCCAACGTTTTCGAGAAAGACCTGATGAAAATGGTGCTGTAATTCTTGACTCTCTTGATAATATTAACCGTCTCTCAGATTTGCTGCGACAGCAAGGACTTGGTGATGACATCGGACGCATTACAGGCCCTGCACCCAAAAAAGATAGACAAAGGGCTATGCAGTGTCAAATTATTTTGGCTACTAGCACTGTAGATGTAGGATTTAACTTTGAAAGACATCCTCAACCGAAACGGCAAAATTTAGATTGGTTAATTTTTTCAGCACGCGATCGCGCCGCATTTTGGCAGAGAATAGGTAGAGTAGGGCGTGTTTTAGGTAAATCTGAAACTAACATTGATTCAGAAGCCATTGCTTACTTACCTGCTGATGCTTGGAAAGAAGGCTTAACATCTCTTGATACTACTGGGGGACGTACAACCCTAAAAGAGGTACTTGATAGACTTCCTTGTTTAGATAAGCCTTTTTTAACAGCTTACTGGCGCTCCGAAGCATCTCTAGAAATCGCACGTCCTTTATTAGAACTGGAAGAAGTTTTTGAGAATCTAGCTGGTGCTGAATTAATTCCAAAACTGTTTGAGACTTTAAAATCGGTTTTGGAAGGTAAACGCACTTGGGAAGACTATCGCCACAGAATGAAAGTTTTACGAGGTGCTGAAAATATAGCTAAAGTGTCTTTAGAAAAATTAAAAAAAGATTGGAAATATAAGATCAAAGGTGGTCAGGCTTTCGTCAAAACCTATATCAAGGTAAAATCCCCTGAAGAGTGGGATGATTTCAAAGCTGGACGCACAACTTTAGAAGCTTACGACGATGTATTTAAAAAAAATGATGTACTGGTTGAACTAAAAGAATTTGCTGAGGTTTTTAGTACAGCCTATGCACCATTATTTAGCTTTCGTTATAGTCTCTTTGAATGTTTGCCAATCCGTGACCCGCATAATTTAGTCACAGATGAATCTGAAGAAACACAGCTAGATCCTTTTCATCTATTACGTTATTACGAATTTGCTCAAAATGGTAACTTTGTCGAAATCAAAAGTCGTGCTACCGAAACCTATAAACTGAGCTTTAGAATGCGTTATATTGGTAGCCGACAAGAGTTTGTTAATACAGAGCTAAATAAGTTAACAGCTTTTAAAAATTGTCAAGTTGTCCGTAGTATTGGAGAAGCAGTAAGACCAACGCCTGAATTACAGGCATTGTCAAAACACTTGTTACCAGGAGTAATTATTTGCCCAATAGCTAATGCTGCTGCTCTTTTCCAATTACGTAAACAAGGAATTATTTCCTATCCCATAAATATTGTTTGCGATGATGCTGAAAAACAATATGAGTTTTTAGCAGGATTGTCAGGAATCTTAACAATGGCAATGAAGTTTAAACAGCTACGTCTCCCAGATGATGAAGTTTTGATTGTGTGATAAGTAATTACAATTCTCACACCAATGGTGCGAGAATTTGTAGCACATCGATTTATAAGTATATTTCTCTCACATCCCCCGTGAAACACTATCAACAACAATCCAACGCCTTCCCCAGCGATTACCTAAACAACTTGTGGGGAGAAATCCAAGCTTGTCCTTACTTCGCTATCAACAACCTCAACCGCGATTTTGTCGCCACTAAGGGATTTTCTGTAGTATTTCAGCGTTTTGGATTACCACAAGTAGAACAGCAGTTTCCCTACTTCAAGCCTTACCTGGATCTTGCTCTCCAGCCGAATTGTAACGCTTTTTACCTCAATCCTTTACAGCTAAAGGAAGGCTCCCGTGTTGATCCGCACATTGATCGCTCCTTGCGTTCCTACTCCAAAACCATTGAACCGCCTGCGGTTGTCAGTGTTCTCTATGTGCGCGTACCTGCGGATATGGAAGGGGGAGAACTGGTATTGCGATCGCACAAGCGCCAACTTGGGCAAATTAAGCCCCAATTCAATACTTTAGTTTACTTTCAAGGTGATTTAACCCATTCGGTTAACGCTGTCAAAACCCCAGGAAATCGCCTAAGTCTCGTTTGTGAACAGTATAGTTTGAGTGATGCTGAACTCCAGGAAATCCCTGAGTTTATTGTCGAGTCAAGAAGCACTCAGTCTACAACCAAAAAGAGAAAGTATGCCTCATAGTTTAGTGTTGAATTTGCTACCTCAATCGCCTATTCCGCCACAATATCTTACAGGTAGACATCTCCACGCTTTATTTTTAACCCTTGTTAGTTCTGTAGATAAAGAATTGGGCGATCGCTTACACAACTCCACCGCAGACAAAGCCTTCACCCTCTCCCCTCTACAAACCAATTCCCCCCTTTTGAAGGGGGGTAAGGGGGGATCGAAATTGCAATACTCACATCAACAACCCATCCCCGCCGGAACAGCTTGTTGGTGGCGCATCTCTTTATTAGATGACACTTTGTTTGGCAAACTTATACAACTGTGGCTAAATCTTAATCCCCATCACTCTTGGCATTTAGGCCCCGCTGATTTATATATTACTAGCATTCAAGGTACACCCCAATCTATTCAACCTTGGGCAAATGCTAGCACTTACGCTCAATTGTACGAAGAAGCTAGCGAGAGCGATCGCAATATTCACTTTAGTTTTTGTACACCCACCGCCTTCCGTCAAGGGCAATATGACACTACTCTCCCTACGAGAGAATCTGTCTTTAACTCTCTGCTTTCACGGTGGAACAAATACAGCGGTATTGAATTTTCACAGATTGCGATTGAGTCAATATTCCCCTCTTTTGTCAACATTCATACAGAAATATTAGCTGACTCCCGCAGTAAATTTATTGGCATTCTCGGAGAAGTTAGCTATCGGCTTTTAGGAGAAATTGAACCCATACAAATTAAGCAAATTAATACCTTAGCTGACTTTGCTTTGTATGCAGGAATTGGTCGAAAAACAACGATGGGTATGGGCATGGGGCGGCGGCTGTATTACCCATAATTTTCATAAAAACTTAACTTATCATTTCATTTATGAATGAAATCGAATATGTTTCTATTGCGGCATTGAATCAATATGCCTATTGTCCGCATCGGTGCTGGCGGATGTTTTGTGCAGGCGAATTTACCGATAATCAATACACGATTGAAGGTACTACCTTGCACGATCGCGTCCATACTACAGGCGATGGACAGCGAGGAGAAACTTGGCAAATTCGGGCAATTTGGCTGAAGTCTGAAGAATACAAACTAATCGGGAAATCTGACTTAGTAGAAGGCGAATCTGGTCAAGTTTATCCAGTGGAATATAAACGCGGACGCAAAGGCGAATGGGATAATGATGAGTTGCAAGTCTGCGCCCAAGCTTTATGTTTGGAAGAGATGACAGGGCAAAATATTAGCACTGGATATATCTATTATGCCCACTCTCATCAACGCCAATTAGTAGAGATTAATCAAGAGTTGCGGCAGAGTGCGATCGCAACTATTCAATCTGTGACAAATCTCCTAAAAACTGGAGTCATGCCAAAACCAGTTTACAGCAAACGTTGCCAAGGATGCAGCCTTTATTCACAATGTTTGCCCAAAGCAACTGAAAAATTAGAGCGTTATCAAGAAGCTAATTAAGGATTAAATCATGGGAACAGTTTACGTGACACAAATCGATGCTTCCATCGGCAAAATTGACGAACGTCTCACAATAAAAGCTGACAAAAAAACTATCTTAGATGTGCCCTTAATTAAAGTTGATGGAATTGTAGTGTTAGGTCGAGCTACCGTCTCTCCCGCCGTTATTGATGAACTTTTAAAACACCATATTTGTTTAACTTTTCTCACACAAAACGGAAAATATTTAGGGCGCTTAGAACCAGAAGTTACCAAAAATATCTTTGTTCGTAAAGCCCAATGGCAAGCAATAGGAGAATCACAACTAGCAATACATTTAGTTAGAGGTTTTGTACGGGGTAAATTGAAAAATTACCGCCATACTTTACTTCGTACTCAGCGAGAATATTCTGATGTTGACCTGAGTAATAATATCACTCGACTGGAACAAGCGATCGCACCTATAGACAAGACTAGCAGTATTGATTCCCTTAGAGGCTTAGAAGGGGCTGGTAGTGCAGCCTATTTTGGTTGTTTTAACCAGCTAATCAAAACCTCAGAATTTCAATTTGAAGCCAGACGCCGCCGACCACCAACCGACCCAGTGAATGCTATCCTGAGTTTTGGGTATACATTGCTACGTCATGATGTGCAAAGTGCAGTAAATATTGTCGGTTTTGATCCTTATCTGGGCTACTTACACGTCGAGCGTTATGGTAGACCTTCCCTAGCCTTGGACTTAATGGAAGAGTTTCGTCCTCTAATAGTTGATGCTGTAGTGTTGTCACTCATCAATAAGCGATCGCTCACCTTAGCTGACTTTACCACCGAACCGCTCAGTGGTGCCGTGTCTTTAACCAAAGACGGACTGCATAAATTTCTGTACGCCTACCAACAAAAGAAACAGTCGAATTTCAAACATCCAGTCATGGGAAACAAATGTACTTACCAAGAAGCCTTTGAAATTCAGGCGAGGTTCCTGGCGAAATACCTCATGGGAGAAATCGATAAATATCCCCCCTTAGTTCTCAAATAACTTTAGTCAACTGTATCTCGCCATTTCTCTTTGACTTACCATGTATATTGTTGTCAGCTACGATATTCCAGAAGATAAACGTCGTACTAAAATCCATTCTGTTCTAAAATCCTACGGACAGTGGATGCAACTGAGTGTCTTTGAGTGTGATTTGACTTCTACTCAGTATGCTAAACTGCGATCGCGTTTAGCCAAATTGATTAAACCCGATACTGACAGCGTTCGCTTTTACTTCCTCTGCGCCTGTTGTCAGAGGAAAGTCGAACGCATTGGTGGAGAACAACCACGGGACGAAACAATTTTCTTTGCTGAATCCCCTTCTGGTTAGGTTCCTGTATGCTAAATGCGCGGAGGGGTAGGTGTACAAATTCCACAGCCTCAAAAAAGTGCTTCTATCTCAACTCCAGCAAGGATTTCAGCCCGCTAGTCGCCTAATCCTCATCCGCGCAATCTCTGAAATGCTTACAAAAATTGGGTTTCAGCCTTCACACCTTCCCCGCTCTCTTTCCAAGCAACTTTTCTAATGCTATGATTGCTTTTGAATCGCGCAACTGCACCTTGAAAACTAAATATAGCTTGGCTTTGAGGCTCCCGCCGTTCCAATTCATCAAAATCCCTATTAGGGATTGAAACATCAAGCATTTTCCTTGCCAACTTCTTTCTTTCTGGTTCCAATTCATCAAAATCCCTATTAGGGATTGAAACTCAAAAATTAAGCGTACCCAGAATTGCGCTTGCGTTCCAATTCATCAAAATCCCTATTAGGGATTGAAACTTATCCTTGTCGATTTCGTGGTGATACCACAGAGTTCCAATTCATCAAAATCCCTATTAGGGATTGAAACACGTAGGGGAGATTGAGGAAAATCTAGAAGAGGTTCCAATTCATCAAAATCCCTATTAGGGATTGAAACTCTGATGTAGATGGGGTTAGGCGCGCCCAAGGATTGTTCCAATTCATCAAAATCCCTATTAGGGATTGAAACAAGGGATTGATTGCTTCTGGTAGCTGGCGAGTAAGTTAATTGTTCCAATTCATCAAAATCCCTATTAGGGATTGAAACCTTGATAGTATCCTTTCAATCCCGAACTCAATCATGTTCCAATTCATCAAAATCCCTATTAGGGATTGAAACTTTAAGAAACTTTTTTGGGGTGGAAGTAGTAGAGCCACGTTCCAATTCATCAAAATCCCTATTAGGGATTGAAACGCGCCGTATCTCTCTTCTAGGGATTCGAGGTAGGGTTCCAATTCATCAAAATCCCTATTAGGGATTGAAACTTGGTGGAGACATTGCAACCGTTTTGGTTTATCCCTCGCGTTCCAATTCATCAAAATCCCTATTAGGGATTGAAACTTAATTTCTCTTAGAAAACAACCCGCTTCTACACAGTTCCAATTCATCAAAATCCCTATTAGGGATTGAAACGCAAGGCCTCCACGAAGTTGAGTATCTTGGTCGCGTTCCAATTCATCAAAATCCCTATTAGGGATTGAAACATGAGAGTAGAACTGGCAGCGATCGCACTTCTTGATTTTCGGCATACTACCAGTTATACACTGCCACCATCAAGCCCAAACTAGCACTAAGACAACTAGCCAAAAAGTGACCAATAATTCAGATTTTCATTGAATACGAAGCCACAATCATTCTTCAGGGGTTGCTACTGTATTCCCTGGTGTATTCCAGCTTTGACTCGCAAGAATTGGCTGGTATCGGCTTTGTTGTGCCCTTCATTTAAAGTTTGATGGTTGTAGATGAATATAGGAATAATCCAGCCTTACAGTAACGGGTTTTTAGACGTTGTACCAGAGGGTGAAGACAGCGACTATTGGCAGATTGCATCTGTACACATCAATGGCCAAGCCTACTGCCCTACTCCTGGGCTTTATCGTTCAGAAAAAGCGGCATTGGCAAAAGCTGCACAAATTTATGATTGGCTAGCTGACCACGAAGGAGAAATTAGTAATGGGGCTTGCAACTGCTCCCCATTGAAACTTATCCTATGGCAGCAACCGAAAGTATCTTAGTTGTTAGGAGCGCTCCATGATCTCAAGCTATCATTAATTTCCCCACTCTGACTCTATTTCGTGATGGTTTGTCTTTAAGTGTTAGGTAGAAATGAGTCAAATGATTAGCAATTCTTCGTAATAGGATGGACAATCGCCAATAATAATAGCGCCAACCTAACTATAGGCAGATTGCCGCCATACACTGGCGCTTGTGTCACCATTTGAATTGTCGAAGTTCCAATTAATCAAAATCCCTCTTAGAGATCAATACCTTCGCCAAATCGAAAAATGCCTCGATTCGTAGGTTGGGTTGAGGCACGAAACCCAACAAATACGTTGGGTTTTGCTTCGCTCAAACGCCAGGTGCTACAACTGCCGGAACCTCCCGAAGTTCTGATCGGAGGAAGCCTCCGCTCAGACTTCTCTCCGCAACGCACTGGCTCCCCAACCTACAAAAAAATGGCGAAGGTATTGAGAGATTGAAACAATCTTTGGCGCTAAAATCATTTTTATGGATGCAACAGTGTAGGATAGCGGCGAAATTAGATGGATACCGTAATTACACCAGAAAGAATTGAGTTGCCTCCTGGCGCTGTCTTGAGACTTTTGGGAAACTGGCAAGACTACCAAAAGCTGCTCTTGCAATTAGGCGATCGCACTGTGCCTCGCGTTAAATATCGACCAGGAGAGATTTTGTTAATGGCTCCTTTGCCTGAACATGGGAAAAAGGTAAGTTTACTTGCATTGGTAGTCATAACCCTGCTTGACCACTTAAACCGGGTGTACGACTCATTTACACCCATCACCATGAGCATGAGCGAAGTCAGTGGCGTTGAACCTGACTATTGCTTTTATATTGAAAATTGCCAGCAAGTTCAAGGGAAGAACCGCATAGACTGGCAAAACGACCCTCCGCCTGATTTGGTAATTGAAGTAGATGTTACTAGTTATACAGATATCAGTGATTATTTACCTTATCGAGTGCCAGAGGTTTGGCTGCTAAAAAATAACCAGTTATTAGTTTATAGATTGCAGGGCGAAAGTTATGCAGTTACAGAAAGTAGCTACTTTCCTAACGTTTCAAAAATTGTGCAGCAATGTCTCCAAATTGCAAATGAGCAAACCACAAGTGAGGCGATTAGGTGGTTGAGAAACTTTTTAGGAAGCTGAATTAAGAGCGATCGCCTTAGAGATGAGGGCTATGATGATGTAGCGTTTTTACCAAAATCCATGGCCGACACAATAGTAGCATTTAACGCCATCCCTATGTACCATAATCTGGGTTACGCTTGAGGAATGAACTACGAAACAGCTCGCAAAATCCTCATAGACCAGACAATCGCAACTGAGGAAAACCCAGATGGTCTGTTAGCGCGTATGAAGCAGGGAAAACCGCCAATACCCGGTCAGATCACCTCAATTTTGTTGGCATTGAAAGTCGTGTTTGAAGCCCTAAAAGATGCCCCAAATCTAGACCGAGAACTGGCTTTAGCCCTTTATCAGTTAGGCATTAAAGCTCAACAGCTATTTGCCGCAGGGCGTAAAGCTGGGATTGATTGGCCGCCACTGCTGAAAGAAGATTTGCTAAGAATTTCCTTAGCATCTGAAAGTATCTTTTCTGGTACCTGGCAAACCCTAGCTCCTGTGGGGTTAGGGAGGCTGTAGGAAGTATGAAAGATGAAATTTCAAACTTTTCAGCTTTCATACTTCATCCTTTGTCCTGTTAACGAGTTCGCAGTTCTGCTGACAACTTGTCTAAATCAGTTTTGAGCAAAATCGTCATCTGACCAGTAAAAGCTTTTCCTGCTTTGGGTTGGGCAACTTCCACCCAGTAGACGTAGCGATCGCCTACTCGCAATTCTCCCTGTAAAGCTTCTCTAATGGGAGTTTTGGCAAGACGCGCCGAGTTAATAGCGCTCTGGTTAGGATATTGGTACACGACTTGAGCGCGATCGTAGTCTTGATAAACATCCAAACTATAAATTACCCGCAAAGATTCCTGAAGGCGTCTAAATGATATGCCGTTAATGGCATCATACATAGTAATGCGCTCAGTGCGAATTCTGCCACGGTCTTTGGAAAATTCCACTTTCCCGGGAGGCAATACTGATGCTAAAAAAGTGAATCTCTGAGCGGCTGTATCACTCTTTTGGACAAACAATCGTTCGCCAACGCCGGGGCGAAGTGTAGGATGGGCTTTAATCCAGGTACTTACTTCCTCTGTACTTTGACCTGGTAAAGCATTAGCTTTGGAATCAACAAGCGTTCCCACGTACAACCAGGGCACTAAAGAAAAAGGCAATATTAAAGAGTTAAGCAGAGATTTTTTGAGCATTTTTCTATTCAGGACTTTCATGGAAATTTCTTCTTAATGGGGGTAACCATAGTTTTCCCGTTTTAGAGGAAGATTACTTCATTAGACATCTTGTAAAGTGAGATATTTTTGAAATAACATCACAGATAAATACTGTTGTACAAGGATAATTCATCTGTGGTTCCGCACCATCAATAACGTATTTCTGCAATCAGTCATCAGCGCTTTTTCTCCTTTTCGTCGCCTTATCAGAAACCCAAGGGAAGACCAAAAAATAAATTATTCAGTAGTGGTAGTGGAGCGACACAACTTGTTTGGATATTTTTTTAATTGGAAGTCCCTAACCAAAGATTATGATGCTATCAAGGCGGACATCACAACGAAAAGCACTATATTCAAAGTATGATTGAAGCAGAGCGCGACGAACTGACAATCATGCATAACTTTGCAACTCAACCTCAAACGTTACGCGAAGCATGGGCGCAAGGTTTGCAGCAGGGGTTAACCCAAGTTGCACTCAATATGTTACGGGAAGGTATCGATTTAGCTCTAGTAGCAAAATTAACTGATTTACCACTTGAAAAAGTTAAGAATTTGCAAGCTAGCGATGCAGATGATTCCGAAATAATAGTCAAAGATTTTCTTAAATTGAGTGAGTCGTCACTAAGCAAGGTTTGGCTAGATCCAGAGGAAGACGAAGCTTGGAAGGATCTATAAAAAACCTTGCCAAAGGCGATGTTATTTCAGTGCCTTTCCCATTTTCTGACGCATCAGCGACTAAAAGACGGCCTGCTTTGGTAATTGCAGAATCAGATAGTAACAATATCATAGTCTGTCCTATCACCAGTAAACCAGGCAGAGACTATGAAATTAAGTTAGCAGACCAAGACTTTAAAGTTGGTAAGCTCAATTTAAGTCCTTGTTACATTCGCCCTAACATTATTGCAACGGTTGATAAAAATAATGTGATTCGACATGTGGGAAAACTGAAGGAAGAAAAAGTCAATGAAGTCATTACTGCAATTATTGAAATTCTTCAAAACTCGCCTGAACCTCCACCAGCATCAAAAGCTTTAGAACGAGGTAAAAACCCCAAATATAGCGGTTATCAGTTGAGTGCAATACAGACCTAACCCCCAGCCCCTTCCCTTGTAGGGAAGGGGAGTAAGATTCAAAGCCTCTCTCCTTTTAGGAGAGAGGTTTGGAGAGAGGTCAAACTGTATTGCATCCAAACGAGAACCGCTATAGTAGCAATTTGTGACTTTGGGTGCGTATACTCGCATTGTGATTCAACCTTGGAATCGAGTTATGGCAGGCTTAACGAACCCAGAAATAATGAAAATTGTTAACAGATACATCGGTGTATCTGGTGGGTATCTTGGTGATTTCAGCTATCGAACTCATGCCGAGTTTTATCCAGAGTACTGTGAGCTTGATATAGATCCACACCAATACGAAGGAACTACACGCGAAAGATTTATTGCTATTTTGGGAAGCTCACCACCTCATGTACAGGCAAAAATAGTACGTGGTATTTTGGATAGATTTCCGTTAAACACTAAATACAATCTTTCTACAAGAACCAAAGAACTTTACGAAGATTTATTAGGTGTTGTTAAAAGGTTAGAAGGCGCATTACCAGTTTTAAGTCCTGAGCCAAAAATCAATAGTGCAGTAGTAGAGCGGGCAATTGGGGATGTGGAAGCTCTGATTCAGGCTAGTGGGGCAGTTAGTGGAGTTGATCGAATCCATACAGCTTTGCATGGGTATTTGCGTGCTGTCTGCGTCAAAGAGAATATTGCGTATGGTAAAGACGATACTATGACAAAGCTGTTCAAATTACTCCGTCAATATCACCCTGCACTTCAGAATTTAGGTACACGACCACAGGATATTGAGCGTATTCTGCAATCATCCGCTAGCATTATGGACGCACTCAATCCAATCAGAAATAATGCGAGTGTAGCGCATCCGAATGAAGATTTGCTGGATAAGGATGAGGCGATGCTTGTGATCAATATAACGCGGACATTGCTGCATTATCTTGACGCCAAGTTTGGTTGAAGTCTAAGAATATAGAGTAGTTACAGCAGCAAAAGAAGTAATTTACTCGCTAGCTGCAAAAAACTAAGGAATCATCGCTACCTTAATTACTTTACGAGCCTTCATGTCACAAAACACCTGTTCTAAATCCTTTAACGATCGCTGTTCACTGATGAGTAATTCAAAGGGAATTTTGCGACTAGCTATAAGTGCAAGCGCCGATCGCACATACTCCGGTGTGTTGTGAAATACCCCTTTTAGCGTAAGTTCACTATAGTGTAGCTGTTCTGTGTTCACAGTAATCGTGGTATCTCGTGGACATCCACCAAATAAATTCACAGTTGCACCAGGGCGCGCGCAAGCGATCGCAGTTTCCCAAACACTTGGGACTCCAGTTGCTTCAATCACTACATCCGCACCCCATCCTTGTGTGAGTTCTTTCACCACATTAGGAATATCCAAGATTTGATGATAATTAAAGGTCTGAGCTGCACCTAGTTTTTTACCAATTTCTAATCTGTGGTCATTACCTCCCCACAGCAAAACCTCAGCTTTCGCACTCAAGGCCGCCACAAACATCAACCCGATCGCCCCATCTCCCAAAACGACTACTTGATCTTTGGATTTGACGTTGGAACGCGCTACTCCATGCAAAACACAAGCTAAAGGTTCAGTCATGGCTGCCAACTCCCAAGGCAACTCATCGGGAACCCTCAACAAATTATGCTGCACTATCGACGCGGGAATTTTCAAGTATTCGGCAAAAGTCCCATTATTCCATGTCAAATTTGGACATAATGAATACTCTTGGCGTTGACAAAAAAAGCAATTCATGCATGGGGCAGAATTATTAGCGACGACGCGATCGCCCACTTGCCAAGCCGTGACGCCTGTACCCAAAGCAACAATTCGCCCAGCGGCTTCATGACCAAACAGCGTCGGTGGTGTCAACATCTTCGCATGACCACCACGCCGCCAAACTTTCAAATCTGTACCGCAAGTCGTTGCTGTTCCCACTTGGATCACCACTTCGCCAGCTGCGGGAGTGGGGTCAGTAACTTTTTCTAGGCGTAAATCTTCTTGGCCATAAAGCAACGCTGCTAACAAAGCTTTTAACCTATCAATAAGCTCCTCCTGATTTTACCAGTTAGAGCTTATTAATAGGTTAAAACTAATCAGTCTTGAGTTTTAAAAAGTAAGTAACTAAATTTGGCTGTTATCTATCTAAAAATGTGAAATCCTAAGAATTCACAGCTGGCTGGGGAAGCACTCCAGTGTTTCGGGTTTCCGCATTAGGCAGACGAGTCACAGTTAACAGTGGTACTTCTTGCCGGCACGACTGGCAAAACCAATATAGTTCAGCATGACGAACATGACGCAGGAGGGAACCACCGCAACATGGGCAAGTGTTGGCTCTCATACTCATACCAATGTCCTCTTTGAAAAAAGTTGTTGTTAAAAATGGGCAAAAAAACAGATAATTAAAACTGAATTTTGGCTGCATGAATGCGACCATTCGATTTTATGCGGTCTTTGATAATTTGTCTGTAAACAGCTTCATAACCGTTAACCATTTGGATAACGCTAAAATTGTTTTCTACATATTTTCGACAGGTTTGACGATTTATTTCCAAAGCTAGTGGGATCATTGCCGCCATTTCTTCATAGCTTTGGCAAACAAAACCTGTTTCACCGTGGGCAATCACTTCCGGTACGGAGCCTAAATTCATGGCAATTACTGGTGTACCAGTTGCCATAGATTCAGTCATCACTAAGCCAAAAGGTTCTTGCCAGTTAATGGGGAAGAGAGTTACAGCAGCATTGCCCAGAAGTTCAGTCTTTTCGGCGTGGTTGATTTCGCCTAAATATTCAATTTGCTGACCATCAATATGGGGGGCAATCTCTTGTTCAAAAAACTTAGAGTCTACTACATCAACCTTTCCTGCCATCTTCAAACGCCAACCACTTTGTTTAGCAATAGCGATCGCATGTTGTGGACCCTTTTCTGGCGAAAGGCGTCCTAAGAATGCCAAGTATAGCGGTTCTTGCGGTTGGGTTACAAACTTATAATCTTCGAGTTGAATACCGTTATAAACCGTGGCAATATAGTTGAGATTAAGTTGACGCTGCGCGTTACTAATGCTGACGTATGGTTGTTTTTGGTAGTAGCTAAATGCGTTACGGTTATCTTTTGTAAAATTACCGTGCAGAGTGTGTACAGTAGGTGTTGTTGTTATCAAACTCGCCAAAGGTAACGCCGAAATCCCTACATGGGAATGAATAATATCGAATTCCACAGCATGTTGGTATACTTGGCTCAGTTCCAACATTTCGTACACTGCATATTCTTCGACATTCGTGTCTAAGCGCAATGCACGGGGATGAACTGCTTCTAAACGAGCCAGAGTCTCAGAATCGCCAGAGGCAAACAAAGTTACCTCATAACCGCGACTAACTAGTTCATCGGTTAAGTGACTCACTACCAATTCAATTCCTCCATAACTAGGAGGTGGAACTCTTTCCCATAAGGGGGCAACCTGAGCGATTTTCATAAGTTTTTTTGGTTCAGTCTCTAAAATTGCCCTCAATATAAATGATTGAGATCAATTTTATGAGAACAAAGCATTTGTACTTACTGTTCTGACATTTAAATTAACCTAACTGAGTACCAAAAGCACAATACCGGTTAACCGTACCGCAAATTTACCACAGACAAATTTAAAACACGGTTAATAGTCAACGTGCAACTACATAACTACACTATTAAATTACAGCTCATCGATTACTAACTTCATCTATCTTGGGGATCATAACAAAGTAGAATATTTTGTAGCAAAGCTTACAATTTCACAAATTTTGTAGCTGGAAACACTAAATTATTAGACGGGATCAAATGATTTAAGTCTTGTTTAGGCGAAATGGCAAAATGAAAAGAGGGATTATCAATGTTAAATAAACTTGCATAATATACATACTTCTTAATTCAAATTTTACTAAATACTGTTAATTAACTAATGAAAATCGCTACTTGGAACGTCAACTCGATTCGCACTCGCCTAGAACAGGTGATCGATTGGTTAAGTAAAAATCCCGTTGATGTCCTCTGCTTGCAAGAAACCAAAGTTGTAGATGCCGAATTTCCGCGATCGCCTTTTGAGGAATTGGGTTATCATCTTTATTTATCAGGACAAAAATCTTATAACGGTGTAGCCCTAATCAGCCGCCAACCGCTCATAGACGTAAGTAGTGATTTCACCGCAATTTTGCCAGAACTACAGCCCGAATGGGATGAGCAAAAGCGGGTGATTACAGGTGTAATTGATGGGATTCGGATTGTGAATCTATATGTTCCGAATGGCGCAGCCGTAGGAACTGAGAAATATGAATACAAACTGCGCTGGTTGAAAGTACTGCGGGAGTATTTGCAGTTGCTCCTGCTATCACAACCTGACATTTGTGTGTGCGGCGACTTCAACATTGCCTTAGAAGCTAAAGATATTCACGAGCAAGTTAGTACAGAAAATCACATTATGGCATCCGAACTAGAGCGCCAAGCCTTACGGAATATTCTTGCCCTAGGATTTGCCGATGCCTTTCGCAAATTCACCACAGAAGGTGGACACTATAGCTGGTGGGACTATCGCGCCGCTGCCTTCCGTCGCAACTTAGGTTGGCGAATTGATCATCACTATCTCACACCTGTGCTGTATGAACGTGCTAAAAATTGCATCATCGATGTCGCACCGAGAAAATTAACCCAACCTAGCGACCATACACCAGTAATTGTTGAATTTGAGATATGAAGGGGATTTCAATAAGATTCCCGACTTCTTAAAGAAGTCGGGAATCTCAGCCTTTGGTTTTGGAGTATTAAGATAGATAAAGTGTGACCTATTCGCCTGGTTAGTGTGACGATATCTTGAGCATAGTTATTAAGTATAAAAATATGCTTATCTTTTATGTTCAAGTATTGAGCAACGAGTTTTGAGCATATACCAAGTATTTCGAGAACTATAAAAGCTGAAAGTATAGATTTTAGGTATTTATATGTTTTTGGTAACTGGAGCAACGGGAGGAATTGGTCGCAGAGTTGTGCGACTCCTACGTCAACAAGAGCAATCCGTGCGAGCATTTGTCCGCCTCACCTCGCGCTACAGCGAGTTAGAACACCGGGGTGCAGAAATCTTCATTGGTGATTTGCGTTTGGAAAAAGACATCCAAAAAGCTAGTCAGGGCGTCCAGTATATTATCAGTGCTCACGGTTCTGATGGCGATGCCTTATCCCTGGATTACCGCGCCAATATTGAACTCATTGACCAAGCAAAAGCCAATGGAGTAGAGCACTTTATCTTTATTTCCGTATTGGGATCTGACCGGGGGTATGAAGATGCTCCCACGTTCAAGGCTAAACGGGCAGTAGAGCGATATTTGGAAGCTAGTGGCTTAAATTACACTATTTTACGCCCAGCTGGATTAGCATCAAATTTGCTGCCATTGGCAGAACGGTTTCGCGAAACTGAGTTGTATTTGCTCATTGGCGATCGCAAAAACCGTACCTCAATTGTTAGTACCGATGATTTGGCGAGGATCGTGGTAGATTCTGTAACAGTTGAAGGCGCTCGCAACCAGATTTTACCAGTCGGAGGGCCGGAGATTTTATTGCGAGAGGATATTCCCCAGATTTTTGGTCGAATCTTCAACAAAGAACCAGTAGTAATTAACTCGCCATTATTTGTCCTTGATGGGTTCCGGAATACATTAAGTTTATTTAATCCCCAAGTACAAAAAGCTTTGGGAACCTATCGCACATTGCTAGCAAATGAATTTTTTTGTACAAAAGAAGAAATTGCCAATTTAGAGAGGATTTTTAACTTTCAATTGGAGAGCCTAGAAAATTTTTTGCGGCGCTATCTAGCAGTTTAGGGACTGGGGACACTTCGACAAGCTCAGGGCATCGCAGTGCATCGCTGGGGGCTGGGGGACAAGGTAGACAAGGGGAAAAAGTGAATAAATACCCATTCCCCATTCCCCATTCCCCATACTTCGACTTCTCTGCGAGACGCTACGCGAACGCTCAGTACAAGTTCCCCATTCCCCATTCCCCATTCCCCATTCCCCGATAATCTAAAATCTAAAATTCTATGAGATCTTCCATAGCTACAAATGCTGCTCAAGCACGTCAGACGAAAGAGCGCTTCGCCAAACCAGAAGAACAACTAACTTTTGAATTGGGGAAAGCTGTACAGGAATTGCCACCCCTTTATACCAGATTATTAGCGGGAACAATAAGCGTCATTGTATTTGGGACGATCGCCTGGGCGTACTTCTCGAAAGTGGATGAAGTCGCAACAGCACCGGGGGAATTAATTGCCTCCACACAGGTAAGACCTGTGACATCCTTAGGTGGGGGGTCAATTGTCGCTGTCAGAGTGCAAGAAGGCGATCGCGTCACCAAAGGACAAGTCTTGATTCAAAAAGATCCAGACTTGCAAAAAACTGATGTTGCGCGCCTAGCTCAATCTACCAAATTAGTTCAAGACGACTTGCAGCGTTTGGATGCAGAACGCACTGGAGGCACAACTACTGGGACGAAACTGCAAGATGAACTTTTAAACTCCCGCCTGCAAGACTACCAAGCACGTCAAGCAGGGGCGGAAGCAGAAGCAAATCGCCAACTAGCCCTTATTGATCAGGCGAAAGTTCGTTTGACTCGCTTGCAAGACAACTTAGTTAACGCCAAAAGCAGCTTTGCTAACTCCAAAACGAACCTGGAAAACGCTGATAGTATCCGGGTTAAAGTTGAAAGTGGTTTAGCGATCGCTCAGTCAAGGGAAGAAAATTTACGCACTCTAATTACTCCTGGCGCTGTACCGAGAGTTGATTACCTGGAGGCACAAGAAAGATTAGTTCGTGCAAACACAGATATCACTAAGGCACAAGATGAAGTGATTAACGCCCGAAATAGAATAACAGAGGCCCAAGACAAAGTTACATCCTTAGAAAAAGATATTGCTGCCCAATTCCAAGAAATTCGCCAAGCCGAACAAGCTTATCTAGCCGCCCGCAATCAAGCCCAGCGTGTAGCATCAGAACGTCAAAGCGAAATTTTGACGCAGATGAACAAGCGCAAAGAAGAACTGACCACCGTTCAAGGTCAACTAGAGCAGGCGCAAAAGCAACAAGCTTTAGAAACCATTGAGTCCCCCGTTAACGGTACGATTTACAGAGTCAAAGCCACCAAAGGGCCAGTACAATCGGGTGAAGAATTGCTGTCAATTCTACCCGAAGGTGAAGAGATGATGCTAGAGGTGAAAGTTCTCAACCGCGATATTGGGTTTATACGTCAGGGGATGAAGGCAAAAGTGAAAATGGCGACTTTCCCCTTCCAGGAATTTGGCACTATTGCAGGCGAAGTCGCACAAGTTAGTCCCAATTCAATTGTTGATAAAGAATTAGGCTTAGTTTTTCCCACAAGAATTAAACTGGACAAACATTCAATTACTGTCCAGGGGAAAAAAGTAGAATTTACACCAGGAATGTCAGCTACTGGTGAAATTGTCACTCGTAAAAAGTCAATTTTGACATTCATTACCGAACCTGTAACGCGGCGGTTTGATGAGGCATTTTCAGCGCGATAGGTTTGGAGCTTTTCCTGTTTTCACAAAATTGCCCTTACGGATAGGGCAATAGACACTAAGTCTAGCCTTAGCAATTAGAAAGATACTAGACTTCTTGCAAAAGTACCCGACGACTGAAGTCGCACGCCAGTTGCTACAACGGAGAAGAGGAGCAACTCCGGGGAACCTCCCGTTCGCCCTACAGCCCTTTGGGCATCCTACGGCAGGCGTCTCACGCCACTTGCTCCACTTGGGGAAACCCCAAGACCGCAGTGGCTCCCCTTGGGAGAAGTTCTGAATCTCTTTCAGAGAGGCTGCGCCAACGGAGTCAGCCTCCGATCAGACTTCTCTTTGCAACGCACTGGCTCGGCTATAAAAACAAAGTCCACTCTTGCGGACTTCATGCCTAAAAGACTGATAAAGCCCAGAGTTGTCTGAGGGCACTTTAAGACTTTTGCAACAGGTCTAGTGTTGACCAATTCCTAATTTCAAATAATACCCAACAATTTTTTATACGCTTCCATCCGTCGTTGGATTATTTCCATTAGGTTGCCAAAATTAGGATTATTGCCATCTTTATTATCATTATTGCCATCCGTCATGTTGGTATTGATGGTGGTGATAATCTTCTCATCGTCTTGGTATTGCAACCATGATTCTGGATTAACCAAGCTGTCATTGCTGTCCAGTTGAGAGATAGTGTTCAAGTTATTGGCTGGTGTAGTATAATCTTGCGTCTGTGCGTAGGTGCTTAGCAGCTTGTCGTTAGACATCGCCTGACTCGCCAAAGAACTAGTATTGAAACTATTAAAATTAGAAGTTGTAGCTGGTGTAGTATAATTTTGCGTCTGTGCGTAGGTGCTTAGCAGCTTGTCGTTAGACATCGCCTGACTCGTCAAAGAACTAGTATTGAAACTATTAAAATTAGAAGTTGTAGCTTGTGTACTATTTCCTGCTGTATCTGTGACGATTTGACGTACTTGGGCATCAGTCAGGTTGGGATTAGCACTGAGCATCAGAGCAACTACACCAGCAACGTGGGGAGTTGCCATAGATGTACCGCTATAACTGGCATACTGATTCCCTGGTACTGAAGAGTAGATCTCAACTCCTGGAGCGGTAACATAGGTAATTTCATTCGTGCCAGATCGATTAGAAAAATCCGCTATTTCATTATTCCTATCCACTGCGCCAACTGCAATGCCCGACTCGTTTGCATAACGAGCAGGATAGTCTGGTGATGAGTCGCCATCATTGCCTGCTGCCATGACGACAATCACTCCTTTGCTGCTAGCATATTCAACAGCTAACTTGAGAATATCGTTAGAATAATTGCTTCCTATGCTCAGGTTAATGACATTAGCTCCATTATCCACAGCATAGTAAATACCACTGGCTACATAACTAGAGGAACCGGAGCCAGAGCTATTCAAAACTTTGACCGGCATAATCTTGGCATCATAGGCAATACCAGTGACACCGTAGTTATTATTCTCTCCAGCAATAGTGCCGGAAACATGGGTGCCATGACCATTGTCGTCTAGGATGTTGTTATTGTTGTTGGCAAAGTTCCAACCATAGTAGTCATCAATGTAGCCATTGCCATCATCATCTATGCTGTTATCGGCAATTTCCTTAGTATTTGTCCAGATATTATTTTTTAGATCCTCGTGGTTGTAGTCAACTCCAGTATCTACAACAGCGACGACAACTCCTTTACCTGTGTATCCCTGTTCCCAAACTTCTGGAGCTTTTACAAGGTCTGCTCCCCAATTATTACCACCAAGGTCAGGAACATCAGCGAAGGTATTCTGACCAGCAGCTTGAGCTACTGCTGCTGCTGCATTTGTCAAGCCATAGCCAGTGGTGGAGTTATAGTTTCCAGTGCTAGTAGCGGTAGAAGTAGCATCACAGGCACTTATTAAGTTATTGCTATTGAGCGGCTGTTCATCAGCATTATCTGCTTCTAGGTTAAAGCTACTACGACTTCTGAAGGGCAAGCTATAGTCATCTGGGGCATGAAAAGTATCTACTGAAGAGATAAAAGTGGAATTTAGCCCTTTATGAGAAAACAATTTGTTATTAGCATCATTAATGGACATAAGTGTTTTCTCTTCAAATACAGCATTTTTTGACAGCATTAATTGTTAAAACCTTTTCCCCAAGGTTTTAAAGTATTGAATTCGCCTCTTTGCCAAAAATTACCATATATAGCAATAGCAAAATGCTATTTTTTTTACAAAAAAAAATTACAATAGCTGTAATTTATACGAGAAAAAGATTTTTATTAGCAATGCTTAATTAGATTAACTTGTATACTATGTAATTAATAATCTTCGAGATAGTTTATTAAATAAATAAGTGGGCATAGTTAAACAGAAAATGCTTTTTAGCTTGTAGTTAGCGCCACATTACTAATGTGCAAATTACAAAATTTAGTTTATTAATGCTTACATATTTAATGGGGCATAAATTAACATCATTATAGTCACCACTACTCAGTCCTCTTTCTTACAGGTAGCTACTGTCTATACATAAGTTATAGACTTTCAAACTAAATTTTGAGTTCTAATCTCAACGCTGCGAGTTCTAAACTCGATATTCCGAGTTTCAAGCTCGACATTTAGAGTCCTGAACTCAAAGTTTTGAGTTTTGAGGGCGATCGCTCGCATCTCATTTTGAATTTTCTGGCTCAGAACCATTCGTGACAACTAAAGCCAAGCAACCAAGGGTTTTAAACTTATCTCCTCACCCTACTTGACTTTTGTCCGACGATTCTGAGTTGTCACAAATGGTTCAAACCTCGAAGTTTTTATCTGGTTTTAGCAAATCGCCCTAAGACAATCTAAATGTTTGCTTGCTGCCGTTGATATAGTGACCAGTACAAACCTTTCTGTTGCAACAACTGTGAGTGAGTACCACGCTCAGCAATTACGCCTTGCTCTAACACCAAAATTAAATCAGCACGTTTGAGAGGGGCAAAACGGTGGGCAATGAGGAACACAGTACGGTTAACGGAAATTTTTTGCAGGTTTTGCAGTACCTGTTGTTCAGTTTCACTATCCAAAGCGCTGGTAGCTTCATCCAAAACTAAAATTGGCGCTGGGGAAAGAAATAACCTTGCTAGGGCAATGCGTTGTCTCTGTCCGCCAGATAAAGCTGTACCGCGTTCTCCAACATTGGTTTCGTAACCGTAGGGCAATTGACTAATAAAGTCGTGTGCTACGGCTAGTCTTGCAGCTTCTACTACTTGCTCTGCAGTAATGTCAGGATTACCGAGAGTGATATTTTCCAAGACGGAACCGTTGAATAAAAAGTCTTCTTGGAGAACTACGCTAATTTGTTGCCGCAGTGAAGCTAAATCGGCACTTTTAATATCAAAACCATCGATGAGGATGCGTCCTGATTCAATTTGATAAAGGCGTTGCAATAGCTTAGAAAGGGTACTTTTACCAGAACCACTGCGGCCAACAATGCCAACAAACTGCCCTGGTTCTGCATTGAAGGTGATGCCTCTGAGGACAGGTTCAATGTTCGGTTGGTAGCGGAAAAAGACTTGCTCGAAGGTGACTTGACCTTTGAGGAGTGGTAAAACTAAACCAGTTCCAAGTTCAGCTTCTGGAGCGACGTTGAGAATGTCACCAATGCGGTCTACAGAAAGCAGGACTTGTTGCAGGTTTTGCCACAACTGCACTAGGCGCAAAAGTGGCCCTGTGACTCTGCCAGACAGCATTTGGAAAGCAACAAGCTGACCAACCGTGAGTTTCTGTTCGATAACTAACTTGGCTCCAAACCAGAGAATCAGCAAAGTCGAAAAATTGGTGAGAAAGTCACCAATATTGCTGCTGATGTTGGAGGTGGTAGAGGCTTTGAAGCCTGTGCGGATAAATCTGGCAAATAAGCCTTCCCAGCGATCGCGTGCTACTGGTTCGGCTGCATGGGCTTTAACGGAGTGAATTCCCGTCATTGTCTCCACTAGAAACGATTGACTATCAGCGCTACGGTTAAACGTTTCGTTGAGCCAGTTGCGAAGAATTGGTGTTGCAACTATCGTCAAAATGGCAAACAGTGGCAGTACTCCTAAAGCCACAAAGGTAAGTGGGACATTATAGTAAAACATCAATGCCAGGTACACCACAGCAAAGATGCTGTCCAGAATTACGGTTAATGCCGTACCTGTGAGAAACTGGCGAATTTGTTCGAGTTCTTGAACTCTTGCTACTGTGTCTCCGACGCGCCGCGCCTCAAAATAAGCTAAAGGCAAACGCATCAGGTGGCGAAATAGCTGCGCTGATAAACTTAGATCTAAGCGACGGGCTGTATGGGTAAATATAAATAGGCGCAGAGTGCCGAGTATTCCCTCAAATATGGCTACCAAAAAAAGTGCGATCGCCATGACATCCAATGTTGCCAAGCTCCCCTGCACCATTACTTTATCAATGACGACTTGCGTAATCAGCGGTGTTGTTAACCCTAAAAGCTGCAACGTAAAAGACGCCAGTAATACTTCTCCTAGCAATTTGCGGTATTTCCAAACTGCTGGGGTGAACCAACCGAGGTTAAATTTTTCTTGCTTGGATATGAGTTCTGCTTGCCACAGTTGCCCATCCCAGGACGCTTCAACTACTGACTGCGGCAAGCTTTCACAAGTATTATCAGGATTTAGAGGATTAGCAATAATTAGGCGATCGCCCTTTACCCCATATGCCACTACCCAAGAGGGAGCCTGGAGGGAGTCAGAATTCCACAGCAATAAGGCTGGAAATGACAACTGTCGCAACTCACGCCAATTCACTTGTAACCGTCGCAACATTATCCCTAACTTTTCACCTGCTTCCACAACATGTTTTGGGCGTTGTCCTCTAAGTTGGCGTTGCACCCATTCCAGTTGCACAGCATTGTCTAACTGTTGCGCCGCCATTGTTAAACAAGCAGCACCTGTATTCCAGCTAGCAACAAAAGGATAATTTGGGATTACCAGAGTGGAGGAGTGGAGGTTGGAAGGAGTAGAGGTTGGGAGGAGTGAGGCAGTGGAGGAGCCAGAGAATGTCTTCCTCTCTTCCTCATGATCTTCTAGAGGCCCTTGCCAGAATTCCTCTATTTGTGGGTTAGAAACTTCAAACCACACCACTGTTTCCCAACACACTACTACCACTTCTTTACTAGCAGCGACAGCTTTACAATCTATAGAAAGCCTTTGTAAATCACCAAACCAATCCCCCGCCTCTAGGGCTGCTAACGGCTTGCCAATATTTTCTTCTGTAAAGTTGCCATCAACGGAAGCCGCAACTCTGAGTTCACTCCGCAAGCGAACTTTACCAGCCACAATGAAGAATTGGTAACCTCCGGCTTCATTTGACCAAATTTTTTCCCCAAGACGATATTGACGGATTTCCGACTGACTTTGTAATCGGGATTTCTGTTCGGGTGTGAGCCAGGATAGAGGTGGTTGATCCCAAGGTAAAGAAGCTAGCACGTTTAAGTGTAGAGATTCATTATTCAGAATATTTAACTTACTTGTACTTTCACCGTTAGCTTTTGAATTTTCTCTGCTAGCCATTTCTCAAATAACTCATTTTCTAATGCTTGCTTGAGTTGAATATCTTCTAAAGACGCTGGCAGAAATTGTTCTACTCGAAACAAACCATAGCGTCCTTCGAGTTCTATTGGTCCTACCAATTGTCCAGGACTCGCCACATCAACAGCTGCCCTTAGTACATCCGGCAGACTTCCTCGGCTGATTGGTCCCATCATCCCGTGCACAATTCGGTCATCTGCGACTGAATATTCTTTGGCTAGTTGCTCAAAGCTACCTCCTTCTTCGATTTGGGTTCGTAGTTCTTCACTGAGTTCTCGATTCTCTACCAAAATACGAGAGAGTACTATTCGATCTAGAAAAATTTTACGTTCAATGAAATATTCTGCGATTTTTGGCTCGGTAACTACAGCTTTCAGCTTTTCTAATGTGAATCCAAAAGCGACTGATGCGTGAAAAGTAGCGTAGTTTGTATTGTTTTTATTTAACCATTCTTGAAAACTTTGGGGGTCAGCCAGTTGATTTTTCAGCCTAAAATCAATAATTGTCTGTTCAGTTAATGCTGGACTGATCTCAACATCATCTCGCGTTTGTATTTCCTGCTCAATTACGTGCTGGCGGAGAATGTCCCCAATGAACTGTCCCAATTTTCCAGAGGCTTGCAGGTATTTTACTGCTTCCTCAACAGAAATTGGCTGGTCATTGATGGTCAAAAAGGATGAATATTCCATGAACTAATTACGTGGAAATGGTTAAACACTTGTGCATCTTTTAAATTAAATCATATAGAAATTTGCTTGTCATTTATGGATAAATATGATAAAGATTTCATGAATAAATGACGTAGATAATAAGCAAAAAATTATATGACTAGGAAATAAAATAATTATGTCTGATCATTAGTATGGTTTGGCAAGGGTAAGAAGGTTTGGCAAATCTCAAATATGGCACACCAGTTCAGCACCTTAGTCAAGAGCGGGTTGTGTAAAAAAACTTTATACATGTAAAATCAATAATCAGGCAATGATACTTGTCCATGCCCAGGCAAATAGTATTGCTGCGATCGCACCAATTAATGTATTGAAAATATTGACCACTTCATTAGTAAGCCAGGTATATTTAGATTGCAGCGTTGCCCCAATCACACTTTCTAAATTGGTGGCAATAAATGCTGCCAGCACACACCAAGCGACTCCCAATAGATCAATCAAACCAACTCCCCAGCCAACCAAAGCGATCGCTACCGAAGCCACTACACCAGCTAAAGTTCCCTCCAAGCTAACCGCCCCCTCTGTTCCACGGGATACTGGTTGCAGTGTGGTAATTAAAAAGGTACGTTTACCGTAGGCTTTACCAACTTCGCTAGCAGTGGTGTCAGACAGTTTGGTACTGAAACTTGCCACATAGCCCAATAAAAGTAGGGACTGGGGACACTTCAACAAGCTCAGTGCATCGCTGGGGACTAAGGACTGGGTATTGAGTTCAAGAATTCCTGAATTTATTATCCCTATTCCCAAGGCACATAGCGCTCCTGTCAAAGCTGAACCCCAGACATTTTCTGGGCCTCTTGCTCCAGAACGCTTTTCGGCAATTCCTTCTGCTTCTTTTTGTGCCATGCCGATGCGGGTAACGCCAGAACCAATCAGAAAATAGAACATTACTACTACATATCCTTGCCAGCCTAGAGTTCCCCAAATTAGTACGCCCAATAACCAAGCGTGGAAAAATCCAGCCGGGGTAAGCAATTTTTTGGGATAAATCCAAGCTATGCCTAACAAAATTGTGTTTAAACTTACTCCCACCAACCAGGGATTCACAGAATTAATTGAAGATATCATCAGTAATAAATCATGAGTAGTTTTGCCAGAATTTTAACAGAGTAGCGAATTTAAAATTTAACCGCTTGACCTCTAATTCCCCCAAGCTATGTAATGTATTTATATTATTTACTGAATAGCGATCGCTCTAAAAGCTTAATGTAGAAATGCGGGCAAGGTTTTAGATCTGCATCACCTGAGCGTTTATACCTTTATCCATGCAAACATAAATTAGTATAGCCGCACAAGAATTACTATGAGTGTGAATTATGTATACATGGAAGGGAGTCCGACGGTCAGCTTCCTCCTAGCTAAACCTTGGTAGCAGCTTGCCGCAGGATAGGATGAAGTTAGAACTGTCCAAATTTTGCTCATAGCCAAAGGCTAAGTTGCAAACAGCAGGAAGTCTATATCCAATACTTGACCATAAGAATATAAGTTAAGGTCAATTAAAACTGTGTTCATGTTGACCACAGCTAGATCTCAACAACATAAATTGTAAATAATATCAACCACCAGTCTTAATGCAAGCTATGAACAAAACTTTATTTCATCTTGCCTTCCCTGTAACTGATATTGCTCAGACAAAAGCATATTACATCGAGGGCTTGGGCTGCATTCCCGGTCGTGAAAACCATCATGCCCTGATTCTCAATCTCTACGGTCATCAACTAGTAGCTCACGTCACTAAAGAAACCTTGTCGCCCCAACGCACTATCTATCCCAGACACTTCGGGCTAATTTTTACTCAAGAACGTGACTGGGAGGACTTACTTGAAAGGGCACAACTACAACAGCTGATTTTTAGAGAAGAACCCAAAAATCGCTTCGTTGGTTCTCTTTTAGAGCATCGTACTTTCTTTTTAGAAGATCCCTTTTATAACTTGATGGAGTTTAAGTATTACCGCTACCCAGAGGCAATTTTTGAGAGTTATGAGTATGCTCAAATTGGGGATAGAACTTAATCGGCTCTGCCAATGCTTCTGCTACTGCTGCTAAACTCCTGGAGTCTGTCAGCATCCAGGGGTGCAGCCTCGCTGGCACTATTACTTCTTTTCCTATGGGCATTTGTGAACTCTTCGCTGGTACAATCATCAAATCATAGGGCGTCCAGATAGAAGTAAAATTTAGCTGCTTTAACATGTCAGCATCAGAATTTAAATCTTTGAGAAAAAGGCTGTTGGGACGCATTTGCAAGCATCCAGGACGCTTAGAACCATAAGCAATCACAGTTCCATTATGGGGCGAAGATATAGTGATGAATCGCTGCACGCGTTTAATTCCCCCCAGTCGTTGGATATAGTAACGGCTGACAATTCCTCCCATACTGAAGCCTACCAAATCCAATGGTTGTTCTGGCGCAAAGGTGGCGGCAACATAATCGGCTATCTGCTTTGCCAATTCATCAAGACCCACATCACCATTATTAGGTGCTAGGTCTAAGGTATATATAGACCAACCCTGTTGTTTTAAGTAGTCCGCCATTCTATAGAAAACTAGCCCCGTGTCATCAATGCCATGTGTTAATAAGACGGGATTGCGCTGCTGATTTTTAGTATTCATCTGCAAAGTTCGGTTGAATCAAGTCTGTAGAAAATGTAACTGAGTAGCATCGCCATCCGCCAAAAGGCTATGACACTCCTTCTATTGGTTGAAAGCAAACCACTGGCTTCACTCAAAACTAGGTATCTGCTAGACAAAGAAATGTTAATTTTTATTAAGTCTACTTTCAGAATCTTGCTCTTAGTTACAGTAAAATTTCATAATTAGTTCTTGGTGTATACAGGTTGCAAGTGCTTGCAAGAAAGAGTTGAGAACATTTGCCCTGTAATTTTACTACAATGTTAATTAAGCACAAACCTAAGTTAAGGGTTGTCACCAGAATAGCGTGGCGTAAAAAAATGTAACATTCCGCCGTAATTCGTAATGATTGCGGTCAAACTCCAGATAGTTAAGAGGCAGGAGCAATTGTAATGATCGGTTTTATCAAAAAAATAATTACCAGCATTCTGGGTGTAGTTACCAGTATTCTGGGTTTCGTTACTGGGCTATTACCTGGAAAGAAAAAAGGCAACGGTTACTACTTGGAATTAGACGATTCCAAGGAAGCGAATCTGCTAGATTCTGCTAAAGAGGCAGCTAAAGAGGTAGCATCGAACGTGAAGAAAGTGGCGGAGACAGTTACATCCAATACACAGAAAGCAACGGAAACAGTTACATCGAGTGCGAAGAAAACAACGGAAACAGTTGCATCTAATGCAAAGAAAACAACAGAAACATTTGTATCAGATACACCAACTCCATCTAAGCCAGATTCATTGAACGGAGCAAAAACTGCCACAGCTAATAAGACTAACGCAAAAGCAGCTAAAGAGGCAAAACCACCTAAAAAGACAAAACCAGCCGATGTTGAGTTAGTCCAGACTGCCGAGGGTCTTAAGGTTCAACCTGGCAAAAATGAAAAAGCCGCAGCAGCCAAAGTGCTCAAAGAGCAGCCTACTGAAACCACCTTTGCACCCAAATATCTTGCTCCTTCGGCTACTAGCTCTAACGGTCGTCGCCGTCCAGGAGCAAATATGAGTGCTTACCTAGAAATGGCGCGTCAGATTAAAACTCCTGGCTAAGTTTAGTAATTGGGGAAAATATCATAACCCATTACTTATCATCACATCTTTAACAAATACTAGTCCACTATATAAATGAAAAGCTGGGTCCCAATTAGTCTGTTCCCTACGAAGCAGGTGAATGTGAGATTGGATTTGACCCAGCATTTCTGTTTGCTCCAATACTGTCTCTGCAAAGGGATTAAAATCTGACCAAACCTTGGCTTGAGGCAGTTGCTGCTCAACCCAACTCAATAAACTATTCCAATTGATTCTGATCGTATTTTGGCTAGGTTGGGGAATGATTTTTACACCTTGCTGGAAGTCGTAGCCATTGTCATAAAGTCGCAGAATACAACGTCTGCCAGGTAGGTGTAAATCACAAAACTGGGCATAGTCTTGTATTTGGGTTTTCCGTTCTAGTTTACCGCGCACGTCGCGATCTATAACTTCCTCAAATATGGGCAACAATCCGACAACTCGTGCTTTGACTTCTGACCAGTCAAAAGTTAAAGAACCGAGTTGATTTGTCTGGTTACAACAAACAACAGTAGCTTGTAGCGCAGGTTCTAAAAAGTATTTGACTTGAAAAACTTGAATTTGCTGAATTTGAGCTATAGTTGCCCAGAAGCAAGGAATGCCAGCTTGTTGTAGCTGTTCGCCATAAAATTTTAGTTCTCCTACTTGTCCGGTGCGGTACATTCTCCAGCCACGACTTGGCAATATCAGTCTTGCGGTGTAGGGATCTAGCTGCATAATTTGGGCGAATTTTCGAGATGCTTCTGTTTTTTGTTCGTTACTAAGAGGTTCTAAAACTAGTATGCCAAGTTCGCTGTTACTAGGTTCGGCTGTTGCTTGAGAAATGGCTCTTTGTCTTTCTTCCTGCTCAAGTTCTTGCAGCCGTTGCAAACCTTGACGTGCTTGCGTCACGATTTTGGTATTGGTTGTATCTTGCAGCAGTTGCCGATAGATTTTTTCCGCATCTTGGCGATTTTGGGATACTTCGTGCAGTCTTGCGAGATAAAAGTGCACCCAAGGATTTTCTGGAGTTTCTGTTAGCAGCTGTTTGAGTAGTTTAGCAGCTGTTTGATAGTCTTTACGCTCAAAGGCGATCGCAACTTGCTCAATCATCACTTACTCTAAATGCACACTGGAGTGATGTCTCAGGCAAAAGTGACTTTGCGTGAGGTATATATCATTTATACTTCACATGCTGCGGTAATCAAGGATAAAGCTACTACTGGGGCTGTAACAGCGCGAAGGATGCGGCGACCAAGGGAAACAGGTTGAAATCCAGATGCGATCGCACTCTCTACTTCTTTTGCTGTCCATCCGCCTTCTGGGCCGGTTGCAATAACAATTGTTTCTTGTCCTTTGTCACTTGTCATTTGTCCTTTGTGCTGTAAGCAATCTTTTAAATGGGGAAACTCACCACGCGCTACACAGATATATAACTGGCTGTTTGCAAATGACAAATGACTAATAACTAATGACAACTCCGTGCTAAAAGCAACAGGTTCTAAAATTGTCGGCACAAAAGAGCGCTCTGATTGTTCAGCGGCTTCCGCAGCTATGCGCCGCCAACGTTCGAGTTTTTGGGGACTGGGATGAAGTAAAGTGCGATCGCTCAGCACTGGAGCAATACAAGCTACCCCCAACTCTGTACAACACCGTACCACTTCATCAAATCCATTGCCTTTGGGCAACGCCACCATGAGCGTAATTGATACAGATAATTCGGTTTCTACTGTAAGTGGTTCTAAAACCTGTGCTTGTTCACCTTCTAACTGCGCCAACCACCATTTTCCCTTACCATCCATTGCAATAAAGCGATCACCTTCACGCAAGCGCAACACACGCCCTAAATAATGTTGCTGCTCTTTGGTGAGCAAAATTTGCCCTTGTTGAAATTGAGAGGGTGCGATCGCGATTCTTTGCAGTTGAGACATAGAAAATTTTTACCCTATCACTGTCTCTACGTCAGTCGTAATTATGGTTATTAAATATCATGTCCGCTTGATTAGTTATTAAAGCCCAAGAACCCCACCTCGCCTCTCCGCTTGCGGCTACCGTGTACACAGAAGTCGGAAATAGTTGATAAATCCGGGTTTTACCCCACCCTAACCCTCCCCTTGCAAAGGGGAGGGAACTAGATTATCCGGTTTCCCCCCAATCCATTGGGGGATTAAGGGGGGTAATTCGACTTGTGTGTACACCGTAGCCGCAAGCGGGGAGGAGCTGGCGTGTTTCCCCAAGTGGAGCAACTGGCGTGTGGGGTGCAATGACTGTGGGAATCATAACTAATTATCTGGACTTGATATAACCAGACACGAAAATCCCAAGATAATAAATAGCCCCCTCTCCGCAAGTAGAAAGGGGGATGGGGGATGAAATCCAAGTTTATGAGAGGTTTTCCAGGTAAGCTTTTACTGCCTCGTTGACTAACTCAGTCATCGGCTTGCCTTGACGGGTAGCGGCTTCCTTCACCTTGATGTAAATTTCATCTTGCAGGCTAACGCGACGCCGCGCTTTACCGCTAGCAATGGTAGTATTAGCGATCGCTACTTCCTGATAGCCACTATCTTCTGTGATTTGTGCGATAGCAGAGTCTGCCATTGTCTCCACCAAACCATCAGCATCGTCTGTAGTCTCTGCTGTTGCAACGGTTTGAGATTCGTAATTGGCAGCAAACTCGCGGATGGCATCAAAACCCACGCGATCGCAAAAATCACCAAAGCTTTCTCCAGATTTCCGTGACTGTTTGAAGTAGACAAAAATAGGTTCTAGCTGGGTTTCCAAGTCGTTATGGTGCAAGCGTTCCATGTAAGGTAACGCTAGTCTGGTTTGATCGGGTGAACCCCCCAGCCATAATTGGTAAGATTCTGGAGCGCTACCTACAAAGCCCAGTTCTGCCAAGTAGGGACGAGCGCAACCGTTGGGACAGCCTGTCATTCTTACCACAAAATGTTCATTTTGCAAACCTAATTTATCCAGGAGGTTGCGAATCCGTTCTAAAATGCCCGGTATTGCCCGTTCTGATTCGGTGATTGCTAAACCGCAAGTGGGCAAAGCCGGACAAGCCATTGCATAACGCACCAAAGGTTCGATTTTACCAGGGTCAGAGACGACGCCGTGACGGTCGAGAATGTCTTGAATGACTTGTTTGTTATCTGGTGCGATGTCGTAAAAAATCAGATTATGGTTAGGTGTCAGGCGAATGGGTAAGTTAAATTGCTCGACAATTTCCCGTAAGGCAGTTTTCAGTTGAAACGCACCTTCGTCCTTAACCCGACCATTATCAATGGAAATTCCTAAGAATAGCTTGCCATCGCCTTGTTCATCCCAGCCGAGGAAGTCTTGATATTTAAACTCAGGCAGTGGTTTGAAGGGTGCGACTGGTTTGCCAAAATATTCTTCGACTTTGGCGCGGAATTTATCCACACCCCAGTCATTAATTAAATATTTTAATCTGGCATGACGGCGGTCAGTGCGATCGCCATAATCTCTCTGGGTGGCAACAATCGCTTTCACTGCGTCATAAACATCATCTTTCGCCACATAGCCAATCTGATCTGCTAGCCTAGCGAATGTTTCTTCTTTATTGTGTGTTCTGCCTAAGCCACCACCAGCAAAGATATTAAATCCTTCTAATTTTCCCTTCTTATTGGTAATTACTACCAAGGTGAGGTCTTGGGAATACAAATCAACCGAATTATCCCCTGGCACAGTCACGCAAATTTTGAACTTGCGGGGCATATAGTGCGTGCCATAAATCGGTTCTTCGCTGTCATGAATAATTGTGCCATTGCCATTTCGCTGCCGCGCTGCCTTTACCTCTGGATTTTCTTCTGCACTAATTGCCTTTTCCCCATCTAACCAAATTTCGTAATAAGCGCCGGTTTGCCCTGACAGCAAGTCAGCGATATTCTGGGCATACTCCCAAGCATATTGGTACTCTGGGCGATTTTTAAAAGGCGCTGGTGGTGCCATCACATTGCGGTTGATGTCGCCACAAGCTCCCAAAGTTGAACCGAGGTTTTTGACGATGGTGGCAATTGCTGTCTTGAGATTTTGCTTTAAAATCCCATGCAGCTGAAATCCTTGTCTAGTAGTTACTCGCAGTGTATGATTACCATACTCATCAGCCAGTTTGTCTAAAGCCAGATACAGCTGCGGCGGTACCAAACCACCCGGATTTTTTGTCCGCAGCATAAACTGGTAATCTTTCTCCTGTCCCTTAACGCGATTGTCGCGGTTATCCTGCTGGTAAGACCCATGAAACTTCAGGAGCTGCACCGCATCTTCGCTAAAGTGAGTGGTGTTTTGAAGTATCTCAGTTGCTACAGGTTCACGCAAAAAATTGCTATTTTCCTTGATTCCTTCTACTTTGGAAGGCTTACGGTTGGTGATGGCAGGAGGAGCAGATTTAACCATTAGAGTTGTATAGTATTCTCAATAAAGCATTAAGTAAACGCCGAAGCCGCAAGATATCAGCATTTTTTCGGCTATTTTATCCCCGGTAATCCGGCCGGAATAATGAGGAATATTTGAATTTTAACACGGCAAAAGCCGGCTTATCAGTGAACCAACACTAAACAAAACCAGTTTTCTAGAGTGCTGAGTTTTGAAGAATGAGTCCTGAGTCAAGTATAGATTGACTTAGGACTCAGTAATCTTTTATTTGAAGCGATAGCCAATAGCACCATTAATAATGCTAACAGCAGATGTATCGCTATTTTGGTAAGCATTTAGACTTAGTTTGGTATTAGTATTGTTGCCTTGTCCACCGCTGGTAAGGCCAGCACCAAAATAACTAGCATCAGTACCCTTTTTTGGTTGAGCAGAAGCTTCACCATTTGATAGAAAAATAAGAGCAATTACTAAAGAAGAAAATGTCAAAAAATATTTGAGCAAGCATTTCAGAATCTTGACCAAAACTTGTAGTTTTTACTTGGGCATTTCAGGACAATAACTAAATTAAAATATTCCAAATCCTTCCTGGATTCTATTAAATGTTTATTGTGATTGATGCAAAATACCTACAGATAAATTATCCCCTGTCTTGATAAATAAGCTGTTATAATTACATTTCAATGTCTTTTTATCCCTATTTATGAGCTATAAGTAGACAATTTTTAAACTGGCACAAAAGTTGAAACTAAAAGTTAGTCAGTATACTGTATTTAAAATGTGTAACTAACACTCTTTTATAGAACTCTTCACATAGGATAAAATAGTAGGCTGTAGCATCTGTTGCAACAAGTCATAGAGGGAATCTATAAAGTTAATTTTTAGCAATTTTCGTGGAGATTGAATAATGCTAACCGCTGCAAAAACGTTGTCTGGTTTGATGGGTTTATGTGTCGGTGATGCATTGGGTGTGCCAGTGGAGTTTACTAGCCGCGCTGAACGAGTCAAATCTCCAGTGACAACGATGCTGGGTTATGGCACATGGAATCAACCACCAGGCACTTGGTCAGATGACAGTTCACTAACGTTTTGCTTGGCAGAATGTCTTTGTAGAGGTTACTCGTTGGATGCTATAGCCAATTCCTTCTGGCGCTGGTATAAGGAAGCTTACTGGACTCCCCGTGGCGATGTCTTTGATATTGGTCAAACCACTCATACAGCAATTATGCGCCTGAAACAGGGAGTTCTACCCCATCAAGCAGGTGGCAAGGTTGAAAATAGTAATGGCAATGGTTCTTTGATGAGAATTTTGCCGATGGCTTATTGTCACAGAAACTTAACTTTGGGCGAATTGTTGGCGCGGGTACATGATGTTTCTGCAATTACCCATGCCCATGCGCGATCGCAAATGGCCTGCGGCATTTATATTAGTATTGCAGTAGCACTCTTAGAAGGGGCTAACCCGCAAACAGCTTATTTACAAGCATTACAAGACATCCAAACAATTTATTTTGTGCGGGAATTTTTGTTAGAAAAGCCGCATTTTGGCAGAATCTTGAGTGGTGAGATTGCCAAGTTACCAGTAGAAGAGATTAATTCTGGCGGCTATGTGATTGATACGCTGGAATCATCGCTGTGGTGTTTGTTAAATAGCTCGTCCTATTCGGAAGCGGTACTGAAAGCTATTAACTTGGGTGGGGATGCTGATACTACTGCTGCTGTGACTGGAGGGTTAGCAGGAATTTACTACGGGGTAGAAAATATTCCTCAACAATGGATAAACCAAATAGCCCGAAAACAGGACATTATCTATTTGGCAGAGCGTTTTACAAGGGCTGTTTACGCTTAGAGTTAACGTCAGTTCGACGAGTCATAAGGTGTCCATCTAATTAGCCGTAAAAGAAGACCTCTAAGAGGTTTTATTACGCAAAACCGTCCCTCTCCGAGTCGGAGAGGGACAGACTTGAACTAAAGTTCAAGGCAGGGAGAGGTTTATCGAACTCACATAGAGTTAGGAGTTATGAAAATCCTAACTCCTGACTCCTAACTTTTAACTTGCTGAGAAATCCACTGCAAGTAGGCTTGAGAACCGGCAACAATTGGTAAGGCAATAATTTCTGACACTTCATAGGAGTGCAGTTCCCTAATTTTGGTTTCCAAAGCCGGAAATTGCGCCAAATCAGTTTTAATCAGTAATTGCCATTCTTGCTCTTTATGCAGTTCTCCTTGCCAAGTGTAGATTGAGTGGATTGGTAACAGACTCACGCAAGCAGCAAGTTTAGCTTCCACAAGAGCATTTGCAATTGCTTCTGCTTCTTGCACATTGCCAGTTGTCACCAATACCACACCATAGCCAGCAGGTGTCTCCATAACCTCTAAAGCGTGGTAGACAAGGAATAGACCTGACCATCAATCAACAGTCGTGTGATGCCCTTGGCTTGTAGATGAGTCCGAGCCTTATGAAGCATTTTACTATCGGGAACTTTAATCACGCGATCGCGTTTGGTAGAAAAGCGCTTTGCCACTCGATGGTTATCAAACACAGGTAGAGTCTTTTGCTGGTTTTCGAGGTTGGGAATTTGCCCCAAGTCACCAAAGTCCTTAAGTGGTCGCGTAATCAACTCCGACAAACGGTCAATCACCAAATAGCAAGTTTTGGGCAAATGGGCTGCCGACAAAGGCAAGACTTGAACTGGTGCTTCACCTGGTCTTCGTCTTGCAACTAGAGGCCTTGATTCCTCGAAGTCTTCTTCGTCGAAGTCTTCTTCGTCGAAGTCTTCTTCGTCTAAATCGTCCTCCTCTAAATCGTCCTCCTCCTCTGATTCGTCTAGCAAGTCTTCGCCCAGCATATGAGCTATGACAGTTGCTTCTGGATGTTCATCCTCTAGTATGGGGTTAGGGATGCTTGCTATTTCCAACGGCTTTTGTTCTACAGGTTCTAATTTTTCTGCTACTCGTAGCCGTGGTTTTTCTTCTGCTGAGGAGCGCCGCCGCACTCGTCTAGCAGCAATTGACTCCGCCTCCTCCGTAGAATCCTCTGAGTAAGGTTCTTCCTTGACTACAGGCGGTAGTGGTTCAATATCCGGCAACTTCAAGCGAGGGCTTTCGCTGCTAGGAACTTCTTTCTCTGGCTCTGGCTGAATCAACAAAGGCAACTGCTCGTAACTTACCTGTGCTCTTCCCTCTGGAGTTCTAGCAGCACGTTTTAAAGAAACGAGATATTCGTACTCCTCTTCCTGTAAGGTACTTTTAAGCAGACGGCTAATTGTCGAGTTACTGACACCATAGCGATCTGCCAAAGTTGAAGTTGTTTCAGCAGTTTCACGATATAACTTGAGAATTTCTTGCTTGTCAGAATCTGTTAGTTTTCTCACGGTAGATACCAAAAATCTTTGCTAAGCTCGTTTTCGTCCGCTGGTACGCCGCGATCGCCTTAATGATGCATCATATTCTAAGACAGCTCCCATGCCAAATAAAACTCCACTAAACACCCAAAACACTTCTAATATCTCCCCACTTTGATAATTGGGACCCTGAGCGTATTTAAACCACATATCTGCAATGTAAAGCGAAAATGCTGCCGCTGCAATCATTCGCCAAGACTGGGAAACTCTTCCCCCCCAAAAAGCTAGCAGCAGAGTGGTGGCAATAATTAACAGAACTACATCGCTAACTACATAAAACCAATTCAAAATAGCGACTAGCGGCTCTGAGGGTGTTGCCTGTTGCATAGAAATCCACCATGCCAACAAACTACCGAACACTGCAATTGCCGATACAATTAGCCACTGCCATCTTTCCAGATTGATTCGCCTAGAAGCCACGGCTAAAATCATGCCTGCACCCAGGAAAAGATAAGTCAGCACAAAAAATATATCGCCTAGAGACACATCCGGTTCTTCTTTTAAAACTATTTCGGTGTAACCAAAAACTATCCCCCCTATAAAATAAGAAAGCATACCTAAGCCAATTGAGAGCCATACATTCCGACCACTGACAATTTGCGGACTAAGCCAGTTCCTCAAGCATAAGATACAGGCACCCAGATAAGCGAAGGCTTCAAAAATATTTGTCCCAACCACATACCACTCGGCACGGCTTTCCATGCCATCTGCTGCGGGAATTTTGGCGCTAAACAACAAAAAGTATAACAGCGCCAGTACGGCCCAACCCATACTAGCTATGACAATGTTCCCAGTGGTGAAAATAGATTTAGATCGGAATGAATTGTCGTAAGAGTTATGCATATGAACTTGATTATGTAAATGCACTCTGGTAGGATTTCGGCTTACAGGACTGTGTGACTAGCAGTCTATCTGCCAAGCCATGCACAATAAAGTGCCAAAGGCAAGTACCAGTGGCAGGAATTTTATGAAACATTTTCCATGCTATTGCCACAGTTTACTTAGTGGCGATTGATTTAGCCAACTGATAAACAGCGATCGCTCTGCCTCTGGCATATCTTCTAACCTATAAAGAGCTTGATGGGCAAAATTAGCATTGCCAAAATATGCTTTCCCTAGTCGGTGCAGTTCTTGCAAGAGGTTAATAAGATGATTTTCCTGCCAAGCAGGCAGTTTGGCTGTTTGCAAAGGATTCGTAGATATTAAGTGTTTAACTGCTTCTAGGGAAGATGTTTGAGGAAATTGCTTCTGCTGTAATATTTCCGCAATATCTTTCTCAAAAAGTACTGCTTGCCGAGTCCCTAAAAACTCTTCAATGTCCATATAAACAGCTTGCAGCAGCAAAATACAGGCTTGGATCAAAATCTCCGTCTTGCCATGACCACCTGTGTCACTGCCTAGCTGATCTAAACGAATCTTACCCCAAACGCTAAAGCGGTCTGGTTCCTCCAGCAAGACACAGGCTTTACCCCGATTATCGGTTAATTCTCTCCACAAGGCTCTAGCTTCTTCCTCTTGACTAGCTTTGAAGACGCTAATCAAGCGAAAGGTTTGTCCCTGATAATGGAGGATCGGCACTTGCTGATCCCGTTTTGGGTGCTGAATGCTTGATATTTCAACATCCTGCCGTTTGAGAATAAACATGGCACTAGCAAATAACTCCTCACAGGGGCATTCTTAATATTCGGATAAATAATCGCATTTGGCAGCATTGCCAAGAGTAGAATTACTTAACATGCTGTTGGAACGAGCCTAGCGATCGCGAGATGCTTCCTCAAGGAAGCTTGGAGACTAACGGGCAAATAACCCCTTGACAACACAATATATCTAACCCATACCCCATCTAGTTCGTTTTTAATGTAAATTGACTGACTAGCGACTTGGATCTTAGCCTTGCTAGTGGGAAATCTGCAATTTTCGTTTGCTTGTTGGTATGAGAGAACGATATAATTGTATGGATGACTCCTTCTGGAGCCAGTATATTAGCTTGGGCGCGTAGCTCAGTGGATAGAGCCACGGATTTCTAATCCGTTGGTCGCAGGTTCGAACCCTGCCGCGCTCGTTTCAACTAAATACGAACCGTCAAGTTTTGATGTATTGTTAGTTCAAGGTGAAGATTAGTTTTGCTGCGTCCTAGCTAAGAACCAAGGCGATGTCTGACAAACAACCGCTTCTCTTTTGTCTAGGACGCTCCGCGTAGCTTGCTTCTTTGCAGGAGTAGGCGTTTACGCAGATTTGCCCATACTACTATTGTAGTAATTGGGTGATGTCTACGACGGGCTGTTCGGTGACCCACTTTTGCAAGTTATGTTGTAATTGCGTCAATATTGAACAAGCTGTTACAGCACTTACGCAGAAGTATCAAATTAGCCAGTTTAGGAGTGCTGACTGCATCCAATCAGCAACGTTCCCAGAATGGAATTTGACTGCCGAACAAATTTCTTAAGCTGACAGTCCCCTAGCGTAGGTGCGATCGCGTGATATCATTAAAAAAATATTAAAGAAAATATTAACATTAGGCATACTGCCTAAATCAGCAGCTACTGACCCCATTCTAAGGTAATCTCCAGATTAGCTGTAGAAGTGCCTTTGACTAGTAAAGGGATGAGTTTACCTGATTCAATACCAATTTCTATACCAAATTTTACACTTGCCCGATCTGGCTTAACTTTGTGCAATACTTCGGCAATTTCCTTAGTCAGAGATTCTATAGCAACGGTTACTTCGTCAAAAGGTCGGGTTTGATAATTTATTTTGCGTTCGCCCAATAGTGTAACTTCAACTCGGACTTGTGTACCATCAGCAAGTTCTACCGAAATAATTCTAGTTTGGAGTTCCATGTTGATTTGACTGGATTACTCTGCTTTTATAACATTCAATCACTGGTAATAAATACAACTCTTAATTCCCAGACAGCCTCCGCTCCCTATAGTACATAAGCACCCCATGCCTGATATTAACCAGGAAATTGGCTGCATTTCTATCAACTCCCTCCCACATTCATCGCCGCTAAAAAAGCCTTTTGGCTAACATCTTTGTAAACCACATCCAAATAGTTCATTACCACGTCGCTGGAAGTTAAATTTATAGCATTTTCCGTTTCCTTAGCCAAAGGAATTGCTCCCAATACATCTAATACCGTCTCGCTACTCGACGGCGCAATTACTACCAAAGATGACTCTAGCGGCTCATTGTACTGCCAGAAAGAGCCAATTTTCACCGAGTATTGGTTGTTGGGAATTGACTGTTGAACCTCATATTTTTCAGTGGTGTGAGGTACAACTTTTGTACTACGTAGCTTACGTAAATCGCTAATAATTTGCTCTTTGGTGCGTCCGCGTAATTGAAATAGTATAAATGGGTCTTCACTGAAGCGATCGCCTAACTGATAGTAGATAGCACCGACATGTTTGCAAGGATTTGCCTTATCAGGACAAGAACATTTACTATGAATATCAGAGAGGGTAAAGGGAAATAACGAAAGACCATTCGTCGTAAACACTTCTTCTATATTTTGTGGCATTTCCCCCGCCAGCAACTTGGCAGCAAAAGTTACTTTATGGGACATTGTTTCAATTACATAACCCCACTGTTCATCACTAAAGGGGTCAAGGGAAAGGGAAACTTTATAAGGTTCCACTTCACTACCTTGCACTCTAGCCAATACTTTGGCACCTTTAAACTCGATGCTCAATACATTTCCCTGACGAGCATAGTTTCTAGCACGTTCTAAACGCTTTTTAAACCGATAGGAATCTAGCAAATCTAGCCATCGTTGTGACCACCATTCTCGACTTGCTTGAAGAGTATAATTAGTCATAATTTTTCTTTTTTTATTAAATAAATTAGTGATTTCAAAAAAGTATTAGCCTGCGATATCTATGATTTCATTTTAGACACTTCTGCTTACAGCCCATTTTTTTTTAAAATACTCAACAAAATTCGTTAGTAGTCCCCTTCCTCGACTGAAATCTTTCCCATCCACAATTTCAAAATGTGTACAGTCAGCTGTATGGTCGTTGAGAAAAATAGAATAATAACCTAATTTAGGGGTATCTCTTCTTCTATCAAATAAGATATAAAAAGGCACGCAAGTAAGCCCATCATAAATTCTTAATTCTAGATTATGCCCATAGCTTGGATCGTTTCTCAAGTTACGTATTACGGTAATGAAGTCTCGAAGTCCTACAACCCAGGCTTGACCTTCATCCATCTCATTAGATCTATAAGTAGCATTAGGACAATCAGGATCTATCGCAAGAATATGGATCTTAACTCCTTCTTGCAGAGCATTTTTTAAGTCTTCAAGGTATCCTTTACGAAGTGAGCAGTAGGTGTCATGCCAATATACCGTATCCCCATTCTTTGCAATGCGAAAAATGCTACCGAAATCCATCTGCTCATGTACCCTCCGAAAACCTTGTTCAGAAAAAGCTTTGATCCTGAACATATTCTCCAAGCGGTTAACCAGTGAATCTCGATCATAGATAACTGAAACCCAGCTAGCTAACAGTGCCGACCCAGTTGTTGATAGTAGCTGCGACCAGAAACCTAAACTATTTTGAGTAAACAAACCGACAGTTAAAAGTATTAAACCAATAGTAAATACTACGGATGTTGAAGTGAAATAAGTCGCAAAGTTACTTAATGGATTTTCGTATCTATGATTATTATTTTGAGGCATTAATGTTCCGCAGATAGAAGTCAATATTCAAGATGGCATGAAGATAAAATAAAAAAATCATCACTAAAATCGAACTAGCTAGAATGGTTAGAAGAGGAATATGCTAGTGTAACTGAAATAAAACTTGCAGATGAAGTACTAGAAGAATGTGCTGAAATTTTAGAAAACTTTACATTTTAATTATACCTTGTGCAAGTAGAATGATTTTCTGCTGTCAACCATACTTTACGTTTCTTGTAAGGATTCAAGTCAGGGAGTATTGACAAGTGTGATACTGGAGGCAGAGTATAGCAATTATGCAAAAAGAACTGCCTGGAAAACCAGAGGATGAAACCCTTGTTCAGTTGGCACAAAAGCAACTGGTGGACAATCGTTCTGATTGATGAAGGTTTTAAAAATTATGCTAAATTCCAAGAAAATCAAGATGTTCTAGAGTTATTTAATTGGGCATCTGAGTTTAAATTACTGGTTGAGTTTTCTATCAATCAATGGATTGGTAAAGCCGGAGAAGAAACTAATCAGTTGATACGCTCCTTACGGGTTAAAGCACATCAATGGTGGTATTTCTTAGATCATTCACAGACTTTAATATCTCAACTTTAGACCTGAATCTTTACCCTTATTGCTTATTCTGCATCATCATCAATTACTGTACTGCGGTCAAGTAGTAGTAAGTTGCGGAGTTGATCTGTATCCAGTTCAGTTAGCCATTCTTCACCTGCACCTACCACTTGTTCAGCCAGTTGTTTCTTACTTTCAATCATGTCATGAATTTTTTCTTCCAAAGTGCCAGTGCAGACAAATTTATGTACTTGCACATTGCGAGTTTGACCAATACGAAATACTCGGTCTGTGGCTTGATTTTCCACAGCCGGATTCCACCATCTATCAAAGTGAAATACATGATTTGCCCGTGTTAAATTCAATCCTACCCCACCCGCTTTCAAAGAAAGAATCATAATCGGTGGCCCTTGGGGGTCGTGTTGAAAACGGTCAATCATTTCCTCTCGTTGTTTTTTACTGGTACTGCCATATAAAAACAATATTTCTCGTCCAAGTTGTTTTTCCAAATAAGGTTTGAGTAACTTGCCCCACTCAGCAAATTGAGTGAAGATTAAAGCGCGATCGCCTTCTGCTAAAACCTCTTCCAGCATTTCTTCTAGCCGTAAAAGTTTGGCTGAATTATGTTGCTCCAATGTAGCTTGTTTAAAATATTGTGCTGGGTGATTGCAGATTTGTTTGAGCTTGATTAATAAAGCCAAAATCATTCCCCGCCGTTGCAATCCTTCTGCCGATTCAATCTCTGCTAGAGATTCTTCTACTACTTTTTGATAAAGTGCAGCTTGTTCAGCAGTCAAACCACAAAATACGGTCATTTCTTGCTTATCTGGCAAGTCCTGAATAATTTCGCGATCGCTTTTCAGTCGGCGCAGAATAAATGGTTGGACTAAAGAACGCAATTGGCTCAAAGAAGCCGTGTCCCCATACTTTTCAATTGGCATGGCAAACCGCCGCTGGAAAAATTGCCGCTTGCCCAAATATCCGGGATTAAGGAAATCTAAAATTGACCACAATTCTTGCAATCTATTTTCTACTGGAGTCCCCGTGAGGGCAATGCGGAATGTTGTTTCTAATTGCCGCACTGCTTGTGACTGCTTCGCATCTGGATTTTTGACATTCTGCGCTTCATCTAAAACAATTGTTTGCCAGGAAATACTTTGTAATAATTTGATGTCTCGATGAATTAGTGAGTAACTGGTAACGACTAAATCGTACTTTTTAACTGCTCCTACAAACGCTTTACCTTTAGGTCGTTTGTCACCGTGATACTGCAAAACTTTCAAGCTAGGAGCGAATTTTTTAACTTCTCTTTCCCAGTTTCCTAAAACAGAAGTTGGACAAACCAGTAAAGTTGGCTTTTCTAATGCATCTTGTTCTTTGAGGTGCAGAAGAAAGGCAATGAATTGGATAGTATTATGGCAAATAATATTGTTAGCAACGAAATTGTGATGTTTACTAACTTCAAAGTCGTAAACCCACCCTTCGTACTCTACATCCTCAATAGCCTCAATCGGACAATAAAATACCTCTTGTTCGAGAAGACATTGCAAAGACTGTCTCGTTAAGCTCAACTGTTGGACATCTAGGTTGCCATAGGCTGACAAAGTTTGAGTTGTCCACTTGGAAGGTTTTAATAGCTGATACTGCTCTTGGGCTTCTCCACTAATCATGCGGTTCATACCAACTATTACCCGCTGCAAACTATCTCTAGAAAATTGCTGTGAACCATTAATGTAAACAGTGTTGTGTATCCCAAAATGCCGCAACGGTAGTCCCGTTGCTTTAACTGTTTGGGCAACAATATCAGAAGCAGGAATTCCTTCAATATTCGTATTGCTGACCGATTGACAAATTTGTTCTAATTTCCACTGTTTTTCTAAGTTGCTAAAACCAATTTCTTGCAAAAATCTGCGAGCAGAATTTCCTCCAATCACACCGATATAGTATGTACGAAAAGTACGAGTTCCATTAGTGGCACACTTCAGTTTGGGCGATATTCGCAACCAAATGCCGAAACGACGCAGCAAAGCAGCAAGTTGCTGAATTATTAAAGCTGAAGCTGTAGAAATCTCGATACTCCCCATACTTAGAACAACAGCAGATTCAGCATCAAAATAGTTTTGTAAAAAGAGCCGTACACTATTCAAGTCTGCCTGCATGATGAAAGGCGGAATAGATTTTTCTGCCGACAGTTTTCCCCAAACATAACCCTTAGTTTCTAAAAATCGCCGATAGGCTTGGCTGTTAAGTCGAAGACAAGGAACTCTGTTAGGAAAGATGCAGATATTAGGACTGTTAATCTTGAGGTTATAGCGCTCTTGAATGCGTTGGCAAGTCTGAAGTAGATCTTCTAGTAGTCTTGTGTCTTTTTGGGATATTGTGACTCTTGCCGCATCGGGTAGTTCATGTCCTTCGGCAATCTGCCAAGCGATAAACTTGACCAAATCAGGGTCTTGCGGTTGGCCCTTCCAGAGCATTTTCCCTGGTACACACACGTAATCGCCCACCTGTAAGTTATTTGTCCAACCTTGACTTGTCAACAGTTTGTGACGACGAGTAATAGTGATGCTACTACCATCTTGTAGCGTGATTTTTCGTAATTTCTCACGGACTTGCTGGCGATACAACCGTCTGACATTAGCCTGGACAATTTTGCCAGTTTTTTCGTCTATGGAATTAACTAGTAATTGCTCTGTGGGGTTAGCCCAAAATCCTTCGCCGTCAAACTCTGTTTCTCCAGCGTGAGTTGTCCAGATTGTCTCGGCTGTGCGTAACATTCCATTTACATTTATCAGTGTATTATTTGCTACGCATTTACCCAATCCCATATCATCGGCGAGACATGCGCCCAAGCCCCAACGTTCTAGAAAGGCTAGCCAAGCAGCACCTCGTTCTTGATAAGGTCGTAACTGTCCTTGGAAGCCAGCTGGCGTGGGCAAAGGTGCGATCGCCTGATTATTTGTCAGCGCCCCAATCAATTCTTGCAATGCCCCAGATGCCTCAAAGCTAACCACTGGTAACTTCTCAATCACCTGGGTGTCCCCAGTGCTGAGACGCAAAGCATCTTCCAAAGAAAGTGCCATTTGGTCTTTGCGAGAGGCGAAAAAGGCTTGGGCTGTCTTGATGTCTTGGGGGCGCAACTCTACCCACTCGCCATTAATTTCTACGAGTGGGCTATTCAACGCCACAAGTCTATCAAACTCGGCTTTGGAAATAGTCTGTCCGCCAATTCCTAATTGCCATTGAAAATTTAACAGACTCTGTAACCCCAAGCTTCCCTGCTTTTTCTTGGGGGTTTCAGCAGTAATTTTCAAACCTAAACGGTTCGCCCATCCTTCGCGGTTTGCCAAACTGGGAGGTAAAATTACTCCCAAACCACTATCTTCAAGCCTCCAAGCCACCGACTTAATAAATTCATACGCCTGCATGGGGCTGAGACGACAAGATTGGGGATATTCAGTTTCTAAACTGGGTGCGATCGCCGGATACAATCTTGAAGCTAATCCCAAACCCCGCAAAAATGTTTCTTGAGGTTGGTCAATTGTCCGATTTTCATAAACCAATTGCTCAACTGGATTGTTCCAAATAGTTGCTGCATCCACCAAAAACTCTGGATTATCAGCCGCCTGAAGGAAATACGCCAATATCCAATCTGTTTCCCCAGACTCTGGAGAACGCAATTGAAAACAGTTGCGAAATAGAGTTTTCAGAGTCAGTTGATATTGTAGCGGCATAGTCCAAGCTTTCAGCGCCGCTTCCAATCGTTCTACTCCAATTGCATCTGTATTGACTGTATGAGATGTACTAGTTAAGGATTGCAACCACTGTCGCACCGCAGATGGTAGAGATGCCATAACCTTGGCTTCAATTAGAGGCTGGGAACCTACCATCCCTCGGACTTGGGCATCTATTGTACTATTGAGAAATCCCAAAAGTAATTCTTGAGACTCGATAGGAAAGTCCACCACTAGCTGAGAGGATGAGGAAGATATTGCTTCCCCATCTCCCCCTCTCCCTATTTCCCCCTCTCCCCCTCCCTGATAGGTACGGCAAACTAATGGCATCTTCGCCGAAAATTTTTCTAGGCGGGTTCCGTCTATAGCACTGTCTAAGAGTACTTGCCACTTCGCAACGATAGAATCATCAGATTGCCGTTGGATAGTTGGTAAAAACTTACAGCGAGAGATTAGATCTAAACTCCAGCGCGCAACTTGCGACCAAAAGCGTAAATCTCCTCCCAAAAAGGCATCCTCTCCATTAGCAGCATTCAGGGGAAGAGAAGTGAGAAATTTCATGGCTGCGGTGGAATTGAGACAAAAACCTTCAACTCGCCACGGTTGTAAGTATTGTGGGGCTTCTGTTTCAAGATTTACTGTGGCAGAGGCAGAATGTACAGGAGAAATCAATGCTGTTTCTTCCCCGCTGCTTTCTGAAATATAAGTTGGTAAAGAAATTATTTGGGAGTGTGTTGGTAAATTTAACTCAGTAGTATTTGCACCTTTGCGTGTTCGCCCAGTAGTAGCTAAAGAAACTTGCGCTTGCTGCGTTAAGTTGGCAATTGTTATGTTCTGCGATCGCAACCACTCACTCAACTCAACTGATGTCATTGCTAATGGATGTGATGGTACATCTGGCGATGAACTAAACTCGAAATTTAACCGCGACGATCGCCAGGTTTCGCCCCAAACAAATAAACAACCATTTTGATTTTTTAGTAACCAACTACCATGTAAAATCGCCATTTGCTAACTACTCATATTTTCACTAAATTAAAGTATTCAATTCATGTTTTTCTACTTACTGTCGTCTTATAAATAATTTATTGAGAAATGAATTGAAGATAATCAACGCATTAGAAAATTAATGTGACATCATAATTATTAATAATAACTAAACTTTCGATGTATAAAACTTTAAAAAATCAGACAACAGTAGAATTAAATTATATATGTCTTCAAAAGTAGGAAGTTCTAAAAGCATTACTAAATAATGTAATTATTGAAGGTAAAATATATTCCCAAAAACAATCCCTCTCTTAGGCATAATTTGCAGCTTAGTGGTTGAGTCAAGATGCCTTTTTTTTATCAGGGTATCTGGTCAGGACGCTATACATAAGTCAAAAGAAGTAATGAGGGCATTTTATTTAAAGCCAAACTTTCCTTCCTAATCGGTGCAGCCATACTTGCAACGCTGATTTTATTGTATAACCTTGGTTGCGGGGTTAGGGAATAGGGCGGTTCATGGGAGAGGCAATGCTCTTGATAGCAGCTAGCTTTGGCTCCGAGGCGATAATATTCAATTTGGTCTTTGAAACTAATATACCTTCAATTACACTTTGGCAGTCGTTAGGATTTAATATTATTGGGCGTATTCCCTGTACAGCGAAGCTAGGGGATGGGCAGATGGTAGAAGCCTTGATGAGGCAAAAAGTGAAAAGTCTTGCATATCTGGATTTCCCGGCGCGAGAACTTTTCAATAAAGCGGTAAGATTTGCTGCCGCTTTGTTGTCATCCTTGTATCGCGTTTTGCATGAACGACTTATTTATCTTTGTATGTACCAGAAGCCAGCCATAAGGCATAAATGTTAGGATTGCCACAGAGAGAGAATAGCGAAAGAGAAGGAAAAAAAACTGAATGACAGAAGTTGATAAGTCAATATCCTTCGATGGAAGGGATATTCGACTGAAGGTAGGCCTACTAGCTCCCCAGGCTGGGGGATCAGTTTTGATACAATCGGGGGACACAGCTGTTTTAGTGACGGCTACGCGATCGCAAGCCAGAGAAGGCATTGATTTTCTTCCGCTCACAGTAGATTACGAAGAAAGGCTATATGCCGCTGGTAGGATTCCCGGAGGGATCATGCGCCGGGAAGGTCGTCCACCAGAAAAAACAATTCTCACCAGCCGTCTTATAGATCGTCCTCTGCGTCCTCTATTCCCTACATGGTTGCGGGATGACCTGCAAGTTATTGCTTTAACGCTATCGATGGATGAGCTAGTACCACCCGATGTGCTAGCAGTTACTGGTGCTTCAATTGCTACCCTAATTGCCCAGATACCCTTTAATGGGCCAATGGCGGCAGTGCGGGTTGGCTTAGTGGGAGATGATTTCATTATTAACCCCACATATGCAGAAATTGAAGCCGGAGACTTAGATCTGATCGTAGCAGGTTCACCACATGGCGTGATCATGGTGGAGGCAGGAGCGAATCAGTTGCCAGAGCAAGATATTATCGAGGCAATTGATTTTGGCTACGAAGCAGTGCGGGATTTAATCAAGGCGCAGCAAGATTTATTAGCAGAACTGGGTCTGGAAATAGTGCAAGAAGCACCACCAGAAGTAGACCAGACGCTGGAAAATTATATCCGCGATCGCGCAAGCAGCGAGATTAAGAAAATCCTGGCTCAATTTGAATTCACCAAACCCGAACGCGATGCAGCTTTGGATGTCGTGAAGGAAACAATTGCAACTGCGATCGCCCAGCTGCCAGAAGAAGACCCAACTAGAGTTGCTGCAACCAAAAATAGCAAGGCACTTGGTAACACTTTTAAAGACATTACCAAGCACTTCATGCGCCGACAAATTATCGAAGATAACGTCCGCGTTGATGGTCGTAAACTCGATGAAGTGCGTCCTGTTTCTTGTTTAGTTGATGTCTTACCAAAGCGAGTCCACGGCAGCGGTTTATTTAACCGGGGACTAACTCAGGTATTATCCACTTGTACTCTGGGTACACCGGGTGATGCCCAAAACCTCAACGATGACATGCAGCTAGATCAACAGAAGCGTTATCTGCATCATTACAACTTCCCGCCTTTCTCAGTCGGCGAAACCAAGCCGATGCGTGCGCCAGGAAGACGTGAAATCGGTCACGGAGCATTAGCAGAGCGATCGCTCTTACCTGTACTACCACCGAAAGAACAATTCCCCTACGTGATTCGCATCGTCTCGGAAGTACTTTCCTCAAACGGTTCCACCTCAATGGGTTCAGTATGCGGTTCCACCCTAGCCCTAATGGATGCTGGCGTGCCAATTCTCAAACCCGTCAGTGGCGCAGCAATGGGTCTCATTAAGGAAGGGGACGAAGTGCGAGTTTTGACCGACATTCAAGGCATTGAAGACTTTTTGGGCGACATGGACTTCAAAGTTGCCGGGACGGATGCCGGGATTACCGCCTTGCAAATGGATATGAAAATCTCTGGTCTGTCGTTGGACGTTATTTCCCAAGCCGTCCACCAAGCCAAATCAGCCAGGTTGCACATTTTGGAGAAAATGCTCGCCTGCATCGACGGGCCGCGCATAGAAACCTCACCCTATGCACCACGTCTGTTAACAATCAAAATTGATTCAGACATGATTGGTCTGGTCATTGGGCCTGGAGGCAAGACTATCAAGGGCATCACCGAGGAAACTGGTGCGAAGATTGACATCGAAGATGATGGCACCGTGACAATTTCCGCTGTAGATGAGAGCAAGGCCAAAAGAGCACGTAACATCATCCAAGGCATGACCCGCAAGTTGCATGAAGGGGATGTCTACGCAGGACGCGTAACTCGGATTATACCAATAGGCGCATTTGTGGAATTTCTGCCTGGAAAAGAAGGCATGATCCACATTTCTCAACTAGCTGACTACCGTGTTGGCAAAGTTGAGGATGAAGTAGCAGTCGGAGATGAAGTGATTATCAAAGTCCGTGAGATTGACAATAAGGGACGGATTAATCTCACACGGTTGGGTATCCACCCAGATCAGGCAGTAGCTGCGCGAGAAGCTGCGGCAGTGAATCGTTAAATCGATTTGGGATTTTAGATAAAATCTCAAATTCGCGATGCCTAAGGCAAAGGCATCGCCATATGCTTCTTAAATTAGTTGTCTAGACTAGAAGGAGCCGAACGACTGAAGTCGCGGCTACACGAACGGAGCCTGCTTTGGCAGGCTGAATAGAATTAGATGATTTGTCAGTTGGAGATGAGAGATTTTTGTTGATGTTTGGTTGCTTGGTTGCGAATGTAAATCAGCCGAACGACTGAAGTCGCGGCTACTAGAACAAAGCCTGCTTTGGCAGGCTTGACGAAATTAATGATTTCCCAGTCGGAGATGAGGGATTTTTGTTAATGGTGGGTGGTTTGGTTGCGAATGTAAATCAGCCGAACGACTGAAGTCGCGGCTACTAGAACAAAGCCTGCTTTGGCAGGCTTGACGAAATTAAATGATTTCCCAGTCGAAGATGAGGGATTTTTGTTGATGGTGGGTGGCTTGGTTGCGAATGTAATTGGCTATCTGATCGATGAGATGATGACTGACTGTAAATGCACCGTAACCACCTTGCCATTTGAAAAATTCGTGGGGTTTGATTTCGTGAGTAATCAAATGGGAAGAACTACCTTTGGCTTTTTGCATTAATTCAGATATAGTCAACTTGGGCGGAAAACCAGTTAGTAAGTGAATGTGATCAACTGTGCCGCCAATGGCAATTACTTTACATCCTAAGTCAGAGCATTGCTTGACAATTGCTGAATAAATTACCTCTTGAATATCTGGTGTAATCAGCGGTAATCTCTCGCAAGTTCCCCAAACACAATGTATGTGCAGTTGTGTAAAATTTCTATGCATTTTCCCTGTTTTATAAGAAATTTCTAAAAATGTTCTTATATCTGAGAATGCCCATTTACGAAAAGAAAATAACGTATATTTATATACACCATTTTTATCCACAGGTAGATACTTTATTGTGTAATAATGAACTCACAATAAAGTATCTACCACATAGCCTGCGAAGGCAGGCTTTGTTCGTGTAGCCGCGACTTCAGTCGTCCGGCTATTAGCAGAATATGAATTGATTTTTTATTTGGAATATAGTTTTGCCTCCAATCGTTTTAAGATCCGCTTAGGATCATTCTTATTCCCCCCAAGAAGTTTCCAAGCTGCAAAACCTGCGCCAAATGCAACAACGGCAGCCCCTCCAGTCATAACACCAACCCCGCCAAGGGCTGCCATAGCAGCGCTAGAGGCTGCCGCTCCTGATAAAGTGCCAATCGCTGTACCTGTACTAGCCACGCCAAAAGCACTGATAGCAGCCCAAGCTGTTCCAACAGCCGCTGCACTAGTTGCAACTCCTACTCCTGCTGCAACTCCTAAGTTCTTTTTATCCTCAGAATCCATTTGAGCAACAGAAGCAACAGATACTAGAGCTGCTGCACCAATCAAAGCAGCACCACCCGTTGCTACCGTTAATCCGCCTAACATTCCTAAGCCACCCGCAGCCACAGAACCACCGCCTAACCAAGCTAAGGTTGCATTGATTGCTGCGCCTCCATAAAAAGTGCCAAATGCTGCTCCTGTTCCTGCTTTTGCTCCTATAGTTGTAGCGACTTTGGTAGCAGTAGGAACAACCCCAGATGCTCTTTTAACTGAGTCATAAACTTTTTTTACTTTGGCAATGATATCATCATCTTTTTGATTCTTTCCTTTATCATTGGTTACTGGCTCACGCATCAACTTGTAAATTACTTTACAATCATCTGGAATATCAGAATTTAATATTAGTGAATCTAATGAAATTAAAAGCTTTTGATCAGAAACTTCTTTAGCATCTCTAAGTTTAGAGTAGGCATCAAGTAGCTCGGATGTGTCTATAGTGCTGGTGATAATATTAGAGCAACTATTAATCAAATTAACAATAAATAAATCAGTAGTAATTGCCCTAGATGTAACACTGGAACGAAAGTAAAATTCTTTTAGTTCGTTCGGAAGTGAAGAATTTTGAATAATAGTATCAAGATAATTAAGAACGTTCAAATCAACTATGCCTTCTCCGGCTCTTATACATTGGTATATTCCTCGTATTGATTGCTTCTCAGTTTCATCGAGTTGAGATTTAATCAAAGCATTTTCAAGACACCGCTCAATTTTTATTGACCTAGAATTTTGACTAGAAATATTGTAGCGCTGACAAACTGATGGGTCAGCTTCCGAGGAAGAAACTATAAAGTCTAACAAGTCCAGAGCAGCTAAATCCTTAATAGACTTGGCATCTTTGATTAGGTAATAGATTTCTCTACATCTTCTTTTACTTTCTGGCTTAATATCTCCAGTGGTTATCAATAAGTCTATTGATTTTTCTATATTCAAATTTTTATCAAATAAAGTGTGTAGAATAAGGACAACATTATTTCCCTGCAAACCACACTCTTTCAAGCATAATTCACCGCCTTCGGCACTATTGGTTGGAATATTGACTTCATAGCTTTTTCCCGACCTTAATATAACTTTTTGAGTTCCACCTTGGCTGGCTGTTTGATAAGGTACAAAGATGTGATGTAACTCATCTGGTGGCAGGGCGAACGCACGGGATTTCTGAAATCCTTGCTGAATAAGGTTCTTGACAAAAGAATAGGCAGAATTATAAAATTCCCAAACCCTTGCTATTAAAGGATTCTTATACTTTAGATGCGTTTGCCCTGCATCTTGTGATAATTGCATGTCCGGCTGTTTCATGGCTAAGTAATAAGCTTGAAGAGCTTAGTAATAAAATATCCTCTTAACTGTAGCGTTTTTCAAATAAGTTAGGTACACCTTAATCTTGATAGACAAGGGACTTGAGCAAATTGTCTGTACCTCAGCAAAGTGAGAAACTCTATATCATCGCCCCTTTAACTGATTAGCAACTGAATAAACACTCATAACAACGCTAATTAATTCACGCTCATCAGCCAAAACTGCGCTTTTTTCTAATATTCACTCTTCCCAGCCTGCCTAAGCAGGCTTTGTTTATGTAGCTGCAACTTCAGTCGTCCGGCTAATCTATAAATACCTATTTTGTCAGTTTGTCTATTTAAGCTATGTCTGGTAAATAAAATTAAGTAGCCTATATGGTCGGCTGTTATTTTACACTTGACATAAAGCATCGTGAGTGCCAAGCGTCTGCCAGAAACTATTGCCCATGTCAGAATTACCCGCCAATCCTGGCAACACGGCTTCCTTGAGGGCGAAGTGAGTGCAGGTGAATTTGAGTGGCATTTCCAGTGGCATTTCCGCCGGGGAGAACTTTCCGTGAAGCCTTCCCAAGGTCGTGCCTTAATTAAAGAACCCCTCGGTCGCTTCTTAGAGCAACAAGATTATCAGCTAGAGCCAGGAGGAGACTATGCTTTTACTATTCGAGCAGAACTTTAGTTAATGAGTTATTTAGTTAAGACAATAACTTTAAAACCCCGGAGATAGCCAAAAACGGCTTATAGAATGTATCGTTTTTGGTTATCGGTCTGACCGGGGGTCTTAGCTGAAGAAGTTTCAGTAAATGTAAGTCAAATTTATAATTCTTTAAAGCCGATTGATTTTGTTTTCCAGATATCGGAGGATAGTGACGCGTAGGCGCAGCCCGTCGTAAACATCGCTCTGGCTCTACTTAAAAATAGGAAAAGCTGAAAAGCCCCATCATTAATAGGGTTAAGGGATCTCTTCTTCGTCAGTCCCATCACTATTTAGTTATTTGCTAAGGTATTGCGTTAAAATAAGCGATCGCTATCCTAGTAAGTAATGCCCGGAAATTCCCGGAGGTGTGATTGACCAAGTTTATTTTGAAAATTTTGTGGTTAGACGAAAATGTCGCCTTAGCAGTCGATCAAGTAGTGGGCAAAGGCACAAGTCCTTTGACTAAATACTTTTTTTGGCCGAGAAATGATGCCTGGGAAGAGTTAAAGAAGGAACTCGAATCCAAACACTGGATTAGTGACCTAGATCGCGTCGAGTTGCTCAACAAAGCGACAGAAGTGATTAACTACTGGCAAGAAGAAGGTAGAAACCGCCCGATGGCGGAAGCTCAGTTGAAATTTCCGGAAGTTGCCTTTACAGGTAGCGCGTAACCTCACGCAATTAGCTCCCCTGCTGTTCTACAAGCTGCCAAAGTTTGATAGTTTTATCCCTGCTGCCACTTACAATCAGTTGTGCATCAGGGCTAACAGCAACGGCAGACACTGAGTCTGCATGACCCAAGAGAGTAGCAATTTCTTCTAATGTGCTTACCCTCCAAAGTTTGACTGTCTTATCGCAACTGGCACTAATTAGCGTTTCGCCATCGGCAGTGAAAGCCAATCCCACCACTGACCAGGAATGCCCTGAAAGTGTGCTAATTAGCTGACCAGTGTTCACCTCCCACAATTTAATAGTGTTATCATCACTACCCGTCGCCAGAATTTTTCCATCGGGACTAAAGGTGACTGTCAAAACCGCCCATGCATGACCTGAAAGGATGCTTAACAAGTCATAGCATGGGCAGTTTTTAAATTTTTCCTCAAACTCTGCAAATGCTCTCAACTGCCACAAGCGAATAGTTCTGTCATAACTAGCGCTGGCTAAAAAGTTTCCATCGGGACTAAACGCTACTGAATTTACCTGTAATTGGTGTCCACTTAGAGTGCAAATCTCTGCACCAGTGTTTACATCCCATAGTTTGACTGTCTTATCCCAACTACCACTAGCGAGAATCTGTCCATCGGGACTGAAGCTAACTGATTTCACAGCATGTGAGTGTCCCAAGAGGGTGCAGATTTCCTCCAATCTGTTAATGTTCCACAATTTGATAGTTTTATCATCGCTTGCAGTTGCCAGAATTTTCCCATTAGGACTGAAAGCAACTGATTTTACAGCTTGGGAATGTCTCGCTAGGCTAGCTAGAACTTTTTTGGTATTTAAATCCCACAATCTAATAATTTTGTCATTATCTCCACTAGCTATAGTGTTACCATCAGGGCTGATTGCAAGAGTATTTACACTACTTAATGCACTGTAATTCCCAGTTAAGGTATGCAAGCATCGCCACAGAGGATTTGGAATTTGGAATTTAGAATTTGGAATTTTGGCTTCCATACCCATCGCTTGCATGACTTCATCAGCTGATTGAAAACGGTGGTTAACAGCATTTTGCAACAGCTTATCGAGGATTTGCGCTAAACGTAGACGCTTTGCGTCTTGTCGCCAGACATCGCTTACCCCAGTGGTAAGATATTCTTGCCAGACCCAGCGATCATTAGCAATATCAAATAAATCAAAGGGAGGAATCTGGGTAAGTAGGTAAATGCAAGTTACACCCAGACTATAAAGGTCACTGGCAAAAACGGCTTTTCCTTTAGCTTGCTCTGGTGCAGCATATTCTGGACTACCAATGCTGTTCTCACCTGTTAGCTGCTCAATTCCTGTGATGATTTTCGCAGCACCAAAATCGACCATGACCAGTTCCCCTTTCAAAGAGGAACTACGGATGATATTTTCAGGTTTAATATCGCGGTGGATAATGTTGCGATCGCTAATAAACTGCAAAACTGGTAACAACTCTGCTAAAAGTTGCCAAATTTGAGTTTCATTAAAAGCTTCTTCCTCCTCAACCACCTGAGCTAAATTTCTGCCTGCAATAAACTCCTGCACCAAATAAAAGTGTCCATCTTGCTGGAAATATGCTATCAAGGCGGGAATTTGCGGATGCTTACCTAATTCCTCTAGCTGTTGCGCTTTTTGCTGAAAGGTTTTAGGTGTTTCGTTTTGCAACGATAATTCTTGAACAACGCAAGGAACTGGAGGAAATTGACCCTCATCGACAGCGAGGAAGGTTTTGCAGAATCCTCCTTTACCAATCAGCTTGAGTAAACGATAACGCTCTTGTAAAAGCAAAGTTTCTCTAGCAAAGTTACAAAGTGGGCTTTCCCGCCCACCCCACAATAAAGATATAACCGTTTTCAATTGCATGGAATACAGGTTTTTCGTAGGGGCACAACAATGTTGTGCCCTTACCGCATGTTGCTAATATTACTTATCCACTGGGAAGTTAACAACTATCGGTGGAATACCGTTATCTACGGTGGGTTGTGTTTTAGTTACTGGTTGTGGATGTAAAGGTGTTGGTGTCAGCTCACCATGTTTACCAGTTTGATTCCATAAAATCATCGATAGTAGCCCATCTACTAAGCCGTTATTGCTGCCGTTACTACCAACCAAGACATCTGGAATCAAGCGGACATTGCGATCGCCTATAATCTGCATTAGTTGCATTGCTGTATAACCTTGTGGTCCTAAAGCTTCCACACCAGTGCGGTAGGTTTCAGCTTTGGCGTTACCTGTGGCACGAATACCTTCAGCCTCAGCAATTGCTCGGAGTTTTGTCCCCTCAGCTTCACCGTTCGCCTGCTTGATTTGGGCTTGGGCTTTGAGGTCAGCAATCTGTACACTCTGCTCTGATTGCACCATTTCTTGCTGGATATCAGCCAGTGCTGTCTCCCGGACAAGTTGTTGTCGTTGGGTTTGCGCCATCTGCTGAACTTCGTAAGTTTTGCGTTGTTCCTCAGCAATTTTACGCTCTGTCAGTGTGTGCATTAATTCTTCTGGTGGGGTAATCAAACCAATCAACGAATCCACCGCTTGCACATCATAAGCACGCAAGGCAGATTTAACGTATTCGGAGGCTTCAGTTTGGCGCTCGCTTCGCGCAATCAAGAAATCCAAAATAGTATACTCTTGAGCCGAGTTGCGGAAATAATTCCCCACAATTGGACGCAAAACCTGATCGATGACGTTTTGCATCGAACCTAAGCGGGAAATTACTTTCGGTGCATCTGAAGCACCAATGTGGATAATTTGGAATATCTCTAAACTAAAGCCAAAACCATCAAATGACAGCAATTTCAGCGCCTGCAAATTTGTATCATAACCGTGGTTTCCAGTGATTCTTTCAGTAAAGTTTAAGACGATATTCGTGGTCGGTACTAGCTCAATTTTCATTACCTTAGTGTTGAGCGGGTGTTTCCCAGGATATAACGGCTCAACCCAAACGCCTTTATGTCCTTGGTTTACCAAATTCCCGTGGGTGAAAGCTGCTCCGCTCACATCTTGGTGTTCTTTGCCTACGAAAGAAATCACCACGCCTACATAACCGATAGGGATTTCAGTCATCGGTACTTGTTCAATATTTACCAACCAAGGGTTCAGGTTCCACGAACCTGATAATAAGACGTGTTCTTGTAAACCCCGTTGTCCCCCAGCATCGATAAATTTTTGACCATTCTGGAAATTATCATGCCCGGTAATGATCCGTCCAGCGATTTCACCTGCTGCAATCGGCGCACCATCCAAAGTAGTAACAATACCAACCTTCTCTGCTGCTATTTCATGGATGTGCAACTGTTGTGGACTCATGCCATGAGCGCTAGCATTTGCTGCTGTAATCACTTTAAACAGGGCGGTGTTGATGCGGTAAGTACCAGCAGTGATAAAACCCATTTGACGACCTTTTTCCCCACCTTGGGTAAGAAATTTCCGGGCATCTTGATAATTGTCACAATCAACAATTTTGCCCAGGATACGCTCTGGTGGGTTGGATGCGCCATCTGCTGCCACAATTAGGGCGATTTCACCTTGGGGGACGACAACCACCGACTCTTTACGAACCGAATACTGCCAAGGCCAATGCCCCCAGTGCCAACCAGGAGCCAGAGTATCTGCCTGCAAGCCAGCTTCGCCGTTGAGGGCAATCAGCCGTCCAGCAGGGAGTCCACGCCCGGAAAGGGTAAATTTTCTTACTACAATGCCGACTTCACGTTCGCCAATGACCACCAATCCGCCAAAGAACAGAGGGACAAATACAACTAAACCGCCGACAACAACAATGGGAATGAGTCCCCAAGCTGATAGCTGCATGGCTTGATATTGAGTCCTGCTGGTTTTTAACTGTGCAATGGTGGGTTCGGTCTGACCCAGTTGGACTGATGCTGAGGTAATTTGTGAAGTTGCAGTAAGAGTTTTTACAGGAGTAGCTTTGGCAGAATGAATACTACCAGCAAGCAAGAATGTTGTTACAACAGATGCTGCAAAACAAGCTATTTTATTTTGTTTAACTGTACCAAGGGAAGATGAAAAACTTTTCATAATTTGTGCCCTTTTGGGCAACTAATTAGTTAAGTTAACACTTCACCAAGGCTGACCTCGATTTCTTAAACTTGGTGTAATTGTTTGAAAAAAAATAATAAATATTTTATTAGGTTGGGCAATACCCAACCTAAAAGGCGAAATAGTAAATTCAAATTAAACCAAACCACCAGCGGCTTGAAACCGAGCGCGGGCACGTTTAAAGGCTTGGGTTGCCTGAATTTGGGCTTGGCGATCATCTGCTGTCACTTGATTCAGACGCGCTTCTGCTTGGTTATAAGCAGCACGGGCTTCTTCAAGGTTAATTTTGTCGCCACGTTCAGCGCCGTTAACCAGAATTGTCACTTCATTTTCTTCGACTTCGGCAAAGCCACCCAAAAGAGCGATCGCTTGCCAATTCTGATTTTTCGCGGCGCGCACTCGCATCACACCCGTATCCAGGGCGGTCAAAAGTGGTGCGTGTCCAGTCAAGATACCTAGCTGACCGGTAGTGCTTGGCAAAACCACTTCTTCAGCTGCGGCATCCCACACTGTTTTATCTGGGGAAATTACACGGACAGTTAGGGTCATAAGTCGTCAAGAGTCAAGGTTCAAGGGTAGAGACGCGATTAATCGCGTCTATACAAGGGTCAAGGGTAGAGACGCGATTAATCGCGTCTATACAAGGTTCAAGGGTAGAGACGCGATTAATCGCGTCTGTACAAGGGTCAAGAGTCAATTAGCTTTGGACTATTGACTATTGACTCTGGACTCTTGACTAATTTCTAACCTTTGATTTTTTCAGCTTTGGCGATCGCTTCGTTAATATCGCCAACCAAGTAGAAAGCCTGCTCTGGCAGAGCATCCAATTCACCAGACAGAATCTTCTGGAACCCTTTGATAGTATCTTCCAACTTCACATACTTACCAGGAGAGCCAGTAAACACTTCTGCTACAAAGAACGGCTGAGACAAGAAGCGCTCAACCTTCCGCGCCCGCGCTACAACCAGACGGTCTTCTTCAGACAATTCATCTAGACCGAGAATGGCGATAATGTCTTGGAGTTCTTTATAACGTTGCAGAGTTGACTGCACAGCACGGGCAGTATTGTAGTGTTCGTCACCCACAATGCTGGGCTGTAGCATAGTGGAAGTCGAACCAAGGGGGTCAACTGCGGGATAAATTCCCTTAGCTGCCAAACCACGAGACAGCAATGTTGTACCGTCCAAGTGGGCAAAGGTGGTAGCAGGTGCGGGGTCGGTGAAGTCATCCGCTGGTACGTACACTGCCTGAATGGATGTAATGGAACCCTCTGTAGTTGAAGTAATCCGCTCTTGCAGTTCACCCACGTCGGTTCCCAAGGTGGGCTGATATCCTACTGCTGAGGGCATCCGACCCAGTAGTGCGGATACTTCCGAACCTGCTTGTATAAACCGGAAGATATTGTCAACAAACAGCAGCACATCTTGCTTGTTTACATCCCGGAAGTACTCTGCTACTGTCAATCCCGAAAGACCAACCCGCATTCTCGCTCCGGGTGGCTCGTTCATTTGACCGTAGACTAGAGCAATTTTTGACTCATTGAGGTTGTCTTTGTTGATAACCCCAGATTCAATCATTTCGTTGTAGAGGTCATTCCCCTCACGGGTGCGCTCACCCACGCCAGCAAAAACGGATACTCCACCGTGCTGAGTAGCAATGTTGTTGATCAACTCCATCATGATCACGGTTTTACCGACACCAGCACCGCCGAACAGACCAATCTTACCGCCGCGTCGATAGGGAGTCATCAGGTCAACAACTTTAATCCCAGTCTCGAACACGGAAGGTTTGGTTTCCAGTTCAGTGAATTTGGGAGCAGAGCGGTGGATGGGTAAACTTGCCTCAGCATTTACAGGGCCCCGATTGTCTACGGGTTCGCCAAGGACGTTGAAAATGCGCCCCAAAGTAGCTTTACCAACTGGCACGGTGATGGGAGCGCCAGTATCGACGACTTCCAGACCACGCACTAAGCCATCAGTGGAACTCATCGCAACAGCCCGCACCTGGTTGTCGCCCAGCAGTTGCTGTACTTCAACGGTCAGGTTGATTTCTTGTTTAGCTTCGTTGGTGCCTTTGATGGTCAAAGCATTGTAGATTTGCGGCAATTTCCCGCCGGGAAATTTAACGTCTACAACTGGACCAATGATTTGGGTAATGTAACCAATGTTTGTTTTTTCTGCGGTTGTGACCATGCTGCGCCTAATGATTGAAGCTATATTTCAGATAGGGTCGTAGAAGACATAATGATTAAGCAATGTCATCTTTCACTCTAGCACCGGAGGGGGACATAACTCCCTTAGTAATTCCTTAAAAAAGAGCCTGGCTACTTTGGCTGTAACCCTCATCTGGACTAATGTAACTGGACGACCAGATACTTTTTTTTCACCAAGCTTACACCGATCTGAATTTTTCAGCCGCGTTCGCTTTGCTTTCATCTGGGTAAATACCTATTTCTATAAGCTTTTTCGACACAAGTCTTAACCTTTTACCACCTGTTGGCGATCGCCCGATGCCTCCAGAGAACTCCAAATATCTCTAAAATAAAGATAGTTATAGAAAACTGGTGTCAGTTGACCCGCTTCATCCTCATATCTCCACCGAGCAATTACTTATGAATTTCTCGTCAGCACGACAATATTTTTACCAAGAAATTCAGCAGCCTGACGAGCATATTGACCTGGCAAAGGCGGCTTTGTATATTGCACAAGAAGAATATCCTAACTTAGACCCAGAGGAATATCTCAACGCTCTCGATACAATGGCAGATGAGCTACAAGAACGCTTGCCTTCCTCACGATATCCTCTGCGGATGATTCAAAGTATTAATCAGTATCTCTACAATGACTTGGGATTTGCTGGTAATCAACAAGACTACTCTGACCCGCGCAACAGCTTTATCAATGACGTGATTGAGCGCCGGCTGGGGATTCCCATTACCTTGGCGTTAGTTTATATTGAGGTCGCCCGCAGGATTGACTTTCCGATGGTGGGTATAGGAATGCCAGGACATTTCCTGATCCGCCCAGATATTCCAGATATAGAGATTTTCGTTGATGCCTTCAATAGCGGTGAAATAATATTTGCACAAGATTGCCAGGAAAAGCTGTCTGAAATTTATCAGCAACCCGTGACACTACAACCAGAATTTTTAGCTGTAGTCAGTCATCGGCAGTTTTTAGCACGGATGCTGACAAATCTGAAATATATTTACCTCCAACAGCAACAGTTAGAAAAAACGTTAGCAGCAGTTGAACGGATTTTGTTGCTGTTTCCCGGCGTGACCTTAGAAATGCGCGATCGCGGTCTTCTCTACTATCAACTCGGTCGTTTCCCGCAAGCTGTAGATGACTTCCAAAGTTATCTAGCAAAGGTTCCTGATGCTGAGGATGCATCTGTGATTAGGCAGTTACTTGCTAAGTTGGGTAAAGATGGTTGAGGGAGTAGGGGGAGTAGAGGGGCAGCACTTCGGCTTACCTCGACTTCTCTATGAAACGCTACGCGAACGCTCGGCACAAGCCGCTCAGTGACCGGGGAGCAGAGGAAGCAGGGGGAGCGAAGGAAGAAAATAATTAATGACTCTTGACCCTTGACTCTTGACTATTTACTAATTTGTACTTCTTCTGCTACTCGTTTGAGGCGGCGCAGTTGGGCTTGCATATCTTCTTTTGTCCAAGATGCAGCAAAGGTGTTGAAACCCCAACTAACTAGGGGATTAGGGATATCGTACTCAAAGCGATTCAGTAGGCGCGTTCCCTTTTCTGCTGGTTGACATTCCCAGCGATCGCGCCCTTGAAAAAATCCCTGAAATTCCCAAACCACTAAACCTGGTTTCCGTTCCACGACGACGCTTTTCAGGGTGGGTTTAATTAAAGGAATTTGAATCACAAAATGACTTTGACTACCTATATCGGTACTCCAGGTGTCCACAGGTTCGCAACGTAGGACGGGGTTGAGCCAGCGGTGCATGAGTGCTAAATCGGTAATACAGCGCTCCACAACCGTAGCTGTAGCATTAATTTGAATTGATTGTGCCAAAACTTGGGACATTTCACATCTTTGATGATGTTGCTGCAATTAGAGTAACGCAAAATTAAGCCCTGTCAGTGCGTTACATAAATGCTACAGCCGCTTGTAGTACAAAGCAAAAATCAAAATATTTCACTCTTATCGTTTTTTCATCCTGCTTTTGAAGGACGTATTAATAAACTTCTTTAGCTCTAATCAGCCTAAGCCTGATTGATGCTGGAAAGTTTTCTCTCCTTACCTCTTTGTTTGTAACAAAGTCAAAAATTACTCTTGATATCAACGTTATATTTGCTTTTCCTGGTAAATTGATAGGCAAAACACTAGTGAACTTACGGAGATAAAGGATTGTTCAAAGCAATCCACTCCAAAGGCATCTCAAGTGTTTGCAGCGGATTATTATCCTTAATTCCAGAAAACTATGAATGCGACTTGGCAAGGGATAACCCAGGTGATAGGAGTTAATTTGTCCACGGGGGTGCAGCAATTTTTGGCACAATCGCCAAACCTGCAACTAAATCAACCAGCAGTTAATCAAGGAATCGATTATGTCCAAGGAACTTTCCAGCAGATAGTTGCGTTTCTGCCCCGTTTGCTGGCAGCAGTGGCGATTTTGTTGGTTGGCTGGCTGATTGCTGCGATCGCAGCGGCAGTAACGCGAGGAATCCTCAATCGCACTGATATTGATAACCGCATTGCCGCAGGGCTTACGGGACGTGGGGATAGTGGGCAACTCCCCCAAGTGGAAAAATTAATTTCCAGTTTAGTTTTTTGGATCGTTATCCTGTTGACGGTTGTAGCCGTTCTACAGACACTACAGCTAGAGGTAGCCTCTCGACCTCTGAATAATTTTCTCGATCAACTTGTTGGTTTCTTGCCCAAGTTGGTAGGTGCAGCAATCTGGTTCGGTGTCGCTTGGGTATTAGCTACTGTCGTCAAGCTGCTGACAGTCAGCGCACTACGGGCGTTAAGACTAGATGAGCGTTTGAATCAAGAAACGCAAAACGATACACTCAGCCTGAATCAGTTGTCTTTGAGTGAAACAATTGGCAATGCTCTGTACTGGTTCATCTTTTTACTGTTTCTCATCCCAATACTGGATACTCTAGGTCTACAGCAGGCGCTACAACCAGTACAATCTCTGATTACACAGATTTTCTCAATTCTGCCAAATATTTTAGCCGCAACCCTAATTGCCGCAGTTGGCTGGTTTCTAGCTAACGTGGTGCGGCGGATTGTGACAAACTTGCTAGCAACAACGGGAGTTGACCATTTAGGTAGCCGATTTGGACTCTCGTCATCTGCGGGAGTGCAATCTCTATCGACGATTATCGGCACCATTGTCTATGTTTTGATTTTGATTCCTGTAGCGATCGCAGCGCTCAATGCTTTACGAATTGATGCGATATCTGTACCTGCGATCGCAATGCTACAACAGATTCTCAACGCCCTACCCGCCATCTTTACAGCCATAGCAATTTTAATTGTTGCCTATTTCCTGGGGCGGTTTGTAGCGGATCTGGTCACCAGTATCCTCACAAGTTTAGGCTTTAATAACATTTTCTCTGTTTTGGGTTTGCCAACGCCCACCAGACGAATTGTAGTTCCAGCAGAACCAACAACACCTGTACAGACAACCCGTACCCCCTCAGAAATTGCTGGCATTATCGTTTTAGTCGGTATTATGCTGTTTGCAACTGTGGCGGCGGTGAATATCCTAAATATTCCGGCGTTGACCGCATTGGTAACTGGTATTTTGGTTATATTCGGGCGGATTTTGGCGGGATTGATCGTGTTTGGCGTTGGTTTGTTCTTGGCAAACCTGGCTTTTAACATCATTACCAGTTCTGGTAATCCCCAAGCCCGCATTTTGGGTCAGGTGGCACGCATTGCTATTATTGCCCTAGTCTCAGCAATGGCACTACAACAGATTGGCGTTGCCAGCGATATTGTAAATCTAGCCTTTGGACTTCTACTAGGTGCGATCGCTATTGCTATTGCTTTAGCCTTTGGCCTTGGCGGTCGGGATATTGCGCGAGAACAAGTTCAAGAATGGCTTAACTCTTTCAAAGGTAGAAGCTAAAAGCCAATATTTAAGGTGCAGATTTAGCCTTCAATCTCAAAAAGCGCAATTGCAAGCATCAGAAGTTCAGAAAATATCTCGGCAATTCTGTTTTAGGAGTTGAAATTTTTAGCTCTGAAGCTCGGAGTTTGAGATCAAAGGTCGAAGTTCCGAGTTCAGAGCACGAAGTTCCGAGCCTTGCGCTAAGAGTCGCGCAATTTAACATCCCAAATTGGTAATTACAGCAATTTTCAAATACCTGGAATACAAATCCTTGCTGATATTAGCTTTAAATACTTTTATCTTTTCTTTCTTTGCGTACTTTGCGTCCTTGGCGGTTCGTTATCACGCCATCTTTGGCACAACGAAGATTGAGAGGATGAGAAGAAAAACCTCTAGAATCTACTAAGTTTAGCTTTTAGCTTAAGTTGACACTAGTGAATATATTGTGCCCCTACACATGTGGTCTATCCAATTGAAAAAGGGCTGTAATGCCTTGGGTAATGAGAGCGATGCTCATGGCATCATCACCCATCAGTACTTTGCAAATTAGCACTGCACCCTTAAAATCTAAAATCGATGGAGTTTCAACTGCAATTCATCCTTGATGCGGTTAAGAATTGAAGTTTCATCCAGGGTTGCTAAAATCCGACTAATGACTGCTTTCGGCCCATCAGGCCCCCAAGTCGCCCCATTGGCTAAATAAGCTTTGGTCACTTGTCCAATGCCATAAGAAGAAACACCAGCTACACTTGCTTGTGTTAGTGCCACAGTTACATAAGGGCCTAGCGAAGCGCCCCCTGTGACTGGTGCAGAGATACCGAGTAAAGTTTTCAGCCCACTCAAGCCCAAGTTCGCCAGCAATTCACTAGCACCGATACCGCCCATACTCAGGGCGATTTTTTGGAGCAATTGTACCGCACCGCTTTCATTCATGGGTATGCCATAGAGTTTAGATAAACCCAAAATTAGCGCAATATCAATTACTACACTACTGAGTATATCTACCACAGTTATCGGATTAAGTGCGATCGCCACTGCCTTAGTCATCACAGCTTTCCAAATCAACTGATTAGCATTCTGCTCTCGAATCATCAGTTTTCGCTGCACTAATTGCTCGTTCACGTTGTCGGCATAAAGCATGGTGTTGAGAGCAACTAGAGCTTTGCCCTCACGGTGCAAAATCTCCAAAATTTTCAGCTTAAGTTCTTCGACTTGAGCAGTACCTGTACGCAATTGCAAACCCCTAGTGCCATCAGGGCGACGAATCGCCGTCTTCACCAATGGTGATGCCGCTGACATGACAATTTCTAGAGGCGTGAGTAACTCTCGAACCCTTTCATCCCGGATTTTCTGGTAAATAACCATTCGATCTGCTTCTGGATACTGGTCTACTTTGTTAAACACCAGGATGATCGGTTTACCAGCTTCCCGCAACTGGCAAAGGGCTTCGTGTTCTATCTTCGTCATGTCGCCAGCAATCACAAACAAGATCAAATCCGCCTGTTTTGCCACCTGTTCAGCTAATGCGGCGCGGGTTGCACCATCTACTTCGTCTAACCCAGGAGTGTCAATTAATTCCACCTGCGATTGACCTACGCTAGGTAGAGTGACTCGCAAGGCGCGTTCAGTTTCTCCAACAGCTTCTTCACTAATAACCCAATTAACTCGCTGTGCAGCACGGGTGACGCCATGCAATGGGCCAGTTTCAAATACCGTTTGCCCAACCAAAGCATTAAGAAGAGAAGACTTACCGCGTCCCACCATGCCAAAAGCAGCAATTTGCACCACCATGCGGTCTAACTTACCCAGCATGGTTTCCAAATCCGCAATTTCCGCCTCCAATCCATCTTTTTCCTGGGGAGTCAGGTCGAGACTGGTTACTAAGTTCCGTAGCGCCGTTTGTGCCTGTTTATAATTAAGTTCCGTTTGGATATCTTCAAAGCTGAAAATAGCGCTATCCAGTTCTTCCTCCCAGTTGAGAGAATTTGCGTCAGTGTTAGCTGAATTGCTGTGGTGAGGATCGGGCAAAGGCAATGTGGAAGTCATATTAATTTGAGATTTGGGATTTTATTAGCCCCGTCTCTTATCGTAGTTATTTTTAACAAGGTATTGTATTGGGGGGACGGGAAGATCGGAAAGCAGGGGGAGCAGGGGAAGAAAAATTACAATTGACTAATGACTAATGACTAATGACCAATGACTAACAAAAAGTCATAAACTAAAAAATGCATCTAGTAGCATTAGAATCTTGACTAAATCACCTGTGCGGAAAATAGTTATTGCCGGTAACTGGAAAATGTTCAAAACCCAGGCCGAAACCCAGGAGTTTTTACAAGGGTTTCTGCCCCACTTGGAAGAAACACCCCAAGGACGAGAAGTAATATTGTGTCCTCCTTTCACTGATTTAAGCACTTTGTCCAAAAGTTTGCATGGAAGCCTCATACAACTGGGCGCTCAAAATGTTCACTGGGAAGAAGATGGAGCCTATACGGGTGAAATTTCTGCCCCCATGCTGACAGAAATTGGTGTGCGCTTTGTAATTGTCGGTCATAGCGAACGACGGCAATACTTTTGTGAAACGGACGCGACTGTTAATCTACGCCTCAGATCTGCCCAAAGGTTTGGTTTGACGCCGATTCTCTGTGTTGGCGAAACTAAACAACAACGAGATGCCGGAGAAGCCGAATCTGTGATTAGCATCCAGCTGAAAAAAGCTTTGGTGGATATCGCTCAAGAAAATTTGATCATTGCCTACGAACCAATTTGGGCAATTGGCACTGGTGACACTTGTGAAGTAACAGAAGCAAATCGGATAATTGGCTTAATTCGCAGCGAGTTAACTAATCCGAATGTATCAATTCAATACGGTGGTTCAGTCAAACCGAATAATATTGATGAGATCATGGCTCAACCAGAAATTGATGGTGTTTTAGTGGGAGGAGCAAGTCTGGAACCTGCAAGTTTCGCTAGGATTATTAACCATCAGTAATTTCTTGTACTATTTACTAGCCTTCTCGTTCCCTGGCTCCGTCGGGAAATGCATAATGAGGCTCCGTCTCTTTTTGTCCAAAAGTGAGGCAAAGCCTCCTGTAAGGGCGTTACCAGGCTCAGCCTGGTAACAAGTAGTGTAAGTTTATGCCAAGCAATTTGATAATTCAAGAACGCTGTTTCGAGTGGGGACAGCGAACTTATCTGATGGGTATTTTGAATGTGACGCCTGATAGTTTTAGTGATGGCGGTGAGTTTAATACTACCTCTGCCGCTTTAGCACAGGCGCAAGCATTGGTAGCCGCTGGTGCTGACATTATAGATGTGGGTGGTCAATCGACTCGACCAGGGGCAAAACAAATAACACTTGCTGAGGAACTTGACCGAGTGTTATCGGTGTTACAAGCGCTACGACCAGAGATTGCAATACCGATTTCTGTAGATACAACCAGGGCATCTGTGGCAAAAGCAGCCGTGGAAGCTGGGGCAGATATGGTTAATGATATTTCTGGCGGCACGTTTGACTTAGAAATGTTGCCAACAGTTGCAAGTTTGGGTGTGCCGATTGTTTTAATGCATATCCGGGAAAACCCGCAGACAATGCAAAAAAAGACTAATTATCAAGATTTGCTAGGAGAAATTTATAGTTTTTTGGCAAGTCAAATTACGGCAGCAAATACTGCGGGCATTGACCAGGAGAAGATTATCATCGATCCTGGTATTGGCTTTGCTAAGAACTATGAGCAAAATTTAGAGATTTTTCGTCGGTTGCGATCGCTTAAACCACTTAACTGCCCTATCTTGGTAGGAGCATCGCGTAAAAGTTTCATTGGTCGCATTTTAAATCAACCAGATCCCAAAGCACGAGTTTGGGGAACGGCAGCAGCATGTTGTGCTGCTATTTTTAATGGCGCTGATATCCTCCGAGTTCACGATGTGCAAGAAATGCACGATGTGTCGCTGGTAGCAGATGCACTATTTCGTCAAAAAGCGCAGCATGACTGCTAAATATTACCATTTTCAGAGTTTTTGCCACGACCTTCTTGATTTACCGACTCAGCAATCAACTCCTGAAACATTTCAGTTGAGTTAGCTGGGTCTACAAAAACAATTTTGGCATTATTGCTCTCACCAAGTTTTTGGCTAGCATCTACGTAATCTTGAGCGACAAGATACCGCAGAATATCTTTACTTTCGGGATTGGAACGTAAGGCTTGAGAAATTATCTCCACTGATCTCATAGTTCCTTCTGCTTTCTTAATCGCGGCTTGTCTCTCCCCTTCTGCTTCTAAAATTACAGCGCGGCTTTTAATTTCAGCAGCCCTTTGCTCTTCCATTGACTTCCGCACGCTCTCAGGCGGTGTAATACTCTGAATATCTAACCGGAGAATCTCAACTCCCCAATCTGCCGTTATCTGATTCAACTGGTCTAGAATCGCTCTATCCATATCAGACCGGGAAATGTTGGTTTCCTCTACAGTGTTCTGGGCAATAATTTCCCGGAGTGTAGTTGCTGCTAACTGCGTCAGCGCCCCTTGGAGATCATCAATTGCATAAAAGCTTCTCTCAATATCTGTGATACGCCAATTTACGACAGCATCAACTTCCAAATAGATATTATCTCTGGTGATTACATTTTGAGGCTTGATGTCTAAAATTTGCTCTCGTTTGGTATCTTCCATCACAATCTGATCGACCAAGGGAACAATAAAGTTCAATCCAGACTTAAGTGTTCGATGATACCGCCCCAAGCGTTCGACTAGAGCTTCATTACCTTGATTAATCAGTTTTGCAGAACCTAAGGCATAACCTATAAGCGCTAAGACTATAGCAATGATTGGCTCCATATATGCTCCTGTTCAGCTTTTGGGAGAATTTAGTGTAAAGGACATGGTACTACCTTGTCTTACCTTTGACTTTAGTAACTTAAATGAGTTTAAAACAATACCCCCATTTTTAGAGGGTTAGTCATTAGTTACTAGTTATTAGTTATAAGTCATCAGTCAATGGTTGGTCATTCCCTTGACCCAAGGCTCCAAGTAATTATTGAAACAGTAGGTTACATATTTTTGCCATTAACTTACCTTGCAAGTGCTTATACCGTTTCTTTGTGAAGTTGCGCCAAACTCTCAAATTATCCCGGTATTCCTGAATATCGTTTTCAGGCGATCGCCAAAGTCAACACAGCTAATTTTGTAGAAAACTTGGTTGATGCGACTGTCTAGGCAGAAATGAAGAACTTAAATACGTTATTGGCGATCGCCGCCTTTGGGCTTACCTTGGCGGAAACATCACCTAGGCAGGTTGCGTTTTAATTGTATACCCCCGAAGCGAGTCACCAAGGGTTTGTTACCTTCACTCTAGCTTGAATCCATATTGTCAGAGGTTGCCCAAATCGCATAAATACTGAGAAGTGAGGGTCAAAGGTCTGCGCCGATGATTCCTCACTCCTGTAAAGGTGGGTTTAACCCGCTGATTTTTTGGCCAGGTAAATTATCCTGACTCCTTTTACTATTGCTCTAACAACTTTATCCGCTGCCACCAATGATTTAGGGGATAATAAATCACAGGTGCCCACAGACTACTGAGAATGGCAGAGGCAAGCGCAACACGCTGGTAATATGTCCAGATATCTGCAACTTTGCGTAGGCTTTGCCCGGCGTTGGCATTGCCCATTAAAGTTAATTGCAACCCAAAGATAGTTTCTGCTAAAAATGCCATACCAAAAGCAATTAAAGCAATAGAAATAAAATCTTCTTCCATAAAACGCTGTTTCTGAAGCAGACTAGTCAGAATTCCCACTATCGCTAGACTTACAGCATGAGTAGGATTAGGTGATGTCATTGCATCTTGAAGTAGCCCTAGAACTATACCTGCCAATGCTCCTGCAAAAACTGTGCGCTTTACACTCCAAGCTACTACCCAAATTAACAGCCAGTTGGGCCCAATTTCCAATAATTCCATACCTGGTAAGCGTGTTGGCAACAACAGTAAACATAGCAGTACAGATCCAATCGTCACTGTCCAATTTACTAGTTGACGCAGGCCGGGATGCCAACGAGAAAGGGGTTTGTTAGGGATTTTGGATTTTGCGAAAAGTCTTAGCCCTGGAAGCCGACGACTAGAACTTTCCAAGACGGACTCTGGCGATTTCGGCTTTTTTTGCCTGCTGTCACTAAATGAAGGTATCTTCATTGTTTTGAGAGATTTTCGAGAATCTAATTAGATTTTTGGACTGCTTGGTTTGCCGACGTTTGGTTTTCCAGATCTTGGTTTGTCGGCTTCGGATATAAAGTTACCCAATCTAGCGATCGTATCGGCGGAAAAAGTTCAACTTTTGCCACTGATGCTGGGAGTTTCTTTAAATCTAGGGACTTCACACGTCCTACCGCCAAACCGGCAGGAAACTTTTGACTATAAGTAGATGTGGAGATTAAATCTCCCACCTTGACATTTGGAACTTTTTCATAAAACTCCAGCACTGCTTCTGCTGAAGAATCTCCCCGTAAAACACCCTTAGCCGCTGTGCGGCTAATTGTGACACCCACTTGACTCTTGAGGTCAGTGATTAACAACACGCGGCTAGTATTGGGACTCACACTCTCTACCAAACCTACCAATCCACCATCAGCTTTAACAATGAAGCCTTCTTGAATTCCCACGTTCGAGCCACGATTTAACGTAACTTGTTGCCACCAGTGGTCAGCACTGCGTCCCACTACCCGCGCTGGAATTGGGCGCAATGCCAGTGGCTCTTTCTCAACGTAGCCCAATAAATCTTGTAACTTTTTATTTTGACTCTCCAGATCTACTATGCGGGTTTGCAACTCCAATAACCGCACATCCCTGAGACGTTCTTCTGAACTTGGCCCTGGCTGCAACATCTGCAATGGACGGGTAATCACTTGGTACATCTCAAGTAGCAGCGCACCTTGAGTTTGTCGTAGCATCCAAGCACTACCAACTAACAGAGATAACAGCCCGATTTGTAACCCTTTATAACCCCACCACCTACGTACAGTAACCATCTATACCTATTTGTATAACCTAAGGAGATATTGGATTCTATTTATATAGAACCCAAATAAAACCCAAATAGAACTCAATATCTAATATTTTTTGCTACATATTGCGAGAACGAGCGCTGAATACTCGTTCGTGCTGTTTGAAGTTTTCTAACACACGACCTGTTCCCAGCACAACGCAGCTTAAAGGATCGGCGGCAATATGTGTCACAATCCCTGTCTCATGGCTAATCAGGGTATCTATGCCTTTGAGCAAAGCACCACCACCAGCTAGCATAATACCCCTGTCAATAATGTCTGATGCCAATTCCGGAGGTGTGCGTTCCAGCGTTCGCTTCACAGCTTCTATAATTACTGATAGCGGTTCCAACATGCTTTCACGAATTTCTGGCCCCTTGATCGTTACAGTTCGCGGTAGACCAGAAAGCAGGTGTAAGCCTCGGACTTCCATGATTGCATCACCATCATCGCTAGTCGGATAGGCAGAGCCAATCCGAATCTTGATGTCCTCGGCAGTACGTTCACCAATCACTAAGTTATGAACTTTCTTCATATACTGAATGATTGATTCAGTCAGTTCATCCCCAGCAATGCGTACTGACTCACTGATTACTGTACCCTGGAGACTCAGCACCGCAACTTCTGTTGTGCCACCACCAATATCGATAATCATGTTGCCAGTCGGTTCGGCAACAGGTAGTCCCGCACCAATTGCCGCAGCGACTGGTTCATCGATTAAGTAAACTTCTCTAGCCCCAGCTTGAGCAGCTGCATCCATTACAGCTCGCCTTTCTACCCCTGTAACGCCACTGGGAATACCAATGACAATCCGGGGTAAAATCAAAGACCTACCCTCATTTACGCGTTGGATAAAACTTTTCAGCATTAACTCGGCTGTATCAAAGTCAGCAATTACGCCATCGCGCAAGGGTCGGAGGGCAATCACATTTCCAGGTGTCCGACCGAGCATTTTTTTGGCCTCTTCTCCTACTGCCAGTGCTACCTTTTCATTTACATCGATAGCAACTACAGAAGGCTCTTGGAGTACGATGCCTTTACCAGATACGTAGACAAGGGTGTTAGCGGTACCGAGGTCGATACCCATATCCCATGATGTGCGAAAGTTCCTGAAAAGACCCACGCGTATGTACGCTCCCTATTTGCGATACTTTTTACTACAACGGTAAGAGTGAATCGTGCTGGATTCTATTACCTTTTTTATCCTGAGTCTAGTCAACCAGACTATATTTGTATATGATTCCCGGCAATGTTTACTATGTCTCAGGCCTCTACTTTTTGATATTCTCGGGTTGAGTGAGTATATCCGTATACTTTTAGAGGTTTCCCTTAGTAGGTTGTATCATTTTTCATCTCCATCATATTGTTAACTGTTTAACACATTATTTTCAATAGTTTCACAATTCGCTATGATGGGAGTCTGAATTAATGAGTACGCCTGTACTGAAAGGTAACACCCATGAGCATCAATGTTGTCACCCTCATCGGTCGTGTAGGCAACGACCCAGATATTAAGTATTTTGAGTCTGGTAGTGTCAAGTGTAAACTGACACTAGCTGTAAATCGACGCACTAAGGAAGGGGAACATACTGACTGGTTTAATTTGGAACTATGGGGAAAAACGGCGGAGGTGGCGGGTAATTATGTACGTAAAGGCAGGCAAATTGCTGTCAAAGGTTCCTTGAAGTTTGACACATGGAGCGATCGCCAAACAGGAGCCAGCCGTTCTACACCAGTTATCCAAGTAGACCAACTCGATTTATTAGGTTCTAAGCGGGATGGTGAAGGCGGTACAGCAGATATGTCTCCAGAACATTTCTAAAAATTAAGTCAAAAGTCAATAGTCAAGAGTCCAAAAGTTTTTGACTATTGAACGCTAGTCGCTCATGGGGGACTCGGGGCCCCCACTCCGTGGGGATTGGGGGAGAACCCCCAAGACCGCGCTAGCTCCCCTTGACCCTTGACTATTGACTAATAACTAATTTGCAACGTCACTGATGCTTCTACTTGTTGTTCACCACCAATTACAGGGGTGGAAGCATCGGCATTGGATACCTTAGTAGCCTCCGCACGATACAAAATAGGTGGTGGAGGCGCACTCGCATTATTAACTTGAATGTTTACCACTTCTTTAGGCTTGAAACCGAGGGTACTGAAAACAGCATCAGCTTGCTGTTGAGCGTCTTGAGTAGCTTCTTTGAGTGCTTGTTTTTGGGCACTAGCGATCGCCTCATCATTAGCGACAAAACTAATACCGTTAATTTGTGTCGCACCTGCTTTGACTGCGGCATCCAATAACGTACCTGCCTTTTCAGTAGGAATACGAAAACTCACAGTGTTATTGGCAGCATAGCCCGTAATCCGCTGCACATTATTGCTGTAACTATAAACTGGGTTGAGCCGGATACCAGTAGTTTCTAATTTTTCTATATTTTGACTCTTCAGCAACGCTACCACAGCTGATGACCTACGGGCTGCCTCTTGCTGTACCTCCTGTGCAGTTTTACCCTGAATTTCTACTCCTAAACTGACTTGCGACAAAGTTGTAGGAATTGTTTCCACTCCACGACCACTGACAGTAAGGGTTCGCCACAATTTTTCTTTTTCTTGTGCCAAAGCAGGCAAAGTAAAAGTTACACATACTAGCAAAGCTAAAGTCGGTGTTTTCCACAGATTCCCAGATTGAAAATGAGAACCGAACAAAGCGGCTCTATGCATCAGATTTGCACTCCTCGGAAAAGTATATATAGATGCTTCAACAGTGCTGAGTAAAATTAAGCTTATGAGTATTCATAGTCTCTTTACTTTCACTCATGACTCAGCACTTTTTGTATGTTCTTACTTTGACACTGCCATAGTCAAAAGCTGAAATGGTTACATTTTTGGAAACTAAAAAAATTACACCAACCCATTTGGATATTTGTGATGGCGTATTGGCTGCTGAAAACTGAACCACAAGACTATTCCTACTTCGATTTGGAACGAGATGGTAGTACAGTTTGGGATGGAGTCAATAATGCTTTAGCGCTCAAACATCTATGTACGATGCTCCTTGGCGACTTGGCGTTGATTTATCACACAGGCAAAGAACGGCAAGTCATGGGTGTAGCAGAGATAGTTAGTCAACCTTATGCCGATCCAGCACTCAATGATAGCAAACGTGTAGTTGTAGATGTGCGGGCAGTGGGAAGAGTCAATCAACCTGTCACCCTAACCCAAATCAAGCAGGATAGTAAATTCACAAACTTTGACTTGCTGCGACTTCCTAGACTGTCTGTAGTCCCGGTATCAGAGTTTTATTGGCAATACCTAATTGAGTTGACAGGTGGCACAAAATAATTGACGGTTGCTATCAGCAGCGCATTTATAAAATAACTAATTTTCACAAACGCGTAAAAATAAGGAGAAGGATTTTCACAGAACCAATGCATTTGTTAGATCCAATCAACTTCTCTTTTCCTCTGCTGGCAAGCGCGACAAAAGCAGCAGACAGTTCAATGGTAGTAGCAGCGGTGCTACTCAGTTTAGTGGTAATTTACCTTGCTAGCAAAGTTGGTGGGGAGTTATCAAACCTACTTGGTTTGCCGCCTGTCTTAGGCGAACTCGTCGGTGGTGTGGTAGTCGGCATCTCTGTTTTACATCTTTTGGTGTTTCCAGAAGGCGGGGCAGACAGTTCTAGTTCTTTGATCATGACCTTCCTCCAAACCACCGCTGGTTTAAGTCCTGAAGCCACTCCCGAAGTATTTGCGGCTCAGTCGGAGGTCGTTTCTGTTTTGGCAGAATTGGGTGTGATCATCCTGCTATTTGAAATCGGTTTGGAGTCAAACCTCAAAGACCTAATGGCAGTCGGTGCCCAAGCTGTCGTCGTGGCAGTAGTGGGGGTAGTAGTGCCCTTTACCGCTGGTACTGTGGGACTGATGACTTTGTTTGGTATCGACGCTGTACCCGCAATTTTTGCTGGGGCAGCTTTGACTGCTACTAGTATTGGTATTACTTCCAAAGTACTGTCAGAACTAGGACGGCTCAATTCTAAAGAAGGGCAGATTATTCTCGGTGCTGCTGTGATTGATGATGTATTGGGAATCATCGTCCTTGCAGTGGTTGCTAGTTTGGCTAAAGATGGTGTGGTAGATGTGGGCAAAGTCATTTATCTGATTATCAGCGCCAGCGGTTTCCTTCTCGGAGCAATCTTGCTAGGCAATGTTTTCAATAAGAGCTTTGTGGCGATCGCTAATAAACTTAAGACACGCGGCGAGCTAGTAATACCGGCATTCATCTTCGCTTTTGTCATGTCATACTTTGCCGCCATTATCCAGTTAGAAGCAATTCTGGGAGCTTTTGCAGCTGGCTTAGTCTTAGAGGAAACTGATAAGCGCAAAGAACTGCAAAAGCAAGTCATTCCCATTGCCGATATGCTAGTGCCAATTTTCTTTGTGGCAGTTGGAGCAAAAACTGATTTGGGAGTGTTAAACCCAGCGATTCCCAGTAATCGGGAAGGTCTAATTATGGCAACTTTCCTGATCACAGTAGCCATCTTGGGTAAAGTGATCACAGGCTTAAGCGTGTTTGGTCAACCGCAAATCAACCGTTTAGCGATTGGTGTGGGCATGATTCCCAGGGGCGAGGTCGGTTTGGTGTTTGCTGGTGTTGGCGCTGCCAGTGGTGCTCTCTCGAAACCACTAGGGGCGGCAATTATCATGATGGTTATCTTGACAACCTTTTTAGCCCCTCCTTTGTTACGATTTGTATTCCCAGAACCACAGACTGCGGCTACAGATCCAGAGCAACTGATTTTAGATGGTTCCTCTGGGACATCGTTGGTAATTGAGCCACCTCAGTCGATGGTGCCAAACGATGGTGGAAGTTTGGAAGCAGCCCCGGATTCTCAAAAGAGTTAATCAAGATCCTGGGTAAATCATTACTGAGTTCTGAGTGATTCCCGCTCAGAACTCAGGATTTAGAATTCAGGACTCAGTAATCCTAAGGGTTTTGGGGATTTTCCTGTTCTCAGTGGAAACTTCTCTGCCGAAATCTCCGTCCCGTGAAATTGTCGTTTGTTTCTAATTCTTACCAGCATTCGGAATGTTATCTATTTTTCATCTCACTTTAATTCTCAGTTCTAATCTGAATATTTTTCAAGTAATTAGGGAGCAAATTCCATAAATCTTGCTAGATCATCTGACAGTAATGGGAATTATCTACTCAGTACCTTGATTGCAGCAATCAAACATCAATTTCTGGCTAAGTCAAGTGTTGCTGAGGAGAATTGACTGAGCCGAGTTAATTTTGGCTATCTCTTTGTGATCATCTGATGCTTTGCTGGTCGAACTTTTATGCGCTAAGGGCATGGCAAAATCACAGAGGCAGACTGAAACTTACGCCATTAAGCGTGTATTGAATATCAGCGCAAAACTCAAGTAAAGCATCAAAGCTCAAATTTGAGCGGTGAGAGTGTGAGGATTTGCCAATATATTGACGGCTGCCATGAATGCGAATCAGGAGAAAATACTGTGAAACTACACTGGTTACTACCCAGTACTATTGGAACTATCTTCATGCTCTCGTCACCGGCAATGGCTGCGAGACTTAACTCTTGGCGTTTTGATGCCAACCAAAACCGACTGGAAATCAACACTTTCGGGGCTGTTCAACCGAAAGCACAATTAGTCTTCAACCCCACGCGTCTGGTAATTGATTTGCCAGAAACCACATTTGGGCGTCCGCAGTTAACGCAACTTGTAGGCGGTGCAATTCGCTCTATCCGTGTCGGGCAGTTTGACCAACAAACGACGCGTATAGTCGTTGAACTGACTCCTGGTTATACTCTAGACCCTAAGCAAGTGCAATTTATTGGCACAACAGCTAGTCGTTGGACAGTGCAATTACCTAAGCCAGTAGTCGATAAAGTAGTATCCGCTCCCAGAAATATTTATAGTGCAGTAACTGTAGACCCCCAGACAAAACCTGATTTCTCAAGGGTTGCTAATGCCACACAACGAGTGACACAAATTGAGAATTTACAAGTAACAGGCGATGGATTTTTCATCCGCACTAGTGGTGGCAATCCTCAGCTTCAGGTAAATCGTAGCAGCGATCGCACCGCTATTTTTATGGACATCTCTGGCGCAACTTTATCAACATCTCTGGCGCAGCGTGATGATCTGTCCATTAATCGGCATGGTGTTAGTAGTGTCGAATTCAGCCAGTTGCAAAAAAGACCACCTGGTGTCCGCATGACATTACGGGTAGACAAAAATAGCCCTGACTGGCAAGTAACGAAGAGCAGCACTGGTGGTTTGGTAGTTCTGCCTGGTCGTGTTGTTAGATTGCCTAGAAATAATAATTTAAACAACCCACAGGATAATCAGCCAAAACCCTTTCCATTACCCCGTACACCACTTGCTACCAACTCGCCAGCAATCATTCAATCTGTGCAACTGGCTGATAATGGTACACAGCTGCTGATTAGATCTGACCAAACTTTATCTGCTAGAGGAAATTGGGATAGAACCTCTGGTTTATTTCGCATCACGATTAGCAATGCCAACCTAGCTCCCAGAGTCACAGGTCCTGTTTTTAATGCTAATAGCCCCATATTACGGGTACGGCTACAACCACAACAACCTAATACTGTAGTTGTCTTGGTTCAACCAGCAGCGGGAGTGCAAATTGGGGAACTTAACAGGGTCACTGACCAGCTTTTGGCTCTACAACTACAAGGCTCTCGTCGAGCCATTACACGCTCCGGAACCCTTCCTTTACCCCCTCTACCACCGCCAAATCGGATACCATTCCCAGACCCAAATAATCCCAATCCTCAGCCCATATTACAGCCAGCAACGCGCCCCATTCCTAGAGGAAAAGTGGTAGTGATCATTGACCCCGGTCATGGCGGCAAGGACCCTGGAGCAGTTGGCATTGGGGGAGTACGCGAAAAGGATGTCATCTTGCCTATCGGTAGAAGAATAGCAGCAATTTTGCAGCAAAATGGTGTGCAAGCAGTATTAACGCGGAATTCTGACTTTTTCGTTAGCCTTCAGGGACGAGTAGCCTTGGCGGAGCGAGCTAATGCTGATGTGTTTGTCAGTATCCATGCTAATGCAATAGGACCGGGTCGTTCGGATGTCAGTGGCTTGGAAACGTATTATTACGACAGTGGTTTGGGTTTGGCTCGTATTGTCCACAACAGCATTCGCCAAAGTCTCAGTGTCAGAGACAGAGGAGTGCGCCGAGCCAGATTTTATGTCCTCAGAAAAAGTTCTATGCCGTCTATTCTAGTAGAAACAGGCTATTTGACTGGCCGGGAGGATATCGTTAAGCTAAGAACCTCAGCTTATCAAAATCAAATGGCTGAGGCGATCGCTCGCGGTATCCTCCAATACCTAAAGAGAAGATAAGTAATTTAGTCTAGAGCCTTGAGTAAATACATTTAAATGACTCGCCTTTTTATACAACTTAATAGCTTAGTCGTCATGATGTTAAAAATATTGCTGGTATCGAGAAAAAATTCTCAGCACCTTAACTCATGAAAATCTCAAAGCCCCAGATCCTTTCGGCTATTCATCTCTATCAGCAGTTATAATTGGTGACTTCCTTCGCTCAGACTTGCTTTCTGTAACATGCGACACATCTAACCGTAATTTTTTTTCTAAACATTAATTTAGAGTGCTTGTCACCAGTTGACAGCAATTGGAATTTTTGTATTGTTGTATTTATTATCAACGACAGAGCAAATCAACACCAATTTCTAACTTATATCAGTGTGGTTAATTAGAATTGTCTGAGTATAGTTAATTCTTTTTTTTAGTGTAATTTGATGCTTTGCTGGTTGAACTTTTATGCGTTAACGGCATGGCAAAATCATCAGAACGTGCTAAAATCCTACGCCATTAAGTGTGTATTGAGATCAGCGCAAAACTCAACTAAAGCATCAAAGCTCAAGTTTGAGCGGTGAGAGTGTGAGGATTTGCCAATATATTGACGGCTGCCATGAATGCGAATCAGGAGAAAATACTGTGAAACTACACTGGTTACTACCCAGTACTATTGGAACTATCTTCATGCTCTCGTCACCGGCAATGGCTGCGAGACTTAACTCTTGGCGTTTTGATGCCAACCAAAACCGACTGGAAATCAACACTTTCGGGGCTGTTCAACCGAAAGCACAATTAGTCTTCAACCCCACGCGTCTGGTAATTGATTTGCCAGAAACCACATTTGGGCGTCCGCAGTTAACGCAACTTGTAGGCGGTGCAATTCGCTCTATCCGTGTCGGACAGTTTGACCAACAAACGACGCGTATAGTCGTTGAACTCACTCCTGGTTATACTCTAGACCCCAAGCAAGTGCAATTTATTGGCACAACAGCTAGTCGTTGGACAGTGCAATTACCCGTACCAAAAGCAGAGGAAGTAGTTTCGTCAACGGATATTGGGAGTCAGCCAAGAGAAGTTCCAGCGACAGCAGCTCCCCCAAAGATATCCACGCCAGTGTTCTCCCCAAGAAATATTTACAATGTAGTCAGAACAGGTTCTGTTAACCCACCTAACAAGGGAACAGATCCCAACACTATAGCAGCAGGGGTGACTCAAATTGAGAACGTGCGAGTCACAGGCGATGGTTTTTTTATCCGCACCAGTGGTGGTAATCCTCAAATTCAGGTAACTCGCAGCGATGATCAAAAAGCAATTAACATCGACATTGCTGGCGCAACTTTATCACCAAGTTTGGAGCAAGGGGATGTGTCGATTAATCGCTATGGTGTCAGCCGTATTCAATTCACCCAACGGCAAACAAGACCACCTGTTGTTCGCATGACGTTGCAGGTGGACGAAAATAGTCCCAATTGGCGGGCAAGTAATAGCAGTGTTGGTGGTTTTGTGGTTCTGCCCAGTCGTAGTATTTCTCAATTGCCTAGAGGTAATAGTCCACGCTCCATACCACCTGCTACCAACTCAGCTGCTACCATTCAGTCCGTGGAACTGGCTGGTAATGGGACGCAGCTGCTGATTAGAGCAGATCAAACTTTATCTGCCACGGGAGGCTGGGACAGAACCTCTGGTCTGTTTCGCATCACTATTACTAATGCTAACTTAGCCTCCAGAGTCACAGGTCCTGCTTTTAATGCTAATAGCCCTATCCTCCGGGTACGGCTACAACCACAAGAACCCAATAGTGTAGTTGTCTTGGTTCAACCCGCAGCCGGAGTGCAAATTGGAGAACTTAACCAAGTCGGCGACCAGCTTTTAGCTCTACAATTACAACGCTTTCGTAGCGTAACACCCCCCATTGCTTTACCTCCTCTACCATCGCCAAACCAGGAACCATTCCCAGTTCCTACAGATAATCCTCAGCCTATATCTCAACCACAGCCGCGCCCCTCAGTTCCTAGAGGAAAATTGTTAGTAGTCATTGACCCAGGACATGGCGGTAAAGACTCTGGAGCTCCTGGTCTGGGCGGACTACTAGAAAAGGATGTAGTCCTGCCGATTGGCAGAAGAGTAGCAGCAATTTTAGAGCAAAATGGCGTGCAAGCGGTACTAACACGGGATGCTGACTTTTTTGTAGAACTTAAAGGACGGGTAGACATCGCCGAGCGAGTTAATGCGACTTTGTTTGTCAGCGTTCATGCTAATTCAGTTGATGGTCGTCCTGATGTAAATGGATTAGAAGTGTATTATTACGACAGTGGTTACGCTTTAGCTGAAGTAGTTCGCAATTCCATTCTCCAGAATATTGGTACCCTCAAAGACAGAGGAACACGCAAAGCCAGATTCTACGTTCTCAGAAAAAGCTCCATGCCTTCGATTTTAGTGGAAACAGGTTATATGTCTGGTCGGGAGGATAATCCCAGATTAGGAACAGCAGAGTATCAAAATCGCATGGCTGAGGCGATCGCTCGTGGCATTCTCAAATACTTACAGCAAAGGTAAAATGTAGTACAAATTACTAATTTTTAAAGAGGTGGTATTTAGACTTCTTTTACGTGCAGGATTTAGTGGTTAATTGGCGAATTATCTGCTAAGTTCTGTAGTTTAAATCCAAAAACCTAAATTAACATCTGCCTGTGTATTCATCTTCCATTTTTGAAGGGAATCTTTGCGATTTTTCTGATCAAGAACCCCAACGTGCCCCAATTGGCATTTTTGATAGTGGTGTTGGCGGTCTGACAGTACTGCGACAACTATATCGGCAACTCCCCAATGAATCAATTGTTTACTTTGGGGATACAGCTCGACTTCCTTATGGTATTCGTTCACAAGCAGAAATTTTACAGTTTGCGCGTGAAATCCTCACCTGGCTGCAACAACAGCGGGTAAAAATGGTGATTATGGCTTGTAACACTAGTTCTGCCCTGGCACTAGAAACCGTGCGTCAGGAATTTAACATACCCATTATGGGAGTGATCCTACCAGGGGCGAGGGCAGCAGTGCAACAAGGAAAGCGTATTGGTGTGATTGCGACTCCAGCTACTGCCAAGAGTAATGCTTATCGGCAAGCTATTCTCGAAATTGATCCTAATGTGCAAGTCTGGCAAGTCGGCTGTCCAGAATTTGTGCCCTTGATTGAGCAAAACCGCATTCACGACCCCTACACTATTGAAGTAGCGCGAGCTTATCTAGAGCCTTTACTACAACAGAAAATTGACACTTTAGTCCACGGCTGTACTCATTATCCCCATCTGGCACCAGTATTGCGATCGCTCCTCCCCTCTCAAGTAAAGCTGGTTGACCCAGCTGTTCATGTTGTGACAGCGTGTGCCCAAGAATTAGACTTACTAGGCTTAAAAAATGCCTATCCACCACTGCCAACTCGCTTCGCCGTCAGCGGTTGTCCACAACAGTTTGCCCAGTCTGGAGTCCAATGGCTAGGATATACACCAATGGTTGAACAGGTATGCTTTATAGATACCGCAGTTTCCCCACTCCAACAAGACCATGTTGGATAATTAGTTGTTTAGTCAATAGTCTAGAGTCAATATTTTGACCCTTGACTATTGACTATTGACTGCTTCAGTCATCGTTGTCCTTACCGTTCTCTGATGTTTATGCTGATCTTCGGCAGATAATGGGATACTTGTAGGAACAGTTTTTCTACCCGTTCGCTTTGCCAATGCTAATAATAGGTATACTGTGAACAAATATCCAGCCGCTAAAATAAAAATCATCATAGGCATACTTCCGTAAATCATTGTTCTACCAGCACCTTTCCCAAACGAGTATGAAATTCTATAAGATTGCTAAAATTTCGCCAACCAAGTGTATTCTTGATGGCTGCAATCTGCTATATCAACCTGTCCCGTAGATATTTAATTCTCTTCGGTCAACGGATTTATTGAATTTAATTTTTCGCAGACCATAGATCCCACAACAGTTATGAATTGCCAAATAGCAATTTATAACTGCACTCTTCAGCAGTCTAGCTGGTCTGCATTATTTTGTACGCACTCCTATGCACTAGCAAAGCTTGCGCTCAACGTGCGTTGAAGACGTGTAGTGTAAGGCAGGACTCAGAAGGGTTTTCAAATGCCAGTCGCTTATGGGGGAAACCCACAAGACAGCGCTGGCTCCTCCGTAGGCTACTACGTCAGCGTAGCGATAGCGAGTACTCAAGCGTCACCTAAAAGGCTTTCTATGAGGACATCGCATAGCTTCAACCTAGAAGTTTCGTATACAGTAGTTACGATCAAAGGAATTATTCCCTTGATTTAACCAACAACAATTTATTTTAGACTCACAATACCAACTAGGTAATATCATCTTTAAGTGATTTACCTTTGGAGAGTGAATATCTTAAAAATTTAAAATTCCTATATTTTAGCGTAACACAATGACCCTGACTTTTAAGCCAACTTGTTTGCTAAATTTCAAATTTTTTTAGACAGCTAAATGTTCGGTTTCGAGAAATTAGTTTTATCCCATTTGGAATAATTTAAGTCCGCATTTATTTTGTCACTAAGCAATATTACTACATTTAGCGTTATATCGCTGGCGTAAAACGTACAAATTGGGGAAAACAGATGACGCATTTTTAAGCGAACTACCTCCCCGTATACTAAAAACTCATATTCAGGAGCAATTCAACACCTAATTTTTGCAGAAAATCGAGCATAATTACTCATTGACGTACAGAAAAAATATTGCATAAAAAATATATATTTAGGAAGATTGCCAAAAACCTATCAAAAGTGCATATTACTACTCAAGTAGTAATGCTTACAAGCATTAATTTCAAAGTTGATGAGTGTGAGAAAGTAAAGCCTAAAGCGGAGAAATGCACACAAAAGGTTCTTGCTGCCAGTAACAAACATTCTCACCGCTCTCAAAAGTCTTTGAAGGGTAATAACTCTAGGATTACCTGATGAAAACTTTGCGCTGGCACAGGCTTATCTTAAAATGAGTATAGGATATGTAAACTTTCGTAACCTAAGCCAGAGTCCGCCCATTCATGACCCCAGCCACCTCCCTGTTTACCCCTGTGGAAGCAGACTTGCGAATACTAGCAGATAACCTAAAACAGCTAGTTGGAAATCGCCACCCCATCCTCTGTGCAGCAGCCGAACACTTATTCGGGGCTGGAGGGAAACGCATCAGACCAGCAATTGTCTTGCTGGTATCGCGGGCGATCATGTTAGAACAAGACATTACACCTCGTCATCGACGCCTAGCAGAAATTACGGAAATGATTCACACAGCTAGCTTGGTACACGACGATGTGGTGGACGAGTCAAATATACGACGTGGTGTTCCTACTATTCATAGTTTAGTTGGGAACCGGATTGCCATACTAGCAGGAGATTTTCTCTTCGCTCAATCATCTTGGTATTTGGCAAATTTGGACAATCTGGAGGTGGTGAAACTACTTTCGGAAGTGATTATGGATCTGGCATCTGGGGAAATCCAGCAGGGATTGAGCCGCTTTGATACTGATATCTCGATTGAGTCTTACCTTGAAAAGAGCTATTACAAAACCGCTTCGTTAATTGCCAACAGTTCTAAAGCAGCTGGGTTACTAGGCGAAGTTTCTCCAGAAATAGCCGATCATTTGTATAATTACGGACGTCATCTTGGTCTAGCTTTTCAAATTGTGGATGATATTTTAGATTTCACTAGTACAACAGATACATTGGGTAAACCAGTGGGATCTGATCTCAAAAGTGGTCATTTGACTGCACCAGTTTTATTTGCTTTAGAGGAAAAACCGTACTTGGAAGCGCTGATTGAACGAGAGTTTGCCCAAGAAGGTGATTTAGAGCAAGCGCTGGATCTGATTCAAGATAGTCAAGGTATACAGCGATCGCGGGAATTAGCTGCTCACCATGCTAAGTTAGCGATTGAGCATCTTGCGGCTCTCCCCCCATCAGAATCCCACCAGGCCTTGGTTAACATAGCTGAATATAATTTGAGTCGGCTCTATTAGGGGCTGGGGACTGGGGATTAGGAAAGAGTTTTCCCAGTACCCAATCGCCAGTCCCCAGTCACCACTTCAAGCGATATCAGGGGGTATTCTTCTCTGTGATTTATTTTGTTGCAGTTTTTGTTGAACGAGGTTTTGCAGCTCAGTTCGTGGTACTTCGATGACATTGGTGGTAGTACCGGGAGTTTCAAAAAAAACTATGCTATCTACGGGTTCTAATGCCACCAGTTGGAACAAAATATTAATGACAGGAACGGCTGTAGCTATTAGTTGAGGGTCAAGCCCAGCAGATGAGATTAGGGAGACATCTTGTAAGGTAGGAAAAGCATAAATCACGCGCTTTTCCAATTTTGGATTTGCACGGTTGCTCAATGTAGTTAGAACCCAATCTTCCTTCAAGCCTTGAAGAATATAGTACCGGGGGTGGCGTAACTTTTGAGCGATCGCGCTAAGTGCAGGGGCGATTGCTGCGACAAGTTGTGGTGTCACACCATCATGGGGTGCATTGTCAATCAGCAACTGAATTTGTGCTTCTAAATCCATAATGACTTGTAAACGGCTCCTGGGTAATGGCTATAACATTTATTGAAGTGTGAATAATTCAAGCAGAATTGGGAAGAATAAATAAAGCCAAATCCTCATCGCAGGATGGCCTGCGTTTAGCTTATACGCAAAACACACAAAGCCAATACCCACGGTCATACAGGTTGTATTTAAGTATGTTAGGGCCTTTAAAAAACCGAGACTATGAATTCAGCCGCAACAGCAACTATTCTGGGAGAAAATTCTATCGGCGTGGAGGTGACATTTCAACTCCTATTTAAGGAGCTTCAGCAATCAACCAAAGCTTCGGAACAGAATTGCCACGATGTGGCGACACGAATTACCACCGAAGTTTACCGGATTTGCAGTGAGAGCAAACGTATCCAAGCTTCTGGTGCTGTAGAAAGTTCGGCAATGTCCCTAGCCCGACATCGGCTGCAACAGTGTCTCAGATACTATCTGTTGGGTTCAAATCGAGGCAGGGTTGAATTACACAGTACTTTGAGTGCAATTATCTATCGCTACATTAATCCGCCTCAGAGACAATTGAGCTATCAAGGGCGGCTAACTATAATAGAAGATTTTCTACAAAGTTTTTATCTGGAGGCATTAAACGCTTTTCGGCGGGAGAACCAACTCAGTACCACCTATCGTCCACAGACACTGCTGGAATTGGCAGAGTATATGGCATTTACTGAGCGCTATGGCAAGCGACGCATTCCTTTACCAGGGCGTCAGCAGCAGCTCATTATCCTGCGGGCGCAAACTTTCTCCCAACAGCAACCCCCAGAAACCAGCGTAGACATAGAGCAAGCCGCAGAAGGTAGCAGCAACGAAGCCGATGGTTCTTGGGAAGAACCAGCAGTGCAGCAATTGCGCTCAACGATGGCGACGCAACCTGAACCCGAACCAGAAGAAGACACGTTGCGTTCCGTGGTGATTACAGAATTAATGGATTATCTAGAACAACGGCAACAATCTGACTGTGCTGATTACTTTTCCCTTCGTCTCCAGGATCTATCAGCACAGGAAATTGAGTCGATTTTGGGTTTAACCCCTCGTCAGAGGGATTATTTACAACAGCGCTTCAAGTATCATTTGATCCGGTTTGCCTTGTTGCATCGCTGGGAATTAGTTCACGAGTGGTTAGAAGCTTCTTTGCACACAAATCTAGGTTTAACCCCCCAGCAATGGCAAGTGTATACAGAGCAGTTGGACGATAAACAGCGGTCTTTACTAGAGTTGAAGCAACAAGGGCAACCCGACGAAAAAATTGCAAAAACTTTGGGGCTGTCAATGGCACAACTTCAAAAACGGTGGTTTAAAATTCTTGAACAAGCTTGGGAAATTCGTAACTCATTAGTGTCCGGATCAGGTGCATCTACTCATGAATAGTGACTCAGAATCCTTACAACACCAGTTTCTCGATTGGTTATTGACAGATAATGTCAAAACCTGTGAGCACTCGGTAGAATGTGAGGAAATTGACGGGGTGGAGAACTTTTTCAACGAAGCTGCTACTTCAAAAAGTAGCCAGCAACAATTGGGAGGGACAACACCCCAAACCTTTCAACTGGGAGAAATTCCTACTGTGCAAGAACGTTTCCAAGCCGTCCTTAAGCGTCGGTTACAAATCCAAATTCAAGACCAACCACCGTTGTTTCCTTGGGAAACACAATTAACAGACTATCCCGATTTTGCTGACGAACCATCGATCGCACTAGTGCCTAGCTGGGGATGGATGGCACAGCAGTCAAAGCTGAACCTGCCAATTCCCTTACCAGAGAGAGTTTTCCGGCAATTGCTAGAACAGTGTCAAGCTTTGCTCACGTCTTCAGTACCGTTGGGAGCAAAATTAGTTCAGGTGGTGGAGAGCTTTTTCCCTGACGAATCCCAGACACTTAACGACATAGCTGGATTGGTGTTAAGAAGCACCTATCGGTCTGTGGATGCCCTGGAGACGATGCCCGATATTCAGAGCGATTACTCGGATTTACGACCACGTCAACAGATGGCACTGTCGCTGCTAGCGGCTAAACAACTGCTAGAGAATCTGACTCTAACACTGTCATCAACTACTCCGGTGGTAGAAAGACAATGGCTAACAAGTGCCGGTACTCTTAACATCAAGGTAGAATGCCAATCTGTCGGTAAGCTGACAAAGTTGCTTGTTCAAGCTGAGTTACCAGCGAAAGGGATTGTGACGCTTCAGGGCAATGGTACCCTAGCAACGGCACAGTCTTCTATTCCGGAAATCCTAAGTGTAGAATTATACTGTAGGCAACTTAGCCAGATTTATAGCCTGGAAGTTGAGTTCCCAGAAATAGACCAACAGCCACTGTTGTTTGTGATTAGTTACATGTGATCTAGCTGAAATTGCCAGCGCTAGCACTCTACGTTAATCAACGCCGATATAAAGATGATTTTCCTGGTTTTGAAGTTTATCCTATTTTTCAATATGCGGTCATTAGGGGTTTAGCAAAAGCGGCTCTCAGAAGGACACTTACATAAAACGGGCAGGTCACCATAGATACCTGAAGAGTCTCTAAAGAAAGGGTAAGAAAGCTTTCTCAAAGGGAGTAGCTTAAGGTAAGGGACCACGCAGGTTCCAAGGATTGTGTCCGCGTAGCATCTACATCATCGCTTTGCTTAGACTTGAAATGTTTAACTTATCCAGGATAAATCGGTTTTGGCGTCTCCCTGTAGGTAATTTCTGGCAACGAAATACGCAGGGGTCGCCTTTAATAGAAGTGGAAGATTCAATTTCCTTACGGGTGCTGGTGCTAGCGCTGGTTATTTTAGGAATTGTGGCAACGGATATTGCTGCTGAGACTACATTTAGTATTTGGGCATTACCGCTGAGTGTAGTGGGTGCGATTTGGAGTTATTACCGTCGGCATGATGCCAATGTTCTAGTCAAGTTCTGCATCGCTATAGGAATGTTAGTAGCACTAGGCGCTTTCTTTGGGCGGTTAGTGGGGGAGTTGAATGATACACGGCTGAGTTTGGCAGAGTTATTAATTCAACTCCAGGTGTTGCACAGCTTTGATACGCCCCGCCGCAAGAACTTGGGCTATTCAATTGTCATAGCGCTGATTTTAATAGGTGTAGCTGCAACGCTGAGTCAGACCTTAGCATTTGCACCTGTGCTCCTATTATTTTTAGCGATCGCCTTACCAACTTTAGTGTTAGATTACCGCTCACGCCTGGGCTTGCAGCAATTAAAAACAAAAAAGGAAAACTTCCAAAAGGGAAAAACTTCAAGTTTTAATTTTAAATTTTTAATTTTAAATTTTTTGATAATTGTCGGCTTAGGACTGGCAATTTTTGCTGTTTTACCCCGGTTTCCTGGCTATCAGTTACGGACATTTCCTGTAAGTTCTCCTATCCAGGTAAAAGGAAGTTTTACAGGGCGTAGCATTATCAATCCTGGTTATGTCCGCCAAGGTAATGGTAAGAAGGGGGGTAGTAGTGGTACGGGGCAAAACCAAACCGGCCAACCTGGAAAAGTAGATAAAAGCTTTTATTACGGTTTTAATAGCCAAATTAACCAAAACCTGCGGGGCGAGATGACACCTAAGATAGTAATGCGGGTGCGATCGCAAGCTGAGGGTTTTTGGCGAGTGCTGGCATTTGACCGTTATACAGGTAAAGGATGGGAAGTTTCTCGTAATGAAGATATAAAGACCATCAAGCGATCGCCTTGGTCTTACCAAATTTTTCTTTCCCCACCTTGGCTCACAGGTAAAACTAAAGAAGTAGTGCAAACTTATACATTAGTATCAGATTTGCCTAACCTGATTCCAGCGATGGCTTATCCCAAGGAAATTTACTTTCCCACACCAATCATTGCTGTTGATAAAGAAGACGGGTTGCGATCGCCTGTGGAATTATCAGAAGACTTGACATACACAGTAATATCGGAAGTACCATACCGCGATCGCACTTTGTTAGGACAAGCTCCTACGAACTATCCGCAACATATTAAAAAGTATTATCTGCCAATCCCTCCCGAAATTGCCGAAAAAGTCCGACAACGCACTGAAGAAATATTCGCAAACTACAATCGGGAACGGGTGGCAAAGTCTTTTAAAACCCTGGATTCACCCTATGAAAAGGCTCTCTACTTAGCTCAGTACCTGAAGCAAAACTACTCTGTTCCACAAAATCCATTAGAATTGCCTTATTTGGGTGAAAAAGAAGATTTAGTAGAAGCTTTTTTGTTCAAGCATAAAGGAGGTTATCCCGACCACTTCTCAACCGTTCTCACAGTAATGCTGCGTTCCATTGGCATTCCAGCACGGTTAGTTGCAGGGTTTAGTGCAGGAGAGTTTAATCAATTCACGGGGATGTATGTTGTCCGTAACACTGACGCCTACGCGATGACGGAGGTATATTTCCCCAAATATGGCTGGTTTGCTTTTGACCCAATTCCCAATCATCCCCTGATTCCCCCATCAATTGAGGATACTCAGACTTTTAGCGTCCTACGCCAGTTGTGGCACTGGGTTGCAGGGTGGTTACCCTCGCCGGTAACAGGTTTATTGAATAATGTATTTGGGATAATATTTAGCTGGGTGAGTAGGGCGATCGCTTGGTTTTTCGCTTTATTTTATCAAGGTTGGTTGGGTGTATTGACTGGTTTAATCTTAACGACTACAGCGGCTTTCTTAGGTTGGCTGGGTTGGGGTCAGTGGCGAGAATGGCGCAACCGCCGATGGTTGAATAAATTGCCAGCAATGGAAAGCCTTTATCAACAAATGCTGCAATGGGCAGCCGAAAAAGGTTTGGGTAAGCATCCAGCACAAACACCCCTTGAGTATGCCAGAGGAGCGTACCAGCATCATGCTCCAGCAACTGCTGAGGTAATCGATGAAATTTGTCAAGCTTATGTTATCTGGCGTTATGGTGGTCATACTCCTAACTTGAAGCGATTGCGACAAAGATGGCAAGAACTGAAAAAGGACTTTAAATCAATAAAACTCATTACAAACATGGAATAATGCATATTTGACAAAAGTATTAGCTAAACAAAAATTAGCAAATATTTGTATAAATAATTATTTATGAAAATATTAGTTACGGGTAACCAAGGAATGATCGGTTCGGTTGTTGAAAAAGTTTTGCGTGCCGACGGATATGAAGTGGTTGGCTTTGACATTACAAATGGTCATAATATTCTGAACCCAAACGAGATCCGTTCTGCTATTCAAGGTTGCGACGCAATCATTCATCTTGCGGCGCTGCTTGGAAAGCTTGAAGACTCACCGGATGAAATAATGCCAGTCAATCTTCTTGGTACTTGGCATATTCTAAGTGCGGCAGCAGAAGCAAAACTCAAACGTATCGTTTTCTTTAGTAGCGTTGATGCGTTGGGAATCTTCAAAGGTGAGAGAAAACCGGATTATCTTCCGTTGGACGACAATCATCCTTGTTATCCAGCCACTGCTTACGCTGTTTCTAAGCGGCTGGGTGAAGAAATGTGCCGATATTTTACCGATAGCACAGGTATCTCAACTATTTGTCTCCGACCGCCAGGTGTGTTTGATGAAGAGACTTACGATTTTATTATTTCCAATCGCCGAGCCAATCCCGATTTTGAATGGAATCCATTTTGGGAATACGGCGCTTTTCTCGATGTGAGAGACGCGGCGGAAGCAGCGCGGTGCGCTTTACACTGCCCTAATACGGGTCATGTGACCTTGCTGCTATGTGCGGATGACATTTCTTCGGCGCATCGAACTAGTCAAGAAATGGCTCAATCCCTACTTCCTGACGTGGATTGGCGCGGTGGTTCCGAATATAAACGTGAACCTTACAAAGCCCTAATTAACACCCAACTAGCGAAAGAAGTCCTCCAGTGGGTTCCGGTTCATAGATGGCGACTGTAAAGGTAAGCCTCGCGAATTCAGATTCAATGACGGCGTATTGTTGCCAAATGCGATAGCGAAGCGCTGCTGCGAAGCGCAGATCGCAAAACTGGGCGATGGGTTGATGGATACGCAGAAGAAAGAATGCTCTCTGAACATCGTCTCCAGACGTAGCGCAGTTTTCACTATCCCCAGTATCAACGCGGAACATCAAATTTTCGCTATGACTTAAGAACACTAATCGAGCTGCACTGAGATTGTACTGAGCCAGTACGGTTAGAGCGAGACGCTTCTAATCAATTTTGCTCTCCATCAATTTCTCTGCCAGATTGTTATTTCAAATGGATGTACATCAGTCGAATAGCTGGTATCAGTGTAAACTCGCCTATATCTTTGGGTAGATTTTCAGTTAATTTAGCTGATAAACAGCTAAAAAAAGCAGACATTATTTAAAAACTAAGGCTGGCGTGAACTTAAGCGTTTTAACTCCCATTTTTGGGGATAACATGAGAATAAGTTTATTACTAGCTTCTCACACCGCGTTTGGTGTCAGTTTTTTTTATGGACATTCAGTTAATCAACATCGGTTTTGGCAACATCGTGTCTGCCAGGCGAGTAGTTGCCATTGTCAGTCCAGAGTCTGCCCCGATTAAGCGGATCATTACCGATGCACGGGACAGAGGTCAACTGATTGACGCAACTTATGGTCGCCGGACTAGAGCTGTAATTATCACCGATTCCAGCCACGTAATTCTGTCAGCGATTCAGCCGGAAACGGTAGCGAATCGCTTTGTGATTTCCCGCGATCATCAGGTTGTAGATAATTGATTAAGAGTGGTTTAACAGCCCCACCCTTATTTGCTACCGTATCAGCAGTACCATGTGAATTAGACAAGTTTTCTGTCACTCGTGCTACAAATTCTCTAGTCAACAGTGGTCTTGGTAATGAGCACAAGACTTATGACTAATGAATAATGTATATTGATTAATTCACAAGTTGAACGGATGATGCAAGTTTTACCCATCCACAGTGTTGCTACTACCAAAGAAAGCCCGCTACCTGGCAGGCTAATTGTTTTGACTGGTCCTAGTGGGGTCGGAAAAGGCACTTTAATGCGATCGCTCCTAGAACGTCATCCGGAACTATATTATTCTGTATCCGCGACGACTCGTTCTCCCCGTCCAGGGGAAATTGATGGCAAAAATTATTACTTTATCAGCCGCAAGAAATTTGAACAATTGGTTGCTCAAGGCGAATTCTTAGAATGGGCGGAATTTGCTGGTAACTATTACGGCACTCCCCGTGAAGCTGTGCTTAACCAAATTCGCTCTGGCAAATTGGTGGTGCTGGAAATTGAGCTAGCAGGGGCAAGACAAATTCGCGCTTCCTTCCCTAATGCCCTCAGCATTTTTATTTTGCCACCTTCCTTTGATGAATTGGAGAAACGAATACGCCGTCGTGCACAAGATTCTGAAGAAGCAATTGCCCGTCGTTTGCGCTGCGCTCAAGAAGAAATTAAAGCCGCAGATGAATTTGATATTCAAATCGTTAATGGCGATTTTGAAACCGCTCTAAAAGATATTGAAGCGGCTTTGTTTGGATAATTTAGCACCCATAACAACACGCCTATTTTTAGCATTAATTAAAAAAGGACACAAAGAAAAAGCTCTGTGTCCTTTGTTAGTAGATATTCCTTTACTACTAACGACTAGCTATTGACCAATGACTAAATTAACCCGCTAAACCTTGAATTAGTCCCAGATTACTAGTCAAAAAGTAAGCTACCACTGCACCACCAATACCACCAATTAAGAAAGAACTGGCAAAGTTATTCCAGCTTTCCTTGGAATTAAAAGCATCTGCTGGGGGGTTGGGTACGGTAACACTGGCAAGTGCTTTGGGAGGATTGCTATTGGCATACAAGGATAGGGCAGCGGTAAGAAGAACAACCATGCCTAAGGTTGCCAGCAACCCGGCTAAGTTAGCATTATCTGTATCCCGCAGGGGGCCCAATTTGGCGAAGGGACCAAACAGCCAGTAACCATGAGCCATACCAACTTCTAGCCCGCGTCTGGAAGGAGTAATACCTGGGCGATAAGCGGGTAAGTTATTAATGAACCACTTGCTCAAGGGAGAAGCATTAATCGGGGTTTCTAAGTTGCCCTGCTGGGGATCGCGTCCTGCGGGAAAAACAACCTCACGATTTCTCGGATCGCTGGGGAGATTTTTTGATGCATCTACTGCTTGCGCCATATTTTTATGTTCGCCTCTAAATTAAAATGGTGGCATTTTTATATTAATAATAATTGTAGCTAAAGATGTTTTTTCACTGATAAGTTTAGAAAAATTAATTTAGCTGCTTTAAAAAGTATGAAACTCGCAAGCTTTTGCCAGCATTACGAGTTTCAAAGAATTATTTTGTTAGTAGTTAGTAGTTAATTGTTAACTACTAACTACTAACAAAATTTTTAAGTCCTGTCTTCAACTTATGGTAGTGGGTGAAAAAGTAGGTCAGGAAACCAGTAGTTAAATAAAATCAACAAAACGGCCGTAAAAGACAAATTGACAAAAAGTAAAACTGGTCCCAAGGATAGATATTTAACGAAATATTTCTGCTGCATGAATCATTCTCCCAAATAAATCAAAAATTGCGGCAAGGATTAGCGTGGCGAAATGGGGATTTCTGTATCTTTAGCTATTAATTCGCCAGACAGAAATTCTTTGATGGCTGCTACGGGCCAAGTAAAGCCTGACAGCATAATTGGCAGCGCTAAAGGCACTTCAATGATTACTTCTTTCAATTCCACATCGCCGCCTTGTTTCTTGACTGCTTGGATGTAAGCACGACCTACCCAACCAATCCAACCAGCAATATAGAGGAAGAGAATGCTGGGAATTAAGAAGTCACCAGCGCGATCAAGACGACCATCAACAATCAAGTGGGGATAACCTTCAGGACCACACAACGCCTGAGAATAACGCTCAAATCGCTTGATCCCGGATTCGGGGTCGGCGGTGGTATTACGGGCATTTGCTGCTAGCTGTTGAAATGCGGGAGAGTCTTTACAGGGTACAAGGCCAGCCCCTAGCGCTTTTGCGGGCGGGGCAAAATTGAACCAAAGACAAATCGCTAAAATCAAAGCAAACAATCGTCGCATAGAGTTGTTTCCTTTTATTACAAAACAAAAAGTTTTTTGTACAAAACGAAGCGGCTTGTACAATGTTTATTTGCATAACTAGCAAGTCATCATACTCTTGGGCGGTAACCGAGTAAAGTTTAAGTAAATAAAAGTTAAAGTTTCTCAAACAAGTCCTAATTGAATACTGAGTGCTGAATAACAAATTCTGAGTACAAGAATTGTTGTTGTAGGGTATATAGAGAAGCAAGATTTTGTCTCTATTACTCAGCACGGGCTAAACGCCCCGCTACCGCTAACAGCGAGAAGTTTGGAGCGGAGGCTTCCTCCGCTCCAAACTTCGGTTACTCAGTACTCAATACTCTCAATGGCAACTGTTTTAGCAATAGAAACTAGCTGTGATGAAACTGCCGTCGCAATTGTGAACAATCGTCAAATTTGCAGCAGTATCGTAGCCTCACAAATCTTAGTCCATCAGCAGTATGGCGGGGTAGTGCCGGAAGTAGCTTCCCGCCAGCACTTGGAAACGATAAATGAAGCGATCGCCCAAGCCTTGGAACAAGCCGAACTAGACTGGGAGAAAATTGACGGGATTGCCGCTACTTGTGCTCCAGGACTCGTAGGAGCGCTTTTGGTAGGGTTAACTGCTGCCAAAACCCTGGCGATGGTACACAACAAACCATTTTTGGGCATTCATCACCTCGAAGGCCATATTTACGCAACCTACTTGAGCGAGCCAAGTTTAAATCCCCCTTTCTTGAGTTTATTAGTTTCTGGCGGACATACAAGCTTGATTTATGTCAGGGATTGTGGTAATTACGAAACGCTAGGACAAACCCGCGATGATGCTGCGGGTGAAGCTTTTGATAAAGTGGCGCGATTATTAAAGCTGGGTTATCCCGGTGGGCCAGTCATTGACCAACTAGCACAAGCAGGGAATTCTCAAGCCTTTACCCTACCAGAAGGAAAAGTTTCCTTACCTGGTGGCGGTTATCATCGTTATGATGCAAGTTTTAGTGGATTAAAGACGGCTGTACTGCGTTTAGTGCAGCAGTTAGAGAAAGACGGTGGGCAAGTGCCAGTGGCAGATGTAGCGGCTAGCTTTCAGGAAACCGTAGCGCGATCGCTCACCAAAAGAGCGATCGCCTGTGCCCTTGACTATGGTCTAGACACCATTTCTGTTGGTGGCGGTGTAGCAGCTAACAGCGGTTTGAGAAAAAACCTACAAGCCACCGCCGCCGAACACAACCTGCGTGTGCTATTCCCCCCCCTGAAATTCTGTACCGATAACGCCGCCATGATTGGCTGTGCCGCTGCTGAACATTTATCCCGTGGTCATAAATCACCCCTCACTCTGGGCGTTGAGTCTAGGTTAGCGCTCACCCAGGTAATGAAGTTGTATCAACCAGTTCAGTAGTCATTTGTTATTTGTCCTTTGTTTAAAGCTAATGGCCAATGCCTCTTGACTAATTACCAATGACTCTTGACTCTTGACTAATGACTGGAGTTTAGACTAAAAGCGATATGAGAGAACGCAAATCAAATAGAATTACAGATTAAAAATATTATCTTGTCAGCCTCAAAACATCCGCGACTTTCGAGCCTTATGTAATATTTATGTATAAAATAGTATTACAATAATGATAATCGAATAAGCTTGAGACTAAATGGGGAATGACCAAAAAAAGGGAGTGTGATTGAACACAGCCCCCTTTTGGCAAAAGCTGAGAAATGAACCACCATTACTCGCCTGCCAACATGAAACGTGCCAGACTTGAAGAGTTTCCTCAAGTAGCTTACAAATATTTAGGTAAAGCCAAAGACGCAACTTTTGAATTAACAGATGCCATATTGCTGACCAGCAATGTTTATTCATTAGCAGACTTATCTTTATCACCAGTATTCAGACGGTTGAATGAACCAACAACATGGGGCGAAGCAGCATCTGTCTTCGAGGTAGATGATCCGATACTAAAACGGGTACGGGTTAGTCTGTGGAAAAATTTGCATTTCTGTAAAGCGGTGACACGACCGATTTAAGAGTTGAACGTCTCGATGCACAAGGTAACTTGAAAGAGTTAAAACCTTTGTGGTTGGCTTGGCTAGGAGAAGAGATGCCACAAGTCTGGCGACTTGACTTGCGTCGCTTTACAATTGATCACTGGTATCGCTTTTTAAAACAACGACTGCACTGGACTCTTCCAAAACTCAGTACCCCCAAGCAATGTGAAAGATGGAGTGACTTAATGCTCCTGATGACTTGGGAGTTGTGGTTAGCCCGTGATATTGTGACTGACAATCCAATACCAAGGGCAGAAGTCTCTCGAAAAATTAACCCCTGGAAGAGTTGCTCAAGCTATGGCTGGAGTTTTTGCGGTGATTGGTACTCCAACAAGAGCACCCAAACCTCCTGGAAAGTCCCCTGGTTGGGAACCAGGAAAAAAGCGTCACCGTAAAAACCGATGCCCAATTGTTAAAAAAACAGTAACACCACCACGTAAAGAACCATCAGTTGCGGTTTAATACTCAAGATTATTCATAGGGCTTGCTAAGTCCTGATTAACTCAGCCTTGCTGGGTCTTTTTGCATGGCTTAGTCTCAACTCCAGTAATGACTCTTGACTATTGCCTGGATGTGCTCAGCAACTGCATCCGGCTGTTCTAACATAGCCAAGTGTCCGCACTCAGGAATTTCAATTACATTGTCACCACAGTATTGGAACAGTGGATGAAAGCTAGCTAGATGACGCACATACTTGGGTTCCATAACTTTGTCTTCAGCACCAGCCAAAAAATAAACTGGCTGTTTAAGTTGTGATACTAGCTGGGGTAAGAGGTTAATTTCTTCCTCAGTTGTGGAGTCTAGCAGTGTTCCCAAAGCAGCTTCCGGGTCAGCCACAACGAAATCAATCACCCTCTGACGCGCCCAATAGCGGTCTAGGGGACGTGCCACACTGGCTCTGGTAAATAGCAAATCAATCAAAGGCACTTGGGATAGCCAGCGCGGACGGACTTGCAAAAATTTCTGACCTGCTGAGCGAAACTGCTCAAAAGCTTCTTTAAGATAAATGCCACCACCTGCATTGATACAGATAACTCCCTTAACACACTCAGGCATTTGAGCAGCTCCCCAAAGGGCGATCGTGCCTCCCAAGGAGTGACCAATTAACCAAGCACTGGTAATATTCATCTGTTGCAAGAGGATTGTTAAATCCTGAGCATAGGCAGCGGGAGTATAAAGAGAATCGAAAGGTGAGCTAACCGCACTACTAGAGATAGAGTTTAGGCTCACAGAAGTTGGTGTCCGACTAAAATCGGTTTTTGCGTGGGATTGGGACTCACCAAAACCGCGCAAATCATAAGACAGGCACTGCAAATCGACTGATAAGCGAGAAATCACAGGTTGCCAGTATCCACGGCTATTGAGCCAACCGTGGATAAACACTAAAGCATGGGGACAGGACGTGGGAGCCGTTAGCTCGTATGCGTGTGGAACGCCCAAGATTTCGATGTTTGCCATACTTTTATCGTACCCTTAAGGGCGGGTGCGACTAAATAGAGAGTGAGGGAGACAAATTAAAAATTAAAAATTTGGAATTTTGAGAGAAGTCTGATCGGAGGCTTCCGAGAAGTCTGAGCACCGACGTCCGGCGCTCAGAAGTTCGTGACCGCTCAGAACTTCAGTAATTTTTAATTTTTAATTGCATATTTATTGACCCAGCAATCTCTGTCGCACCCCTTCAGCAATCTTGTGCCCCAGATACTCAGGAATGAGGCTTTCATTCGGTCCCAATAAATAGAGAATTAGTCGTGTACGTCCACGCCAAACCAACAAATTGGCATTGACTACCAGCAGGTCTTCCTGCCAGATGGCGTACATGACCTTATAAAATAATCCTGGTTGATTATCGGCTTCAATCACTAAGGCAGGGAGATGAAAGACCGGATCGACATAAAACTCTGTTTGTACCTGCTCTAAGCCAGTATCAAGGTTGAATTCAACCGCCAGCATCTCTTCTACCTCAAACCGCCCTCCTAAAGCCTCACGAATGGCGCGGCAGACATTTTCTGCGGTTTTTTCGGTCAGGGCTTTGCTGCCACGAGACACCAGTAGTTTGATAAAAACTAACATCGGTGGTCGGATCTGACCGTATAGACTTAGACCATGGATAGTCAACCCGTAAGCTGCCAGTACACCAAAAATATCGCTGAGGAGAAAAGACTGGTTACGGTAGGCAAAATGCAGGGCACTCTTACTACCTTCCGGTTTCAGTTCTATGACAGCGCGTCTGGTTTTATAAAGACGGTAGGCTAGCCGCAAATTTTGCAGTTGAATCTCACTGCTGACAAATTGCTCATAAAACTGGGGAAACGCTCGGTTAAAGCGCTTCAGGAGTTCCAGTGTCGAGGATTTTAAACCAGAAGCCATTGTTAGGGGAAGACTCGCTTGCTTTCGTCACTAAAGGACTGGGGAACTTGGGGCCCTCTTTGGGGAACTCGGACCCCCCTTTGGGGATTAGGGTAGAAGGGGCAATGGGGACGGACTGGGTTACCGCCGTTTCTCGTTCAGGTTGCTAAAGATAACAGGCAGGGAGAGTGATTTGTAGCAGTAATTTAGTAAATTGATATAACTCTACGAATAAATTCCCTTGTCTTAGATAATTACGCCTTGTGTGTTGCACTACGTGTCTCCACAAAATTTTTTTCTTTTCCATATCTAAAGATAGGGGCTAGCGAGAAATTATTTCCCAATCTCCAGTCCCTAATCTACTATTTATATACAATTCACTTTTATATCCTCCCTTTTGGTGAATTTATCCTAGGCTTCACAACAAAATGCTAAAGTTGAAAATGATTGGTGTGAAACACGCCCTAATTGGCTGTTACCATTGCAAATCCCGAAAACAAACGAAAAACTTTGAGTATTAGGGGTAGTAGATGGGAGTAGCTAGATTAAACGTGAATCAACACTCTGAGAGTGGAAACCAATTCAGTTATACTACCCGAACCGCGTTGGCATGGGTTTTTGGAAAACTTGGTTTAGTACTCCTGAATCGGTAGCGACAACTAGGACAACCCCTTTTGAAGAGCAGACAGCGGAAACTGTGGGCAACTCTAGCCCCAGTAGCGTTAGTGAAGCTTCTCCAAAGGAAACTCGCATTGTCTTTAGCACGGAGCGAGACATTGACTTGTATGAACTAGAAGAACTCTGTGATGCAGTTGGTTGGTCGCGCCGTCCTCTAAGAAAAGTGAAAAAAGCCATTGAGCATAGTTTTCTCGTCGCCTCGATGTGGCAAGTGCGAGGAAACCAAAGGCGGCTTATTGGTTTTGCTCGTGCAACTTCTGATCATGCGTTTAATGCCACTATTTGGGATGTGGTAGTTCACCCAGACTTTCAAAATCAAGGACTGGGAAAAGCCCTGATGAAATATGTCCTCAAAAAACTTAGGAGTGAAGAGATTAGCAATGTCACTCTCTTCGCAGATCCCCAGGTTGTAGATTTCTACCGAACTATGGGGTTTATGGCTGATCCAGAAGGAATCAAAGGCATGTTTTGGTATCCTCACTAATGCTCTATCCCAATAAAACAGCTTGCACCAAGAAAATCAGCTATGATAGCAAGAGTCTATTTTGGAGTGTGGTTTGGATAAGCTCAGTCGGCGAAGAAGCAGGTATTATGTCTTCTAAAGCTTAAGGAGGCTTAAAACTTTTAGTTATGTATAGAATTAATGTCGTCTTTACAGAAAATAAAAAGTGTGAACAATGAGCCGTTTGATGTGATATGATAACGATGAATGATTAATTGCTTTATGGTAAGGAAAAACCAAATCATTATAAAGTAGATTGATTTAGACGGGATGTAGCGCAGCTTGGTAGCGCGCCTGCTTTGGGAGCAGGATGCCGCAGGTTCAAATCCTGTCATCCCGATTTTATATATTTAAGTCAATAAACCCCAGATATATTAGTGAATCTGGGGTTTATTTATATATAAAATAAAAAAATTTAAGATTTACTCTGTTTTGATTGCGATTGATTAGGGGTTTTATTGCTAAAATGTGCATTTAAATTCTTCATTTTTCCGGAAAAGACTAATTTGGTTTTTCTGCTACTAGGCATGAATTTTAAAGAATAACAGGCAAATTTCACGACTAAACAGTAAAGTACTTTGGAAACTAAGTTTTGTATAAATTGGAGCACATATTAAACTAACAGCAGGTGGAACGATTGATTAAGTAGTGACGTCACGCATATTCAGAGAAAGACTATAAAATGGCATTTATCACTTTCAAGGTCGCGGAAATTTTTCACTGCTTGAGAAGACTATATAATAGGCATCTATAGCATTTCGCGGTGAATAGCAAAGCGAAAAAGAGGAACACACAACTTTAGTACAGTGAGTTTTTTGACCATTGACAGTTAACAGTCAACAGCTACCAAGAGTTTTTCACAACACAAGTGGATTGCTATATAACTATAACAAGTTGGTGCTGTGCAAATCCAACCGTTTGTCCAACGTAATTAAACTATTGATGCGAGGAGCAGTTATGAAATCATTGGTTCGCTGGGGCGCAACATTGGGTTTAATCGGGAGTACTTTACTGGGAACAGTCTTGATCCCAAATGTGCCAGTGCTGGCATTGCCAGAACAACAAATAAAAGAGAAGTTAGATTCAATACCTGTGTACTTGATTACTAACGACAAAGGTTTACCGCTAAGTCGTGCCTTACCTGCGGGTCAAAACGGGCAAAAAGGTGGTGGTTCGGTGACAGGCGTTTATATGAGTCGGCAAGAAGCTCAGGCTTTTATCAACGAACTGAAGAATGCAAAAGGCAAAGACCCCAAAATGGACGAAATGGTGAAAAACCTACAAGTGACACCAGTGCCTATGGGAGTGATTTATCAGCAATTGCAGCAAACCAAAAACCAACCAAACCGTTTGTTATTTGCCTTTAAGCCTGTAGAGCAAGAGATTAAAGGGGCGTTGGAGTTGCTGCGCCAAAGCGGACAACAGGTAACTCAGTTTAAGAGCGTGCCAGTGTTTGCTGTCAGATTTGCACCAGATAAAGGGTATGTGCCCATTCAACTGACAGCTGATAAGCAACAACTTATTCCTCTATTTTTGAGTAAGCAAGACGCACAGGGTTTATTGAACCAGGTGAAGTCAAAGAATCCCAAGGCTGATATTCAAGTAATAGATGTAGATGGGGTAATTAAAACTTTACAAGATAAAAATGAACCGTGGCTCAATCAAGTTGTCTTAGTGCCGTCTCCAGAGTCTAGAGAATATATCAAGACGCTGCCTAGGAATAACGCACCCAATACTCCTGCTGCTCCCAATAGAAACAATTCACAGCCTGCAAAGCCTCAGCAACGTTAAGGCATGGCAAAGCAACAGCCAAAGGTAGTTTCTGGTTTAGAACTTTGGCAGTGGCGTCATAGGGCAATGCAAGCGGCGATCGCCACTGATGTTGCACCAGCAGAAGTTGATTGGCTTTTACAAGAGGTAGCTGGGTTAGATCGCTTGGCATTACGTTTAGAGTCTTTCAAAAACTGGTCTCAAATTCAGATGGAGCTACCTTTAGAAGAGTTAGACCATCTGTGGCAGAGGCGATTACATGACCGCTTACCAGTGCAGTACATTGCGGGAGTGACACCTTGGCGACAGTTTAAAATCGCGGTGTCGAGTGCAGTTTTGATTCCCAGACCAGAAACAGAGTGCTTAATTGATCTAGCTGTAGCAGCTGCTAGCAGTGTTTCAGGACACTGGGCCGATTTGGGGACCGGGAGTGGCGCGATCGCTCTAGGACTAGCAGATGTCTTATCAGAGGCAACAATTCACGCCGTTGATTACAGTCCAGAAGCTTTGGCGATCGCCCAAGCCAACGCTCATAATTTGGGTTTTGCTGACCGCATTAGATTTTATCAAGGTTGCTGGTGGGAGCCATTGGCATTCCTCAAAGGCCAGTTTAGTGGCATGGTGTCAAATCCGCCTTATATCCCCACCAGTACCTTACCTACCCTGCAACCGGAAGTATTTAACCATGAACCACATCTAGCTCTCAATGGTGGTACTGATGGCTTAACTTGCATCCGGCATTTAATAGAAATATCCCCCAGTTATTTGCAACCTGGTGGCGTGTGGCTGATTGAAATGATGGCAGGGCAAGCAGATGCAGTACAAGAGCTTTTGCAAAATCAAGGTAGCTATTGCAATATTCAAATTCACGCTGATTTAGCTGGAATTGAACGCTTTGCCCTGGCCTATATTAGTGCTGAGTAATGAGTGTAGAGTTATGAGTTGAGAAGTAGTGGTTAACTTCTAACTCTTCACTTTTAACTTTGTAAATATGACCCAAGTTTCTCTAGAAACCCTAATAGCTGGCGCACGCGCCGGACTCTTAGTGAGCTTTCCCACAGATACCGTTCCTGCACTCGCAGCTGTACCAGAAAAAGCAGCATTAATTTTTGCGGCTAAGCAACGTAGTCAGGACAAACCTTTGATTTTGATGGCAGCTAGTGCTGAGGATTTGTGGCCGTATGTCAAAGGTAGTGAAAATGAGTATAAAATTTGGCAAGAATTAGTAGACAAATATTGGCCGGGAGCATTGACATTAGTCTTGCCGGCAAGCGTTCAGGTACCAAAAGTTATGAACCCCAATGATCCGACGACAATTGGTATTCGAGTGCCAAAAAGTGCGATCGCCCGAACTATTTTGACGCAAACAGGTCCTCTTGCCAGCACTAGCGCCAATTTTTCTGGTCAGCCGCCTTTACAAACGATGGCAGAAATTGAGGCTCAGTTCTTCAAGGTTTTAACTCTATCAACGACAGAATGCCAAGGCGAAATGCCTGGGATTGGTACACCTTCCACCGTTGCTAAATGGACAGGGATAAATTGGCAAATTTTGCGGCAAGGTGCAGTAAAGTTAGATTTTTCGACTGAGAACCAGAAATAGATAGCTATAATGTTGTTTTCCTGGTTTTAGGGCTACTAAGAAACTCTGTTGGATTGATTAACAACTGAGAAATCCGGAACTTTACTTTGCGCTGTTGTGGTCAATTAACAAGTTGAAAATTGGCAAATTATGAATTGGAGCAATTGGATATACCTCGGAGCAGGACTAGCACTGGGGATGGGTTTTCGTTGGTTATTTGCGCGCTCATCAAACGCTTCATCTAGCTCATCCCCAGTAACACCATTAGATCAACAGGATACGCCACCAATCTTGCAACAAATCAAGCAAACACAGCTGGCATACCAAATGGCAAGCGAAATGAGCCAGTTTAAAGCTGGTTTTTTAGCACGGACTACTCATGAATTGCGATCGCCCCTTAATGGTCTAATTGGCTTGCATCAGTTAATTTTGTCAGATCTGTGTGAAGATCCAGCTGAAGAGCGAGAATTTATTGCCCAAGCTCACGAACGGACACTGAAACTGCTCAAGCTGATGGATGAAATTCTCAGCGTAGCTAGAACCGAACATGGTACTAACAAATTGGATATTCAACCCAGACCCTTAGCCCAAGTTTTGGAGGAGGTTTATGACTTAACTTATATGCTGGCGGCAAATCGCAATTTTCACTTACAAATATTACCCGCAGATCCAGAAATTTATGTTTTAGCAGATCACCGTTGGCTCCGCCAAGTATTGATAAATTTAGTAGACACTGCTATTGCTCAGATGGAGGAAGGCAGTATCTTTATTTCAACTAGTATCCTACCTACAAGTAATTTGGCTCACATTTGGTTAGATGTGCCAACTCATGCTATAACCTGGAGTGAATCAATTGATTTGATTAAGTCTGAAGAGAATTTGCCTCAGACTGACCAAGGAAACGCTACTCTCTCCCCAGGAATGAAGCTATTACTCAATCAAACTCTGGTGGAAGTGATGGGAGGAAAGCTGGAAATCTTGCCCTCTTCAACTACTAAGGAACCAGATCAGCAGCTTATTAGACTGCAAGTGTCTATTCCCCTAGTGATTCCTGAAGCTGAACTTCTGTAGTAGAAAGGATATTAATTTTAGCTTGAGTGCATAATACCATCGTGGTGGTAGTATTGGGCTTGAAACCAATCTTTTCATAGAAATCTTGCTGGTGAGTGGTCATCAGGTAGACACGCTCAACCCACCTCATACGGGGATGACTCAAAACGGTTTTCACTAAATTGCTTCCTACCCCACTACCACGATAATCTGGGTGAACGACAACATCCCAAATTGTGGCGCGATATATGCCATCGGAAGTGGCTCTAGCAAAACCAATGAGTCGATCTCCATCCGAGACAGAAATCACTGGCTCACTATTGGCTATGACTATGCTTAAATCCTCGATAGTGCGCCCTTTTGCCCAGAAAGCTGAAATATTTAACAGCTCTTGGAGTTGGTAAAGGTCAATTTCAAACTTGCGATCGCTTCCAGCGCAGCGGAGCTGTTCGCCTTTGGTGTAGCGGAGCTGTTCGCTAAATTGAATCTGAGGATCGTTCATGTATAGCACCTAATTTTGGCAATATCTTGGTTATTGTTAAGTCATATTTTGCTACAAAGTACTGAACGTGTATATCTATAAACAAGCAAATATTTGAAAATTTAGTTATGCATTCAAATATTTAATGACAAACCCACTTCCATAAAGGATGAGTTGGTCCCTGCTGGCGTATCCGAAAAACTTGTTTTTCTAAACGTTGCTTTTCTTCTTGTGGTAGTCCAAGTAAGATATTTCGACTTTGCCAAACTAGAACAGCAACAGTCATTCCAATACAAAACCCTAGACCCAGAGTAGACAGTGGATGGTAGAAGAGTCCATATCGCACTGCCACCCAGGTAAAGTATTGTTGCCACAAAGCAATTTCTGTACGTAAATCCCACAAGCAAAGAGGAGCAACGGTGAGCCACAGACAGCCAGCGAACAGCCACCTTCCGTATAATGTCAACTGGTGTAGCCTTTGTACTTGTTGAGCAAAAGATGGGTCAGGGTTCTCAAAGTCTGAGCCAGTGATTGATGGTTCTTCCGGTTGATCCATAAAAAATGAAATTGCTAAGCGTGGATAAGCAATTCAAAATGTTTTAACCCAATTGCGAAATGCACCTAAGTTTAACTATCTTGAGAACTGGCTGATGTATTAATTGACTCAGCACTGCCTTCCGCTTGAAATTGACCGTTACGCTCTCGCCACAAAGTTAGAAGAGTACTGGCGACGAAAATACTCGAATAAGCACCCGCAGTGAAGCCAATAATTAGAGCTAAGGCAAAGTTTTTCAGTGTTTCTCCCCCAAACAGGAAGATAGCAGATAACGTCAGTAATGTTGTAAAGGTTGTGTTGATAGACCTGGCTAGGGTTTGATTTACCGCATCATCTACAATTTCAGCAATCGGTCGATTGGGATTTATTTGCAGCGTCTCACGGATGCGATCGTAAATCACCACAGTATCGTTAACTGAGAAACCAGTAATCGTCAGTAGGGCAACGATGAAAAGGCTATCTACTTCAGTACCCAGTACCAAACCGAAAATCGAAAATATCCCTGCTGTGATCAAGACATCATGAAATAGAGCAACGATCGCAAATACAGCATAATCCAACTGAAACCGGAAGCTCAAGTAAATAATGATGCCTGCGAAGGAAACTATCAGAGCTATTACCCCAGATCTAAACAGTTCTGCCCCCAAAGTAGGGCCAACTGTGTCAATTTGGTTTTTTTGCTCGTCAAAAGTACCAACTTTTTCGCTTAAAGCATTTTGCAAGTTAGTACGCTGCTCGCGCTCCAAGTTTTTTGTCCGAATTAATATGCCATTTTCTGCGCCTGTGTCTCTGTCAGCAACAATTTGGATGCTGCTATCGCCCAGTCCCTGTGCTTTGGCTACTTCTCGGACGACATTGATATCAATTGGCTGATCGCAGTTACCTGGTTTAGTGCAATCCCGTTCAAACTGTATTCGTGTACCGCCGACAAAATCCAAACTGGGACGTAGGGGTGCGCGAATGGTCGGATTTTGCCAAGAAATCACCATCGAGATGATACCAGCAAGGATAATGGCACAAGAAATAGCCCACCAAAGCGATCGCGATTTGTTAATACTCAGTTTCATCGAGCCACCTCTGCCTTATTTGATGCTGGCAGGTTCGGACAGAAAAGTTCTGGTTTCCGCAGTGCGGGAATTGTATATGCTAAAAACATGAAGGTGCGACTACAAGTAATTGCTGTAAACATACTCACTGCTACGCCCAAAGCCAAAGTTAGAGCAAAGCCTTTCACCAAACCAGCCCCTAGCCAGAATAGTGCACCACAAGCAATGACTGTGGTAACGTTGCCGTCCAAAATACTAGAAAAAGCGCGGTAAAAGCCAGATTCTATAGAACGATACAAGGATTTGCCTGCTTGCAATTCTTCCCGCGTCCGCTCAAAAATTAACACATTCGCATCCACCGCCATACCAATACTGAGGATAAAACCAGCAATTCCTGGCAAGGTTAGGGTGACACCTAACAAAGCAAAGGTAGCCCAGGTCAGCAGGGAGTAGATCAATAATGATACATCAGCAATCAGCCCCGGTAGTCTATAGTACACCACCATAAATATTAATACTAAAGTCAGACCACCGATACCAGCATAGATACTGCTAGTGATGCTGTCTTTACCCAAGGTTGCCCCAACAGTGCGGATCTCTGCGATTTCTACTGGTACGGGTAATGCTCCACCACGTAACTGCACACCTAAGTCATTGGCTTGTTGCGTCGTAAACCGACCTGTAATTATGGCAGCCCCACCAGTGATACCAGTAGCAGCATGTTCCGGGCCAACAGTAGGATCGCTAATTATTGCGTTGTCTAAAAAGATACCAATACTACGCCCTGTACCTGCAAGATCTTTTGTCAATTGGGCAAACAGTTCACCACCCTTTTGATTGAACCGGATGGCAACATTCCAATTGCTACCTTGATTGGGTTCACCATAGGCATCTTGAAGGTATTTGCCAGTTAGTGGTGGGTTGGTGCTTTCAAACAATTCAGCGATCGCTTGATTATTTTTCTGCAAATCTTCTTGATTTTTGGCAATTGCTGCTTTGTCGTTGCTCTTTCGCAACTCTTCCTGCTTTGCTTTTAGTTCTGCTTTAGATGCTTGGAAAGCAAACAGTTGAGTTTCTGTATTAGGCTTTTGTGTACGAAATTCTAACTGCGCCGTACCCCCAAGTACCCGTTCAGCTTGCTCTGGGTTATTGACTCCAGGCAGTTGCACTAGTATCTTATCTGTGCCAACTGTTTGGATTACGGGTTCCGAAACGCCGAGGCCATTAATCCGACCTTCGACAACTTTCTTCACACCTGCCAATTCTCGGTCGGTGATTTTGGGAACTTCCGCTGATGGTTTCACCTGAATTGTTAGCTGTGAGCCTCCCCGCAAGTCCAGTCCAAGGGGTATCGGAATTGTGGCAATCACCGCAATGGCGGCGATTACCAAGACTAAAATCAAAATTAATAGCGATCGCTGTCTTTGCATACCATAACTCGCAACTGACAAAGGCTATAATAGCGCTCTTTTATCGAGTTATGAGTAAGGATTAGGGATTGGGGATCGGGTATTGGGTATCGGGGATTGATTATTTATTCCACCTTGTCCCCCAGTCCCCAGTGCCCAGTCCCTAGACTCGTAAGGCTACCATTTTTTCCACAGCTTCCACTATTTGCTCTGGTTGGACAATTGTCAGGCGCTCCAGATTACCGTTATAAGGCGTAGGGATATCTTGGGAAGAAAGCCGCAACACTGGCGCATCTAATTCATCAAACAAGCGGTCATTAATTGAGGCGATGACTTCTGCTCCAATACCCGCAGTTCGCATGGACTCTTCCACAACAATTACTCGATGGGTTTTTCGCACGGATGCACCAATCGTATCAAAATCCAATGGTTTAAGTGATATTAAATCAATTACTTCTGGGTCATAACCTTGTTTTTCCAAAGTTTTTACTGCTTGCAGCACATGATGCCGCATCCGTGAATAAGTTATAATTGTGACATCTTTTCCCTGACGCACAACTTCTGCTTTATCCAAAGGCAGCAGGTATTCTTCTTCTGGCAGGTCTTCTTTCAAGTTGTAAAGCAGAACGTGTTCAAAGAACAACACTGGGTTATCATCCCGAATAGCGGATTTCAGGAGTCCTTTAGCATTTCTTGGTGTGGAGCAGGCGACTATTTTCAAACCTGGTACAGCTTGGAAGTAGGTTTCTAATCGTTGTGAATGTTCTGCCCCTAGTTGCCGTCCTACACCCCCGGGGCCGCGAATTACCATAGGAATTTTAAAGTTACCGCCAGAAGTATAGCGCAACATCCCAGCGTTGTTGGCTATTTGGTTGAAGGCCAGCAGTAAAAAGCCCATATTCATGCCTTCAATTATGGGTCGCAACCCAGTCATTGCTGCTCCTACTGCCATTCCAGTAAAGCTGTTTTCAGCGATCGGGGTATCTAGAACTCTCAGTTCGCCATACTTTTGGTACAAGTCTTTGGTAACTTTGTAAGAACCGCCGTAGTGTCCTACGTCTTCACCAAGAACAAATACACTGGAGTCACGCGCCATTTCTTCGTCAATGGCTTCCCGCAAGGCGTTGAAGAATAGTGTTTCTGCCATTTAGACCTTTAGTACGATTATGGTTTTAGAATCTTATCGTGCCGTTGTGGCAAATACCGTGAGCGATCGCACTAGTTAGAGATTAGTTGTTTGCACTAACCGCTCCAGGTACAGAGGGATAAAAAATAAAAGGTGAAAAGATTCTGTCTTTTTCATTGTTGTTTCCTGATCTCCTCTGCTGTCTGATTGCTATTTTGCCTCTATACAGGGAGTAATTATCGAAGATAACTATACCAAAGCTGTTTCCCAAACTAAAATTATACGTAAGTATGTACTGATACCGTATTAAATAGATGGGGTAACTTTGCTGGTTTTATCAGTATCGTGCAAGAAAAATCTTATTACCAAGATTGAAATCCCTGCCTGCCACAAGATGTTGATAGAGTAACAGTGAGAGTAATCAACAAAAACTTTGGAAAGTGACTTTCCATAACATTAGATTAATCATTTTGATGATTACTCTAAAATAACCGCACTGGAGTAAGTGAGAGCATAAGTTAGATTTTATAACTTTTCTGAAGTTTCTACACAAAACAAGAGATTTACCAAACTTCACCTCACACACAATCAGCTGCAAACTGGTGAATCAGTCACTTGAGATACTTGATTGTCTGGAAAGCGTTTCGGTCTTCCTGGTTTGCGTTTATGCCGCTGATTAATTGACTTTTCACTTGCCGCTGCCAATTCTTCAGGTGTACATTTAAACAAACGTAAAGCATATAAATATTTTTTTGGCGTCATTGTTGGTTCAGTACGCCCAGCCTCCCAATTGCGAACACTAGTTTCACTGATTGCAAGCTTGAAGGCAACCTCTGCACGGCCAAGCCCCGCACGTTCTCTCAAGACTTGCATATCCATATCTAATGCTCCCCTTGAAAATCTAGAATACCTTTATTAAATCGATTGACATACATTAGATGCCAATTTGAATAAAACTTATTAACTATCTTCTTTTATAAGCGATCGCCTCCCACTCTACCAAATGATAGAACCCTATACTTCTGTACTATGGCGGACAAAATATGCTACTGGAACTGCAAATCAGCAGTTACGCTGATTTATCACCAAGTTGGCAGTTGAACCACCCACGAATCAAGATTTTATAACTTGGCGTAATATTGATAATTAATTAGGAGTGCGATGTCTGGCAACAAGCTGCTAAACGTTTACACGCGGCTTCGTACACAATGCTTAAAACGTTGAGCGAAGCAAAGAGATGAAGCGGTGTAAAGAATCTTTGAGATGCTTCGTTCCACTAAGTTTCGTATCCTGTGATCAGGCTTTACCCACAGCATGACAACAAGTCTTTGTCTCAATCCTGAACTAGAGAGATGGGGGTGATGAAGAAGAAAAGGATAAAATCTATAAAAGTAGAAAAATTAAACTATGAGTACAAATATTGTTGCTAAAGTGACGGCTGAGGGAAAACTGGAAATCCCATCAGAGGTGTTGGTTAAACTCCAACCTTTGACAGAATATGAAGTCTCGGTTACAGAAAATGAAATTGTGTTGAAAAAAATTACTAAGCCGAATGTAGATTTAAATGAATTTCTGCAAGGCTTAGAAAACTTAGAACCTGATCCTAATCAACCCACCTTGGAAGAAATTAGTGAAATTGTCAAGGATGTCAGACAAGGGCAATCAATAGAATAATCTCACGCTTAGACACCAAGACACTAAAATTGATTTTGCACCCTTGTCTTGGAAAGTTCTGAGCGGAGGAAACCTCCGTTCAGACTTTCCGCTGCATCTATGCGTGAGATTTGTCCATAGCAATAAATTATGACTATTTAATTGTGTAGTTTACCGTAACCATCGTGCTGCATCTTTGGCATGATAGGTCAAAATCAAGTCAGCGCCAGCGCGTTTAAATCCAGTTAAAGTTTCCAAAACCACGCGCTCTTCATCAATCCAGTCATTAAGAGCCGCAGCTTTAACCATCGAATACTCACCAGAAACATTGTAAGCAGCAACGGGTAAGTTTGTGGCTTCCTTCACGCGCCAGATAATATCCATGTATGCTAAAGCTGGCTTAACCATGAGCATATCAGCACCTTCAGCAATATCTAGTTCAACTTCTTTGATGGCTTCCTTGGCATTACCTGGGTCCATTTGGTAAGTTCTGCGATCGCCAAATTGAGGTGCCGAGTCGGCTGCATCTCGAAATGGGCCATAATAAGCTGAGGCATACTTAGCAGCATAAGACAAAATCGGCGTGTCTTGAAATCCTGCCTCATCCAAACCCACACGAATTGCCTGTACAAAGCCATCCATCATCCCAGAAGGTGCGATAATATCGGCACCAGCTTTTGCTTGAGAAACCGCTGTTTTCTTGAGCAATTCTAGGGTTGGGTCATTTAAAACCCGTCCTGTCAAGTCACCAACTTGTAAATAACCGCAGTGACCGTGACTGGTGTATTCACAAAGACATGTATCTGCAATGATAATTAAATCTGGTACTGCTTCCTTCACCGCAGTAGCGGCTTTTTGTACAATGCCGCAATCATGCCAAGCACCAGTAGCATCTACATCTTTATCCGCAGGAATACCAAATAAAATAATGGCGGGAATTCCCAAGTCATAAACTTCTTTTGCCTCTTCGACAATTTTGTCTACCGAAAGCTGATAGACTCCTGGCATTGATTTGACTTCATTAGCAATTCCCTTACCAGGTACGGCAAACAGAGGATAAATTAAATCATTCGTTGTTAATACAGTTTCACGCACCATTCGGCGCAGTTGGGGATGGGTACGCAGACGACGGGGGCGATGTGTCGGAAACATAGAGCTTTTTAAAGGTAAAGACTAACTTGTGGGTCAATGCTGCACTAAGAGTGCTTGCTTGTCCTATAAAGTATGGTACGACGCTCTTAAACCAAGTATTCACACTATTAATTATTAATTATCAAACATTAACATCTACTGAAATGGGATAACTGTGTCTCCAGCGATGGGTAAGTAGCTAGGTGGAATTAAATAGAAGACCCCCTGTAGTCCCCCTTACCAAGGGGGACGGCGACAGCCGGGGGTTCTATCTTCGATTTAATTAAGCCCACTTACTTAACTAAGTCCAAACCCTACATAGAGATGAATTCGACACGGCGAAGTGAGAGTGTAATTCACATCGACTTGAATTGCCGATAAGACTTTACCGGAACAACCTTTTGCGTCAGACTATATACTATTGTTGATTATCAACGATTTATCAGTTGGCTTTGTGAAACCGATACTAGAGGCTTCTATGTTGATTGGGGTTTAGGCACTTGCCGAAATCCATGAGCCTTCCTGTCTAGTAACCTCTTAAGACTGAGAAAAGCAATTTCTTATGCAATTAAAACCTAATTAGACTATACGCAAAAAGGTAAGCAAAACCCATGCCTACATTGCCGAATTTAACTTCTGATCAAACATATACTATCGTTTCCATAGATCCTGAGCAAACTTCTTCTAAAGTCCTTGGCTATTATGTAACGAGTACTGCAACTATCAATGTTGAAGATTCATCTGAAGTTCAACAGACCAGTGCAAATTCAGTAGAACTGAAAAAAATCGCCCAATATCTAATTAAGAGTAGTCAACCAGAATTAGTTTTACACATACACGGTTATGCTAATTCCGAAAGTGTTGCAAAGAAACGTTACAAGCAAACCTATGATTATACAAATTCATCAGATTCACAGCTTACTCCTGGGAATCATGTATTTGTCGGCTATCGCTGGCCTGCTGAGAATCCCAAGCAAGACAATCCCCAACCTGGAACAAGTAGACCAATTACTTTTTTAGATAAAGTTGGCTATGCATTAAAAGCCCTACCAACTTTACTACTAGGAATTTTAATTAGCTCTTTAGTTTTTAGTTTTGTTAGTATTCTCTTATTACTTTGGTCAAATACAGCATCAAATTTTATATTAACTTCTTTCTTAATTATTTTTATTTCAACTGTCCTTGGACTTTCAATCAGAAAAATAGCAGATGCAACAGAGCTTTTACCTATTCTACCTAATGGAATAACCTTGGTATTTTCTGCTTTGCTAATTGCGGCAATTAAAACTCATTCTCCTATTTTGAACAATCTTAATCTTTTTCTTGAAACCATTATTATAATTAGCATATTTCTCCTCGGCTCTGTTGTTGCATTAATAGTACTTCGACTCTCAGTTTATCTCCGCGATCGCTCTAGGGCGAGTAATTATGGTGTAATAGATTTAGTTAGGTTTTTTCAAGAATTAGAAAAAGCAATCTTGGATGAATGCAACGCTCAAAATTTACATTTTACCCAATGGAAGCTTGCAAATGAAGAGCTAAATGAGGAAGATAAAATTAGAATAAAAGTATCATTTATCGCTCACAGTCTAGGTTGTGAAGTAGCAACTCAGACGATTCGTATCCTTTCTGATGTATTTGACCCTAATGCAGTTAGTAATCCTTCTTCTAAAATTGGCCATGTATTTAGTCTAGGAAGATTAGTACTTGTTGCAGCAGATATTCCCTTGGAAGCAATTTTATCTTCTAGATCTAATTATCTTAAATCTTCACTTCGCCGTTGTGAAGAAGCCTATGTATTTTGTAATGAAGCTGATTTAGCATTACGCCTTGCTTCAACAGCTGCTAACTACTTTGGTTTTCCATATCGGACTCGATTTAGAGGTTATAAGTTGGGTAACGTGACTGTTAATCGCCAAAGTTTTAAACAGAAATTAGAAGATAATTATGGTGTTTTCAATTGTGTAAGTCCTGATTTCAGTAACCCTACTAATCCTCACGAACATCTCGAAATTCGGGCATCAGCAATTGAACGGAAATCACTAATTCAAATTGTCAAAGAAAGTAATTTTTCTAATAATCATAGCAAAATTTCAACTGAGAATAAGGAAGTTGCTGACTATTTTACTTATTTTGATTGTACTGATTATCAAGAAAAGAACAATCAAGGAATTCTAAGTTTTTCCAAGAAGCGAGCTGCTCTGAATATTCTTGACTACATTCAGTTAATAATTGCGTATTTTTTTGATTTTCCTAGACCTATCAATGTTCATGGTGGATACTTTGACGGCAATTTTTGTCGGCTCCAGATTAATGAACTTGCTTTTTTTGGTTATAAGAGACTATTACTTCGATACTTAGGAAATAGTACCATTAGGAGCGATTCAAGTCTGTTTGAAAAATTGACATATTCTCAACAAAATGAACTTTTTAAGCATTTTTCTGAAGACTGTCAAAAAAACTATATCCAAGTTCTTCTTGCTTCTAAACAGGTGCCGAATGCAATCTCTAGAAGGGATATAAGTATCTCTGTAAATTAATGATTTTATCCTGCTGTTGCCTGTCCTTGCCAGCGAAAGCAATCATTAGTACACCCAAGTCTGGCTCTTGAAATAGATTATCTCTTCAGATATCGAGGCTTTAGACAACCAGATTTGGGCTGAATTACAGAGCTTTATTAACAATCCCCCTGCTACTCTACCCACAGCAACACACGCTCCCCACCGTGTTTGGGTGAACAGCAATACTACACCCGACAACCTTAGACATCAATAGCCAGCATTCGGCTATACATTTTGCGATCGCAGTAATGACCAAAAGCTTACTGTGTCCAGGAAAATTTAGTAATGGGACATTGGTTTAGTTACCCAATTACTAAATACTATAATTAGCGCTATAAAATACGGAAAATCAAGGGATAACGAAAGGGTGTATCAGGATTGCTAAATACCTGTGCTAATGCCCAAATTGTTAATCCCCAGTGTAATAGATAGCCAAGACCTGCCAGTGGTAACAGCAAACCAAATGTGATCCAAACCAATCCTGTAATGATCAAGCCATAAAACCAGACATTAAGGTGGAAATTGACAGATTCTTTGGCGTTTTCCTTAACAACGGCATCATCTGATACGAAAAATATGGCAATAGGTACACCTACAGATATAAATGCAGTGCTAAAAAAAATGGCTCCATGAGACAGAGCGGATAAAAGCTTGCGCTTATCTGTGTCGTACATTGTTTTCTCCCATTAATTCCGGTTTTTAATTATATTACGACCCGATCACGAGCATCATTGTCTTAAGATTAAAAGACTCGTTAGAGTCAGAAAAAATTAAGTTAAGTTAAGTTAAAAGCAAACAAATACAGTTATGTCAACTGAACTTGAGTCTGAACTGCAACAAGCAGTGGAACTTCGCCGCAACTTTGCAATTATTTCTCACCCCGATGCGGGTAAAACTACACTCACAGAAAAGCTACTGCTATACGGAGGCGCAATTCACGAAGCTGGGGCGGTTAAGGCGCGACGAGCGCAGCGTAAGGCGACCTCCGACTGGATGGCTATGGAACAACAACGGGGTATTTCTATTACTTCGACGGTGTTGCAATTTGAATACCGGGACTGTCAAATAAATTTACTAGACACCCCTGGACACCAAGATTTTAGTGAGGATACTTATCGTACCTTAGCCGCCGCCGATAATGCGGTGATGTTGATTGATGCAGCAAAAGGTTTGGAACCTCAAACCCGCAAATTGTTTGAAGTGTGTAAAATGCGGGGTCTACCCATTTTTACATTTGTGAATAAACTCGACCGTCCAGGAAGAGAACCTCTGGAACTGTTGGATCAAATTGAGCAAGAATTGGGATTGCAAACCTATGCGGTAAACTGGCCAATTGGGATGGGCGATCGCTTTAAAGGTGTCTTTGATCGGCACAAACAACAAATTCACCTGTTTGAACGTAGCGCCCACGGAAGCCGAGAAGCCCGTGATACGATAGTGGAATTAGGTGATCAGAGAATTGAAGACCTGCTGGAACAAGACCTTTACTACCAACTGAAAAATGATTTAGAACTGTTAGAAGGAGTCGGACCAGAACTAGATTTACAGTTGGTACACCAAGGCAAAATGACGCCAGTGTTCTTTGGTAGCGCCATGACTAACTTTGGGGTTGAGTTATTCCTCAAGTACTTCCTTGACTACGCCCTCAAACCCACTTCTCACCATAGCAGCGTCGGCGAGGTTTCCCCTACATACCCAGAGTTTTCTGGGTTTGTGTTCAAACTGCAAGCAAACATGGACCCGAAACACCGTGATCGTGTGGCTTTTGTCCGGGTTTGCACAGGTAAGTTTGAAAAAGATATGACAGTGAATCATGCTCGGACTGGTAAAGTCGTTCGCCTGTCTCGTCCGCAAAAACTCTTTGCCCAAGAAAGAGAATCGATTGATGAGGCTTATCCCGGCGATGTAATCGGTTTGAACAATCCCGGTGTATTTGCGATCGGGGATACAATTTACACGGGGCAAAAGCTGGAATATGAAGGAATTCCGTATTTTTCGCCGGAACTGTTTGCCAGTCTCAGGAACCCCAACCCCTCAAAGTTTAAGCAATTCCAAAAAGGCATTGCAGAATTGCGGGAAGAGGGTGCTGTGCAAATTATGTACTCAACTGATGAAGCCAAGCGCGATCCAATTATGGCGGCGGTGGGTCAGTTGCAGTTCGAGGTGGTGCAGTTTCGCTTACAAAATGAGTACGGCGTGGAAACCCTGCTAGAGTTATTGCCCTACAATGTCGCCCGTTGGGTTGAGGGTGGTTGGGAAGCTTTGAATCAAGTGGGACGTTTATTCAACACCACTACAGTCAAAGACAGTATGGGACGCCCAGTATTGCTATTCCGAAATGAATGGAATTGCCAACAGTTACAGGGCGACCATCCAGAGTTAAAATTAAGCGCGATTGCCCCCGTATTTTCCAGTCAACAACCAGTGGAAGAATAATTCACTTGACAGGACTAACCGGGCGCGGTTGATTTCCACGGCATCCGAGGTTCGCGCTTTTGCACAAACAAACGTGGATCACCTAGAAGAGATTGGAGTGCCATAATTCGTATGCCTTCACATGCCGAACCGTCTTTGGAGGCTGGTTTAGTTGCCCTCAAGCAAGGAAATTACCAAACAGCGATCGCTCAACTAGAACCTATTGCTAGCAGCCAAGAAAATGGGACTGCTAGCTTGCAAGCTCAGGTTGGTTTAGTGATGGCTTATGCACGCAGTGGCGAAGTCTCTAAGGCGATCGCTCTGGGCCAGAATCTCACTGAGAGCAATAATCCGCAAGTTCAAGAGTGGGCAACACGCGCTCTCGAACACCTGACAAAACGTAAACAACGTGATACATCATCAAAAAATTTAGAAACTGGATTTGTTCCCTTTGATAATTCCCGCCCAGATTCTCCCCCAGCCACTGTTGCATCAGAAGAGAAGCCAGAAGAACCGATAAAAGAAACCAACAGATCTGACATCTCTGTTGCTACATCATTAAGTTTCCGCAAAGATACAGTAGCATCAACAGAGAAACCAAAAGAGCCGATAAAAGAAACTAGTAGCCTTGATATCTCTGCTACGACCTCATTAAGTGGCTTCATGGGATCTGTGAGCCGCACACAAACCAAACTATTCGGCGTTATTTATTGGCGGCAAGCAAAACGCGCCAAAGCATGGCAACCCCTACACAAGCCTAAGCTAATACCCTTACGGCTGCTGGCAGGAGGAACATTCATCGCCCTGTTTTGGGTAATCCGGGAAATACTCAAGTTAGTAATGGGCTTAATCAACCAGATTTTAGTCAAACTACCATTACTGGAGCCATTGCAGCTTTTATACCGCGATCCTACCCCATTGTTGCTATTAGTATTAGCAATTTTGATCGGAGTGTCACCTTGGTTGCTAGATTGGCTACTGGCTAACTTTTATGGACAGCGACAGTTATCTAAAGATGTATTGAATAACTATAGTCGTGAAGCAGTCCGAGTATTACAACGTTCTTGCCAACAGCGGCACTGGCAATTCCCCAAACTGCGGATTTTGCCAATAGCTGCGCCAATTATCCTGACCTATGGTAATTTACCACGTAATGCTCGAATTGTAGTAAGTCAGGGGCTGTTAGAGCAACTGGCAGATGATGAAATCGCTACTATTTACGCCACGCAGTTAGGACATATTACTCACTGGGATTTTGTCGTGATGTCTCTGATATTGCTGGTGACACTAACGATTTACAGGCTATATCAGCAACTGTCGGAGTGGGGAGACAGCATATCGGGAATTTGGCGCTGGCCAGTCACAATTCTGGCTAGTCTAATTTATGGAGTTTGGTGTTTGCTGACTGGGGTTGCTTTGTGGTTATCGCGGTTACGACTTTACTATAGCGATCGCCTCGCCGCTGAAATTACTGGTAATCCCAATGCTCTGATTCGCGCCTTACTCAAAATTGCCATCGGCATTGCAGCTGATATCGAAAAACAAGAACACACCAGTTGGCAGTTGGAAAGCTTAAATCTTCTGACACCAGTCGGTCACCAACAGAGTATATCTTTAGGTACTATTGCAAGTCATCTATCTTTTGAATCCTTCTTGATGTGGGACACTCTCAATCCCTATCGCCAATGGTTTACAATCAACAATAGTCATCCCTTGATTGGCGATCGCATCAAACGTCTTTGCCAAATAGCTCGTCACTGGCATCTAGAAACCGAACTACATTTTTCCAACGAACAATCCTCAAAGGTTCAGCGTCAGTCTTTCTTATTACAAATCGCTCCGTGGTTGGGAATTCCTTTAGGTTTTCTGTTTGCAGGTGTAATCTGGCTAACTTGGCAAATAGCATTCGCACTCAAGTTTTTGAACCTCAAGTGGATATACGAAGACTGGTCTTTCATTACAGGTTGTCTACTCATTAGCTTTAGCATCGGTACAGTGATGCGGATGAATTCTTTTTTTCCCGATATCAAACCTGCCACCGTACTAACTGACGACTGCTTGCCCAGCCTGTTAGCTAACCCATCTGCCCTACCTATTGATAGCATCAGCGTGCATCTTGTCGGCAAACTAATCGGTCGTCAAGGTATTAGTAACTGCCTAGCACAAGACCTAATCTTACAGTCCAGTACAGGTTTGGTAAAATTACACCATATTTCTTGGCTGGGACAGTCAGTCGATTACCAGGACTTGATCGGTCGGCAGATTACCGTCACAGGTTGGTTTCGGCGAGGAGCAACGCCCTGGATCGACATCCAAACCCTGCAAACTCAAAGTGGTAAAACCATTAATAGTCCTCACCCCATTTGGTCTACTATTTTGGCAGTCGCCGCCCAGGCTTGGGGCGCATATATTTTCCTCACAGGCTAGTCAAGGGTCAAGGTAGAGACGCGATTAATCGCGTCTGTACAAGGGTCAAGGGTAGAGAGTAAGTAATAATTTTGGACTGTGGACTATTGACTTTGGACTCCGTGTAGCGGCAAATGTAAACAAAAGTTGCAGATTTTCTTGACAAGTGTTACATTTATTTACACAATCAATAACAACCAACATAGCTCAGTGTCCTAGCTTTGTTATAAGTTGTGATGCTTTTGATGATACATCCACGTGTATCCTTCCAACACAGCAGCAAATCAACCAGCCTTTGGCTGGTTTTTGTTTCCAAATATCCTTTTTTTAGAAAAAAAATGTCTTTTATGCTACGATGCGATCATACTATGGTCAGAAATGTATGCGCTGAACTAGCTACGTAGAAAATACCGTGATAACGTAAGAAATGGTATTTAATTCTGCGGAAAAAGGCATTGAAGAAAGCGTATAGTTTGGCAGACAATGGGCTATTAAATTTACAATTCTTAGAATTAAGGTGTTATTAGCTCAGTGTAGTGTGAGCTTTTGGATTAAACAAGCTTGAACCCGAGGAAAAACTGTATTGTATAGGTTGACAGTTTGGAGTAAAAAAATTGGTTAATGCCAGCCTTGGTCAATAGCATCTATTTAAAAGCAAAGCCAAGTAATAGTTTTCTTGCCTTGTCATATTCATTCAACTCTGGAGGTATAGTTCATGTCTGTTCGCCTATATATAGGTAATTTGCCAAAAGAAGAAATAGATCGTCAAGAACTGCAAGCAGTTTTTGCAGCAGAAGGTGATGCTGTCACCACTAAACTAATTAAAGACCGCAAAACTGGCAAATGCCGTGGTTTTGGTTTTCTCACGGTCAACAACGACGAACAAGCTGATGAAATAATTGAAAAGTATAATGGTCAGCTGTTCAAAGATACCGCCATCAAATTAGAGAAGGCGTTACCTCGTACAAAGGGTGATGAGAGCGAGGAACAGCTTGCTGCTCCCAAAGTTGCCAGTCCTAGTGGCAGCCCAACTCCTAGCCCTAACAAAGAAGGCAGTCGTCGCGAGAAAAGCTCTAAGAAGCCTCGTCGTGGCGGCGGCGGGGGTTCCCGTGAAAGCACCACCACTACCACCGATTCAGACGCTATTCGTCCAGATCCTCGTTGGGCTTCTGAATTAGAAAAGCTGAAGCAGATGCTAGCTGCACAAGCCACGAATTAATCTCCAAGGGAAAAAAATTAAAAATTCAGAATTATTTTTTGATTTTTAATTTTTAATTATCAATAATTCCTTAGCTGCATAGTCAATGTACTAGCAGCTATTTTTGTAAGTGCGATCGCATTAGCCAGATGAAATTTGATATCTAACTAAATTTATTTTGTGCAACTTGGCTTGTGTTCTGAATCTAATGTGGGAGCATCCCATTTTGTCAGAAATACCTAAATCGTTACATTAGAGTATGAGAATAAAGGCTATCTCCACAACCTTAAGGTTAATCAAAAAGTATACTTCTGGCAGTAGATGTATATAAATATTAGACATGTTAAATTAAAACAAATATTACTCAAAGTTCTTAAATAATTCAGGTCGGCGCGCTATGTGCATTAGAGTCGCCTGAAACTTTGTGACCATCAGTAACACACAAACTATGAACTCTACCACTGAAAAACACATTGCCTTAATTTCTGTCCACGGCGACCCCGCGATTGAAATTGGGAAGGAAGAAGCTGGAGGACAAAATGTTTATGTGCGCCATGTGGGTGAAGCACTAGCGCAGCTAGGATGGCAAGTTGATATGTTTACCCGCAAAGTGAGTTCTGAGCAAGATGCGATTGTTCAACATAGTCAGAATTGTCGAACCATTCGTTTGAAAGCTGGTTCCCTTGAGTTTGTGCCGCGAGATCAACTTTTTGGGAATTTACCAGAATTTGTGGATAATTTTCTTGAGTTTCAAAGAGAAAATAACATTACATATGAGTTGGTTCACACAAACTATTGGCTCTCCAGCTGGGTAGGGATGCAGCTCAAAAAAATTCAAGGGAGCAAACAGGTTCACACATACCATTCTTTAGGATCTGTCAAGTACAACACGATAAAAACGATTCCCCTGATTGCTAGTAAGCGATTAGCAGTGGAAAAAGAGGTGTTAGAGACAGCAGAATGCATTGTGGCGACAAGTCCACAGGAAAAGCAACATATGCGATCGCTCGTTTCTACTAAAGGCAATATAGACATAATTCCCTGTGGTACAGATATTCATCGGTTTGGTTCAATTGCAAGACAAGCAGCTAGAGCCGATTTAGGAATTGCTCCAGAAGTCAAAGTTGTATTGTATGTAGGACGTTTTGATCCACGCAAAGGTATAGAAACCTTGGTGCGTGCATTAAACGAGTCTAAGTTACGTGACTCTAGTAATCTCCAGCTAATTATTGGTGGTGGTAGCACTCCAGGTAACAGCGATGGCAAAGAGCGCGATCGCATCGAGGAAATTATCCAAGAATTAGGAATGAGTGACTTTACAACCCTTCCCGGTCGTCTCAGTCAGGACATCCTACCAACTTATTACGCAGCTGCCGATGTTTGCGTCGTTCCTAGTCACTACGAACCCTTTGGGTTAGTGGCGATTGAAGCAATGGCGAGCGGTACACCAGTGGTAGCAAGCGATGTCGGCGGACTTCAATTTACTGTAGTACCTGAAGAAACAGGTTTGTTAGCACCCCCGCAAGACGTAGATGCTTTTGCATCTGCTATTGACAGAATTCTTCTTAATCCAGAGTGGCGAGATGAATTAGGTAAAGCTGGTAGAAAGCGCGTCGAAACCAAGTTTAGTTGGTATGGTGTGGCAAATCAGTTGAGTGAACTTTACACCCAACTGTTGGAACAACCAGTTAAAGAACAAGAACCTGCATTGCTCGCTTAATAAGCTTCTAACCGTTTTAGAAAGTGGTAATAATTAAGATAACCTTTGTAGAGACGTTGCATTGCAACGTCTACACTACACGCATGAAATTTGTACAAACAATCCTTTTCCTATTTGCTGTTCACAGTAGAGGATTATCAATACAGGGAATTTCCCGCAAGGCTTCTTTGACAAATCGTTGTACCTTTTGACCACACCTGCTCCTAAGCTTCAGCACTATACTAAGGGCGCGGGTACAAAATTGTGCTGGTAGCAGAGATAGAAGCGACGTGACTGGTTATGGCTGATCCAGAATCAGAGGATGGAGTTGCATCAGCGCCAACAAGTGAGTAATAGTCATCTCAATCAAGCGATCGCCAATATCAATTTCTCAATAAACCTGCCGTATACCTAAGATGCTGGTATTTTTCAGTGTACTGTTAAACAATTGACCATTGGGCACCATAATTTGTACATTGTCTGTTAGACTCTTTATCTTATTTAAATATTTTATGTGTTTTTACGTAATATCTTTAAATATTTTTTACTGCAATAAATATCTATTTCTTTGCTGGTTTTTAAGTACAAATACTTAAAAAAACAAATATTTAACTTCTAAATTTTTTTTTAGTAAAGTAAAAGACTTTTTATCGACAGCATAGAAAACAGTGTTTTAAGCTTGAATCACTGTAACTAATATCTTCCTAAAAAAAGATAAAATGCTATCTCTAAGAAAGTCAATGAAACAACATAAATCAATCTTTGTTTTGGGATTAATGACGCTGGGAGTACTCATAGCACCTAGCTCTGCAAAAGCTGCTACATTCGAGTACAAGTCATGGTCTACAGATGCTGAATTTATATCAATCCTGAACAAGGGGGACTTTAAAGAGTTGTTTGTTGCTGAAGGTCGTATTGGCAACAATAGTTCAAGTTCGGCAGAGCGGGAATTAAAGATTAATGGTGATGTTCAGCAAGGTGCTCCAGTTAGTATCCAAGATGACTTTGTTTGGGGAAATGGTAACTTATGGGATTTTACCCTGGAATACACAGGAAGCAAGGTTAATTATACCCTTGGCGGCAAGTTGCTAAGTAGCACGGATTTTAAGGGTTCAGCAAGTGATATCTTCCTTCGCACCGCTGCTACTACAAACAGCACCATGACGCTAAGTAATCTGCTTTTTAATAACAAGGAAATGAAGAATTCTCAGGGACAGAAAATAAGCAGTGTTTCTTCTGTAGGTACATCCTCCAAGAAAGACATAGATTATCTTCAGATCAGCGACATAACATCTCCGTTTACAATCACGGGCAAAGCGGCAATGAGCTGGACGGGTACACAACCACTGCGTTCTAATCTCGCTTTTCAAATTAAAGTGGGTAATTCACCGAAGAACATACAAGTACCAGAGCCTGGTACGCTGGGTGCTATCTTCGTGATTGGAATTACAGGCGCAGTTGCCACCAAAAGAAAGAAAGTGGCAAAAATCGGGTTAGCCTAAATCACAACGATTGAAGTTTTGTCAAAATGGCAAGACGGTTTAAGACAGAAGCGTTCAGCATAACCTTTGAGAAGATAAGGAAAGCTGACCGCTTTTTTGCATTATTCCACCCGGAATCAGAGAAGATAGAAGTATACTGAGCATCCACGTTTGAACGCCAACCACTAATCGCTTTGCAACCAGTTGACTTTACCACCCTCACAGCTGCTTGTAGCGAACTACGCGCTAACTGGCTACCCTCGCGGATAGAACAGGTTTACCAGCGCGATCGCTACACTATCGCTATGGCATTACGCACCCTAAAACAGCGGAGTTGGCTAGAGATTTCCTGGCACCCCCAAGCTGCACACATTTACATAGGCGATCCGCCACCAAGAATACCAGATACCTTCACCTTCAGCCAACAACTAATACACCAGTTGAGTGGTTTGGCACTAGTAGGAATTGAGGCGATCGCCCCTTGGGAGCGCGTTATTGATTTACAATTTGCCCGTCGTCCTGGAGAAAGCGCCCTGTATCATGTGTATGCAGAAATTATGGGCAAATACAGCAATGTCATCCTCACCGACGCCAGCAATGTAATTATCACAGCTGCCCATCAAGTCAGCCAGCAACAATCTAGCGTTCGTCCGATCCAAACCGGACAACCTTATGAAACACCACCGAAACTAACTGGTACTGTCCCCAGTTTGAGCGAATCCCCAGAACGCTGGCAAGAACGGGTAAGCTTAGTACCAGGAGCAATTAAGCGTCAGTTGCTGAAAAGTTATAGCGGTTTAAGTGCCGCACTGCTAGATTTAATGCTGCTTGTAGCAAATATAGCACCAGAAACAACCACCGATAACCTCAACCCTGACGACTGGAAACGGCTGTTTGAGCGTTGGCAAGAATGGCTACAAACCCTGGAATCTGGTAAGTTTCAACCAGCTTGGACTGCGAACGGATACACCGTAATGGGTTGGGGTGCAGTTGCAACCGTAAAAGATATCCAGGAATTACTCAACCGCTACTACACTGACCAGATCAATCAACAGTTATTTTCCCAACTGCGCCATCAGCTGAGTCAGAAATTGCATAATATTCTGACGAAATTAAGGAACAAAGCGCAAACCTTTACAGAACGCTTGCAGCAGTCAGATCGAGCCGATGAGTATCGACAAAAAGCTGATTTATTAATGGCTCACCTGCAAAACTGGGAACCGGGGATGAAAGAAATTACCCTTGCTGATTTTGACACAGGTAAACCAGTGGCGATCGCTCTCCAGCCAGATAAAAATGCTGTACAAAATGCCCAAAGTCTTTACAAACAACACCAAAAGCTGAAACGCGCTCGCGCTGCTGTCGAACCGCTACTTTTAGAGGTGCAAGCAGAGATTCAGTATTTAGAGCAAGTGGAGGCAGCGATTGCCCAAATAGAAAACTACCAAACAGCAGAAGATTTGCAAGCTCTAGAAGAAATCCGCGAAGAGTTAATCAGTCAAAAGTATCTAGAAGACCCAGAGTATCGTAGCCGTAGCACCAATGAAGCCGCAATCAGCAACTTTTATCGTTACCGCACCCCTAGCGGCTTTGAAGTCTTAATCGGTCGCAACAATCGCCAAAATGACCAATTGACCTTTCGTGTGGCTGGGGATTATGACCTGTGGTTCCATGCTCAAGAAATTCCAGGGAGCCATGTGCTACTACGACTAGAACCAGGTGCTGTCTCTGAAGAAGCTGATTTGCAATTTGTTGCTAATCTTGCCGCCTACTATAGTCGCGCCCGTCAGAGTGACCAAGTGCCAGTAGTTTACACTCAGCCAAAGCACGTCTACAAACCCAAAGGAGCCAAACCCGGAATTGCTATTTACAAGCAGGAGCGCATCCTTTGGGGACAACCGCAGTCAATAGTCATTAGTCATTAGTCATTGGTCATTGGTCATTAATTATTCTCTTCCCCTGCTCCCTACATCTCCACCCTGCAATCTGGCGAATTATCCTTATAGATAGAAGCTTTTAACCTTTGTTCCTATCTTTTTCTGATGAATTTTTATGAAAAATCTGTGTTGGCTGTTACAATATTGTTAAGAAAAGTTGCCTGTTGCACTTTGGGAAAGCGCAATTGGGTTTTAACTCTATTGAGAAGACAACGCGAAAAAACATTTTTTAGACCAGCTGTGGGAGGCTGGTCTTTTTGTTTGAGCATGTCAATTAAGCTTGGTTTAAAAGCTGGGGGACTCGACAAACGGCTCAGTTGGTGCTGACGATTTCTGGCTTTGCCATTCTCTCGCTGGTTTCGCTGTTGTTTGCTCACCTCGCTGCGGCTCTATTTGCTCTGTTACACGAAACGGAAAAGACGCTGGATGATTAGGTGCAGACGAATCTGCGTCGTTGTCTGGATGCAAAACGCAAGGATGAATTGGGTATAGTGGAAAGCGCTTTTAATTACATAGCTGAGGCGATCGCCTAACGAGAGCAAATGATCGAACTAGCATGAAGGCAGCATCGATCATCGTGCCAAACCCTATAATTTACCAGTAATTGTAGACATTGCTGGCACCATTGGTCAGGATGCGTGGGATATTTTCGACCATTCTCAGAGAACTTTGTACCTTACCTGAAGCGATCGCTAACACGCTTGACCTTTTAACATATGTAGCAGAACGGGTGATGTGCTTGATTAAAGTTGGGTTTAGCGGAGGTTTTTAAGTAATTTCCACAAGCTCTCTTTTTCAACTCCGTTAAATCCACTAAAGATTTTCTTTTTCTTCCGGCTGATAAGATTTGAAAATAGCTGGCTTTACTCAGGAATAGCCTTTCAGCAACAATTAATTATACAAATATAATTTTTTATCTATGTATATATATTTAAATTTTCGCTAAAGTATTTGTCAGACTATCTGAAAAGTTTAAAATATTGTTTTAATACCAATTCTTTGTGAGGTTGCACATTATTTTGATCCCTACCAACCTCCCCTTACCAAGGGGAGGTGCCGCAGGCGGTGGGGTTCTTTCTATGCGTCTTCATATGGAAATGGTATAAGATATTAAGCCCAGCAACAATACTGGGTTTTAATTTTAATATCACACATGAAAAAGACGCAAAGGAAAACTTCGCGTCTTTTAGTATAATTAATTGTGAAAATTAAAAACTGAATGTAGTTCTCAGCGCACCAATTACAACATCATCGTTGTCATCGTTATGATCTGGGGATGTTAACCAGATGACTCCTGGGGTAATAGTGATATTGTCACTCAGCTTGTACTGGTAGAAAGCCTCAATATGATAGGAAGTATCGTCATCTTCTGCTAATCCGGCAACACTGGAACTTGTTACCCTAGGTTCTACACCAGCGATGATACCAGCTAAGTTGCCTTTTTTACCAAGGTCAGGAAAGCCGAGGGTGACAGCGTAGTTCCAAATGTCAACCTCTCCACGGTTCCCACTCAAGGTGCGGCTATTGGTGTATCCTGCCCAACCACCTAAGACTATTTGATCACTGATGCCAATAGAAGCTTGGACACCGTAAGAATTGCTGGAAAATGCTACTTCTTCTAAACCTTGGTCAGCTGCTAAATTCGTGAAAGTTGCCGCGTTACTACCTGTGAGTAGTGGCTGTTTGTAGGAATTGATGTAAGTTAAACCAACAGAAATGCGATCGCTTGGTGTAAAAGTTAGCTGGGCCAGCGCCCCATAAGCACCATCAAACAAACCATTTTGAGGAGCAGGGTTATTAGCTGTACCACTCAAATAGCCTAAACTTAGTGCCAATTTATCACCAAACTCCTGGGTTACTCCTAACCCAGCACCACCTATCTGGTTATAAATTGGGTTACGTGTGCCAAAGGTAGACAAAGCACCAGAGGCACCATCACCGTCAAAGATATTGATAGTACTGGTAAGATCATCTGCTGCACCTGCGTTGGCAATAGCGATCACCTGTGTCTTTTCGCCCAAAGGAAATTTATAGAATAGTGCATCTATGAAAGCATCATTGTTAGCATCTGCACCACTGTTACCACTGGCAAAAAACAAGTTGCCTTCTGGGGTGTTAATGTTAGGGCCAACAATATTATTAGTTTGAATTCTGGTGAACAGCGTGTCTTCTCCTGTGAAACTGGTCACTAGTTCGATACGCGCCCGTACTCCAAGAGTTGTATTCGTGTCTGCAATTTCTGCACCGTTAACATTGTCTCCTGACAAAACATCGCTGATAACTGTGACAACTTGCCCTTGCAGTTTGGTTGTGGTTGAAAACTGATTTGCTTCCAACTCAGTGGCGCGTGCTTCTAATGCATCCACTCGACCCCGTAATGTCGCCAGTTCTGCTGCAAATTCTTCTTGCAGCTTTTGCAGTTGAGCTAAATCTTCTTTTCTTACCAGTTCACCAGTGGCGGTGGCAATTAGTTCGTTAACCCGATCAAGACAAGCATTTAAACCAGCAGCAAACTCATATCGCGTCATTGCCCGATTACCGCGATAAGTTCCATTTGGATATCCTGCAATACAACCGTAACGCTCTACCAGCGATTGCAAGGCTTGGAATGCCCAGTCTGTGGGTTGCACGTCCGACAACTGAGATACCGAGGTAACTTGTGCCATTACCTTATTTTGAGTAACGCTCTGGGCTACAACTTGAGGTACATTAATTTCCGATGTAGTTGATATTTCACCCGCAAATACAGCACTATTAACAAAAAGTATTGCAGCGTAAATTATTGGACTAGCCAGCAGATACTTACAGAATATTTGCATTTTTTTCCTCACACTCAATTACAATTCACACCCACACTGCGCTTTTTTAAAGGCGTATTTTATGAGAAAGTTTTTCAATAATCTTATCAGAATTAAGCAAATTTTTTAACACAAGTAAGTCAAGAAATCCTAATCATTTAGGAAAGACTAAATTTTAGACATACTACTCTCTGAGAAATTATGTTGTTATTTCTTACACAGTAAACGTAGATATAATATTGTCTGTATTGTATGAGAATGAGAATTATTATAGTGTAATATGTAGAATAAGTCTCATTGTCAATAGAAATTTTGACGAAAGCAGAGTAAACATCCTTTTGGAGGAGAAAACACAGTGGTTTGGAATCGCATAGGACGTAAAACAGGCAGCCAAGGACGTGGCATCCTGCCCCTAATTGCTGTGCTCATGTTGTCAATTGCGGCTGGCTGTAACCAATCGAACACGAATCAAGGAACAACTTCTGCACAGTCGCCACAAGCACAAGAGGCTGCATCTACCCCGTCAGTGCAGTTGGCAAAAACTAAAGTGGTGACGACATTTTTACCGGTATATTTGTTTACTAAAGCAGTAGCGGGGAATGTAGCAGACGTAGAAATTTTAGTCCCGCCAGGTACTGAAGTACACGAGTACCAAGCAACACCAGAAAATGTCAAAGCGATCGCTACTGCGAATGTGTTAGTAAAAAATGGTTTGGGGTTAGAGGAATTTATAGACGATACTGTCAAAAATGCCCAAAATCCTAAATTGACAGAAATTGATGCCAGCAAAGGTATTAAACCCTTAAATGAAATTTCACCCGTTGAGGAAACGGCGAAAGAAGAAGAGCACAATCACGAAGCTGGTAATCCTCACGTTTGGCTAGATCCAGTTTTAGCCAAACAGCAGGTAATAAATATACGTGATGGGTTAATTGCAGCTGATCCTGGGAATAAAGCTGCTTATGAGGCAAATGCTGCCGCTTATATTAAAGAATTAGAAAGTTTAAACGGCGAATTTCAGCAGACTTTGCAGAAAAATCCTAACTGCACCTTTGTTACCTTTCATGATGCTTTTCCATACTTAGCCCAACGCTATAAACTCAAGCAAGTTGCCGTGGTGGAAATTCCTGAAGATCAACTTTCTCCGGCAGATGTGCAAAATGCAGTTAATGCTGTAAAAAAGTATAAAGTTAAAGCTTTATTTAGCGAACCAGGAGTAGATAACAAACTGCTAACCAGCCTCTCCAAAGACTTGAAATTAAATTTGCAGACGCTGGATTCTTTAGAAACGGGTGAAACAGATCCGCAATATTATTTCAAGGCAATGAAAGCTAATTTGCAAACTCTGGAAACTGCGTGTAAATAGATTTAATTACACTTCTTCATTTAAAATTTTGAATTTTGAATTAATTAAATGACATCGCCTATTTTAAAAGTCGAGGGACTAACTGTATATCAAGGCAACTATTTAGCTGTTCGAGATGTTTCTTTTGAATTGTTGCCAGGAACAGATACAGCCATAGTTGGCCCCAACGGTGCGGGTAAAAGTACCCTGGTAAAAGCGGTTTTAGATTTAATGCCTCGAAGTGCTGGTAAGATTGAAATATTTAGTCGCCCACTTGTTAGGCTGGGGCATTTACGTCACCTGTTGGGCTATATGCCGCAAAACTTCATCTTTGACCGCAGCTTTCCTATTTGTGTCAGCGAATTAGTAGGACTAGGATGGGCAAATGAAGGCAAAAAGAGTGAGCAGGGTGCAAAGAGGAGTTTAATGGTTGAAAGGCGACCATTAGAACTTCTCCCAAAGGGAGACGCCAAGGGCGAACATAAGTTTACCCCCGTTGAGGCAACTAGCGTCCAAAAGGTAAAAGGTAAAAAGGATTCATTTTTCCCAAGCCTGTGGAGACAAGACAGGGAAAAATCAGCAGCAGTAGCAGAAGCTTTACGGCGAACCGATGCTTATCATCTGCGACATCAAGCTATTGGTACTCTGAGTGGTGGTCAACTCAAGCGGGTACTGCTAGCTTACTGTTTGGTAATGCCTCGAAGACTTTTGATACTCGATGAAGCCTTTGCTGGGGTTGATGTACAAGGTACAGCGGATTTTTATGCTTTACTGAATGAACTAAAACGGGAGGAAGGTTGGACGGTATTGCAGGTTTCCCATGATATTGATATGGTAAGCCGCCATTGCGATCGCGTCCTTTGCCTCAATCAAACCCTTGTTTGTACCGGTAAGCCGAAAATTGCCCTTTCACCACAAAACCTTTTAGCAACTTACGGCCCGGGGTTCAGTCGCTATCAGCATCACCATGATTGAGTTCGTGAGTTATACATCCTGAAAATTTGAGCAGTGGCTTTTGCCTGCTAAACTTCTCGCTGAGTTTTGAATTTAAAACTCAGCACTCAAAATTTTATTTAGCTTCATCTTTATATATACTCGGCACCAGCAGAAATAGCTGCGAATAACTTTAAAATATTACACATGGATTTATTCAATGATTGCCAAATAACTTGGCTAGCCATCACTAATAATAATGACTTAGTGAGCTTGTTACAATTTCCATTCATGCAGCGTGCGATCGCAGGTGCTGTGTTAATGGGAATACTTGGCGGTATGTTAGGTAGTTTTGTCACCTTACGGCAACTGTCTTTTTTTAGCCATGCCGTAGGTCATGCAGCATTAGTAGGCGTAGCATTAGGTGTGCTGCTACAGTTTAATCCTACTTGGATGCTGTTACCTTTTACCTTAGTTTTTGGTGTTGTTGTCCTCTACTTTATTGACCAAACCGATTTAGGTAGCGACAGCGTACTGAGTATAGTGCTATCAGGTGCATTAGCGATCGGCGTGATTCTCACTAGCTTGATTAAAGGATATCGTGGCAATTTAATGGCAGTGCTATTCGGCGATATTCTCGCGATTGATGCCACAGATTTGATTTTGACGCTAGTTGTGCTTGTGGGAGGTAGTATTTTCTTATTATCAACTCTGCGGCAGCAAATTTTGTTGACGCTTAACCTCGATGTAGCGCAGGTTCAAGGCATTCCAGTTCAATTGTATCGCTATGGATTTGTGGTTTTGCTATCACTAGCTGTTGCTGTAGCGATTAAAGCTGTTGGTGTTTTATTAGTCAACGCCTTTTTGGTAATTCCCGCCTCTACAGCGAAACTCATGAGTCACCACTTTAGCCGCTTTCTCGTCTTGTCGGTGATTATCGGTTCTATCAGCAGCATTGCTGGAATCATCGTGTCGGGTCTTTTCAACCTTGCTTCTGGCCCCAGTATTGTTCTTGTCCAGTTTCTGCTATTCGTCGCGGTTTTCATCTGGGTCAAGTTGAGGATGAAAGCCGCATAATTTTTTTTCTTCAATCTCTTGCTAAATTCTTATATCTTTGCTACATTTATTAATCGTGGCTAAGATAAGTCCCAGCCGGGATAGCTCAGTTGGTAGAGCAGAGGACTGAAAATCCTCGTGTCACCGGTTCAAGTCCGGTTCCTGGCATAGATTAGAACAAAATAAGCTGTATGACATAAGGCATAAGCTGACATAAACCTGGCATAAAGCAAAAGGATTTTAGGAAACTAATCTTAAACCACCATTTTATGTAATTGGAAAAAATAGAAGAGCGATCGCTTATTCCTAGTGCTTTTATCCTTGGCAATTTCACACGTTGAAGCGCAATGTTTAAGGATTCAGAATAGGGGTGAGATCCAGGACAAATCCAGGTAGCACATCTTCGCCAGAAAGCGTCGGTGGTTTGTCAACAGAAAAATTTAGAGTCTCTACATCAATAGAAGCCCGATAAATTTCAACTAAGGGTGTTTTAGGGTCAATCAGCCAGCCTAAGCGAGTGCTGTTATCCTGGTATTCTCGCATTTTTGCTAAGGAATCAGTTTCAGAACTAAGTTCAATCACAAAATCTGGACACAATGGAGGGAAGTGCCGCCTTTGCTCAGAGGATAATGCTTTCCAGCGTTCTAGTAGCACCCAGGAAGCATCAGGAGAATGATAAGCACCATTAGGCAAACGAAACTCTGTTGAGGAGTCAAAGACCTTTCCCAGTTTTGTTTCACGATTCCACAAGTTCAAATCCGTCGTTAGATCAGCATTCCTGATGCCGCTTTCGCCGCCAGTTGGGGGCATGATTATTAATTCTCCTTCAGCAGTTAGTTCCAATCGCCATTCTTCATTGGCTATGCAGAGTTGATAAAACTGCTCGTCTGTCAGACCTACGGCGGGGGGTACATTCAGGGTGAAAGCTTGCATAGGTGTTTTGCCAATAGCATTAATTTTATTATGAGCGAGGCTGCTACTATAAATTGTTGTTTGAGGCGATCGCAGATTCAGCAGATTTGTATGCAATATTAGAGTCGGACCACTGTTCAGCTTTATCGCTTACCAAGCCATCCGACTCAGTTTGATTTTTGGATGAAGTCGCCCCCATCACTGGAACAGGTCTGGACTCCCCTCGTACACCCAGCAGATTCCCACCTGCTAGTTCTGACCCAGAGGAGTGCTCGCAGGGAAACACACAACCCGAAAACCGATGTTGTAGTACCTATCGACCGGCGCGTACCTAAGACGAAAAGCAGAACGGCAGCTCCCCGGACGGCTGCCCCACGAACCACCGCGCAGCAGTCGATAATGATTATTATCGCTGTCAATTAACCATGCTCTGCCATCATTAGGTGCGCCCTGATAGTTATCGTGCCAGTGGTCAAGACACCACTCCCAAACATTGCCGTGCATATCATAAATTCCAAAGGCGTTGGCTACACCAAAACTGCCCACATCTGTTGTTTCTTGACGATAGATTCCTTTAGGGCCTCTACCATAAGAACCTAAATACACAGTTCCCTTATAGAACCCATTTGACATCTTATGAGGTTTTGAATTAAGGTACTCCTCAGCATCTAAAATCCAATGCTAATGGCGTATTCCAGCGACCTCACTGATACAGAATGGGAAATTTTTGAACCCTTATTG
>Ga0209906_100056_pt1 | contig 208288 bp, 183 predicted proteins | sample FECB24metaG_FD_188303 | JGI IMG/M metagenome (GOLD analysis project Ga0209906, IMG submission 188303) | Cyanobacterial communities from the Joint Genome Institute, California, USA from Joint Genome Institute, California, USA - FECB-24 metaG... ...
CCCAAGAATTGCGGGCGGCGGAAGACCCAGAGTTTGAAACCTTCTATACCAAAAACATTTTGCTGAATGAGGGCATCCGCGCTTGGATGGCTCCTCAAGATCAACCTCACGAACAATTTGTATTCCCTGAAGAGGTACTACCACGTGGTAACGCTCTCTAATCTAAATAATGATGAGAGACAAATTATAAAGTGACCATGATCCGGATTTTGGAATATAGTTGGCGATAAGTGGCAGCACCCGGATTATGGAAAGCCCACAGACAAGTACAGTTGAAGCAAGAGATTATGCAAAGCGCAATCCATTGCTTCCCAAAATATCCTCGGTACGAGCCAGGAAACTGCCAAAATTATCCATTACTTTAGTAATCCTCCGCCTTTTGGTGGGGGTTTTTCTATTTGTAGTTAATATCTCTAAATTTATATGTTATGTTAGATAAAGCAACAAGCTCAGAGCAACAACGCTCTGCCTTTTTGAAACTAAGACCGCTTAGGCAACAAGGAGGTGATGCCCATGATAGAAAGTAGTACATGCATGGGTCATCAGGTTGCAGTTAGCCGACTGTGCGTCGGAGCTGTTCTCTAAAAGTTAGCCTTAGTCACCTTGAGAGACTAAGTTAGCTCAAGTAGCTAGGCAAGCTCGGAGTTCCTTCCGGCAGTCTGGTTGCAACCTGAAGACCCGCTAGACCGCTCTGACTTAGATCTCCTGATCTAAATCAGAGCGGATAGTTTTTTATAGGTGACTTTTAATTTATCAATGCTTGCTATTGAAAACTTAGATGCAAGTGACCTTAAAGTCTTATTAATAAAAAAATATCTTCATCAATGTTTGGTAGCTGATCAGAAGTGATAAAAAGTGTTTATCTCTGTGGACAAACTTAAGTATGCACATAGATACACTACTAGTTAATCCATCCTCGCATACTTTTTTTATATAAGGGATGAGAGGAGTTTGGCCAGATGAGGTGCAATAAGTAATGAAGCTATAAGCAGATGTGCATCTAACTTGCACTTTTGGGAACTTGGGAAGTCAAGAGTCAGAAGCATTTTTATTCTGGCTTCTGAATCTTAGGTGAATATGTAAGTTGAATGCTGATTACCCTAAAATAGGGAATTTTATGATATGGCGAAACTACTTACTGAGGCTGAAATTAAAGAACGGGTAAACGTTCTGTCAGATTGGACAGTTGAAAAGTCAAAGTTACAAACCACTCGCACATTTAAGGATTTTATCCAAGCAATTGAGTTTGTAAATAAGTTGGTGGAACCTTCCGAGTCTGCGGGACATCATCCAGATATAGAGATTTCTTACAACAAAGTCAAGATCATACTCACAACACATGATGCAGGTGGGTTGACGCAGAAGGACTTTGATGTAGCAGAGGTAATTTCCCAAATCAACTAAGTGATTTGTGTTGACGATCTGCTAAGTGTCTAAAGCTTTCAGCCGTTTAGCTAAATGGGCATTCACTAATGCCCAAAACCTTACTACCTGGTTAGATATGTACATAACTCATGTGTGACAGTTATTAAGGCGATCGCTCCTATCTTGCCATCTGAATTGAATGTTTTATAATGTTATGATATAAAGATATGTTTTTGCATAAGTTAATCCCATTAATTTTTAACGTTAAGTTAATCGATTATTAGCTTTGCAAAAACTAAAATTGTAGTAGTGGCAATTATGCCTCATCCTCAGGTTTCAACAAAATGTCGCATTTCTGAGAATTAGGTGCAACAAACGCAATTATCTATACAAGGTGTGAGGAGAAAAGGAAAAATGTCTAATCTATTATGGAAATCCTTAGTGGTTAGCCCAGCAGTTTTAGGAGCAACGTTGTTAGTTTCGGCAACAGCAATTGCGGCTCCAAATACCACTAAAGTATCACCATCTGAAAAACTAGATGCAACTACAGTTGTCCAACAGCCACAAATATTGGCTCAAACAGCTAATGATGCTAACGTTTTAGATCAAGTTAACCGCTACAGCAACGAAGGCAACAAGAATAACTCCCAGTCTCAGGTAACATCGGTTTCCCAGTTTTCCGACGTACAACCCACTGACTGGGCATTCCAAGCATTGCAGTCCTTAGTTGAGCGCTACGGTTGTATTGCTGGTTATCCAAATGGGACTTATCGCGGTAACCGTGCTCTGACCCGTTATGAATTTGCCGCTGGTTTAAATGCCTGTTTGGATCGGGTTAACGAATTGATTGCCACAGCAACAGCTGACTTGGTGACCAAACAAGATTTAGCTACCTTACAGCGGTTGCAAGAAGAATTTTCCGCAGAACTAGCAACCCTACGCGGTCGTGTAGATTCCTTAGAAGCGCGTACCGCTGAATTAGAGGCAAATCAGTTCTCCACTACCACCAAACTGGTTGGTGAAGCTATTTTTGCCGTTAGCGATGCCTTTGGCGATAATACAGGCGATGCCAACAATACTGTCTTCCAAGACAGAGTACGTTTAGGCTTGCAAACCAGTTTCACCGGTAGAGATGTTTTGACCACTCGTCTATCTGCTGGTAATGCACAAGCCTTTGCAGTACAAGACGCTGCTGGTAATACCATCCCTAGTGCTGAAGGTCTGCAAACGTTCCAACTAGATAGTACTGGTGATAACAGCGTTGAGATAGACAAACTGACCTATGAAGTTCCCATAGGACCAGCTCAAGTTTACCTCGCAGCAGCTGGCGGACGACACAGCCATTATGCTGCTGTCAACAACCCTTACTTTTTTGATAAAACTGACGGTGGTAATGGTGCTTTATCTGCCTTTTCTTCTGAAAGTCCTATCTATCGCATTGGTGGAGGCGCAGGTGTAGCACTTAACCTCCCCTTAGGTAGAGGTGGCGGTATACTAGGAAACAGTTCAGTGACAGTAGGTTACTTAGGCTCGGAAGCCAATAGTCCTGGCGCCGGTGAAGGCGTGTTTAACGGTGACTATGCTGCCTTAGGTCAGTTGAACTTTAGTCTAGGCGATCGCATAGCCTTAGCAGCCACCTATGTCCACGGATACAAGGGTGCAGGTAGTGCTCTATTTGATTCGGGTCTTGGTCTTACCAACGGTGTTGGTGCTTCCATTGGTGTAGTAGGTACTCAACAAGCCAACACTCTGGTTAACGCATCTTCAACTAATTCCTACGGTGTGTCAGCAGCGTTTAGACCAAGCGACAAACTGTCTGTCAGTGGCTTTGTAGCCTACACCGATGTCGTAGGTTCCGGTGTTGGTGATGATTTTGAATCTTGGACTTACGGTGCTGGCGTTGCCTTATCTGATTTTGGTAAACAAGGTAACGTATTAGGTGTTTTCGCCGGTGCAGCACCATATGCTCTTAACCGAACACCTGGTAGTGGCGATGTGCCATACCAAATTGAAGGTTTCTACAAGTATCGCGTCTCGGATAACGTCTCAATAACTCCTGGCGTTATCTATCTGACTTCTCCTAATCAAAGCGACGCCAACGACGATGCAATTATCGGTACACTCAGAACAACCTTTACCTTCTAAAGCGTTGAAAATCTGTCTGCAATTTTAAATCTTATTGCTCCCCGCCATCAGGCGGGGTTTTTTGTTTTCGGTAATGGCAACGAATAAACCCCAGTGGGTAACCGGAGTATACTGGAAAAGTAGGAGTTGCGAGTTAAGAATTCAAAACTCCTAACTCATGCCGTAAACAGCTTTTTCTAAGCAATTTTTTCCGGGCGGTTAGCGGCATCAACTTGATTCCCGGTAAAATCCTAATTCTTAACTTATTACTGCCTGTGGAACTATCGTGTAAATCTGAATACGCCATTCTTGCCTTGTTAGAGATGTCCGCTCATTACGAAAGCGGCGAACCAATGCAAATTCGACAAATTGCAGCGCAACAAAATATACCCGACCGCTATCTAGAACAGCTACTAGCAACTTTGAGGCGTGGGGGTATAGTTAAAAGCCAACGCGGGGCAAAAGGCGGCTATTTTTTGACGCGAGAACCTCGGAAAATAAAACTTTTCGAGATTTTAGGATGTTTGGAAGGATTAGATGTACAGACGTGTGAAGAAGATGTCAATCTCAAAAATGTAGACAGTTATGTTATAGAAGAAATCTGGCAAGAAGCATCTCAGGCTGCTAATACAGTGTTGCAAAAATATACACTTCAGGATCTCTGTGAAAAACGAGATTCACGTCGGCAACTGGATATGTACTACATTTAGTAAGTTGACTAATTACTATTAACTTATTGACTAGTAACTAAGGACTAAGTTATGCGAATTGCTCGTAACATTACAGAACTCGTCGGTCGTACACCGCTAGTGCAATTGAATCGAATTCCCGAAGCAGAAGGATGTGTTGCTCAGATTTTGGTGAAATTGGAAAGTCTCAACCCATCTGCATCAGTTAAAGACCGAATTGGAGTGAGCATGATTAATACCGCCCAAGAGGAGGGGCTAATAACTCCTGGGAAGACAGTATTGGTAGAACCCACCTCTGGAAATACAGGAATTGCCCTAGCAATGGCAGCAGCAGCCAAAGGTTATCGGTTAATTTTGACAATGCCAGAGACGATGAGTGGGGAGCGACGGGCAATGTTGCGGGCGTATGGAGCCGAGCTAGAACTAACACCTGGTGCTGAAGGCATGAGTGGGGCAATTCGACGGGCACAGGAGATAGTTGACAGCACACCAAATGCTTATATGTTGCAACAGTTCCGCAATCCAGCAAATGCAAAAGTGCATCGAGAAACTACAGCCGAGGAAATCTGGGAAGATACCGATGGACAGGTTGATATAATCGTAGCGGGGGTCGGAACAGGTGGTACGATCACTGGTGTAGCAGAAGTAATTAAAACACGTAAACCTAGTTTTCAGGCGATCGCTGTTGAACCAGCTAATAGCCCAGTTTTGTCTGGGGGACGACCTGGACCGCACAAAATTCAGGGAATTGGTGCTGGGTTTATTCCCCAAGTGCTACAGATGAAATTGATTGATGAAGTTATTACTGTGACCGATGAAGAAGCGATCACTTACGGTCGGCGTTTGGCAAGAGAAGAAGGGCTACTATCTGGTATTTCCAGTGGAGCAGCTTTATGTGCTGCAATTCGTGTTGCCCAACGTCAAGAAAACAAGGATCGCCTAATTGTGATGATTCAGCCTAGTTTTGGCGAGAGATATTTGAGTACACCGTTGTTCCAAGATCTAGAAGCAAGGGTAGCAGCTAGTGTCAGCTAACGATAAATTAGATCAATGGCCAATTCTAACCACTACGAAATATTGAAAGTTAGTCAAAATGCCAGCCAAGCGGAGATTAAGCAAGCTTATCGCCGCTTGGTAAAATTATTTCATCCTGACAGTAATCAGGAAACAGCGGATAACGAGCGGATTATCCGCATCAATGCCGCGTATGAGGTCTTAGGCGACACTCAAAATCGCCTCGATTATGACCAACAACTGCGGGATAGCTCCCAAAAATTAAATAGCGATCGCCAACAGCGTACAGCGTCTGCTCAAAAACGGTATAAAACAACACGGAAAACAGGACGGGATGCTGACGAACAGGTTGATGAATGGCTGCGCCGAGTTTATCAACCAGTCAATCGCCTACTTTGTAGCATTCTCTATTCCTTAGAGGAACAAATGGAGCAATTAGCTGCTGATCCCTTTGATGATGAGTTGTTAGAAGAATTTCAGGAATACTTAAAAGCCTGTCGAGATGATTTCAAGCAAGCACAAATGACTTTTCGCTCCTTGCCGAATCCCCCTAGTCTAGCAAGAGCCGCAGCTCACCTCTACTACAGCCTCAGTCAAGTAGGGGACGGACTAGAAGAGTTGGCTTACTTTCCCTTGAGCTACGATGAGCGTTATTTGCACACAGGTTTGGAACTATTCCGCATAGCTACGAGATTGCATTGCGAAGCACAGGCGTCTGTTAAATAGGATTTATAGTTAATTTTTTTGGACTTTGGACTTTGGACTCTTGACTCCGCGAAGCGGCTGAAATTAGTTTATGCTGTAAGTAGTGAAAGGTTAAGAAATTTTAAATTTTGTTACTAGTGTACTCATGCAATGCATTGTTAATCGCCGCGCCCAGTTTTCGGCAAGTCATCGCTATTGGTTGCCAGAACTGAGTGAAGCCGAGAATATTGAGAAATTTGGTGCTTGCTCTAAATTTCCCGGACATGGACACAACTATGTTTTATTTATCTCCCTGAGTGGGGATCTAGATAAATATGGCATGGTGCTGAACTTATCCGACGTGAAACATGTAATCAAACGGGAAGTTACCAGCCAATTAGACTTTTCTTATCTCAACGATGTGTGGGCAGAATTTCAACAAACTCTCCCCACTACTGAGAATATTGCACGAGTGATTTGGCAACGGCTAGCACCTCACTTACCTATAGTCCGCGTGCAGTTATTTGAACATCCTGAACTTTGGGCAGATTATATGGGAAACGGAATGGAAGCCTACCTTACTATTAGCACTCACTTTAGCGCCGCCCATCGACTGGCTCACCCTAATCTTAGTAACGAAGAAAACACTGAGATCTACGGCAAGTGTGCTCGTCCTCACGGTCATGGACACAACTACCATCTAGAAGTCACCGTGAAAGGGAAAATTGATTCGCGCACTGGGATGATTGTCGATTTAGGTGCTCTGAATCAAGTGATAGAAGATTATGTGGTCGAGCCGTTTGATCACACCTTTTTAAACAAAGACATTGCTTACTTTGCCGAAGTTGTGCCCACTGCTGAAAATATCGCACTTTACATTAGTAATTTACTGCGATCGCCTATTCAGGAATTGGGAGCCAAGCTTTACAAAGTTAAACTTATTGAAAGTCCTAATAACTCCTGCGAAATCTACTGCACCGAGTCAGAATCAAATGCAGTCAATGCTGTAGCGACTGAGCCTATTTTAGTGAGAATTTAAGAAATTGGTAATAGGTAATTATTTTTACCATTACCTATTACTTACTAGCATTTCATTGCTTTAGTTTGCCAGTATCAAACGAAAAAATCTTAGGCTAGAAAAATTTACTAACTAAACAGTTGAAACCAGGTAGCAAAGGACTTGTCAATTCATCTTGACTAAATAAAGTAACTATTAGCTTTAAAGTAGCTTGTTCACGACGATAAACCTCAACTTTCTTCTGTATGCCATCGCAAATCCAATATTCTTGAACTCCTTGCACCGAGTAAAGCTTTAGCTTTGCTTCCCTGTCACGTCTCTCATTTTTTTCGCCGGGCGACAGAACTTCTACTACTAACTCTGGTGCCCCCGTCAGGTGTCCAGCTTCATCTAGCAAGCGTTCTAAGCGTTCATGACTTGCCCAAACCACATCAGGGATCACATTGTCAGCATCTGAGAAAATAATTCCAGGTGCGATCGCAGCTTTACCTAAACCAGTTTCATCTGACCAAATCTTGAGAACTGTAACAATATTGCCGCAGCTCGTTTGATGATCCCAGTGAGGCGCTTTGGTCACAAACAATTCTCCATCAATAATCTCATAGCGATTTCTGCGATCGCCTGCAAATAGTTCTAGGTCAGCAGTCGTCCAACGCACTGGAGTTGTTTGCATAGAAACCCCCTAGCATTTTCCTAATCATATTTTAAAAATAACGACGACGTGCGGAATGTCGCAAATAACGATAAATTACCCAGGCTAAAGCTCCAACAATCAGATTTAGTGAAAAGCGACTAAGTATAAATGACAAAATATCAGGGTAAAGAAGCTGTGAAGGACTCAAAGGGCTGAGAGTTCTGGCTAAAAGGAACATCCCAAAAATAGCATTTCCACCCAGCATGAGGGTAAACAGTACTAAGCCCCGCTGCCAATATCGGTGCTGGGGTGTATGGCCTGAAACTAAGATACGAGAAGATTTACCTTGCACTTTTCGTAGTAACTGCTCCAGTCGCCAGAACATCCACAACAGCAACGGAAATAAACCATAGCTAAGGAAACGTAAAGGTGATGAGTAACGCCAAGCACTAGATAGAACGTTGACTAAGGCATGACAGATTACAGAATTAAGCCAAGCTCTAGGAACAAGCTTCCTGTCTCGATGTAACCGTATGGTAGAGGAAATATATATTCCCAAAGCACATCCCCAAGGAGCAGAGAACATGGCGTGGACTGGCGTGCCAATACTACGGTCAAGAATTGATCCTGTGCCATGAAAAAGATAAATCCAGTTCTCTTGGGCAGTAAATCCGAGGGCAACAGCTATGGTAAAGAGAAAAATGGTAGAAGGAAGTAATCGATACCTACGCTGTAGATAGCAGGTTGGTATAATAACCGCTACTAACTTGCAACCTTCTTCAATTGGTCCTACTTCCATAAGCTGCCGCAAGGCTACACCAACAAGCCCAGACATGTAGCGCCTTGTTGGCAAACTTCCCTGGATTTGCTGCCAGTCCCCAAGCCAGTTGACTACAGTTTCAAAAATCCATTCGAGACTAAGAGCGCCGAAACCAGAAATTGCCCCGATGATAAAGAACAATAGCAAGCGTAATAGAGGTGGGGCATTTGGAACGCGGCAATAGTAAGAGCCCAGCAGTAGTAGTGGTGGCATTACTGCCCACAGCACTAGAGAAAAATCAGCCACTCACCTGAGCAATTACAGTACGGTGACGGTGGGTATTGTTAGTGATAGTGGGAGTTTGGAAACCCGCCTCAACTAGGGCTTGCTCAATGTCAAAGCTGAAATATTCATCTAAATACGGTTCAGTACTTTTGAGCAATGTCAAAATGTAGGCTGGCATTTTCTTATAAACTTCAGATTGGGGATTCATGTCCATGATTGTCAAGTAGCCACCCGGACGCAGCACACGGCGCATTTCAGCAAAAATTTGTCGGGTTGCTGACTGGGGTAACTCGTGGCACATCAAGAAAATGGATACTAAATCAAATGAGTTGTCTGGTAGCCCAGTAGATTCAGCTTGGGCATGAACCCAGTTAATTTTAGCTTGACGTTGTTGGGCGCGGTAGTGGGCAACGGCTAAGAAGTAGGGAGATAAATCTAAGCCTGTAATTTTGGCATGGGGATAAATTTCTTGCAGAGCGAAGGTACTTAAACCCACACCGCACGCCAAGTCTAGGATGTCTTGGGGTTGATTAGGGATTTGCGTTTTCAGGATATCGTGGTAACTTTGGCGCAGTTTAGCATCTCCTTGTGCTCCAGCATCCTGCCAAATTCCAGCGTGGACGGTACAAGCAGCAACTTCCAACTCAAAAGCAGCTTTCCAACTGAGGTCTCCGCCCTCGTAAGCATGGAATGGTCGCAGGTAATATTCGGGGTAGGAAAGCTGAGGATTTTGTACTTGTGCTAGATCGGTTTTCCAATCACGCGCCTGTAGCGTCTCGACTTCTTGTGTCCAAGGCACGCCAATTTTCTCGGCACGTTTAATCATCATTTGTCTGGCTTGATGCTTGGCTAGGTTGGCTAAAGGCTTGATTGCCAGTATGCCATTCACTAAGCGGGAGGCTAAACCAGGGGCAGTATTTACAGCAGCAGTCATAAATTAGTTTACGTTGAACAGCCTTTTCTACTTATGACATACTTGCTGCAAGCCAGTCTAGAAGCAAATTGAATTGCATAACGTACAGTCTGCTTCCCCTTGCTTGCCCCAAGCAACAAATGTTATAGAAGCTTGACATTTTGAAATCAGCAAGGTTCTTGGGAGATACGAATCACGCTGATCTTCAATTTATCTTGATCAGAGAATTTTATTCAAGACTGGTAAAATTTCGATACTTAGCAATATCTATCTCAACAGAGATGGCAAAAAGCTGAGTGCTATTTAAAAGAAAATTACAGTAAGCTAAACTTCTCGAGAGTCAAGTATGGCAAGAGCAAGAAGAAGAGCAAGTGGCTTTTTAAGAGATTTTCAAGAATTTGCCCTTAAAGGCAATGTAGTTGACTTGGCGATCGCCGTGATTATTGGTACTGCTTTTGGCAGGATTATTACCTCCTTTGTTGAGGATGTAATTATGCCATTGATTAACCCCTTGGTTAGTTTCACTGGTAAAGACTGGAGAACAATTACCATTGGTTCAGGAGTCGCTATCGGTAAGTTTCTTGGCGCAATAGTTGACTTTTTAATCATTGCCTTGATTTTATTTGTGGCAATTCAAGCCTTACAAAGATTCAAGAGACAAGAAGAAGTCACCGAAGCCCCGCCAGACCCTAACCTTGTAGCCCAAGAGAGACTAACTGGCGCGCTCGATAGGTTGACCCAAACCTTAGAATCTCGCAGTACTCACATCTAAGCAGATAAAGAGGGCATTAGTAATTATACTCGTGCCCATTTTATATTATCAGTATTCCATCTTACTTTGCAGTATTCGGTTTGAGAGCTAATAACATCTCCAATTCACTAATGGATTTATCAGGGCTAGTAGCAGTAACACCAAGACCACGAATGGAACTCAGGATGGCACTGGCTTGAGGTGGGATGGGTTGACCTTGTGCCGCAAAACGATTAACTAAGGTGACAGTTTTGTCCATATCCAAGTAGAAATAACCACCGTTGGGCTTTTGCAAAGAACCAGTAATGGATTTGAAGGTGTCGCTATTATCTAGAGATTGACTTTTGCGATCTGCAACTGCATCAGCAACGGGACCACCAACAGCTACAAATAAGGTGTCTTGATCCAGCCAACCATGCGCTAATAAAGCTCCTTGTTGGGGGATTTGCCATTCAGTTACGTCTTTACCACCAATATTTCTTTTGGCGATATTGATTTGTTGTGTTTTGGCAAGGGTATCCAATTTTGTGAAAGTGCCTTCCGCAGTTTTGCGATCGCTAGTATCAAATACTAAAGCTCCTCCAAAACCAACACTCTTCAAGACACCTTGCTCAGATGGAATAGCAGCAAAGGCAAATTCCCCATTCATCCACCCAAAAACCTCTTTATCTAGGTCAATATTGACCTGTTTCAATTGTCCGCGCGCCTGTTCAACTACTTGCTTAAATTCTGGGTAATCCTTGGACTGTTCTACTAAAGTTTGCCAGCCACGGTTGATCCCCTGTCCACTAACCAAAGCAAAGGTTTCAGTGGGAAATTGCCCTACTATCTTCGCGGGAGTCGTTTGATATTGAAATTTGCTCAGTTGCGGATCTAAATTGGCGATCGCTTTTAGCCGCACTCCTGCATCATCTACACCAATACCCGCAACCATAGATTTCACCTGCTTGAGTTGCGTCAGGGTTTGTGGCGGCAACTGTGCCGCTTGGGGACTTGCAGCTAACAATTGCTGTACCATGCCTGCATAGTCAGGCACATAAATTTGGGCTAGCGTGTTTTTTACATCTACACTTTTGGCAATAATGCTACTTGCGCCTTCTTTACTAGCAAAAGAGGGCTGTCCTTTAAACGTGTCGATTGCTTTTTCTACAGCTTGCTTTTCGGGAGCTAATACCACATGAGTATTATTTAACACCACGCTATATGTGGGTTTGCCTTTTTCTGTAGTTTCTATGATTTTTTGACCTTTGTAGTCAGATTCCTGGATTTTGATCCCTTTTTGTCCCTTCAATTTATTAGCAAAATTCAAAGCACTGAGTTTGTCCTTAATTCCTATGACCATCAGAATGTTTGGTTCTGGCTGTACATTTATTGGCGAATTAGGGCTTCCAGAAGGCACTTTCAGCTGCGCTGGTTTAGCTGCATTCGGAGGTAGCACGGCAATCATTACACCACCAACCCAAGGCTTTATGTCATTTTCATAAGAAATATTACTGCCACTGAATACATTCTTATTGAAGTCTTCCAGACCTTTTGCCACTAACTTTTGTGCTTCTGGAGTCCCAAATTGCTGCAACTTTGCCCAAGCTTGCGAGTCAGTGGTAATATAAGTTGCGAATAATGCTGTTGAAGGAATGACTTTAGCACTACCCAGAGCACCTGAGCTATCCCCCAATGGGCCTTTCAAATACGTATAGGCCACTACACTTCCTGCCACAACCACAGCAGCGCCAACAGCAGGAATTAAAAACTTTGATTTACTTTCGGGCATTTTTGTTATCCTCTTTTCCCCAAATTGTCACCGACATTTATACAAGCGTCATTGTAGAGTTTTCGGATTTATTAATAATTTCTACTAATTGATCGGTATTTACTGATAAAATTAGTAGTCCTACAAACTAGCGGTATGGAATTTCTCTAAAAAGTACTTTAGCGAGATGAGGAGCGAATCTGGAAATGGTATGTTGTTCATCTCAAAAAATAGCCCGGTTAACAGCAGCAAGCTATCCTAAGTTATAAGCATACTTAGGAGTATTTGTACTTCCATGAAAATAAATCGAGGTGCAAGAGACTCTTGACCCGATGACAAAAGAGTGCAAAATATCAGCTTACATCAGGAAAAGTAGATGTGGGAGGAATATGGAGAGAAGTCCAATCTTTGGCCTCCTCTAGGTAGAACTTCGGGAAAGATTGATTCAAATCCCCCAATCCCAGAGGGGAGTCCTCACCTTCACACGCCCTGTTGATTTGGGAAATCCACCCAATACCGCTATTGTTCTTAATTATATCTAGCCAGACTTTTCAGGATTACAAGGTAGGTCAGTAAGGATCAATGTCGCAGTCTTATTTTGATACAGAGAATAACGGACACAAATCTTTTGAGTTACCGGGAGCAAGACCACACTACAATCCCGATCGCCCCGGACAAGTAGAGCATATTTTTCTAGATCTGAGCTTGGATATCCCTAACCAAAGCTACCGTGGCCGTTGTAGCATTCGTTTGTTGCCAATTCGTAATGGGATTGACCGTTTGACTTTGGATGCTGTCAACCTGAACATCGAATCTGTGCAGGTGGACGAGGTGCCACAAAATTTTGATTACGATGGAGAACAGCTTTCCATCCAACTTTCACAGACGACGCAAATTGAGCAACGCCTATTGATTGCGATCGCCTACTCGGTGGCAAAACCTCAACGAGGTATCTACTTTATTCAACCAGACAAACACTACCCGAACAAGCCTACTCAGGTCTGGACTCAGGGAGAAGACGAAGACTCTCGCTTCTGGTTTCCCTGCTTTGATTATCCAGGACAACTGTCTACTTCGGAAATTCGCGTCCGCGTTCCCAAACCTCTCATTGCCATTTCCAACGGCGAACTTATTGATACCGTAGAAGATGGTGATGATAAAATCTACCATTGGTTACAGCAGCAAGTTCATCCTACCTACTTGATGGCTCTAGCAGTAGGAGACTTTGCTGAAATTCGAGATGAGTGGAGGGGTAAACCTGTCACTTACTACGTGGACAAGGGACGGGAGGAAGATGCCAAACGCAGCATGGGCAAAACTCCCCACATGATCGAATTTTTGAGTGAAAAGTATGGTTACCCCTATGCTTTTCCAAAATACGCCCAAGTTTGTGTCGATGACTTCATCTTCGGTGGGATGGAAAATACCTCCGCAACTCTGTTAACAGATAGATGCTTGCTAGATGAACGCGCCAGCTTGGATAACCGCAATACGGAAAGTTTAGTTGTTCACGAACTCGCGCACCAGTGGTTTGGCGATTTAGTGGTGATTAAGCATTGGTCTCATGCTTGGATAAAAGAAGGGATGGCATCTTACTCTGAGGTGATGTGGACAGAACATGAATATAGTCTACAAGAAGCAGCTTACTATCGTTTATTAGAAGCTCGCCGTTACCTTAGTGAAGATAGCAGCCGCTACCGCCGTCCAATGGTAACCCACGTTTATCGGGAAGCCATTGAACTTTATGATCGCCATATCTACGAAAAAGGATCTTGTGTTTATCACATGATTCGGGCGGAACTGGGAGATGAATTATTTTGGCAAGCCATCCAAACATTCGTCCAAGATAATGCCCACAAAACTGTAGAAACAGTAGACTTACTCAGGGCGATTGAAAAGGCAACCGGACGTAATCTTTTGTTCCTCTTCGACCAGTATGTTTATCGTGGTGGTCATCCCGATTTTAAAGTGGCTTACTCTTGGGATGGAGATGCTAATTTAGCAAAAGTTACAGTAACTCAAACCCAAGCCGCAGCAGATAATAATGGTAGTAAAGACTTATTTGATCTGAAAATACCTATTGGTTTTGGCTATTCTCAACAAGAAGAAGCTGTGAAACTTAAAACTTTTACAGTGCGGGTAAATGAACGCGAACAAAGTTTCTACTTCCCACTAGAAAGTAAACCTTTATTTATCAGTTTTGATGTTGAAAATAACTACCTGAAAACAGTATCTTTGGAGTATCCAGTACTGGAGTTAAAAGCACAGTTAGAGTTTGATCCCAACCCGATTTCTCGCATCTATGCAGCGGAAGCTTTAGCGAAAAAAGGTGGGTTAGAAGCAATAAAAGCATTGTCTGCGTCGCTAAAAAATGACCCATTATGGGGTGTGCGTGTCGAAGCGGCTAAACAACTGGCAGAAATCCAGTTGAACCAAGCCTTTGATGGGTTAATTCCTGGCTTGGAAGACAAGAATGCTCTAGTGCGACGCGCTGTAGTGGAAGCACTTGCTCAAATCAAAACCGCCCAAAGCTATAAAGTTGTTAAAGGACTATTGCAGAAGGGCGATCCCAGCTACTACGTAGAAGCAGTCGCCTCTCGTGCAATTGGAGCGATATCTGCGACGGGCTTCGCCTACGCATCTGCTAACTTGGAGGATAAACCCAAGGAAGACAAGGTGTTAAAGCTGCTGAAATCAGTTTTAGAAAAAAAGGCGGGTTGGAATGAAGTAGTACGGAGTGGTGCGATCGCAGGTTTAGCTGAATTCAAAACCTCGGAAGCAGCTTTAAATCTGCTGATAGAATATACCAAGCTTGGCGTACCTCAAGCCCTTCGTTTAGCTGCAATTCGCGCTTTAGGAAAAATTTCTAGCGGTCAAAGTCCGGTCAATTTGGAACGGATTTTAGAAAGGTTAACAGAACTAGCGAAAGAAACTTTCTTTTTAACGCAAGTAGCTGTAGCAGCAGGATTAGGACAAATGGAAACCCCCAAAGCGTTTGGAATTTTGCGATCGCTAGCCGAACAAACAGCAGATGGACGTGTGCGTCGCTATGCTGAAGAAGAAATTTCTAGGGTGCAAAAGAATATTGGTTCAGAAAAAACGCTGCGTCAGTTGCGTGAGGAATTTGACCAACTCAAACAACAAAACCAGGAACTTAGAAGCCGCCTAGAAAACTTGGAGGCAAAATCCAAGTAGCACGACATGATAAGTAGATCAGCGTAACTATTTGGTAAATTGGTAATTGGTAATATTTTTACCACAATTACCAATTTCTAAAGTTAGATTTTACGCTGCAATTTCTACTATAAATTTGCCCAAGCTAATCAATAGCATCCTACTAAATATCTCAATCGCCTTTAGAGGATGTTTGAAAAGTGGTTGGCTGTGATTTTAATCAAATTTTTACCCTCCTTAATCCCCCCGATATAAAGGGAGGAAACCGGAAAATCTAGTTCCCTCCCCTTTATAAGGGGAGGGTTAGGGTGGGGTAAAAATATTTGATACATCAATTATGACTTTTCAAACATCCTCTTAAACTGGAAATGTAGACGGTAATTCCTACTCTTCTCCTGTGGCCGATGCTGCGCGTAGCTTTCTTCCCTATAGCGGTATGAAAACGCTTTCAACAAACGTAGACTGATGTATAGCTTGGGTCATGAAGCTTTGTTTATTTCGCCGCGAATTTTATTTGCTGGGTATTTTTGCAAAAATGAGATGCTCTCAATTAATCTAGTGGAAATCTTTTAAGAGGTTGTAGCATTAAAGACTATTGACCAAAATTTTTACGACATTGGAGTAAAAAAGCACTTCATTTTTAGCTTATTAATGAATTAAACTTCTGGTTAAACCAAAACCAATACTGGCTATTTACAAGTGTCTGAGCTTTACAGTTTGGCAGCTAGCTTACCGTATGTTTTTATTTAATAGTTATTGTAGGCACATAGAATATTTGATTATCTACCTGATATCTATCTTTAGAAATACAACAAATTGAAGAGGTAATTCAATTCTGATGTAGATACAACAAAGATTACTTCCGTCTTTATTGAACGTGAGTTCTAAAAATTAGAGCCGAAAAGCTTTTTTGAAAGTAATTCCTCAATTAAGTTCGCACATCTAGTTTCAATAAGTTATTTGATTGAGAATTTTCTCAAAAAATTAACCTTTTTAACTGGAAAACGTGCGATTTTTGACCACACCACAAGCCTTTACCCACTCTACGAGAAGCCGCCTTAGGTGGTACGCTGCGTTGCTCTTCCAGAGTGAAGCAAGTGTGCATGTTTTCTTTGCTGTATGCGTCTACGCTAACGCTAAGAAAATTTTGCAAAGGGTTGAGGGCTATTTTGTTCATCAAACTCACATTGTCCATCGTGAAAATACATCTAAAGTGTTTGCACACAAGTTGTGTAGGGTTGTCTTCATGCGTAAACCGGTTCTAACGATTTTTTACCAATTTAATCCTTGGAACACCAGTATTGGAGGAATTCAGACACTAATCAAGACGTTTATTAAGTACGCACCCAAAGAATTTGATGTGCGACTTGTAGGAACAGGAGATGAAAAGTTTCAGCCTACTCTGAAGTGGCAAGCAGCAGAAATTGCAGGTAGAGAAATTAGCTTTCTGCCTTTATTTCCCTTACAAAATGATAATTTTAGGAGTCTGATACCCACCACGCTCAAATATACAACTGCCCTTTTAGGGCGTTGCTTGTCCTCAGATTTTATGCACTTTCATCGACTGGAACCAAGCTTGGCAGCTTGGAATTGGCATGGAGAAAAAACTTTGTTTATCCATAATGATATTCACACGCAGATGCAAGCTGCGGGTGATCAAAAGGCGATTCTGTGGCGAAGATTTCCCGCAGCATATTTTGCTCTGGAAAGTTTATTAATTCGCCAGTTTAGCCAAATTCTTTCATGCAATACCGATGCGGCAGAATTTTACAAACAGCGTTATCCCTCAGTGCAAGACCGTGTTGCATACATCAAAAATTCGTTTGACAACGAAATTTTCTATCCCTTGAGTCAGGCACAACGGCAAGCTTATCGACGCGAACTGGCGAGCTCGCTGGGTTTAGATGAGGAAACACGTTTTATTCTGTTTGCTGGTCGGTTGCATCCGCAAAAAGATCCGGTTTTGTTAGTACGTGGGTTTGCTGCTTTGAGTCAACCGCAGACTCATCTACTGATAGTGGGTGATGGGGAGTTAGCGACGGAAATACGTGCAGAAATTGGTCGGTTGGGATTGTCTGGTCGAGTGACGATGTTGGGAGCAGTGGCGATAGAGGAACTGGCAAAGTTACATCGTATCTGCAATGTTTTTGTCCTCAGTAGTGCATACGAAGGTCTACCCTTGGTGGTTTTAGAAGCCTTGGCCAGTGGAACGCCAATAGTAACGACTAGATGTGGTGAAACCCCAAAATTATTAGCTGCTGACAGTGGGGTTGTTTGTGAGCAATGTACACCAGAGTGTATGGCAGATGCTTTACGCCAGGTAATACTGCATCCGGAAAATTATCCAAGTGCGTCTTGTATAGGAACTGCACAGTCCTATGCTGCTCGCACTGTTATCCAGGGTTTCTACAGCAAAATGCTAAATCGTTGGGACTTGGTAGGCAACTCGGCTGTTAGTTGATCACTAGACTAGATGAACCATTTTGAGAAAAGAACTGATGCCATGAAAATAGCCGTCATTGGTGCGAAAGGTTTGCCTCCCAAACAGGGAGGAATTGAGCATTATTGTGCAGAAGTGTATCCTCGCATGGTAGCGCAAGGCCATTGTGTTGATTTATTTGCCCGGTCTTCTTATACCAACTGTTCTTGGTTTGACCATTATGATTATTGGGGCGTGCGAGTCATCCCTTTACCCGATTGGCATTTGCGTGGACTTGATGCCTTTATGAATTCAGCATTAGGAGCGATCGCTTCTTGTGTCCAGCAATATGATATCGTTCATTTTCACGCTCTAGGCCCATCTCTATTTACTTGTTTACCCAAAATTACCACTTCTACAAAGGTTGTAGTTACCTGTCAGGGCTTAGATTGGCAACGGGCCAAATGGGGTAATTTTTCTAGTCGCCTAATTCTGATGGGAGAGAAAGCAGCAGTGCGCTTTGCTCACGGGCTAATTGTGGTATCAAAAGACCTAAAATCTTACTTTATTCAAAGTTATGGACGGGATACAGTTTATATCCCCAACGCTCCCGCCAGCTACGGTGCGTCAGACCCCAACTTCGCCTACGGTGCATCCCTTGGTTTGACCAAAGGGCGCTACATTCTATTTTTGGGCAGACTTGTACCAGAAAAGCGTCCCGACTTACTAATTGAAGCCTTCCGTGCTTTGAAACCAGCTGGATGGAAACTTGTTTTAGCTGGAGGTGTTAGCGATACAAAATCCTTCGCTGCAAAGCTATTAGAAACAGTTGCCAGCGATCAAGATATCTTATTTGCAGGTGAACTTCAGCGTTCTCGTCTTTGGGAAATCGTCCGGGGAGCGGGGTTATTTGTTCTACCTTCTGACGTGGAGGGGCTACCTTTGGCGATGTTAGAAGCGATGCGCGAAGGTATACCAGTGCTGGCAAGCAACATACCAGCTCACCAGCAATTAATTAGTGACAGGCAGGGGATGCTTTTTACAGCAGGAAATTTAGACTCTTGTATTAGTTCCCTAGAGTGGGCAATTAATCATCCCACTGAAATGGCAGTAATGGCTAAGAATGCACAAAAATACGTACAGCTTCAATATAGTTGGGATCACATTACTTCTGAAACCTTAAAACTATATACAACAATTCTGAACTCACCTGAGCCAGTAGGTGTATCGGAGCCTAACATTAGCAGACTTGTTGGGTTTATCGGCAAAAAATAGGTTGCAATTTGATAGTCATTTGTTAATTGCAACTGCAAAGGACGACTAACCAATGCCCAACAACACAAAGGTATATGTAATGGAGAAAGGCTTTTCATCCTTACCAGCAGTTTTGAAGCGGCGAAGTTTGCCAGCCTTGGCTACATTTGTTGCTGTAATTGGGGGTGCAGTTGTTTACTTAACCTTTGCCCCACGTTTGTATCAAACATCAGCACGACTGATGCTAGATGACAAGAGGGCAAGTGTTTCCGATCTAGGACGCGACCTCACCCAAGTGCCTGTGGGTATACCTGGTGGCCCCAGCCCATTAGCCGATGCAGCAGAATTAGTCAAATCCCAACCCATTTTAGAGCGATCGCTAGCGAAGGTTTTTCTTGAACCTCAGAGCCAGCTCACAATTCAGAAATTCAGTAAAAATTTGCGAGTGAAAATCGTCCCAGCTACGAATATCTTGGTTTTGAGCTACGAAAATCAGGACCCAATTCTGGCTGCGAAGCTCGTCAATGCTGTTTCTCAGACAATGGTTGAGGAAAGTGCAGAACAGATCCGTAAAGAAGCCGCAAGCGTACGGAGTTTCTTGGCAAAAGAAGTACCAACAGCTCGACTGCGCCTGCAACAGGCAGAAGTTGTAGAAAACAGATATAGACAAGCTAGTGGCATTGTCTCCTTTGAAGACCAAAGCAAAAGTTTAGTCAATAGTTTAGCTAATCTGGAGGATCAGGAGCGGACTCTAGCTGGTCAACTCCAAGGGACGCGATCGCGCAACGCATCCCTACGACAAATTACCTCTACCACAACCCTCAACAATGCTTACGCATCTGTACGCGGTGGTCAAGATGAACAACTCCAGAAGTTACGCGCTAAGTTGTCAGATTTGGGTACACAACTCATTGATGCTCGTTTGCGCTTTACAGAGAACCATCCTACTGTGATCACGCTGCTTGAGCAACAACGAGATGTCCGTGCTTTGTACACTCAGCAACTGGCTCGCCTCTCACCTGGAAATCCAGCCATTTCCCCCAGCACGATCGCATCCGATTCCTTGAGTCAGAATCTCACTTCTGAACTGATTTCTAATGAAATTGAACGTTTGACATTAGAAAATAAGCTACGAGTTGTTCAGTCTGTGAAAGCCAATCTCCAAGCTCGCCTAACACAACTGCCAATTCAACAGCAGCCTCTAACTGCACTCACTCGTCAACGGGAAGAAGCAGCCGAATCCCTAAAGTTGCTGCAAAGCAAACTGGAAGAAGCACGTATTGCTGAAGCCCAACTAATTGGCAACATCCGAATTATCGAAGAGGCAAAACCAGCAACTTCTGCTACCTCCCCCAAGCCTCCTATTGTGATCCTGCTAGCCGCCGTATTGGCAGCTATTTTAGCCATTATCGTAGTACTGCTATTGGAGGCTATGGATAACACACTCCATGATGCTCCAGAAGCCGAGGAATTACTGAAAACACCTTTACTGGGAGCATTGCCTACCCTCCCTGAAAAGACGCTTAACCTGGAACCATCAGAAAGCTTCCTGGATGATATTGCTTTGGTTGAGCCTTACCGTATGCTGCTGAAAACGTTGGAGTTTCGCAGTTCTAAGAAGTTGCGGAGCATTGTAATTAGTAGTACTAAATCTGGAGAAGGTAAATCAATCGTGGTTTCGCACCTAGCTGCCGTCTGTGCCATGCTATCCCGGCGGACATTGATTGTGGATGCAGACTTGCATCGCCCCATGCAGCACAAACTGTTCAACTTAGATCCCAGGCCGGGGATTACAGATGTGCTTGAAGGGCGTAAATCTTTGTCAGATGCAGTGCAACCAATAAACAATATCAAAAATCTCTCAGTGTTAACCTGTGGTGAATTACACGGGCGTCCCTCTCAGTTACTAGAATCAGATGCGATGAAGTCACTGATAGCAGAAGCTACCACTAAATACGATTTTGTAATTATAGATACTCCTTCCTTGGGTGCTAGCGCTGATGCTGCTACTTTAAGTCGGCATAGCGACGGCATTATGCTGGTTACACGTCCCAGCTTCACACTTAAAGAGTCATTGCAAAAAGCTATAGCAGAACTTACACAGAATCGCATACCGATTCTGGGAGTAGTAGTTAATGGTACGACTGATCAAACTGAAAAATCTTACCGCTATTTATCCCGTCCTCTCCAGCGTTTAACTGCTGTAGGAAGTACCGCCAATTCGCCCAACGGTTCGAGGTCTAAGTGACGATGTTGACTAATCAACGCGCAAGTTCTCTCGTGTTGCTCTGGCTTGTGTTGGCAGGTTTGGGGATTGGTATAGTTGCAGCGTTCCTCGTCAGCGCTCGGCCTGTTTACCTCGGCTTGGTTATAGTCGCAGTGCCCTTAGTTTTCTTCTTCTTCGCCAGATTTGAGCAAGCAGTTATTGGTCTATTGATCGTGCGTAGCGCTCTCGATCCTTTCTCTGATCAACAAATACCAGCTGCATTTGCTATTGGTATTGATGTCCTAACTTTACTTTATGTGGTGGCGACATTATTGGTCGGTCGGACAGTCCATACTGATCGGTTCTGGTGGTTGTTTGCGGGCTGGGTAGCTTTACAGGGTCTATGGGTGATACTCATACCTCTGGGAGGACAGTGGCTTCATACTGGTGTTTGGCGAGATGGCGTCCGCGAGTGGGTGCGTCTTTTTTCCTGGCTGATGGTCTACTTACTAGTAATGCAGCTTAAAGACCGAGTTCATCCGCAAAAGATTGTCTCTGCACTATTTTTTGCCCTGATCATACCGCTTACGGCAGCAATGATGCAGGCGATCCTTCCTGTTTCCCTCCTACCAGCCATACTCCAAGGAACTAAAGACCCAATTCTGGGAGAAATTTCCCGGATTAACGGTACTCTAGGTCTTTCCAATACCTTCGCCACTTTTCTGTTGCTGTTCATCGGTTTGACTTATTGGAAGCTAAACCAATCGCAGCAACGTTGGACCTGGCTAGTGTTACTTGCCTTACTCTGCTTTTTCTATGTGAGTACTAAAGCCCTGTTTGCCTTGATGATGCTGGGCATTTTTATTCTGGTTTTGATTGCACCAAGATTAAGCATGATTAATCTGATTGGTGGAGCATTGTTATTTGGTATAGTCATAGCCCTATTTGCCAGTACAGAGTTTGGACAACAACGCCTTAGCTCCTTAGCTCAAACACCGCTATTCAATCCAGACATGGATATATCGCGGGCGATTCTTCTAGCGCAGGGAGATTACAACAGTTTCAACTGGCGATTATCACAGTGGACTTATTTACTAAAGGCTTGGGAGCAGTCTCCTATCTTTGGTCATGGTCTGGCGACTAGCCGCCATTTAACTATTTACAATAACTACGCTCACAACGATTATGTGATGGCTTTAGCAGAAGGTGGGGTCGTAGGTCTTTTAGTTTTTCTAGGTTTTCTCGGTACTCAGGTTACACATTTTATTCACTTACTCCAGCGCACTTCCCAAAATAGGCAGCAGCAACAGCTGTGCTGGGTATTGCTAGCTATACTTCTGTCCATAATGGTTGGCATGATTACTGAGAATATTTGGACTCATACAACTTTCTTTTTTTATTGGTGGACTCTATTTGCGGTTGCTGCTTGGGACTGGAATCAACCAAAGCTTCTGGACAACTTTGTGGCTAAGTAAAACCTCTATAGCAATCACATTCGCAACAATGACCCAGCGCTTGATTGACTCTAGCAATTACACCCAACTAAAAGCACGACATCAACGGCCCTATCGGGTAGTTTTGGTGCATCCGAGTGCAGGGGTTAACTGGAGTGGTGGCTCAGAAATATTTGCCATTGAGCTTGCTCGTAGCCTCAACGCTGACTTCGAGGTGGAATTATTAGCAGGCGCTCCCTGTAGCCCGTTTTATTATCCGGCTGGTGGCATTCCTCGCACAAAGGCACGTCAGATTCTTGATTATTTGTCGATCGCTTCCGTAATGAGACGTTTTTCTCCCCATCCTGACATTGTTATTGAACACCTAACCAGCTTTTTGCCTTGTGCGATGCGATTACTACAACACCCAGCTGATCTGATTTTTCCTTGCAATGATTACGGTGGTTTAGCAATGGCAGCTTTTGTACGCGCCCTGATTGGTACGCCGATTGTTTATACCGAACACGCCGGATTGCTGAATGAGGGGCGATCGCTTGCACGCAACTTGCTATTTCAGCCGGATCATCTCGTAGTCTTTTCAGAAAAGATGGCTGATTTTGCGCGGAGTTTACGACCTTCTCAAGCTACCAGCATTATTCTCAACGGCGTAGATACTAACCGCTTTACACCTGAAGGAGAAAAGATGCCCTTGGGTTTAAGTAAACCTCTGGTTCTATGTGTAGCTTCTCTGAATCGTAACGGACACAAGCGGGTTGACCTAGCAATTAAAGCAGTCGCCTCTTTAGAGGATGTCAGTTTGCTCATTTGTGGAGATGGGCCTGACAGAGCATACTTTCAATCCTTGGGTGAGGAATTATTGGGAGGCGATCGCTTTGCAATCAAAACCTTTCCTGCTGAACAAATGCCTAAAGTTTATCGCAGTGCAAATGCATTCACACTGCCTTCTATTAATGAGCCATGTGCGCTTTCTTATCTGGAAGCAATGGCTAGTGGTTTACCAGTGGTTGCTACAGACGATGAAATGCGTCGCTATGTTGTGGCAGATGCTGGAATTCTCTGCGATGTCACAGATATAGATAGCTATGCTGCTGCTATTGCCAAAGTTTTGAGTGGAAATTGGCAACAGAAAGTCAGACGGATTGCCTCACGTTTTAGCTGGGAGGCTGTTGCATTGCGCTACCGTGATGTCATTTTCAAGACAATTCTTCAGTCGAAAAAATCTTAGTTTTATGAGCTTGATAATATGCCAAAAGTTTCTGTGATCATTCCCGCCTACAATGCCATGACTTATCTGCCGAAAACTTTAAAAAGTGTTTTGCAGCAGACTTTCACAGATTTTGAAGTGTTAATTATTGATGATGGTAGTATAGACAATATTGTGCAATGGGCAGGTGAGTTAGTAGACTCGCGAGTAAAATTAATTGTGCAACCAAATCAGGGTGCATCGGCTGCGCGCAACACAGGAATTGCTCAGGCACAAGGTGAGTATATAGCATTTTTAGACGCCGATGATCTGTGGGAGCCAACCAAGCTAGAAAAACAAGTGCGCTATCTGGAAGATAACCCAGCAATCGGCTTAGTACATACGAATATGGTATTAATTGATTGGCAAGGTAAGTCCTCAGGCAGAGTCATGAAATCCAATGCAGAGGGTGATGCTTTAAAACAATTACTCAAGCAAAACACAGTAGTTACTTCTTCGGTGATAGTCCGCAATTGTTGCTTTAAAACTGTCGGTGAATTTGATCGGAACTTACGCTATTCCCAAGATTGGGATATGTGGGTTCGGATTGCTGCTCGCTATCCCTTGGCTGTAATTAAAGAACCTTTAGTTTGCTATCGACAGCATCCAAATAACGCCACAAAAAATTGGCAGATGTTGGAACAAGGTTTTGGAATGATTGAGAAATTATTCCAATCGGTTTCACAGGAACTACTGTATTTAAAAAACCGCAGCTATGGTTACGCGAGTATCTTTTTAGCTTGGAAAGCGATACAAAATGGCGATCGCCACCAAGCAATGTATTTTCGCACCCAAGCGATCGCACATTATCCCCGGCTACGCTACTCTTCTGGTTGCATTCGTCTGAGTGTAGCGATCGCAATTATGCAATGTTTGGGAGCTGATGGTTTTAGCAGAGTGCTGGCACTCATCTACGCTCTGCGTCGGCGAATTGTATCAATGATTGCACAATGACATTTCCGAAAAAAGGCGATCGCTATACGTTTGACTTTAGTAATAGCGATCGTCTGCTGGCTCAGACTTGAAGGCTATGTTCGAGTAAAAAGCCTGTGATGTCCATTCTTCTACTTCCTTACTCGTTTGGTAAGTAGCTAGGTGGAATTAAATAGAAGACCCCCTGTAGTCCCCCTTACCAAGGGGGACGGCGACAGCCGGGGGTTCTATCTTCGATTTAATTAAGCCCACTTACTTATTAAGAAATTAGAGATATTTAGCTAATTTGGAATTGGAGAGATAGACAGCCTCTGGCAGGGAATATCGCCAGCATATCTTATCCCAATTCACCATAGACAAAATGGTTGATGGTGTTGAGAAAGTACTAAAACACCACCAATATCCCACCATTTGCCATCGGCGATTAATGACACAATCACCGGAAAAATTTCACTCGACATAGGAAGTGATTATGGGACTACGCCATCAAGCCTTAAAAGGCGGATTTATCATGCTTATCCGCCAAGGTTTGGGTATATTACTCAGCTTGGTAGGTGTGATATTTATTACTAGAGTAATTGGTCCGACTGAGTACGGACTTTTTGGAGCCAGTAGTGGTATTGTTATTTTCTTTTACCGTTTAGCTCCATTGGGACTGGATGCTTATCTGCTTCGCAAAAAGACTAATCCAGAGCAACAGGAGTACAACCAAGCCTTTACTCTCTTGCTATGCATCAATATCATCTGTGTCGTCAGTCTTGTACTAGGAAGACAGATGATCGCGCAGTTGCTTAGGCTTCCAGAAGTTGCACCACTTGTGGGAACTTTGGCTTTGACGATACCTCTAAGTACCTTAAATATTCCTTGGGTAGTCAAGCTAGATCGTGACCTAAATTATCAGCGTGTGGCATACATTGAGCTACTTAGCCAGGTTAGCTACTATCTCGTAGCGATACCATTAGCACTACATGGCTATGGTGCTTGGTCGCCAGTTTTTGGCTTATTTACACAGCAAGGTTGCCAATTGGCTCTAAATTACTGGAGCAGCAGTCTTCGTCCTTGCTTATCCTGGAACCCAGCTTTAATTCGGACAATGCTTGAGTATGGATTAAGCTATGCGAGTTCGATTTGGATTTGGGAATTGCGTACATTAGTCAATCCAGTTATTGTGGGGCGTTTCGCTGGAGCTGAAGCCGTTGCCTTCGTGGCTCTATGCATTCGCCTGGTTGAAATGCTTTCTTTTGCTAAAACAGTAACCTGGCGACTTGCGATGGTGGCACTTCCCAAGCTAGGAGATGACAAAGCTCGTATACGCAAGAGTATTCAAGAAGGAATGCGCCTGCAAGTGCTGGCAGTTGGGCTGCCAATGGCGGGGTTTGCGCTAGTGGCTCCTATGGTCTTGACGCTCGTTTTTGGGAAGAATTGGAATCCAGTGCTGCACTTACTTCCGTTTATTGCTGTTAGCTATCTTTTCAATGCCATTTTCAACCTACATCGCTCAGTACTCTATCTAGAAAGCAAAAATCTTCTAGTGACTTGGTTTCATCTAGTCCACATAGCACTGTTTGCAGGAAGTGCGTTTTTGCTTGTGCCGCGCCTGGGGATGATTGGTTACGGCTGGGCTGAAATTTGTGCATTAGCTAGCTATTTTATTCTTCACCTATACACTGTTAAAGAAGTAGGTAGTTTAAATTATACTGAACCACTTATTTGGTATATTATCTCGGTTGCTGTTTTGATTTTAAGTGCATTCAGCGGTTCAATCCGTTACCTGTCTTGCTTGTTATTACTGCTTCCACTGACATCAACTAAAGAGAGAAACAGCCTAATTAGCTATTTTAAAATATTGAAATCTTAGAGGTGTTGTTCAAGATTAGACATTTCCAGAAATTAATTATTCGTCGTCTGAAACTCTTGTAGAGACGTAGCAGTGCTACGTCTCTACGTCTCTACATTCATTTTCACCAGATGTCTGTCTATAGATCAATCTTGAATTAGCATTCTCTGATTAACAACTACGGCTTTTTTGTCACTATGCTGGCGATCGCTCCTAAGCCACTGCAATCTATTACCAATTAAAGCTTAGTTTGTTAATCATTCTATGAGGAGATAGTAATAGTACTGTTGCCACATGTAGCTGATGAGCAATAAATATACTTAGCTAGCGCATCTTCTTACATTGGTAATATTTATATTTATATAAATAATAGTTAAGAAAAGATAAAATCATCAAAAACTTAGATAAGTAGTTGTAGTTTTATAAAGTATAATTAAGAAAAAGATAAACAGATCTAAACAGTTAAGATAATTAGGCAAAAATCGCCTCGACACTGCCCCAAAAAGGGTAAAGTTCTAATTGTTTTAGATGAAAGACTACTACTGCTATCCTGCACTTGCAAACAGTTTGCTAGTCGAGAGGCAGATGAACAAAAGTGTAAATTTCCCAGTAAAGAGGCAAATAAAGGCGTGGGTCAGTATCAACCTGCTGAGCTAAAGCAGTATAATCCAGTCGCGATCGCTCGTTACTATAGTTACCGTCCCTGGCAAGCTTGGGGGCGACTGCTGAGAATTATCTGGTCTTTTGCAGGATTCATATTCAGTCTCAAGTGGGACGAATGGCAAGATCAAGTTGAGCAGAACAAGGTAAAACGAGCTATCCAGTTGCGAGAACTGCTCACCCGCCTCGGCCCTACTTTTATTAAAGTTGGTCAAGCCCTCTCCACTCGGCCTGACCTGATACGCAAAGATTTCTTAGAAGAACTGGTGAAACTGCAAGACCAGTTACCACCTTTCGATAGTGCGATCGCTTATCAGATGATCGAGTCTGAACTAGGCCGCCCAATTCACGAAAGTTTTAGCGAACTGTCCCCTAAGCCAGTAGCGGCTGCTAGTTTGGGTCAAGTCTACCGTGGTCGTCTGGTGAGCGGCGAAGAAGTCGCAGTCAAGGTGCAACGCCCCAACTTGCGCCCAGCTCTCACACGCGACCTGTACCTGATGCGTTGGGCAGCAGGTTGGCTAGCTCCCTGGTTGCCTCTCAATCTCGGTCACGACCTGACTTTAATTGTGGACGAGTTTGGAATCAAGTTATTTGAAGAAATCGACTATATCAATGAAGGTCGCAACGCGGAAAAATTTGCTAACAACTTCCGCAACGACCCGCAAGTAAAAATTCCAGCTATTTACTGGCGTTATACCAATACGCACGTTTTAACTCTGGAATGGATTAACGGCTTCAAGCTGACAGATACTCAACGCATTCGAGAAGCAGGTTTAGACCCAGAAGCAATCATCCAAATTGGTGTTACCTCAGGTCTGCAACAGTTGTTGGAACACGGCTTCTTCCATGCTGACCCCCATCCTGGCAATTTGTTCGCCATACCCGATGGTCGTATGGCTTACATTGACTTTGGCATGATGGATCAATTGGAGGAAAACACCAAAGAAACCCTAGTTGATGCCCTGGTGCATCTTGTAAATAAAGACTACACCGATTTAGCCGAAGACTTTGTTAAGCTAGGATTTTTGACTCCAGACACAAATATTTGCCCAATTGTGCCAGCATTAGAAGCGGTGCTGGGAAACGCTATAGGCAAAAATGTCAAAGATTTTAACTTCAAAACTATTACCGATGAGTTCTCGGAACTGATGTACGAATATCCTTTCCGAGTTCCGGCAAAGTTTGCTTTGATTATTCGTTCGCTGGTAACACAAGAAGGTATTGCTCTGAGCCTCAACCCGGATTTCAAAATTATTGAGGTAGGTTATCCATATATAGCACGGCGGCTATTGACGGGAGAATCGCCAGAATTGCGGCGGCGATTACTAAATGTGTTATTCAAAGATGGTAAATTCCAGTGGCAGCGGTTAGAAAATTTAATTGCGATCGCTCGTACTGATGGTAACTTTGATGTATTGCCTACAGCGCAGATGGGATTCCAATATCTGCTGTCAGATGAAGGCAAGTTTCTCAGACGCCAATTTGTGCTTGCTATCACCGAGGATGACCGCCTGCACACCGAAGAAGTCCAACGCCTGTGGAACCTGGTTAAAGATGATTTACAGCCGAATCGTCTATTAAATTTAGCGATCGGGCTTTTAACAGATTTATCCAGAGAAGGCGCAGCTGCTATTTTACCAAAAGCTACTTTCCTTGTGCCTTTTGCAGAAAACCAGTCAGCAAGTAAAAAATAAAAGTTTGTACAGCATATCTTGTTTTAATATTAGTCAGGAGTTTTAATGTACTATTTTCCTCTGCAACCGCCTTATTTTCTGTTACTTGTTGGCTTTCTGGCAGCATTAACTTCTGGTCTTGCGCTATCAGGTACTTTGAAAGTAATTGTACAAAAATGGCCAAGCGATGCCGTAGACATCGCCTCCGGTGTACGCACAGAAAATACTAAACCGCGTTCTGCGTTGAAACAATTGGTTGTGCCATTTCTTGGCATAACTGGCGGAGTTTGTCTATTTCTATCTTCAGGTTTAGAGATATTTGGCTTTCCTTCCTTGTTGGCTTTAGGGGTTGGTTTGCCAGTTAGTCTGCTTACTTGTTTGTTAGTTTGGTTGCAGTTGGGAAGTATGCTGACCTTTGCTGAAAGCCGAGGAATGCAATCTCTAGATTTAGATTCTTTCTCTTAGAGATGAATTAACGTAAATAGTCATTGCTAGCAATTAGATTCTCTCAGCAATGAGATTTATTGAGTAATTCTATCCTTAAAATTGCGATAGTTTAGCTTAATATTGTTGACCTTTTGCTGAATAAAATCACTGGTAGTCTTTTGCAGACGCATTAACGGACTCTCAAGCCTGAAACTTTGGGGTCTTTGTTCTGGTGACTTTAAATACCGATAATGCAAAAACACGTCTCTGTATGGAACGTTAACACCTTCGCCAGCGCAAAGTTGGGTAAAGGTTGATGCACCAATACTCATATAGTGCAGATATGTCAGCCGCCGTCCTTGGTCGTATAGGACATTATCTACCACATCAAATTTAGAACTCCAGTGATTACCAGTTGCTTTCTCCGAGTCATGGTGAGCAAAGTTATAATATGAAATTCCACTCCTCAATACCATGTAATTAAATAAAGATTGGTCAGGTGCTACTAAAGCCATTACATCAGCTTCCCCAGCCTTTAATTTATCGAGTAAGTGTGCTCTCATAGCTGGAGTAAAAATATTTTTCTTAGTGGCAAACCAACCAGCACAAAATATTTTAGACTGCAAGTTTTCTGAATTAAAAATTTGCTGCATCTGCTCTGGGGAACCATCAAAAATGTATTTCAAGTCAGACTTATACTGAAAATCATTGACTACCCAATCAGAGATATTTAATTGTTCATATACATAATCTAAGGGCCCCATTAACAAGGTATCTGCATCAAAATAAATAAATCTGTCAAAAGGTCCATCCATAGCACAAAATTTGCGGTGCATCGGTAGCTCATAGAGTTCAGAAAAGCCCCACTCTCGCCAAGTTTTTTGTGCCCTTGGATAATTTTTCCATATTTGGGTTGCAAAGTTATCCCAGTAAGTAATTGCAGCAGAATCTTCAAATAAGCTGACATTATCTCTAGCTGCGACCTCTTCTCTTACCTTGTCTAACCGCTCATTATATGGAATTATACAAACAGGAATTTTTCTACCAGCATTAACTTCTATACTATTGAGTAACGCAACTAGTTGGTCAAAGACAACATCATTCCCTAAGATATAAATACCATCGATCATCAGGATACTCCTAATATTAAGTGCGGGCAGAAACAAAAGGAAATAAACGGCGAGTCAGTTTTGGAATGAAGGCAAATTTACCTTCATGGAGGTAACGATAATGTTCCCACAATTGCCAATAGGGACTACCCATTTTGATCCGCGTACCAGCCCAATGGAGATATTTTAGTCGTTGTCCTCGGTCATAGAGAGCGTAATCTTGCTGTTGAAAACTTTGTGAACCCGCCCAACTGCCAGGCCCTCCCCCAGGAATTTTGACGAGATTACCACGTTTATCGATCAATTTAAGAACGAGATAATTCAGAATTGGTTGGTCTGTTACTCCTTCAGAAAAATCGAAATATTCGCGATGCATAGCACACTCGCGTAAAGCTTCATCCATCTGTTCTTCGGTTATTACTCCCTTTCTCGAAGCCCAAAAGCCACTGTTAAAAACGTCTTCTAGTTGAGTGTCTGAAAAAATTTGCTGATCTTTCACATATTGCGAGAAGATATTTCGCAATTTCTCGCTGGCATGATGATAATCGCAACAGAAGAAATTGACTTTTGAAAGCTTATCTAAATTGTCGGCAATTTTTTCAAAAACGACAATATCAGTATCAATATAAATAAACTCATCTAAAGGGCCAAACCATGCCACAAGTTTACGCATTTTATTAGGTAATGCTAAGAAATCTCTATCAAAAATTTCCCCTATGCGTTTAGTTAAGTTCTCAAGAAGTTCTAGATCTGGGAAAATTTGCACGTTATGTAAGGTAGCAAGCTGCTCTGCTATCTTGTGATAGTTATCATTAAAAGGTATGAGATAAATAGTCACTTCCTGGTCATAGTAACGAATACTATTAAGTAAGGCAATAGCATTATCAATAACACGATCATTGGCAACTATATAAATTCCTCGACTCATAGGATTAACCTTGATTAATTAACTTTAATTTTCGCAAAGCTCTTGTAAGTAAGCTTGGTGGTGGAACGTCATAGCGCTTGGGAATATTTTCAAGGGCTGGGCGCTTATCTGGTTCATGCAGATAACGATAATAGAGAAATAAATCTCGATAAGGAAACTCAATATTTTCTCCTGCACACACTGCTTGAGTAAGCGTAGGAGGAATACCAATATAGTGAATATAAGTTAGTCGAGTCCCTTTGTCATAAAGAATATGTTCTCGTTCTTCAAAATGCTTTGAGGTTGCAGAACATCCTGTTTTTTCAGTATCTGGTAGTTGTTGAGCAAAGTTATAAATAGAAAGATTAGACTTCATTACCATGTAGTTGAGTAAGGGTTGTTCGCCAGCCCCGCCATACAATAGTTCTGTATCACCAGCTTGTAATTGGGATATCAGCCAATCTCTTTGTTCTAAGTTAAAAATTCCCTGTTTTGCACCATAGAATCCTGAGCAAAATATTTCTGCATCAATGCGTTTTTGCTCGAAAGTTTTTAGTAGCTTAGGAGAATTAACGTTATATATTTTACTAACATCTTTAAATTGGAAATCGTAGATAACAAAATCATAACTATCTAGCTTTTCAAACACTGCCGCAAGTGAGTTCATCACCAAGGTATCTGCATCTAAATAGATAAACTTATCGAAAGGCCCATCAAAGGCACAAAAACGGCGATGAGCGCCATAAAGGCGGTGTTTACTACGATTCAACCGTTCTGGTGCTGCTGCCAGCATAAATTGATCCCAGCGGTTAATTGATTCTTGATTATCGTAAATAAATACATTAGGGCGTTTAGCTATTTCATCAGCAATCCGCTGTGTTTGCTCATCAAAAGGATAGATGCAAACAGGTGTTGTCGGGCCCAAGATAACATCAATACTGTTGAGCAAAGCCACCAGTTGATCGAAAACATAATCATTGCCAAGGGTACAAATACCATTCATAATTTACGAGTGTTGATCAACAAAATTTGACAACCAGTTAAGCAGGTTTAATTTGTGTAAGATGATTTGACGTGCTTCGGCGATCGCATCCTTGGCAGCATACCAAGCATCAGGAGTAGCAGTCACTTCTTGAATGTAGGCAATGCCTTTTTCATCCAAACTAGGTAATCTTAAAAAACTTCCTGGTGGCAATAATTTATCAGCTGCCGAACCACCATAATAAATTGGCAGACACCAGGCAAGCAAACTATCCCAAAGTTTCTCACTTACATACCAATTATTATCAGCATAGTTTTCAATTGCCAAATTGTAATAGTAGGGTGCCATGCCATACCACTTATTACCGAGTTCTCCCAAAGTTTTTGCAGCTTCAGGTAAATTTCGCCCATACAAATCAAACTTAATACTGCTAGATTGCAAGGATTCTAAAAAGTCTAAACGCTGGCGATGGTTAGCTGTGCGGCTAATTCCAGAAGTAATCCAACTACACAAAGCAACCTTTTGGGGACATGGCATTTCATTTAAATCCTGGAAGGAATTTGAGTGATACCAAATAGCAGGCATGTAATCGGGAGTGGGAGCAAAATCATCAGGGCCAGAAACGTAGCCGCAATAGTTTTGAGCTTGTTGATAATTATGATTGTTTATCTCTACAATTTCATCTAAAGGTGGTTCTCTTAGCAAATAAATAATCCGTTCTTTGTTAACACCACGCAGTAGAGAATTGAAGTTTACTGCTGATTCTTGTTGCCGTTTGCGAAAACTATCTAACCAAGATTTCTGCGGCAACGCTTGGGGAAAATCAAACTGATACATTAAGATAAAATCTGGTTTTGGTGCCATTGCTAGCATTTGCATATTGCCCCAAATTCCAAATTGATTCGGGGTTTGTTGCCACAACCAATCGGCTCTGCTTGACAAACCTCGATAGCTACTTATCATACCTACATTTTTTATATTCATTTAATTCAATTGTGATTATTAATTTAGTTAATATCAGCTTAGGTAATAAGTGGGAGAAGCAGAGATTCATCGACGTAACTAAGGATTTTTGCCGCTCGATTTTCCCAAGAAAACTGCTTGACAAACTCGACACTATCTGGGTAACCCTCTACTTTTCTAGGATGAGTTTGTAAAATCCGCTTGAGACATTCGACAAATTTGCTGGGATTATCTGGCTCACACCAAGCAGCGATCGCTTGAGTATTCTGAAATTCTATTAAAGAGGGAATTTCCGTAGCTACAATCGGAGTTCCAGAGGCAAAGTAATCAAACAGCTTTAAGGGAGATGTGAAAGTTGCCGCCTTTCCCGAACAATGCGGATGAGCCAAAATATCCGCTGCTTGTAGCAAAGATGCTAACTCATCATGCAAGACATAACCCAAAAATGTAATATTGTGAACCTGCTTTTCTTTTGCTAATTGCTGATAGTATTCGACTTCTGTTGGCTTACCGCCTGCACAAGCAAATTGCACATTTGGCATTTCACTAGCTACATCAATTAGTACATCAATACCTTTAAATTGCTGTAGCGCTCCCGCATAGACTATCAACTTTTGGCGTTCATCTCGTAATAGTTTTTCACGCCATTCTGCCGCTTTTTCTGGTTGTCTCTGCATGAATAAGCAGTTAAAACCATTATGCAACTTAATTACCTTTTCTGGTGGCATACCATTTTTAATCATGGTTTCGCGAATAGTATCTACAACTGTTACAGCAATTTGCAATAGTGGGCTTTTAACAATTTCTGGTTCAAATGGCTTATCTTCGTGGTGATGATGCTCGTAAATTGCGGCTATGCCATTTTTAATTGCAGCTTTCACAAAATTCCAATTGCGACTGTGAACAAGTTGGGTAGTCGGAAGTATATGAAATGGTAAATAATACTTGCTGGCAATGGTATTAGAGTCAGTAAATTTGCTCTGAAAATGGTCAATTGGCCAAGGCATAGGTAAGGGAGCAACTTTTAACTTGTGATGGAGATTGTAATATTTAATAAGTTCTGTTGGTGGCTTTCTAGGTTGAAAAGGACGAACTAAATTAACTGGGTTAATAGCTTTTACTCCTTTGTCAGGGTATACCAAAACTGTTGAGTATCCCAAGTTAGCAGCTGCGTTAGCTGCATTTGTAGACTGTACTAAGTGAGCCTCTGGCTGGGGTAATTCTTCACCAATGAAAAAAATGTAGTTTTTTTTAAAATGTGCCTTTTTCATGTTTTTTGGTAATAATATTATCCTCAAACTTTTCTAAGTTATCGAGCAAATATATCACAGACTCATAAGTTTCTGTAATTAGCTGATTCTGTTCTTGGTGAGTGTAGATCAAGTTATCGGCTAGAGAGCGGAGAGAACTGAGTATGGGATTAAGACAAGTCCGAAACTCAACAGAAATATGATTAAATGTTTCATAATGGCTAGTTGCAATATCATGACTTTGCTCAGTAATTGATAGGAACTTCCCTTTGAATTGCATGTTAACAACATCGTCAAAAATATCAATTGTGTTAAGAATTCTCCAAGCTGATTTGTAAGATTCTTCAATTAATTCCTGTCGTTCTTGGGAATTGTCTACCAAATCATCAAGTAATAAGCGTAGGAACCCAATCATTGAGTTCATCTGTGTCCGAATTTCGTGAGAGATCCGGAGCAAACTTTGATTGCCTTTGGCAGGAGCTTCACGACGGTTAATAAATTGCTTTGAATATAAACGTATTGTCTTAATAATTTTTTCTCCAGTGAGCTTCTCTTGAGGGCGATCGCTAAATTGCATTGAGTACAGGTGTGAGTAGTAACCGTCCTTTTGTAATAGTTCTTCATGGGTTCCTACCTCTACGACACGCCCTTGATCTAATACAGCAATTTGATTTGCTTTTTGGACTGTGGAAAGGCGGTGAGCAATTACTAGGGTTGTGCGATCGCGACTGAGATCATCGAGTGCAGCTTGTACTAAGCGTTCGGAAACGGTATCTAAAGCACTGGTAGCTTCATCCAGTATGAGAATGTCTGGATTTTGTACCAGTGCGCGGGCGATCGCTAATCTTTGCCTTTGTCCACCAGACAACATCACGCCGCGATCGCCAATCAGCGTGTCAAATCCTTGAGGCAATTTACTAATAAACTCATAAGCATTTGCCCGCTTTGCTGCTGTAATAATTTCATCTTCGGTAGCTTCTGCTATTCCATAGGCGATATTATTCCGCACCGAGTCATTGAAGAGAAACGTATCTTGACTGACAATTCCCATCCGCTTTCGCACAGATACGACATCGAACTCCCGTAAATCAGTGTCGTCAATGGTAATACAGCCAGATATCGGGTCGTAAAATCTGGGTAAGAGGTCTGCCAAAGTAGATTTACCGGCACCAGAGCCGCCTACTAATGCCAGGGTCGTACCATGTGGTAAGTATAAATTCACATCTTTGAGTACCAACTTCTCATGACCAGGGTAAGCAAAGGAAAGGGAATTGAAACGCACTCCCTGTTGTAATTTCGTGTAGGGAAGCTTACCGTTGCCCATGAATGGCTTATTATCCAAGCTCAAAAACTCACTTACCACATCCACACTCGTAGCAGTACTCGCAAAGTTGCTGCGAATAGTATTTAACTCAGAAATCAATGGCAGCAGTCGCAGCAGCAGGAATAAATATGTCAGGAGTACGGTTGAAAGGGCAGCTATTTGGTTGGAAAAGAAGATTTTACTTAAAAGTACAATTAGCAGTAAAGCTGTAATGCCCATTACCTCACTCAGGGGTGCGATCGCTGCCGAATTAACCTGAGATTGAAAATCTGCTTTTTCGCGATCGCGGATTAGCTTTTTAATCTGTTGATATTCTCTTTCTTCATTTCCAGTTGCTTTTACTAACCGAACTCCGTTCAGCGTTTCCAGTACAGTGATTGAATATGCTTTAGACATTTCACTAAGCTGCTTACCAAACTTTTTAGAACGAGAAATCGCATACTGATTTATTAAAGTTACTAACGACAGTAAAACAGTAGCAGCAGTCGTCAACTGCCAAGAAATTGATAGTAACAACCCAACGAAAACTAAAATAGTAATCCCCAAAATAACTAACTTGACTGTACTACCTACAGCACCGGCAGCACGACTAATTTCTCCACCAAGTCGGTTGATTAAATCACCAACTTTCATCTTGGCGTAGTAATCTATGTCAATTTCTAGTAATAACCTTAGCCCGGCTTCTCGCATATCTGCTGTCAACGCTCGTGTTAAAGAACTCGATGCTAACGCGCTTGCATAAGCCGCTAAGTTTTTTAAAATAATTGTAAATAGAATTGCTCCAGCCATTACTCCCGTGCGGTAAGTGACTGGAATATTCTCAAACGGAGACATTATCGTTTTAATTAGGGTAGGGGCACTATTTAAATCTACTTCTTGCCCCACAATTCTTAAAACTACTGGCACAATTAGAGCCGTGCTGACTCCATTAAATAAAGCTCCAGAAAATCCTAATAATATCGTCAGCAGAATTGAACCTGGATATGGTTTAGCGAATCTTAGTAGTAGTTTTCTCGTAGACATTTGCTCTTTTGTTTAAATCCACTTAATTAATATTATTCACAAAGTAGTTACTCAATCAGCTACTAATGCTTTAATCCGTCAAAACACAAATATATTATTAATTCATAGCTTTTAAAACTTTTATTAATTACTCAGATAAATTATAGGATTCCTATTTGATTTTTGAATAAAACTCAGTACACCTTTATTCCTTCTTCCCTATTCCCTATTCCCTATTCCCCATTCCCTGCCTCTACGAGTGATTCAGCAATCAAATCGGATTACTATACCTCCATCAAAATATTTATAACCGAGAAATTATCGACTTTAGAATAGAAGCCATAGCCTCGATACTATAGTGTTCTACACATCTTTCTCTTGCCTTGCTAGCTCGCTGGTTTGCTGACTCTAAATCTTCAAATATCAATTGAATTTGTTCAGCAATTTGTTCAGGACAAGCAGGCTCAACTAAATAACCAGTATCACCTAGAATTTTTGGAATATCTCCAACGCGTGTTGATAATACAGGTTTAGCCATTGCCATCCCATCTGTCAACTTGAGGGGAAATTGAGCACGAGTTTCTAAGGTATCTCGTTGGGGAACAACAACAATATGAGCAGCCGCTATCAAATCAGGCATGACATCAGCTGGATACTTTGGTAGTTTGATAATCCACTGTCCCCAACTTTGTTGAAGTTGCTGATCATAATCATCATAAGGACTTCCACCCACAATCACCAGTTTTAAGTCTGGCTGATTAATTTTATCCAGTGCTATGAGAACATCTTCTAAACCTTTATAAGGTCTTGGTGCACCAGGAAACATTAAAATACGATATTCAGATAAACCATAACGAATTCTGCTGGACTCAGGATTATATAAAGCAGGATCAAATAAGGAAGTATCCTTCCCATTGGGAATAAATGTACCGCCGAAACGCTGCTGCAAAAATGTAGTATGCACCGTCACAGCATTAGCGCAATTTCCTAAACTTTCCATCCATTTTATGTACAAAGGATGATGAGGATTCCTCAGTGCACCGTCTGGTTTTAATAAGTCTCTAGCCAATTGTTTGAGTGTAGGATGATAATGCCAGTCATCGCCACCATGCCAGCTAAGTTCCCAATCATCTATGTCTAAAATTACTGGTTTTTGGGTATATAGTTTTTTTAATAATGCAACTCCAAAACTCGCTGTTTGTGGTTTAATTGCATAAATTATATCTCCATTTATTTTTGGTAAAAGTTTCCTGATTTCGCCAAAAAAGTCTGGAAAGTTTTTGCCAGGTAAATAATAAACGTTGAACTCCGATGGTAAATTTCGATATAGGTTTTTTCCAAATACAAACCCCATAATTTCAACTTCCAGCCCTAACTTTTTAAGAGCTGCTCCTATCAAGTATGCACGCAGAATAGCCGCACTTGATAAGTCTGAAACCAACAGGGATATTTTGGAAAATTTTTTCACTATTTTTTACTGATTTTTATTTAGTACGCCAAGGATTTGTAACTTGATTTGGCAAAAAGGCTTTAGCGAATCTATCAAAAACCCTTGTATATAAGGAACGAGTAATATTTTTAGCGTATTGAGGACGGTAAGGATACGTACAGTGAAGTACTTTAATTTGATCTTGAATATTGTAAGCGTCCTGCCACTTACTGAGATAATTATAGGTGGGGGGTAGTATTTTCATCTTAGGATGTACTGATGCGATCGCCGAAGCAAAAGCTCCTTGGTCTTTTAAAAGTAATTTATCTTGGTTGTTTTTAACAATTTCAAAATAATATTTAAATTCATCAAAAAACACCTTAGTTATCTCTGTTTTCCGAAAAGCCATAAAACCGCCATTATATTGCACACTATCTTCTTTTAAAGGTAGACCTATAGATTGCAGAATTGGCAAAACACTTGGTAAAAGCTCTTCTTGCTTTCCACGCAATAAATTTGTTGCTTTAACAATAGAAGGCTGCACATCTTCAGTTAATAAAAAATCATATTCATCTAAATAGTCAAATACGTCATTGATATCAGAAAGTAGACAAATATCTGAATCTAGGTAAATCGTTTTATCAAACTCAGAGGCTGCATATAGAGCTAGTTTTGCTTGTCGCGATGCTAAAACAGTATTCTCATTTGCAGGTGCTGGCTTTAAAATTACGTTTTTGAAAGCTTTTAGCAGTGGATATAGAATTTGAGGAACGTGGTCAATTAAAATAATTATCGGTTCCTGATGAAACTTTCTAATTGCTGCTAAAAAATGAATGCAATCTTGAAAAGAGTAAAGACCTGTCAAAATTGTTATAAATCCTCTTTTTGTTTTCATAAATTTACTCAAAGAAACAGTTAAACTAAAAGTTTTTCCAACTCAAATTCTCAACACTTTTACTGATATCAGCTTGAATAGTAAATGCTTGATCGATTAATTCACATACTACTTCACAGGAACTATCAATATCAAAAATAAAGCCATTCTCTCCGTGGTTAATGACATCAGGAGCAAACCCTGTTCTACTTGCCACAGGGACAACATTACACATCATCGTTTCAATTAAAGGTATAAAGGCTTGAGGTCGCTCGACCAGAGAATATGCGAAAAAATAGTCGTCGGGAAAATATGTAGCAATTTCCCTGCATATTCCTTCGAGTATCCAGTTTTTAGCATCATGAATTACAAAAACTAGAGCGTGTGATTTATCAGATAGATTTTTTTTTATTAACTTGTTAATTTTAAATTTACTTTTCTCGAAAATATAAGGGTGTTTATATCCTTTTATTTTAGAAATACTTAAAATGTTAAAAAAAATCTTTGCGATTAATGGCTTGTCTAAGAAATGCATGTTTTCATCTACTTTCATTTTTTGAAATGAATATATTTTGAATATAAACAGATCAATCGGTTTTTATATAGTATTAAATTCAAGAGATGAGAGTAAATATGGATTATTTTTGATTCCAAAGACTTTGGGAAAATTGAGAGCAAAAATAATACGATAAATTTAACTTTATATTTATGATTAATCCTAGAGAAATTTTACTGATCAATTAAAATAACTACTGCTTTCTTTAAGTATATTTACCGTAAAATTACGGTTGTATATTATCATGGGTTATGGCGAACTACAGCTATAATGAGGAAAGTATAAATAGTTGATATAGCTGGTGCAAGTAACCCTGTTGCTTGATGAGGCAGAGGATTGCTAATCAATACCAAAAATCTATATATGGAAGAGGCAGAGATAATGCAGGTAATCCGTCTTGAGGCACTCTCAGACAACTACATATTCTTGCTGCACGACCGCAAACAAAATATTGCCGCCGTTGTCGATCCAGCAGAGGCTGAACCAGTATTAAAGAAACTGGCAGAATTAAAAGCTGAGTTGGTAGCGATTTTCAATACGCACCACCATAACGATCATGTAGGTGGTAATAAGGAGTTAATGCAACACTTCCCTGAAGTGACAGTTTATGGCGGAGCTGAAGATCGCGGGCGAATTCCTGGACAGCAGGTGTTTTTAGAACAAGGCGATCGCGTTGGGTTTGCAGACCGAATAGCTGAAGTGGTCTTCGTTCCAGGACATACCCGCGCTCACATCGCTTACTACTTTCCCCCCGAACAAGCTGGTGAATTCGGCGACTTATTCTGTGGTGATACCCTGTTTGCTGGTGGTTGCGGCCGTTTATTTGAAGGAACACCGACGCAAATGGTGGACTCTTTGAGCAAACTGCGCTCTCTACCCGATGATACGCGCATCTGGTGCGCCCACGAATACACCTTAAAAAATCTGCAATTTGCCCTCACTGTGGATGGCGACAACGCCGATTTAAAGAGGCGCTACGATGAAGTGAAGACCCATCGCAGCCGAGGAGAAGCCACTATTCCCTCGCTGTTGGGAGTGGAAAAGCGCACCAATCCATTTTTACGTTGGGAGCAGCCGTCATTACAATCAGCAGTTAAGAGTAGCGATCCAGTGCAAACCTTTGCCCGGATACGGGGAATGAAAGACAGGTTTTAGTCAAGAGTTAGCACGCTTTGTGATTTTTCTGGCGCAATAGTTGCGATCGCACCCTACCTTTCGCTACGATCTGTAAGCTTTAGGGTATGGGCAACGCCGCTTGGGATACAGCTACACCCACATGAGCTATCCTGCCCAAAACCAAGTTAATCAGATTTTACAGGAAAAACGAAAAAAGATGGTGAAACGCGTGCAGTTAGTTTTAAATCAGGATATCAGCAAGCTGGGCAAATCTGGCGACTTAGTGGACGTAGCTCCTGGCTATGCTCGTAATTATCTGATTCCCCAAAAATTGGCAACCCATGCCACTCCCGGTATTCTCAAGCAAGTAGAACGCCGTCGCGAGCAAGAACGTCAGCGGCAATTAGAACTTAGAGAACAAGCTCTGGAGCAACAAAAAGCTTTGGAAAAAGTTGGCAGCTTGACAATTGCCAAGCAGGTTGGTGAAAACGAAGCAATTTTCGGTACTGTCACAACCCAAGAAGTTGCAGAGGCAATTCAAGCAGCTACTGGTCAAGAAGTGGATCGGCGTGGCATTACCATTCCCGATATTAACCACCTTGGTACTTATAAAGCCGAAATTAAGTTGCATTCTGAAGTAACGGCGCAAGTTGATATTCAAGTCATCGCTAGCTAACTGCTTCTTGGTTTTTTACCACAGATGTACACAGCGAAAAGTTTGCGCGTCCGGGTTTCCCGCGTTGTGGCAACTTCGGGCGCAAAACTTTTCAAGACAGATAAAAGAGTCTGTGTTTATCTGTGGTTTTCAATCTCTTCTTTTAAAGCTTAGAGAAATGGCTGAAGAACTGAGTTTTCAAGGCGATGGTAGCGAGCGCTTACCACCCCAAAATATTGAGGTAGAAGAAGCGGTTTTGGGGGGAATTTTATTAGATCCAGAAGCGATTAGTCGAGTTAGCGATCGCCTCCTTCCAGAAGCTTTTTATATTAGCGCTCATAAAGATATCTATCAAGCAGCGTTGCGTCTCCACGCTCAAGGTAAACCCACAGACTTGCTCGCGGTTACAAGTTGGCTAACTGACCACGATATCCTTGCTCGCATTGGTGGGAGAAATAAATTAGCTACTTTGGTAGACCGCACCGTGTCAGCAGTTAACATCGACTCCTTAGCGGCGTTGGTGATGGACAAATACCTGCGGCGGCAGTTAATTAAAGCTGGTAATGAAATTGTGCATCTGGGTTACGAGGCTCAGACCGAGTTACCAACTGTCCTCGATCAAGCAGAACAGAAAGTTTTCGGTGTTACTCAAGAACGTCCCCAATCAGGTCTAGTTCACATTTCTGATACCCTGATTAATAATTTCCAGGATATTGAGGATCGAAATCAAGGCATCGCCTTACCTGGTATTCCCTGCGGATTTTATGATTTAGATGCAATGACCAGCGGCTTTCAGCGTTCTGATTTGATTATTGTCGCTGGTAGGCCATCAATGGGAAAAACGGCCTTCTGTTTAAATCTTGCTCATAACATTGCTGCTACTTATAAATTACCAGTTGCTGTTTTCAGCTTGGAAATGTCCAAAGAGCAACTAACACAACGTTTATTAGCTAGTGAGGCGCAAATTGAAAGTAGTTATCTGCGTAGTGGACGCCTCAGTCAAACACAGTGGGAACCTTTAAGCCGTGCTATTGGTATCCTTTCGGAAATGCCAATCTATATCGACGACACGCCGAATATTACAGTCACACAAATGCGTAGTCAGGCGCGGCGACTCCAAGCAGAACAAGGAACCGAACTGGGATTGATTGTCATAGATTACTTGCAATTGATGGAAGGAGGAGGTGATAACCGCGTCCAAGAATTATCAAAAATTACACGTCAACTCAAAGGTTTAGCGCGCGAATTATCTGTACCAGTTATTGCTTTATCTCAGTTGAGTCGAGGAGTAGAAGCACGCACCAATAAGCGTCCGATGTTGTCAGATTTGAGAGAATCGGGTTCGATTGAACAAGATGCGGATTTAGTAATAATGTTGTATCGCGATGAATATTATTCTCCAGATACTCCCGATCGCGGAATTGCAGAAGCGATCGTAGCTAAACACCGCAACGGCCCTACAGGTACTGTGAAACTTTTATTCAATCCACAGTTTACAAAGTTTCAAAATCTCAAAATTTAGCCAGATAAAATAATAATTGCTTTGATTGAACATTGGGGATGAGGTGTTGGGTATTAGTATTAAGTAACTATTTCCCAGTCCCCAATCCCCAATCCCTACTTAACGTCCAGTAATTCCACATCAAACAGCAGAGTGGCGTTTGGTGGAATCACGCCACCAGCACCGCGAGAGCCATAACCTAACTCTGCGGGGATGATTAACTGACGACGACCGCCTACTTTCATCGTGCCAACTCCTTCATCCCAACCTTTGATTACCTGTCCGACACCGATTTTAAAGTCGAAGGGTTGACCGCGATCGCGTGAGCTATCAAACTTAGTACCATCTTCTAGAGTTCCGGTGTAGTGCACCACAACCTTTTGTCCGGTTTTAGGAGTCGCCCCAGTTCCCTCTTTTAACTCAACGTACTTCAATCCAGAAGGGGTGGTTACGGTTTTGTCATCAGACATAGTATTGCTCGCAATTAGAGTATTGTTTTCAGTTACAGTCGTAGGCGCTGCTAGTGTTTGGGTCAATTGGGTAGCAATGGCAGTATCCTGTTTACTGCCAACTTGCGCCAACACCAAAACCACAACACATACCAGCATGAACGCCACGCTGAGGAAAATAGCTTTCAAAATTAGTTCTCCCTACTTAGGTAGCCTGGCAAAAGGATTACCAACAGAACACATTTAGTTTAAATCAGAAAGGACATCCTAACGCCAAAGCTTATTTTCCAAATCGCGCACTTGACGCTCTAAACGGTCAATTCTACCCCGTAATTCGTCCACTTCCGACTGGCGAGCTACTCCCAAATCCTGCATCATATTTCGCATTTGTCGTTGCATTTGAACATCCCAGTTTCCCTGCTCCGACTTTAACTGCTGTGCAATATCATCAATTACCGCCTTAGCTTGCTCAGGATTGAGCTTACCGTCTTTCACTAAGTCATCGCTGACTTGCCGCAGTTTTTCTGCAACTATAGACGTTGTACCAAGACCTACCATCATTAGCTGTTGCAACCAGTTGTTGCTGTCCATACTCCCTTCCTCTTACTTATTTCAAACCAGCCGACCCTTGTTCTTGAATGTACGCAGTCAAGCTATGCTGGAAGCGTAGTTATTCTAGCCTACAGCTCTATTTTGGCAAATTGGCAAGCACAGGGATCAAAGGGTGTGGTTATAGAATTCCTCAAATTTAAGGTTGCTCCCGATTTACGGGAAAATTTTATCCAGAAGGATGCAGAAATTTGGACAGCAGCGCTGGCTAAGTATCCTGGATTTATTAGTAAAGAGGTTTGGATCAATCCCAACCACCACACAGAAATTATCTTGATCATTCGTTGGGCTACACGGGAACAGTGGAAAGCCATACCCCAAGCTGATTTGCAGGCTATCGAATCCAAATTCGTTCAAGCAGTAGGGAAATCCCATCCAATTGTGGAGTCAGCCGAGTATCAAGTACGGAAATTCCCCCATAGTTGACGGTAAAGCGTAGACACGCAATGGTGAGACAGCGCTGTGGGAGGGGAGCCACCGCCTTTCGCCGATTAGCGATCCGCCTATTTTTTCCTAATTCTACAATTAAAAATTATAGTATTACCTTGAATAGCTATATTTGTTTAGCTATTTTTGGTTTGTAATAGTGAATTTAATGAATTACGTTGTAGCCAAGCACATAGTTTTATATTAGCCCTGTCATCTAGCTTAGACTTGTATTCACCACTTTTAATTTCTTCACTAATATTCCCTGTAGAATGGAGCTTTACTTCCCTGATTAAACTTTCAAACATATCTAGTGGAAGCAGTACACTTTCTACTTCTACATCATCCTCACTAAACACAATAGTTTCAAATCTAAATCTATAGCCAGACCATTTGATAGTAGGTAGTCTATCTATGAAATTTTTAAAATTCTCTATCACGTTCCGAGAGTGTGGGTCAGGATTTTTGTTTTCAAACACTATCCACCAGTAAACATTATGTCTAACAAAATACTTCGCATTTGTGTTAGAACATACCTCTATCTCTACACCGTCCACATGTAAGAATTGACGAGTCATTACTCTAGCTTCACCTTCAGGCATTGGCTCTAATTCCTCCCAAAGTTTTACTTCAACAACATTTTTATATTTCTTCTTTTCTGGCTGATATTTATCAATAATTTTTATAGGAATAGGGTCAGACTCTAGGGTATCTAAACATGAAATATTTTCTTTAAGTTCTTCTGATGTATTTTCTAGAAATACTTCTAGCTGCTCATGGCTAAAAGCCATCAACTCTACTCCAGCAATAGTTTTATGGTTAGTATTCATAAAGTGGACTAGACCTTGAAATGGAGCTAGATCTATTCTTATACCGTTGTAAGTCGTTGACCAATAACCGAATTTACCTAAAGATTTAGGGTCTGTGTGGTACTCTTTCCACTTCAAAGAGCTAGCCTTTTTATTGATATTTTTTAATATACTTCGTATGCTGCCTGATAGACCGCGTTTGCCATAGACTGGGTACACCAAGTATATTGTCGGTGGTTCTTCGTCAGCGATTGGATCAAAGCCAAATATCATAGTATTTAACTGTGCTAGCTGTTGCAGGCTTTGCTGTAGTGCTATCTCGGATGGAGTTATTTTTCTAATTGGCGATACGACTTTTGTCCAATTCAGCGGCGGTTTATATAACTGTATTAACTCATTTTCAAGATTTGCAAGAGCGTTAATATCCCTACTACAAACCATCCACCTAATACTAATCTGGTCTTTTCTATTCAATCTTTTTAATTGCTTAAATCTATGATGTACTCTCCAACGCTCAACTAAATTGACTGTTCTACCAATATATAGAATTTGACCTATGCTGTTAGAAACAAAATAGATAGCTGCACAATTAGGTAAGCGGCTTTTTTCTAATAAATAAACTGATGGTAGTTCAGACAGGTTGATGTCTTCTAATAGCATCTCCAAAGATAGGGCTTAAATAGTTAGTACCTATAACTCCTACAGTTAGGATGCCCAAATATACCAGAAAATCTCATCCATTCCAGGTAACCGAAGTATCAGCCAGCGCATTACATAGACTTAAACTAATGCTCTGTTAATGTTTATGGGAGCTTTAACTATGGTTTGAGCGCATCTGTTGGGATAATTTAAGCGATCGCCTTCTATCCCACCCTCACGTCTCCATCTAGTAAAATACCCCTCTTCTCTCAAGTTTGCGAATTTTATTCGTTAGAGATATATACACAGCAATAATTTGTGCGATCGCGATCGCCTGTGGGAATCATCACAAACAACTTTCTTGTGTACTGCATAAAATCTTCAGCTATCTCCGATAAGTACACAAAAATGGATAGAGGTGAAAAAACTTTTATGTCAATTTGGCTAGCAATAGCATTAGTTTCTTATTTTTTAGGAGTTGTCATGCAATGCCTTCAACTCATACAAGAAATTCAGCAATGTGATGAAGACACAAATTTTCCTATAGTCTGGACTATGACAGCAGTTAAAATACTTGGTTACTTTTTAGGAGCTTTAATATGGCCTTATAACCTAGTTTTAGGTAAGGGGTAATCTTAAACAGGTAAGGTGAATTGTCATAATATACAAAATATTAAATAGCAAAAATCTGATTTTCTAGTTAATCGGCGATCGCTTCTAGATTACTTAAGCAATTCTCACCCTATTAGTTCTTTGCTGTATTGGTAAAAATACATCTATCTTAGGTAAGAAAACTGCAAAGAAAGAGGGTAATGTTTAGTAGGACAAAAATGAGACACCAATCCTCCCCTACTCCTCGTAAATAGCTAGAATCAAAGTGTTTACTTACCCAATTGGCGCTAAATTTGGCTACTGTATCTTGTCCCCGCTGCCATCAAGTCGTTGATAGTCAAGCTATCAATTGTCCCTATTGCCGCACAACACTCAAAGCTTATGGACATCCTGGCATTCCCTTACACCGCGCCACTGGGGACGGGTATCTGTGCGACACCTGCACCTATCACGCTGACGATACCTGCAATTTTCCCCAACGTCCCTACGCCAAAGACTGTACTCTGTACCAAAATATCGAAGAGATTAAATCAGAGTTGGAACAGCAGCGTTACACCAACAGCTTTGCAGTAACTGTGAAAAGCTGGATGAAACGCAATCAGGCTTTGCTGGTACTAGTGGGTTTATTATTAGTCTGTTTGCTGATGGTTCTAACATCTTGAACTAATACAGTTCAGTGACATCTCCCCAGCCTAAAGGCGTGGGGCTTCTAAACTTCACAATTTAGATTTTCTGGTAAGAGCCAAAAACTTTAAAATTAGTAGGTTGGGTAGAGCGGAGCGAAACCCAACGCCAAGCATTAATTGTTGGGTTACCCTGCGGGAAGCCACCTCCGGCGTCTACGTTCCTCAACCCAACCTACAATAAATGGGGAATGGGGAATGGGGAATGGGAAGATTTATCTCGTTCCTAACCTTTGGCTGGGAACGAGAATTAGTGAACGTATAACTAATCCAGATTTTGCAAGCCCATCGCAATCTTACTGTGTTTCTCAATTTGCCCCATGACTTGCTTTGCTCGTTGAATCACCACTGCTGGTAAACCCGCCAATCGTCCCGCTTCAATACCGTAGGATTTATCAGCGCCTCCCGGTTGGACTTGGTGCAAAAAGATAATTTGGTCAGGTAACTCCTTCACCGTCACCTGATAATTAGCCACATTCGGCAAAATGCTAGCCAGTTCGTTCAACTCGTGGTAATGAGTGGCAAAAATTGTGCGTGCTAAAATGTCCACTGCTAAATACTCCGCCACCGCCCAAGCAATGGAAAGCCCATCAAATGTCGCCGTCCCGCGGCCAATTTCATCTAACAGCACCAGCGACCTAGACGTGGCATGGTTAAGAATATTCGCCGTTTCATTCATTTCCACCATGAACGTAGATTGACCCGTAGCTAGATCATCTACTGCACCTACACGAGTGAAAATGCGATCGCATACTCCCAACCTTGCAGACCTAGCCGGCACAAAACTACCAATCTGTGCCATTAACTGAATCAATCCCACCTGGCGTAAATAACAACTCTTACCACTTGCATTCGGCCCAGTAAGGATTACTAAGTCTGGAGTGGAGGAGGGGGAGAGGGGGAGAGGGGGGGAATTCTCCTCTGTGTCCTCTGTGCCTCTGTGGTTCGTTTCCTCCTCTCCCAACTGCGTCGAATTCGGCACAAAGAACCCCGCAGGTAAAGACTGTTCCACCACCGGATGACGACCATCAACAATATTTATCTCCCGTCCCAACAACATTTCTGGACGACAGTAACCTTGATGCACCGCCAACTCAGCCAAACCACACAACACATCCGCCGCCGCCACCGCCCGCGAAAGATTGCGAATTACCTCCGCCTCTTGTCCCACCTCTTCCCGCAGCGCTGTAAAAACCTCATATTCCAACTGATTTAAATCATCCCGCGCCGTGAGAATTCTTGCTTCCCGTTCCTTCAAGTCTGGAGTGATGTAACGTTCCTCATTAGTCAGCGTTTGCTTGCGGATGTAATTAGCGGGTACTTGGTCAGCTTTAGCGCGGGAAATACTGATGTAATAACCAAAAGTTTTATTAAATCCTACCTTGAGTGTAGGAATTCCTGTCCTGGCTCTTTCGTCAACTTCTAAATTGGCAATCCATTGTTGATCCCCTTCTACAGTTGCCTTTCTTTCATCCAATTGAAGATTTACACCAGGGCGAATCAATCCGCCTTCCTTAATCAGAATTGGCGGCGACTCTACAAGATGCGCGTGTAATTTTTGTGCCAATTCTGACAACACGGTTGGCACTTTCTGCAAAGCTTTTAGAAAGGGAGAACGTGCGTCAGTCACTAAATGAGATAATTCTGGTAAGCGTGACAGAGAATCTGCCAAAGCTACTAAATCCCTAGCATTAGCAGTACCAGAACCCGCTCGTCCTGTGAGCCGTTCCAAGTCATAAATTTGCCGTAACAACTGCCGCAAATCCTGACGCAGAGAAGTATTTTCCATCAATTCTTCGATGGTATCTTGCCGCGCCCGAATACCTTTAATATCGATTAGCGGTTGCAATAACCATCGCCGCAAAGCACGCCCACCCATCGCTGTACTCGTTCTATCTAATGCCCAGAGAAGGGAACCATGAAAAGTCCCATCACGAACAGTTTGGGTAATTTCCAAATTACGACGGGTTTGACCATCAACAATCAGATAATCGGTGGTTGTGTAGGTGCGTAGCCGCTGGAGGGAGACGGGGTTTTCTTTTTGAGTATCTTCCAAGTATTCCAAAAGACCACCAGCCGCGCGAACAGCGAGGGGAAGATGATCACAACCGAGTCCTTCGAGCGATCGCACTTTAAATTTCTGCAATAATCTAGGTCTAGCTTCACCTTGAGAAAAGGGAACTTGCGATCGCAAACTATAACAAAATGCTGGCGGTAAACATTCCGGAAGATGCGGCGAAGTTTCTCCCGGACGCAGTAAACTACCCAAATCGGGGGCGTTGGTAGGAACTAGCACCTCCGAAGGCTGCAAGCGCATCAATTCCTGTGTCAGATGTTCTAAATCACTGCCTTGAGTCGTGAGAAATTCACCTGTAGAGATGTCTGCATAAGCTAAACCCCAATGGTTGGCTGCAATTACCACCGCCGCCAGATAGTTATTACGACTAGACTTCAGCATTCCCTCTTCCAGCAAAGTCCCAGGAGTCAGAATGCGCGTCACTTCCCGCCGCACTAATCTACCAGCAGCTTCTGAAGCATCTTCCACTTGGTCGCAAATTACTACTGCATAGCCTTTTTCTACCAGTAGTGTCGTGTAGCGTTCCCAAGCATGGTGCGGAACACCGGACATCGCCACCCGTCCCTGTTCCCCAGCTTGCTTGCTAGTGAGGACTAATTCCAGTTCTTGCGCTAGTTTTACAGCATCTTGGAAATAGCATTCAAAGAAATCTCCTACCCGATACAGTAACATTGCGTGAGGATATTTATCCTTCGTCTCGACATAGTGCAGGTACATTTGACTTAGTTTGCTGCGGTCTACCTGTCGATGGTCGGAAATAAAAGTACTTGCGTCAGGCTTGGTAGATGGAGTTTCAGAGTGAGAAGCGGTCATAGATGCTCTAGAGTTACGCACGGAAATTCCACAATATCCGATGATAACGTGATGTTAGAGATGAATGGCGATCGCTAAAGAATTTTTTACCTTTTGGTGCGACTACTTCGGCGCGTAGGTGGAGTTGGTTGAGGTGGTTCCTGTGCCTTTAACCCCTTATCAGCAGTCAGAAACTCCACATGGTAGCCCTTTCGGTGGTAGTGCCAACCCAAGATTACAATACTGGCATCACCCATAGAAGTTTTTTGTTTGGCATTTTCGGGAAATTTAGCTGCTAACTTTTTGAGTTCTTCCGCCTCCCAAAGCACAATTTGCTCACTAAAAGCCGCCCAAGGTGTTGTTTCATCTGCTGCATACGCCATAATTTGGGCGAATGCTTGGGCTATTTCATACTGTTTTGCTTTAGCTTGTGCAATGTGATTACCAGTTTCCACAACAGTAGCTAAGGGAAGTACTAACGTTGTAGATATAGCAATTTCTGCTTGAATTTTTTGATTTACACGTTGATAATCCCACATATCATTGTCATAACCACAATTTTCCATTCCAGAAACTTTCAACCAAACACACAACAGTGATGTATCAATGAGCAGAACCTTTCTCATAATTAGGAACTACTCACCACGAGCAAGGCTTCTTTCAATCGCCCCCTTAGTTGTGAGCTTCCCTAAAGAAGCCGATGCAAACAACTTTGGAAAGTTATCAATATCTTCTAAAAGAGTCAGCTTACTTTCTCCAGTCTCAGAATCGCGGTGTGCAACAACCACAAAAGGAACTATCTCTGGGCCTAAAGCATCAAGTAAAGCTGGGTTATGGGTAGTAAGTAAAATATCAATTTTTCTTTTTGAGCCAATCTCTCGTAGTATTCTTACCAGCAGTTCTGCACGCGAAGGATGAAGCCCATTATCTATTTCTTCAATTACTAATTGACTACCTTCAGGTCGAGTTAGTAGCGCTGTGAGAATTGCTAGAAAGCGTAAAGTTCCATCTGACATACTTCTTGCATCAATCTCTGTAATATGGCCAGGTTTCCATTGTTCCTGACAGTAAAGCATGGCATCAGTGCCAAACCTACCAACTTTTTCTGCCCACACTTTTTGAATATCCCCTTCTGGTAAATCTTTAATATAGTCAGATAAAGTTGATTCAACCTCAGCTTTCTGCTCGTCAGGCAAAGCCGCTAGTACGCCTGCAAGATTAGATGTATCAGTTTCAAGGCTCTCAGAAAGTCGTGAATAATCCCGCATTTTAGAAATAATGGGATTCAGAGAAAAAATATTTTCAATACTATTAATAACTGTATTAATTTCATTGCTAATAGAATCGGAAAATTTGATCATTTTTAAATCTGTTAGTATTGAGCTACGAAGGGTAAAATTTCTAGTAACTGGAATTTTTGTATTTTCATTTGTAAAAATTGCAGACATGCTTATAATTCCATTTGAACCTAAAGCAAATCTAAACAGGTAATTTGGAAGATCTCTTTGCTTATAATTGTTCGTATTGTTTCTGCGAGTTACATATTCTTCTAAAACCTGAATAAACGGTTTTGTTTGTATTGTAATACTATAGAGGTAATCAGTTTTATCATCTTGACCTTGTACTAGTGCCTTCAATGTAAATTGAGTTCCAGGTTTCAGAGCAGCCCCCTCTACACCACCTCGAATAGAAGTAAGATTTTTATCTCCTGCCAAAGCAGCTTCAATATCCTCACCTTTAACTATTCTTTGTAGAAATTCCAAAGCTTCAACTACATTAGACTTACCACTTGCATTTGTACCAATCAGAACAGTCAACGGGTCAAGTGGAAGCTCCGCATAACGAAAACTTTTCCAATTTTCTAGAATGAGTTGCTTAAGCATGACCAACTCCAAAAATGCTAGGATTTTATTTATACTATAAGGTTTTTGCCATTGCTTAATTGCAATATGAAAATCCCCAAATCTAAAGCTTCTCTCTGCGCCTCTGCGTGATTAAATCATACCTTCATCCAACAACGCCAAGTTTTTTATTCTTCTATATCTCAGCCCAGAAACAGCAAAGCCAGCAGACAGAGTAAAAAAATTGCGTAATTACTATATACTAACTGGCTATATTTAACTAAGTTTTTAACGATTTATTTTTCTGGCGGTAAATCTACACTGTAAACAGTTTCCCCTGCCAAGTTACGCTAGGAATTTTAGCTATAAGTTCCTACTACATCACTTTCAACCTTTGCGGATTCTAACTCGATATTCTCTATCTTATTTAATTCTCCCGCACGCCAACTATCTGTTATATCCTTGATAAAACTGGCAATGGGTATAGCAACTAACAAACCCAACACGCCTCCCAATTTGGCTCCCAGTAGCAAGGAAATTACAACCCATACGGGATTTAAACCAGTCAAATTTCCCAGAAGCCGAGGTGCAATAAAATTAGAATTCACTTGATCAATTGCAACAGCTACACCTAAAACTTCTACCCCTAGCCAAAAGTTTTGCAAGGCTACCAACAGACTTACTATAGCGATGCCTATCCCCGTACCAAAGGGAAACAGAGAAAACAAGCCAATGCCTATACCAAAAAGTAGAGCCAAAGGAACTTGCAGTGCCAAAAACGCCAGTGTAATTGCCAATCCTAGCACAGCACCCAATGTTGCTTGGCCGATGAAGTAATTGTGGAAATCCTCCCGCAGTAATTGCCGCAATTTTGAGCCACTGTTATGGGGAAACCACTGAAAAACTCCGTCCCAAAGACGTTCGCCATTCAATACCAGATAAATGGTCAGTACCACCGCCAGTAGCACGTTGACCACAGTACCAATGGTATCGACAGCAAAGCCGAGAATCCTACCAGTAAAGGACTGAAGTTGGTTAGCTAATTGATCGAGAGCTTGGGTGAATAAGCCACTTAAATTAATGGGAAGCTGCTGTTGATTTAACGCCCAATCCTGAAAAGCTTGCAGTTGTTGAGTCCCAGAATCAATCCAACTGGGCAAAATGTTAGCTAGCTCGTTGAGCTGTTGTATAATCAGGGGCACTAAGGTGATACCTAAAGCTACTAAAATCACCAAAGTCGAAAGCAATACTCCTCCAATAGCCACGTTGCGTTTCACGCCTTGTTCTTGGAGAAACTGGATTGGATAATTCAACACAAAAGCCAGTAAGATGGCAGCGGCAAAAACGCTAACTAAGGGTTGAAAATACTGTACAACCTGGATTAATAGCCAGCCGTTGAGAATAGCAAGGGGAAATACCAATCCTAAAGTGATCCATCGCGGTAGTTTGTTTGCTGATTGCATTAGTGGTGACTCCACAAGAGTTCTAACTTTATTTTGGCTTCTGGGGAATGGGGAATGGGGAATGAGGAATGGGAAGACAAGGGGGACAAGGAGGAATTATTGAAGAAGGCTCTCGCTTGTCTCTTTTCAATGCCCTATGTCCGCTAGTAGTACCTACAATCAATTGTTAGGGTTACTGCTTTTTCTGTAGAAAATCTAACAAAATTTGCTGATGCACATGTCCCAAGGGTCGTACTTCCCCAGCGTTTTGCGAATAACAGTTACCCTGGCGAATATCTTCTGGCGTCATTAACCCCATATCCCAGCCTTCATTTAAAACTAGTTGATTTAATTCCACCAAGAGTGGTGCTTGAAAGACATGACGGACAACTCTTTCATCGGAATAACAGCCAAATTCCAAAAATGGTGGTAAATTATAGCCAATTTCTTCTAAAAGTTCTCGCTTCACTGCTACATCTGGCGTTTCACCAGGTTCGATATGACCGCCAAACAACCCCCAGTAACCAGGGTAGAGAATACCAGGGATATTGTCTCGCAATTGCATGAGATACTTATTTTCTTGGTAGAGAATAGCGATCGCAACATGCGCTGGTTGATTGTTCATAAATTTTTATTTGGCTGTCTTCTGTTGGAATTATTACTTTTCTTCTAAATAAACTTCCCCCAACTCTTTGCCAGCTAAGGGAATACTTTGGTAGCGAACTATACCCTTAATCACCACTTGCGCTCCCTCTTCTAGACTAGTCTGATTGGTGACAACCCAGATTTTGCCAGTTGTGTCATTTATTTGATAAGCCTGCTGTTTCATCAAGGGAGCTTGCTTTTCTACCTTACCTTGGATGTAAACTATAGCCTGATTGCCTTGTTTTGCTTTAATTTCCCGAATAGGGGTGACATTGCTGCCAATTTTTAAGGGGAGCATCCCACTTGAGCCAGATGATGTCAAACTACCACAACTACAAAGTCCCACTACCAGAAAACAGGTTAATCCTAAGCGGTAGGGAACCATAGACTTCTTGCAGAAATTGAGCAAGCTGTCCCCGTACAAAAATGAAAGGGAAAAAATTTTCGCTTGTTGCATGAAAGCCACCGGTTGAGCAAATTTTCGCATCATTGCTTGCCTTGTCGCCTGTTTCATTAGGTCAGTTCCCATTCATACTGTTTTCTTGGGCGTCAGAAACACACTCTCAACTGAGCAAAAAATGTTCTGATTTCATCCTTTATCCTTTATTCATCAGATGATGCCGTTGATCTGAGAAGATAAACATTATGGACTTGCTATAAGAAAAACGCTACGGCGAATATTTTCACTCTGGACTTTGGACAAAAGCCGAATATAGCCGGAAATTATATGGAAACAAAAACTGCCAAACTTCTTGATGGTAAAGCTTTAGCTGCAAAAATTCAGCAAGAGCTTTCTGTTGCCATTACACAGTTACAACCAAAAATTGAACGACCTCCTGGTTTAGCCGTGCTGATGGTCGGTGACAATCCAGCCTCAGCTGCTTATGTACGAAATAAAGAAAAAGCATGTACTAAAGTGGGTATCGCCTCTTTTGGCAAGCATTTTTCCACCGAAACCACTCAAGCTGAACTCGAAGAAGTGATTGCGACACTCAACGATGAGCAAAAGGTGGATGGCATTCTCGTACAGCTACCCCTACCTAATCACTTGGATGCTGTTACCCTGCTACATCAAATTGATCCCGACAAAGATGCTGATGGACTGCACCCAGTTAACTTGGGGCGACTGGTGCGGGGAGAAGCTGGTTTACGCAGTTGCACCCCAGCTGGTGTGATGCGGCTTTTACAAGAGTATGAGATTCCCTTGGCGGGGAAACAAGCAGTAGTAGTGGGACGCAGTATTTTGGTGGGGAAGCCAATGGCGTTGATGCTATTAGAAGCTGATGCTACAGTCACGATCGCTCACTCGCGATCGCACGACCTCAAAACCATCACCCAAAATGCTGATATTCTAATTGCAGCAGTCGGTCATCCCGGACTAATCTCTGCTGACATGGTGAAACCGGGCGCTGTTGTGGTAGATGTGGGGATGAACCGCGTTACCGATACTAATGGCAACAGTCGTTTAGTCGGTGATGTCCACTTTGAATCAACTGCTGGCGTGGCAGAATTTATTACCCCAGTTCCAGGTGGTGTTGGCCCTATGACTGTCGCCATATTGTTGCAAAACACTTTTGCCAGTTATTCAAGGGTAGCAAGTTAGTTAGGAGTAATTCATGAAAAAAGACAGGAGTTAGAACCACTTCTTTGTTAAAAGTCTTGAGTGATTATTCTTAACTCTTAACTCCTCACTTTTTGGGCGCCACAGCATCTTAAAATTGTGACGTATAAGACAAAAATCCTCAAATGCCAGGAATTTAAGAATGGTAGCAACAGATAACGTTCACAAGACACCAGAGGAAGCCACTTTTAACTTAGCAGGCTATCTGAAAGAGCGACAAAAGCTTTGTGATAATGCTCTAGATCAGGCTATCCCCATCGTTTATCCAGAAAAGATTTACGAGGCAATGCGCTACTCGCTACTAGCTGGAGGCAAGCGTGTACGTCCTATTCTCTGCCTTGCTACCTGTGAAATGATTGGCGGCACAATCGAAATGGCAATGCCTACAGCCTGTGCTGTGGAGATGATCCACACAATGTCATTGATTCATGACGATCTCCCGGCAATGGATAATGATGATTACCGTCGCGGGAAGCTGACGAATCATAAGGTCTATGGCGAAGATGTGGCGATTTTGGCTGGGGATGGCTTGTTAGCTTTAGCTTTTGAGTTTGTGGCAACTCAAACCCCTCAAAGTGTTGACAGGGCAAGAGTCTTACAAGTAATTGCCCGTCTGGGAAGAGCGCTGGGGGCTGCTGGCTTGGTTGGCGGTCAAGTGGTTGATTTAGAATCGGAAGGCAAGTCAGATATTTCCCTAGAAACGCTGAATTTTATTCATAGACACAAAACAGCCGCACTTTTAGAAGCTTGTGTTGTTTGTGGCGGGATTTTAGCCGGGGCATCATCTGAAAATGTGCAACGATTGACTCATTATGCTCAGAATATTGGATTAGCCTTCCAGATTATAGATGATATTTTGGATGTGACTGCTACCCAAGAGCAATTAGGCAAAACTGCTGGCAAAGACCAAAGAGCCAATAAAGTCACATATCCCAGCCTTTGGGGGCTTGAGGAATCCCGCTCAAAAGCCCAAGAGCTTGTTAAAGCAGCTTGTGCAGAATTAGAACCATTTAAGGAAAGAGCCAAGCCAATGGTAGCGATCGCTCACTTTATTACTAATCGCAATCACTAGGTCAATTTGGGATTTTGGCATTAGGCTTGCATCAAAATGTTTCCTCAACTAAACAACCGCTGCTAATATTTACTAACTTAACCAAAATACCATGCAGGACATAGGCGACATCTTAGACAACCGGGTGCTGATGGTTGCTCTGGTAGCTTGTTTAATTGCTCAAGCATTGAAGCTGATAATTGAGATAGTTACACGTCGCAAACTGAATGTACGTGTTTTAGTGACAACCGGAGGTATGCCCAGTGCCCATTCTGCTTTAGTTACGGCTCTAGCGGCTGGTGTGGGGCAAACACTTGGTTGGGCATCTCCTGATTTTGCTGTTGCGACAATTTTTGCCATCATCGTCATGTACGATGCAGCTGGAGTTCGCCAAGCTGCTGGAAAGCAAGCTCGTATTCTCAATCAAATGATTGATGAGTTATTTCATGAAAAACCAGACTTTAGCCAAGACCGTTTGAAAGAATTACTTGGACATACACCAGTTCAAGTAATAGCTGGCTCGGCTTTGGGTATAACTATTTATTGGTTAGCTAGGTCTGCTTATTAAACTACGGCTAATGAATCTTTGTTTGAGCGTCTCTTGGTAATTGGTAATGGGTTATCACTATAAACGCACAACTGGGCGCAGCAGTATCACTTTGCGGCTATCTACTAGGATGGCAAAAAAACCGCGATCGTTCAGCTTCTGCAATGCACTGTATGCATCTTTTTGGTTGGTGGTATAAACCGCCAGTAAGTAAGGGCGTTGTCCATAGGAAGCAAAACCTACGTTACCTCCCACCACTGGCTGCACGCTATTTACCAGTTCTGGACGGTTGAAATAATCCACAAGCACTGCGTAACCCTGTCCTAAAGCTTGGGGATTATAGCTGACTGTTTGTTGCTGAGGTGGCTGAGATGGACGAAATGGCTGAGATGGCTGCACATTTGCCGCCGCCGTTGGTCGAGTTGTGATGATGGCAGACAAGCCAACAATATTGCTAATATACCTCGCCCAACGATTGGCATCGTCAATTTTGTTAAACCCCCCCACTCGCGTCACTGTCTCGTTGAGATATTTGCAAGTGGTGGTTTTAAGTTGAGGCGGTAAGGCACTACGCAACTGCTTTTGATTATCTGCTGTGGGACTGACTACTAATAAAAGATACTCACCCGCACTTGGAGGTTGACAAGCCGGAATAGCTGGTTGGGCAAAAACAGAACTAATGCCACCAATTAACCCTGCAATCGCTAATCCTAAAACACTTGGTAAAGTCTTAAATCTCTGCACAAAAGTTAAATAGGTAAGGTGTCTTAAAAGATTTTATAAAAATATATTTTGTTCCTCCTAGAGGAAATTGGGGAATGGGGAATGGGGACAAGGAAAAAAGAAGAATTGCTTTGTCTACCCTTGCTCCCCCTCTCCCTTGTCTCCCTTGTCCCCCTCATCTTTTCTCAATGCCCCATTTCTAAGACACAGTAGATAGTGATGCCAATGCATCGGCGATCGCTTCAGAAGGAGCTTGAAATTCTCCTGTGATCACATACTCTAATCGCAGTTTTAACCAAGTGATAAATTGGGAATTAGTGGAAATAATCGCCACTGCTGGTTGAGGACACTTTGCCTTTACCTCTGCAAACTGGGGTGCTTCCAAGAAAGCTGGTTGCTGAATCAACCAAAAATCAATTTGTTTTTCTTGTTCGTGGTAGTGACGGGTGCGCTCTTTCAAAACTTCCTCTATCGGTTCTTCTTCGATGAGAAAGCGTTGACTTGCTAAAACGTAATAGTATGTTTGCATTTTCATCCTTTGGTTACTATTAAATAATGTAAGGGCACAGTGCTACACACTGTACCCTTACAAACTAACTTTTGTGGAATTTCTTGAACCAAGAACTGAAGGGACATCCACTTCCTTGGTTTTCACTATTTGTCTGTTTGCCACCTGCTGTCAGGTTTTCTAAGAACAGATTGTTGTCAAAGTAGTGTTCTAAGGAAATAATCTTTAAATCATCGGTAACTTTTGCAATGCTCATACCAATAATTTCTAGTGTCTCTCCAGTCGGTGCATAGTCTTTGTATCCACCTTTAAAATGTCCCCAATGCCGCCACTTAAATGTCACATTTGGTGGCCCTGAGAAAACTTCCAGCACTTCCCAGGGAAATCCTTGGGGAAATGTTGTGTGGAAGACTTTGGCGGATGATTCAAAGCTTTCCTCTGAAGCTTTGTAATGTTCTGAATCAGCCATAAACAAATTGTAAGTACCTTGCGCTGCTAAATTTTCTGCTGTGTACTCTACGCCGCCATTAGTACTCACACGAAAATTTTCATTCACAACCGACAACCACTGCTGCGGGTTAGTTTTAAAGGATACCTCCATCTCGAAGGTTCTCACCAAGTTTTGCACGATCGCTTCTAATGTACCCTCAAGGTGATTACGTGTACTCTCTTTGGCAAGATTCTCTTTTGAACGGGAATAATCAGGAGGTGTTTGATAGCGCCACTCGGCATCAGTACTTGCTGCAATCACCTGATCTCTATTCTGTACCCAAAGCGGAAGGTTGTTAGACTGTGTTGCGCTCATGGAAGTCTTTGTTTAAGATTTGGCTCCAAATTTCTAGATTTCGCAGTTACAACCCCTCTAAAGTTATCCGGTTATAGTTTCCTTCTCCATAACCTATCCCCAGTCGCCAGTCCCCATACTTCGACTTCGCTCAGTACAAGTTCCCCAGTCCCCAGTCCCCTATCCCCTGTCCCCTCGTATGGCTTGTTTCATCTCGCGGACTGCTCTTTCTATGCCTACTAATGCTGCTCGACTGATGATGGTATGACCAATGTTTAGTTCTTCCATCCCTGGAAGCACAGCCACCGGATAAACGTTCCAATAGGTGAGTCCATGACCAGCATTCACTCGCAGTCCGGCTTTAATCGCTTGCTCGCATCCTTTAGCTAATACGGCTAATTCTTGCTGACGATTTGTTTCATCCTTAGCCTCAGCATATTGCCCAGTGTGCAGTTCAATAAACTTAGCCTGTACCTTGACGGATGCCTCAATTTGTGCTAATTCGGCATCGATAAATAGACTAACTGGAATGCCAGCGTTCTGCAATTGATCAACTATCTTACCTATTTTAGCAATTTGCCCAACGATATCTAATCCGCCTTCTGTGGTGACTTCTTCTCGTTTTTCGGGTACTAAAGTCACATAATCGGGTTTGATGTCGAGAGCGATCGCCAGCATTTCATCTGTAGCCGCCATTTCTAAATTAAGATGCGATCGCACAGTCTGCCTTAAGATTCGCACATCCCGGTCTTGAATATGCCGCCGATCCTCCCGCAGATGCACCGTAATCCCATCTGCACCCCCTAATTCTGCCAGCACCGCCGCCGCCACAGGGTCTGGTTCCACCGTCCGCCGCGCTTGTCGGATGGTGGCGATGTGGTCAATGTTTACGCCAAGTGTAGACACCCCAAGTTCTCCCTATCCACAGTCCTCAGAAATTGATTTTACCGGAAATATTGGTTCTGAGCGATCGCAGTTGGGGATAACCCTTCTTTTTGGGTAGGTGGACACGAAGTGCGATCGCGTTACTTACTCAACAGATTTAGAATAATATCTAAACCCACTTTCTGAGGCGATATGCTTTTAGAATTGCAACAAATTATCGTCAAACCAGGTCAACAAATGTTGCTCAAAGATATTAGTTGGCAGCAGTTAGAAAATATTTTGGAAGAAATAGGAGAAAGGCGTGCTGCACGTATTTCTTATAGTCATGGCTGGTTAGAAATTATGGTTCCTCTACCAGAACACGAAAAAAATAAAGAATTTATTGGTGAGTTAGTTAAAAACTTATTAGACAAACTCCAAATTGATTTTGAGCCTTTTGGTTCCACAACACTTAAAAATGAGCGAATGCGACAAGCAGTCGAACCAGATACGAGTTTTTATATTCAAAATCAAGCTGCTGTAATTGGGAAAAATCGTATTGATTTAACTATAGACCCACCACCAGATTTAGCAATTGAAGTTGATATTACTTCTCGGACTCGATTTGAGAATTATGAGATTTTGGGAGTTCCCGAACTTTGGCGATATACACAACAAGGTTTAGAAATTTCGTTGCTACAGCAGGGAAAATATATAAAATCTCAATCTAGTCCTAATTTTCCTAACATCCCAATTTTTGAATTAGTCAATGAGTATGTTCAGCAGTGTTTAACTATTGGGAGAAGTCAAGCTATGCGTAATTTTAGAAATTGGGTAAACAATAATTTATAACTATTTAGAATCTGCACACCTTAATTGAGTAAGCTATGGGCAGATTATGATAGAGATTTAAGGCTTCCTGAGAAAGGCGATCGCTCATGAATACTGAGAAAAATCCAGCAGCCGTTGTGGATTGGGAACCCCCGATGCCACCTACAGATTTAATTTTTGATGATGGTGAACCTTTGGAATCAAATCGCCACCGTATTGCCATGAATGTCTTGATTCGGTCATTGCAACAAGCTTGGGTTGACCGCAATGATTTCTTCACTGGGGGCAATATGTTTATTTACTACAGCAGTGCCCAGGTTCGTAACCGTGATTTCCGTGGCCCGGATTTTTTTGCTGTCCTCAATGTTGATGGCAATAACTCTAGACAAGGCTGGGTAGTCTGGGAAGAAGAAGGTCGTTATCCCGATGTGATTGTGGAATTAATGTCACCATCTACGGCAGCAATAGATAAAGGCATAAAGAAAGACCTTTACGAACAAACTTTTCGCACCTCAGATTATTTTGTCTATGACCCCTTTGATCCTAATTCTTTGCAGGGGTGGCATTTAGATGATAATCAGCAATATCAGCCTTTGACACCAAATGAGCGCGGGTGGCTATGGTGTAAGCGTTTAGGTTTCTGGTTGGGGACGAGTGAGGGAACAATAGACAGAGAAATGGCGGTATGGTTGCGGTTTTACGATGTGGCTGGCAATTTGGTTTTGTTACCAGAAGAAGCTGCAACTGCACAAGCAGAAGCTGCTGCTGCAAGAGAGGAAGCCGCAGTTGCACAGGCGGCTCGTTTAGCGGCTAGATTAAGAGAACTAGGGGAAGATCCAGATATCTTGTGAATTTTGGCTTTTTTGATTTGTTTGGACTACAGTTTTGAGTTGTACTTTCAGGTTGAATTGGCACAAACTCATATTCATCACCGCTAGGTTTTTGTTGAAATCTTTGGTTGCTCTGATTGATTATTAGAGCATTTTTTATTTGGAAAACTCTTAAGACTTATTTTTTAGGAGTAATACATGAAGAGACAAGTAATTATTTATCCAGGAGAAGACGGTTACTGGGTGGCTGAATGTCCTAGCTTACCTGCTTGTATTAGCCAAGGAAAGACCAAAGAAGAAGTTTTTGCCAATATCAAGGAAGCTATTGAACTATATATTGAAGTTTTAAAAGAAGAAGGTCGGCCTATTTTAATCGAGTTGCTGTAAGTGAAATACTGGGTGCGATCGCTGTTTGGAAATATCACAAAAAACAAGTTTGATCGCTATTTGGAAACATCACAAAAAACAAGTGCGATCGCTATTAATTAAAGCTGCAACACTAAAGTTTAATCCGTACAAAATTGTATTTATCAGTGCCAGGTTTTTGTTGAACTTTGACTAAGAAAATATCATTATTTGTGCGATCGCCTGACGGTAAAAACTGAATCCTTCCTGTTGCACCATCTAATGAAAAACTTGAATCGTGCAGCGTCTTTTGTAACTCATAGCGAGTATTACTTGTTTGCAAACCTGCGACAATTGCCAGAGTTGCATCATAAGCCGTCGCTGTTCGCCAATTCACAGCTATACCCCAAAATTTCTGAGCGTTTTGTGCAAAAGGATTTTGAGGAAATGCTGCGGGATGCCAAGGTACAGCAACTACCAATCCATCTAAAGCTTTGCCCGCTTTTAAGGTTTCGTCAGTATAAAGCGTAGGACTACTAAATACAGCCAATTGCCCTTGATTCGCTCTTGCAACTGCTAGACCCTCCTTGATTCTGTCTATGTAGAGAGCCAATAACAAGCCATTAGCGCCTTTGTCCTTAGCTTGAGAAACGACTGTACCAGGATTAAAATTGGGCGCAGAAACATCGCACTTCGTGGGATTCCTTTTAGCACCAGCAGCCTCTATTGCTTGAATAAATTCTTGATCAAAGGACAAATTATCTATCGCTTGGTAATCGACACAAATCAGAAAATTGTTTTTGCCTGCTGTATCGATAGCGTAACGAGAAACACTTTTTGCTATTGAGCTAACACTAGGAGCAGTGCGGAAGACATAGTTACCAATACTGGTCAGATTTTGGGCAAAACTAGTAGGAGACATCATCACTAGCCCACCTTTTTGATATACTGGGGCTGCGGAGATGGAAGCATTACTAGCATTATGTCCCACTACAGCTAAAATGCTGGCATCTTTGACAAACTGAGTGGCAAGCTGTACGGCTGTGCTTGGGTCATTATCATCATTAGCGATCGCCACCTCCAAAGCTTTGCTATTGATGCCGCCAATTTTATTCACTTCGTCTAACGAAGTATACCGAAGAAGACATCGTTTTTTTGGAAGAATGCCTCAAAAATGAACCACGTACCTACAACAGTCTTCAATTAACCCAAAAATTAGAGAGCGAGCCTCTTTCAGAGGAGCTTCGCTAACGCAACGTGAAACTAAGTACCGACAGGTTAAGACGGGTGCTAAAAAAAAGGGGGTCATTTGGAAGCGAGTCAGGAAGAGTCACAAAGGAAAACAAGACCCTGTAGTACGAAATCAAAAGAAAGCAGACCTAGATATGTTGGAATTAGCTGCTGCTACCGGAGAAATAGACCTGAAGTATTTGGATGAATCAGGGTTTTGTGCATGGAGTGAGCCAAGTTACAGCTATTACTAACGAGGTAAGCAAAAACGCTTAGAGCAGACAAAGCGTCGGAGTCGAAGATTAAGCATTATCGGGTTTTTTCAACCTTTAATCAGTTTTGTTTACAGTTTGGTTATTGGCGGTGTTAATCGCAAGTCTTATATCCAGATGATGGAGCAAGAAGCTCGCGAAGCCTCTGATGTCGGACGCATTAGAGTAATCGTGCAAGACAATGGCCCAATACATCGGTGCTCATATGTCCAACAGATGTGGTCAAAGTGGGAACAGATGGGTTTATATATCTTCTTTTTGCCCAAATATTGTTCTGAAATGAACCCAATTGAATTAGAGTGGCAACACATTAAAAAGGATGAACTAGCAGGACGAATGTTTGATGATGAGTACTACCATTGCCTACGCAGTAATTGATGGTGTTCAAGCCAGGGGGGAAAGAGGAAACTACAGCATATAACGTATTAAATTTAACTCTAATCGAATTGGTTAATTTTTCGTTACATACTTATAAATTTTCCCGCCGACTTACTTATTCAATACAGTTCAGTTAAGGATGATTGAGGTTGGGTTACCCTGCGGGAAGCCGCCTCCGGCGTCTACATTCCTCAACCCAACCTACTAATTCTAAGGTTTTTGACTCTAACTGAACTGTATTGGATTAATATTCCTATAAATCCTTTACTGCAATTCTGCTATACTTCTTCAAGTTTTTCCTGTACTACAATTCTGAGGAAATTTACAATGTCTACATCTAGTAATACGCAGCAACAGATGTATGAGGCTTATGCCTCGTCATACACAATTTTTTTAAAAAATTGGCAAGTCAAGCGACAAATAGCTCTAGAGATGCTTGAGAAGCATCTTAAAGGCAGCCTTTTTGAGCAAACAGAGGTTTCCGTATTAAGTGTTGGCCCAGGCCCCGGAGAGTTCGATAAACAACTTATAAACTTCCTCAAGCAATATATGGCTGAGGGGCAAGCATTAAAATATGTAGTAGTGGAGCCTAATCATATTCATCGGCAGATTTTTGAAGCAACGATGCAGTCTGCTAATGTTGGCGAAGTGCATTTTGAGATGCATCCGAAGACTATTGATAATTTTCAAACGAATGATCAATTCGATTGTATTCATTACACGCATTCAATTTATCATATGCCCGGCCAGGAGAGGCAATTAATCCTTGAGTCGCTTAATCTGCTTAAAGATGGAGGAGTTCTTCTCATTACATTAGACACAGAAGAAGCAGTGATATTCACATTGATTACAAAATACGCCGAGGTAGTTGGGAATGAGCAATACTGGCAAGAAGGGTCTTCCCAAATGATGGAATCAAATAAGTTACGCGAAATTATCGACGACATTGGTCTATCGTATAAATTTGAAAGCTATCCCGAATATTTGGATGTTTCTGCTTGCTTTGATCAAAATTCGGAAGAAGGTAAAGTGTTAATGGATTTCCTCTTCCAAGCTAACTTACGCGACGCCTCTGCCGAATTGAATCAACAACTACTTTCTCTGGTTGACAAAGTGGCAGTTGAGCAGAATGGTCACAAAATGCTGTACTTACCGGCTGGCACATTTGTGATTCCAAAGCAATAGTGCGAGCAAAATAAAACTTATTGTGACCTTAGCAAAGAGAGCGTAGGCTTAGCCCGCACTTCTCTACGAGACGCTGCGCGAACGACTTGGCTCAGTGACCATCGTAGACATCGCGCAAAATTAAACTTAATTACAAGCAGCCAAAATGATTACAAATTTGGGAGGGTTTTCAGGTGTCTATTCCCGAAATTACTCAAAAGCTATTAGCGGCGAAACGAGATAAAGGACTAAGCTTTGCCGATTTAGAAAAAATTCTCAAACGTGACGAAGTATGGATTGCTGCTTTAATCTACCGCCAAGCTAGTGCTTCTGAAGAAGAAGCTAAGTTACTAGTTGAAGCCTTGGGGTTAGATGCTACTTATATTAAAGAGTTGACTGAATATCCTGTAAAAGGATTAGGCCCAGTTGTACCAACTGATCCATTGATTTATCGTTTCTACGAGATTATGCAAGTTTATGGTTTCCCCATTAAGGAAGTAATTCAAGAAAAGTTTGGCGACGGCATTATGAGCGCGATTGACTTTACTCTAGACGTTGAAAAAGAAGAAGACCCCAAAGGCGATCGCGTTAAAATCATTATGTCTGGTAAATTCCTCCCCTACAAAAAATGGTAGTTATTTCGTTTTGCATAGGATGGGATTTTCCCTATCCTAATGCCAGCAACTATTATTTTCTTTAACCCAACTACTTTTATTTTAAAAACAAGTTATAAATCTAACAAGGTGATAAATTTACAACATCAACTACTTTTAACAGCCGAACTTAATAAAACATGAAAATCTAGTATTTTTAATACTAATATTTTGTATATCATTTAGAGCAAATTAAATTTATTGATGACAATAGTACTAATTTAATTTTAATGAGTATCAGTAGACAGCTTACACAAATCAACCTCTTTAAGCGCACAAAAGATGGAGAATGGAATACAGGTTTTTTTATCGGTCGTCCGTTCCGTTTAAGCTATGGCAAGGCAGAAATCCTTATGGCTGATGCTTGGAAACAAAGAGCTAATGGTATTCCGCAGGGATGTTTCCTGTTGGCCTACTATGACAACGAACTTGATGACCCGGCAAATAGTGAAGCAATTTTACTCCGCGTTATACAGCCCGCAAAACTGCCTACGGATCAGGACGTCATCGGTAGCATGGTCGAACACTATAAAGCTGATATTCTGAAAAACGTATAGGCTATTCAAGTAAAAACAATCGCCGTCCTTTTGAGGCTGCAAGCAAAGCTTCGCATCATCACATCATCAATGACTCAGAAGTTCAGGCATTGATGGAGCGTATTTATAAACCATCTCGCGCAGAAGATATTCCCTTAACAGACTTAGTCGTAAATTTTACCCCACTATCTAACAACCCCATTGAGGCTATTATTGCTGTTGATGGTGGTTATACTGAAGCAATTTTGGATAAAGATTTCCCCTCGCGGACGCTTCACTTCTTACAATTTGGCGCATTGTTTTTTAAACAGGAGGATCTAGCCCAGATTAATTCTAGTGCTTTTATTGCACCAGAAGACATGGCAAAGCTCAAGAATATTAGCAGACTTAAACTGGCATTACCAACTAGAAATATCTGCCTCAAAGACGAAAATACATTCCAATGTAGTGTTCTGAAAACTATTTTTAAGTTTTTTATGAAAAACTCATTAGATGAGGATAAAACCCTGATTGATACTTTGGCTTGGTTTGTTTTTCATCGTTATAAAGGGGGACAAAGAACCGAGGAAGACAAGCAGGGACATCAGTAAAAAATCCGAATCTATATGTTCAAAACAAATTATAAGTATGGAGTTAAACCCCATCCAGCACGTTTTCCTAAAGGGTTCGCCGAATTCTTCATCAAGTTTTTAACTGATGAAGGTGATATGGTTTTAGACCCATTCGCAGGTTCTAATACAACGGGGTTTGTTGCTGAGACTTTGCAACGCCAATGGGTATCTTTTGAGATTAATGAGGATTATGTTAGGGGAAGTCTCTATCGATTTAGTCAATAGTCAGATTAAATTAAAAATGAGGGGGTTATGAGTTAAAATTCTTAACTCATAACTACTCAAATCTCTCCATTAACCTGCATTTGATGAACTTTATCCGCTAGATCTTGACGATTTTCATCATCTAACTTCTCAATTGCTAACATACCCATGAGAATAACTTCTTTCAGAGTTAAACGTGTCGAATGTGCCTGTTTTTGCACAATCTCCTTAATAATTGGACTGACACCGATCGCAGTACTAGCTCTAGCCACAGAATAATAGGGAAATACTAATGACTTAGCCTAAATACTAGCACTTCCAATAAACTTCTTCTATATATTTAAAACTTAATTTAAATGTGTTTAAAGGCATAATGCTTGCGTATTCATAGCATGGCATCATATTATATCAACACCCTCAACATTAGCTTTTAGTCTATTCCTCTAGAATTTCTACTAAGTCTTCAATCATTACATCAAAGGTACGAGCTAATTTATGGATAGCAGTAAAATCAACTGTTGTCATCGCAGAACGGCGAGCATAGCTTCTAACTGTGCTGTAAATTACTCCAGAACGGTCAGAAACCTCCTTCAAAGTCCATCCTTTTTCTTGGGCTAGTTCGCGAATCTTTAATCTGACTAATCCCATACTTGACCGTTGATGCAATTGCATCGTTTAATTTTATATGAGAATATGAAAAAGCGATCGCTCCCACTCTAGCTATCTCAAGGCGATCGCTACAGTTACCTGATTTTGGAAAGCCTAAAATCAGGTAAACGTTTTCCATCTTAGCAACATCAATAGCAAAAACGCCTATCACTATAGAATCAAAAATTATTCACAAATTGTTGATTCTGCAACACTTACAAGATTTGTGACATGAGAGGCAGTAAGAGTAATATTCAAGACTCTAATTTATACCAATAAAAATATGCTTTAAAGAGATTGTAAATTGTCCAATATAATACCGTTAACCCACTTTACAGAACTACACAGTGTAAATAAGAATAATAATCTAACCGAAGTAAAATTTTCCTGAATCCAGCCAGTAAATGTTGTCATAAGGGAAAAGCAGTGAGTAGAGGAGAGATAAAAGGATGAGGGACCCGTATCTGTTGGTAGCGGGCTTGTTAACAGGATTGGCAATACCAGCATCGGCTCTTTCACATTTATCGATGATCCTGCCAAACAATTCTAGATTCCTGTGGGATTTAAAACAGGATTCGCAGCCAATAGTAAATGAGAAAATCGTCCCCAGCGTTAACCTCTCTTCTTCACAATTCAGTAACCAGGCTTTGCAACCATTAGAGCATGTACAGTCAACAGTCGGTGAGAAAGTCATTCCTAGTGTTGATGTCTCATCTCCAGAATTTAGTGAGCAGGAATTACCAGCGCCAACGGAGCCATTACTTAACCCTAACTTCCCAGCAGTTAATAGCACATTGTTATCAGGAAGTCAACTTTATTACCAAAGATTAGCGGCGCTGAAAACAGGTCAGATTTATAAACGTGTAGATAATGATAGCTTGCAGTCATTGTGGAATTCAGCCAAAAACCATCAACAGACTTATGAAGACTGGAAAAGATTATTAGCTTTGGAAGCCAAAGCGATCGCCCAAGGTCAAGGTGCAAATCATCTGAGTATCTTAGTTGGTGATTCTTTAAGCATGTGGTTTCCCAGAGAAAAACTGCCTAGTGGCCAACTATGGCTAAATCAGGGCATATCGGGAGATACTTCCAGTGGCATTTTAAAGAGATTGGGCGCATTTTCGGCAACGCGACCGAATGTAATTTATGTCATGGCTGGAATTAACGACTTACGAAAAGGCGTTAGTGATGAAGCTATTTTACGTAATCATCGCCGGATAATCCGCATATTACGACAAAATCACCCAAAAGCTCAGATAATTGTGCAATCAATTTTGCCTACTCGCCTATCAACAATTTCTAATAGCCGTATTCGTAACATTAACGAACAACTTGTCCTAATTGCCAAACAACAAGGAGCTAATTATCTAAATATTTATGGTTGGTTTACGGATATGCAAGGTAATTTGCGTCCAGAGTTGACTACAGATGGATTGCATCTATCTCAAGAGGGCTATGATGTATGGCAATCGGTGCTACAGCAGATAGAATTTAGGCTCACTCAGCGAGAGAATTGAGCGATCGCAATTTTAGATTGATGGAATTTACTGATAAAAATGCCATTACCAGATGTTGGGAGATATAGCAGTTCTCACTTGAGTAAGGTACACCAAGAAGTAATTAACCACAGATAAACACTGATAAACACTGATAAATTTGTACCTCAGCCCACTAGGAGACGCTATAAGGATAATTACTAATGCCCAATTTATAGTTTTACACCCAAGGCTTCCCGATTTACAACCTGATTCAACTTACCGCTACGATAACCTTCTAAATCCAGGGTTACGTAGATAAATCCAAAATCCTGAAATGCAGAAACTAATGTTTGTAAATTTGTCGTTAACACAAACTCTTTGATTTGTTCTGGTGGCAATTCAATACGCGCTGTATCGCTTTCTGATCGCACACGCAAATTCTTCAAACCCAGTTTCCGCAAGAAAATTTCTGCCCTACCAACTCGTTGCAACTTAGCTACAGTAATTTCTTCGCCATAGGGAAAGCGAGAACTGAGGCAAGGTTGAGCAGGTTTATCCCACCAAGGTAAACCGAGTTGTTGCGAAAGTTGACGAACTTCAACTTTGGTGACACCTAATTCTGCTAAAGGCGATCGCGCACCTCTTTCCTTAGCCGCCTGAATTCCTGGGCGATAATCATGCAAATCATCAGCATTCACCCCATCTATTACATAGGGATAACCCAACTCTAAAGCTAAAGGTTTGAGAGTGTCGTGCAATTCACTTTTGCAGAAATAGCAGCGGTTAACAGGGTTAGATGTGTAATTGGCATTTTCCATCTCGTGAGTCTGGACGACTTGATGAGGAATTCCAATAGTTGCGGCTTGAATTTTGGCGTCTTCCAACTCTTCGGGTAACAGCGAAGGAGAAACAGCTGTGACAGCCAAAGCGCGATCGCCCAACACATCATAAGCCATTTTGGCAACCAAAGTGCTATCAACGCCCCCAGAGTAGGCAATCAACGCCTGCTCCATTTCTACAAATAAAGCTTTTAGTTGATCCAACTTTTCTGTCAGCATCATTTCCCAATCCTGCCAAAACCTTATAGCACCCAATAAATACCATTGTAGTCAAGAGTCAAGAGTAGAGACGCGATTAATCGCGTCTGTACAGGGGTCAAGGGTCAAGGATCATTAATTAGTTTCTTCCTCTGCTCCTCTGCCCCTCACTCCCTCATCTCTCGTCAGTTGCAATCGGTGGTTTGCTATATTTAGCTATCAGACTTGCTAAAAGTGGTAAATCAATCGGTTTAGAAGTATAGTCATTGACTCCAGCAGCCAGACAGATTTCGCGATCGCCCTTCATTGCCATTGCTGTTTGAGCAATTACTGGAATCGTCCGGTACTGCGGATTTTCTCGCAGTTGTTGCACCAATTTAAGACCGTTTCCATCCGGTAGGTAAACATCCATTAAAATCACTGCTGGGTCTAGCTGGGTTAGAGCTTCCCACATCTCAGCAGCATTCTTTACCCAAGTCACCTTATATCCCAACTTATCGAGATAAATTTGCATCAACTGAGCATTGGGTAAGTCGTCTTCCACCAACAAAATCTCCAATCTGGAACTTGGGATGATGGGCATAAGAGATGAAAAAGATGTTGCTTCCCCTGCTTCCCCTGCTTCCCCTGCTTCCCCTGCTTCCTCCACAGGCTTCAGGGGAAGTACAAGAATAAAACGGGAGCCGTGATCAACTTCAGATTCAACTTCCACGTAACCACCGTGAATTTCTGCAAGTTTTTGAGTCACTGTTAAACCCAATCCAGTACCTTCAATGCCATCAGCTACAGCGTTAGCAATTTGGAAATAGGGTTGAAACAAATGAGCTTGGTCTTCTTGAGATATGCCAATGCCAGTATCCCAAACTGTAAAATGCACAAACACACCTTTGGGGGCGACCTGTAAACCAACACTACCTGTACTGGTAAACTTTAGAGCGTTGAAAAGTAAATTCAACAGCATTTGCTTGAGTCGCAAGGGGTCAGCTACTAGGGTTGTGACATCAGGGTCTAATTCTAAGCGCAGTCTCAAACCCTTATTAGCGGCTTTCTCTTTCACCATCGCCAAAACATTTTTACACAGCACTGGCACATCCACTGTTTCCCACTGCACTTCCAGCTGGTTTGCTTCAATTTTAGAGAGATCCAAAATATCATTAATCAGATCTTTCAGGTGCTTACCACTCGACTGAATGATAGTTAAATACTCTTGGTGGCGTTCTCTGGTAGGATCGTAGCCTTGAGCTAAAATCAGGTGGGTAAACCCGATAATAGAACTAAGTGGTGTGCGAATTTCGTGACTGGTGTTTGCCAGAAATTGGTTTTTGAGTTGATTGGTGCGCTCCAGTTCTTGATTAGAGCTACCTAATTGTTGATATTGCTGCTGCCAAAATAATATTTGCTTAAGCTGTGCCAAAGCTGTGGCACACTGCTCCACAGACCTTGCCATCAATTGCGAGATGAGTTGAGTTTGCGATGCTATGAGTGAGTCGCAATCAGACTCAAGGGGTGCAGTGGCGATAATTAGCCAGCCCATAACGCCGTCAGAATTATTGACTAACCGCCAAGCACTTTGTGGTTGGCGGTTTTCAAGCTGCTGCAAATCTTTGAGTTCTATGTCCTCTTGCAACTTTAACCGCAACTTTTTGCGTTTTTTGGGCGTTACTTCTAGGAGTGGAAGTTGTAAGGCTGAAGATGAAGAACGAGAAATGTAGCAAACTTTGCCAACTGTTTCTTCGGGTTGAAACAGAGCGATGCCTACAGCACACTGCGTGAACGTCACCTTACTGGTATCCACAGCACTGTTGAGCACGTTCACCACAGTTTGGAAAATTTCTGTTTCTGCGGCTCTTGCCTGTGCGACAGTGTTACAAGCAGAAAGTAGGCAATCATTAAGGCGACTTTGCAACTGGTTCAAGCTACTCTCCAGCCACAACTCGGCACGAAGTTGCTGAATTGTTTTCAAAAGTGTTGGCGTTGCATCTATCTCGGAGTTCTGTTCTGGTAAGCTTGAATACTGCTGCATGGTCAACTAGACCGGTGAACAAGTTAGCTTCGCATAAAAATGCGAACAGGATTCTATGTAAATTAGCGGACAACTCTTTTATATTTATAAACCATAACTTATGTAGCAGCCAGTCCAAAAATTATTGTATGAAATTACTCATTTAAAATTTTTTGATAGCAACTTAAACTATGGATACACAATTCGCTCAACTAATTGTCAACGGGATTGCTGTGGGGAGCATTATTGCCCTAGCCGCAGTCGGACTCACACTTACCTATGGGATTTTACGGTTATCTAACTTTGCTCATGGTGATTTTCTGACTTTAGGAGCCTATCTTACCTGGCTGGTAAATAGCATTGGAGTCAATATTTGGTTGTCAATGATCCTAGCGGCGACAGGAACAGTAGCGGCGATGCTGTTATCGGAAAAGTTAGTGTGGTCAAGAATGCGCTCTATCCGTGCTACCTCCACTACACTAATTATCATTTCTATAGGACTTGCCTTATTTATTCGCAATGGGATTATTTTTATCTGGGGTGGTAAGAACCAAAATTACGATGTACCTGTTAATCCTGCTTTAGACATATTGGGTTTAAAAATCCCACAAAATCAATTATTGGTATTGGGTTTGGCAGTGCTAGCAATTTTGGCGCTGCATTACCTTTTGCAAAACACCAAAATTGGTAAGGCGATGCGAGCGGTTGCTGACGACCTGGACTTAGCTAGAGTTTCTGGTATTAATGTTGACAGAGTAATCTTTTGGACTTGGCTAATTGCTGGCACTCTCACATCCTTGGGTGGCAGTATGTACGGATTAATTACAGCTGTGCGCCCAAATATGGGATGGTTCTTAATTTTACCATTATTTGCCTCCGTGATTCTAGGGGGGATTGGCAACCCCTATGGTGCGATCGCCGCAGCTTTTATCATCGGTATTGTCCAGGAAATCAGCACCCCCTGGCTGGGTTCGCAGTATAAACAAGGGATCGCACTGTTAATTATGATTTTGGTGCTGCTCATTCGTCCCAAAGGTTTATTCAAAGGCACGATTTGAGCAGCACCATTCCACTTCTAACTATTGAATAATGTGGAAATAGTAAGCTGCTACCAAAAAGTTGATAGCTAACAGCAGCAGTGCCCAGCCTGTGCGAAAGGCGTAGGGAGGTTTAGCTCCACTGTCGGCAACTGGCAAATCTTTACCTTTAGCAGTCATAATGCGGTTCTCCTAATGTCAGGACTTTTTAAGAAATACCAAACAGGTGTACCCATTACCCAAATTCTTTAAAAATGTTTGTGTAGTTTTGGGAAATTGGGGAGTGGAGGAGTGGGAGAGTGGAGGACGTAACAACATAATTATTCTTGTCCCCCCCTCTGGTTCATCTTCTCCTCCCCCTCCTCCCCTGCGTGGTAGGAACTGCGAACCAGAGGCCCAGAACGGACGTGGTTGAATCCCATTTTCCATGCTAAACTGCCGAGCTGCTCGAATTCTTCAGGAGTCCAATATTTTTGGACAGGCAAATGTTCTAAGGAAGGACGCATATACTGACCAATAGTCAGGCGATCGCATCCCACAGCCCTCAAATCAGCCATTGTTTCGATAACTTCATCTAGCGTTTCTCCATGTCCCAGCATCAAACCTGATTTGGTGGGAATAGTTGGATCGATTTCTTTGACCACAGCCAGCACCCGCAGCGAGCGATCATACTTTGCTCCCCGGCGCACTGGCCCAGTTAACCGTCGCACCGTCTCGATATTGTGGTTAAAACAAGCTGGCAAGGCTTTGACAATCATATCTATCCGCTGGCGTTGCCCTGACTCTCCAGCTCCCGTACCACCCCAAAAATCTGGGGTTAGTACTTCAATTTGAGTCTCTGAGTTTAACTGGCGGATAGTGGCGATCGTCTTCACAAAGTGCCCTGCTCCCTGATCAGGCAGGTCATCACGGGCTACAGAAGTCAGCACTACATAACGCAATTCTAAAAGCTGCACTGCCTCTGCAACCTTTTGTGGTTCCTCAAGGTCAACAGGCATCGGTGCATGACCTTTATCAACTTGACAGAAGGCACAAGAGCGTGTGCAGGTAGGCCCCATTAGTAAGAAAGTTGCGGTTTTCTGGGCGTAGCACTCCCCCCTGTTAGGGCAGCGTCCTTCTTCGCAAATCGTGTGAATTTGACGCTGCTTAATAATGCGTTGTACGGTGGAAAGTTCGCTGGCTTTGCCAATAGGGCGACGTAACCAGCTAGGCATTGCTGTAATTTCAGACTTGAGTTGGGCTGGTTGTGATGAAGTCATAGACATCCAAGCAAGATGCAAAGATCGAGTAAGGCAAGTCTCCTCTGCTATTGAGCAAGGTTAAAGCCTTAAATATCACCATGACACAAATTGAAAAGAACATAAGCAAAAGTTTTGCAAAACACATCCAGCCAAGTTATTTCTACCGAAATATACTGTCCCCCAATCAACAAAAATTTTGGATATAGTGGGAGCATTCTCGAGGTCAATCGGCAAAGCCGCTATTTACACTTAAAGTTTCTGTTTAGAGCAATCAGCCGTGGCAAGTAACAAGATTTTAGTTATCGATGACACTACAGTTGTCAGGGTAAAAGTACGAGAAATGTTGCCTCCAGGCAATTTCGAGGTACTAGAAGCAAAAGATGGCATGGAAGGATTAAATTTCATCCTTCAGGAAAAACTCAGCCTGATCATGTTGGATTTCCTGTTGCCTAAAATGAGTGGCTGGGAAGTTTTCCAGCAAATTCAAGCCCAGCCAGAGTTAAGGAAGATTCCCTTGGTGATCATGTCTGGTCGTAAGGAAGAGGTGACAGAGAAAATCACAGAACCCTTTGAATATTTTGAATTTTTAGGAAAGCCTTTTGACCAGAAGCAACTAATTGGCGCGATTAAGTTAGCTATGACAAAGGCTAAACAGCCACGCCCGGAACCAGTTTTGGTAGGAGCAGCTGTTGGTGCTAAAAGTGGCACAGTAACAACCTCTAGTGCTGGAGGTGCAGCAGCAGCCTTTAGCACTGAAAATAGTATAGTAGTAGCCTCTAGTACCGGAGCAGCTTCCTCCGCAGAAATTAATGCGCTGAATGAGAAAATTGTCAAGATGCAAGCAGAAATTGATGGCTTGAAGAAACAACTAACTCAAGTGGTGACTTTTATTAAACAGAAAATCAAGTAGCATTTGCGCTCACTATATTTCAATGTTTTTTTGACCTCCTAAAGTAGGAAGAAAAGTTTTCCCCCACTTTAAATCGAGATGTTAGTCTTCCATCTTCAGGTAGACTTCACACAAAATGTCTGAATTGTCAGGGTAGAGGTTGCCTCAGTTGCTAGTGAGAGCAAAGTAGCCCTAGACCCAATAAACCTGCCGCAATTTACTCTTAAGCTAAGGGTAACGGCAGGCTTTTTTGTTGACCAATAACAAAGAACAATTCTGACGAATAAACATGCAAGCTTATTTACGTAAAAACTTAACACTGTGAATGGCAGTCTTATCCTTTGAGTAGGATTAATACTGCCAGAATCATCCAGTTCGACACAATATATTTACCAAAAAAACGTATTTTAAAATATAAATTAAATAAAAGTTTCTACCATTTAATGATAATAAGAGTCTTCTCATGGGAATACTAAGCGATAGAAACAAGAATTATGAGTATGGGCTAAAATGTCAGTAGCATTCGATACATTACACCTGCTTCCTGGTTATCGCATCACTGAGCAAATCTACTCAGGCAGCAAGACCTTAGTTTATCGTGGCATCAGAGAACAAGACCAAAAATCGGTCGTCATCAAACTGATGCGGAATGAATATCCTACATTCGTGGAAATCGCCCAGTTCCGCAATCAATACACCATCACCAAAAACCTTGACCTTCCTGGTATAGTCAAACCGTATAGCTTAGAAAACTACCGTAATGGCTATGCTCTAGTGATGGAAGACTTTGGCGGCATTTCCCTTCAAGACTGGCGACTGGGAGATAAGGGGAAGGAGGGCAATCCTATTTCCCTAAGTGAGTTTTTCCACATCGCCATTAAAGTTGCTTCTACTCTTGAAGGGCTGCATCGCGATTGCATTATTCACAAAGACATCAAGCCTGCCAACATCCTAATTAACCCTACCACAGGTGAGATCAGGCTCATCGACTTTAGTATCGCCACCCTCCTGCCAAGAGAAATTCAATTTCTTACGAATCCCAATGTTTTAGAAGGGACGTTAGCTTACATTTCTCCCGAACAAACCGGAAGAGTGAACCGAGGTATAGACTACCGCACTGACTTTTATTCTCTCGGTGTCACCTTCTTTGAACTCCTCACTGGACAGTTACCCTTCACCTCAACTGACCCGATGGAGTTAGTTTATTGTCACATTGCCAAAGAACCGCTAAAAGCAAGCCTGATTAACTCTAATATTCCCACGATTTTGTCCGACATCATCAGCAAGCTGATGGCAAAAAATGCCGAAGACCGCTATCAGAGTGCTTTGGGGTTAAAGCATGACTTACAAGTGTGCCAAAACCACTGGCAAGAGACTGGAAATATTCCTCCCTTCATGTTGGCATCTCGAGACATCTCTGACCATTTCGTTATCCCCGAAAAACTTTATGGTCGCCAACATGAAGTTGAAACCCTACTCGCTGCTTTTAGGCGCGTAACAGATGGGGTAACGGAAATGATTTTAGTCGCAGGTTTCTCTGGCATTGGCAAAACTGCGGTAGTCAATGAAATCCACAAACCCCTTGTGCGGCAGCGTAGTTACTTTATCAAAGGTAAATTTGACCAGTTCCAACGTGATATTCCTTTGTCAGGATTGGTACAAGCTTTTCGTGACCTAATTGGGCAAATACTCTCGGAAACTGATGCCCAAATTGAACAGTGGAAAGTCAAGATTCTGTCGGCATTGGGTACTCAAACTCAGGTAATTACTGATGTAATTCCTGAACTAGAGCAGATTACTGGCAAGCAACCACTAGTTGCAGAACTCTCTGGAATTGCTACTCAAAATCGTTTCAATTTGTTATTTCAAAGATTTATTCAAGTGTTCACCAATAAAGGACACCCCTTGGTTATCTTCCTGGATGACTTGCAGTGGGCAGATGTAACTTCCTTGAAAATAATTCAATTATTAATGAATGGAACTACGTCTTCTTATATTTCAGATGAGAGGGTAATTAGCAATAAAAACAAAGGAGGTTTACTACTGATCGGTGCGTATCGAGATAACGAAGTTACAAAGGTAAATCCACTTTATTTGACACTACAGGAGATTAAAAAAACTGGAGCAACTGTTAATACTATTACCCTATTACCCTTAAATCAGGGCGATTTAAACCATCTGATTGCTGATACCCTTCGTTGCCCTGAAGTAGTTGCTGTTTCTCTCACCCAAATGGTATTTGCTAAAACTAAAGGTAACCCCTTATTTTCTATTCAATTTATTAAGTCTTTATATGATGATAAATTGATTACATTAAACTTTGATATTGGTTATTGGCAGTATGATATTGCAAAAATTAAGGAATTAGCACTCACAGATGATGTAGTTGAATTTATAGCAATTCAAATAGAAAAGTTGTCACTAAATACTCAAAAAGTTTTGAAGTTTGCTGCTTGTATTGGTAACCAGTTTGACTTAAAAACTCTCGCTATTATACATGAAAAATCTGTAGTAGATACTGCATCAGACTTATGGCAAGCATTACTTGAGGGGCTAATCTTACCTGAGACCGATACTTATAAAGTATTTCCAGAAAATGGTCATAATCACAATTTAATTGTTAATAGTCAAGAATCTACACAATTCCCAAATTCTAATTTACAATTACCTAAATATAAATTTGTACACGACCGAGTACAGCAAGCGGCTTATTCTTTGATTCCCGAAGACAAAAAAAAGCCAATTCACTTAAAAATTGGGCTAATGCTGTTGAATAATGTCCCAGTTTCAGAACGGGAAGAAAAGATTTTTGAGCTTGTCAATCAGTTCAATATCGCGATGGAATTCATTTCTGATCAGGCTAAACGTGATGAACTAGCTACAATGAATCTGATTGCTGGGCGTAAAGCTTTGGCATCAACAGCTTATCCAGCTGCGATTAAATATTTAACTACTGGAATAGAACTACTAACAGGTGATAGCTGGGAGAGTAAATATGAGCTAATCCTAGCTTTGCATGAAACAGCAGCAGAAGCGGCATACCTGGCCGGCGACTTTCAGCAGACTGAGCAATTAGTAGAGATAGTGTTGGAACGAGCTAAAACACTACTGGAAAAAGTGAAAGTTTATGAAGTCAAAATTCAGGCTTATGGAGCGCAAAACCAAGCACTAGAAGCTGTAAATACTGCACTAGCCTTTTTGAAGCTTTTGGGAGTAGAGTTTCCCAAGCATCCAAGCCAGTCTGATATTCAGCTAGCAATGGCAGAATTAACATCAAATCTCAATGGGAAGCGCATTGAAGACTTAATTGATTTGCCAGAGATGATAGAAACTCAACCCCTGGCAGTAATGCGTATACTATCCGGTGCAGCTTCTCTTGCCTATCAGGCTGTTCCTGAACTGTTCCCGTTGATAGTTATTAAACAAATTGGCTTATCGCTCAAACAAGGCAATACTCCCTTGTCCGCCTTTGCCTATGTAGTTTACGGGATAATTCTGATTGGGGTAGTGGGAGATATTGAGTCTGGCTATCAATTTGGCAAACTGGCTTCAAATCTAGTGGCTAAATCCAATGCTAAAGAAGTCAAAACTAAGATTATGGAGTTATTTAATGCAGCCATCCGGCATTGGAAGGAGCATACTAAGGAAACATTACGACCTTTACTTGAGGCTTACTCTGTTGGGCTAGAGACGGGAGATTTAGAATATGCAGCCTATTCTCTTCAGGTTTATTCCTACTGTGCATATTTCATCGGTAGAGAACTTACAGGATTGGAGCGGGAGATGGCAACTTATAGTAATGCCATCTATCAAATTAAACAAAAAACTGTGTTTTATTGGAATGAACTCTATCGGCAGTTCGTTTTAAATTTGCTAGGCTCTGAAGAAAATGTGTGTTGTTTGAATGGTGAATCGTACAATGAGGAAAAAATGCTTTCGATTCACCTTAAAGCTAAAGATGGAGTTGGACTCTTACATTTATACTTTGCCAAACTACAGCTGTGTTATTTATTTCAAGACTTTCCTCAAGCAGTTGAGAATGCCAACCTAGCAGAAAAGTATTTAGATAGTGGAATAGGACAGCTAGTTTTTACTATTTTTCCTTTTTACGATTCTCTAGCTAGGCTAGCGCTGTATTTTTCTGTAAATATATCTGAGCAAAAGTATATTCTCGATAAAGTCAAAGCAAATCAAGAGAAGATGCAAAAATGGGCGGATTATAGCCCCGTGAATTATTTGCATAAATATTATCTTGTAGAGGCTGAGCGGCATCGGATTGAAGGTCGATATATCGAAGCGATGAATGATTACGATCGCGCTATTTCCCTTGCTAAAGAACATGACTATATTAATGAAGAAGCTTTAGCTAACGAACTTGCCGCTAAATTCTATCTAGAGTGGGGCAAACAGAAGATTGCACAAATCTACCTAACTGATGCCTACTATAGCTACGTTCGGTGGGGAGCGTTAGCCAAAGTTGAAGATTTAGCAAAACGCTATCCTCAGCTACTCACTTCTATACTCCAGCAAGAAAAACCGAGCCTTGATTCCAGCGAGAAAAGCACTTCTGCCAATAGCATATTCCTATCCACCCTGAGTGATCAACAAACTGTTATTGCTTCAAAGACGAGCATTTCTGACTCTCTGGATTTAGCAGCATTTATTAAAGCATCTCAAGCAGTATCTGGAGAAATTGAGCTTGAACGACTGCTTTCTACTTTAATGGAAGTTGTTATGGAAAATGCGGGAGCATCTAAATGTGCTCTAATTTTGAGCGAAGGTGATAACTTAGATTTAACCATCACCGTAGTCAGTTCAAGTTCAACTTCTACAGAGTTCCCGTCAATTTGTTTAGAATCAAGCTACGATGTTCCCATTACTTTAATTAACTACGTCAAACGTACTAGAGAAATCCTCGTTATTGATGATGCAATGGCTGTTGTCTCCCTAGCAGCCGATAGCTACATCATCCGTGAGGAACCAAAGAGTTTGTTGTCTATACCTATTGTTAATCAAGGCAAATTAATTGGAATTCTTTACTTAGAAAATAATCTGACGACAGGAGCATTTACACGCGATCGCGTCGAAGTCCTCAAACTCCTCACTACCCAAGCAGCAATCTCTCTAGAAAATGCTATTTTATATAACAATTTGGCACAAGCTAAAAAAAGCTTAGAAAAATACAACCATACACTAGAGGAAAGGGTCGAGGAAAGAACGCAGGAACTTAACGACAAAAATCAACACTTACAAGAAGCTCTACAAGAATTACAACGCACCCAAACCCAATTGATCCAAAGTGAAAAAATGTCGTCATTGGGGCAAATGGTAGCGGGAATTGCCCATGAAATTAATAACCCCATCAACTTTATTCATGGCAATATTGCTCATGCTAACGAGTATGTTAAAGATTTGCTGGATTTGATTAATATTTATCAGCAGGAATATCCCGCTCCTTCACCTACAGTTAAAGACAAAGTGGAGGAGATAGATATAGATTTTCTAACAGAAGACCTGCCAAAGATTCTATCTTCAATGAAAGTCGGAAGTTCGCGTATCCGGAATATTGTTTTGGGCTTACGCAACTTCTCCCGGTTAGATGAATCTGAGATGAAGCCTGTAGATATTCATGAGGGAATCGACAATACCTTGATGATTTTGCAGCACCGACTGAAGGAAAAGAGCGATTTTCCTGAGATTCAAGTCATAAAAAAATACGGAAAGTTACCGGAAGTAAGGTGTTACGCTGGTCAACTAAATCAGGTGTTTATGAATATTCTGAGTAATGCGATCGATGCTTTAGAGGATTCAATGGTCAGTGAAAAAACAACTGACTATCCTACAGTTTGCATTCTGACTGAATTAACAGCTTCCAATACATTGAGAATTCGTTTTAGTGATAACGGTTCTGGCATGACAGAAACAGTGCAACAGAAAATATTTGACCCATTTTTTACCACTAAGTCGGTAGGGAGTGGCACGGGGTTAGGTTTGTCGATTAGCTATCAGATTGTCGTGAACAAGCACAAGGGTAATTTAACCTGTAATTCCAAATTAGGAGAGGGAACTGAGTTCGTAATTGAGATACCAATACGACAGTGTGATGGCTAGACTATTTCAACTTGATAGACTAATCGGGGGTAGGTGTAGTTCCCATTGTTACTAGAGATTCTCGACGCGCACGCCGTTCTGTAATTACCATTTTGACTCCAGTGATCGGTCCTAGGGTAACACCACGACGGTGAGGTCGCTCTGGTCGCCGATCGACTAGCTCAATTTGATAGCGCGACAGGATTGTTGCCAATACTAGCTTCATTTCAAATACAGCCAAAGCCTGACCAACACAGCCACGAGCGCCAGCACCAAACGGTATAAATTCATAGGGAGAAAATTGGCGTTCGAGAAAGCGTTCTGGCTTAAACTGCCTGGGCTGCGGATATAAGTCTTCACGCTGATGCGTAAGATAAATACACCCAACAACTACCGTACCAGGTTCTAACGGATGTCCCAGTAGTTCAACGGGTTCTTGCACTACTCTGGGCAAAGTCAATATTCCAACAGGGTTAATTCGCAAGGTTTCATTACAGACAGCGGTGAGATAGGGTAGTCGAAAAATGCTCATCGGGTCTGGGGATTCACCAAGCGTATCCAGTTCCTGAAGTAGTTTTTGACGGACTTCGGGCTTTTGATGAATCCAATACAATCCCCAAGTCATTGCTGTTGCTGTAGTTTCATATCCGGCAACTATCAGTGTCATCAAATCATCCCGCAATTCCTGATCTGTCATCAAATTACCTGCTTCATCTCTTGCTGACATTAGCAAAGAGAGAATATCGATTTGATCCGGATTCGGTTGTTGTCGGCGTTCAGTAATTTCTGCGTAGAGTAATTGATCAATTTGCTGTCGTTGGCGCAGAAACTTTCCCCACGGACTCCAAGCCCCTAAATCCTTTTGCAGAAATGAGAAAAAAAGAAGACTGGAATTTAATGGTGAGCGAAATATCTCTGAAGTAAACGTCGGTATTAAATGCTTGAGTTTTTGGCAACGTTCTCCTTTAGATAAGCCAAATACAGTCTCTAAAATGACTTGTGCAGAAATCTCCTCCATTACAGTCAGAGCTAAGAAAGACGAGTTTATTGATAACTGACTCAAGATTTTTTCGGCAATGTTACAGATAATTTGACCGTAAGCTCGCATCCGTTCTCCGTGAAAGATAGGCATGATTAATTGCCGTCGCCGTTTGTGGCGATCGCCTTCCACCATAAGCATTGAATATTCCCCGATTAAGGGTTGTAAAATTCTGTTAGCCTCACCAATAGCTAAAAATTTATTTCTATCGTTGGTTAAAATTTCCTGGATTGCTTGGGGATGATTCACGAATAGCTGCGTGTCGCCAAAACCAACTACCTCAGCAGTAAAAAGGTCAGGATATTGCTGAGCTGCTTTTTCCATATATTTAACAGGATCAGCAAGCCACTGGAGCTTTTGCTGAAAAGCAGAGGTTTTGAGAGTATTGGGTAATTGCATCTAATTTTTAATGACGAAATTGTGTTGACTGCTGAGTAACTATTTCTCACAAGCTTACGGTGGTCTTTTCTAATTTGATATAGCAGCCTTAAATAATTCAATTGTTTATCGCTTTAACATTTAAGCAGATCAAGCTTCTCTAAATTCTGAAAGCGAGCAGTGCAAAAACACCAATCCAAATGACCACTTATCCAGGTGTGCATTCCTAATATATATTTTGCGAGTTCAGCATCTACCTCTTCTCCAAAAGATGGAATAGATGTTTCTAAATTGATCATGGATTTGACTTCTTGATTATGCATTTCAGCAGCACGTTTAATGGCTTCTTCTAAGGAAATTTTTTCTTGATAATGCAGAATAAATACTATATTTGTGACATCACCATTTGCCATTTCTTTCGATACTGAAAATATATCGTTACACAGGACAATAATTCTATTTGTCATCAGTTTTAGCTTTTTAATAATATCGTTTTCTCGTAGAGAGTCAGGAAGCTGAATCTGATTGCAAAGTAAAACTAATTCGATGACAGAATCCACTGCTCCGCATAACATGCGTATTATGCTATAAGTATCAATGTTGGGTATGATGCCTTGGGCGCGGTTGGTTGCTTCTTTTTCACATCCATCAAAGTAGTCTTCAACGCTACGGACGAAATAATTTAAAGATTTTGCACTACCTATTTGGAGTATCCGCTGCCGTAAGTCACTTAAGACATGACCAATCGGTATATCATTGCTTGTAAGTTCAGACCCATTTAATAATTCTAGAAATCTCTTGTGGAAAACTTTTAACACTTCAGGTTGTTTTCCTAAATCTGACATATCACATTGGTCATCCCAAATAAACAACCAGTTAATCCAGTCAGCTGCTATCTTCAATTCTTCAAGCTGACAGAAAGGGTAAGTATATGTAGCGAGTAAATAACCTTTTAATTTGGAAAAATGCTTATAGTCTGATTCACTTGCCAAAAGATTAAAGCGAAGCGCCCATTCAATAGCATAGGTTTCTAAAACATCACCATACTTATTAATATGGGATGAAAATGGGCAATATAAATCAGAAAACTTGGATTGTTTCATAGCACATTTACGATTTAAAAATAATCTAAGCTAACACTAATTACACATGATACAAAACCCATAGCCTTTCAAGAAGCCTATGGAAGAATATTTTTGGACATAACTCCCAGTCACACTAGGCTTTAGTCAGGACGTAAATTAGATTTACGCTACTGTTGATAGTGCTTAAAAGTATATGAATATTCCAACTTAATTAAACATTGTTCAATGTTTTTTCTGAAAATATATCCGTATTTTTCCGGAGTTTTAAAAGTTTTTTATAATCTTAGGCATAGCTAAATAAAATCATAAAAATTACTGTTGGCTAATTGAAAAATTTAATATATTGCATTAGTGATAATATTTTGTATTAACACCACTTATCCAAAAATAACAAGGGAAATAATGACTAATTTTAAAGGGATATTACCGCCATTTTTTGCAATGCAGCAGCAGGTTAATGCGTCTGATGATATAAATTTTGTGAGAATGAGCAAACTCAAGCCAAAAATTTCCGCTACACTTGCTGAAAATTATCATGCATCCTGCTACCCACATTCTCAAAAGTTGCGCCTGCGTCTCATCATCACCTTCGTTATCCAAATTTTGGCAGCAGATTGGCAGCGAAAAAGTAACGAACCCTTATAAATCTAGCTATTGCTAGATGCTGTAATTATTTTAAAAGCTATAATTTACAACTGTTGAACAGAGAGATTAACTTGTGGATGTCATACTAGAGCGATCGCACGAACTAAAACAAGCCTTAGTTGATTTTGTCCTTGATGCAGAAGGTGAACTGGCGCAAGCACTGGAAACCTATGCAGCGGCACATTTACGCCGTGGGAGTGGTGATAGTACACAGCAGGACTTAATCGTTGACAGCTTTCTCACAGAAGGGAAGGTAGCTGACTTGTCACCGCTAGAGTTGTTTATCCAAAGTAATTCAGATTTATTAGAGAGCGATCGCAACCTGATCAACAGTTGGCATCGTAGTTTTATTGGCTTATTTGCCATAACTAACATCTTATCTGATAGCTTTGAGTTGACGAACTGGCTCACAGATAAACACTACATTGTCAAGCCAAACAATGCCAAAACACTAGAGGAAATATCTCGATTAAAACTAGGAGAAATCATTTTAACTCGGATTTCTCCAGTTACCGAGAGTTATTGGATGTTTTCTGGCCCCTACACGCTGATGGGTAGATTAGGTAAACCAAAACTTGCTGTAGCAATTGGTAATTTTAAAGATAACTATAAAAGTAATCTTTACAGCGACGCTCCAGACTTGCTAGAGGAAGCTTGGCAGTCAGTAGTACAATACCATCAGCAGTTTGTTGACTTTTTTGGTACTGATGAAATTACACTGCCTGGATACCAGCTTAATAAAAAAATAGCTGAATTCCAAGAATTAATTACTGAGAAACGTTTGGCAGATGCAGGAATTGATACGTCTAAATCCCTGGCTGAAGTGGCAGAAGCAGCTGGCATTGGAGATGAAGAAATCAAAGCAGCAGCAGAAGAATTTGGTGCTGATTCAAACGTAGTTTCTCAAATGTTTAACAGCAAAAGTGGCAATAGTAAAATGGTGATGCCCAAAGTTGATTTACCTGCCGAACTAAAGAAAGCAGAACAGGTAACAGCTCTTTCTCATCCCCGTTGGGGACAAATGTTTTTACCAACATACAGTAAGATACAAACAATTTTATCAGCCGAGAATTGGCAAAGTGTTGAAGGGGCTGAAAAACTAATCCGCTACTACCTTGAAGATAAAAGTATTAATGCCTTTATCTGGCATCGATTAGCACAACAGTATCCAACTCAGTTAGAAAAGGTGTTGCAGACATTTCTACAACGTCCAGAGTTTCGCCTTGAAAGTGATTTAGATGCACTTTTGCAAGAATTCCACAAACCTATTGAGCCGGAATTACCAGAAATTGCTAGTGTCCCAATACATCTACACAACTTATTTCAAGATGCTTTAGGAGAAGTTAGCAAATCTAAGCCTAAGAGTAAGGGTCAACAAAAGCCAGCAAAGGGTTTTCAAAGAGGTTAGTAGACCATGTAGTGGCGTGACAAGCCTAAATTGTTGCAAAAAAAATTGTAGGTTGGGTTGACGTAAGGAAACCCAACACCCTTATTGATGTTGGGTTTCGCGTTGCTCAACCCAACCTACATCTGAGATTTGTAATGCACTATTTTAGCTGTGTCGCGCCAGTAGAGACGTTGCAATGCAACGTCTTTACTGACTATTACCGTTTTTCAGCCTGGGTTGACACTGTTAATACTTGCGGTGGTGTAGCGTCGGGCGGATAGAGAAAGTCTACTTCTACTAAGGAGCGATCGCCTGCTTTCATGTTTAATAAAACTAACGCTTCCCCTGGTTGACCTCTCTTTTGCACCAAATGCACAAACTTGGTTTGCAACTGACCTTGATCATCTTTGTAGCGTACCCGCACTGTACCTCGGAAGAATACTTGACGGGCTGGTGTACTAAAAAAGCGTAACCCTGGTTTGACCAACTGATCCTCTTTTAGTGGTGTTTGCATAGACACGCTAACAGTTTGAGGACTTTGATTATTGTTATATAGCGGCAATTTGAGACTATATTGAATTCCATAGTTGCCATGAGCGCGATATGCAGTATCAGGATAGCGCACCAGCATGTTTGCACTCTGAATTTGATTAGTTCCTAAAGTACCGCCATGCAGAGTACTAAGAGCATAGGAAAACACTTGACCAGGCTGGGGAATAGTTAGATACCTAGCTTTGGGATTATCCACCAGAAAGGCTCTCCATTGGGAACCACCAGCCACTCCGGCTACACGTCCATACACTCGTGGCTTGCCAGTATCCTCCAGGGGTGTAGGGGCTTTATCCCGTGGCCCAGCCAAGTCAGCATTATCTAATAAATTTTGCCATTCTGCCAAAGTAGGCGATCGCTCGCTACCATCAGGATTCGTACGTGCAAACATGGCTAGGCTAGCTGCATAGACAGTAGCATTACTCCACAGTCGCATCAACGTAGACCGACCATTTAAGGGTGGTGTCAGTCCTTGTACGGGAATTGGCAGATTTAGTAACATCTGACTTTGCCCTGCTGGAATCTCTATTTGGGCAGGAAAAATTTCTTGTCGCTTTCCTCTTAAGATATCAGACATGACGCGATCGCCTGGCCCGGCAAAAACTGTACCCAAAGGATTTTGACTAAAAGATGGTAACGGAATAAATGGTGCATCGGGTTGACTCAAATAACTAGCCGCCTGCCAAATATTTACCTTTACTGGTTTTGAACCTGGGTTGTGCAAAATTATTCCTAAATAGAGCGATTGCAAATTATCTGGTGGTTCAGCCTTAGCAACGTGGTGGGCAAAAATATCAAATCGCCCTCGAAAAGAAAAATTTAGATGCGCTGTTGGCACTTTTTTGCCATCTGCTGGAAAGGTAGAAAGTAAAATCCCTTCTTTCAAAACTAATTCTGGACTATTGCTGTTAAACGTTGGCACCCTATCCAATTGTCCTGGTAAAGGACGCACTTCTTGGGGTTGTACCACTTCTTCAGCTGGTGGCGTGGCAGGAGTTAATTGTGCGATTGGAAAAAATAGTAACAATGACCACATATTTTTAGATATTTTGTCTTCCCTAAAGACGCTGACAAATTTATGTAAGTGCCAGATTGTTAATAATTAATACGAAATCTCTAAGAATCCCGCTCAAATTTTCTTGATTTAGAACCGGGACGTGGACAAAAATACAACTCGCTGCAAGTTGGTTTTGACACAAGTAGTTCAGGACTGAATAATAAAGACTCTCACAAACAAATTTACCGCAGTCATGGCTAATCTCAATTGCTGCTGCTCCCATGACTAATTTTTCTAAATCAACTCCTGTATTTAAAATGCTTTTTCCACAGCTAGCACCTACTTCCACACTTAATTGTCTCCGGCTTGTGGCCATGCCACAACAGATGATGCAATCAGGTTGCATTTCATTGATTTTTTCAATTACCTGAGAACTGGCAAGCTGAACATCTACGGGTAACTGGCGCAAAAAAGTTAAATTATGGGGGATCAACTCACGTTTAGTAACTTCAAGTAATAAATCATCAGAGGAATTTGACTGTTGATCGCTTAACCAAGTGGCAAAAGAAGTTAATAGTATTCTTTTCTTCATAACAAATATTATTTACAATAGAAAAACCCTCCATAATAAATTTACAAGGAGCAGGTAAATGCCAGTAATTGCGGTCGTAGATTATGAGATGGGAAATTTGCACTCAGTCTGTAAAGGCTTGGAAAAAGCTGGGGCAACTCCTAATATTACTTATTCTCCAAAGGAATTAGAACAGGCAGATGCAATCATTTTGCCTGGAGTAGGTGCATTTGATCCAGCGGTGAAACACTTGCGGGACCGGGGTTTGGAACAACCTATTAAAGATGCGATCGCATCCGGCAAACCTTTTTTGGGAATTTGTTTGGGACTGCAAATTCTCTTTGAATCGAGTGCAGAAGGAACTCAACCAGGACTGGGAATTGTTCCGGGAAAAGTGCGGCGATTTCATCCAGAACCTGAGATTGCCATTCCCCACATGGGTTGGAATCAACTGGAAGTGACTCAGCCAAAAAGTATTTTATGGGAGCATTTGCCATCAGATCCTTGGGTATATTTTGTTCATTCCTATTATGTTGACCCAATTGACCCGCAAATCCGTGCAGCAACCGTCACTCACGGTACTCAGACCGTAACAGCTGCGATCGCTTATGAAAACCTGATGGCTGTTCAATTTCACCCAGAAAAATCCTCTAATATTGGACTGCAAATCTTGTCTAATTTTGTTGCTCAAGTCCGCGAAAAAATTGCTGCATAATCACATTTTTTTCATTCGTCATTTGTCACTTGTCATTTGTTAATAACCGAAAATGGCAACTGAACACTGACTACTGACTAATCATGAGCCTGAGAATTTACGGGAATCGCCAAATCAAAACTTTACCGGGAAAAGAAACTAGACCCACCAGTGCGCGGGTAAGGGAGGCAGTGTTTAATATTTGGCAGGAAGGAATAGCAGGTTGTCGCTGGCTAGATGTTTGCGCTGGTAGTGGTTCAATGGGCGCAGAGGCTTTGTGCAGAGGAGCCAGCTTAGTAGTGGGAATTGAACAATCGAGCCGAGCTTGTGCCATTATTCAACAAAACTGGCAGATGCTAGCTGATACAGAGCAAGAATGGAAGGTATTGCGGGGAGATGCAATCCAACAGCTAAAGATTTTATCAGGAAAGCAGTTTGACAGAATTTACTTTGATCCGCCTTATGCAAGTGGGTTGTACCAGCCAGTCTTAGAAGCGATCGCTCACTATCAGCTTTTAGATCGTAGGGGTGAAATCGCAGTTGAACATAGCCCCCAAAGTTGGACGCCGCCAGTAATCTCCACTTGGGAAATTTGCCGCGAGAAAGTTTATGGCAATACAGCTCTTAGTTTCTACAGAATTGTGGAATTAGGGGAGTAGGGGAGCAGGGGAAGACGAGGGAGAAATAAATACTGTCTCCTGTCTCCTGTCTCCTGTCTCCTAACTCAGCACTCAGCACTCCCTTGTACAGACGCGATTAATCGCGTCTCTACTCAGCACTCTATTCACCCGCCTCCCAACTGGTTGTCGCGCTTAAATTGCTTATAGGCAGCGTAAAACAGTCCAGCGAGTGTGACTACAATCAAACCAAGGACAATACCCGAGAGCAGGGGTTCAACCACTGTAAATCTCCTTTTTGCAATTGTTGCAATTGTTAAATATTCGTTTCCTGTTTTTGATTTTACCAAATCCGGCCCGAATCCCGCGCCCTAGAACGTTTTAGGCCATGACTGCCCACAACAAAATTATCTTCTGTGCTTGCAGACACAATCAAGAACTTTTAAGCTATGTGTAGGAAATGATAACTTTTTAGTACACCTAGACTTTCACAGCAAACCTTTTGGATAACCAGATTACCAAACCTGAAATTCTGATTCAGCGGATCACCTTGTTGGCTCTGGCGATACTGCTAGCAGTCCCTTTGGGCTTTTTTGGTGTTCAGTTGGTTCGAGCCTCTGATCCCTATGTCAAGAGTGTTTTATCTTTGGCAGGAGACCCAATTCAAGGACACGCTATCTTTCAAATTAACTGTGCTGGTTGTCATGGAATCGAAGCATACGGGCGAGTAGGGCCGAGTTTGCAAGCTGTCTCAAAGCATAAGTCTCAGTATGGACTGATTCACCAAGTAATTAGTGGTGAAACGCCTCCAATGCCAAAATTTCAGCCTAGTGTCCAAGAAATGGCAGATCTTTTGAGCTATTTGGAGTCGTTGTAGTTAGTTTGTATCATTCTTAATCGCAGGAGCCAGAGACAACTCTCTTGCACATTGTCCAATACAGTAAGTGCGCGATCGCGCCTATATTACCGAGGCTTGCCGTACCCGGCAAGCCTCCACTGTGTTTTGGATACAGTGCAGCCATCTTGATCAAGGTGGTTGGGTAACAGCGCCCAGTACGTGATCGCCTAATAGACATCTCCGATAATGAATAGACCTCTTGCATAAATCAAAAATATAAGAACCCCAAAGAGCCAAAGCTACGCTTTGTCTCCCCTCCCCTTAGCAAGGGGAGGGGTTGGGGGTGGGGTGTTAGGGACTTTTGCAAGAGGTCTAATGTAGAGACGCGAAATTTCGCGTCTCTACAAGGGTTTCTGATGCCATTAATTTACTAATAACCTTTTAATTAAATATACTGAATATGTGAATTTACACTGAATCTATAATCACAACTTCAATCACCGTGTAATATACTGAGTTAATTCTGTAAATATTTGGTGAAGCGGAATGAAATAAGTGTAGTAATTGCTGATAATATAGCGGAAAATTACTGCTGAAATTTGTGTCGAATTGTTTTAGATAGCACATCATCGGTTAAACAATTTGGAGATTGTTCATGAGCGAACCTGATTTGATCGTGTCTTCTGTAACAGCTCCACTATTTGCCATTGTAGGCGAGAGCTTGAATGTATCCTGGACTGTCATAAACCAAGGTGAAGGGAGCACTACCGTTAACTGGTATGACTACATTTACCTTTCAAATGATGAGTTCCTAGACAACGATGATACCTTTGTCACTAACCTACCCCCAGGAAACGATACACCTCTGGCGGTAGGCGATCGCTATACAACCACTCAGAATATTGATATTCCCAACAACGCTACGCAGGGCGATCGCTACCTCCTGTTTGTCACAGATAGAGACAGCTACCAGAGCGAAACGAATGAAAATAACAATGTATTTGCTCAACAAATTACCCTGAATACTCTAGATTTGGTGATTTCTAATGTCACCGCCCCAGCATCCGCCATTTCCGGCGGGACGATTGATGTGTCTTGGACAGTCACTAATGAAGGAACAGTATATGCTCCTGCTAATCGGCATGATGCTATCTACTTTTCGACTGACGATGTTCTAAATGATTATGATTTGGAACTGACAGAGATATCGACAGCAGAGCAAACACCGCTAGCAGTAGGGGCTAGTTATACACTAAATCGGACTGTCACGATTCCCAATAGTGCAGCAGGCGATGGCTATCTGTTGTTTGTGGCGGATGGAAACAAGCATCAGGGCAAAATAGATGAAACTGATAACGTCCGCGCGGTGCAGATTGAAGTGGCTGGGCCAGATTTGGTGCTCAATAGTGCTACAGCCCCAACATTTGCCGCTTTAGGCGAAACTATATTAGTATCCTGGACTGTCAAGAATCAGAGTGATTACACTGCACTTGCTAACTGGTATGACACAGTTTTCATCTCCAATGATCCCTTCCTCAATAGCGATGATGTCCCTTTGATAAATCTCGCGCTCGGAGCGACAGCAACTCCTTTGGTAGGGGGAGACAGCTATACAGTCACTCAAAACATCACCATTCCCAACGACAAAGGCGGTAGCTACTTGCTGTTTGCAGCAAATACCTACGGCGAACAAGGCGAAGCAAATAAAACCAACAATGTGCTGGCGAAGCCGATTACTTTGAGTGGTGGGCCGAATTTGGTTCTGACTAATGCCACATCTCCCACCGCAGTCGAGCCAGGTGAAATCTTTTCCGTATCTTGGACAGTCCAAAATCAAAGCAGTTTTTCTGCACCTGCTGATTGGTATGACTATATTTACCTTTCCACTGATGATGTCTTAGATGATGGCGATACTTTTGTTACGGCAGCAAACAATACTCCTTTAGTAGCAGGAGCTAGCTATACAGCTACTCAGAATATTACGCTGCCAAGCATCACATCGGGCAATAATAGTAATTATTACTTGCTGTTCGCCGCAAATAGGTACAAAGGCCAAGCTGAAACGAATGGGTCTGATAACATACTGGCGAAACCGATCTCTCTAGTATCTAGCGATCGCTTAGGTGTGACTATCAGTGAATCAAATGGTAGCACTAAAGTCACAGAAGGCGGAGCAACAGATACTTACACCGTAGCCCTGACTCACCAACCCACCGCAGATGTGGCGTTCGCGGAGCGTGAGCTTTGCTCAATCGCCATTAATGGAAATGCACAAATCACTGCCAGTGTCAATACCCTCACCTTCACCGCAGATAATTGGTATCAGGCTCAGACTGTGACTGTGGCAACTGTGGATGATGACGTTATAGAAGGCAATCATGACAGCATACTTACCTTAACGGTAATTAATGCTGATGCCAACTACAACGGGATTGAAATCGGCTCTATCAACGTCAGCATTACAGACAACGATCAACTGATTAACGGCACATCAGGGCGCGACAGATTAACTGGCGGCGATGGTAACGACATCATAACTGGTTTCAAAGGAGCAGATATCCTCACGGGTGGTGCCGCCAGCGATCAGTTTATCTACACTAGTATCCGGGATGCGAGAGATCAGATTACTGATTTTGTGGCTGGTACAGACAAGATTGTCTTAATCCCACTATTCCAAAGCTTGAGTCTTAGCGACCTCAACTATGAGAGTGCCACTGCACAAGGTTACTTGAGTTTTGGGACTAAAGGCAGCAATACCACTGTGCTAATTGACGCAGATGGTTTAAGAGGTCGTGGTTGTTCCACTACTCTGCTTACAGTGCAAGGCTTAGACCAAACGACTTTAGCTAACGCGAATAACTTTGTTTTCTAACTTGTAGCTCCGAGACGTTGCAATGCAACGTTTATACACGCATGAAATCAATCAAACTCACACCTATAGTAGACAGGAATCTTATGCAACTTTCCACATTCATCAAACATTCAACTTTCAAAGTAAGTCTTTTCAGTCTTACTAGCTTTGGGAGTTTGGCAATAACTACCACCTCTGCCGAGGCGATGCAGGTAGACTTCAATAATTGGCAAAAATTTGGTGATATAAATACCCCGGCTTTGGGTCAGGCTAATTTATCCAATAATGCATTACAAGATGATGACTTCCCTCAACTTGATGCAACTTTCAACTACTCAGGTAATCCCGCGGGTGAAGCAGGTTTTTTCTCAGAATTGCAAGACTTTCTCGGCTTAGTCCCCAAGGCTTTGGATATTGAAGGCGATGCATTGGAGGGGTCTGCCATCAAAAATAAAGTGACTGTTGCGGCTGGCGATGTCTTGAGTTTCAATTGGAACTTTCGCACTAACGAGACACTTAACAAAGATTTCGCCTTTTTATTGGTGGATAGCACGCTGATTAAGTTGGCTGACTTCACTGATGCAACTCAAGCCTCCAGTCCCTTTATTCGGGAAACGGGAATTAATTCCTATACCTGGAGTACACCGGGAACTTACACTCTAGGCTTTGGGGTGATAGATGTGGATGATTATGGAACTACATCAGCCCTGGAAGTAAGAAACGCCAGGATAGAGAAAGTTCCCGAACCATCGACTCTTCTGGGTTTATTCACGGTGCTTGGTTTTAGTGTAGGTATGCGGCGGCGTTTTTGGAAAAAAACTAGCCTTGCCGACACCCTAAAGGGTGCGGCTACAGGAACGAAGTCCGCGCACAGAGAAGTCTGTAGACGCTTCTGCGGTGAGTCAGCCCTGTTCGGCTTTGCCGTTCCCGTTCGCGTAGCGTCTCCGATAGGAGAAGGGTAGGAGGGTTTCCTTCCGTAGGGGACTGCGTTCGCCCTACAGCCCTTCGGGCATCCTACGGCAGGCGTGCCGGAGGCATCACCCGTTGGCGCAGCCTCTCTGAAAGAGATTCAGAACTTCGGAGCGGACTAGGAAAAATCCAGATTTTGAGCCTGTTTATGCAGGCTTTGTTCCTGTAGCCTCAGGCTTTAGCCTGAAGGCTTTTGGGGTTTGAAAACACGTCCTAGCGCTACTGCTAATGGAGAAGTCACAAGACATCGGTTAGGCATTCCTCTGCGATATTGGAAGCTCAACCTTCAACGAAGTAAGGTTGAGTAATTCACTCCCGTCTTAAATATTTGGTCGTATCTACGTAACGTCTTTGATAAAAATTCACATAACCTGTATATTCTAAAATATGGAAAAAAATCACTATGTGATAGTTGCGAAAAAAAGGTTAGCGTGACTTAACTCGGCGGAACTAACACAAAATCTCTGACTCAGTAGGCTAGAGTATAGCTTCTTTGACAGACCAAATATTCTTAATATATATGCCCGAAAGCTCATGACTGAAGCGATCCAAATCGGTAATCGTACAATCACTGCTAGTGAACTTATTCCTTTACTGGCAAGTTATCAAATGCTGCCACAATTGCAGCGGGAATTGATAATTGATGAGGCGATTGAGCAAAGCTCACGCTCCGCGAACGCAATAATAGAGTGCACGCCTGAGGAAATAACCCAAGCTCAACAGCAGTTTTACACTGAAAAACAGTTAATAAGTGATGCTGATATCCAGGCTTGGATGACATATCAAGGTTTGAGTGCCGATCAACTAGAAGCTGTTACTACACGGAAGCTGAAAATTGAAAAATTCAAGCAAGCTACTTGGGGTAATAAAGTAGAATCCTACTTTTTTCAGTGCAAGGGAAAACTGGACAAAGTAATTTACTCCCTTATGCGAACCCAGGATGTGGGAATTGCTCAAGAACTTTACTTTCGGATTCAGGCAGAAGAAACTTCTTTTGCAGAAGTGGCGCGGGAATTCTCGCTCGGGCCAGAAGCCCAAACTGGCGGTTTAGTAGGCCCGATTGAACTGAACGCACTACATCCGGTAATGGTACAAATGCTTTCTAGCAGTCAACCGGGTCAGATATTGCCTCCGGCTCGCGTCGCCGAGTGGTTTGTGATTGTGCGGTTGGAGAAATTCATTCCAGCAAAACTAGATGAACCCATGAAAGTACGCTTGCTGAATGAACTCTTTGAAGCCTGGCTACAAGAACAGCACAAGCAAATTATTTCTGCTCAAATTGAACAGTTAATCTAACTAAACTGCTGAGCATAAAACCGCGCATAACGACGCTCAAGTGCTAATAATTCTTCGTGGGTTCCCGATTCCACAATTTGTCCTTGTTCGAGCACTAAAATGCGATCGCATCGTCTGACTGTTGATAAACGGTGGGCAATAATAAACACAGTCCGGTTTTGCATCAGTCTTTCCAGTGCTTCCTGTACTAGTGCTTCTGACTCAGAATCTAATGCAGATGTCGCTTCATCTAAAATCAAGATGCGTGGGTTAAGGAGAACAGCACGAGCGATGGCAATTCTTTGTCGTTGTCCACCTGATAAATTTACCCCACGCTCCCCCACCCAAGTTTGATAACCCTCCGGTAGTTGGCTGATAAACTGATGGGCGTTAGCAATTTTCGCTGCTTCTGCAACTGCTTCCCAATCAAAGGAGTCTTGTCCAAAAGCAATATTTTGGGCAATTGTCCCGGAAAACATGATGGTTTCTTGGGGAACAATCCCAATTTGTCGCCGCAGACTATGAAATTTGACATCTCGAATATCAATACCGTCAATCAAGATTTCACCAGCTACGGGGTCATAGAAACGCGGTAAGAGATTCACAAAAGTGGTTTTACCAGCACCAGAAGCACCCACAAGTGCGATCGCTTCACCTGGCAAGACCAATAAACTGATATCTTTTAATACAGGTTCACCAGGTTTATAAGCAAAAGAAACATTGTGATATTCTACTTTGCCACTAACAGGAGGTAGAGCGATCGCATTTCGCTTTTCTACCACCGTCGGTTGAATTGCCATCAATTCAAAAACACGGTCAACAGATGCTTCACCCTGCTTAAATTCGTTGTAGTTGTTAGTTACGTGGCCGATGGGGTCAATTAACAGCACTGCTGCGGTTAGGTAGCTAAAAAACTCCGCCACCGTCAAGTTGCGTTGAGAAATTTGCCATCCTCCCACAATCAGCAACGATAACGCACTCAAAGCTTCCAGAAATCCCACAGTCGGAATCTGAATTGCTTTTAGCCGTTCCGCTGAGTATTTCGCTTGCAAACTGCGTTCAGCCTCATGGCCAAACCGAGCAATTTCGTAATTTTCAGCTGCAAAAGCTTGTACCAACCGGATACCGCTAAAAACTTCCGTGAGAATTGCCGATAAACCCGACACGCGATTTTGACTTTTTAAAGAATACTTGCGTAACCGTTCGCCAAACCAGCCAATTAAAACACCCATCAATGGCGCAATAATTACCGTTGCTAGTGTCAACTGCCAATTTAGGTAAATCATGTAAATTGGAATTGCCAGCAACTGCAAAACGCAGGGGATAAAGTCGTGAAATACTTTATTTACGACTTCGCCAACTCGGTCAACATCTTCCGTGAGACGGTAAGATAAATCACCTGCTTTTGCGGTTTCAAAATAGCTGAGATTTAGCTTTTGGAGATGAGCGTAGACTTGTTGGCGGAGATTAAAAGCAACTCTCAAAGCGGCTTTCGCCATGTACATATCTTGCATAGACTGAAAAAAGCCTCTGACAAGAAATACTAAGGCACAACTTCCAGCTATTTGAGCGATCGCTACTACATTACCTTGTCCAAAGGGAGTTGCCAATTTCCCGGCGAGATTAATCAACGTTAATGTCGCCAGCACATATCCTACAATGCCAACAAATCCCTTAGTGATGGTTTGCCACTGGGGTCGAATATAAGGCAGCAGTTGCCAGTAATTAGAACGCGTTTTCAAGCTTAAACGTCCACAACGATATTTTTCCTTGTTTGACGCTATCAGCTTTTGCGGAGTTTCTGAACACTTAAGTGATACTATTATGAGAATTTGTTGGTATTTCCCAGCGTAGCAACCTTGGTAACTGCGACAAGTGGACACCGTAGTTAAAAATCCACAGGATAATCTCTAAAATCAATACATTCCGTACCCAAATTAGTTCCGGTTGAGGATTTAAAAGCGTTAGTCCTTGATACAGTTGCCAGATACGGTAAGGCAAGTACAAGCAAGGTATCATCACCCACACGCAGGACTGAAATCTTCTCACAGTTAACTTTTCGGATAAAATTTGCAACCACAGCATGAGAAAGTAAGAAGCAAGTACAATCAGTACCTGATGGTAACTCCACCAAACGCCCCACAAAATCATTGTTAATAAGGGAAGTGCTACACCTAGTGCTAATACAATAGAAAACCACACCTTAAACCACGTCGGTAGTGGTTGCGGGATGCTGAAAGGCTTAGAATCTCTCCAAACCCAACCCACAAACGCCAAAAATGATGTAGCACCCACGAAAAACAGGAGGTTTTCTAGGAACAAGTAGAGGTTGCTGTTAGAGAAAGTCATTATGGTATCACCCGAGTCTGGGGTACTTATTTTTTTTACTAAGTACAGTATTTTTCAAATTCGTAGTATTTTTAAACGCAGAGGAACACAGAGGAAAGCGCAGAGGAGCGCAAAGTTTAAATGCTAGATCCTTAATTTAATACTTTACAAACTAATGCAATTCTGTATTAAGTAGTATTTTTGTTCTTTAGCGACCTAGCTGGCTTTAATTACGAAGGAAAGTTCATCCTCTGTTTGTTCTATTTTCTTGTATTAGATGAATAATCGATGGCACTAAAGAAACAACTATAATTAATCCAATAATTGGTAGCAAATACTTATCTACCTGTTCAGGCGGCAGGGATTTTCCTAAGAAAAAGCCTAACAGAGTGATTCCGAATGTCCATAGCTTGGGGTGCAAGATGCAAAGATATTTGAAAGTCATAAGGCTATTTTGGAGCGCCGCCATAGCAGCTGAGTTGGAGTATCGCATCAACTTTCTCATAGCTACCCTCAGCAGCATAGGTAATCTTGTCGGTAGTCTCTTTGGACTATTCTTGTTTTACCGCACTGGCTACACTTTTAGTGGCTGGTCATGGGAAGCAGCCTTAGTAGTTCTGGGGATTTTTACCTTACTACAAGGTTTTTCTGCCACTTTCCTCGCCCCGAACTTGAATCGCATTGTCCGCCATGTGCAAGAAGGTACTCTTGACTTTGTATTATTAAAACCTATTCGTAGTCAGTTTTGGCTTTCCACCCATACCCTTTCACCTTGGGGACTACCAGATCTAATCTTTGGGAGCATCATCATTGGCTACGCAGGTAAACGCCTCGGCTTAAAAGTAAACGACTACCTACTAAGTGCTGTGCCCTTATTGTTTGGCTTGGTAATTCTTTACAGCCTGTGGTTTATACTGGGAGCAATGAGTATTTGGTTTGTGAAAATATACAACGTCACCGAAGTTTTGCGCGGTTTGTTGGAAGCCGGAAGATATCCGATCGCAGCATATCCCACTACTTACCGCTTTTTCTTCACTTTCGTGGTGCCAGTGGCTTTTTTAACTACTGTACCAGCCCAAGCGATGCTGGGTAGGGGTCAAACTACCTGGTTGATAGGTGCAGCAGGGTTAGCATTAGGGCTGTTTTCATTTTCTACCTGGTTTTGGCGGTTTGCGTTGCGGTTTTATACCAGTGCTTCGAGTTAAGAGCGATCGCTCCTCCCTCTACTGATTTTCACTTAAATTTTGCAGACTTCTGTAAAAATATTGAAAAATTTTAGGCAAATTCACTTAGCAGATCTGATGTCAATAGATATACTACAGAAATACAATTGACCGCCAATTGCCGGAAAACTTCAAAAGGGCACAAAATGAGTTCTGAATCTAACATCAAACTGAGAATCGCTCTTTCTAACCCAGATTTAGATGCAGAGGAGCAAGAGCAAGAAACGCGAAATCTCTTGCGAGAAATTAGAGACTTAGATGTAGAAAGCGCTGAACTTGTAGCAGTTGCGGAAATACCCAAAAGTTCAAGGGCGTTTGGAGGTTTTCTTTTGGGTGTGTTACAGGCAGAGGAGAGGTGAGCCTTGCCAATTTTAAGAAAGTATTGGAATTTTTGCGCGTAAGTAAGTCGGCGGGAAAATTTATAAGTATGTAACGAAAAATTAACCGATTCGATTAGAGTTAAATTTAATACGTTGTATGCTGTAGTTTCCTCTTTCCCCCCTGGCTTGAACACCATCAATTACTGCGTAGGCAATGGTAGTACTCATCATCAAACATTCGTCCTGCTAGTTCATCCTTTTTAATGTGTTGCCACTCTAATTCAATTGGGTTCATTTCAGAACAATATTTGGGCAAAAAGAAGATATATAAACCCATCTGTATTTATCTTTACATAGTTTGGTTTTTTCACGTCGTTCTACTTATTAATCTGTATTTATTACTATCCTCTGTAGTTTATTGATATTTACAATATTCTTGAAACTATTACTCATTCCTAACAATACAGTCATATTTTCGTCGTAGAAATTTGTTTAACACTATAAGAAATCCCCCACCTTTCGGCAGGGGATTTTAACTATTTACCTACAAAACTAGCAGTGGAATTAACCGAACTTACCAGCAGTGGAAGCAATCAAGAATGCGGCGTAAGTCAAGACATAGCCAACAGTGAAGTGAGCTAGACCAATGACACGACCTTGAACGATAGATAAAGCAACGGGCTTGTCTTTCCAACGAACTAAGTTCGCCAAAGGAGTGCGCTCGTGTGCCCAAACAAGGGTTTCAATCAACTCTTGCCAGTAACCTCTCCAGGAGATTAAGAACATGAAGCCAGTCGCCCAAACTAGGTGTCCGAATAGGAACATCCAAGCCCAGACAGACAGATTATTCACGCCATAAGGGTTGTATCCGTTAATCAACTGAGCGGAGTTAGCCCAGAGATAGTCGCGGAACCAGCCCATGAGATATGTAGAGTTCTCATTGAACTGAGCAACGTTACCTTGCCAAACACCTAGATGCTTCCAATGCCAGTAGAAGGTAACCCAACCAAGGGTATTGAGCATCCAGAAAGTAGCGAGGTAGAAGGAATCCCAAGCGGAGATGTCGCAAGTACCGCCACGACCGGGGCCGTCGCAAGGGAAGGCATAGCCGAAGTCCTTTTTATCGGGCATCAGCTTAGAACCACGGGCATCCAAAGCACCTTTGACCAAGATCAAGGTGGTGGTGTGCAGACCCAAAGCGATCGCATGGTGTACCAAGAAATCGCCAGGGCCAATTGTCAAGAAGAGGGAGTTTGTACCAGAGTTGATGGCATCTAGCCAGCCTGGTAACCAGACGTTAGCGTAGTTGGGCCATGCTGTATGGGCAATGCTATCTGGGTTAGACAGCAATGTGTCTAAACCGTAGAGTACCTTACCGTGAGCACCTTGGACAAACTGAGCAAACACTGGCTCAATCAAGATTTGCTTTTCAGGAGTACCGAAAGCAACTACTACGTCATTGTGGACGTATAAGCCGAGGGTGTGGAAGCCTAAGAAAAGGGATACCCAGCTGAGGTGGGAGATAATCGCTTCTTTATGCTTTAAAACACGCTCAAGGACGTTACCTTTATTTTGCTCTGGATCGTAATCACGTACCCAGAATATTGCTCCGTGAGCAAAAGCACCAAGAATTAGGAAACCAGCAATATATTGGTGGTGCGTGTACAGCGCTGCCTGAGTTGTGTAGTCCTTACCAATAAATGCGTAGGGAGGCATGGCGTACATGTGCTGCGCCACCAAAGAGGTGACGGTTCCCAAAGCAGCTAGGTGAATACCCAACTGGAAGTGCAGCGAGTTGTTATAGGTGTCGTAAAGTCCTTGGTGAGGCAGGTTAAACTGACCTTCACTCTTGGTACCTGGAACTAAACCGGCCTTGGAGTTCAGCATTTCTTTGATGCTGTGACCAATTCCAAAGTTAGTCCGGTACTGGTGACCGGCAATTATGAAGATAACTGCGATCGCTAAGTGGTGGTGAGCCATATCGGTCAGCCACAGTGATTCTGTCTGAGGATGGAAACCACCCAAGAAAGTCAGAATCGCAGTCCCTGCACCTTGGGATGTGCTGAACAGATGGCCAGGAGTGTCAGGGTTTTGAGCGTAAACACCCCAGTTACCTGTAAAGAATGGTGTCAAACCTGCTGGGTGAGGTGGGGTATTTAGGAAGTTATCCCAACCTACGTGCTGTCCGCGAGATTCGGGGATAGCAACGTGAATCAAGTGACCAGCCCAAGCCAAGGAGCTAACACCAAACAAACCTGCCAAGTGGTGGTTTAGTCGATGTTCAGCGCTCTTAAACCATGCCAGGCTAGGACGGTACTTGGGTTGTAAGTGCAACCAACCAGCAAATAAGAATACAGCTGCGAACAGTAACAGGAACACTGAACCTGTATACAGTTCGGTATTCGTCCGCATCCCGATGGTATACCACCAGTGGTAAACACCGGAGTAAGCAATATTTACGGGATTGCTAGCACCACCTTGGGTAAAAGCTTCAATCGCTGGTTTACCAAAGTGGGGATCCCAAATCGCATGAGCGATTGGGCGGATATGTAAGGGATCTTTAATCCACTGTTCAAAGTTACCTTGCCAGGCTACGTGAAACAGGAGGCTGGATGCCCACAGGAAGATGATTGCCACGTGACCGAAGTGAGTTGCGAAAATCTTTTGGTAAAGATTTTCTTCCGTCATGCCATCATGGGTTTCAAAGTCGTTGCCTGTAGCGATCGCATACCATATCCGACGCGTAGTCGGGTCCTGTGCGAGATCCTGGCTAAATTTTGGAAATTTTGTCGCCATAGGTTCAATAAATCCTCTGACCTTTAGCCATCAAGTACCAGCTTCTAGAGTGCTGAGTTTTGAGTCCTGAGTTCTCAGTTTTAACTAATTACTCAGTACTCAGCACTCAGCACTTCACATAGCTGATTGCTACCCTACTGAAAGGATGTGTGCATGGAAGAACGCCCAAGTTGTGGCAATCCCTCCTAATAAGTAGTGAGCCACTCCTACAGCCCGACCCTGAATGATGCTCAGAGCGCGAGGCTGAATTGATGGTGCTACTTTCAGTTTGTTATGTGCCCAAACAATGGACTCAATCAGTTCTTGCCAGTAGCCGCGACCACTGAACAGGAACATCAAGCTGAATGCCCAGACAAAGTGAGCGCCTAAGAACATTAGTCCATAAGCAGATAGCGCACTGCCATAGGAGTTGATGACTTGTGAAGCTTGTGCCCACAAGAAGTCACGCAACCAGCCGTTGATGGTGATCGCACTTTGGGCGAAGTTACCACCAGTGATGTGAGTCACATTCCCGGCTGAATCTACTGTTCCCCAGACATCCGATTGCATTTTCCAGCTGAAGTGGAAAATTGCGATGGATATGGTGTTGTACATCCAGAACAAACCGAGGAAGACGTGATCCCAACCAGACACTTGACATGTGCCGCCACGACCAGGACCATCGCAAGGGAAGCGGAAACCCAAGTTTGCCTTATCTGGAATCAGACGAGAGCTACGGGCAAACAGCACACCCTTGAGTAGAATCAGGACAGTAACATGAATTTGGAATGCGTGAATATGGTGGATCATGAAGTCCGCCGTACCCAGCGCAATGGGCATCATCGCTACTTTACCGCCAACAGCCAAGATACCGCCGCCAAAAGCATAGCTAACTGGTTCTAGAGCGTTGGGAGCAGTGCCACCAGGAGCCAAAGTGTGTATATTTTGTACCCACTGGGCAAAAACTGGTTGCAACTGAATTGCCTGATCAGAGAACATGTCTTGGGGACGGCCCAAGGCACGCATTGTATCGTTGTGGATGTACAGTCCAAAGCTATGGAAGCCGAGGAAAATACACACCCAGTTCAGGTGGGAAATAATCGCATCTCGGTGACGAAGCACACGATCCAGCAAGTTGTTTTGGTTCACAACAGGATCGTAATCCCGCACCATGAAGATGGCAGCATGAGCAGCTCCACCAACTATCAGGAAAGCACCAATCCACATATGGTGAGTGAATATGCACAACTGCGTGGCGTAGTCAGTTGCCAAATATGGATATGGGGGCATCGCGTACATGTGATGCGCGACGATGATAGTCAGTGAACCCAAGAAGGCCAGGTTAGTAGCCAACTGAGCGTGCCAGGATGAAGTCAGGTTTTCGTAGAGACCTTTGTGACCTTCGCCGGTGAAAGGACCTTTGTGGTTTTCTAGGATCTCTTTAATGCTGTGACCGATACCCCAGTTGGTACGGTATTGGTGACCAGCAATGATGAAGATAACTGCGATCGCTAAGTGGTGATGAGCAATGTCAGTCATCCACAAGCCGCCTGTTACCGGGTTTAGACCGCCCTTGAAGGTGAGGAAGTCAGCATACTGACCCCAGTTCAAGGTGAAGAAAGGTGCTAAACCAGCAGCAAAGCTGGGATACAACTCGGTCAACAAGTCTTTGTTCAAGATGAACTCGTGGGGCAAGGGTATGTCTTTTAGGGCAACGCCTGCATCCAAAAGCTTGTTGGTCGGTGCGGACACATGGATTATGTGACCAGCCCATCCCAAGGAACCACAACCTAGCAACACCGACAAGTGGTGATTCAGCATCGACTCCGTATTCTGGAACCATTCCAGTTTGGGAGCGCGCTTGTGGTAGTGGAACCAGCCTGCAAACAGGAACAAGCCTGCTAATACCAAGCCACCGATGGCAGTTACGTATAGCTGGAATGTGGTTGTAATACCCCAGCCACGCCATACTTGGAACAAACCAGAGGTGATTTGAATACCGTGGAAACCACCGCCAACATCACCATTTAAAATGTCTTGTCCAACAATGGGCCAAACTACTTGGGCACTTGGTCTAACGTTCAGAGGATCGCTTAGCCAAGCTTCGTAGTTAGAGAACTTCGCGCCGTGGAAAATCATCCCGCTCAGCCAAATCGTCACTATGGCTAGGTGACCGAAGTGGGCTGCGAATATCTTGCGGGATATTTCTTCTAAATCGCTTGTATGTGTATCAAAATCGTGGGCGAGTGCGTGCAGGTTCCAAATCCATGTGGTGGTTTTGGGACCTCTGGCTAAGGATCTGTCAAAGTGTCCAGGTTGTGCCCATTTCTCAAATGAGGTGGGTACCGGGTCTTTATCGACGATTACTCTTACCTTTTTTTCCTCTCGCTCCGGAGGACTTATTGTCATTCGACCTCCTCTCTTGATCAGGAATGAGGAATCATGAATACCACAAGGTTAACCTTAGCCGCATACTCCAGAAAGTTACTGAAGCCGCGATGAAGACCCTATGTGGATAGTTGTTTCTCGTTGAATTATAGAGTCTTCACTTGTACTTTGTTAGAGATAATTTAACAATAATTCAAACTCGCTAGAATAACTGTCTTAATTGCCTTTTAACTTCAAACTATTTGTCAAAAAGTCAATAGCTTTTTCATTTAATTTACAAACTATAACAATTCGTAAAATTTATGGTTTAGGGGTGGGAGGAAGGTAGAGGAGGCAGGGGGAGAAGGGGGAGCAGGGGAGCAGGGGGAGCAAGGAAAAAAAATTTATAGCTTTAATTTAGAGAATTGGTATTAAAGTAATTTCTCCTAACTCCTACCTCCTGACTCCGATTTCACCTTTTGGGCTATAGTTCCCTAGGGACAGTTTGAGCAAAAATAATCTGTCAATTGTTGAAGACTATCACTGGGTGTAAGGTATGAACTCGTGGCAGAAGGCGGTATTAGAGAAGCTCCTTCCTAGGAGGTTCCCGATTCTCAGGTGGGTAACGACATTACTACTGGTTGTGGGCTTAACTAGTTGTGGCGAGAAAGCTGGTAGCCAAGAAGTATCTATTGGCTCTGGAGAAAATCCTCCACAGATTACTCAGGTTTCCAAGCAATTTTCGGAAGTTTCGCCACCATCTGTTATTCAAGAACTACGCCCAGCTTTGGAAATTTATCAGCCACAGGTAACAATAATTACTCCAAAACTTGATGAAGTCTTCCAAGACAACAAAGTTACAACTAGCTTTCAAGTTAAAGATTTACCAATATTTAAAGACCCACAATGGGAACTGGGGCCACATCTACACGTAATTCTTGATAACCAACCTTATATACCTGTTTACGACCTGAATCAGCCCCTAGTTTTGCCAGACTTGTCCCCAGGTACACATACTCTGCGAGTCTTTGCTTCTCGTCCTTGGCATGAAAGCTTTAAAAATGAAGGCGCTTATGCCCAGACAACATTTCACGTTTTCACTAAAACAGACGATAATAATCCTGATCGCAACTTGCCTCTGCTAACCTACAGTCGTCCTCAAAGCAACTATGGAGCAGAACCAATCTTACTTGACTTTTACCTAACTAACGCCCCCCTGCACCTTGTAGCTAAAGAAAACGCCAACGATGAGTTTAGTGATTGGCGCATCCGCTGCACGATTAATGGTGAAAGCTTTATTTTTGACCGCTGGCAAGCAGTTTATCTCAAAGGCTTTAAGTCTGGTCAAAACTGGGTAAAACTAGAATTTCTCGATAACCAGGCAAATCCTGTAAAAAATGCCTTCAACACTACAGTCAGACTGACTAACTACCAGCCAAAGGGTAAAGACACTTTATCGAGAATTGTGAGAGGAGATCTCACAGCAGATGAAGTACGTGGGATTGTAGACCCAAATTATACTGTCAAGATACCAGCTACTAAATCTACACCCGCCGTTGAAAAAACACCCCCAATACAACCAAAGGTAGAAAAACAGGCCATTCCTGAAACTGAAGTTCTAGAAAAATCTAAAACAGAGCCAACCGAGCCAAAACAGCTAGAACAACCAAAATTGGAACTTCCAACGGCTACACCGTCTCCTAGCTTATCCCCAACGCCCTCAAAGATTATTGAGTCTCCAACACCTGAGCCAACGCCGTTACCTGAAAAAGTTGCTCCTCAGACAGCAAAACCTAGATTTGGGGAATTTTTCAACCGTCGGGCTGGTAAGACGCTCACCCCACAAGCACCAGTTGCACCATCTCCTAGTTTGCCACCTACGCTGCCAGAGATTATTGAGTCTCCTGCACCAGAAATAATTGCACCAACACCAGAACCACAGCCAGAGGTAACGCCAACACCTGAGCCAACGCCGTTACCTGAAAAAGTTGCTCCTCAGACAGCAAAACCTAGATTTGGGGGATTTTTCAACCGTCGGGCGGGTAAGACGCTGACTCCACAAGCACCAGTTACACCATCTCCTAGTTTGCCACCTACGCTGCCAGAGATTATCGAGTCTCCAATACCAGAACCACAGCCAGAGGTAACGCCAACACCTGAGTCAACGCTGTTACCTGAAAAAATCGCTCCTGATCCAGAAAATCCAGAATTAAAACGATATTTCAATCCTCGCCAGTTCCCCAATTCAACACCGTCTCCTAGTTTGCCGACTACAGACTAATAGAAAATCAAAATGATACTTAGCTTAGCCGAAGACACTTAACTGTAACTTTTGCGCTAAAGCTTCAACAAAAGCGATCGCTCCTACAGGATTACCAATATTATCTAAGGCAGGACTGTAACAAGCGATCGCTCCCTCACCTGGTACTATTGCCAACAGTCCACCACCAATCCCAGATTTCATCGGTAAACCAATTTTGACGGCAAACTGGGCAGAAGCTTCGTACAGCCCACAGGTTAACATCACGGCGTTGACAATCTGGCGGTGCTGTGAAGACAAAAAACTATTTTCAAAAGCGAGAAGTTTTCCCAGTAGGGCTAAATCCTCAACTCGCCCAGATATACAGCATATTTGCTCGTATGTGTCAAGTGCTGTTTCAATATTTTCTAAATGCCCAGCTTCAGCAAGATAATTTGCGATCGCTAAATTAGCACTTGAGCGTGTTGCTCGCACAGAAGCCAACATCATCTCATCCAAACTTAGCTGACAACCTGCTAATCGGTTTAACCATTGACAAAATAAATGAGTGCGATCAGTAGCGTTTTTTCCTGGTAATTTATCAGCGAGAGTAATTGCGCCACTGTTAATCATTGGATTGCGGGGGTGTCCCCTATCAGCAACCAACTGTTCTAAGGAATTGAACGGTGCATCTGATGGTTCAACGCCAACCCACTGAAAAACTGCCTCGGCTCCCAGATGTTCTAACAGGTAAAGTAGAGAAAATGTCTTAATAACACTCATTAAGGGGAAAACACAAGTTGTGTCCCCTTGACTGTAAGTTTGCCCTGATTCACAACAGATGTGAACTGCAAACCAACGGGGATCAGCTAAAGCTAATTGCGGGATGCGCTCAGGAACTTGTCCTTTATCTGCATGGGTTTTGGCTTGTTGTACCCAGGCTAATAAGTCGGTATTGCTTAGTCTGTTCAGTCTTTTCAAAAGTGATACAGCCTTAAGAAGATTTCTCGGTAAGGTAAAGAAGTATCGCTTACCTCTAAGAGCAAAGGATATCCTATGGCTCCCCGCGTCAGAGCACCAGAATTACCACAAAATTACTCTTGGCTTAATACCGATAAACCTTTGTCTCTGAAGCAACTCAAGGGTAGAGTCGTAATTCTAGACTTTTGGACATACTGCTGTATCAATTGTTTGCATATTCTGCCAAACCTGAAATATCTAGAACAGAAATATAAAGACAGCCTTACAGTTATCGGTGTCCACTCCGCCAAATTTGACAACGAAAAAGAAACAGAAAACATCCGCCAAGCTATCTTACGCTACGACATCGAACACCCAGTTTTAGTTGATAGAGGTTTTCGAGTTTGGGATGAGTATGCTGTGCGTGCTTGGCCTACATTGATGATTATTGATCCAGAAGGTTATGTGATTAGCTACGTTTCCGGTGAAGGAAATCGCGACGCTTTAGATGAGCTAATTCAACAGTTAATTCAACAACACCAAGACAAAGGCACAATTAATTTTCAAGAACTCAGCTTGACTTTAGAAAAACAACGCCAGCCGTTAATTACACCCCTGGCTTTTCCTGGTAAAGTTCTCGCTACCTCAGCAGGTTTATTCATTGCTGATTCTGGATATCATCGTCTAGTTGTGAGTAGTTTAGACGGGGAAATTCTGCATTTAATTGGTAGTGGAAAATCTGGTTTAATTGATGGTTCCTTCAGCGAAGCGCAGTTTTTCGCGCCGCAGGGAATGGCATTTGATGCAGAAAATCAGATTCTCTACGTTGCTGATACAGAAAATCATGCTTTGCGACGAGTTGATTTGAAGCGCCAGCTAGTGGAAACTATTGCAGGAACTGGTGAACAAAGCCGCAATATTCGTCCTCATGGCGGTGCTGGTTTAGAAACTGCACTGAATTCTCCTTGGGATTTAGTAAAAGTGGGGAATACTCTGTTTATTGTAATGGCGGGGCCGCATCAAATTTGGCAAATGGATTTGGAAACTGGCATTATCAAAACCTATGCTGGTACTGGTGCAGAAGCTTGTATTGATGGTTCACTTACTGAGTCTGCTTTTGCTCAACCCAGTGGTATCGCCACTGATGGGCAAGAATTATATATTGCTGACAGTGAAGTGAGTTCAATTCGTGGCGTGGGACTTGTAGAACCTTACCAAGTAAGAACTGTTTGCGGTAGTGGGGGTTTATTTAGCTTTGGCGATGTTGATGGACAAGGTGAAGATGTCCGGTTGCAGCACTGTTTAGGAGTGGAATACATTAAAAATTATCTGTGGGTAGCAGATACTTATAACCACAAAATTAAATTAGTAAGTCCTAGCACAGGTAATTGTCAAACAATTTTGGGGGATGGTTCTGCTGGTTTACAAGATGGTCAAGGTAAGAATACTCGGTTTTTTGAACCTTCGGGGTTGAGTGCGATCGCTTCACGTTTGTATGTTACTGATACTAATAACCATGCTATTCGTCGCGTAGATTTGGATACTTTTGAGGTAACAACGATGCAATTCACTGGTTTGTGTGCACCAGATGTTTGTATTCCACCGAATTTATAGAATAATTACCTCGCGCTGAGGCGCTGAGAAAAACTCTGTGTCTCTGCGTCTCTGCGTGAGATTTCTAAGAATAATGTTGAGCGATCTTATTTTATTGCTTTAATATCAGTATTTTCACTAATTGATCTGAAAAATAGCTGATTAAAATAGTTGGTTAGTTTCAATTCTCATGCGGATACTTTACTAATTTATATCGGCTAATGATTAACATGAACAAGATATGCCAACTATTAGACTTTGATTCTGATGTTTTATTATTTAACAAAGATACATATATCGTTAGCAGATTCAAAGAATTGATATCTGAAAATTTTAGCCAGAAATTTCGTACACCATTAAGGGAACATCATAGTGATTTGTCGGTTTCAGGACTTTTTAAAAAGCTGTGCATAAACGAAGTCAATTTTCAAGTTGAAGATATCATATGGCAATCTTCTCCTGAAGGTATAAACTGTCAAGTTTTCAGAGTTGGCTCTACAGGCTGGCAATCAGGAAAACTCAGAATAAAAGCATCTACAGAAATTATTTCTCCATCAACTTCCAAGGAAGGTGGCAAACTGAATATTACTGTAGTGTTAGAATTTTATCCTGATAATCCTAATGAATCCGAATCGCCTTTAGATGATATTCGTAAAATGATACAAGCAACATGAATACTATTCTCCACATAACTCAACGGCAACAATGGGAACAAGCTAAAAACCTCGGCATATATCGCGGGGATACGTTAGATATCGAAGGCTTTATCCACTGTTCAAAGGCAATTCAAATAATTAAAGTTGCAAATACTTTTTTTCCTAATCAGAAAGAATTGGTGTTGCTTTTTATTGAAGCTGATAAGGTTAAACCTGAAATTCGTTATGAAGGTATTGAGGAAGATGAACTATTTCCTCACATTTATGGTGAGTTGAATATTGATGCTGTGTTTCAGGTTATTGACTTTGAAGCTGGGGAAGATGGTTTGTTTGAGTTACCGCGAGAAGTTATAGATTTAGGATAACGAACCGCCAAGACGCCAAGGACGCCAAGGAAGATGGAAAGTCAGGAATTTAATGTGGGTGAGTATGTTGATCAAATGGCGTTGTTGTTGGATTTGCAGTTGAGGGATGAGTATCGTGATGGGGTGGTGGCAAATTTTGAGAGAATTAAAGCGATCGCTCAACTTGTGAATTCTTTCTCGCTACCAGAGGAAGTTGAAGTTGCACCAGTATTTGAACCATGAATGATGCTGTATCATTAGCTGCTGCTGTGCGTGAAGGTAAGGTAAGCGCGGTGGATGTTACCAAAGCTGCGTTAGCGCGAATAGTAGCGCAAGATAAGGAACTCAACTGTTTTACGGCTGTGACTGCTGAGGCGGCTTTGGCGAATGCAGCAAGGATTGATCAGGAAATAGCTCAAGGTAATAACCCTGGTGTGTTGGCTGGTGTGCCTTTTGCAGTGAAGAATCTCTTTGATGTTGCTGGGTTAATAACTCTAGCAGGGTCAAAAATCAATACGTCAAATCCCCCAGCTAGCCAAGATGCAACAGCAGTAGCAAGGCTGAAACAAGCGGGTGCTGTGCTGGTTGGCGCTTTAAATATGGATGAGTACGCTTATGGGTTTGTGACGGAAAATTCCCATTATGGTGCTACTCACAATCCCCATGATTTACAGCGAGTAGCTGGTGGTTCATCGGGTGGTTCTGCGGTGGCTGTTGCTGCTGGGTTGGTTCCGCTAACGCTGGGTTCGGATACTAATGGTTCAATTCGCGTTCCGGCTGCTTTGTGTGGCGTTTTTGGTTTTAAACCAACCTACGGACGGTTGTCGCGTGCTGGGGTAAGTTTATTTTCTAGCAGTTTTGACCACATTGGGCCTTTTGCCCGTTCGGTGCAGGATATCGCTACAGTGTTTGATGTGCTTCAAGGAGAAGACGATCGCGATCCAATCTGTACAAAACGTCCGCCTGTAGAGACCGTAGATGTAACGTCTCTACATCAAGATATTTCTGGTATCAAAATTGCGATCGCTGGAGATTATTTTGTTAAAGGTGCAACACCAGAAGCTTTAGCAGCAGTGCAAAAGGTAGCAGATGCTTTGGATGTAACTGAGTATGTAATGATACCAGAAGCACATCGCGCCCGTGCAGCGGCGTTTGTGATTACAGCTAGCGAAGGAGCAAATTTGCATTTGGATAATTTGCGATCGCGTCCGCAGGATTTTGACACAGCAACACGCGATCGCTTTTTGGCTGGGGCGCTAATTCCTAGTAGTTGGTATTTGCAAGCACAACGGTTTCGGAGATGGTACCGCGATCGCGTGCGGGAAGTCTTTCAAAATGTTGATGTGATTCTTGCTCCAACTACACCAATTTCTGCACCGCTAATTGGTCAACAAACCATGATTTTAGATGGTCAAGAAATTCTTGTTCGTCCTCATTTGGGACTTTTTACTCAACCATTATCTTTCATTGGCTTACCTGTTTTATCAGTGCCAATTCAGCGACAAAATGCTTTACCTTTAGGTGTGCAATTGATAGCAGCGCCGTATAATGAAGCGTTAATTTTACGGGTTGCATCTGTGTTAGAGGCTAAAGGTATAGTAGGCTGTAAAAGTTTATAATTAGCGATCGCATACGGGTGCATCTCAATGAATGCGCCAATTTTACGGGTTGGAGCTGTGCTAGAAGCTAAAGGTGTAGTAGGCTATCAAAGTTTATAATCAGCGATCGCATACGACTGCATCTCAATGAATGCGCCGACACCCTAAAGGGTGCGGCTACACGGACAAAGCCTGTAAGAGCAGGCTTTCAGAATTTCAGCCCGCGGAGGCGGGCTTTGTTTATGTAGCCTCAGACTTCTAGTCTGTAGGCGAATTTGCATTTATTGAGATGCTCCCTTGCATACTTTGTTGCTCTACTATCTTTTTATCCATTCTAGTAAAATTATGTTTCCAGCCTTTATACGTCGCTTTTGGCTCTCATTTGCATTGGTTATTCTGCTTACGAATACATTGTTTCCCGTCAAAGCACAAGAATTATCTCTAATCCCTTTATCTTTAAGCAACAGTGAGTTGTCTTTACAACAACTTGAGCAACAAGTTAATCAAATTGCACCGCTTACACCTAAAACACAGTTTGATACTGCATTACTTCAAGAACGGTTAAACAATCTCGACATTTCATCTGTTCAAGGTAACGTTGGTATCGGAATTTTAGACCTTAATAGTCGCAAAAGCTGGTTTCTCAATGGTAAGCAGCGCTTTCCTATGCAAAGCGTATATAAACTTCCGATTGCGATCGCTGTTCTCAGACTAGTAGATGAGGGCAAGATTTCGCTCGCTCAATCAGTTACCATTACCCGTCAAGAGTTGGCTCCTTGGAGTCCCATCATTAAGGAATTCAAAGGTGATAGCGCTCAATTCACAGTCCAAAACCTGCTTGAACGCTCTGTCGGGATTAGTGATAATACTGCTGCGGACGCCTTAGTGCGATTGATTGGTGGAACTAAGCAAGTTAATGCTATTTTGGGTAGGCTAAAAATTCGTGAGGTTCGCGTTGATCGATTGGAGCAGCAGATGCAGCCGGATTCTGTGGGAATTACAAACTTTCGACCCGAATTAATTGACGAGCAAAAATTTGCCCAAGCTGTGCAGAAGATTCCTGAGCACGTCAAAAAAGCTGCCTTGGAAAAGTATCTCACCGATCCGCGAGATACTGCTACTCCTGAAGGTATAGTTGACCTTTTGTCAAAACTGCACTCAAATCAGCTATTATCTCGAAACTCTACTGCTTTGTTATTAAAGATAATGACTGATTCTCCAACAGGACAAAAGCGGCTAAAAGCAGGGCTACCTATGAATTGGTCAATCGCACACAAGACTGGTACTGGTTTAAATGTTCTTGACAGAAATACTGCTACAAATGATGTTGGAATCGTTAGTTCACCCGACGGAAAGCGCGTTGCGATCGCTGTATTCATAGCCGGCTCAAAGGCTCCTTTAGAAAAGCGCGAGAAAGTGATGTCTAACATTGCTTCAGCAGTAGTAAAAGCGATGCAATAAATATTTTACTTACAGTAGAGGGCAGATTGCGATCGCAGTCTTGATCAAAGCATGATCAAATGTTTTGAGGCGATCGCTTTTCTAAAAACGAGTTATACATCGTCAAAAGCTGATGGATAAACAACTTTCCCCTTATATATTTCCTGATAGCTTTGTAGGGGTTTAACCATAAACACATCATCTGGAACCGGAAAGGGAGATTCAACTCCATAAACAACTGATGGCTTGAAGCCGAAACGAGTATACAACTGGGGATGACCAAGTACAATTACCATCGCTTCTCCTCTTGCATTTGCTCTTTCTAACCCAGCTTTTACCAGTTCGCTAGCAATACCCTGTCTTTGAAACTGTGGACAAACTGCCAAAGGTGCTAAACCAAGTACCTGTAGTGTTGCTTCACCCACTAAATCAATGTAGCTGAAGAGAATGTGACCTACTACAACACTATTAACCTCTGCTACTAATGACAATTCTGGAATATAACGGTCAGAACGGCGAATTTTTTCGATGAGTTTAGCTTCGTTCTCCTGCTCAAAGGCTAATATATTTACCTCAGCTATTGCTGGATAATCTAACAAAGTTTCACCACGCATATTCATGACTTTAGAATCAATTCCATAAAAACCCACTTTGCCTCATATTCTGGCGGAATCTCAAATTTTTCAATATATGGTTTGATATCTTGAAAGCCAAACACACGATAAAGCACCTGCGCTTCTTTTGCAAAAGGTGCGCTGTCTAAGCGGATTTTGGAGTAACCGATGTGGGAAGCTTCATTGATGATAGCTTCTAATAAAGACCGACCTATTCCTTTTCTACGAAATGCTGGTCTTACATACATCCTTTTAATTTCGCTCACATCCTCATCAATCTTTCGCAAACACACGCAGCCAGCTATTGTTGCCTCATATTGCCCTAAAAGTAAGCATCCTGAAGGGGGTGTAAATTCGTGAATTTGAGTCATGGACTGTTCTAAAAATGTATTTACATCAAAACTAATATTCAATTCACGGTTAAATATTAAGTTCATCTCATTAAAATATTCCCAAAACAGTTCCCGTATATAAGATTTATATTCATCAATCTCTACTTGCATAATTTTTAGCAAAGTTTATCCTCCCCTTATAAAGGCTCCCGTGTACACAGAAGTCGGAAATAGGTGATAAATCCGGGTTTTACCCCACCCTAACCCTCCCCTTGCAAAGGGGAGGGAACTAGATTTTCCGGTTTCCCCCCTTTATAAGGGGGGATTAAGGGGGGTAAAAATTTGATTAAAATCGCAGCCACCCACTTTTCAAACAACCTCTTAGAGTTTCTCATAGAGAGCTTGCAATGCGATTGCATCGACTGACAATGCGATTGCACCGACTAACAATGCGATTGTATCGACTAACAATGCGATTGTATCGACTAACAATGCGATTGTATCGACTAACAATGCGATTGTATCGACTGACAATGCGATTGTATCGACTGACAATGCGATTGTATCGACTGACAATGCGATTGTATCGACTGACAATGCGATTGCATCGGCTTGCAAAATTAATCCACTGTTTCTTTAACCTTGCTTGTTAGGACTTATAAATGGTTGCAATTCCAATAATTGATTTTTCTGCTTTCACCAACGGTAATGCTACAACTCAGCAAACTGTTGTAAAACAAATCTATCAAGCTTGCCATGAAGTTGGCTTTATGTACTTGCAAAATTCGGGAATATCAAAAAACCTAATTGAGCAAGTATTCACACAGTGTAAATCTTTCTTCGATTTACCTTTAGAAGTCAAGCAGCAGCTAGCTTGGAGTGATGAATTTAGTAATACAGGTTATGTTGGTATGGAAAGAGAACGCCTCGATCCCAACAAACCAGGCGACTTGAAAGAGGCATTTAATTTAGGTAAAACAGAATTAATTTGTCCTCCTGTATCTCCCATTTTCCCTGCACAAAACGCTTACATTCTCGCCTTTTACGACACTTGCACAGAACTTGCTAACACGGTGTTACAAGCATTTGCTTTGGCGTTAGAATTACCAGAAGATTTTTTTACCACAAGACACAATCAAAGAAACCATACTTTGCGATCGCTGCACTATCCGCCATTACAAACATTGCCCAAACCTGGACAAGTACGTGCTGGTGAGCATTCTGATTATGGCAGTATTACCTTACTTTTCCAAGATGACATTGGCGGATTGGAAGTACAAACAGCATCTAGAGAGTGGATTGCCGCTCCTGCAATTCCTGGTACTGTAATAGTCAATACTGGCGATTTAATGCAACGGTGGACAAATCATGTGTTTTGCTCGACTAAACATCGGGTAATGATTCCCAGTGATAACAAGGTAAAGCAATCTCGGTATTCTGTAGCTTTTTTCTGTCATCCCAATAATGAAACAGAAATTGCTTGTCTGGAAAGTTGTCAGAAAGAGCGATCGCCTATCCATCCCCCGATCCTCGCAGGAGAATATCTTTTACAACGTTTGCAAGCAACTTATACTAATTCGTAATTTACAATGGGCTATCGTTAGTTCACCCGACGGAAAGCACGTTGCGATCGCCTAAACCTTCCCTAAACTGACACAAGCTGAATTGGCTGGCCAAGAATTTTCTCGATCATCTCTGGTTGCATGGTCTGCAAATATTCCGGCACAAATTCCGGCGGTAAAAACTCAAACAGGATGCGATTCTCCACCCAAAACTCGATCGCACTGAATGGGACGCCATCTCCCTGCTTGCGAGTTAGGACGCGCCATCCCTCGCGTCGCCCGATCTGCTCGATCTGCTCCTGGGTGGTGGGAACCGAAATTGCTGCATGGTTAGCCACCAATTTAGTAGATTCAGCTTGGAGTACCTGCGCTGATTCGGCATCAGTACCCGGCTTCCATACATCACCTTCTTTAAACACGACAATGTGAGTACCATAGTTGTCAAAGGGCATCACGAGGTAACTACCAGGAGTGAAAAATTTATATACCTTGCCATTCAAAACTTCAGCTAGAGCAGTAGCAACTTGCAATGGATTGTGAGCGTCGATTGAAATATGCAGGATCATGAGCATAACTCCCTGAAAATAAAAACAAAATCGTGGGTTATTGATTGAATTTGACCTACACGGGACAGATGAGTGTGAAATTGCGACTAAGTGTCGAAACGATGTCTACGACGGGCTACGCCTACGCGATCGTGCAGTTCGTCAAAATCAATGATTGGCCCCTTCGGCACAATTCGATTTGGATTAATCTCGGTCATACTCATGTAATAGCCGCGCTTAGTATAGTCTAGATTGCACGTCGCTTTGAATTCAGGACGCTGATATAGATCCTTGAGATAATTCCAGAGGTTCGGATAGTCGAGAATTCGCCGCAAATTGCACTTAAAGTGACTGTAATACACTGAATCGAAGCGATACAGCGTTACAAACATACAAATATCAGCCTCAGTGAGTTGCTCCCCGCATAAATAGCGCTGCTTGCTCAGAACGGTTTCCCATTGATCTAAACTCTCAAAGAGTTCAGTTACCGCATCTTCATAGGCTGCTTGGGAAGTCGCAAAACCAGAGCGATATACACCAACATTGATTGGCATATAAATTGCAGCGATCGTTTCATCAATCTTCTGTTGTAGGTTGCGTGGGTATAAGTCTACTTTCTGCGTTGCCAATTGAGCAAACTCTACGTCAAACATCCGCATGATTTCGCGAGATTCGTTATTAACGATTGTTGAGGAGTGCTTATCCCACAACACCGGAACTGTGACTCTTCCTGTGTATTTTGGATTGGCTTTCAGATAAATTTCTTGCAAATATTGAGCGTGATTCACCCAGTCAGGAATGGCGCCCGGTGCTTCAGAAAACATCCATCCCTTGTCGCTCATAATCGCATCGACAATAGAGACTGAGATTGCATCATTCAACCCTTTGATTTCTCGCATAATTAAGGTGCGATGCGCCCACGGACACCCCAAGGAAATGTAGAGGTGATAGCGTCCTGCTTCGGCCTTAAACCCACTAGATCCATCGGCGGTCACGCGATCGCGAAACGTTGTTGGTTTCTCATGGAACTCACCGCTTTGATTCTGCTTATTCTCATCGGTTATCCATTTACCTGCGACCATTATTCCTGATGCCATAATTTTTTCCTCAGCGTGATGCTGTAGTTGTGCTTTTGCGGCTTTAGTTAATTCGATGAAAGCGCTATTACATGACTCATTAGACCTCTTGCATAAATATTTTTTTGTCTCACGCGAAGGCGCAAAGACGCAAAGAAGAGCGCGAAAAGAACGACTTTTGTATTTCTTTATGACGAATTTGGGTTTTGTAGTTGAATAACCTTTTAATCAAACTCTACGAAAAAAATTCTGTAAGCTTCGTTTCTTAGATATATATTCATATTAGAATTTCTATCAGGAATCAACATCTGAAAAAGGTCTTGAATACCTCATCAACGAAATATATACATTCCCTCTGACTTTTGTTGTTACGATAAGAAAATATTCCTATAACGAAAGTCACAGGCGGCTTTGTTACATGAATTGGAAAAGGATACACTTTTCTTCAATAGAGTAGAGTTATGGGTGATTAGATCAATCGTTACTTAAAGTATGAAAACCTACGATTGGATTGTTGTTGGTGGTGGAATTACGGGTGCAGCACTGGCTTACGAATTGGTGAAAACAGGCTTTTCTGTACTTTTATTGGAGCAATATAAAACACCACAGAACGCAACTCGCTATAGTTATGGTGGGCTTGCCTATTGGTCGGGTACTACACCCCTAACTTGTCAACTGTGTGAAGAAGCGATCGCACGTTACCACATCCTATCGCAAGAGTTAGATGCTGATATCCAATTTCGTGAATTAGACTTATTACTAACTATTCCAGCCGATAGCAACCCAGAAGCAACTGCTGCATCATACGCTCATGTTGCTATTCCACCCAGTTTACTCAGTGTACAAGAAGCTTGTGAGTTAGAACCACTGCTGAATCGAGAGGCAATATCTGGTGCTTTAACTGTAAAACATGGTCATATTCATCCAGAAAAAACAGCACAAGCGTACATCCAAGCTTTTCTACGCGCTGGGGGTAAAATGCAAATTACCCAAGTATTGCAAATACTGCAAGATGGTGTAAAAACAACTGCTACAACTTACCACAGTGCTAACGTTGTTGTTTGTGCCGGTGGACTCAGCCGACAGTTACTAAAATCTGCTGGTATCCCCATCAAGCTGTATTTTACCCATGCAGAAATTATTCAAACCCCATCGGTTGATGTGAGGTTACACACCTTAGTTATGCCAGCTAATCTGCAACGGTTTAAATTAGAAGCCGAATTTACTCAAGTTGATGAGTTATGGGATGAAGCAGGTAATGAGTTAGTAGCGCCGATTTTAGATGCTGGTGCGGTTCAGTTTCAAGATGGTAGCTTGCGCTTAGGTCAAATTAGCCGCGTCCTCACAAATCCTCATGCCAAGGTAAACTCAGAAGAAAGTGAAAAATGGTTGCGAAAAAGTATTGTTGAAGTGTTACCATCTTTGGCGAATTTACCAGGAACTTGGCATCATTGTTTAGTGGCGTTTAATAATACTCGCCTACCCTTGATTGGTGCGATCGCCGAATTTAATAATGTTCATGTTTTCTCTGGGTTTAGCAACCCCCTAGTGATTGTACCACCCTTGGCAGAGCGCTTTGCCAACTTTGCGATCGGCAAGGAAGATGAAATTATTACTCAGCTATCTCCTCACCGCTAGGAATAATTTCACACATTAATTTTTATTAACTTGGTTAATTTCTGGTTAACAAAACCAAACAAATTGTATCAAAAATTACTTTTTAATTGTCAAATAACGCACTAATATCACAGTTTAAAGGTTTAAGTTGTCAGCTTGCTATTAACTAGCTGATTCATTAACAAGAGAATTCATAAAAAGATGAGTAGACGATTTAATCGACGCAATTTTTTGATTTACGGCTCTGTAACTTTCGGTACCAGCATTTTTCTCAAGGCTTGCGCGAATAACTCTCCAACTGCAACAGAAAATCCAGCCGCCTCTCCCAATGCTTCTCCTGTCGCCGCTACTAGTGGTGACACAATCAAAGTTGGTATTTTGCATTCTCTCAGCGGCACAATGGCTATTAGTGAAAAAAGCGTTGTAGATGCTGAAAAATTAGCAATTAAAGAAATTAATGCTGCTGGCGGTCTTTTAGGTAAACAAATTACAGCAATTACTGAAGATGGTGCTTCTAACTGGGATACTTTTAGGGAAAAAGCAACCAAGCTAATTGATCAAGATAAAGTTGCTGTAGTTTTTGGTTGTTGGACTTCTGCTAGCCGCAAAAATGTTAAGCCAGTATTTGAGAGCAAAAACCACATGCTCTGGTATCCTGTGCAATACGAAGGTCAAGAGTGTTCTCAAAACATTTTTTACACAGGTGCTGCTCCAAATCAACAAATTGAACCATCTGTTGATTGGTTATTGAAAAATAAAGGTAAACAGTTCTTTTTAGTTGGCTCTGATTACGTTTTCCCACGTACTGCTAATACAATCATCAAGTCCCAATTAGAAGCTCTTGGTGGGACAACGGTTGGAGAGGATTACTTACCGCTAGGCAATACAGAAGTTACATCTATCATCACTAAAATTAAGCAAACTTTGCCCAATGGTGGCGTAATTTACAACACTCTAAATGGTGATAGTAACGTCGCTTTTTTCAAACAATTAAAAGGGGCTGGATTAACACCAGAGAAATATCCCTCCATGTCTGTAAGTATTGCTGAAGAAGAAGTCAAAGCAATTGGTGTAGAGTATCTCAAAGGTCACTATGCTGCTTGGAACTACTTTCAAACAGTAGACACACCTGCTAATAAGAAGTTTGTTGCAGCTTTCAAGAAAGAGTATGGTGAAAATCGGGTAACAAATGACCCAATGGAAGCAGCATATATCGGAGTTTATTTGTGGAAGCAAGCAGTAGAAAAAGCTGGCGCTACTGACTTAGCTAAAGTGCGTGCTGCGGCATATGGTCAAACCATAGATGCACCTGAAGGCAAAGTTACAATGAATACCAATAATCACATCTCCAAAGTTGTGCGGATTGGTCAAGTAAGGCAAGATGGTTTGTTTGATATTGTCTATGCTACTCCTGCACCAGTTGAGCCAATTCCCTGGAATCAGTATGTGAAAGAGACTAAGGGATTTGCTTGTGATTGGACTGACCCAGCTAAGGGTGGTAAATACAAGAAAGTTTAACTTCGTGTCTTAGTGTCTTTGTGTTTCAAAAATCAAATTTTATACCACTAAGACACTAAGGTATTAAGAAAAATACATCTTTTCAATTTCAACCATTTACTAACAACAAACAGATATCTGTTGAGGAAAAAAGTGTTAACAGGTTTTTTAGAAGCCGTATTTAATGGTGTTAGTATTGGCGCTGTCTTACTAATTGCTGCGTTAGGACTAGCCATTATATTTGGATTGATGGGTGTCATCAATATGGCGCATGGTGAATTGATGATGTTCGGTGCTTATGCAACATTTGTTGTCCAAAATGTCTGTAAACAATTAGGTGGGCTGTGGTTTGAAGCTTATATATTTTTGGCGTTAATTATCGCTTTTATATTCACGGCTGCTGTGGGATTAATTCTAGAAAGAGGGGTGATTCGTTATCTCTATGGACGCCCCTTAGAAACTCTACTAGCAACGTGGGGAGTGAGTTTGATTTTTCAGCAGTTTGTTCGCAGTGTGAATTGGATATTGGTAATTGGTATAGTTCTGTTTTGTCTATTGTTTTTTGGAGGTTTATGGATTTTAAATTCTCGGACGAATTTGGGAAGAGTTCGTAACTGGATTGTGGGGGTAATATTATTGCTATCGTTGGGGGTGACAATAGCAATGAGCAACTTATTGAGTCAAACTTATCAGCAAGCTGTGACTCAACCTTGGTTTGGTGCTCAAAATGTAGATGTAACGGCTCCTACTTGGTTACAAAATGGGATATCTTTGGGTGGTGTGCAACTACCATTTGCTAGGTTATTTATTATTGCTTTAACGGTGATTTGTGTAGCAGGAATTTACCTATTTTTGCAACGTTCTAACTGGGGGCTAAGGATTAGGGCGGTTACACAAAATCGTAGTATGAGCGCTTGTTTAGGTATCCCGACTCAAAAAGTTGATGCAATTACTTTTGCACTTGGTTCAGGTTTAGCTGGTGTGGCTGGATGTGCCATTAGTTTACTTGGTTCTGTAGGGCCAAATACTGGACAAAATTATATTATCGATACTTTTATGGTTGTTGTCGTCGGCGGTGTGGGGAACTTGGTAGGTACTATTGTCGCGGCTTTGGGGATTGGTACTGTTAATTACTTGATTGGTTCTGGTACTCTGGCTTTGTTGTTGACTTCTGTTAAGCCTTTGGCAGATTTGTTTAGTTTTTTTGCTACGACAAGTATGGCTAAGGTGATGGTATTCGCGCTGATTATTGTGTTTTTACAGTGGAAGCCTGGGGGAATTTTTCCGCAGAAAGGTCGTACTGTTGATGTTTAAATCTCACGCAGAGGCGCGGAGGCGCAGAGAATGAGAAGGAAGGGAGGAAGATTATTAATTGAAGTTGGGGTTGTGGTTGCGATCGCACTCATCCTAATATTAATTATGCCAGTGGTGCTTTCGGAGTTTCGCCTGAATTTGTTGGGGCGATTTTTGTCTCTGGCTATTGTGGCTTTGGGTATTGATTTGATTTGGGGTTATACTGGTTTACTGAGTTTAGGACATGGAATTTTCTTTGGTTTGGGTGGATATGCAATAGCCATGTACCTGAAGTTGCAAGTCCCTACTGGTGAATTACCTGATTTCATGGGACTTTATGGCGTTACGGAACTTCCTTTGTTTTGGCAACCTTTTTATTCTTTTCCTTTGACAATAGCTTTTGTGGTGTTAATTCCAGGGTTATTGGCAGGATTATTAGGATATTTAGTATTCCGTAATCGCATTAAAGGAGTTTATTTTTCTATCTTGACTCAAGCTGCAACTATTGTATTTTTCAACTTCTTTAACGGTCAACAACAACTTTTCAACGGTACAAACGGACTCATAGATTTCACAACTTTGTTTAGTGCAACTGTGAGTGATGCGAAAACGCAGTTTGTTTTCTATAGCCTGACGGTGGTGTTTCTCGCAATTACTTACGGGGTTTGTCGTTGGTTGACAAGTGGACGTTTTGGCAGATTGTTGATAGCTATTCGTGATGATGAAAGTCGAGTCCGATTTTCTGGCTATGACCCCACAGATTTTAAAGTGCTAGTGTTTGCAGTTTCAGGTGCGATCGCAGGTATAGCAGGAGCATTTTACACCCTGCAAAGTGGTTCTGTATCACCCAGAGCAATGGATATTGCCTTTTCGATTGAAATGGTGATTTGGGTGGCGGTGGGGGGACGTGCTACTTTAATTGGGGCAATTGTCGGAACTTTGTTAGTCAATTATGCCCGTGCTTTTTTAAGTGAGCAATTTGCTGAAATCTGGCTATTTTTTCAAGGGGCACTGTTTTTGATTGTCGTGACAGTGCTTCCTGATGGCATAGTTGGATGGTTGCGTAGTCAAAATATTCCTCTTTTCAACCGTCATCAACAAATTACTACATATCCCACCTTGGAAGAAGACGCCGAAGTGCAAAATGAACGCCAAAATCTTGGAAACTGAAAATGTAACTGTTAGTTTTGACGGTTTTAAAGCACTAAACCAGCTGAACTTTAGCATGGATATGGGTGAATTACGGGTAGTAATTGGCCCCAATGGTGCTGGAAAGACAACGTTTCTCGATGTGATTACAGGTAAAGTACAACCAACGGTGGGGCGAGTCCTATTCAAAGGGAAAAACCTGCGTTCTTTACCTGAATATCAAATTGCGCGGTTGGGAATTGGGCGCAAGTTTCAAACACCCCGAATTTACCTAAATTTAACGCCGCGTGAAAATCTAGAAATTACTAGCAACCGCAATAAGAACGCCTTTTCTACTCTGTTTGAGCGTCCTCATGCTGCTGAAAAGAAGAGTATTAAAGGGTTATTAGAAACTATTGGTTTAACTCCTAAAGCAGACATTTTAGCAAAGTTACTTTCTCACGGAGAAAAGCAACGTTTAGAAATTGGGATGTTAGTAGCACAGTCACCAGACTTATTACTAGTTGATGAACCAGTTGCGGGTTTAACAGATGAAGAAACCTATAATATTGGCGAATTACTTTTAGCATTAGCACAAAGCCATTCAATTTTAGTAATTGAACATGATATGGAATTTGTGCGTCAAATTGCCCGAAGAGTAACAGTTTTACATGAAGGGTCGGTACTGTGTGAAGGCAGTTTTGAGGAAGTGCAAAATCATTCTCGTGTTATTGAAGTATATCTGGGACAACAGCAAGACTAAATTTTTACCTCACGCAAAGACGCAGAGACACAAATAAAAGAGTATGAATAATTCCATCTTGTACAAAAGCATGAAACCTCAATCTTTCTCTCTGCGCCTCTGTGCCTCTGCGTGAGATTTAAATACTATTATTTACTTGTAGTTAATTTACTTATGCTCAAAATCTCTAACCTTAACGTTTACTACGGTGAAAGCCATATTCTCCGTAATGTAGATTTAAATGTACCATCTGGGCAAATGATATGCCTAATTGGACGCAATGGTGTAGGTAAAACAACTATGCTCAAAACAATTATGGGGTTACTCAAACCCCGCAGCGGCACAATTAACCTAGCTGGGGAATTAATCAACTCCAAATCTCCTGACCAAAGGGCCAAATTGGGAATTGGTTATGTCCCCCAAGGACGGGAGATTATCCCCCGTTTGACAGTAAAAGAAAATCTGCTCTTGGGTTTAGAAGCTAGGCGCAAACAGGCAAAAAAAGCAGATATTCCAGAGGAAATTTTTAGCTTATTTCCTGTGTTGAAAACGATGCTTTCGCGGATGGGTGGTGATTTGAGTGGTGGACAGCAGCAACAACTTGCGATCGCACGTGCTTTAATGGGACAACCTCAATTACTCGTATTAGATGAACCCACCGAAGGTATTCAACCTTCCATTATCCTAGAAATTGAAGCCGCAGTCCGTCGCATCGTAGAAACCACAGGCATTTCTGTCTTATTGGTAGAGCAACACTTGCACTTTGTCCGTCAGGCTGATTACTATTACGCTATGCAAAAAGGCGGGATTGTCGCTTCTGGTTCCACTGATGAACTCAGCCAAGATGTGATTCAAAGGTTTTTAGCGGTTTAGGTTCTGGAATTTTTATATCTATTGTATCTGAAGCAATCAAGTCTGCTGCTTCTTGTAAAAGCTCATTTTGTTCCTTTTGAATTGCTTCTAGGCGATGAGAAATTTCTGTCAATCGCTGTTGTTTATCTTTGTAAATTACTTGATAGTTCTCAGCTAAAAAATCTGGTATTTCATCAGTTGTTTTAGTAGTTGTTATTTTTTGAATAGTCAAACTACTAACTTTGGTCATGGATAAAAAGCCAACTTTAATCAAAGCTTGAATTAGTTTTAAGGGAACTTGGAGTATTGACCAACTAGCTGTTTCAATCAAGCGTACAATTGCTTTGATGACGCTCCAAAGTAAAGCGAGCAAGAAAAGCAAAATCACTAAACTGATAATTGGATGATTAGATGCCCAACTTAGTATTTGAACTAGCCAGAATACTACAGGGTGTTGTGTCAACCAATCATTTACAGAAGATGTGATACTTTCGGTGGGCTTTGCTAACGCTGTTTTAACGGCTCCCGATGTTGTACTTTTAATTTGCTCAGCGGCTTCCCAGCTATTTTCTAAGGTTGTTGTAACTGTATCAATTGCTTTATCAGTCGTTGTTGTTGCTGTTGTCTTTAAAGACTCCCCAACTTGCTGCGCTGAGTTAGTTAGGGAGCGAACGCTTTCATTGACAACATCTTTCGCTTTCTGAACCTGTTGAAAAAGTCCTGCTATCAAATTTGTGTCTATGTTGAAACTTGGTATTTTAAACATAGTTTCAGTGTGAATTTTTACTAATAGTTAATTACTAATTGTCATAGTCAAGATTCGATATTTGTAGTTATAAATATTCTATCAAATGCTCAATTTACCCCAATACGCTTGGGTTAAGAATAATTGTAGGTTGGGTTGTAGCAAGATCCCGCAGGGTACGGAGTGAAACCCAACAAAGGCTTGAAAATGTTGGGTTACCCTGCGGGAAGCCGCCTCCGGCGTCTACGTTTCTCAAACGCCAGGTGCTACAACGGAGGGAACCTCCCGTTCGCCCTACAGCCCTTTGGGCATCCTACGGCAGGCGTCTCCCCTTGGGAGAAGTTCTGATGCCTGCGGCGGGCTGCGCCAACGGAGGAAGCCTCCGCACCCTGCGGGAAGCCGCAGAAGCGTCTACAGACAACTCTGGGCAACGCACTGGCTCCCCAACCTACATAATTTTATTTTTTGGGCTTAACCCAAGCGTATTGCAATTTACCCAACCTAGCGAGTATTTCTATAAAAGAAGCTTCTTCCGATTCAAACACGATTGTTTATCCAGTGGGTATACTCACCAGAACTACAGTTTTATCGATAGCACAAAATTTTTCTAACTACTTAAATAGTACTACCGCCCAGAATATCTGTTTTTATTGACACTACTTAGAGCCAGCAACAAGAATTTCACCATTAAAGCACCTTAATCAGGTAGATTGCTACAACGTCCATGCAGCCTGGAAAAAGTCGCGCTCACAGAGCATGGCATAACGGTAAGTTGAGTGAACTTGGGCACTGGCAGAAGCGTAATTTTCTACTAAAATTTCTAATTGTTGTGCCAGTGGCTGAAAATCTGCACTGCTATAAGTCCGAATCCAGTCTGCATACTGATGATTAGGGATGCCATTACGAGCCAACTGTTCTCCTAAAAAGGCATAAAGACGCATACAGGGAGACATTGCAGCAGCTGTTAAGCCCACATCTCCACCCCAAGCAGTGGCTAACAAAAAGTCAGTATAACGGCGGGTAGCGGTTCCAGGTTCAATAGAGTGCAAATTGACTCCCCACTGAGAAGCATAGCTTTCATGTAGCCGCAGTTCTTCTAAGACTCCACCAGCTAGGTTATGAAAGGTGGTAAAACCTTCCCAATCAGGTGCTTTAGCTGCGGCTATGCTGTACGCGCGGGCAAAAGCTTCTAAGAAAAAAGCATCTTGTCCTACGTAGTAAGCAAACTTCGCCTGCTCAAGGCTACCGTCGCCAATGCCTTGAACAAAAGGATGCTTTAGACAAGCTTCGGCTAAATCTTGATTTGCTGTCCACAATTCGCTGGATAAACTCATGTAATTGTCATTTGTCATTTGTCATTAATATTCTCTCCCCCTGCTTCCTCATCTTCACTAAAAAGGTAGAAACTGGAGCAAGACTGAGCCAAGACTTCCCAAAAAGTCGAAAAAACTGGGTTTACCAGTGCTTACCTTCTCTGTTGGGGGTGTTTGTAGTTCTTTCATAAAAGCCTGTGCTGTTAGCATTCCAGGGCTGTTATTTTGGGATGTAAACATTTTTTCAGCTATTTGGGCATCTTGGAATGCACCTTGTCTATCCAAAGCTTGGTAGCGGGCGACACCACGAGCTAAATAAGCACCTGCATATTCAGGTTTAATAGCGATCGCTTGATTGAAATAATTTATTGCTTGCTGTTGATTACCTTTTTCTGCTTCTGCTACGCCCAAAGCATAGAATTCCTCTGGTGTGGCAATTTGTGATGGTATACCAACTGCGCCTTGGAAGTTAGCACCATTCAGGTAAGCACCATTAAATTCTACATTTGCTAGATAAGCATTTCTCAAATCAGCACCCGCCAGATTTGCACCACTAAGTTTAGCCTCGCTTAAGTTTGCACCAAACAATCCAGCGCCGCTCAAATTTGCACCCCTCAAATCGGCACCGCTCAAGTTTGCACGGCTGAGGTTAGCACCTGTGAGATTAGCACCGCTCAAATTGGCTCCAGATAAGTCAGCCATTACTAAACCTGCACTGGTTAGGTCACAGTTTTGACACTGTTTGCTTGCCAATAACTGTCTAACATGCTCAGGATTCGCGGCTTGGACGGTTGTCGTTAAGCTGATTGTGCTGACAAATACAGCTGTAGCTATAATGTGGCTCTTCATACTTGCTGTCACAATATTTATTGATACTCAACATTAACTGAGACAAATTTATACCTCAGCTTATGATATGAGCAAGATGAACAGTTTGCCCTCTGTAGTTGCCTATATTACTTACTAAAGTTCATCAAGCTACAGATGCCGTGGGTAGGGGAGGGGTACAACCATTTTATGTGTAATGAAATTTTGACAAATTGGTATTATTTATTTTAATTACCTGGGAATAATAGCTTTGTAGATAGATTACCGCTATCTTAAGAAGTTCAGCCCTGGGTTTACCACCGAGGGCTTTTTTTTGCTTGGCAAAATGGCAGACCTACGAATTAGAGGGTTGTTATGGTATTGAAGTGGATATATTCCATGCGAAAAGTACTGACTTGCATTACCCCTGGTTAGCTACCAGGGGTTTTTATTAAAGCTTAGAGCGATGACTAGTATATCCTGTTGAAAATCAAGCAACATCTAGAGTAAGCACAAAGACAGATTGAGCAGCAAGCATTTTCCTTACCACTTCTATTTCAATGCTCAAAATTTTTAAACAGCTTAACTCGTCTATCACGTTCAACATACTATACTCTGCTATGCAAAAGCCTTGCTCAGAAGCAAACTCTCGCACCTGATCAAGTGAAGCAAAATTATTGTCTACTAAAGACCTGCCTGTAAGGTTTGTACCTGTTTGTAATAGCTTCTGTAAATCTGGGTCATTTTGTAGTAATTGCACTAGACTAGCTGTATCAATAAAATCTGGGGTAATCCAAACGCCGCCATAAAAGTACAGCATCTCGCGAACATTGGCACACACAAGTTGTTTTTCTGTCACATTAAGATGTGTCAACAACCCCTCACACAAAATCATCACTGGTTGTCTTGCTTTTAATAGTTCAGCACTCTTCAAAAACTGATTGGGACGGCTAGTAGCATCAATTTCTAGAAAGTGTAAATTGGAACGTTCCCCAACAAGTTGCTCAACCAGTTGCTGTTTGCAACGAATCATCGTTGGTAAGTCACTTTCAATAAAAGTGATGTTGGGGTCACAAGACATAAAAATACCACGCGGGAGCAAACCGGATGCCAGTTCTAAAACTTGCGCTATTTGATGTTGAGCTATGACTTGGTTAATAGCTTTATAGCGAGCTTCTACGCGTGCTGTAAGTAAAACGTTTTTGTCTTGGTTTTTTGGCGGAGATAGTTCTACTAACCTTTGCGCTTTTATCAATTGTGCTAACTCTTTAGCGTAAGGAATATCAGTGAACTGTCTGGCTAAACTCACCATGAAGGCAGTGTGGATGATTTTGTCAAAGTCACTGGCTTGCTGTTTATTCATAACTTTTTTTAAACTACTATCAAGCAGTTTAAAGATAAATTCGCAAAATATTATAAGCGGTAGAATATAAATTTGTTTTATATGTGATAAATCTAACTTAATTATCTGGATGACATAGCCAAAATGGCAATTTACAGTGAACGCGATCGCACGTTTGTTTTGTATAGCATCCTAAATGAAACTAATACCCTAAAAGTAGCAAAGGAGCAGATAATTCAAAAGATGAATTATCTGCTCCTCATCCTAGTATTTATCACTTAGCTAGAACTCAGAAGCTAAAGCTTCATTAGATCAGAAGTTCGGCAATTTAGTACTAATTTAGGGAGCAAGAGCATTACCCCGAAGTAGGCTAGCAATAGTTTTGGCAGTAATTTTTAGTTGGGTGATCGGATTGGCTGGGACTACAGTCTTATACAGATAGCTATCGAAGGTTAGCCGCTGTACATCAAGATCACCGCACATCTCTACAAAGGCTTCGCGGGTAGCGTCGGAACGATAGAACACGCCTTGTAAAATGTCCAGTACCTTGTAAGTGAGTCCATATTTTTTATCCCAACGTTTCAGGTAAACCTTAAGGTCACCTTCTGTCGGAATACGGTTACCACTGTTAGATGCTTCCACAATGGTTTCGGCACACATCCGCCCAGACTTAGCAGCAAAGTAAATGCCCTCACCAGAGGACTTTGTAACGTAGCCAGCAGCATCTCCCACCAAAGCGATGCGACCGACAACGCGACGAGGACGGGGATGCTCAGGAATGGGGTGTGCTTCTACTTTAATGATTTTGCCACCTGCTAACTTCTCGGCAGCGCGGGCGCGGATACCAGCTTGTAACTGTTTGATGCTGGCCTTATTGATGTGCATCGTGCCAGTACCTACAGCTACGTGGTCATATTTGGGGAAAACCCAAGCGTAGAAGTCGGTAGAAACGTCATCGCCAACGTACATTTCGGCGAGGTCGTTATAGTATGCCATTTTGTCTTCAGGTAAGCGAATCCGCTCTTGAAAAGCGATCGCATAATTGTAATCCCCTGCATCCATTTCTTTGGCAATACGGGAATTTGCCCCATCTGCCCCAATAATTAAATCCACTTTCAGGGTTTTGGCAATACCCTGTGCGCCACCTTCTGTGTGGTCAACGTAATGGATGGTATAGGGGTCAGTATTGTTTGTAGGTATATCGAGTTTATGAACAGTGGCATTAATTAAATTTGCGCCTAGTTTTGCCGCGCGATCCCGCAGGAAGCCATCCAGCACCTCACGGCGGCACATTCCTATATATTCATCTTCGTTTATCAGATTGATATCAACCTCGCGATTTGAAGGCGAAATCATTTTCATCTTCCGCACCCGACGGTCAATAATTTCTGGTGGTAGGTCAAACTCACTCACCATACATAGGGGGATTGCACCCCCACAAGGCTTAGCATTGTCTAGCTTCCGCTCAAACAGGTAGGTTTCAATCCCTGATGCAGCCAGTGTTTGTGCGGCAGATGAACCAGCAGGGCCTGACCCAATAACAGCAACCCGTAGTGTCAAAGGTCTTCTCCCAATCTTTAACATTTACCGAAAGCATACTATCACGGTCTTTTGGCTGATTTTGCGCTCTACCTCCAGGTTTCGACTGAAATGCAATATACCTTAATATTTCGATACGAACACTGTCATTAAGGATTAGGAATTGTAAATTTATCCCCTTGTTTTCATGAAGTCATTACCAAAATATGCAGATTTTCTTACCAGGCAGGCTAGCGTATCTGCATTACTAAATCTTGTTAATCTAAGAGCAATTGTCTATGGTATATGTAAGACACGGTAAATCTAGCTAAGAACCGTAGATTAATTGCAGAGGTACAGTTGCAGTGGGCATAGTAGTTGACAACGTTTCCAAGCAATTCGGGAGTTTCAAGGCAGTTGATGAGGTCAGCCTCGAAATTAAGAGTGGTTCGCTGGTTGCCTTGCTTGGGCCATCAGGGTCTGGTAAATCTACCCTGCTACGATTAATTGCGGGTTTAGAGATGCCAGATAGCGGCAAAATATTACTCACCGGAAAGGACGCTACATATCAAAGTGTGCAAGAGCGTAATATTGGGTTTGTGTTTCAGCACTATGCCCTATTTAAGCATTTGACTGTGCGGCAAAATATTGCTTTTGGCTTAGAAATTCGCAAGGCACCAGCAAAGAAGATTAAGGGGCGAGTAGAACAATTACTGGAATTGGTGCAGTTGAGTGGACTAGGCGATCGCTACCCATCGCAACTTTCCGGCGGTCAAAGACAACGGGTGGCTTTAGCTAGATCACTAGCAGTAGAACCCGAGGTATTATTGCTGGATGAACCCTTCGGAGCACTTGATGCTAAAGTCCGTAAAGATTTGCGGGCATGGTTACGCCGCCTCCATGATGAAGTTCATGTTACCACTGTTTTCGTCACTCATGACCAAGAAGAAGCAATGGAAGTCTCCGACGAAGTTGTGGTGATGAATCAAGGGCGTGTAGAACAGGTGGGAACGCCAGCACAAATTTATGATAATCCTGCCACAGCATTTGTGATGAGTTTCATTGGGCCAGTGAACGTGTTGCCTAGCACCTCAAAGATTTTCCAAAGCAGCGGTTTCGATTCGCCATATCCAGAAGTGTTTTTGCGTCCGCAAGATGTCATTGTAGAAACGGCTGCCAACGGGGCTACTGCGCCTGCTACAGTCACCCGTTTGATACATTTGGGTTGGGAAATTCAAGTAGAATTAACTTTAGATGATGGGCAAATGGTGACGGCGCATTTAACACGCGATCGCTTTAACCAACTACAGTTAGAACCGCAACAACGGGTATATGTCAAGCCTAAGGATGCGAAGTCCTTTCCACTTTCTTATTCGATTTAACTTTACTGAAAGTGCGTTAGCGTTCGCGGAGCGTCTCGTAGAGAAGCTCACCGTAGGTATCGCGCTTTTACTGCTTTCAAGAAATGCGTAGTTTACCGTCGTAGGCATCGCATGAAATAGGTTGTCGATAAACATCACCCTCAACTCAAACTCACCATCGGTAGCATCTCTAATACGGTAATCTGCAAATCAGGAAACTCTAACGGTGAAATAGTCTCATCTTCACTCAAAATTACTTTGCTTTGATACCCATCCTGAGCCGATTCCCGAAAAACATGTAATTGACGACTAACCACATCTAGCACCCAATACTCTTTAATTCCTGCCTTTGAGTAGGCTTTGGCTTTGGTTTCGCAGTCTAGTCTCAAGCTGCTATCTGCTACCTCAATAATTAAATAAACTTCTGAGGGAGTGGGATGATGGTCTGCGTAGTCCAGTGGATCTACTTTAACAACAGCAATATCCGGTTCTGGTTCAGACCGTTCATTTAACTTTACTGGGTCTTGAATAGACACCCAAGCCCGATTTCCTAATCTGTTTTTTAGTAAGTAATCTGTTCTCCCCACTGCTGACCGATGGGCTGTCCCTTTAGCAATCATCCAGATTATGTTCCCTTCTAGGAGTTCCACCCGTTCATCTGCACCAAAAATCCCAGCCTCAGCCATCCGGTGGTATTCCTCAACTGTCCACAGGCGAAGCTTTAATGTCGTTTCTGTGTTTTGCATGGCTTGTTTAGCAATTGTGAGAAGCAATTATTATCTTAGCATCTTTAACTTGACGCCTTTGAAATAATGTGCTATATGAGATATTGGCTGATGGCTGGGATAATTAGTGTTTTTTCTGGTGAATATGAGTAGAAAATAGCGATCAAGCTAAATTAAGCTTCGACAATTTGAATTTCATCAAGTTGATTAATTACCACATCCGCACCTTGGACATTCTCTGACTTACCCACCCAGGTGATACCAATACAAGCTGCGGCTTTAGCATTACGCGCCATCTGCATATCACCAACAGAATCTCCCACCATCAGCGTAGCGTCCGGTTCAACTCCTAAAGCTTGGCAAGCTTGCAAAAATAGCACTGGATCTGGTTTACTCGGCCCCTCATCTACTCCCATTTCCAACTGAATGTAATCGCTTAACTGGTGATTTGCAACAAACCTACGCACTTCTTGAGTTGTCGCTGCTGAGAGGATGCCGAGTTTCAATCCCTTTTCCCATAAAGATTTCAACACTTCCAAGCTACCGACAAACAGCGGTGAAGGAGTTGTTCCAATATATTTTTCAGCTTCATCTAAAGCTTGACGGGCTATTTTTAAGGACTCAAACCATCCCTTACCAGTTTCAGCAATATATGCAGCAGCCGCAACTTCTGTTTCACGACGACTCGCCACCGAGATTAAACCTGCTGGATCTAAACTATTACCATTGATGCCGAATGCCATTAACAGAGGTTCGCCGATTCCAGGAATTTGAGCGTCTATTAACCGCGCTGCTCTTTGTGCAAGCGATCGCAAATACGCTTCTGAATCTTCTAAAGTACCGTTTTTGTCAAACAAAATTGCCTGAATATTTGGAAACGTGATGTTTCCACATTTAATAGTTGCCAAAAGATTCTACTCCGCTTATTGAGTTATGACGTTTTATTTTTAACTTCTAACTTTTACCATTCTCAGCCATAAAAAAAGAGGGTTTTTCCCTCTTTTTACTATGTTTTGATACTCTTAATTACAGACAAGTAAAACTATAAGTGTATTACTCTTGGATAGCTACTGGAATCTCTTCTTCAGTTTCAGCTTTTGCTGGAGTTTCATCTTCAATTTCCGTTGCAGATGAAGTCTCATTTTCAGCTTCCATTACAGGTGGAGTTTCATCTTCAATTTCCGTTGCAGATAAAGTCTCATCTTCAGCTTCCATCACAGGTGGAATTGCTTCTTCAGTTTCCATTGCGGATGGAATCTCATCTTCAGTTTCCACTGCGGATGGAATCTCGTCTTCAGTTTCCATTGCGGATGGAATTTCTTCCTCCACTATTTCAGCTTCCGCAGGTGCAGCAGGCGCAGCAGTAGCACCTTGCTGTTTGGCTAGCAGCTGTTCCCGATACCTAGCTGCCATTTCTTCGGCTTTATCATAAACCAAATCGCGGTTCTTAATCATGTCACCGGGTTCGGGTTCTAGCTGCTTAGTAGACAGGGAAATCCGACCCCTTTCTGCATCCAAGTCAATAATCATGACTTTTACTTCATCATTGACATTGAATACGCTATGAGGTGTATCAATATGCTCGTGGGAAATTTCAGAGATGTGCAGTAGACCACTGACACCACCAATATCGATAAAGGCACCGTAAGGCTTGATGCCGCGAACTGTACCAATTACTACTTCGCCAACTTCCAAGCGGTTCATCTTGCGCTCAACTAACGCGCGACGATGAGATAGAACTAAGCGGTTACGTTCTTCATCTACCTCTAGGAATTTTAATGGTAGTTCTTCACCTACCAATTCTTCTTTAGGTTTGCGGGTGCTAATGTGGGAACCGGGGATAAAGCCACGTAAACCCTCAATCCTTACCAGTGCTCCCCCGCGATTGGTAGCAAACACGCCAGAACGGACAGTCGCATCTTCTGCTTGCAGCTGCCGTACACGCTCCCAAGCCCGCATGTATTCAATACGGCGGATGGAAAGGGTTAATTGACCATCTTCGTTTTCATCTGTAAGAATGAAAAATTCTCGCGTTTCGTTTGACTGTAAGACTTCTTCCGGGCTATCTACCCGGTTAATAGACATTTCCTGTATAGGTATATATGCTGCTGTTTTAGCACCAATGTCAATCAGAGCGCCGCGCGGCTCTATACTGAAAACTGTACCTGGTACAATATCACCAGGGCTAAAATGATAGTCGTATTTGTCAAGTAGAGCAGCGAAATCTTCGTGAGTAAATCCAATTTCTGTAGCGGTTAAATTCTGATTGACCATGCTGATTTGTTCCTGGTTCTAGTCTCCGTAAAGGTTGTGCAACAAGCCTGATGTATATGTAAGCGTATTTATAGCAGTCTACACTTACGTCTTTATTCAATCCTAGCGCAGAAATGCTAATATTAACACATTTTAACTTGCGATGGAAAATTATATCACACGTTAAATAATTAATCATTAACAAGTAGTTAGTAGTTACAACCAAACAGTAAAGGACAAACATGAGAATATCCGTTGCTACAACGCTCGTTAGCAACGGATACTAAGTTGAGATTCGCTTAAAAGTCTGGCAATAGCGACCTATTTATCTTTTTTCTCAAAGCGAGGTGGTTCGCGAAATGCGATCGCAAAAAAGAGAACTCCTATTGCCAAGGTCAAAATCAAGATGTATGCAACGCTTTCCATATTACAAGTTCCTACCTATCCAGCCAGTAATAATAGTGTAACAAGCTCAGGGATTAGGGATTGGGTATTAGGTACTGGGTATTAGTGATTGTCTATCAGGAATTAAGTGTAGGGTTGTAGTTTTTTCTAGTCCCCAGTCCCCAGTCCCCAGTCCCCAATCCCCAAAAATTAGAGAGCTTCCTTCCGGCGGGTTGACTTGTCACCTACTTTCTGGAACAGACCCCACTCAACTTGCTCTTCTAGATCCGCATCAACCCCAGCAAACACGTCTCGGTAGATTGTCCGAGAGCCATGCCAAAGGTGACCAAAGAAGAATAGCAGAGCAAATACGGCGTGTCCAAAGGTAAACCAACCTCTGGGACTGGTGCGGAATACACCATCAGAGTTCAAGGTTTCGCGGTCAAATTCAAAGATTTCACCGCCTTGAGCCTTACGGGCATATTTCTTCACATCAGCTGGATCTTGAAAAGTCTTGCCATTTAAGTCCCCGCCATAAAAGCTGACGGTGACACCAGATTGTTCAAAACTGTACTTAGATTCCGCTCGACGGAAGGGAATGTCAGCGCGGACAATTCCATCTGCATCAGTCAAAATTACTGGAAAGGTTTCAAAGAAGTTGGGGAGACGACGTACAGTCAATTCCCGTCCTTCAGAATCCTTGAATACTGCGTGACCTTGCCAAGACTGGGCAATGCCATCACCCTTATCCATAGCACCTGTGCGGAATAGTCCGCCTTTAGCGGGGCTATTGCCGACATAATCAAAGAAAGCCAGCTTTTCTGGAATCTGTGACCAAGCCTGGGAAAGGGTTGCACCTTGCGCTACGCTGGTTTGGACGCGGCGATTAATTTCTTGACGGAAGTAGCCTTGATCCCATTGGTAACGGGTAGGGCCAAATAGTTCAATTGGGGTGGTAGCGTTGCCGTACCACATAGTACCCGCTACAACGAAAGCGGCAAAGAATACTGCGGCAATACTGCTAGAAAGTACAGTTTCAATGTTCCCCATCCGCAAGGCTTTGTAGAGCCGTTCGGGGGGTCGTACCGTGAGGTGGAATAAGCCTGCAATAATACCAACAACGCCAGCGGCTATGTGGTGAGCTACAACGCCACCCGGATTATATGGGTTAAACCCATCTGGACCCCATTCTGGTGCTACTGCCTGTATGCTGCCAGTGACTCCATAGGCGTCAGAAACCCACATTCCTGGACCAAATAATCCAGTCAGGTGAAAAGCACCAAAGCCAAAACAGAGTAGACCAGATAAGAACAAGTGAATGCCAAACATCTTTGGCAAATCTAAGGCTGGTTCACCAGTACGGGGATCTCTAAAGAGTTCCAAATCCCAGTAAACCCAGTGCCAAACGGCGGCTAAGAATAACAAGCCGGAAAGAACAATGTGAGCTGCGGCGACGCCTTCAAATGACCAGAAACCGGGATCGTTTGCTGGTCCGCCGGTGACGTTCCAACCACCCCAAGATTGGGTGACGCCTAAACGTGCCATGAAGGGCAGCACAAACATTCCTTGACGCCACATTGGGTTAAGGACAGGATCACTGGGGTCAAAAACAGCCAGTTCATACAGTGCCATTGAACCAGCCCAGCCTGCCACCAAAGCTGTGTGCATCAAGTGTACAGAAATCAGTCTGCCTGGATCGTTCAGAACGACTGTATGTACTCGGTACCAGGGTAGTCCCATCGACTACGCTCCTCCTCTATGAGTTAGTTTACAAAGCAATTTTCTTACTGAGTTTATGAGTAACGGAATCCCTTATGGTTCGCAGTCGTCTTGGTTGGGCTAACCCTTCCTCCAGCACTGTGTTACCGCCAATCATAAAGCTCTCTCTTGTTTTTTGTTATTGCCACCACAGTCTTACCACAGCTTAGTCTTATAAGTCAGACGGCGTAGGTAATTTGGCAATGCTTACTCGCTTCGGGAGTTATACCCTGAGTAGGGTAGACATCGCCAAGCAAAAATGAGAATGTTTTAAAAAGTGTAACTATTGATGGAACTGTTTGCAAGCGTGTAAATTGATGCGATCGCGTAGCATGTTCCAGATATTTTGCTACCAATCCCTGTCCCCGATTTAATTTGCGTATCTTTACGAGGATTATAAGCCAGAGGAGCAAAGGAAAACTTTCTGTAAGTCTTTCCCCTTTGCCCCCCTGCTCCCTCTATTGAACCACCGATTGGATGTTTTGTAGCTGACACTTCGTTTCAGCCATACCTAGGCGTTCGATTACCTGTTCGGCACTCATTAATCGCTTAAGTACTACTTGACCAATGGTCTTGCTGGCGATTACTGGTGTTGTTGGCTTCACTTCAACAGTTAAAATAGCCTCCTCAACTCGATAAAGCCACAGCAATTCGTTTTGTTCTACTAAACAAATATTCATTCGTTGAATATCTGGTTGGCGTCGCCATGCAGTGATTTGCCAGAGTCCATCAGATGCCCACACTCTGGCAACTGTCCATCCCTCAGATAGAAAGAAATATTTCACGGTCTTAGTCTCACTATTAGACTTTCAATCTGTTGTTCACAATATATATCGCGAACGTTTCAGTTGCTAATGTATAAACACGATATTTGTAAGTAAAGCAATGCAGCCGATCTCTACAGAAATTATCTCGCCAAGAACACTCCGTTACTCTAATAAGTCTGAGTGTTGCTCAGAAATTTGCAGGGTTAAGACAGTTTAAGCAAGTGTCCGTGGCGTTTAGGTTTAAGCCCCAATAGGCAAAGTTTTAATTTACACTGTTTGGGCTACGGTCAAAGTTTAACAAAGCTATTTCCCAGTAAATATGAATTTACGATAAATTTAGTCAATATTTAGAATTTTAATTGAATAAAAATTTTCAGAGCATGAGCAAATATAAAACTCTGTATTTTTCCACTCATTTTTTGTAACAAAATAATGTTCTCTTCTAGTGGTAATAAACTTGACTATAGAGTTTTATATTCGCCACCAATTTTTGATTTTGATATTTATGAAGTCATCAAGAAAATAGTGTATAAAAATTGCTCTCTACCCTAGCAACAAGTTATGTTTATTTCTACGTATCCGCTTACCCGTAAGAGGATGTTTTAAAAGTCATAATTGATGTATCAAATATTTTTTTACCCCACCCTAACCCTCCCCTTATAAAGCTACGGTGTACACACAAGTACTCGAATTGCATCATAATCCCTCGAATCACCCCACCCTAACCCTCCCCTTATTAAGGGGAGGGAACAGGATTTCTAATTTCCTGCCTTGATAAGAGGGGATTAAGGGGGGTAAAAATTTGATTAAAATCACAGCCAACCACTTTTCAAACAACCTCTAAGCATTACTGAAATTAATTGTAAAAAATTAGCACAATGTCCATAAATATAATATAATGCTGACCGCTAATTTAAAAAATCTTAATGATATGACCTGGTTTTCCTTGTCCGTGAGACAGTGGGGTCGGATTACACAATTCCTATCTTTGTTCTGTCTATGTTTATTTTTAGTTGTAAGTTGTGCTCCGCGCCCACAGACAACTACCTTACCAGTTGGTTCTGTAGGTAGCTCTACAGGTGATGGTCGCATTACTATAGGGACAACAGCAAAGCCGAGAACCCTCGATCCAGCGGATGCCTATGAATTGGCATCTTTGGGTTTGGTGTTTAATATGAGCGATCGCCTCTACACTTACGAACCAGGAAGCACCGGAATTAAGCCTCAACTAGCTACAGCATTACCCAAAGTTAGTCAGGATGGTTTAACTTATACCATACCCTTACGTCAGGGAGTGGTTTTTCATGACGGAACTCCCTTCAACGCCAAAGCAATGGAGTTTACTATCCAGCGTTTTATTGAAAATAAGGGTAAACCTTCCTTCTTACTAGCCGATACAGTAGACTCAGTAAAAGCCACAGGAGAGTATGAATTAACCATCAAGCTGAAAAAGCCTTTTGCAGCCTTTCCCTCACTGCTAGCCTTTTCTGGAGTGTGTGCAGTTTCGCCTAAAGCATACGAAATTGGCGCGGGGAAATTTAAGCCAAATATCTTTGTCGGGACTGGCCCTTACAAGTTAGCGCAGTATGGGACTGATTCACTGCGATTTGACGTGTTTGATAAATATTGGGGAGAAAAACCAGCTAACAAAGGCGTCAACGTCCAAATCCAGACTAGTCCAGTTAACTTGTTTAATGCCTTCCGTACAGGCTCAGTGGATGTAGCTTATCTGTCTCTGCAACCAGACCAAATTCGTAGCTTAGAGGAAAATGCTAAAAAAGGGGATTGGCAAGCGATCACTGCTCAGGGTAGCGTAGTAAGTTATTTAGTGTTGAACCGGAATCAGAAGCCTCTAGATAAACCAGAGGTTCGAGGTGCGATCGCCGCAATGATTGACCGTCCACTAATTATGCAGCGAGCTTTATTTGGTCAAGCTGATCCGCTTTACAGCATGATTCCCACTACATTTAATGTCTCCCAGCCATTATTTAAAGATAAATACGGCGATGCTAACTTTGATCAGGCAAAACAATTGTTAACTGCTGCTGGTTTCTCTAAAGAAAATCCCGCAAGAGTACAACTTTGGTATCCTTCTAGTTCGCCTACTCGGAGTTTGGCAGCACAGATACTTAAATCCCTTGCTGATGCAAAAATGGATGGAATACTGCAATTTGAAGTCACCCCTGCGGAAGGCCCTACTTTCTTCAAAGATATTGCCAAGGGTTTATATCCAGCAGCTTTGCTTGATTGGTATCCAGATTTTTTAGATCCAGATAATTATGTACAGCCATTTTTATCTTGCCAGAAAGGGTCGGATGCTAAAGGATGCGAAGATGGGGGAAGTCAAACTCAAGGTTCGTTTTACTATAACGAAACTGTAAATAAGTTAATTGATCAGCAACGCCAAGAGCAAAATCCTGAAGCACGTAAGAAAATTTTTACAGAAATTCAAACGCAAGTAGCTACTGACGTTCCTTACGTTCCTCTATGGCAAAACAAAGACTATGTATTTGCTCAAAAAGGCGTTATCAACACACAACTTGACCCCACCCAAAATCTGATTTACAAGACAATTAAAAAGTAGTCAAAAGTCAAAAGTCAAGAGTCCATAGTCAAAAGTCAACAGTTATTAAACTCTTGCCTAATTGATTTGGGAGCATCCCAATGCAGGCGGATAGCCCACAGACTGAAGTCTGGGGCTACATAAACCAAGCCTACAAAGGTAGGCTAGATTTCATTAGGCTGCAAAGCAGCCTACGTACCTATAGCCGCGACTTCAGTCGTCGGGTATTTCTCTTTCATTGGGATACACCCGTTGATTTACATCTTTTTCACCGGGAATAAAACTCGTCAATTCCTATTTTCCATGACCCTTGACTTTTGACCCTTGACCATTGACCCTTGACTTCCAACTAAAATATGTCTCGCTCTAAAGCTTTACAATATTACATTGTCTCTCGTTTGCTCCTCGCGCCACTTCAGTTGTTGACAATCATCACGATTGTCTTTCTTTTATTAAGAGCAACACCGGGAGATCCAGCAGATGCAATTCTCGGCGGACGTGCGCCAGAAGCGGCTAAAGAGGAATTACGAAAACAACTGGGTTTAGACCTTCCCCTATGGCTACAGTACCTAAATTACTTGGGAAACATACTGCGTTTTGATTTAGGAACTTCTTTAATGAGCCGAGGACAGTATGTTTGGGACATAATTGGGCAATATTTCCCCGCGACGGTGGAGTTAGCAGTATTTAGTATGGCGGTTGCACTCATCGTCGGCATACTGGTTGGTACTCTTTCAGCTTCTCGTCCTGGGACATATTTTGATGTAGGCGGGCGATTGTTTGGTATCATTACCTACGCACTCCCAATGTTTTGGGCGGGAATGCTTTTACAGTTGATTTTCTCAGTACAACTAGGTTGGTTTCCCAATTCCAACCGCTTTCCGCCTAATCTTCCGGCTCCTTCTCCTATCACCGGGTTATATACAATTGATAGTCTGCTGAGTGGTAACTTCAGTCAGTTTTTAACATCTTTGCACCATCTCGCTCTTCCGAGTCTCACCTTAGGAATTTTGCTGAGTGGGATTTTTGAGCGGATTGTGCGAGTGAATTTAAAACAAACCCTGCGTGCAGATTATGTAGAAGCAGCTAGAGCTAGAGGTATTGCTGAAAACAAGATTTTAGTCTCCCATGCCTTAAAAAATGCGCTAATTCCAGTGATTACAGTTTTGGGATTAACCTTTGCTTCTTTGTTAGGTGGGGCAATTTTGACTGAAGTGACATTTTCTTGGCCAGGGTTAGCCAATCGGCTGTATCAAGCCATTAGCGATCGCGATTATCCCACAGTGCAGGGAGTACTAGTATTTTTTGGTGCGATCGTTGTAAGTGCCAGCATTTTGATAGATATTTTAAATGCTTATGTAGATCCGCGAATTCGGTATTAACAAAAAATACAGGTTGTCAAAAACTATGGTTGACGAATTAGCAAACCTCAAACAAGAACTGATTTCTATTTCCGAGGCTAGTGATATTGGGTTTAACTACACTCCAAATGCTAAGCAGCAAATCGAGACATTAGCAGAATCTCTTGAAGCTCTAAATCCCACTACTGAACCGACAAATCATTTTGAATTAATTCAAGGACGCTGGCGGCTATTGTATAGTACTTTTGGATTAGAACGAGAAACTACTTTGCAACGTCTTTCTTTTGGCAAACTGCCGAATGTAAAGGTCAATGTTACTGGTATCTTTCAAGAAGTTTATACTGTTGGGCAGCAGTACAATAACCTGATTGAATTTACCGTAGGTTCTGGTGTCAATGGCATTACTCTAGTTACAGGTCGCTATACAGTAGAAGATTCTAAGCGTCTCAATATTGATTTTCTGGAAACATCCGTAAAAAGCGCAACTAATGATTTGAGTGACTCCGCCTTTCATGAGGCTTTAGGCGTCGATAATGAGTCACCTCTAGAATCAAAACTCTCATTTAGTGGCTGGACGGATATTACCTATTTAGATGAAAATTTCCGCCTTGCACGTGGGAATCAGAAAAATTTGTATGTGCTGCTGCGAGATGAGTCAAGGTAATAGCGAATTTTAATCAAAGAAAACAGGAGTCAGGAGAATTCTACCTAGAGGGAAATAGAGTTTGAATTGAACTGGAGCAAGTTTTCCAGTTCTACTCATAAAGGGCGCTGCTTTGACCAATCCCTTTCATGAGCCAGTCCCCTACTCACTATTCTGTTTCCTAACTCCTGACTCTATCTTTGTAAATCAATAAAGTTGAAACTAATCCCTAGACTGAATTTGCTTCACTAACTCATAAAAAGGTTGCCAATTATCTTCTTGAGCGATCGCTTCCCAAGTAGATTCAATCACGGGTCTTAATAAGACTGTTTTGGGATTTTGAACAGCTAGAGTTTGAGCAATTACATCGATGCGATCGCAATCAAGATCATTCAAAATTTTATGATACAGAATGCACCAATTATCAAAAATTGCTGACGCACCTGGTACTGGCACAATATCTGAATTATTCAGTACAAAACCAGGCTCATCTCGCCATTTAGATGAAAATGTGCGAGCCATCTCATAAAAAAACTGGTGATAACCAACTTGGCTATCTTGCAAAAATTCAATAGTTAGATTTACAAGCTCCTCAGATTCTGTATGTGGCAATTGCTCAAAACCTAACTTTCTCAACATCAAGGAACTGTATTCAGCCTGATAATGCTCATTAAAGCTTGCTAATCCAGCTTCCAAATCACCTTTATCAATCACTGCCTTTAAAGGTTCCTGGAGCATTTCTAAATTCAACTTGCAAATACTTGGTTGATTGCCGTAACAGTAGCGTCTATAGTAGTCGAAATATGCAGCGGTAAAGTACGGGTCATAAGTAGGAATAAATGCATAAGGGCCATAGTCAAAACTCTCGCCAGTAATTGACATATTGTCAGTATTCAAAACTGCATGACAAAAGCCAGCCGCCATCCACTGCGCTGCTAGTTTTGCGAATCGTTTAACTAATTGGGCGTAAAACAGGGCATATTTATCTTTTTGGGAGCTTAAGTCTTGATAATACTGCTCAATTACGTGATCTAACAGCTTTTGAATCAAATCTGGACGCTGTAAATAGTGCAGTCGTTCAAAAGTGCCAAACCGAATATGAGAACTACTCATCCTGATCATTACAGATGAGCGAGTAGGTGAAGGTTCATCGCCTCGCCAGAGGGCTAAACCTGTTTCAATCATGGTTAAACAGCGAGAAGTACGTACTCCTAAGTAGTGAAGCGCTTCCGCTGCTAAAACTTCCCGCATCCCGCCTTTGAGCGTGAGCATACCGTCGCCACCACGGGAGTAGGGCGTCCTACCGGAACCTTTTGTCCCAAAGTCGTACAATTCGCCATCACTGGCGCGTACTTGCCCGTAGAGAAAGCCTCTACCATCGCCCAACTGCCGATTATATTCACCAAATTGATAGCCGTGATAACGTAGTGCTAACAAGGGTTTGCGCCCCTGAAATTTACCAAAGGCTGTGATGAAATCTTCGTCTGTCACTGCTTTGGGGTCTAGCCCCAAAAGAGGTAGCAGTGAATCATTGCGCCAACGCAGGAGGTGTTGGGGAAATTCTGCCGCTGCAACTTCGTCATAGTAGTCATCGCCTAGAGATTCTAAGGCGCTTTCGTAGTTGAGGGTAAGAAAAGGATTGCTAGAATTCTTGTAGTTTGGAGTTTCAGCCAGAGTCATTACGAGCAAAGCTTAATTCATTCTTCCCTTAATACTACCTCTGGCATCGGCATCAGCATAGACGAAGACAGCGACCCATATTTAAAATACGGCAGCGCCACCATCATAATCTGGAGCAATGAATAAAGTTTTGCAATTAAAGAACAAGTTGGCTCTATTAGCAATTTTAGATGCTACATTTCAGGTTTTTGGCTCAGAATCACACGAATATCAACTCAACCCTTGCTTGAGTGACACAGACATTAAAAGATTTGAATCCAAATCTAATATCACGCTACCAAGTGACTATCGAAACTTTTTGTTAGAAGTTGGTAATGGTGGTGCTGGCCCTGGATACGGTTTATATAGAATACCAGGAATTGAGTATGAAAATGTCATCTCAGAAACACCATATCCACAAAAGTATGAACTTTTCTCTAGACCATTCCCTTTAACAGAAGCGTGGAATAATTTGGATTTGCTCACTGAAAATAAAGCAGGTTGTTTTGTCAACAGAGATGCTTATTTTGATGATAAGTTTACCCAAGGTACTCTCACCATTGCAAATTATGGTTGTGGAATTTATGCAATGTTAGTAATTACCGGAGAGCAACGAGGTAAAATCTGGATAGATGACCGTACCAATGATAATGGGATATATCCTACTTCTTTGAGTTTTTGTCGTTCTTTTCATGACGCTGATACTGATGATTTGCCTCCAGATAACAATGAGGAGCAACCTTTGAGTTTTTATGATTGGTATGAAGACTGGCTCAACCGAAGTTTGCATCAAGTTCGCCAGGATTAATACTATATTTTTTAGTTTTTAATTGATTGATGTTTTGCTGGAATAACTATCTAGTAAAAAAATGTTAAAAAGTTGTAGAGACGCGAAATTTCGCGTCTCTACAGGGTTTTTGGTATGCAACTAACCGTTAAAATTTAATTAACAGACTATTATAGCTGTCGCCAAGTAGTTTAGGACATAAACCGAATATAAAACCCAGACAGCAAGCGACTTTCGACCCTGTTCCTTGTTTCCTGTCCCCTGCTATAGTTAATATTTGTCTGGTTGCCAGTTAGGATTTATAAGACTTGTAAGAATATGATCTTCCCATCGCCCATTAATCAATAAATAGTCTCTAGCATATCCTTCAATCACAAAGCCGAGTCTTTTGAGCACATTACCACTACGGCGATTATGAGGCATATAATTTGCCATGATGCGGTGAAAATTTAATTCTTGAAATACATACTGAGTTGCGGCTTTTAGTGCTTCTGTCATATACCCCTTACCTTGTCTAGTTTCGGCAAGGCTATATCCTACATAGCAAAAATGAGCGGCTCCTCGAACAAAATTACTAAAATTAACGGTTCCAATAATTACAGTTGGATTTTTTTTGGTATAAATAAATAGTTTTAATGATTGGTCATTAATAAATTCTATATAACTGCTTTCTATCTGATAGTGCCAATATTCTTCAGTGAAAAAACTATCAGCCCAACGAGGATAAAATGGAGTGAGATAGGTTTTATTATCAGTGAAGTATTTAGTGATTTGGGGTATATCCTCTTGGATTGGCACTCTTAATAACAGGCGATCGCTTGTAATTATTGGCAGTTCTGACTTCATAAACCCCATATCATCAAGCATTGGTCAAAGTTTGAGGGGAAGACTAATTTCAAAGGTTGAGCCTTGACCAAGTATACTCTTTACAGTGATTTGCCCCCCGTATGCTTGCACAATTTGTTGCGCGATCGCAAGTCCCAGTCCAAAGCCGCCTGTTTGGCGAGAGCGAACGGCATCTACACGGTAAAAACGATCAAAGATATGTGGCAAATCAGTGGCGGGAATGCCAATGCCATTGTCTTCGACCTGAATCACAGCCCGGTAAGACTGGATAAAAAGACGCAATTGTATCTTACCGCCTGCTGGTGTGTATTTTAAGGCATTACTAAGTAGATTAATTACGGCTTGTTTGAGCAAATTGGCATCAGCTTGTAGCATGACGGGTTGCTCTGAAAGTTGAGTACTGAAATTGAGTTGGGCAGAAGATTGGGTGATAAACTCTTGAGCAAGCGATCGCAGCAGTTCATTTAAATCAACGGGTTTTAATATGGTTTCCCCAAGCGATGCATCATAGCGCGAAAGAAAGAGCAGATTGTTAATCAACGTACTCATGGACTTGGCTGTTTCCGCAATCTTTTGCAACCGAAATCGTTGCTCAGACGAGTCTTCGGGCGGCATTAGGGCAACTTGGGCATTGCTCAACACCGTCGCTACAGGTGTGCGTAGTTCATGGGAAGCATCGGCTGTAAACCGCTGCAATTGTTGATAAGCAAGCAAGGTTGGTCGCATTGCTAATCCGCCCAAAAACCAACCTGTAATACCAATCACGCCAAATGTAACGGGAACGCCCAAAGTTAAAAACAAACGGGCTTGATTCAAGCTGCTACGTAGGGAGTTCATCGGAGATGCCGTTTGGAAGTAACCAACTAGCACCTTATCTTGTAAAACTGGAAGAGTGATTTGGCGAACCCAGGTGCTTGCTGTGGGGAAACGATCTGAGTCAAGCGGCGCTTGCAACGTTTGAAATCCGGGAACTACACTCAACTCTTTGCCACCCGATGAACCAATAAACTGCACGAGTTGTTTGTTAGCGTTATACCACCGGGCATATACCAACCCGCCATTCAACGATACACCGTTCTCTAGGCGAGTCTCACGGCGCTGATTTTGCCATTGACTTTGATAAAGCGAGTATTGGGTTTTAGCAGCAAAGGCTTTACTTTGGAAGAAAAGTTCGTCGTCAAAAAACCGTAACTGCTCTTCCACACTCAGACAGTAGCCCACTCCTGCAAAAGCAAATAAAATTCCACCCATCGACAGGGAAAACCAGTGAGCAAGATTACGGCGGCTGCGATTAAACATTTGTCATTAGTCATTTGTCATTTGTCAAGAGACGCGATTAATCGCGTCTTTACAAAAGTCAAGGGTTAGGAGTTATTATCACATCTCCCTCTGCCCCTCTGCCTCCTGTCTCCTAACTAATTTGGCGGATTCAACCGATAACCCATGCGATGCACCGTTTCTATCCAATCTTTGGCATCAACGGTTTGTAGACGTTGGCGCAGGCGGCGAACTAAGGTTGTAATTGCGTTACTTTCGGGTTCGTCTCCCCAACTCCAAATGGCTTGCTCAATCTGGTCATGAGATAAGACTTGGCGGGGATGACGCATCAAATATTCCATTAATTGAAACTCCCGGCTAGAAAGTTGAGTCGTTAACGAACCACGTTCGATTGTCAAATTGGATAAATGAAGCTGCAAATCGCCCAAGCTGAGTATATCGCCTTGCCACATTGGCGATCGCCTTCCCAGTGCCCGCACCCGTGCTAGCAACTCCAGCACATCCACAGGTTTAACCAAGTAATCATCTGCTCCAGCATCCAAACCCATTACCTTATCTGAAACCGTGTCTTTCGCTGTCAGCATCAGCACAGGAGCCAATTTACCCGCCTGTCGATATCCCTGACAGATTTCTACGCCACTCACTTTGGGTAACATCCAATCTAAAATCAGCAAGTCGTAGTCTTTGCGGAAAGCAAACCATTGCGCTGTTTCTCCATCTTCGATTGCATCCACTATATGCCCCACTTTCAGCAATGCTGTCCGCAGTGGTTCTAACTGCGATGGGTCATCTTCTACTAATAAGATCAGCATCCCATTTGCTCAGCTTGCTGTGATTTCTGCTTCTCAGTTCTAAGATTAAGCTAAAAGAGTGACATAGAAGTGACAGTAAACAGTGCTGAGTGAGGAGTGGAGAGTGTTTTTGATGTAGACTTAGTACACGTCACTCTAAAAAAAATCGAAATTTAATTTTTTGTAGGTTGGGGAGCCAGTGCGTTGCGGTGAATCAGCGCTCTTGGTAGGGTTTCCCGACAGCCAGGCGACTGTGTTCGCCCGGAAGCCCGAAGCGGGCAACAAAAAGGCAGGCGTGCCGGAGGCATCACCCGTTGGCGCAGCCTCTCGTAGAGAAGGGAGGTTCCGGCAGTTGTAGCACCTGGCGTTTGAGTCACGTAGACGCCGGAGGCGGCTGACCGCAGGGTAACCCAACGTTTGCGCGCTTGTTGGGTTTCGCTCCGCTTAACCCAACCTACAGTTAGTATTTCCAACCCTTATTAATGGTGAGATGCACTTAGGACTCACAGAGAAGTCAAAGCGATGACTTGGGTCAATCTAAACTTCTCTCAAGGGGAGCAAGTGGCGTGAGACGCCTGCCGTAGAATGCCCGTTCGCTTCCGGTATCCTTTAGGAGAAGGGCTGTAGGGCAAACGGAGAGTCAGCACTCTTTTGGTAAAAAATGAGTAAGCAATCAACCCCATAATTTTCTATGCGCCAACTTCAACTGTTTCAGGTGTTGCGATCATTAGGCTTTGTGTTTTGGTTGTCTTTGCCGTTGATTGGGTTGGTTTTTTGGCTGGGAAGTGGCTTTGTAGAAGATCGGATTTTGAGCCGCACCTACGACAACAAAAAATATCTGCAAGCGGATACGCAATCGGCACGGCAGATGATGAAAAAAGTAGTGGCGATTGAGGTGAAAATTCGGCAAGAAGATGGCGTTTCCATTGTGAATGTAAAAACGAATAACTCAGTTCTCAAAACGATCGCGTTTGAGTTTCCAGTAACGGAACCGAGCCAGCTTGAAGCCACCCTCAGTCAGGAGTTGGGCTTACCACGCGATCGCATTAAAGAACTGATTCGCTATTAAGCAGATGGGTAATACCAATTTTCGATTTGAATAAATACAGCCGTAGTTACATAGGTTAGGACAGTGTTGATTGCTCAAAACCCTGACGGGAATAGTAATGCTTTTACCTCCTGCCTACTGGTATACATCTGACATTTCTTTGTCATAACTATCCAATAAACTACAAAAAAGGTAACGTTATTTTAAATTTGGTTAAAGAATTGACCGTTGATAGTTGACAGTTGACGGTTGATTGTCCACTGTCAACCGTTAACAATTAACCCTCAACCTTCAGTAGCCACCGTCAATCAATATGGATACTTCTGAAGACCAAGCTTCAACCGTTGAAACCCAGTCAGACAGTTCTGCGCCCTCTGAGTTAGCGCCTACTCGTTCTCGCAAACCCTGGTTCTGGAGATTGCTGATCCTATTTTTGGCAACTGGTGGCATCATCCTTTGGCGAATGCTGGCTCCTGGTGGCGCACCAAGCCCCTCTGTCGCCCAACAACAGAAAGCACCAGCCCCAAAGGCGATTGAAACGATCGCCTTGGCAACTGGAAGTGCTACAAGAAGTGTGCAGCTTTTGGGACAGGTGGAAGCCAGTCAGCAGTCAACGCTCCGCGCTCAAACTAATGGGATTGTTGAGAAAATCTTGGTGCAATCGGGCGATCGCGTCAAAACAGGAATGACAATCGCCGTCCTAGAGGACACTGATCAGCAATTGGCGATCGCCCAAGCACGGGCACAACTAGCACAGCAGCGTAGCAATTTGGCTCGCCTAGAAGTAGGTACTCGTCCAGAAATTCTTGCTCAACGTCAAGCAGCAGTCGCGTCTGCCAAGGCGCGAGAACTGGAAGCACGAGATAATCTGAAGCGCACCAGTGACCTTGTGAAAGAAGGCGCTCTGTCTCAAAGATTACTCGTTGAAGCTCAAACACAATTGGATAACATCCAGGGAGAACGGTTAGAAGCTGAAGCCGAATTTGCCGAAGCCAAAGCTGGGCCAATTCAACAAGAAATCGCCGCTCAACGGGCAAACGTAGAAGCAGCCAAAGCCACCCTAGCTCAAGCAGAACTGGCACAGCAGCGCACTCGCATTGTGGCATCCGAAGCGGGTGTGGTGCAGACTCGGCATGTTAGTAATGGTGATTTGGTGCAAAGTTCTGGTCAAATTGTCACCTTAGTAGCAGGCGATCGCTTCAACATTTTTTTGGAGTTACCCGAAGAATTGAGCAGTCAAGTTACTCCCGGCATGACAATTGATCTCACGGCTCGGGCCTTACCACAATGGAAACAACGTGCCAACATCACCGCTGTAGTTCCTTCAGCCGATGCTGCTTCTCGCCGCCAGCGCGTCCGCGTCCAAATCAACAATCCGCCATCAGGGTTGTTACCGGGAATGGCGATCGCAGGTAACCTCAACATGCCCTCGAATCGGTCTAGCTTTGTCATATCCCGCGATGCATTAACCAGACGCCAAAATCAGTGGCTTGTTTTTGCAGTTGCTGATGGCAAAGCTAAACAAATTCCAGTAGAAATGGTTGCTGACATGGGTAAAAATGTCGCAATTTACCATCCCACCTTACGCAGCGGTCAACCCATTGTGCTGCGTGGCGGTGATGGGTTGCAAGATGGTGCGCCTGTGAAGACAGTTAGTGGCATTTGAGTGCTGAGTAGAGACGCGATTCATCGCGTCTGTACAAAACTAATGAGTGCTAGTCGGAGACTAGGAACCAGTTAATAGACTTCTTGCAGAAGATGGGTCAAGGGGAAGGGTCAAAGGCAGAGAATTTCCTTTTTCCTTTCTCCTTTAACCCTTTCCTAACCCACAATTTTTTTATGAACTTTATCGAAACTGCTGTTCGTTGGCGACATGGCACCTTCGTCTTATTTTGCTTGCTAGCAATGTTTGGGGTATTCTCGCTACTGAGGTTGCCCCTGGAATTGCAACCAGGGGGCGATCGCCCGGAAATTACTATTACCACTACTTATCCAGGAGCAGGCCCCACGGAAGTCGAAGACCTGATTACGCGCCCCATTGAGGAACAAATGGAAGAGGTGCTGGGTGTCCAGGAAATCAGCAGTACTTCTCGTGCACGACGCAGCAGCATCACCCTGGAATTTGCTCAGGATGCCAACGCCAAAGAGCGGTTGGTAGATGTATTGAATCGCTTGCAGCAGGTGCAAAGCTTGCCCCCAGAAGCACAGGAGTCGAGTGTGGAACTGGTGGGTGGTAACAGTTCCCCAATGATGTGGATTCCGTTTGACACTAAAGAAGGATTTCAGCCAAATGCAGACCGCTATCGAGATTTAGCAGAAGAGGTGGTGATTCCGCGCTTGCGGCGAGTGGAGGGAACTGGACAATTTTTGTTAGTGGGTGGACAAGAGCGGGAAGTGGAGGTAAAAGTAAATCCGCAAGCATTGTCCGATCGCAATCTCACTATTGGTGATGTGGTGCGGGTACTTCAGGAAAACAACCGCGACATCCGGGGTGGGCCATTAATTTTGGGACGCCGAGAATATCGAGTTCGCACGGTCAGCCGATCGCAAGATCTATCGCAAATTGAAGGTTTTGTACTACGGCGCGATCAGTCGGGTACAGTTTACTTGCGGGATGTGGCACAAGTACAGATGGGGCGCAAACCGCAAGATAGTGCGTTGATGTTCAACGGCAAACCTGGGGTAGCAGTCGGTGTGATTCGTCAAATTGGGGCGAATGTGCCAGAGGTTGCTAAAGGCATTCGGGCGGAGATTACCGCGCTCCAAAATGAGTTCGACAAGCAAAACCAGGGCATTCTTTTTGTCTATAACTATGACGAAAGCGAGTACATTAATCAATCTGTAGGGTTTGTACAAGGCAACCTGTTCAGTGGGGCGCTACTAGCGACGATTGTTTTGATTTTGTTCCTCGGCTCCATGCGTACTGTGGCGGTGGTGGCGATTACAATCCCCACAACGCTGATTATGGTGTTCATCGTCATGTCTGCATTTGGACGCACATTGAACATCATCAGTTTGGCAGGACTGGCTTTTGCTGTGGGTATGGTCGTGGATAACGCGATCGTCGTGATTGAGAATGTCTTCACCCACATGCAGCAGGGTAAAAATGCCATGCGGGCAGCAATCGACGGTACACAGGAAGTCTGGGGCGCGATGCTCGGTTCTACTTTGACCAACGTAGTCGTGTTTGTGCCCCTAATTATGGTAACGGGTGAAGCAGGACAACTTTATGCTGATATGGCGATCGCACTTTCTGCCTCTTCCCTGTTCTCGCTGTTTGCCGCATTGACCCTAGTTCCAATGCTATCTGGACTGTTCCTTAAGCAATCGGAAGCGATGCAAATGATGCAGGGTGGTGAATACCGGGGCGGCAATTGGTTTGAGCGTTCAGTGGCAAAAGCCTCTGCGGTCTTCCGTCATTTCCAAGGGAAACTCGAAAACTTTCTGGTATTTACCGTTAGTTGGTCACTCGGACGCAAGCGTGTTGGGCGCAGGTTAATGGTGTTGGCAATTCCCGTTGCTTTACTTGTTACCAGTATTTTTCTGCTACCACCTGCGGATTATTTACCTGAAGGAAATCGTAACCAGGTCGTGTTGCGAGCGGAACCGTTGCCGGGAACTAGTATACCAGAAGCGATTCGGCAATCTGAAGCTATACAGAAATATTTGCGATCGCAACCAGAAGTTGAGCGCATCATGTACGTTGATCGTCCAGGGGCACTGCGTGGCATTTCGACGATCCTCAAGTCAGAATTTGCCACTACTACTGGACTAGCTGACATGGTGGATCGCTTGCGTGCTCAAAGCAGTAACTTTGCTGGATACCGCTTTATGATACCAACGCGAATTTCGATCTTCCGCGATCCAGGTAAAGAATTTGAAGTGGATATTGTGGGCGCTGACTTAAATCAAATCAGCGATTTAGAGAAGCAAATCACGGGTAAATTGCGGAATATTCCTGGAGTGCAGAATGTGCGATCAAACTTTGTGATGGGAGCAGGCGAATTACAAGTAATTCCTAACCGGGAACGCATCGCCGAAGTGGGGCTTTCGGAAGCAGAAGTTGGTTCGATGGTGGAAGCAGCATTAGGCGGTCGGGTTGCCTCCAATTATATTGATGGAAAAGAAGAACTGGATGTCTCAGTGGAACTGCAAAATACCGCAGTGGAAACGCCAGAACAATTGCGCCAATTGCCACTGTATGCCCAAGGACGACAAGTACAACTGGGTGATATTGCCGAAGTTCGTGAAACAACGGGAGCTGATGTCATTAACCACGTCGATTTAGAGCGATCAATTAGCCTCACCGTCTCCCTTGCACCCAATGCCCCCCTGAGTACACTAGTGGAACGTACCGAAGAGGAAATTTTAGCTCCTCTGCGAGCCAATTTACCAACAGGCTATCGGCTGGAACTGGCAGGTTCAGCAGATCAGTTAGCAACAACCGTTGCTCAATTAGCTACTGCATTTGCATTTTCGATTCTGATTACTTACTTGTTATTGGTGGCGTTGTATCGTTCATTCCTCTACCCAGTGGTGATTATGGCAACAGTGCCAATGGGTATGAGTGGCGCACTATTAAGTCTGGTAATTGCTAACCGAATTCCGGGAATGAATGTAGCGCTGGATATGATTACAGCATTAGGATTTGTGATCCTCACAGGTGTGGTCGTCAACAATGCCATTCTGCTGGTTGATCGCGCCTTGCAACTTCAAGAAGCAGGTGAAGATTATGATGCATCGTTATATAATGCGACAAGCGATCGCCTGCGTGCAATTTTCATGTCTGCTGGAACTAGCGTGCTGGGGATGTTACCGCTAGCAGTTTTACCAGGTCAGGGTTCCGAGTTATATCAGGGATTAGGCATTGTTCTAACCGGCGGTCTAGCATTTTCTACAATTTTGACTCCCACTGTTGTCCCCGCACTTATGGGCTTGCTGCATGATCTCTCTGGACGTAAAGGGCCGCGATTATCAGCCCCAACAAATACGGACAAACTAGCTGAGGTTAACACAAATAATCAGCTTCCCGTTCGCGCAAGCGATAGTAAGTAAGCCATGCTTTCAATTGACTGACGACTGATAGCGCGAGTATTTGCACTGTAAATCTGCCATAAAATCAAAATCTTGATAAGCTGATTTCTAATATCTAAAGCGGAGAAATTCAGAGCCGATGGGTGATAAAGTACAGTGCGCGGCATAAATTTGATGAGTTCGCTTTATACCCAAACACTGTATTTCAGGAGATTCAACCAAAAGATAGCTCTTGATAAATCCAGCCTACAAGAAGGATAGTGATGTCGGTAAAAATACGCTACGATTGGCAAGAATTAGAGATTCGGACGATATATAATACGCCATTGCTAGAGCTGATTTATCAAGCTGCTAGCGTGCATCGCCAATATCATGACCCCACAAAAATACAAGTTTGTAAGCTAATCTCTATTAAAACAGGAGGTTGTCCAGAAGATTGTAGCTACTGTGCTCAATCTTCTCGCTATAAAACAGAGGTAAAGGCGCAAGCACTCCTAGAAAAAGAAACAGTTGTTAATATTGCCCAGAAAGCTAAAGAAACGGGTGTAAGTCGCATCTGTATGGGTGCTGCTTGGCGTGAAGTGCGGGATAACTCCCAATTTGAGGAAGTCCTAGAAATGGTCAAGGACGTAACCGCAATGGGTTTAGAAGTATGTTGTACCTTGGGTATGCTAACAGCAAATCAGGCAAAACGATTGGAAGAAGCTGGACTGTACGCCTACAACCATAACTTGGATACCTCGCAGGAATATTACAGCACTATTATTACTACAAGGACTTATGGCGATCGCCTGAACACAATTGAGAATGTCCGTCAAACAAATGTTACTGTATGTTCCGGCGGTATTCTCGGTTTGGGCGAAACTGTTAATGACCGTGTGGCTATGTTACACACTCTGGCAAACCTACATCCGCATCCAGAGTCAGTGCCGATTAATATTCTCTCTCAAGTACCAGGTACACCCTTAGAAAATCAGCCTGATGTCCCGATTTGGGATATTGTACGCATGATTGCCACAGCACGAATTTTAATGCCAGCTTCTGATGTACGTCTTAGCGCCGGTAGAGCTAGACTTTCCCAAGTTGAACAAGCTTTCTGCTTTATGGCAGGAGCCAATTCTATCTTTTCTAGCGATGACAACAAAATGTTAACAGTGACGACTCCCTGTCCAGACTACGATACAGACCGGGAAATGCTGAATTTACTTGGTTTGGAGATGCGTCCTCCTTCTCAAAAAGTAGAGAACGTAGCCAGTCCTGCTGTTGTGGGATAAATGCTTCTTGTGGGATGGGTGTCTCGCCCGTCCCCAATCAAATGAAGGGCAGAATGCCCGCCCCACAAGAATTCTGGCTTAAATGTAGCTCTCGATTATATTATCTTAGCAGTACGCAGACCGAACAGCAGACCGACAGCTAAACCAAAGAACAAAGCCAAAAAGCCGATATAAGCTATGACTGCAAACATTTATGTTTCTCCACAAGACTTCACTAAATCTATTGAATCATTAGTTATTGGTCATTAGTCAAGAGTCAAGGGTAGAGACGCGATTAATCGCGTCTGTACAAGGGTCAAAAGTCAAGAGTTATTTTCTTCCCCTGCTCCCCATGCCCCCCCTGCCCTCCCCCCTCTCCTCAGATTGCGATAGAATACCAGCGCACGGGTGCTTGTTTAGGGTTAGCTAATGACTTCTGTAATTAATGTAAATCTACCAGAGCAGTCTTATGAGATTGCGATCGCACCTTCAAGTTTAGATCAACTGGGTCAACAAATGACCGGGCTGAATCTAGGCAAAAAGGTACTGCTGGTTTCTAATCCGACGATTTTTAAGCATTATGGCGAAAGAGCTATAACTTCGCTGACATCTGCTGGATTTGAAGTTACTAGCTGCACTCTACCACCTGGTGAACGCTACAAGACACTCAACTCAATCCAAAAAATCTACGATGCAGCCTTAGAAAACCGCCTCGAACGTTCTTCCACTATGGTGGCTTTGGGAGGTGGTGTAATTGGTGATATGACTGGCTTTGCAGCAGCAACTTGGCTGCGGGGCATTAATGTTGTACAAATGCCCACCACTCTCTTGGCAATGGTAGATTCGGCAATTGGTGGCAAAACTGGCGTAAATCATCCCCACGGAAAAAACTTGATTGGAGCATTCCATCAACCACGTCTGGTATTAATTGACCCAGAAGTGTTGAAGACCCTCCCCATGCGCGAGTTTCAGGCGGGAATGGCAGAAGTTATCAAGTATGGCGTGATTTGGGATGCCGAATTGTTTACTCAGTTGGAAGAAAGCAAACGTCTCGACCAACTCCGTTATGTAAAAGCCGATTTAGTAAGCAGTATATTAACGCGCTCTTGTCAAGCTAAAGCTGATGTAGTTAGTAAAGATGAAAAAGAAGCAGGACTGCGGGCGATTCTCAACTATGGTCATACTATCGGTCATGCAGTGGAAAGCTTGACTGGTTATCGTCTAGTAAATCACGGTGAAGCAGTTGCCATTGGCATGGTAGCAGCAGGGCAAATTGCTGTGGAACTAGGACTATGGCAAAACGAAGACGCGGAACGCCAAAACGCTCTCATTAAAAAAACGGGTTTACCAACTCAGTTACCAGATGGGGTGGATATCGAAGCAATTATTGAGGCTTTGCAGTTAGATAAAAAAGTCAAAGCGGGTAAAGTGCGGTTTATTTTGCCGACACAAATTGGTGTAGTCACAGATAGGGATGATGTGCCATCAGATACCATCCGGCAAGTGTTGGGGGGAATGTAATTCGTAATTCGTAATTCGTAATTCGTATTTTTGCAAGAAGTTTATTGATTACCCAATTAAAATTAAAATAAGGTATTTGCTGGTTTGTGCCATGATCCTTCAAGCCAACAATCAATTGACTTTGCAAGAGTTCCTAAATCTTCCACTAGGCGAGGGAGATATCACTTACGAACTCGTTGATGGTCAGGCAATTCCTAAAATGTCCCCAAAGTTTTTTCACGCTAAGCTTACCCGCGTCCTTCTCTATCTAATTGAGGAATGCTGTGAAGGGCGGGGAGAAGTCTGTCCAGAATGGGCGATCGCATTAACTCGTCGGGGAAGAGATTGGGTGCCAACACCGGACATTTTATATATTTCTTATGAACGTTTACCCACTAACTGGGATGAAAACGAAGCTTGTCCTGTTCCTCCCGATTTGGTAATTGAAATTATTTCACCAGGACAAACATTTGGACAAATGGCAGCTAAAGCGAAAGACTATTTGGATGCTAAGGTGCTGCGGGTATGGGTGGTAGATAGTCAAGCCAGAAGCATTACTGTTTTTTACCCAGATGCAGCACCACAAACTTACATGGGAGAAGAACTACTCACAGATTTCCTATTTGAAGGATTAGATTTTACTGCTGAGCAGGTGTTTCAAAAGGCGAAAATACCATTTAATCCTTAAAGCAAGGAGTCATTAGTAGAGACGCGATTAATCGCGTCTGTACAAGGGTCAAGGGTAGAGACGCGATTAATCGCGTCTGTACAAGGGTCAAGGGTCAAGAGTTAATAATTTTCCCCCTGTTCTCCCCTACTCCCCCTGCCTCCCCTAACTACGACAATATTGGAAACTAAATACATGTCAACTTAACATCACTGCGACGGTAGTTGTGGGTGTTGAGCCGAGTATTTTGCTACTACGCGAGAAATCTCAGGGTTGTAAAGTCTTAGATAATTCCAGTAGTTACCAAATACTTGACGGACGTAATTTTTAGTTTCATCAAAGGGAATTTCTTCGACAAATTCGTCTGGATCTTCTTTAGTTAGAGTTTGCAACCACTTGGAAACATTACCGGGGCCAGCATTGTAACTCGCGATCGCCAACAGGGAGTTATTGTTATATTGCTGATGGGTATGATCCAAATACCAAGTACCCAGCATCACGTTATCGTTAGGATTTTCTAAATCAATTGTTTTGCTGTCCAACTTGATTTGGGGAGCTATCCATTTAGCTGTGTCCGGCATTACCTGCATTAAGCCAGTGGCACCAGCAATAGATTTGATTTTAGGCTGAAACCGCGACTCTTGGCGCATTAAGGCAGTGACTAGCAAGGGATTGAGTTGGCGCTCAGTAGACCACTTTTCAATCACCTGGAGATAGGGAAATGGATAACGGGCTTGCCAGTAGGTAACCTGTTTGCTCAAAGTTTGATATTGGGCTTGTTCCTGGGGTGTTTCCCGGTCTTCCAATTTTGATATCTTATCAATTCCTGATTGATTTTCTCCTCTTGCCAGTTGGATCAACCCTTCAGTAAATTGCTCTGCTACCGTCGGTTGCATTTTGTTTTTAAACTCTGTTTGCCATTGCAACCAAGCATCGCGGTCTTGACCTAGCAAATACAATTCTTTGAAAGTTTCAGAACCAGCGGTAGGGACTGGACGCAACGGTGCGATTACTTCCGGGTTCATTTGACGAATGTCGTTAAAGTTGCCGACATTCAGCCCTAAGATTGTCGCAGATCGCCATGCATAGTAAGAATATGGAAACTGGCTAAGTACATACTCATAAGCAGTTTTAGCCTCTTGCTGTTTTCCTAGTGCAGTCGCCCATTTACCCACCCAAAAGCCTGCTCTAGGAGCCAAAATACTGTTGGGGTTGTTGGTGGTAATTGGTTGTGCCCATTGCCATGCGCCTGCGTAATCTTCGGCTTTGGCTTTATCTTGGGCTATTTTCCAGCGATATTCTGCCGCTTCATCAGAGTTTCCGTACTTAGCTAGGAGTAATTCCCAAGCTGCTTTCGCTGACTTTTGATCCTTTATGGTTCCCAGGATTTTGGCTTTTTGTACCAGTGCAGTGCCGGCTTGTTCAGGAAATTGGCTGATTGTCTGATCGAGATAAGGTAGGGCGTCTTTACCTGTTTTTGCCATTTCTGCTAAACGCAGTAGGGCTGTCCCAGTTTCTTTGGCCTTCGGAAATTGCTGCACCAATAGTTTATAGCTACCGATCGCTATTTCCCGATCTTTGCCTCCTACCTGTAACCCTCGTGCAGTGCGGTAGAGATTACGCGCTGTTCTGGGTGCTTTGGCATAAGCAGTCGCCGCTTTGCGAAATTGATTATTTTCCCAATAACCTGTACCAATAATTTCCCAGTCTTCAGGTTTGAGGGTAGGCTGTTTGACCAACTGATCCAATAGCCCCACAATGCCTGGTTGGTCATAGGCATGTGTTGCCAAAATTAACTGCAATTTTGGCTGATTGGGATTATCTTGCAACCGTTTGCGGATAATTTCCCAAGTCAGAGGATTAGAGGGAAATTGAGCGATCGCTTGCTCCTGTTGCTTCGGTTGAGCGATCAGATATAGGGCTTTAACTGCGGCTGGTTCTTTGGGATACCGTTTGAGCACTTGCTGCCTCAGATCTGAGGCTTTGCCATCCTCGCCCAGCATATCCTGCGCCTGCGCCTGTTTGAGCAAAATGTAAGGCGCTAAGACGGAATAGTCTTTTTCCAGACCTTCCAATAAACTTAGCGCTTTTTTCGCTTGTGTTCTTTCAATGTAATCACTCGCTAAAAGATAACGAGCACGTTCCCGGTCTGGCGATCGCGATTGGGCGATCGCTGCCAGTTTTTCTGCCCGTTCCGGCAGGGATTGTGATATCAGTGGGAATACGGCTGATTTGGCTTTGTTCGCCTCAGATATTTGCTCAGACTCGTTTTTGCCGAGTTTGAGCCATTGCCCCAATGATTTTCCAATCCCAGGCGCTGAAACCATTGCCCCAGCTAGAAAGGCAAACAGTGCCGCACCAGCAATTAGAGAAATTTGCTTTTTCTGTAGTTTCTTCAGCATTGATACCCGCTGAAAATTTCCGATCAATTTCCTGAAACTCTAGCACTCCTGGCCGTCAGTGTTAGAAATTTTTAATTTTCGATTTTTAATTTTATGTAGAAAAATTTTAATTTTCAACCCTACTGTTTCCAGTGCCTAGCTTGTGACGCAAACTGATCCTATTAGCAATACCTTCGCCAAATCGAAAAATGCCTCGATTCGTAGGTTGGGTTGAGGCACGAAACCCAACGTATTTGTTGGGTTTTGCTTCGCTCAACCCAACCTACAAAAAAATGGCGAAGGTATTGATTAGTAATCCGGTTTGATTGGTGAATCACTCGTAGAGGCAGGGAATGGGGAATGGGGAATGGGGAATAAGGAAGAAGTAACAAAGGTGTACTGAGTTTTTTTTACGCAATCAAATATGCTTCCTATATATCTTTAGCATATGATGAAACTTTTTTAAGTTATCTAGTTGATATTGAGTATATTTATGTAACAAATAGCACGTTTTTAGCTTCACCCATATTTAGCTTAATTCTGATTTCATCGCCAGAAAATGCACTGTCTTTGATTTTCGGAAAGCTTTGCAGCAATTCTGAGTAAATTTTCATCAGTTAGAGAAGATTGGCAATAAAACGGGTGTTTTGGTGATCTAGAAGTGTAGTCAAAAAATATTGTGAATCTATCTGAATATCTAGGTATTTTTCCCCTATGGAAAATATTAGCAGTGTCAGCAATAATTACTGTGCCAGAAAGACCTGTACAAGATTTCCAATTTAATGGTGATATAACTTGTTGCATAGTTTTGTCTCTAATGTAGCTATAGTTATATCTTAGAGAACTAGCTATTTTTGCAGAAAAAGTTTGTGGAATATATTGAAAAGGGCCACAATCATCATCAACTTCATTTAAATAAACAATAATCTTCAATACTTTTCTATCTTCCTTATCTAAATGCCATAACCTTGATTTTAGTTGAACTTGATTGGCAATATCTCTACGAAAATAAGAGCCATGATAGGCTACTGGTAGACCAAGATAATTCTCAATAATATTCAGTAAACGTTGTTGGAGTCCCCAGAGGAAAATCTCTAAATATTCCATGATTTGCTCAGAGGTAGCATGAATAATGAATTCATTTTTATTACCAGAGATGCTTTTTGGTATCTCTAACATCAAGCTTTTTGCTGCCTCAAGCATTTGTGGACTGGAAGGAATTGAAAGTGCTGCTAATGAAGTTACAACAATTCCTTCATTTTGAAGAGTTTCAACTAAAGTTAGGTCAGCTGTGGAAAGGATAGGTAGAACATCTGTATGTTTTTCTATTTCTGTTTGGTAAGCAAGGTCAGCAGTATTGCTCAGCAAGGGGATTCGATAAAGGTTCTCTAAGATTCGACTACTAACCTTTTTGATAATTGCCTTCATCTTGTTTATAGTTAACTTGTATATAGCTAAATTTTCGCAGCAGGAATTTTAGAAATCATTCTTGATTCGCAAAAGTTATAATTAATGTAATTATGAAGTTTTTAAGCTGAAAGTTTTGAATTGCTTCAAATTGATTTCATTATATTTTTTAATTACAGTTTATTACTTTAGTTGTTTTAACTAGATTGGGGAATACTTCTAAAAGTAGATTGTGCAAGCAAAGATTTGATAATTATAAAAATTTTGTAATTTGGTGTAATATTTTTATCTAGTAGTTTATTTGATGTTTAACGCTGTTAAACAACCTCCCTAAGTTAGCATCTATCTTAGGTACAATAACCGTAGACAAGCTTGTTAAATTAATGACATTTTTTGAGAAGATATACCTCAGAAGAATTAATTTTTACCTTCAGATTTAACTAATAATTGAAAGACAAAATAAACTTTAATTAGATATTTAAATATAAATATATTTGCCTAGTCTTGTAATATTATTTATTGCTTAACAGTATTAAGTATATAGTGCAATACGCTTGGGTTAAGCCCAAAAAATAAAATTATGTAGGTTGGGTTGAGGAACGAAACCCAACATTTTCAACCCAACCTACAATTATTCTTAACCCAAGCGTATTGGTATATAGTGGTTTTCAGTTAAGTGTAAGTACAAGAACCCCACCCCCAATCCCCTAAGAGCAAGTGAGGAGCGGACTATGATGTACTTCATGTGATTAGGAAACGCTATAAAGGGGAAAATTGCAGAAATTGCTTTAAAAGCTATCAACTAAAAGCTCCTGTAGCCTGACCTACATTGTAATTTTGAAGATAAATTAGTATAAAATCGCTGATTAGTTATCAAAGCGATCGCTTCGACAATCAGTGCAGCAAGTATATGGTTTTAACGCTTTGCTAATTCTGGAGTACGCCCTTTCAAACCAATCATCAATTTGAGTGTAAATACTTTGAGCACAGGTACTCGCTGCAAGAACGATAAACCCAGGCGACGAACGACTACCAAAGGTAAGAAGTTATTAGAAAACATCCGATCTAACAAATCGGTAAATCCTAAAATTGTTAGGTTCTCCAACTTGCGCCAACTTTCATAGCGTTTGAGAACCTTAACATTGCCAATATCTTCACCCGCTTTGTGTGCTGCTTGTATTACTTGTGCCAAAGCTGCTGCATCCCGAATACCCAGATTTAAACCTTGTCCACCGACAGGATGGCAATTGTGCGCCGCATCACCGATTAATGCTAATCGAGGAAGGACATAGCGATCGCTTTGCATGAGTTGTACCTGAAAAATAAAGCGATCGCCTAGTAATTCTAACTTTCCCATGTGATTGCCATAGCGGCGGCTTAGTTCTGCCAAAAATTGCTGATCATTTAATGCACATAAGGCTTGTGCTTCTTCATGGGGGGCTGTCCACACAATGCGGCAGCGGTTCCCTGGCAGAGGTAAAATGGCAAACGGGCCGCTAGTCCAAAATCTTTCGTAAGCAGTATTATTGTGGGGTTTTTCTGGTTTGACAAATGCTACGATGCAAGACTGCCAATATTTCCAGCCATGTGTTTTAATACCAGCAGCTTGGCGAATAGGCGATCGCGCTCCATCTGCTGCTACAAGTAATTTACTCTTGACTGTGTGTACTTGGTCAGCAATTTTGACATTTATCTCTACTATGTCCTTTTGGTACTGCGTATTTACTACCTCAGCCGGACACAGATAAGTCACATTTGGGCAATTTTGCACAAATTCTTGCAACGGCTGCAACAGCGCTTGGTGTTCCGCCACATAACCTAACTCTGGTGTGCCTATATCGCCTGTGGCGAATTCCACCACTTCTGGATAATCAGCATCAGAAAGACGAACATGGCAGTATTTGGCGATTTGAGGTAGTATTTTGTCCCAAACGCCAATTCCTTGATAAATGAGCGACGAAAGCATGTGAACGGCGTAGGCTTGCCCTTTGGCTACTGCTACTGATGCCACTTTCGCCTCAATTAGCAGCACACTCAAGCCAGAATCTTTTAAAGCAGCGGCTAGGGTTAACCCAATAATTCCACCGCCGACAATTACCAAATCATATTCATATCCCCGCAAGTCTTGCGGTGTTGCTTGAGGGGAAAGAGTTTGAGTAAGCTGCGATCGCGCCATTGTTAAGATAAATTACAGCATCTTAACTCTTATTTTTACGCGATCGCGCCTTTCTAAGCAAGGTGAAAAGCTAAATAACAGATTATGCCCTGAAGATAAGAGCGATGCCTACAGCGGGCTACGCCAACGCATCTTTTTTAGGTAGAAGCTCACTTTCTGTATTAAAATCTCCCTTTAGAAAATTTAATTTCAGTCAATTGTGAAAACTGATACCCTCTTCTATAGCCTCTTCCAAACTTACCCCAACGTATTTTTTGAACTAATTGGTCAACCTGGAACTGATGCTAATAGCTATCAATTCACCGCCATCGAACTTAAACAACAAGCATTTCGTCTTGATGGGGTATTTTTACCAACACCTAACAACCCAAACCAACCAATCTACTTTCTTGAGGTTCAGTTTCAGAAAGACAAGTTTTTCTATCAGCGCGTCTTTGCAGAAATATTTCTCTACCTGCATCAATACCAATCTGTAAACGACTGGCGTGTAGTTGTGATATTTCCCAGGCGGAGTTTGGAACCGGACGAATCTAGACCGTATCGCTTTTTACTAAACAGTCATTTAGTGCAACGTGTATATTTAGATGAATTAGGGTCAGCCGCAGATGCTTCAATAGGTGTTGGCATTGTGCAGTTAGTTGTGGAACGCAAAAGTAGAACAGCCGTAAAAGCTAGACAGCTAATTGAGCAAGCCAAACAGCAGTTGACAGATGCGCGTACCCAGCAAGAAATTATAGAATTTATTGAGACGGTAGTGATTTACAAATTTCCCAAACTTAGCCGCGAGGAGGTAGAAGCCATGTTAGGGTTGGATGTCATCAGAAATACTAGGGTTTTTCAAGAAGCGAAGGAAGAGGGTAAGCTGGAAGGCAAACTGGAAGGCAAACTGGAAGGTAAACTGGAAGGTAAACTGGAAGGCAAACTGGAAGGCAAACTGGAAGGCAAACTGGAATCAGTTCCTGAATTTTTAAAGTTGGGGTTGAGCCTCGAGCAAATCGCTGAGGCTTTGAAATTAGAAATTGATGTAGTACGACAAGCCGCAGAAAAACAGTAAATCAATCTCTAACTACACAATACTTAGAGCCATAAGATTTTCTGCCATTTCAAAGTTAGATGTCACGTTTTGCACATCATCTAAGCCTTCAAGAGTATCAATTAATTTGAGAAGCGATCGCGCCTGATCTGGATCAGTAACTTCGACATGATTACTGGGAATCCAGCGCAATTCGGCATCTGTCACCTTAAAGCCTTTATCTTTCAACGTTTGGTTGAGAGTTTCTAGATTTGCTATCTCAGTCAACACCTCAGCAGTTTCATCTTCAGTCATCTCATAAGACTCAGCACCGCCTTCTAAGGATGCTTCTAAAAGCTGTTCTTCATCAACCACACCTTCGAGTACACAAACGCCTTTTTGGTCAAACATCCAACTGACGCAACCTGTTTCACCAAGATTCCCGCCATTTTTACTAAAAGCTACACGCAAGTCAGCAGCAGTGCGATTACGATTATCTGTGAAGGCTTCAATCAAAATGGCTACGCCACCTGGGCCATAACCTTCATAGCGAATAGCTTCAAAACTAGCATTATCCCCGCCAAAATTACCTGCACCTTTGGCGATCGCCCGTTCAATATTATCATTGGGAATACTTGCAGCCTTTGCCTTGTCGATTGCCGTGCGAAGTTGAAAATTTAGCGCTGGATCTGGTACGCCGCTTCTCGCCGCAACAATAATTGCTCGTGACAACTGGGTAAAAGTTTTTCCCTTTTTTGCATCTACTACCGCCTTCTGGCGCTTAATATTTGCCCATTTACTATGTCCTGCCATAATCTTAAATAATCAAAACTCTATTCAAAGCTAGGATATACCTAGCTTTTACCTAGATGCAAAGGTGTGTTTGTTCAATGGTGGATATTAGCTAGCAAAAATACTGATTTAAGATAATTGTGTAACGCTGGATTAAGGTTCCGAAATTGTGGTAACCAAACTATAAGAATTAATTAATCATTTTAATTAACATCATGTCCAAGTTTTTTTCGCCTTCCCGTTATGCCAAGCGAAAAAGAAAGAAAATACTACGACGGTACTTTCAAAAATTGCTGCTTGTACTGATGGTGGGCATACTGACCTTAGCTGGATGTCAAGCTATCCTACCCGGTTTTAAAGAAGGTAAAGTGACTCATTTGACTCTGTGGCAAGGTGTGAATCCGCCACCAAACCGGGATGTGTTGCAAAAGCTGGTTGACAAGTTTAATCAAACCCATCCAGATATTCAGGTAGAGTCGCTTTATGTCGGGCAACAAGATCAGCAAACGCCGAAGATTTTGGCAGCAGTGGTGGGAAATGCACCCCCTGATTTGTTGTGGTATAACCCAACGATTGGCGGTCAATTAGTGGAACTTGGTGCGCTTTTATCTTTGGATGAAATGCTGGCAACTTCACCAGTGAAAGACGAAATCGACCCAACCTTGTATGCATCAATGGAATACAGCGGTAAGATTTGGTCTGTGCCATTTGCTACGAATAATGTAGGAGTTTTTTACCGTCCGAGTTTGTTTAAGGCAGCAGGGATTACTGAATTACCTCGCACTTGGGAGGAGTTCCGGCAAGTTGCCAAGAGATTAACTCGTGATACTAACGGTGATGGACAGATAGATCAACATGGGATGTTTCTGCCTTTGGGGAAAGGAGAATTTACGGTGTTCACCTGGTTGCCGTTTATGTGGAGTGGCGGCGGCGAGTTGGCGAGTGGGAATTCACAGAATGCAGCAGGAGTTGTTTTGAAAGATAATCAAGGAGCGATCGCAGCTTTGCAATTCTGGCGTAATTTAATTACAGACGGTTCCGCTGTTTTATCTGGCCCCGAACGCGGTTATGAAACAGATGACTTCTTGGCTGGTAAGGTGGCGATGCAATTGAGTGGCCCTTGGACTCTGGGGCAACTTCAAGAGACTGGTGTCGATTTTGATGTTTTGCCCATTCCTATTGGGCAAAAACCTGCTACTGTTATTGGTGGTGAGAATCTGTTTTTATTCAAAACCACACCAAAACGAGAAAAAGCAGCATTTAAGTTTGCTGAGTATACTTTGAGTGAGGAATTTCAAACAGAATTGGCGCGGGGAACTGGCTATTTACCCGTGAATGTCAAGTCTCGCCAAAGTGCGAAATATCAGGAATTTGTTCAGAAACTACCACAGGTGAAGGTGTTTTTAGATCAGGCAAAATTTGGGCGATCGCGTCCCATATTTCCTGGTTACAATCGAATTTCGGATAGTTTAGGTCGAGCAATTGAATCTGTATTGTTGGGTAAAAATTCGCCCTCAGATGCATTACAAGCAACCCAGCAGCGCTTAGATTTGATTTTTAAATGATTAACTCTGAAATTGGGTTAATAGCCAAGCACCAACTTGACCTTGATTCATCTGCCGAGTCCGCCTTAATGCATCATTTAGTAGAGAAATTGCCAATCCAGGTAATACCTGAGATTCAGTAATCCGTCTACTACCTTGATTTTCTATAGCAAAAGCGATGACTTGGACATTTCGCACATCTACAATCCAGTATTCTCTCACTCCTAGATCCTCATACAACAGCCGTTTTTCACCTTTATCATCAGCCAGTGAAGTATTAGCTATTTCTATTGCTAAAGTTGGGGGTGGATAGATGTCTAAATTAATAATGGAAGTTCCATAAGGAATGACATCAGCATTCTCACCAATGTAGTAAGAGACATCAGGTTGAGCTTCATTAAAACCTGTTTTCCGGTAGGTACAGTTAGTTAAGCCTTTCACAAGAATGTCTTTGATACTGCAAAAAAGGTTAACAGCAAAGATGATTATTGTGTTGTCGCAGGCATGATCGTGGCCGAGTGGGGGCATCTCAATCCTCATTTGTCCATTATGGTAGTAGCACTTGGCTTTTTCGTAGGCAGGATTTTCGACTGCTTGGATATATTCATCCCAAGTAGCTACTACCCAGGTATCAGTTGGTAATTTTGTTTGGATTTCGCTCATAAATTACCTTTAATAATTATGATTATTTTAACTATAAATTATCAGAAATATTTATGTTCAGAAATATTAATAAATTGGCAAGCGATCGCTCTGTTTAAATTGCAATTACTTGAGCGATCGCTTCTAGTTTAATCCTTATAAAGGTGGTAATTTATAATAAATAACAAGGTGCAGCTATAACTAATTAAATCAGCACTTTCTTCAATTTAAACTTATTAATAGCAGGTTCTCAGATGGTTGCAAATCCAAGCTTCGTTTGAGTTTGCAGTGTAATTAGTATGATTCGGATCTGAACAACTATTAAAAAGCTTTTAACAATTCATCAAACGCCTGATGGTTTTCCGTCAAAGTTATTCAAACACAGTCTTGCTTTAGCACCCGATTTATATATATCTAAATATTGTTTATTCTATTCCAAACCTGCTTATCTGCTTACCTTAGTTAAGCTGTCACGAATCAACGTTCCCTTTCATTGAACGGTGAGCCAGACGACAGGGCCAGCAGAAAGCTCCACAAATACTAACCGAGGCGATCGCAGCAACAACTCGCCAGCCTAGGCTAGGTGGAGTGGTAGACTCTGAACGTTGCTTTTGTATGTTTTTAGCTAGCTCTGGTGCGGAATGAGATAGCTGACTGGCTGTACTCACCCCTTCAATCGCCGCTCCAATTAGATAAGCTACCAGGGCAATTCCTAGCCAGTTATTTATCATATTATAAAAATTGAACTCTGAGAGGATGCTAAACGTAAGAACTTTGGTTTCTCATGCTAATGATTGCCTTGCCCGATGCATAGTCGGCCTTCAGCCGTGTCGCGGATTAGGGGCAATTTAGATTGGATGTAAGTATTGAGACTGCCATCTGCCTGGGCATCAAGTCCCTGCTTGGCTTTTAACTGCTGGAGCAGCAATTGTACTAGGGCCGCATCGTCAAACTGGAGTAGGACGCTTACCTGAGTAGACTCGATTACAGCCCACAGCTGTTGCATCATTTTGGCGGTGATCATGAGCCTTTAACCTCTTAAGCTTTTCTTTATATTTGCACACTTTAGCAATTCATGCTCAGATTTATGTCTCAGGATTGATTAAGCAACATAAATAGATAGACATGAGAATAGCAATTGCTGTAAGAAAAGTGGTCACAGGCATTTGGAGATATAGTTATGCTCAAGAACTCCTGTTGACCCAAAACCCGATCAGAGCAACTGCACTCTGAGATAGGGATGCGCTTTGCGATCGCCTCTTGGAATAAGACTTTTTTGTGTAATATCACTATTAAGTTGTGGAAATGCCTATTCCATTTGCTTTTTATGAACTTTTAAATTGGCGTCACTACCAATAATTGCTTGAAACAAATCCCCTAGTACAAATAAAAACCCTGCGATTAACGATATCAACATTAAACTAGCAAGGGCAGCAAAGGGAGAGATCGTGAACAAGAGTAAGAGCGCAAACATCAAAATTGTTATCAGTGGCCTGTTCATTTTTTTACCTTCAACAGCTTCTAATCTTCAATTTACTAGCTAATTCATGAACTCGTCTACATCCAATAGAAGGAATTAGTCATATTTTTATAGTAACTTTTTTAAATTCAATTTTTTAGAAATATTTAATTAGTTTATAAATGAACATGTTAAATCTCAACTAATTAAAAAATGAAATTGTTGTCAAAACAACTAAGCTGGAATTTGCCTGAAAATGTGATGTACACCTTTATCTGTAGTTGTCAGCTTTTTCAAGAAGATTGAGAAGGGTTTCAGGTTGTCTAGTCAGTTTTAAATCCCTGAATTCCATTATCAAGGCGGCTTTAAAAAAACTCGCACACAGCATTTTAAGTAATTAAACTCTTCCTTAAGACTATATTAATTAATTCTGATGGCAGATGTAATTACTGTTGAATTTGTTAGTGTTAATGTACAAGTAAAAAATATTTACTAAATTTAACTGCCATGAACATTCTTGCTTGGGTTGTCTTAGGTCTAATTGCTGGTGCTATCGCTAAAGCGATCTACCCTGGTCATCAAGGTGGCGGGATTCTCGGAACAATCTTGTTAGGAATTATCGGTGCTTTTGTTGGTGGTAGCTTAGGCATATTCTTCACTACAGGAAACTTGACATTAGCTGCGCCTAGTCTTAGCATTCCTGGTATTGCATTAGCCGTTCTTGGGGCAATTGTTGCGGTTTTCTTGTGGAATTTGTTAACCCGTAATAGTGCTGCATAAAAAAGTCAACTGCGAGCACTTAGCAGTAAATATCCGGGGATATATTGTAACTATTTCCATCCCTGAATTAAATTTAAAAAAATAGCGCTTACCTGTACTTAGGAGGCGCTATTTTTGTGATCTTTGAGCAATAAAATAATAAATATTAGCAAAAACTTGAACGCACTATGTAGATGCAAAGAAGTGAAACAGCGCTGCTCACAGAAGTCGGGGCGGACATGAACCCTGAAGGGGCAACTACGCGCAGCAGTGGCGAGTCTGCGGTACGCTGCATGTAGGAACTTTACTTGGGGGTCTTTTTGCGAAATATTCTGATATTGTTTGGGTACAGAACTATCAATAGCGATAGGTAAACATTATATACATTTCCAGACATTCACGGCAAATTTCTTCTGAATAACTTTGCTGTTCGTAAGAATCGATAAATTGACGACTAAAAATCACATATGTATATGTGCCCAGAGTTTACCATATTTTTTGCCGTTATTGCAGACATAAGTTGATCCATACCTTGGACATTGCATAGCAATGTCTACGACGGGCTACGCCTACGCTCGAATTCATACTTCAATTATGTAACGCCAAAAATCAATAAAAAATCATTTATATCACTTTTTGTCAGTCCTGTAGTCAAAAAAAAACTTAGGTAAGTTTAGTATTTTTAATTTAAACATAAACTAAATTTAAACAAGTAAATTATTAAATATATTTATGGTTTCATATATTGTCAAATTTAACTATTGATGGATTTGTATGCGCTTACCAATCATTATTAGTGCGGGATTGTTGCTATGTTTAGGTCTGAGCCTACCAGTAATGTCCCAACCTTCCATAGAAATAGCACAATCGCCAGCGAGTAAGAACTTGAATTTAAGGCGATTACAATTTAATCGCAATTTGTGGAATCGGCAAAATATTTCCAACTATCGCTATACGTTTAACAACAATTGCTTTTGTATCCCAGAAGCTAGAGGGCCAGTAGTCATTGAAGTACGTTACGGTCAAACAACTTCCATCACTTCTGTAGCTACTGGTCAACCAGTTGATTCACAATTCTTCCAACAATACAATTCCCAAGCTTTTTGATGTGATTCAGGATGCTTATTAATCGCAAAGCTTTCAGCTTGCCTGTGCAATATGCTCCTCAATTTGGCTACCCAACCCAAATAGATATCGATTACAGCAGTCAGATAGCCGATGAAGAAGTGTATTTGACAATTGAGAATTTTCAGGAAATTAAGTAGAGATGAAACTGCTTCCTCGCAGCGCTTTTTCAGAATGTCTTTTGAATTCCAAAAATTAGCCCGCTCTGGCACAAATGCAAATTCGTGCCCAACTCACTAAATAGTTAATACACAATCACAGGTAGACAGAGGCAAATGGCAGACTTGTTTTTTTCCGAGTATGTAGAGGGCAGTAGTAACAACAAAGCTCTTGAAATCTACAACAGCACTGGGGCTGCCATCAACTTAGCAGCAGAAGGCTACGTTGTACAGATGTACTTCAATGGCAACACCACTCCCACAACGTTCAATCTAACTGGCACTGTGGCAAATGGCGGCGTTTTCGTTTTTGCCCAAAGTAACGCTAGTGCGACAATTCTCACTCAGGCTGATCAAACTAGTGGTGCGGCATTCTTCAACGGCGACGATGCGATCGCCTTACGCAAGGGTGGAACCAGTGGCAGCATCGTTGATGTAATCGGTCAGATTAGTGTTGACCCAGGTACTGAGTGGGGTACAGGACTAACTAGCACAGCAGACAACACACTGCGCCGCAAGAGTAGCATCACAATGGGTGATACCAACCCTGATGATGTATTTGATCCAAGTGTGCAATGGCAAGGGTTTGCTCCAGATACGTTTGACGGATTGGGAAGCCACACAACTGGCGGTGGTAATACTGCTGGCGTGACAATCACCCAATCTGGTGGCAGTACAGATGTCAACGAAGCAGGTGAAACTACCGACAGCTACACGATCGCACTAAACACGATGCCGACTGATGCTGTGAACATTGCGATCGCAGCAGACGAAGAAACCCAAATCAGTACTGATGGTACAAACTTCTTCAATTCAGTAACGCTGTCTTTGAGCAACACGACTTCTCAAACAGTGACTGTCAGGGCGGTTAATGATGCAGATATGGAAGGCTCTCCCCATACAGGTGTAATTAGCCACTCGATTATCAGTAGTGCTGACCCTGCCTACTCCAACACCTCTACACCAATCCCAAATCTCAACGTCAATGTCACCGATAACGACGTTGCCCTCATGCTGACGCCAATCTACACTATTCAAGGAACTGGCGATGCTAGCCCTTTTGCTAGCAACAATATATCTTATACCACTGAAGGTGTAGTGGTCGGAGATTTTCAGGGCAGTACAGGTTTGAACGGTTTCTACATCCAAGACACCACAGGGGACGGCAACTCAGCAACCTCTGATGGCATCTTTGTTTTTGCCCCTTCAAGCATTGATGTCAACGTGGGTGATGTTGTACGGGTTACGGGAGAAGTTTCTGAATCTTTCAATCAGACGCAAATCGATACCCTGAGCAGCTTAAGCGTGGTGGGTTCAGGGACAGTCACCCCCACCGTCATAGATTTACCTGTAGCAACCGTAACTAACCTGGAACGCTATGAGGGAATGCTGGTCACCTTCCCGGAAACCCTAACCGTCACCGAGAACTTTAACCTGGCTCGTTTTGGTGAGGTTGTGTTATCGGCTGAGGGGCGATTGTTTAATCCCACGAACTTTATCGATCCGACTGATATTCCCTCGTCTGAAACAGAAAATGATCAAAACAATGTAGCTGCCGTCACGACTCAGCAGAATATTAACAACAGCCGTCGAATTCTAGTAGATGATGGTAGCAATACTCAAAACCCGACGACTATCCCTTACCTCAATGCCAATAACACCTTGCGGACGGGTGATACGACCACGAATCTGACTGGCGTGCTTGGCTACGGATTCAACAACTATCGGCTTCAGCCAACGGTTACACCTGTATTTAATCAAACTAATCCCCGCACCGCTGCACCAGAGAACGTTGGCGGTAATATTAAAGTCGCTAGCTTCAATGTGTTGAATTACTTTAATGGAGATGGCTTGGGGGGTGGATTTCCCACATCTCGTGGTGCAGATTCTGCCACTGAGTTTGAACGACAGAATGCCAAGATTGTCAGTGCGATCGCGGCGCTTAATGCTGATGTCGTTGGCTTAATTGAAATTGAAAGTGATGGTGATGATGCCAATTCTGCGATCGCTAATTTGGTCAATAGTCTCAATGGCTACATCGGCGCTAACGTCTACGATTATATCCGCGACCCAGCTACAGGCGTCGGGACTGACGAAATCAAAACCGCGTTTATTTATAAACCAGGTGTAGTCACCCCGGTTGGTGCATCCCTCAGCGATACTGATGCCATTTACAATCGCTTACCCGTAGCGCAGACCTTTATCCTTAACTCCAATGGTGAAACCTTCACACCCGTCGTCAACCACTTCAAATCTAAGAGTGGAACAGGTACGGGTTTAGATGCAGACCAAGGCGATGGGCAAGGTGCTTTCAACTTCACCCGCATTCAGCAAGCAGAAGCACTGCTGGGGTTTGTTAATGAGCTAAAAGTCTCAACGGGTGATAGCGATGTGCTGGTTATTGGTGACTTGAATGCTTATGGTCAAGAAGACCCGATTGATGTTTTGCGAAATGGCAGTTTAATCGATGAAATTGACCGATTTGTAGACAATCCCTACTCATTTGTCTTCGATGGGCAGTCAGGTTACCTGGATCATGCCCTCGCTACATCCAGCCTAGATACTCAAGTATCGGATGTGACTGAGTGGCACATTAACGCTGACGAACCGAGAATTTTAGATTACAACCTTGAATTTAAAGGATCTGGAGCCTCACCTGACCTCTACACAGAAACGCCCTACCGCTCCTCCGACCATGACCCAGTTTTAGTAGGCATCAATTTGTCTAGCACGCTTACCGTAATCAACGGGGGCAATGGCAACAACACCCTTAATGGCACCTCTGGCAGAGATAAACTCAACGGCGGTAATGGTAACGATACCCTAAATGGGGGCAATGGCAACGATATCCTCAATGGTGATAACGGCAACGACATTCTTAACGGGGGCGTTAGCAACGATATCCTAGTGGGTGGTAATGGTGATGACCTGCTCAATGGTGGTCAGGGCAATGATAACCTAACTGGCGGCAAGGGTAGCGATCGCTTTGTGTTAGCAGTGGATACAGGGATTGACACCATCATTGACTTTAAAGATAGTCAAGACTTGCTCGCCTTGTCAGGAAATCTATTGTTTGGGCAGTTGAAGATTACCCAAGGCACAGGCGTGAATGCTAGCAACACCCTAATTAGCCAAACAAGTAATGATGAACTGCTAGCGGTTCTGAATGGAGTGCAGTCTAGCACTATTACTGCTGCTGATTTCGTGACAATCTAGAACAGCTTGGCATAAATCCAGCTACCATCTCAATTAACTAGAGCATCGATTCAGTAATCACAAAAACCCGATTGATTTTCGGTAAAACGACCAATTTTCGTTGACTGTAGAGACGTTGCATTGCAACGTCTCTACGAAATAATCGGTTTTTTCGCCCCTAACTTGAATACTGAATCGGTGTTCTAGGCAAGGGGCAGACAAGAGGCTTAAGCCCCTTGTCTCCCTTACCCATCTGCCAAAGTTTTTGTTATGCCAATACGCCGACTTGTTATGCCAATACGCCGGCTTGTTATGCCAATACGCCGACTTGTTATGCCAATACGCCGACTTGTTATGCCAATACGCCGGCTTGTTATGCCAATACGCCGACTTGTTATGCTAATACGCCGACTTGTTATGCTAATACGCCGACTTGTTATGCCAATACATCGACCTGCAAAAATTAATTTATCCTACGTTACGCAGCAACTCTAAAAGACTTGTGTGTACACCATAGCCCCTTAGTACACGTCACCCTAAAAAAGGGTCGAAATTTAATTTTTTGTAGGTTGGGGAGCCAGTGCGTTGCCCAGAGTTGTCTGAGCGGAGGCTTCCTCCGTTGGCGCAGCCTCTCTGAAAGAGATTCAGAACTTCTCCCAAGGGGAGACGCCAAGGGCGAACGGGAGGTTCCCTCCGTTGTAGCACCTGGCGTTTGAGGAACGAAACCCAACAAGCGCACAAACGTTGGGTTTCGCTCCGCTTAACCCAACCTACAGTTAGTATTTCCAACTAAAAGACTTGTGTGTACACCATAGCCCCTTAGCAAGCGGAGGGGAGACAAAGCGTAGCCTGGGTGGGGTTATTGGGGTTTAATACGTAATTAAGCGGACATGATATTAGTACAATAACTGTGCACTTTATGGCTCGCTCAAAACATCGCTAATAGCTTGCAATAATTCGTGGAAAGTGTAGGGCTTCTTCACAAATACATTGATGCCAGCGCCAGCAGCTTCGACCAGCTGGTTGTTTGCGGCAATACCGCTAATACCAATAATCTTGACCTGTGGGTTCATTTGTTGCAGGATGCGGATGGTGGTTAACCCATCCATCGAGGGCATCATCATATCCATCAACACCGTGCTAATTTTATCTTGATGCTGTGCATACAATGAAATTGCTTCAATACCATTACTAGCCGTTAAGGTTCTGTAATTGTAGTCTTCTAGCGAAGTTTTGGTAATCTCCAAGATAGCGGCTTCATCATCTACAACTAGAATCAGTTCTCCGTTGCCGTTGGGTAATTCCAAATTCTTTGTTTGCTGCTTTGTTTTCTCTTTAACAGCGGGCAAATATACCTGAAATTTGGTACCTTTGCCAACTTCACTCTCCACATTAATAAAACCACCGTGATTTTTGACAATACCAATTACAGTTGGCAGACCAAGCCCTGTGCCTTTGCCCGATTCCTTAGTTGTGAAAAAGGGTTCAAAAATTCGATCCAAAATTAGTGGAGGAATACCAAATCCCGTATCCGAAATAGTTATGACCACATAGGAACCCACATGAGCATCCAGATTCATCTTGGCAAAGTTTTCATCAATGAATAAATTTTCCGCAGAAATATATAGAGTGCCGCCTTCAGGCATTGCATCACGAGCGTTTACGCATAGATTCATTAACACCTGATGCATTTGAGTGGGATCTGCCAAAATAGTCCAGAGGTTTTGCGTGGGTAGATGCTTAGTGATTTTGATAGATTTGGGAAATGTGCTGTTAATAATTTGCTCAATTTCTAACAGCAGATATTCTATTTGTAAAGAAACGCCCCTACCTTCAGAACCACGCGCAAACGTCAGAATTTGTTTAACCAAATCAGCCCCACGTCTAGAGTTCTGTTCGAGAATCTTTAGCAGTGGTTTATAGCGCGCATCGATATTGGGAAGTTTAAGCGCCAACATTTCAGCTGAGGACATAATGGGCGTCAAGATATTATTCAGGTCATGGGCAATGCCGGAAGCCAGGGTACCAAGGCTCTCTAAGCGTTGGGCGCGGAGAAATTGGGCTTCCAATTGTTTTTTCTCGGTAATGTCGGTGTCAACAGCAAGAATGGATTTGGGTTGCTCGGCTTCATCACGCATTAGTGTTAAGCGACTGGCGACAATGACTTCCTTGCCAGATTTCGTCAGTTTACGCAATTCACCTTGCCAAGAGCCAGACTCGATAACCACCTTTTCAGCCGCTTCCAGTTGCGCCAAAATTTTTTGACCAAAAAGCTCGTTAGCATTCTTGCCGATCGCTTCTGTTACTGAAAAGCCGTAAAGGCGCTCTGCACCTTGGTTCCAGAATAAGATTTGCTGCTGTAGAGAGCGAACAATAATTGCGTCTGTGGTGATATCAAGTAGAGCTGCTTGTTCGTGGATTTTCTGTTCTGCCCATCTGCGCTCAATTGTCGTAGCCAGTACATTAGCGATCGCCTGTAAGAAGTGAATATCATCTTGGGTAAACTCTCGGCGTTTGGTTGTGTGTGCACCTAAAACACCAAAAGGCTGTTTTTGACCCTGGATGATCACACTAATACCGCTGACTACCCCGTGGTCTTGCAGCAACGGGGGGCCGCTGAACCGCGTGTCTTCCCGGAGGTCGCAAACGATCACTGGCTCACTAGAAAGCAGCGTATAGCCCGCCTGAGAGTCACTTCCTCCACCTACTATCCCATCTCCCACGAGTTTTGCCTGCCAACCGACTCCTGCTCTTAACAGCAAATTATTGTTATCTGGCAGTGTTTCCAAAACCTTGCTGTACTCGACTTCAAGGCTTTTAGTAATCAAACTAACGGCTTCGTCCATTAATGCGTACAGGTCTGTATCAGCCAGAGCCAATTGACCAAGTTTAGCTACAGCTGCCTGTTGGCGCGCACGCGCTCTCAGACCAGATTCCACCCGTTTGCGCTCAGTAAGTTCAGTTCGTACCTGCTCATACAATTCCGATTGCTGAATGGCAATGCCCACCTGCATTGCCAATTGCTGGAGAAAATCGATTTCCCACAGTTGCCACTGCCTAGGTGCTGCACACTGGTTGGTAACTAACAATCCCCACAACTTTTCACCTTCTAAAATGGGGACTGCTAAATTTGCTCTAACCTGAAACTGAGTAAGTAAATCACGGTGACATTCAGTCAGAGCTGCTGTAGAGATGTCTGCTACAGCTTGGAAGTGTCCTTGTTTATATTCCTCACCACGAGTTTCTATAAAATAAGCATCTTTGATTTGGGCATTTAGAACAGAGATCCATCCTTCACCGACAGATTCCACCACCACAGCCCCACTGCAATCTGGTTCAAACCGATAAATAAACACTCGATCTGCCTGTAGGAATTGTCGTACTTCAGCCACAGTAGTGTTTAAAACCTTGTTCAGGTTCAAGCTTTGGCGGATACGCTGGGTAATTGCCACTACCAGTCGCTGTAGCTCGATTTGCTGTTGTAGTGACGTCTCTACTCGCTGGCGATCGCTAATTTCTTGTTGTAAAAGTGTGTTGGCATGAGAAAGTTCAGCCGTACGTTCCTCAATTCTTATTTCTAAATCTTCCTGAGCTTGGTGTACTACCTCGTTGTTCATGTGTAATATGCCTAGCCTAGTCCATTAGGTTATTAATATCTCGTGGCTACTAGTTGCACCTACGGGCTATTACCCATAGCCTACATTTTGTCAAAATAGATACAGCTTAAATCATCTCTTACAGGGATTATCTAATCTAAACCAAAATATTTATTAAAATGTCTTCAACTGAATGATTACAAAAATTTAGCTTTCTTTTTCATTGATGGAGAGTGATAAAACCATTTGATTCAAAAGCCTATTTTTTCTACGTTTATTAATAAATAGTGTCAACGATCTTGATGTTGACACTACACTAACTTTCTTTTCTCTCTCCCCAGAGAGAGAAATATTATACCTACCTCAAACCTTAGATATAGTCATGAATTGTGTGATATTTAGAGCTAAACCTCTGTGCATAAGGTCTTTAGGATATTTCGGTTAAAAAATAGGGGTGGATCTGCCAAGTGCTTTTAGAGGAGGTTTTTAGATGAATGAGTGCGATTTCCAAATCGGCTTTGAGAAAAGGAATTGTCAAACTATCTCTAATATCATGTCCGTTTGATTACTTATTAAACCCGAAGAACCCCAAAGAGCCAAAGCTACGCTTCGTCTCCCCTCCCCGCAAGCCTACGGTGTACACACAAGTCGGAAATAGTTGATAAATCCGGGTTTTACCCCACCCTAACCCTCCCCGATGCATTGGGGAGGGAACTAGATTTTCCGGTTTCCCCCCTTGGTAAGGGGGGATTAAGGGGGGTAATTCGACTTGTGTGTACACCGTAGCCCCGCTTGCGGGGAACTCGGGGCCCCCTCTGGGGATTAGGGGAAGGGATTAAGGGGAGCCAGTGCGGGAACAGGGGTTTCCCCAAGTGGAGGAACTGGCGTGTGGGGTGCAATGACTGTGGGAATCATAATTAATTATGCTGACACAATATAAATCTAGCAATAGCAGACTTATCCATGCAGACATTAATGGAAGTTTGAACATTACAACAAAAGACATCTCCGATAATGAATGTAGAGACGCGAAATTTCGCGTCTCTACAAGGGTTTCAGGTTACGCATATAGCGGTTATCAGTTGAGTGCAATACAGACCTAACCCCCAGCCCCTTCCCTACAAGGGAAGGGGAGTAAGATTCAAAGCCTCTCTCCTTTTAGGAGAGAGGTTTGGAGAGAGGTCAAACTGTATTGCATCCAAACGAGAACCGCTATATTTAATTTATGGAGATGTCTAAAGGTAATCCCAACGGCTTCTAGCTCAGGGATAGAAAGTATTACAGTTGTCCCTATTGTTTCCCAACAAATTCTTTCACCACTGCTATAGCTTCAGGAGGAATCTGCGTAATTATGCGATATGGAAATGTCGCAGTCGAAGCAAACTGGGCATAATCTGGTGTGAGAAAGATAGCGTAGTTTTTAGCTTCTGGAGTCATCTGTGCAGCAAATGCCAAAGTTATAGCTTTAACAAATTTGCGAACCTCGGCTGCTTGTTCACCTACGACTTCACCACCACTAAAAGGTGTATTCGCTTGTCCTATCTGATCCAAAGTAGTACTGGGATCTTTCACACTCAGATGAGTACCCCCAAGTATACCAACCAGCCATTTAGGGGATGGGATTTTGTCAAATGCCACAATTTGTTCAGTTAAAGCTGGGGTGCTTTTATCTGCGGAACTTGCTAACACGAGAGTGGGGACTTGCACCTTAGTTAAACCTGTTTCGCCAAACATTAGAGAAGTTGTAGGACTGAGAGCGATCGCCTGTTTGATCCTATTATCCCCTAGTTGATAACTGTCTTCTGGCAATTCTTGGGCGACGCACTGGATAGTTTCCCCCAAACTTGAAACAGACAAACTATTCTTACAGCGTTGCTTGAGAAGTTTTAGTTGTAACTCGGCTCCAGCAATTGCTAAGGCTGTACCACCACCAAAAGAATAGCCAATGACCATCACATTATTGGTTGCAAGTTTTCCTTGAAGTGGGTTGTTAGCTGTTTGGTTGAGCTTTTCGAGTTCATCGAGGACAAAACTAATATCTCTTGGGCGATCTAAAAACTCTTGGGGCTGCAAAAACCTGGTCTTACCTTGTATTGCTAAGTCGGTACTTGTCCCATTACTACCAGGATGTTCTAAAGCTGCGAACACATAACCGTGGGATGCTAAATGTTCTGCTAGGTAGCGCAAGTCTGTACGGTTTGAACCCATACCGTGAGAATAGACAATTACAGGTTTGTTGAAAGTTGCAGCATTTGACCAGTAAATATCAACGGGAATTTTGCGATTACGCTTTTGGTTATTCAGGTTTAATTTAAGTATCTGTACTTGAGCAGTTCCCGGTTGGCTGGGGTCAAAAGGGAAAGAAGTCTGCGGTTTTCTGGGGTCAAGTTGGGGTGCGATCGCTAGCATAAACTGCTGGGTGCGCCAAAAAGCTGTATTCAAACTCCCTGAAACCATCAAAGCCTGTGGTAAATTAATTTCCAGGCGTTGACTAGGATAGGCGGCGAGAAAACTCAGTACAGAAAGACCCTGCGGTGCAGTTGAGCCTAATACCAATCCCGCTCTCAGTGCTTGTACACCAGCTTTGTCTTTTCGGACTATAGCCGTGGAGATGTCGTTGAGAATCGTTGTGCCAATCTGGGTATTGAGTAATCTACTAATAGTGACGAGATTTAGCGGTACTCTCATTCTCAGCGCTCCCAAAAAGAAGCGGCGTTGTTGTTCAGATAATCGCTGGGTGAACAAATCTAAACTCGTAGGAAATTCTCCAGTTTCCGCAGCCTTTCGCAACTCTGCAACAGAGATGGATTCTCCAAACAGACCAAAACGCACCACAACCGTGTCGGCCGCTTGTGCAGAGGTATTTGTACCAAAAAACTGTGTGAGGGCGATCGCACAAAAGAAACCCGCAGCTATCTTCAGACTTTTCCAGTTTCTTACCATAATTTTTTTCAATACTATGCTGAGGGAAATATAGCGAATATTTGTGTATTTGGCTACTCTAGTAAAGGCTCAAAAGTCCAAAAAATACGCAGATATACATATTTATGGAATATTTTTTTTCTTGCTAATACAACCATCTGGGGATATTATGAGCCAATTAGTTGGAGGATTGTACTATATTGCCTATGTTGGGCGATCGCTCTTAAGCTCTGCAAGCGCACCAAAAAGCGATCGCTCTATAAAAACTTCTTTTGCAAGCTATTCAGAGATTCTACTTTTAAGTTTTTATTGCTGATTAAATTACACTAGCCGCATAACATTTTTTATTGACTTTATGCGTCACCGATTCACCTATATTTTTATTTTGCTACTCTCGCTGATTATTATTACACTATGGTGGCCTATAAATGATTCTGATTGCAATTCTGAGGCTTTCCTAGCATCAAAAACCCAAAAATTCCAAGTACAGGCTACTAAGGTTGTTGTTCAACCGTGGCATGGTGAACACCAAGTATATGGTATTTTTAGAGTTCCTAACGAATACAAACAAACCCCATTTTTTGTGTTAACAGTTCAAGGTGCTGGTAACCATTGTTCAAAACCATTTGGCTACAGCCAGAACTTTGATGATATTTCTGCTGAACCAGGAACTCATCTTGTAAAAGACTTCGTTAGAACTCGCACTGCTTTGCGGCTAATTCTCCAAGGTTTATACTTTCAACTCAATGATAGACAGAACTGGACGTTAACTTTTCCTCAATCAAAGGCTGGTCAAAATAATTCGTAGTTCGTAATTCGTAATTCGTAAATTAGGAAATTAAATCAATATGTTGGGGATCAGATAATTTGCACACCGATAACCTGTGTAGAGACGTTGCATTGCAACGTCTCTACAGGCATGAAATCTGTCCAGACAATCCTTAACTGAACTGTATTGGAAATTAAATTACGAATTACGAATTATCAATTACGAATTATTTAGTTCGGTTGATGGTTGAGTTTCCAAAACTTTGCTCTCTTCTAACAACGTGGTAGTAGCATTTACCACAATCTGGGCTGCTCCCCTAAAAAACGATCGCTCTATAGTTGCGGGTACATCGCTGGATTTATGGTAGTGGGGAGTACGCAGATTAGCAGTATCAGTTACTAATACTGCGCCCACTCCCTGATACCAAAACGGTGCATGGTCACTGCGTAAAGTATCAGGTGTTAGTAAACCTTTTAGAGGAATCGGTAGTGTCAGGACTGGTGGCAGATTTAACCTGTCTTGATTAATGGATTTTGTGGGGATCATCTGTGAATTGTGAAAGGCATTCAGCAAAGGTAAATGTTCTGCATCACCGACTACTGCCAAAAAATCTCCCTTGTCGCTGGGTGGGGTAACGGGTAATCCCACAGGATATTGTTGACACCCAGCAGTGTAGCAAGCATAGCCCACCATATCCATAACAATCACCCCGCGCAGGTTTTGCAGGTGTGTCATCTTGCTCACAAAAGCTTTACTACCCAAAAGTCCTGCTTCTTCTTTGTCGAAAAAAGCTAACTGCAAAGTCCGTGGCGTTGGACGTGAACCGAAAAGTCGGGCAACTTCCAACACCACAGCCATACCACTGGCGTTATCATCAGCACCAGGGGAGAAAGCAACAGTATCGTAATGCGCTGCCACTAAAATTGCGCCTGCTGCTTTGTCCGTCCCTAAACGTTCGGCAAAAATATTAACACCTTCAGAGAACTTTTCTAGCTTGGGTTTCCAGCCTAACTTTCTCAGTTCAGTAGTAATATAAGTGCGAGTACGCGATCGCTCTGTTGTCGTATAACGCTGAAAGTTCAACTTCTGGATGTGAGCTACCAATTTATCAGCAGACACTTGCGGGAAAATCTTCATTTCCTGCAACTCTGGCTGTGGTTGGGGTGTTTCCACTGGAATGCTCTCAACAATTTCTGGTGAGGGACGCGGCTCAAACAAACCGTTGAGTGCAATACCCCTACTACCTACTACAGCAACTGCCACTAGCACCAACAGCACCAGCCAAATCCATTTTTTCATATAAATTTATTTCTGCCTTCCAGACTTAAGCTAACGTGAACACCAAGTTTGACGGTTCGTCTTTTGACAAAGTTAAAAACTTGGCTTACAGTTCCGCATGAAATCAATATCAAAGAACCTGCGACCAGTAATCTTCAGACACCAGGGTAAATAAATAGGTAAGTACTCAAACAGAATTAATTACACACATTTTTTTCTTGTTCCCCATACTTCGGCTGCGCTCAGTACAAGTTCCCCATTCCCCATTCCCCATTCCCCATTCCCTGTCTCCACCAATGAATTTAATTTTGTCCAACTACTTAATATGCTAGATTTGTCGCTGATCGCTATTCTGGGGTTCCTGGGCAGTTTCGGACATTGCTTTGGGATGTGTGGCCCCCTAACAGTGGCATTTTCCCTTTCTCATCAGAAAACGCCCAATTGGCGACAGCAATTAAAATTTCACACCCTGCTAAACCTGGGGCGGATGTTGAGCTATGCTCTAGTCGGTGCTGGCATTGGGGCACTGGGTTCGGTATTAGTGGAAAGTGGACAGCTAGCGGGTGTTGGCAGCGATTTACGCCGTTGGATGGCAATTATCACCGGTGTAATGCTGATTTGGTTTGGTTTAGGACAAGTCAAGCCGGAGCTACTACCACGTATTCCTGTGTTACATCCCTTATTGCAGGGCAGTTTACATAATCGCCTGAGTGGGGGAATGGTCAAGCTTTCCTTACAAACCAAATGGTGGACGCCAGCGCTTTTGGGGATGACTTGGGGTTTGATGCCCTGTGGTTTTCTCTATGCTGCCCAGATTAAAGCCGCTGAAACTGGTAATTGGTGGATGGGTGCGGCAACTATGCTGGCTTTTGGCTTGGGAACCCTACCCATTATGTTAGGTGTAGGCGTTTCTACCTCGTTGGTAAATAAAGACAGGCGCAGTCAGTTGTTTCGGTTAGGCGGTTGGGTTACTATCACCATTGGCGTAATCACTTTGCTGCGGACTGGTGACACAATGGTGGACTACACCGGGCATGCTGCTTTGATTTGCTTGATAATGGCGCTAATTGCTCGTCCTATTAGCGGCTTATGGGCATCACCCCTACGTTACCGTCGCGCTCTGGGAGTGGGAGCTTTTGTGCTTTCAGTGGTTCATACTGCCCACATGTTAGAACACTCATTGCAATGGAATTTTGCCGCCTTCTTTTTCTTACCCCTAGAGTTTCAGTGGGGCATGGCTGCGGGTGCTGTAGCATTGATATTAATGACCCCCGCTGCTTTAACAAGTTTGGAATCGTTGCAGAAATCTTTGGGCAAGCGTTGGCGACAGATTCATCTATTGGGTGTGCCAGCTTTGCTCTTGAGTGCCATTCATAGTGTACTAATTGGTTCCCATTACCTGGGTTCCTTACAATCAAATTGGGGGAATAAATTAGCGGCAGTGCTGATGGGAATTGTCACCCTCGGTGTGCTGCTAGTGCGATCGCGCTTGTTTTGGTCAAAGTTAACTCTAGAAAAGTTTTATGTCCCCCCAAAATCACGGTGAACTATGCTTGTTTCCTAACTCAATTAGGGAACACCAAACGAATCAAAAACAAAAGCAAAGTCAAGAAACGATAAAGTATTTGTTATTTCTAAATTGCTTAGTTATATCAATAGCTAATGTCTACCCCGCCTCTGCCCATAATGTAAAAATAGCAGCAGATGTCGGTGGCACTCTCCATATTGAACCAAATGATAATCCTCGTGCTGGGGAACCCACACAAGCCTGGTTCGCGCTTACACGCAAAGGTGGAAAGGTGATTCCCCTCACACAGTGTAATTGTCAGTTAGCTGTTTATGCCCAACCCCATGCATCAGGAGAGCCGCCACTACTGGAACCATCCTTAAACCCAGTAGCAGCGGAACGGTATCAAGGCATCCCAGGTGCAGAAATTGTCTTCCCTAAGCCAGGGATTTATCAACTACAACTGAATGGGAAACCAGCCTCTGGGGCAAATTTCAGACCGTTTAATTTCAAGTTTGAAGTTACCGTGGCAGCCGGAACGTCTGAAAATACACAAAATTCGCAAGATGTCAATAGTGTTGCAACACAAAGTGAATCAAAACAGTTACCACTTTTAGCGATCGCCCTGCCAATCCTCGGATTTGTCGGCATCTTAGTTGTCGTACTGCGAAGCATGAGAGGGAGAAGAGAGTAGGGGGAGTGGGGGAGACAAGGGAGCAATTTTTCTTCCTCATCCCCAAGTCGCCCTTTTGCTATAAAATTCCAATGCGATCGCTTGGCTGAAGCTACAATTAATAATCTAGGAATCAGGTCACACTCTATCTGCCATGACCACCACTACAAAAAAGCTCAACCTTGAGGAGTATCTAGCGTATGATGACGGGACAGATACTCGCTATGAGATGGTGGATGGAGAACTTGTGGCAATGCCTCCAGAAACGGATAGAAATAATTTAATTTCCTTATATTTACTGTCAGAATTCTTCAAATTTGTGCCAATCCGCTTCATCCGTCACAAAGATACAGAAATTGTAGTCACGGGAAATCGAGTGCGACTACCAGACTTGATGATATTGACTGAGGAGTTATTTACCGCAATCGGAGGTAGGCGAGCAACAATTACCATAGATATGCCATCCCCTGCGCTAGTTGTTGAGGTTGTCTCCCCTGGTAAAGCTAGTGAAGACCGAGACTACCGCTACAAGCGCTCTGAGTATGCAGCTAGGGGAATTTCTGAATACTGGATTGTTGATTTCGCTAAACAACAGGTTATCGTGTTGACCTTAGTAGATGGACTGTATGAAGAAACTGTATTTCAGAATAGCGATCGCATTTCATCACTATATTTTCCTGAATTCGCACTGACAGTCGCGCAAGTCTTGGCAGGTGGGGAAGTTTGATCAGACTTCAGCAAAACATGAGTATCTAACAAAATCATTCGCCCAAGGTTTCCCAAAATTCCGGCATAGGTTCGTCAAAATCTTCTGCAATCACAATCGGCATCCCCCGTAATGGGTAGTGATGAGTAGAAGTTGGTTTTGCTTGCCAAGGCACAATGCGAGCAACTGGAATGCCATCACGAGTTACCACAACTTCAGCTTGAGTCGCTGCCACCTCATCAAGTAGCGCTGTGAGGGTATTATCTGTATCTTGAATATTGAGGTACTTCATCCTACAGATTTTGTGCGTTCACCTACGGTGGGGCGTAGCCCATCGCTTTTACGCCTTAATTCTAAGCGATTCTTTGTGGAACAGCCTTCAGACATTTTCGTGTCTCCCCTTTAGCCTGCCTTCTTTGTAGTCTGCTTAATAATATACAAGTGTTGGGGGCAGCAATTCCCCCAGCACATATGCTTATTTACTTTTTTACTGATGTCGCTTTTGATGCCATTGCCATGCATGAGCGACAATATCTTTGATGGATGGGTATTGAGGTTGCCAGTTGAGGATGGTTCTAGCTTTCTCGCCAGAGCCAATGAGAATTGGTGGATCGCCAGGACGGCGATCGCGTTCCTCTACTGGTATTGAAACGCCTGTAACCATCTGGGCAGATGCAATTACTTCTCTGACAGAAAAGCCGTTGCCATTACCCAAATTGAAAATTTCACTGTCGCTACCTTTTAATAAATATTCCAATCCCAAAACATGGGCGTCTGCCAAATCGCTCACATGAATATAATCACGAATGCAAGTACCATCAGGCGTGGGGTAATCAGTGCCAAAAATCGAGATAGATTCCCGTTTGCCTAAAGCCGTCATCAGTACCAAGGGAATTAAATGGGTTTCTGGGTTATGATCCTCGCCAAGCAAGCCATTGGGATCGGCACCAGCAGCATTAAAATAGCGGAAACGCACAGATTTGAAATCATAGGCAACATCAAAATCAGAGAGAATTCGCTCCACCATCAGCTTTGTAGCGCCATAGGGATTAATCGGATTTTGGGGATGGTTTTCTGGAATGGGTACGAATTCCGGTACACCATAAGTGGCGCAAGTGGAAGAAAAGACAAATTTCTTAACAGAAGCTGCCAGCATCGCTTCTAGCAAAGTCAGGGTACCAACGACGTTGTTGCGGTAATATTTGGCAGGGTCAGTGACCGATTCTCCCACGTAGGCATAAGCAGAAAAGTGCATCACAGCGGCAATATCGTGGGTTTTAAATAGGTGATCTAGCAGCGGGCGATCGCCTGTATCGCCAACTACAAGTTCTACCTGTAAAACTTTTTCTACCAAATCTCGATGTCCATAGACCAAATTATCAAGTATGACAACGCCATAACCCGCTTGCTTCAGAGCAAGCACTGTATGGGAACCAATATATCCAGCTCCCCCCGTCACTAGAATGGTAGGCTTTCCAGACGACATAATTTTTCCTTTTGAGTTGATATACCCAATTAATTTAATTTACTGGTGCCACATTACTCATTTGTAAAATTCTAAATAATGGACACAGTATCGAAAAATTGCACTAAAATCACTACGACGGTAGTCTTTGGGTGTGAGGTTAGAGGTATTTTAAGTCAGGTAATGGTGCGATTACAGTTTGACGATAAAATAAATCCACTTCCCGAAACCTCTAGGCTGGCCCTTACGGGTTCCCTAGTTGTTTTATGCCAGGAAACCATGCAAGGCACTCGCTAATAGGGAGCTACTCTCTTGAGGAGCTACTGCGTTATCGGGCAGAAGTCTGAGCGCCCGAAAATTGAAGCGGAGGAAGCCTTTGCTCCAACTTGTTTTCGGAAGCCGGCGAGCAGAACTTCGTATTTTCCCCTGGTTGAAGGAAGTGGCGTATAAACCCCCTGTTATGCCTGCTATCTCACCACCGCACTGGCTCACCGCACCAGAAAATTCGAGAGTTAATCTATGTTTCTACTGCTAAGCCGGGTACTGCTGTGGCTGCTTATTGGCACTATCGTATACTCTCTGTTCCAGAGATTTTATCCTTCAGGAACTTTTGTAGGGCGATTAGTCTTAGTTATTGTTTTGATAGTCATAGCTCTGTCGTTTATTAATCCTAATGAACCAGTTGTGGCGTCATTATGGAGAATGATATCTTTTCCGCTCAAGCCTCTAGGAGCCTCTGTTTTGCTGATGATTTTTGCTGCTCAGAGGATCAAAGGAGGAGGAATAGATAAACCAGGAGGATACTTAGTGGGTTGGGCACTAACAATTTTGCTCTTAGCAAGTACACCAGCCGTCGCCTACTTCCTGTATAGGGCACCTCTAGTAGGAACAGCAGGTGATACATACATTGCTGCTACACCAACATCTGGGACACTGGTAGCATTAGGGCAACAAGCTACCATTTCAGATATTGTAGGGGATAGCATCCTTTCTAATAATTTGAGAGTGCCCCCCTACCTGTTGCAGGGAAATCCTCAAGATATTCGCAGACGCGGTTTACGGCTTGAAGACTTTGTACCCAGTGCGGAAACGTTGCAATTTACAACGAGAACTTGGGAAAGTTATCTCGCCGAAGTTTACAGATTTTTGCGTGTTCAGCGGTAATCAGGTTAAACCGCTATGAAGCACAGACTTATGAGCAGTTAGTCTAGGATGATAAAGTTGCAAAATTGCTTTAATGGCAAAATCTCGACGAATCGCTAAACTCGGTGCTTACCTACGTCCCCATTGGCGGGAGGCTACTTTAGGTATTCTTGCTCTGTTGTCTGTCAATGGGCTGGGCGTTTATATACCCTTGTTAATTCGCTCAGCAGTTGAGCAACTCTCAGAAGCCTTCAAATGGAATCAAGTACTACATTACGTAGTGCCGATCATTTTGCTCAGTTCAGCGATGTGGCTAATGCGTATGGCTTCCCGCATCTGGCTGTTTGGAGTAGGGCGTCAGGTGGAATTTGACCTGAAACAACGGATTTTTGAGCATTTACTCAGACTGGAGCCGTCTTATTTTGCCAGTAACACTGCTGGCGATTTAATTAATAGAGCTACCAGCGATGTGGACAATATCCGGCGATTATTAGGTTTTGCTATATTAAGTTTGGCAAATACGCTATTTGCTTATACCTTGACGCTGCCAGTGATGCTGTCGATTAGTGTAGATCTGACATTAGCATCTCTGGCAGTTTATCCTTTGATGTTCTTGTTGGTACATTTATTTAGCGATCGCTTACGCAAACAACAAGCAACAGTACAAGAAGAACTCTCCGACATCAGTGAACTAATTCAAGAAGATATCAGCGGCATGGCCCTGATTAAAATCTACGCCCAAGAAGAAAATGAGCGTCGAGCCTTCGCTAATAAGAATCAGCAATTATTGACGGCTAACTTAGAACTGGCAAAAATCCGAAATATACTGTTTCCACTAATAGGTGGACTAGCTAATGTCAGTTCACTAATCATCATTTGGCTAGGGACAACGCGGATGTCTTCTGGGGCGCTTGCTGTTGGGGACTTTCTGGCACTACTAATTTATGTAGAGCGTCTAGTTTTCCCCACAGCACTTTTAGGGTTTACAATTACTGCTTACCAACGTGGTGAAGTTAGTATTGACCGCCTTGAGTCTATTCTCAGTGTCACACCGAAAATTCAAGATGCAACCGATGTGGTACATCTACCACTGGCTAAAGTGAAAGGAGAACTGAGTGCTAAAAACCTCAGCTATACTTACCCTGGTGCCACTACCCCAGCTTTAGACAATCTCAACTTCACCATAACGCCTGGGGAAACAGTAGCAATTGTCGGGGCAATTGGTTCTGGGAAGTCTACTTTGGCGAATGCTTTGCCGCGCTTGTTGGATATTGGGGCGGGGCAATTGTTTGTGGATAAGTTGGACATTACGAAGATAGCATTAGCCGATTTACGAAGTGCGATCGCCTACGTTCCTCAAGATAGCTTTCTATTTAGCACTACAATCAAAAATAATATCCGCTATGGCGACCCAGTTAGCGAACCACAAAATGTAGAAGCCGTCGCTAAACTCGCCCAGATTGACACGGAAATTATTAATTTTCCCCAGCAATATGAAACCATCGTTGGTGAACGTGGTATTACTCTTTCCGGTGGTCAGCGGCAACGTACTGCTTTAGCTAGGGCAATGCTAGTCAATGCCCCAGTATTAATTTTGGATGATGCCCTTTCCAGCGTAGATAATCAGACAGCAACACAAATCCTGAATAATCTTTCTAATGGAACAGAGCGTAAAACAGTAATTTTTATTACACACCAACTCTCTGCTGCTGCTGCTGCTGATCGAATTTTTGTCATGGATAAAGGAAAAATTGTTCAGATAGGAAATCATTTAGAACTAGTACAAAAGGAGGGCCTTTACAGAACTTTATGGAGCCAGCATCAAGTAGAGGAATTATTGCGTTAGTGTTTTGATAATATGTTATTTAAATATAACTGCATTGTTTAGTAGCTGAAATTAAGCCACATCATCAGATTTTTATCAATACGTAAGTTCTAATATAGGATTCCTATTTGATTTTTGTCGGCGTAGCTTGCGCTTAAAAACTCAGTAGACCTTTATTACTTCTTCCCTATACTTCGACTTCTCTACGAGACGCTATGCGTAGCTTGGCTTTTGAGTAGGGGTACGCTCAGTACAAGTTCCCTATTCCCCATTCCCTATTCCCTATTCCCTGTCTCTACGAGTAATTCAGCTATCAAATCAGATTACTATATCTTGCAAAAAATCTATTTTTCAAGTCTTTGATTGTGCAAAAATCTATCTTGCCTTCTTCAGCTTGGTTGCGATTTTTTATCGCAACTGTATTAGCATTAGGTTTATTCTTCCGCTTTGCTAACCTTGAGCGGAAATATTACTGGACTGACGAGACTTATAGTTCACTAAGAAATTCTGGATATACAGAAGAGGATGTAGTAAAGCAAGCCTTTACAGGACAAATAATTAGTGTAAGTTTATTGCATAAATTTCAGAATCCTAATCCCGAAAAAGGATTGATATCTAATGTCAAAATATTAGCCCAAAAAGATCCTCACATTCCACCACTTTATTTCATTTTGCTGCGATCATGGACAAACTTATTCGGCGGTTCGGTAACGTCAACAAGAAGTTTTTCCGCAGTCATCAGCTTATTGGTATTTCCCTGTATTTACTGGCTGTGTCGAGAGCTATTTCAATCGCAGTTAGTGGGGTGGATGGCTATTCTACTGATAGCTGTCTCACCTTTCCATGTGTTATATGCACAAGAAGCACGTATGTATAGCCTGTGGACAGTAACTATTTTACTGTCAAGTGCTGCTCTTTTGAGAGCTATGCGATTTAAAACAAGGATGGATTGGCTAACCTATACAATCACACTGACATTAGCGCTTTATTCTCATCTGTTTATTTTAGAAACTGCTATTGGACATGGAATATATGTATTTGTCATCGAGCGATTTAGATTAACCAAAACACTACGTAGCTATCTATTAGCATCATTAGCTGGGCTAATACTTTTCTTTCCCTGGATTTTGATGATTTTGCAAGGAGATTCTCAGATAAACGACGCCTTAGATTGGAGCCATAAAAAACTTGGTTTATTAACTGTAGCTAAATCGTGGTTTTTCAATTGCAGCCGTCTTTTCTTCGACATTGGTTTGGGTGGGCAATCTAGCGGTTTAACTGTCTTAACAGTATTATTAGTAAGCTTGATAGCTGTTATCTTATTTATTCTTGTTTGTTATTCTATCTATTATTTATGCACAAAAACTCAAAAAAGTATTTGGTTATTCATTTTAATATTCATTCTACTTTTACCGCTAACTTTACTTTCTAGAGATCTCTTAAAAGGGACTGACACATCAATTATAATGCGCTATTTAATTCCTAGCTGTTTAGGTATTCAAATAGCTGTTGCATATCTTCTTTCTAGACAAATTACCGATGTTTCTATCAGTTACCGACGCCGAAAGTTTTGGCAGTCAGCTACTACACTCCTGTTATCATGTGGAATTATTTCGTGTGTGCTCATATCTCAAGCAGTTAGTTGGTGGCACACAGGCCCGATGAACTACAAATACTTCCAGGTAGCACAAACTATTAACCAGTCAGATCAACCGCTCGTTATTAGCAGTACCTCCATGCCGACTGATACGAGGATAATACTCTCTATCTTGAGTCTGAGCCATTTGCTTGACTCAAAGGTTAAGCTGCAACTCACACTTTACCCAGATGTTCCTACCATAGCTAGCAACTTGAGTGATGTCTTTCTGTACCAACCTCCAGATTCACTACTCAATAGCCTTAAACAGAAGTATGAGATAAAGCCTAGTAACAGCAAGCAAGTCACTACAAACAAGGATAAGATTTTGCTGTGGCGGCTTAGTTCTCCCAAGATAAAATAATCAAACATTTGACATAAGAGACGTTGTATTACAACGTCTCTACAGGGATGAAATCTGTACAGACAATCATTTGACTGAACTGTATTTTTATGAAATAAACTCTGTACAGAGGAATTACTATGTTAGTTTTTTTGGGATTTGGGTAGTATAAATTACCGAAAAAACTAATTTGGCATAAATAATGTTCAAAGTTGCATTATCAGAATCTCTTGCATTTAAGTTAGAGCATCGCCATATTGGAGCGATCGCAGCTCTAGTCTTAATTAGCCTGTTAAGTTCATTGAGTGGAACGCCAGATGATCATACCATCTCTAACTGCTGGGAAGGCTTTCTTTGGGGACTGGCAGATCCAGTAATTGGCTTGGATTGTTTGGCTGGTGTCGTTGCTATTGGCTTACTTTCATCTGGGGTTGTTCGTGGTGCTGCAATAGCTGCATGTTTTGTGTTAGCAGCACTTTTTGGCATAGTAATTCATTTATTCCAGCTAAATCTACCAGGCGTGGAAATTGTAATTGCAATCTCTGCGATCGCCTTTGGCACTATGCTAGTAATCACAAAGCAACCGAACTTGCTAATTCTTACTCTGTTAAGCGTGATTGCTGGTTTGTTTCAGGGTTACGCTAATGCTAAACCGATTATCGGAGCAGAAGTGCTCCCAGTGATTGCTTATATACTAGGTATTACTTTGACTCAGTTTGCTGTTGTCATGAGTACCAGAGAAATTAGTGGTACCATCGGCATTTTGCCCAAGAAAATTCGCATTGCCGGCTTCGCTTTCTGTGCAATCGGCATCGTGTTTTTGAGAAATTCAATAGTCTAAATAAAATATCTTTGGTTTAGTTTTTCTATTTTGGCAATTGTTAATGGGTAATTGCCTGATCAAAATAGTTTATAGCAGTTCTCAATTATGTGCGGTAAGTTGTTGATTGGGCAGTAAGAAGTTTTCTATATTCTGACTTCTAGCTCCTACAAGTTATGCCTATTTCATTAATCTGAAAATCGCTATAGACAATTACCCATTCAAAATTTCTTATTCAGAAAGCTCCAATTCGTTTAAAGAGCACGTAGAAGGTTTTCCCAATTAACAACAAGTCATATAATGGATACCAATTTTTTTGATACTGCAAGTCTAAATCAACTACTTGTTCAAAATCGTTCACTTGAGAACGACCGCTAACTTGCCATTCACCTGTTAAACCAGGCTTGACATTTAAGCGTTGCCAGTGGCGCTTAGTATAACTTACCACTTCATCAGCAGTAGGTGGACGTGTACCTACTAAACTCATTTCGCCTACCAAGACATTCCAAAACTGAGGTAGTTCGTCTAAGCTTGTAGTTCGCAAAAAGCGCCCTACTTTTGTAATCCGGAAATCATTCTTGTTTTTAAAGATGAGTCCGTTAGCTTCATTACTTACTAAAGATTTTAATTGTTCCGCATTGTTAACCATTGAGCGGAATTTACGGATCCGAAAGGGGCGTCCTTGGAGTCCGTAGCGTTCTTGGGTAAATAAAATTGAACCAGGGTTATCGACTTTAATAGCGATCGCTATCGGCACAAATAAAATTGCTAAAATCAATAGTCCCACTAAACTCCCCACGATGTCCAAACAACGCTTAAATTTAGACTTTACTGACGGGTGAGGGGTATAATTCAACTCCCATGCTTGAGAATTTGCATTTTTAAAGATGCTTGTTAATAGTGTTTGGTACATTGCCAAATTCAAAGATTAAGCTACGGAAATATAATTACTTAGCTTCAATTTGACTATAAGCTTAGCGTTGTCGAAAGCAATTCACTTTTACCGTATATTTACTTAATCTTCATCTAGATTGTGGAGATCACGATTTTATATAAATTTACGATGAACTTATTTAAATGTATCTTAAGAGGGATGGCTGATTAATTTAAGTATTAAGCAATAACACTAGTATGGAATTTATCATTATATTAGTACGTAAAGTCGAACTACTACCAAGTTGCGTTCAGTCGTAGGAGTGGAAAGAGAAGTTAAAATATCCTCTTTTTTAGCTCTTGGCTCCCTTTCACTGAACAATAAGGAAAATGTTTGCATAAAAGTTATATAACTTGATGATAAAAATGCAAGTAGTAAGCGAAACAAATCTCCCTCGGACAGATTTTATGACTAAAAGTCTGGGATAACCTGTCTTGCAAGATACAGCTAATAGATGCGAGTTAAGGCAGCTAAATTATAAGTTCGAGACACAAAAATGCCTTTATAATTAGGCAAAAGGCACCAAAGAAGGAAATTACAAATAGTATTAAAATTGTAGTTGGTATTCGGTGTTTGTAACAGTACTAAGTTATTTCAAATATTATTAGTAATCTTACTAAGCTCATCTCTCAAAATTAAGGTATAAAGAAATGATTTCAGCAGGGATTGAAGTAAAAATCAGTCGATTGGAATCCATTGTTGAGCAAATTGGGGAAGCAGTACTCTCTACAACTGAGACAATTGAAGGCCTGGCAGAAAGATTGGAGACTCTTAGCGTGCAAGTCGAAGCGCAGGGAAAGCAGGTTCAGCAACAAGGCTATCAAATTTTTGCATTGTGTGATGCTGTACAAACGCTTGCAGAATGTCAGGATAATTCATTGCAAAAACTCGATCAATTGACAAAAACTTTAGAGCAGCTTACGTCGTTAATTGAAGGATCAGATGACTAACAGCTATCAGTTATCTGTCTAAAAAATGGTTTAGTGTTAACCGATGTCAAAGCCTTAACTGAGTTACGGCAATATTGCCCGAAAAACATACATCCACATCGCTACCGGGAGTGCGATCGCGTTGACTATATTCCCCCACATAATAAAAGTCCTCGCCATCAATGCGATAGCTGATCGGCAAAGGTTTGGTACAGGGTTTGCAAAATACCACTTCAGGAGAAGGTTCCCCCAGTTGCAGATGCGGTAGATTAACATTCCAGTAACTTCCCGGTTCTAGGGGACGCTTAAGTAAGTCCGCTAAAACTTCAGCAGTCAACTTGGCAGCCATATCCCAATCAAAATTCAGCTTGGCTTTGCGATAGTGAGAAATGGCTATTCCCGGAATCCCATGCATTGCTGCTTCCCGCACAGCAGCAACAGTTCCAGAAATGTAAGCATCCACTCCTAAATTGCCCCCAGCATTGATACCTGATAAAACAAATTTAATATCTTTGCTAATTTGTGTTAAAGCAATTCTCACACAATCAGCAGGAGTGCCGGCGATCGCATACTCAGTATCAGAACGTCGCTGGAGGTTGATGGGGCGAGTTGTGGTGACTTGATGCCCGCAGCCCGATTGATGGTCTTTAGGAGCAGCAATAATAGCATTTCTGCCGTTTACTGCTTTGACCAGAGCTTGAATACCAGGAGCATCGATCCCATCGTCGTTAGTTAGGATTAGGGTCATATATTTATACTAATTTAGATTTAGCCTAGACAATTTGTCCAAGTATCTATTGCTTTATAGTGATTTACAGCATTGCGATTGATGAAACCTAGCGATCGCAACTTTCTAAATTATTTTTGGGCTTGCCAAGTGCAAACGCTTGCCGTAGAGTTCAAATCAAGCCCAACGAGCCTAAAAATGCAGATATCATCCCTCAATTGCTGTAGCAGGGAGATTCACTTGCAGATATAAAACAATATGAGCGATCCCGCTCAATATTTTTATCAGAAAAATGGGTTTAAAACCCCGTCCTTCTAGGACGAGCTTTACAATTCATGTGTTAAGAGGATGTCAAAATATGATATTATCTCTAGATGGTTTGCAAATTCCGCCCTAAGTATTTGGGTTAATTCCCGAAAAGGGCGGTATTTTTTGTCGCTATCTGTATAACTAGTGTTAAGAGTTAATGCTTGTAGTGACAATCAGGATAAATTTGTGCAAACAAAAAAGTCTATAGCGTTTCCTAGTCGGCTGAAGTACAAACTTATCGGTGTTTATCTGTGGTTAATTACTTCTTGGTGTACCTCACTCAGGCGAGAACCGCTATAGAAAAATATTTATACTGCTGGCTATAGCAGAAATTTCATGCTTGAGAAAATAGTAAATAAGGTGATTTTTACATTAGTTGTATAGTATTTTTGGTGCAAGTCTGTCTTAGAGTTTATACGATGAAACAGCTCCTCAAGCAATTATTTAGCAGTAAAAAACACCTCATCCGGCTAATTCTACCCTTGGTGACGATCATTCTAGCGGCTTCGCTGTTTGTCAAACCCGTTTTAGCCACAGGTGTGTATCAAATGCCCAACCTCGCGGCCAATGACCGCACCTGGATTGTAGATCAAGCTGAAATTATCAGCCGTCTGAATGAAGGCAAAATTGGCAGTGCCTTAGACAATTTGAAAAAGGAAACTGGAAATGAAGTTAGAATTGTCACTCTTCGCCGCTTAGACTACGGAGAAACACCAGAAAGTTTCGCTAAAGCGTTATTTAAAAAATGGTTTCCCACAGAAGAAGCCCAAGCCAATCAAACCTTATTGGTACTGGATACAGTTACCAATGGTACCGCCATTATTACCGGGGATAAAGTTAAGTCATTGCTGACAGGCTCTATTGCCGAGAGTGTAGCTACTGAAACAGTGAGTGCGCCATTACGGGATGGTAACAAATACAATCAGGCATTTCTAGATGCTAGCGATCGCTTAGTTACCGTCCTTTCTGGCAATCCTGATCCAGGCCCACCCAAAATCGCTGACAGTGTGCAGGTAGAAGGGACTTTTAAAAAAGCAGAAGAAACCGACCAAGGTAACGCCACTGCTTGGGTAGTAGGACTGTTAATTGCTGCCACTGTTATTCCAATGGCGACTTACTACATCTACCAAATAAATCAGCCATCATCTAATGGGTGATGGGATAATTGAGAGTTAGGAGTTAGGAATTTTTAACTCTTAGCTTCTCACTCCTAACTTTAATCCTGAACATACTCTTGCCCTGTGACTAAAGCCACCTCAGCTCGGACGAATTCTCGACCCAAATAGGCTGCATGGTCTAACTGAGTTACTACACAGGGCTGAGTTTCTTCAAAAATCTTCACGCAAAGTTCTTTCGCCGTCCTCCCACTAAAAACTGTCGTGTGGGTTCTTTCCACCTTTCCTCTAGCGGGAATTACTTTTCCGGTTTTTGGATCAACAGCTAAACCACGCTCATCAATCACATTTGTGAAATGCTTGGCATAAATTAACTTTGCCTCTTGATCCAAGTAAATAATGAAATATCCACCAGGGTCAAGGTGAATATGACGCCCAGAAAGTTTATTATCAATTGCCGCTAAATCTTCAACCATCAAATCCATAAGCAAGCATTCTCAAAAGCAAATTTTTTTCTTGAAGTTTTTACACTCTATATCAAGTGTAATTCCTATCTTACTTAGCATTCTTTATATCTTTAATATATTTGTGATTCCTTTTACTTAAAGCAAATTAGAGAATTGGCTATAAATTATACTTTTATTTTAAAATAACCTCAATTTTGTCATTGCGTAATTTTACTGAAGCCATGGTTATTAAAAAACTATATACTCACCTCTGAATGAAATTTTAAAGCCCCACTAAAGGCTTACTCACTTTAATTTCTAATCATGAATTACATACGTCAAATAGCGCGATTCATCGGGGTAGAAGCTTCAGTTGCGATGACTCCGTGTGCGGGTCAAGCTGAACCGTGTGCTAATTCCGCGCACAACTTTAGGCATTGAAGACTTGATGCTTAATGAGGTGGAACGGATGGATTATCTAGAGCATCGATTCGCTAATCGCAAAAACCCGATTTATTTTCAGTAAAACGACTAATTTTCGCAGACTTTAGTAGAGACGTTGCATTGCAACGTCTCTACTAAATAATCGGTTTTTTTCGCCCCTATCTTGAATACTGAATCGGTGTTCTAGCACAACAATAAACTATCAAGATGAGGAGTAATATTAAATGAAATCAAGAAAAAAGAGACTGTCCCTTATATTTGGCCTATGTTCTGCGATTATTGTCTACCCTGCAATTTTTGATTCTGTAGCAAAAGCTCAAGAACAGTCAGCTTGTGCATCTGGCGAAGTCAGGGATTCAAATGGCTTGTGTAGTATGAGCAATCAAGAACAAGAGTCAGTGCCTATGGCGAATGCACAAGAATTTTTTCAAAATGGGCGCGAGTTTGATATAGAAGGTCGGCATCAAGAAGCTCTTGTTCAATACACGCGAGCAATTGAGCTTGATCCTAATTACGTTGAGGCTTATTTTTATCGGGGTAATACGTTGGCTTTAGAAGGGCAACCACAAGAGGGAATTGAGGATTTACAGAAAGCTGCTGCGATTTTAGAATCTAGAGGACAATTAGAATGGGCGGAAGCAATGCGGCAACAAGAAGAAATTATTCGGGAAGGCATTCAACGCGGTGAATTTTGACTAAAGGTGGCGGAATCGCGATCGCTACAGTTAATTTTACAATTTTGAAAAGAAGAAAAGTAAGCATCTATTTGCCGAGTAAAGCTTAATTATTAGGCTGCATGGTCTAACTGAGTTACTACACAGGGCTGAGTTTCTTCAAAAATCTTCACGCAAAGTTCTTTCGCCGTCCTCCCACTAAAAATTGTCGTGTGGGTTCTTTCCACCTTTCCTCTAGCGGGAATTACTTTTCCGGTTTTTGGATCGACAGCTAAACCACGCTCATCAATCACATTTGTGAAATGCTTGGCATAAATTAACTTTGCCTCTTGATCCAAGTAAATAATGAAATATCCACCAGGGTCAAGGTGAATATGACGCCCAGAAAGTTTATTATCAATTGCCGCTAAATCTAGAAGGAGATAAATATAAAACTAAAATAGAGTTAGCGTCAGATGCACCAAAGTTGGATGCTCCCGTAATATTAAAGTTTAATTTTTCTCTCAATTAAAATCAAGGTCGTAGGCATCACGCCACAGATAATCTAATTATTTCTTTGATTTGACATCCCATTTTCAGCGGGAAGGTTGTACTTTTGTATAACCTGCTCAATCTGGCAAGTCACTGCATTGATTCTATTTTTAACTTTATCAAAATCAATGTTCGCCCAAATACTGGCTTTGCCAGGTAATTTATACTTATAATTCATAATTTACTTCATCCGTCAAAATATCTTTATATATCTATACAATATCAACCCTCTCAATTCCTAAACCACTTACTCAAGACATATAGCAATCCGATTTGATTCCTGAATCACTCATAGAGATAGGGAATGGGGAATGGGGAATGGGGAATGGGGAATGGGGAATGGGGAATGGGAATGGGAATGGGAATGGGGAAGAAGTAATAAAGGTGTACTGAGTTTTGTAAGCGCAAGCGCAGGCTACGCCAACACACAATCAAATAGGAGTCCTATATCAGCAGATATAATTAACGTTTGCTTAAGATTTGATGTGATTGCAGTTCCATCCAGTTTAGTTACTGAGAAATAAGCTTAAGCAATTCAAAATAAAGAAATTCAATTATGGCAGGCATCCTGGCGATTGCCTGAATGTAAATTAAATAGGCGATCGCTTATGAACAAGCACTAAAACTATCTAATAAAAAAGACGCGAAAATCACGTCTCTAAGAATCAAAATTCCAAAATGGTAGGTTAAATAATTGTTTGTAGATGTTCGACCAACTGCGCTGCTTGCCTTACACCCTCAATCCGCTCCACAGGCTGACCCTGCTTAAATAATACTAATGTTGGTAAAGCATAAATTTGATACTTAGTAGCCAAATCAGCGTATTTTTCAGTATCAATTTTCACGATACGCAAGCGGTCACTAAGTTGGGCATTGACTTGTTCTAAAATTGGCACCATCATCTGACAGGGGCCACACCAGTCAGCGTAAAAATCCACCAACACAGGTACATCAGAACTAGACAACATCTCTTCAAAGCTGTTGAATTGCTTTTTAGTAGCCATGTGACATACACCGATTTTCTATTGTTTGATTTCAATAGTAATGCGTGCCATCTGGAATCGGTATAACATTATTTTGTTTTTATTGTTGTTTAACTTCGTCACTATCCAAAAGGCATAGATGCCTTTTTGAGCATGATGTAAGCGTTGGGTAGGATTTAAGTTCCAAATCCGTTTGAGAAAGTTTGCTTGGTTGGGAAACTCTCCGACGCTCGTGATGCTCATTCGCCTTAGGGTGTAACCCTGTTAAGCGCTGCGTGCGTAGGCAAGACTCGCTACCGCTATCACAACTTCCCGTAAAATCCTATAAGTTCTAGGTACTAATCACCATAAGATAATTAGCGCGGTGATTCAAAATATTGAGGAATATTTTATGGAAGTCTTGAGTGAAAATTTGCAACGCTTGCGAGGAAAGGTGGCAATTGTCACAGGTGCTTCACGGGGAATTGGGCGAGCGATCGCACTTGAATTAGCCACACAAGGAGCTAGTATAGTTGTCAATTATGCCAGTTCAAGTGCTGCCGCTGACAATTTAGTTGCGGAAATTACGGAAGTGGGAGGTGAGGCGATCGCACTACAAGCTGACGTTTCTAAAATCGATCAAGTAGACTCACTAATTAACACAGCCATAGACAAGTTTAAACGTGTCGATATCTTGGTCAACAACGCCGGTATTACTCGCGACACACTAATTTTGCGAATGAAGCTAGAAGAGTGGCAAGCTGTAATTGACCTGAATCTTACTGGTGTTTTCTTATGCACCCGTGCCGTTAGTAAAATCATGCTCAAGCAGCGTTCCGGGCGAATTATTAACATTGCCTCTGTCGCCGGGCAAATGGGCAACCCAGGTCAAGCAAACTACAGTGCTGCCAAAGCAGGTGTCATTGGCTTTACTAAAACTGTTGCTAAAGAACTTGCTTCTCGTGGGATTACTGTTAACGCCGTCGCCCCTGGTTTCATCGTCACCGATATGACAAACGATCTCAAAGCCGATGAGATTCTGAAATACATTCCCCTAGCTCGCTATGGTCAACCAGAAGAAGTAGCTGGTATGGTGCGCTTCCTCGCAGCCGATCCCGCTGCCGCCTACATCACTGGACAAGTCTTTAATGTTGATGGCGGCATGGTGATGGCGTAAATAGTAATTTTCGTAGTAGCGTTGCAAGGCTCATTGGTGTCAATTTAAGCCTCGGCGAATAGAATTCGCTCATTTTGCGTTAAGTTGACTTTGACCCAACCTACTGGACTGACACAGCTAAAATAGTGCATTAGGTGTAGGTTGGGTTGACGTAAGGAAACCCAACATCGATAAGGGTGTTGGGTTTTGCGTTGCTCAAACGCCAGGTGCTACAACTGCCGGAACCTCCCGTTCGCCCTACAGCCCTTTGGGCAACAAAAAGGCAGGCGTCTCCCCGAGTGAGAAGTTCTGAATCTCTTTCAGAGAGGCTGCGCCAACGGAGTCAGCCTCCGCACCCTGCGGGAAGCCCTTCTCTACGAGAGGCTGCGCCAACGGGTGATGCCTCCGGCACGCCTGCCGTAGGATGCCCGAAGGGCTGTAGGGCGAACGCAGTCCCCTACGGAGGGAAACCCTCCTTCAGGGCTGTCTCACCGCAGAAGCGTCTACAGACAACTCTTTGCAACGCACTGGCTCCCCAACCTACAATTTTTTTGCAACATTTTAGCTGTGCCACGCCACTACAAACTCTTAGGACTGTTGGCGTATCCTTTGCCAAACAGTAAAACCTAACAGGAGAATGATGCTACTAGCGGTGGTAAGCATCACTACTCCGCTCATGCCTTGTATTCTCATAGCCAGCAGGTTGCAAGCCAAGGTAATTGACCAAAGAGTGAACGCAGCGTGGCGCTGGGATAATCCCCAAGCAAGTAAGCGATGGTGCAAATGGTCTTTGCCAGGAGTACTCAGGGGATTGTTTCCTGCCAGTAGCCGCCGCACAAATACTTGAGTAGTGTCCAGCACTGGCAACACCAGAAATAAAACCGTGGGTACAAGGGCGTAGACTGTATTTTGTTGCAGTCTACCTAAAATGCTAGTTGCCGCTAAAACATAGCCAAAAAAGTATGCTCCAGCATCACCCATAATGATGCGTGACGGGTGGAAGTTGTGGCGCAAAAAGCCCAGTGCCCCACCACCCAAAGCTCCCAAAACTAAGGTTGCCGCCGCACGATTATTAAATTGAGCTGAAACTCCTAATAAACTCATGGCGGTGATAAAGCTGATCCCTCCCGCCAAACCATCCATCCCGTCCATCAAGTTGATGGCGTTGGTAATACCTACTACCCAAAGTACCGTTAGCGACATCGACAAGAGCGAGTCGATGGGAGTGCCAAAAGTGACTGTGATGCTGATGCCATTGGCAACCAGTAACAGTGCGGTTATAACTTGCGCCCACAAGCGAACAGAGGGAGGTAAGCCGAACTGATCGTCGATAAAGCCAACAAGCACTAATATCGAACCCCCCAACAAAATAGTTAACACCTGAGCCAATACGCTTTGGAGTTCGATAGGTCGTAAAAGGCTAGCTAATACCAGTGCGGCAATCACTCCCGCGTAGATAGCTAGCCCTCCTGCATTGGGTAGAGGTTCTCGGTTGAGTCGCCGTGCGTTGGGTTGGTCAGCCCAACCTACCCGCAAGGCAAATTTGCGTACTGTCGGAATCAAACGCCACGTTACAAGCCAAGCCAAGAGAAACGTAAATACTACTGCCAACCAGCCGGTGCCGCTAGGGTCGGCAATACCAAGGGACTTAAGGGAGTTGTCTAGATTCATCTCCCAATTCCAGCATTACTGCCAGTATCTAATATGAGCATCAACTGTATATTAATCAATTTTTTTTATTTCTATTTGTAAATTGAGTGGTCTAGGAAATTAGCACTCTTGACGTGTGAGTGCTAAATTGTCTAATGGAAGCGCTTGAGAAATGAATCATGGCGAAAATTATTGCATTTGACGAGGAATCGCGGCGAGCGCTGGAGAGGGGTGTTAACGCCCTTGCCGATGCCGTAAAAATAACTTTGGGACCCAAAGGTCGCAACGTCCTTTTAGAGAAAAAATTTGGTGCACCCCAAATTGTCAATGATGGTATCACTGTTGCCAAAGAAATTGAATTAGAAGATCCTTTGGAAAACACCGGTGCACGACTCATCCAAGAAGTGGCATCAAAAACTAAAGATGTTGCTGGGGATGGTACCACTACTGCCACAGTTTTAGCACAAGCGTTGATTCGCGAGGGTTTGAAGAATGTAGCAGCTGGTACTAACCCAGTTAGCTTGAAGCGCGGGATCGACAAAACTATCGAGGCACTGGTAGAAGAAATTGCTAAAGTGGCTAAACCAGTTGAAGGAAGTGCGATCGCTCAAGTCGCCACTGTCTCATCTGGCAATGATGAAGAAGTCGGCAATATGCTAGCCGAAGCAATGGAGAAAGTCACCAAAGACGGTGTAATTACTGTTGAAGAATCCAAATCCTTAACAACTGAACTGGAAGTAGTTGAGGGGATGCAGATAGACAGGGGTTACATTTCTCCCTACTTCATCACCAACAACGAGCGGCAGTTAGTAGAGTTTGAAAATGCCCGCATCCTGATTACTGACAAGAAAATCAGCAGTATCCAGGATTTAGTACCAGTGTTGGAAAAAGTTGCTCGCTTGGGTCAACCCTTGCTGATCATCGCTGAAGATGTCGAAGGTGATGCTTTGGCAACTTTGGTGGTGAACAAAGCGCGGGGTGTACTTGCCGTAGCTGCAATCAAAGCACCTGGTTTTGGCGATCGCCGCAAAGCTTTGTTACAAGATATTGCTATTATCACCGACGGACAGTTGATTTCTGAAGAAATCGGCTTAAGTTTGGATACCGCTTCTTTGGAAGCATTGGGAACTGCCCGCAAAATCAGCATTGATAAAGAAAACACCACAATTGTGGCTGGTAGTACCACCAAGCCAGAGGTGCAAAAGCGAATCGCTCAAATTCGCAGGCAGTTGGAAGAAACTGATTCTGAATACGATCAAGAAAAATTGCAAGAACGCATCGCTAAGCTAGCTGGCGGCGTGGCAGTGATTAAAGTGGGTGCAGCCACAGAAACCGAACTCAAAGACCGCAAACTGCGGATTGAAGACGCGCTAAACGCCACCAAAGCGGCTGTGGAAGAAGGTATTGTTCCTGGTGGTGGGACAACCCTCATTCACTTAGCCAAGACGGTAGAAACTTTTAAAAAAAGCCTACGAGAGGAAGAAAAGATCGGCGCTGAGATTGTTGGGCGAGCGCTGGAAGCTCCTCTGCGTCAAATAGCAGAAAACGCCGGTGCTGAAGGTTCCGTCATTGTCTCCAGAGTGCGGGACACGGAATTCAACGTTGGCTACAACGCTGCTACCGGGGAATTTGAAGACTTGATTGCCGCTGGCATCATCGACCCTGCTAAAGTTGTGCGTTCAGCTTTGCAAAACGCTGCTTCGATTGCTGGTATGGTTTTAACCACCGAAGCCCTCGTCGTCGAAAAGCCTGAAAGGAAACCCGCTGGTGGTGCCCCTGACATGGGCGGTATGGGCGGTATGGGTGGTATGGGCGGTATGGGCGGTATGGGCGGCATGGGCGGCATGGGCATGATGTAGTCCATCAGCGGTTGAATCTAGAAGCCGCTTTCGTACCCGCCAGAATTAACAGAGGTACTTTACGCAGTTTGTCTTGCCAAGGCAAACTGTTTTTTTATATTATTGCCGATTTCAAGGGGATCTAGTACATTGTCATACCAAGCTGCATTCAAAATATAGAAAGCTCTTAACGCCTGACCAATGCCTATTAGGTAAAATTTTATGGCACGACGAAAACTGCGCGGCCTTGCCAGATTGGTAACTAAGCAACATGAAGATGAGTTCTATCACTACCCAGGGACTTTGCCAGGAACCATTATTGTTGATGCAGATGCCCCACCACCGATAATTTTTTTGATTGACTATAACCCAACTGATGTCATCCGCCACCAAATAGCCACTCCAGAGGAATGCCTCCCCTACCTGGATACAAGCTCTGTTTCTTGGGTAGACGTACAAGGTTTAGGTAGTCAAGATATATTACAGCGATTGGGTAAAGTTTTTGATTTACATCCTCTGGTTTTAGAAGATGTAGTCAATGTACCAGAGCGTCCCAAAGTCGAGGATTATGAAGACCAATTGCTGTTCATTGCCCGCATGGTAGTACCAAAGGAAAGAACGTGTGGTTTTTATAGTGAGCAAGTGAGTTTGATATTGGGGAAACATTACTTGCTCACTGTACAAGAAGAACCAGATCATGATTGCTTTGAACCAGTGCGATCGCGAATTGAAAAAGGTAAAGGTATCATCCGTAAGCAGGGAGCCGATTATTTAGCTTATGCTCTATTAGATGCAATTATTGATGGCTTTTTCCCAGTACTGGAGCTTTACGGGGATCGAATCGAAGAGTTAGAGGAGGAAGTAATCGCCAACCCTACGCGGCAAACACTACAAAATATTTATCAAATTAGGCGAGAATTACTGCAACTGCGCCGCTCTATCTGGCCTCAGCGGGATGCGATTAATTCCTTAATTCGAGATGGCAGTGAACTTATTAGTGAAGAGGTGCGAATCTACCTGCGAGACTGTTATGACCATGCAGTGCAAGTGATGGACATGGTGGAAACTTACCGGGAACTGGCATCCGGGTTAATGGATGTGTACCTTTCGGCAGTGAGTAACAGAATGAATGAAGTTATGAAGCTGCTGACAGTGGTTTCGGCAATTTTTATTCCACTGACTTTTGTTGCTGGGATATATGGGATGAATTTCAATACTGAAAAATCGCCACATAATATGCCTGAATTGAATTGGTATTGGGGTTATCCGATTTGCTTGGCAGTAATGGCGGTGATTGGATTTGGGTTACTATTCTTATTTTGGCGACGGGGCTGGCTCGAAAATTCTTCGACAATTAAGCGTGATTAAAGATAGGTAATGGGCAATAAGGCGAATATACATAATCATTAGAGTGTTTATATTTTGAGCTATGACAACTAGTAGCGGTGACCAGAATTTAGTAGTTTTGACGCTTTATATTATTGGCGTCTCTTATGTATTCAATCGCATGATTGAATCCATCGACGATCAAGTTAAGTTTGAATTTAAGAAAGGAGTCGTTGATGAACAACTAAGAGAACAAAATCTTCAAGACCAAATAGGAATTTCCTTTAAACTCAAATCCTCATATCCAATTGACGATTTGAAAGATTTGTCGGTTAGCATTGAGAATAAATCAGATAATATTGCTGTATATGTTGACTGGGATAATAGCTCTTTGGTAGTTGAACATAGCAAGGAATCGCGCCGCGTGATTCGGAAATCACCAGACTTAACTCGTGACTTAGCTGTACCACAAAGTCCTAGCTTGATTGTTCCTAAGAAAACGCTTACGGAAACGGTGACATCAGAAAATGTTTTCGAGCGCGAAGCAACTGGAACTTACACAGCCAAAAAACCCCTAGTTAATATCACTGCTCTTAAATCTGCTGGGCCACCACAAAAAAAGACATACAACGACTTTATAAATAGAAGAAAGGAGTTGGAATTTTCCTTACAACTGGTGCTTAGAATATCTGAGGTACGTGTAGGTATAGCGCCAGGTGTCAATGTTCCCCCCATGTGCATTATCAATTGTCCTTTCACAATCAGGAAACTACCCTGGACATACGCCCTACCTTGGAATAAAAAGAAATAATCCGAACCAGGCGCACGATACCATCCAAGATTACACTGGAGCTAGGAGAGAGTAGGCGCAGGCGGTTGCAGATTAGCCATAGGCTGGTCTGAGGAAAGTCCGGACTCCCGAAAGACCAAACTTGCTGGATAACGTCCAGTGCGAGCGATCGTGAGGATAGTGCCACAGAAAGATACCGCCAATTAGTCATTAGTCATTAATCATTAGTCATTTGTGAAAGAACAAAGGACAAAGGACTAATGACAAAGGATAAATTTGGTAAGGGTGCAAAGGTGCGGTAAGAGCGCACCAGCAGCGTCGAGAGGCGCTGGCTCGGTAAACCCCGGTTGGGAGCAAGGCGAAAGGAACTACGGTTGGTCTTTTACCAGTTCCGCTATTAGAGAGCCGCTAGAGGCGTCTGGTAACAGGCGTCCCAGATAGATAACTGCCCTCGAAAGAGAACAGAACCCGGCTTATGTCCTGCTCTCTCCTCTAATGGATTATGGAGGCTTTTGCTTTTGTAATCCATTATTTATTAGTAGGACTTACGCACGCTGTACGAAATCTTCTCTTCTCTACGAGAGGCTGCGCCAAGAGCGTCTTGGTGAACCAGTCCGCAGAAAAGGGGGTTCTCCCCCAATCCCCACTCCGTGGGGGCCCCGAGTCCCCCATGAGGAACTGGTGTACAGCTAACGCATCCGGAGGCATCACCCGTTCGCTCTTAGCGTTCCCGCAGGGTAGGGCGGTTTGATAAATTAAGCTTTTGGGCAATTTTTGCGTAAGTCCTAATTAGTATGAATTTTGTACGATAGGAAATTTCTCGCGAAAACCAGACTACGACGAAACAACTTGTCGCCTTGAATGCTCTAAGATAGCACTTTGTATTTGCTGTCAAGGGATTCCAGACAAGCTAGACAAGGGTAAAGAGAAGTAGTCTCATCTTTATAGCGATCGCTAAAATTAATCCTTGACATTATGAGCCTTTGAGGGGATGAAACAGCCCTGCCCTTAAAAAGGGGGGAACCAGAATCAAAGTCCCCCTTTTTAAGGGGAGCCAGTCGCTTGCGTATTTTCCCCCCGTTGTGCGAACTGGCGTGGATTTAGAGGGATCTAGAACGTTTTGTTACCGACAAGATGACTTTTAAAACATCCTTTAAGCTCCTAAAATAAAATAAATGAACGTTAAGAGTATCGGTTTAAAGAATATTAAAATACAACAAAATGCTATTTCAAAGCGAATTTTCAATTTAACCGCAGATGCCACCCTAAATTCTGCTCAAATTCAACAAATAATCCAGATTTTAGTAAGAACAGTAACAAGAATTGAAAAATTATGTTTGAATCAACAAGCCACTCCAACCAACCTAACTCGTTCATCTCGTAAAATTTACTCTTGGATGAAATTTTTGACGGATGAGCACAATTTAAAGCTTCACCTGACAAGTACTTTTCGTGTACAGCAAATTGCTAAACAAATCCTTGGTACACATGGTCAAGAATCGATTAAATTAATGATTGAATTCACTAATTTAGAACTATTATACAAGGGAAATAAGTCTAGCGATGTTGTTAATATTATTATTAATGAAGGTTTTATAAATGCGTCAGATGAAGTTTTGCAAGCTTTGGTAAAATCAACTCTTTTTGGGAGAAGTCAAGATAATACACGACTCATTAGGTCGTTTGCCAACTCAGAAGAATACAGCAATGTACTGCTGGAGCTTGATTTAATTGCTGAAGTAAACGCAGAAAAACCACAAGGTAATTTTTATAACCTGAATGAGTTATTTGACAAACTGAACCGTGAATATTTTGCTACAACTCTTGCTAAACCGCGTCTTGCATGGAGCCAAATCAACACCTATCGTAAGTTTGGACACTATGAGCCAGCTAGAGACAGGGTGGTAATCAGTTTGACGCTTGACAATGCTAATATACCGGAATTTGTCATTGAGTTTGTCTTGTATCACGAATTACTGCACAAGTACCACGGCACAAAGTGGGTTCAGGGTAAGAGAATGGTTCACACAAAAGAGTTTCGTGTTAGTGAAAGCAAGTTTAAATTTTATAGAACCCATTTGACATCTTATGAGGTTTTGAATTAAGGTACTCCTCAGCATCTAAAATCCAATGCTAATGGCGTATTCCAGCGACCTCACTGATACAGAATGGGAAATTTTTGAACCCTTATTG